>OAVR01000002.1_pt1 | contig 468045 bp, 460 predicted proteins | sample 1476451 | NCBI WGS metagenome assembly OAVR01 (sample SAMEA2580105, study PRJEB22360) | human gut metagenome | biome: human gut; feature: human-associated habitat; material: faeces | place: Denmark | collected 2008/2010 | reverse complement strand
AGCAGCTGACTTGTAATCAGCAGGTTGTAGGTTCGATTCCTATCACTAGCTCCAATAAAAAGTAGACTATTAATAGTCTACTTTTTTTATTAAAGAATAAATGTCTATTTAGTAAATAATATGACTAAAATTGTAACTAGAATATATTTTTTTAATAAAATATATTGAGGAGAGATTTCCTTAACATGTATTTTATTAAAAGGGTGTTGTAAAATGTATGATAATAATATTTATAACGATATATATATAGATAAAAAAATTAATTTAATAGAAGTTTTAAATGACATGTTGATTTATTCTAAAGAAAAGCCATATATAAGTAAGGATTTAAATGACTTTATAGAACTTTTAAAATTTGAAAAGCTAAATGATATAAATGGATTTGATGAAAATAACTTGGACAATGCTAGACAAAATAATTATGTGTGGTCAATGACAGAATTAGAAGATTATATATATGTTGGAACAGGTAGAAATGTACTTTTACAGTATTTATATAGAGTAGCTCCAAATATTGACTTATCTTTGGATTGGATGCCTAATAAAATTGATAATTCAGCAGAAATATGGAGATATAAAAAAGATAAGTCACTACCTTGGCAAAAGGTATATAAAGCAACTAAAGACTCTGGTATAGACGGATTTAGATTTATGATTAAATATGAATCATTTGGAGTGAAGCCATGTTTATATGCAGCAACAAATGGAGGCAATGTTCAAATTCTAAAGAGCACAAATGGAGTAAATTGGTTTAAGCTAGATTCTAAAAATTTAAAAGGAAGTACATCAAGAGCTATGACTATTCATAATGGCAAGCTCTATTTAGCAACTGTAGATCAGGAAAGTGATGATATATCCAAATTGTATAAACCACTTATATATAGTAGTTCAGACCCTGAATTATATGGGTGGGATAAAATCAAAATAGGTACTAAGAAAAATAAAAATCCAATTGGATATATTTATGGAATGGTATCTTTTAATGGGAAGTTATATGTTGCCACTTCTCATTATGAAGGTATGCAAGTATGGAGAACAAATAAATCTGATCCTGAAAAAGATGATTGGACTTTAATACTAGATAAAGGCGCTGGTGACAAAGCTAATCAAGTTCCTTTAAGTATGGGAGTATATAAAGAACATCTTTATGTTGGAGCTACAATGGAATTATCTAATATTACGTCTTTTATTACACCAAAAGGATGTGATGTTATTAGAATCGATAAAAATGATAATTGGCAATTGATTGTTGGAGGAGAACCTTTAATAGCTACTAAGCCAAGTGTAGGAGAAAGAGGTAAAAGTTTAAGTGGACTTATGTCAGGATTTAATAATCCGTTAAATGTATATGCATGGCAAATAAAAGAACATGATGGTAAATTACTAATTGGAACTCTTGATCATGGAATTACTATGGAGCCAGTGTTAGAAATATGTATAAAAAACAAAGAACTACTAAGATACTTACTTGAAAAAAGAGGTATTAAGGTAAGTCCTGAAGAGATAATAGAACAATTAGAAATTACTATAAAGAAGTTAAAAGAAATTGATTATCCTTATGGATTTGATTTATATACATCTAAAGATGGAATAAACTTTAAGCCTTGTATTTATAAAGGGTTAGGGAATAAACAAAACTATGGAAGCAGAATACTTTACGTTGGAGATGAAAATAAACTATATATTGGAACTGCAAATCCTTACGAAGGTTGTGAAGTTTGGAGAGAACGAAAAATTAAACTATCTAACTACTTTGATGATGAATTTTTCAATAGTGATTTTTTCTGTGAGAATATCGAATGTAAATGTAATTAAAATATTTTATTAGTATTGTATAGAATAAGGGTTATGACTAAGTCATAGCCCTTTAATGATTTTTAGAATAAAAAATTACTAGAAAAATTTAAAGTTTCATTGTATACTAACTATTAGTACTAAGTAATAATATGAGGGGGCATCAATGAAAAAAAAAGCAATTTTAATAATATCAGCATTAGTAATATTAACAATTTTAATAGGATCATACGTAGTAGGATACTTGGTTTATGATGGATCAGTAGGTTCTCATCAAAAGATAAAAAATGAAGATATAGTAGAAGTATTTTCACATAGAAAAGGTAAACCACTAGAAAAACTAGAAAACTATAAATATGAAGATGTATTTATAAATTCTCCAGAAAATGGATATAAGGTAGAAGGTAAATTTATAAAATCTAATACACCTACGGATAAAAATATAATCTTAGTCCATGGAATAGAAAGTAATTACTATGAATATTTAGAAAAGGCATTTGAATATTTAAATCATGGTTATAATGTCATGTTATACAATCAAAGACATACAGGGCATACCGGTGGGGATGATTATACTTTTGGACTTCGTGAAAAATATGATTTAGAAAATGTGGCTAAATTTGTAAAACAAAAGTATCCTAATGGATTATTAGGAGCACACGGACATTCTATGGGAGCTGCAACTGTAATTATGCATTCTGAAATAAATGAGAAAAACAAATATGTAGATTTTTATATAGCTGATTCACCATATCATGAAATGTCAGATGCGATAAGACTAGGAATAGAAGCTGAAAATATACCGTTATTACCAGTTGGCTATGCAAGAGCTATGGGAAATTTATATACAAAAGTTAAGTCAGGGTTTAATTATGAAGATGTTAAACCATATAAAGCAGTTAAACATATAACAACACCTATGTTTTTGATACATGGTACTGCTGATACTGTATGCGCTTCAAAAAGTAGTGAAATAATTTATAACAATATACCTTACAATAAAAAAGAGTTATGGCTAATTGATGGAGTTAAACATGTTAAAGCATATGATGTATTAGGTAAAGAATACTTTGATAGAATTTATAAGTTTATAGATGAAAAAGTTGAGAAAAAATAAAGATAACCTTTGAAAATTAGTATATAGTTATATATAAATAAGTTATTAGTAATTGAGGAGGGTATTTAATGAGTAAAGGGTATGTGTGTTCTAAATGTGGAAACTTAGAATATGAAGTGGATGAAATATGTGCAACAGGTAGTGGGATGTCTAAAATATTTGATGTTCAAAATAGAAAATTTACAGCTATAACATGCAAAAGATGCAAATATACTGAATTTTATAAAGTTCCATCTAATAAAATTGATGATATATTTGATTTTATAATAGGCTAAGGTATAAAAGTAGTATCAAATGGTATGTATTATAAACTTTAGAAAATAAGTTTAGTAGTTATAAAATATATAAAAGTTTAAATATACATACTATTAAGTAGAAAGCATATTAAATACTCTTATAGTTAAAATTTAATAAATTTGAATTTTAAAATTAATTTAATTACATAGTATTTAATAATAAAATTTATAGCTAGAGTATTGAAAAATACTAGAAAATTTGCAAATAAAAACAATGTATGATATGATAGTATATAAAATAGTATATAATGTAAAAACTAAGAGTGAGACGAGAAGTTCTCACTCTTTTATTATAGCAATTACATAAGCTATAAAATAACAACTGAATAGGAGGTTAGTCAAGTGAAAAAAAGTACAGAAGCATTAGTAGAAGAATTAGTACTTCCAATAACTAATGAACATAACATAGAACTTGTTGATGTTGAATATGTTAAAGAAGCAGGCGAATATTATTTAAGAATATTTATAGATAAAGATGGTGGAGTATCATTAAATGATTGTGAAGTTGTAACAAGAGCAATAAATCCAATTTTAGATGAGAAAGACCCAATAAAAGAAAACTATTTCTTAGAAGTATCTTCTCCAGGTCTAGATAGACCATTAAAAAAAGAAAAAGATTTTATAAGATACGCAGGAAGAGATGTAGAGGTTAAGTTATATAGACCTATAAATAAATTAAAACATTTTGAAGCTGAATTAGTTGAACTAGTAGATAATAAAATAGTTAAATTAGTAGTTGATGGCGAAGAAATGGAATTTGATAAAAAAGATATAGCACTTATAAGACTTGCTATAAAATTTTAATTAAAACTTAATAGAGGAGGACAAAAAAATGAACCACGAGTTTATGGAAGCATTAGACGAATTAGAAAAAGATAGAGGAATAGATAAAGAAATACTTATAGATACTATAGAACAAGCATTATTAACAGCTTATAAGAAAAACTTTGGATCAGCTCAAAATGTTAGAGTTTACTTTGATAGAGAAAAAGGTGATGTAAAAGTATATTCTCAAAGAGTTGTTGTTGACTCAGAAGATATATATGATACATTCTTAGAAATAGAAATAGATGAAGCTAGACAAATAAGTCCAAATTATGAAATTGGTGATATAATAGAAGATGAAATAACTACTACTGATTTTGGAAGAATAGCTGCTCAAACTGCTAAACAAGTAGTTGTTCAAAGAATAAGAGAAGCTGAAAGAGACATAGTTTACAATGAATTTATAGACAAACAAGATGAAATAGTAACAGGAGAAGTTGCTAGAGTAAATAAGAATATAGTTCATGTAAACTTAGGTAGAATAGAAGCTATAATGACTCAAGCTGAGCAAATACCAGGTGAATATTATCAAGCAGGTCAAAAAATAAAGGTATATATATTAGAAGTGAAGAAAACTAATAAAGGACCTCAAATAACTGTATCAAGAAGTCATCCAGGATTAGTTAAGAGATTATTTGAAATGGAAGTTCCAGAAATATTTGAAGGAACTGTTCAAATAAAGAGTATAGCTAGAGAAGCTGGATCAAGAACTAAGATGGCTGTTCATTCTGTAGATCCTAGTATAGACCCAATTGGAGCTTGCGTTGGACCTAAAGGATCAAGAGTTAAAAACATAGTTGATGAATTAGGTGACGAAAAAATAGACATAATTAAATATAGTGAAAATCCAGTAGAATTTATATCAGCAGCACTTAGCCCATCAAAGGTTGTTTCTGTAGATGTAAATGAAGAAGAAAAGAGTGCACTAGTAGTAGTTCCAGACTACCAATTATCTCTTGCAATAGGTAAAGAAGGTCAAAATGCAAGACTTGCAGCTAAGCTTACTAACTGGAAGATAGATATAAAGAGTGAATCTCAAGCAGCTAAAGAAGCAGATAGTCAAGATGAAATAGATGCTTAGGTACAAGGAGTGATACATTTGAATAAGGTAAAAAAAGTTCCTCAAAGAAAGTGTATAGCTTGTCAAGATAAAGACAATAAAAAAGAATTAATAAGAATTGTTAAGAATAAAGAAGGTCAAATATTTCTAGATAAGACCGGAAGAGCAAATGGTAGAGGTGCATATATATGTGACTCTAAAATATGTCTAGAAAAAGCTATTAAGAGCAAAGCTTTAAATAGAGCTTTTAAAATAGAAGTTCCAAATGAAGTTTATGAAGGTTTAATGAAGGAGATAGGTGAAAATGAATAATACTACAGAAGCTAAGATATATTCCTTCCTTGGCCTTGCTCAACGTGCAGGAAAATTAGTATCAGGTGATGATTCTACTATGCTTGATGTAAAAAAAAATAGGGTTAAATTAGTATTAGTAGCAGAAGATGCTTCAAATAATACTAAAAAATTATTTAAAGATAAGACATCTTTTAGAAATATAGCTTGTATTACATATTCAACAAAGCTTCAATTAGGGCTAGCAATTGGAAAAGCACCTAGAGCAGTTATGGGAATAAAAGATACAAACTTCGCCAATAAGATTTTAGAACTTATGGAAAATACAAAAATATAATAGGGGGTGGTCTTGTGTCAACAAGAGTATACCAATTAGCAGAAAAATTAGGAATTACTAGTGAAGAACTTATAGTTAAGCTAGGAGAATTAGACATAAACGTAAATGATAAAAATGATGAATTAAGCCAAGATGATGCACAAATGGCAATGGAATTATTAGAAGATGAAGTTGCAGCAGGAAGTGGACTTCCAACTGTATCAGTTGATGGAAAGCTAACAGTTCAAGAATTAGCAAACAGTTTAGAAAAACCTGCTACAGAAATAATAATGAAGCTTATGAAAATGGGAACTATGGCAACAATAAACCAAGAGTTAAATTTTGAAATAGCTTCATTAGTAGCTAAGGATTATGGATTCGAGCTTGTAGAAGGAGATGCATCAGAAAAAGAAGCTGCTGAAATAGATGCATTAATGGAAATAGAAGAAGATAAAGAAGAGGATTTAGTAAAAAGACCTCCTGTAGTTACAGTTATGGGACATGTTGACCACGGTAAAACATCTTTATTAGATGCAATAAGATCAACAAGTGTAACTACAAACGAAGCTGGTGGAATAACTCAACATATAGGGGCATCTGAAGTTACTATAAATGGTGAAAAAATAGTGTTCTTAGATACACCAGGGCATGAGGCTTTCACATCTATGAGAGCTAGAGGAGCACAAGTAACTGATATGGCTATATTAGTTGTTGCAGCAGATGATGGTATAATGCCACAAACTATAGAAGCTATAAACCATGCTAAAGCTGCAGAAGTTCCAATAATAGTTGCTATAAACAAAATAGATAAGCCAGCTGCTAATGTTGATAGAGTAAAACAAGAGTTAGCAGATCAAGGATTATTAGTTGAAGACTGGGGTGGAGATGTAATATCTGTTCCTGTATCAGCTAGACAAAAAACTAATATAGATACATTATTAGAAATGATACTTTTAGTTGCAGAAGTAGAAGAATTAAAAGCTAACCCTAATAAGAGAGCTGTAGGTACTGTAATAGAAGCTGAACTTGATAAAGGAAGAGGTCCAGTTGCTACTGTACTTGTTCAAGGGGGAACTTTAAAAGTAGGAGATCCTATAGTTGCAGGAACAGCTTCTGGTAAGGTAAGAGCTATGATAAACGATAAAGGTAGAAGAGTTAAGACTGCTGGACCATCTACTGCTGTTGAGATATTAGGTTTATCAGAAGTTCCACAAGGTGGAGACCAATTCGTAGCTGTAGCTACTGATAAAATAGCTAGAAGTGTAGCTGAAAAGAGACAACATATAGCTAGAGAAGAAATGTTAAAATCTAACCAAAGAGTAAGTCTTGATGAATTCTTCAGTCAAATGTCAGATGCTGATGTTAAAGAACTTAACTTAGTTGTTAAAGCTGACGTACAAGGTTCTGTTCAAGCAGTTAAACAATCTTTAGAAAAATTATCTAATGAAGAAGTTATGGTTAAGGTTATACATGGTGGAGTTGGAGCTGTAACTGAATCAGACGTTATGCTAGCTAGAGCATCTAATGCTATAATAATAGGATTTAACGTAAGACCAGTTGCAACTGCAGAAGTAATGGCTAAAAAAGAAGAAGTAGATGTAAGAACTTACACAATAATCTATAAAGCTATAGAAGATGTACAAGCTGCTATGACAGGTATGTTAGACCCAGAATACATCGATGAAGATACAGGTAAAGCTGAAGTAAGAGAAACATTTAAAATATCTGGAGTAGGTACAGTAGCTGGATGTTATGTATTAAGTGGTAAGATATTTAGAAATGGTAAAGTAAGAGTTGTTAGAGATGGATTTATAATACATGAAGGTGAAATAGCTGCATTAAAGAGATTTAAAGATGACGCTAAAGAAGTTAATCATGGATATGAGTGTGGTATAACAATAACTAACTTTAATGACTTAAAAGAAGGCGATATAATAGAAGCCTATGTAACTAAAGAAGTTGAAAGAAAATTAAAATAGTAAATAAAAGAGGTCGATATTATGGCATCATACAATAGAACACAAAGAATAGGTGAAGAAATAAGAAAAGTTGTAAGTACAATGCTTATAAGTGGAATAAAAGACTATAGAATAAATTCTATGGTAAGTGTTACGGATGTTGAAGTAACTAGTGACTTAAGTTATGCTTATGTTTATGTAAGTATATTAGGTGGAAATAAAGAATCAAGCATGGCTGGACTTAAAAGTGCTTGTGGATATATAAGAAAAGAAGTTGGAAAAAATGTTAAGCTTAGACATACTCCAGAAATAATTTTTAAATTAGATGATTCTATAGAAAAAGGTATGTATATGGAAAATCTAATCAAAAAAGTTAACCAAGAGAGTGAAAAGAACGATGAAAGTTCAGATGAAGAAACTCAAGGAGAATAGTTTATGCTAAATAATATTAAAAATATTATAAAAGCTATAAGGGAAGGTAACAATTTTATTGTTACCTCTCATTATAGTCCGGATGGGGATAATATAGGATCTACATTGTCAATGTATTATGCACTTAAAAAACTAGGAAAAAAAGTGTATTATGTATTAGACGATAGTATACCGTTAAACTTAACATTTTTAGTGAAAGATGTAAAAATTTTAAAATCAGAAGAAATGGATGAGAATTTAAGTGATTACACATTAATATCACTAGACTGTGGTGATTTTAATAGGATATGTGTAAGTGAAAGTATAAAAAAGTCTGTAAAACAATTAATATGTATAGATCATCATGCAAGTAATAATAATTATGGAGATTTAAACTATATAAATCCAAATGAGTCTTCAACTTGTGAGTTGGTATATAATTTATTAAAAGAGTTCTCTAAAGAAATGGGAGAACAAATATTAGATGAAGATATATCTACATATCTATATACAGGACTTTTAACAGACACAGGTAATTTTTCTTATTCAAATACAAATCCAAGTAGCTATCTAATGGCCTATGATTTAGTAAATCTAGGCGCTAAAAAAGACCTTATAATTCAAAAGATATTCCAAAGCAACACTTACAATTATTATAAATTATTAGGAGAAGCTTTAGATACTCTTGAAATTGTAGATAAAAAGATAGCTAGTATGATGTTAACTATAGATATGTTAGAGAGAAATGAAATTTCTTTTAATGATGCAGATGGAGTTACATCTTATACTAGAGATATAGATGGAGTAGAAGTAGGACTTTTATTTAAAGAAAAAGCTCCTGGAGAAGTTAAAGTTAGCTTTAGATCGAAAAACTATGTAGATGTAAGTGCAGTAGCACAAGTCTTTGGAGGCGGAGGTCATGTTAGAGCTTCAGGGTGTACTATCAAGGACAGCATAGAAAATGTTAAAAAAATAGTGATTAACGAAGTTTTAAAACATATTTAAGGATGATTGACATGAATAAAATAGTAAATATACTAAAACCTACAGGTATGACATCTCATGATGTTGTAGGAAAAGTTAGAAAAATTTTAAATATAAAAAAAGTTGGTCACACAGGTACCCTTGATCCAGATGCATCAGGGGTACTACCTATATGTATAGGAAAAGCGACTAAAGTAAGTGAGCTTATACTTAATAAAGATAAGTCATATATTTGTGAACTAACTTTAGGTATAAATACAGATACCTATGATTCATCAGGAGAAATAATAGAAGAATTTGATATTAAAGATTTTAGCATTGAAGATATTGAAAAAGCTTTTGAAACACAAATAGGTGAAATTAAACAGTTACCTCCTATGTATTCAGCTCTTAAGGTAAATGGTAAAAGAATGTGTGATTTAGTAAGAGCAGGAAGAGCAGATGAAATAACTCTTAAGTATAGAGATGTTAACATAAAAGAATTAAACATATTATCTTTTAAAGATAATAAAGTAATGTTTTATGTAAAGTGTTCAAAAGGTACCTATGTAAGAAGTATATGTTATGACATTGGAAAAGAATTAGGATGTGGAGGGCATATGTCTTTCTTATTAAGAACATCATCTGGAAAGTTTAATCTAGACAATTCTATAACATTAGAGGAGTTAGAGACTTTATATAATGAAAATGAGTTAGATAAACATTTGTATGATATAGATTATGTATTATCTAATTTTAATAGTATACATATAAATCCACTAGCTGTTAAGCCTTATGTAAATGGTGCTATAGTTTATAAAAAAGGATTTATAAAAGGTGACTTCAATGAAAATGATGAATTTGTAAGAGTATATAGTGAAGAGAAATTTTTAGGTGTAGGTAAATTTTTAAAAGTTGATGGTACAATATGCTTAAAAAATGATAAACTATTTATATAGAATATAGGTAGTGGGGAATTTATTATGACTATTATAAAATCATTAAACGAAGTAACAAATATTAGCGAAAGTGTTGTAACTATTGGGAATTTTGATGGCATTCATAAAGGGCATATAAAGCTTATAAAAGAAGCCGTGAAAGAAGCTAGAAAAAGAGGATGCAAAAGTATTGTATTTACATTTGAAAATCATCCTTTGAGTTATTTTAAGGTTAATGCTATAAAAAATATAATAACAAATGATGAAAAGATAAAGATACTTAAATCATTGGGCGTGGATGTTGTATTAATGGTTCCTTTTAATGAATATATGACTAGAGTGTCTGCTTTAAGTTTTATTGAAGAAATTTTAGTAAATAAACTTAATTGTAAAAAAGTTATAGTAGGTCATGATTTTACTTTTGCTAGAAATAGAGAAGGAAATTCAAAAACTTTAGAGGAAATAGGTAAAAAGTATAAATTTGAAGTAGAAATAATTGAACCTATAAAAATTGATGGAATAAGAATTAGTAGTAGCTATATAAGAAAACTTATTGATAAAGGTAGAGTTTCAAAAGTAAAGAAGTTTTTAGGAAGAAACTTTACACTAAGAGGTGAAGTTATACATGCTAGAAAGATAGGTAGAACTATAGGATTTCCTACAGCAAACTTAAAGGCACAAAATAATTTGATAATTCCTAAGTGTGGAATATATGCTGTTAAAGTTCACTTATCAACTAAGACTTACTATGGGGCTACTAATATAGGGTTTAATCCTACAGTAAATGGACAAGCCTTATCTATAGAAACTAATATTTTGGATTTTAATCAAGACATATATGGAGATATAATTGAAATTGAGTTTTTAGAAAGAATAAGAGATGAAAAAAAGTTTAATTCTCTAGAAGAGTTAAAAGGACAACTAAAAAAAGATGTAAATTTTGTATATGAAAAGTATGTTTACAAATATAACTGATTTATGGTAAAATAAAATTCGTGAACCGTTACTCGGCATTTGAATACTCCAATCAATGCTTAGTAATTGGGGATTTAATAATAAAATGGAGGTATTCACAATGAATAAAACTGCAATAATAAAAGAATTCGGAAGATTTGAAGGAGATACTGGTTCTCCAGAAGTACAAATAGCTTTATTAACATCTAGAATAAATGAATTAAATGATCACTTAAAGATGCATAAAAAAGATCACCATTCAAGAAGAGGTCTTTTAAAGATGGTTGGTAAGAGAAGAAACTTATTAGCTTACTTAAAAGAAAAGGACTTAGAAGGATACAGAGCTTTAATAGCTAAGTTAGGATTAAGAAAATAATTTAATTATTTTTCGAATAAAGAAGAAGGTTTATGCCTTCTTTTTTTATTTTAGATACCTTAAAATAGTATTACTTTTAAAAAAAAGTAAATAATTACAAATAAACAAATATTATATAAAATATATAAAGGAATAAATCAAATTATATAGAAACTTTTCTTTTAGGAGGGGATTTGCTATGAAAATAAAATTAATATGCGATAGTTTATGTGATATTCCTATGGAGTTAGCTGAAAAATATGACATAGAAATAATGCCATTAACTATAATAATCGACGGTAGAGAATATAAAGATGGTATAGACATGACAAATGAAGAGTTTTATGAAACTATGAAAAAGATTAGTACTATGCCTAAAACATCTCAAGCTACATATATGCAATTTAAAGAGGTATTTGATAAATATAAGGACGATTATTCAATAATTTGTATAACTGGATCATCAAGATCTTCTGGTACATATCAAAGTGCTGTTATAGCTAAGAATGATACAGATGGAGATATACATATATTTGATACTTTAAATTTATCTTTAGGAAGTGGTCAGTTTGTTATAAAAGCATGTCAACTTATTGATCAAAATCTAGATGCAAAAGCTATAGTAAATGAATTAGAAGCTTTAAGAGAAAGTGTAAATTTATTTTTCGTTCCAGGTAGTTTAGAATATTTAAAAAGAAGCGGAAGGGTATCTGTAACTTCTGCAACTATTGGTAATATGTTAAGCTTAAAGCCTATATTCTCTATGAAAGATGGGAATATATCATTAGTTACAAAAGTAAGAGGTAAAAAGCATGTAATACATACCTTAATAGATTTAATAAAAGAACAATATGATAGTTTTGAAGATAAAAATATAACTATTGGTTGTGGCGAAAACGTAAAAGACTTTGAAATACTTAAAAAAGAAGTAGAAGAAACGTTTAATGTAAAGAACTTATATCTAACAAGAGGTGGAGCTTGTATATGTTCTCATACAGGGCCAGACATACTAGCTATTAGTTGTTCAAATTAAATGTATTAAATTTTACATATTAAGTGAATAATAAGTTAAAATAGATTATTTGCTAATTTACGTTTTGTATCTCTAAAACATATCAATACAAGTGTGTAATTTACTTTTATGTTGTTAAATTATAGTATTTTTGATAAGATAGTACATAGGATACTAAACGCGGTTTTAATAAAGAGGAGGTACAAGCATTAATGTTTGAACATAAAGTTTTTAAAATGGATTTTGCAGGAAGAGAGCTTTCTGTTGAAATAGGGAAAATTGCCGAACTAGCTAGTGGAAGTGCTATACTTCAGTATGGTGAAACTATGGTTATGGTAAACGTATCAAAGTCAGCTCAACCAAGAGACGGAATAGATTTCTTCCCTTTAAGTGTTGACTATGAAGAAAAGTTATATTCAGTAGGGAAAATACCTGGAGGATTCTTAAAAAGAGAAGGAAAACCTTCAGAAAAAGCAATACTTACATCTAGACTTATAGATAGACCTATAAGACCGTTATTTCCTAAGGGATTTAGAAATGATGTACAAGTAGTTGCAACTGTTTTATCGGTAGATCAAGATTGTACTCCTGATATAGTAGCTATGATAGGGTCATCAATAGCTTTATCAATATCTGATATACCATTTAACGGACCAACTGGTTCTGTATCAGTAGGATTAGTAGATGGGGCATTTGTTATAAATCCAACAGCAGAACAAAGAGAAAAAAGTTCACTTCACCTTGTAGTTTCAGGTACGAAAGATGCTATAATGATGGTTGAAGCAGGGGCTGAAGAGATTCCAGATGAATTAATGCTAGAAGCTATATTATTTGCACATGAAGAGATTAAAAAAGTTGTTGAATTTGTAGAAATGATAGTCGCTGAAGTAGGTAAAGAAAAAATAGAAGTTACTCTTTATAAAATAGATGAAGATGTAGAAAAAGCTGTTCGTGAGTTTGCTACAGATAAAATGAAAGAAGCAGTAAAAACTGTAGAGAAGCTTGAGAGAATGGAAAAAATGGATGCAGTAAAGGAAGAAACTTTTACTCATTTTGAAGAAATAGCAGAAGAGTTCGGACAAGATATAGAAGAAACATTACATGCAATTATAAAAGAAGAAGTAAGAAAACTTATAGTACATGAAAATATAAGACCTGATAATAGAAAGCCAGATGAAATAAGACCTATATGGTGTGATAATGGATTTATACCAAGAGCTCATGGTTCTGGATTATTTACAAGAGGTCAAACACAAGTTATGTCTATAGCAACACTTGGAGCATTAGGTGATGTTCAAATACTTGATGGACTTGATGAAGAAGAAAGTAAGAGATATATGCATCATTACAACTTCCCAGCATACAGTGTTGGAGAAGCTAGACCATCAAGAGGGCCAGGTAGAAGAGAAATAGGTCATGGTGCGCTTGCAGAAAGAGCATTACTTCCTGTTATACCTTCTAAAGAAGATTTCCCATATGCAATAAGAGTAGTTTCAGAAGTTTTAAGTTCTAATGGATCTACTTCTCAAGGAAGTGTATGTGGATCTACATTATCACTTTTAGATGCTGGTGTTCCTCTTAAAGATATGGTTGCAGGTATAGCTATGGGACTTATAAAGCATGATGATAAAGTTGCTGTACTTTCAGATATCCAAGGAATGGAAGACCATTTAGGGGATATGGACTTTAAAGTAGCAGGAACTGAAAATGGTATAACTGCTATACAAATGGATATAAAAATAGCTGGAATAGATGAAGAAGTTTTAAGAACTGCTTTAAAACAAGCTAAGGTTGGTAGAATACACATATTAAATGAAATGAGAAAGACTATATCTGAGCCTAAGCCAGAACTTTCTAAGTATGCACCTAAGATTGTTACTATGAACATAAATCCAGATAAAATAAGAGATGTAATAGGACCTGGTGGAAAAATAATCACTAAGATTATAGATGAAACTGGTGTTAAAATAGATATTGAACAAACAGGAGAAGTATTCATAAGCGGAATAGATGCTGAAATGATAGCAAAAGCTCAAGAACTTATAAATAATATAGTTGCAGAAGCTGAAGTAGGAGAAACTTACACAGGTAAAGTAACTAGAATAATGAACTTTGGTGCTTTTGTTGAAATACTTCCAGGAAAAGAAGGATTACTTCATATATCTCATATAACTCATGAAAGAGTTAATAAAGTTGAAGACGTTCTTAATGTAGGAGATGAAGTAACAGTAAAAGTTACTGAAATAGATGAAAAAGGAAGAGTAAATTTATCTAGAAAAGCACTTTTACCAAAACCTGAGAAAAAAGAAGTTAAAGAAGTAAAAGAAACTAAAGAAGAGCAATCAAATAAAGAAGAAAAGTAATAACTTATAAAAACACCTATTGACATTATGTTAATAGGTGTTTTTATATAAAAGCATTTTTTACAATAGTAAAGTCATTTTAAGTTATATATACACTGTAAAATACAATATATAATATAGATGCATAAAAAGTTAGACTACCTAATACAATTTAAGGAGAATAAATTGTACATATTAGGAGGAAACTTTTATGATAATGATGGTACTCAATAAAAAAAAGCTTAAAAAAATATTTATAGGAATTTTAGTTATAATATTAGCAATTTTAGGATTTTTGTTTGTTAATAGAAATAATGATAAGCCAACATTAAATATGTTTTATAAAGCTAGTGAACCATATTACAATGGTAATAAAACCAATAGTGGGCGCGTTGCAATTAGTTGCAACGTAGACCTAGGGTGGGAAAGTGAATACATAGAAAAAATACTTAAAGTATTAGATGAAAAAAAAGCAAAGATAACTTTTGCTGTAACAGGAAGATGGGCTGAAGAAAATCCAGAATTTCTACTTGAAATTCAAAAAAAAGGACATGAGATAGCTAATCATGGCTACAAACATTTAGACTATGGAACTTTAGATTATGACAAAAATTATGAACAAATAAAAACATCAAAAAAGATTATAGATGAAATAATAAAAACGGAAACAAAGTTTTTCCAAGCTCCAGGAGGCTCTTTTAATAAGGACACAGTAAAAGCAGCTATTGATTTAGGATATATACCATATAAATGGGATATAGACACAATAGATTGGAAAAATAGACAAGAACCTGAAGTTATCATAAAAAGAGTAAAATCTAAAGATATGAAAGACTCAAGTATAATACTAATGCATCCTACACATGCAAGCGCTGAAGGTATTGATGATATTATAGAAATTATAGAAAGTAAAGGATTAAAACCAGGTAAACTTAGTGATGTATTTGACGTTAAAAAGACTATATAGTATTTTAATGTTGAATAATTTATTTCACTAAATTATAATTTAAAGGACATTGCTTAAGATATAAAGTAAAAATTATCATAAATATTATAAAGCACAACTGAAATTGGAGGATGAGTATGTATAAAATACACACATTAGATAATGGTCTTACTATAGTAGGAGAGGAAATTCCCTATTTAAAATCTATAACACTTGGAGTATGGGTAAATGCAGGTTCTAGGATAGAGAGTGAAAAGCTAAGTGGAATATCCCATTTTATAGAACATATGCTTTTTAAAGGAACTAAAAATAGGACTTCTAAGGAAATTGCAAGTACAATAGATAACCTAGGGGGTCAAATAAATGCATTTACAAGTAAAGAATGCACATGCTACTATGTAAAGCTATTAGATGAACATATAGATATAGGATTAGACATATTAAGTGATATGTTTTTGAATCCACTATTTGACAAAGAAGATATAGAAAAAGAAAGACAGGTTATTTTAGAAGAATTAAAAATGTATGAAGATTCTCCAGAGGATTTAGTATATGACTTACTTATGGAAGGAGTATATAAAACAGATGCTCTTGGAGGTAATATAATAGGAACTAAAGAATCGCTAGACAATATGAATAGAGAAATTATAAGTGATTACTTCGAAAAGTATTATGTTGCTAGTAATTCAGTTATTTCAATTAGTGGTAATTTTAAATTTGAAGAAATAGTAAAATTAATAGAAGAAAAATTTAAAAATCTGAATAAAGGAGATGTAAATATAGAAATAACTACTCCTGAATTTCATCCATGTTTTATAGCTAGAAATAAAGACACTGAACAAGTTAACTTAGCTATAAGTCTAAAAGCGATACCTTTAGAAGATAGAGAAGATGCTTATGCTTTATCTATAATAAATAATATATTTGGAGGAAGCATAAGTTCTAGATTGTTTCAAAATATAAGAGAAAATAAAGGGCTTGTTTATTCAATATACTCTGCGCCAAGTCTTTATAGAAAGAGTGGAGAACTTGGTATTTATGCAAGTATGAGTAACGAAAATCTAAAAAAAGTATATAATTTAGTATTGGAAGAAATTGATAATATAAGAGAAAATCACCTTACAGAAGAAGAAATAAGAGAGAGTAAAGAGCAGTTAAAAGGAAGCTATATATTAGGTTTAGAAAGTACTAGCAGTAGAATGATGTCAATAGGAAAATCGATGCTTTTAACTAAAAAGGTAAAAGATCCTAATGATATTATAGAAAGTATAAATAATATTGAAAAAGCTAGAATAGACTTAATTATAGACAAGGTATTTAACAAAGAAAATATAGGTATATGCATTGTAGGCAGAGATGTAGAAAGTATAACTTTAGACTAACTAGACTAGACATATAATTAAGGTTATCTATATTAGATATATTATATGGGGGGATACGTATGAATTTATCTGAAGTAGCAGGTAAGGAGATTGTAAATTTAGTTACGGGAGAGAGATTAGGAGTAGTTGGAGAATGTGATCTTATAATTGAAGATACAACTGGAAAAATATTAGCTTTATTAATTCCAAGAGAAAGAGGTTTCTTTGGATTTAGAAAAGACAAATCGGTATTGGAAGTACCATGGAGAAATGTAAAAAAGATTGGTAATGACATGATTATTATAGAATACGATGGTATTTATTAGGAGGGCAATATGACAATAGTAGTTCAAAAATTTGGCGGGACATCTGTGGAGTCTAATGAAAAAATGCAACAAGTTTGCAGTATAATAAAAAACTATAAAGAAAAAGGTTTAGACTTAGTTGTTGTAGTATCAGCTATGGGAAGAAAAGGTGCACCTTATGCAACAGACACATTAATAAATTTATGTAAGGATGTAAATGAAAATTCATCTAAGAGAGAACTAGATTTAATAATGTCTTGTGGAGAAATAATTTCAGGAACAATACTTACAAATATGTTAAATGGATATGGTATAGATTCTATATTTTTAACAGGTAGCCAAGCTGGTATCTATACAGATGGACAATTCTCAGATTCTAGAATTGTAGATATAAAGCCAGATAGAATATCTAAGGAATTAAGTAAAGGTAAAGTTGTAATAATTGCAGGTTTCCAAGGTGTAACAGAAGATGGAGAAGTGACTACCCTAGGTAGAGGAGGTAGTGATACATCTGCTGTTGCTATAGGTAAAGCATTAGGATGTGAGAATGTAGAGATATACACAGATGTTGATGGAATAATGACTGCAGACCCAAGAGTAGAACCAGAAGCTAAGGTATTAGAATATATAAACTATGAAGAAGTATTTCAAATGGCAGATAAAGGAGCTAAAGTCATACATCCAAGAGCAGTTGAAATAGCAAAAAGTGGATCTATTACTTTAAGTATAAAAAATACTTTAAATCCAGAATATCCTGGGACTAGAATAAGTGGAAGATGTCCCAAATTTGAAGTAAATGAAGATGATGCATGCTTAAATACTATGACAGCTGTTGCCCATAAAAATGGAATAGCTCAAATAAAAATTAAATCAAGAGAAGATATATTCACTGAAATAATGAATGATATAGAAAAAAATGAAATAAGTTTAGACATGATAAACTTTTTTATAGAAGAAAAAGCATTTGTAATAGAACATGATAAGCTAAATTCTTTAATAGAAATATTAAAAGCTCATAATTTAGATTATAAAATCAAAGAAAATTGTGCTAAAGTAACACTTATAGGTTCTAAGATGACTGGAATACCTGGAGTTATGACAAAAATTGTTAGAGCACTATCAAAATCTAAGATAAACTTATTGCAAACATCTGATTCAAATATGACGATATCTTGCTTAGTTGAAGAAAAAGATATGAAAAATGCAGTTCATGCTATACATGAAGAATTTAAATTAAATTAGATTAAATTAATAATATCCTCCGATTTTGGTTAACTTATATTTAAAGTTAAACATTAAAGGAGGATTTTTTATGTCAAATAAAAAAAATAAAAAACAACCTACATTTAAATTAGAATTCGATGAAGAAATAAGTCTACCAGCAAGCTTTAGACCTAATAAAAGTGGTTCAGTAGCTCAAAATACATCAAGACCAATAAAAAAACATCCTAAACAAAAATAGGAAAAAATAAAGTCTTAGAAGGAGGCTACATATGAGATTTTTATACAATAAAGATAATGAAGAACGAATAAAATTAAAATCTGAAGAAAATGAAAATAGTAATGAAGAGCATGCAGATATTGAAAATATAAAGCAAATGGGAGTGCCTAATATTCCACAATCTAATATAAAAGATATACAATGTATAACTATAATAGGTGAGATAGAAGGTCACTTTGCAGGAAACCCTCAAAAAAAATCAACCAAATATGAACATATAATTCCTATGTTATTTTCAATAGAGGAAAGTAGTGAAATAAAAGGAGTTTTAGTTATATTAAATACTGTAGGTGGAGATGTTGAAGCTGGACTTGCTATGGCAGAACTTATAAATAGTTTATCTAAAAAAGTAGTTACTCTTGTATTAGGAGGAAGTCATAGTATAGGTGTTCCTCTTGCCACTGCAGGAAATCATTCATTTATAGCACCTACAGCTACAATGATAGTCCATCCTATAAGAACCAATGGACTAGTAATTGGAGTTAATGAAACTTTTGAATATTTTAAGAAGATGCAAGAAAGAATTACTCAGTTTATAACTAGAACATCAGATATAAACAGAGAAGAATTAGAAAAGTTAATGTATTCTAAAGAAGAGTTAGTTAGTGATGTGGGAAGTGTCCTAATAGGAAAAGAAGCAGTAGATTGTGGTTTGATTGATGAAGTTGGTGGACTAAAAGATGCTATGTCAAAGTTAAGAGAATTAATAAAAGAAGACGATAAGGAAGATAATAAATGATATAAGCAAATAAATTTGTTTAAACAACAAAATATATGCTATAATTAAAAGATATAAAAGTGTTAGTGTATAAATACATTAGCACTTTTTGCTATGATTTTGCAGTTTATTAATTCTTGTATAAATTTATTTTTAAAGAGGTGAGATGGGTGGCTAAGAAAAAATCTAAAAAGAAAAAGAATATACAATCAAGTTTTACGGCTGAATATAATAACCTTATAACTATATTTGTAGGTATATTTTTACTATATAGTTTAAACTCTAGTTCAATGGGAATGTTAGGAACATTTATTCAAAATATATTCCTAGGTTTATTCGGTAAATTATCATTAGTTATACCGTTTATAATAATAGTTAGTGGTGTGCTAGGATTTTTTGAGAAGAATGAATATATATATAGAATTAAGAGTACAAAGTTATATTATGTAGGTGTATTTTTTATATTCATATTTTATGGTCTAATAAATGCAAAAAATTTACCTATAGATAGTCCTACTAATACATATGTTATAAAAGAAGTAACTAAACAAGCTGTAAATGGAGAAGGATGTGGACTTATAGCTACTGTTATTACTTATTATGTTACTAAAATATTTGGGGTAACAGGTGCATGGTTAGTAAGTATTTTTGCATTATTTATAACATGTCTATTTACATTTAATATATCTTTAAAAGACATAATATATACAATTAAGGCTAAGTCAAATAAAGATAAAAATAGTAATCTTTCACTTAAAGACAAGGCTAAAAACTTAAAATCAGCTATGGTTAATATGGTAACGGAAGAAGTAGATGAAAATACTATGGTAACAAAGGCTGGATTAAGAGGTAAGTCTAAAGAAGAAAGCAATGTAGATGATTCATATGAAGATGAAAATGATAAGACAATAAAAATTGTAGGATTTAATAAAGCCGAAGATGATTACCTAGAAATATTAGAGGGCACTCAAAGTATGCCTGAACTAGAAGTTTTAAAAGAACTACAAAAGGCAAAACCTAATTCAAAAACAGAGGTTGAAAATCAAACAAATAGTGAACTAGATAAAACTCAACCTATGAATATAAAGACAGATTCAAGTTATGAAAATTATAAAAAGCCTAGTGTTGAACTTTTAAATAAAATTGATACAAAAACTGATGATAAAAGTAAGAAAAAAGTATTAAAAAATGCTTCTTTACTTGAAAAAACTCTATCAGACTTTGGAGTGGAGGCAAAAGTAAATCAAGTTACAGTAGGGCCTACTATTACAAGATACGAACTTCAACCAAGTCCAGGAGTAAAGGTAAGTAAAATAGTTAACCTAACAGATGATATAGCACTTAGCCTAGCTGCTAAGAGTATAAGAATTGAAGCTCCTATACCTGGTAAAAGTGCTATAGGAATAGAGGTTCCAAATGAGGAAGCTCAAATGGTAACTTTAAGAGAAGTTCTTGAAAGTGATGAATTTGAAAAGTTTAAATCACCATTAGCTATGGGTCTTGGGAAAGATATTGCAGGGAAACCAATAATAGCTGATATTGGTAAAATGCCACATTTACTTATAGCAGGATCTACAGGTTCAGGAAAGAGTGTTTGTGTAAATACTTTAATAAATAGTATTTTATACAAAGCTAACCCTGATGAAGTTAAGTTTTTACTTATAGATCCTAAGGTTGTAGAACTTGCAAATTACAATGGAATACCACATTTATTAATTCCAGTTGTAACAGATCCTAAAAAAGCAGCTAATGCACTTAATTGGGCAGTTACAGAAATGAATAGAAGATATAAATTATTTGCAGAAACAAGTGTAAAGGATATAACTAGCTATAATGAAAAAAGCGAAGAAAAACTTCCTAAGATAGTTATAATAATAGACGAGCTTGCAGACTTAATGATGGTTAGTGCTAGTGATGTTGAAGATTATATTTGTAGATTAGCTCAAATGGCAAGAGCAGCAGGTATGCATTTAATTGTTGCTACTCAAAGACCATCAGTTGATGTTATAACAGGAGTTATAAAAGCTAATATACCTTCAAGAATAGCATTTGCTGTTTCATCACAAACAGATTCAAGAACAATACTTGATATGGGTGGAGCTGAAAAACTTTTAGGAAAAGGTGATATGTTATTCTACCCACTAGGAGCAGCAAAACCAGTAAGACTACAAGGTGCGTTTATATCAGAATCAGAATCAGAGAAAGTTATTGACTATATAAAAGGACAAATTAAAGAAGAAGTTAAATATGAAGACTGTATCGTTGATAGTATAAGTAAAATATCAAAAGAACAAGATGATGATACAGATGAGCTTTTAAGTGAAGCAATAGAATTTGTAGTTGAAAGTGGGCAAGCTTCAGCTTCAATGCTTCAAAGAAAGTTTAAAATAGGATTTAATAGAGCGGCAAGACTTATAGATTCTATGGAAGAAAGAAACATAGTAGGAAAGAGCGAAGGAAGTAAGCCGAGAAAAGTGTTAATAAGCAAACAAGACTTAGATAATTTAGAAGGTGAATAAATTTGAAAACAATAGATGTTAAAGGTGCATTAGATTTACCAAACTCGATATTTATAGACGTTAGGACAAGCGCGGAATTTGAAGAAGATCATATAGTAGATGCATTTCATATGCCTTTATTTAATGACGATGAGCATAAAGATATAGGAACTATATATAAAATGCAAGGAAAGCATGAGGCTATCCAAAAAGGATTTGACTATGTAAAAGATAAACTTAAGCATATGTACATGGAAGTTTTAAGTTTAGCTAATGAATATGACAATATAGTTATATATTGTGCTAGAGGTGGAATGAGAAGTGGTAGTTTAGTTAACATGATATCTACATTAGGTGTTAATGTATATCAATTAGAAGGTGGATATAAAGCTTATAGAAACTTTGTACTAAATTACTTTAAAACAATTATGGATACTAAAAATTTTATAGTATTACATGGATTAACTGGCGTAGGTAAAACTGATATGTTACTAAAGCTAGAAGAAAATGACATAGATATTATAGACTTAGAAGGTATGGCTAAAAATAGTGGATCTACTTTTGGATTTATAATGTTTGATGAAAAACCTCCAACACAAAAGAAGTTTGAAACGAAGATTTTTGAAAAACTATACTTCTCAAAAAGTGATTACATTTTCATAGAAAGTGAAAGTAAAAGAGTTGGACATGTGAATGTTCCACATGAGATATATGAAGGAATAATAAGAGATGGATATCATGTATTAATGGAGTGTAGTATAAAATCTAGAGTAGATAGATTATGTAGAGATTATATATATACAGATAAGAAAAATGATGAAGCATTGATACAATGTATAAATAAATTTAGAAAAAGATTAGGAAATGCAAAGGTTGATTATTATATAGAGTTATTTAATGAAGGAAAATATGACCAACTTATAGAACATTATTTAGTAGAATATTATGATGCACTTTATGGGCATTCTGTTGAAAAATATGAATATAATAAGGTTATAAATTGTGACAATATGGATGAATCTTTAATAGATATGATTGATTTTCACAAAGCAGCGAAGGAAGGAGCAATATAGATGTTAAAAATAGCATTAGAATCATTAGGATGTTCTAAAAATCTAGTAGATGCAGAAATAATGATGGGAATTTTAAATAGAAAAGGATATAAACTGGTAGGAGATTTTGAAGATGCTGATATAATACTTGTGAACACTTGTGGATTTATAGAATCAGCAAAACAAGAATCGATAGATACAATACTTGACCTAGCTCAATTAAAAGAAACTGGAAATTTAAAATTACTTATAGTTACTGGATGTTTAGCACAAAGATATGCTAAAGAACTTCAAGAAGAGATACCAGAAATAGATGCTATAGTTGGTACTGGAAGTTATCAACAAATAGATGAAATTATAGAAGGGCTTAAAAAAGAAAATAATATAGTAAGCTTAAATGATATAGAATTTGCTTACAATGAGGACCTTCCAAGATATGTAACAACACCTGATTATATGGCTTATTTAAAAATAGGTGAAGGGTGTGACAATCACTGTACTTACTGTATAATACCTAAGTTAAGAGGAAAGTATAGAAGTAGAAAAATGGAAGACATATTAAGAGAAGCCAAAGACTTAGCATCTAAAGGAGTTAAAGAACTTGTAGTTATAGCACAAGACACTACAAAGTATGGATTTGACTTATACAATGAAGCTAAACTACCACAATTATTAGAAGAACTTGCTCAAATAGAAGGTATAAAATGGATAAGAATAATGTATTCTTACCCAGAATCAATAACAGAAGAACTTGTAAAAGTTATGAAAAAATATGATAACATATGTAATTATTTTGATATGCCTATACAACATGCAAGCAATAGTGTATTAAAATTAATGAATAGACATACAACTAAAGAAGATATAAAAGCTAAGGTTGAGATGATAAGAAGTTATATACCAGATGCAACATTAAGAACTACTATAATAGTTGGATTCCCTGGAGAGACAGAAGAAGATTTCAAAGAATTAGTAGAATTTGCAAAAGAAGTTAAATTTGATAGATTAGGAGCTTTTGCTTATTCTAGAGAAGAAGATACTCCAGCAGATAAACTACCAAATCACTTAGAAGAAGACGTTAAGATAAGAAGAAGAGATGAACTTATGCTAGTTCAACAAGAAATATCTAAAGAGTTAAATGCTCAAAAGGTAGATAATGAGTATGAAGTTTTAATAGAAGAACAAATAGAAGACAAGGTTTATATAGGAAGAACTCAAGGAGATGCAGAGGAAATAGATAGTATAGTTTATGTTAAATCTGACAATAAACTTAATCTAGGAGATTTTGTAAATGTAAAAATAAACAATGCTCTAGAGTATGATTTGATGGGAGATGTAGTTAATGAACTTGCCTAATAAATTAACTTTATTTAGGATATTTTTAATACCAGTATTTATAATCATAATGATGTTAAACATACCAAATAAATTTTTAATAGCATGTATGATATTTATAGTGGCTTCAGCTACAGATGCAATGGATGGATATATAGCAAGAAAATATAATTTAGTTACTGATTTCGGAAAGTTTATGGATCCACTTGCAGATAAACTATTAGTGATTTCAGCTTTGACAACTATGATAGAATTTGACTTAGTTCCAGCATGGATGGTTATAATTATAGTTGCAAGAGAACTTACGGTTAGTATATTAAGAGCTATAGCTGCTGCTGATGGAAAAGTTATAGCAGCAAGCTCTGGAGGTAAGTTAAAGACTATTTCACAGATGATAGCTATAATAGTTTTATTATTAGGAAAAGACTTTGGAAGTATACCACTTTTAAATATAGGTAAAGTAACTATTTTAATAGCTACACTACTTACTCTTTATTCAGGGTGGGAATATTTATATAAAAACAAAAATCTATTTATGGAAAGTAAGTAATTATAAAAAGGTGGGTATAAATCATTTATGCCTGTCTTTTTTTATTTAAAAAATTTAAACTATAAACTGGTAAATATCAATTTATAATCAATTAAAAATATTTATACAATTTATGGAAGAATAGTATAAAGTTTTATAATTAAAGTTAATACTAATAAAGTATTATTTAATTGACTTTAATTATAAAACTAGATATAATATTAACAGAACAAGTGTTTGATTAAAAACTTTAAATTAAATAAAAATAAAAATAAAGATAATATACATGATTTATAGAAGGGAAGGTACCATAAATGGCAGGAATACAAGATGAAAAATTAAAAGCGTTAAATTCAGCATTATCTCAAATAGAAAAAGACTTTGGTAAAGGATCAGTAATGAAGTTAGGTGAAGCTAACTCTATGGCTATAGATGTTATACCAACAGGTTCTATAGGACTTGATATAGCAGTTGGTATAGGAGGTCTTCCAAAGGGAAGAATAGTTGAAATATACGGACCAGAATCTTCTGGTAAAACAACAGTTACACTACATGCAGTTGCAGAAGCTCAAAAACAAGGTGGAATAGCAGCATTTATAGATGCAGAACATGCTCTAGATCCTATATATGCAAAAGCTTTAGGTGTAGATGTAGATAACTTAATAGTTTCTCAACCAGATACAGGAGAACAAGCATTAGAAATAGCAGAGGCATTAATTAGAAGTGGTGCTATAGATATAATTGTAATAGACTCAGTTGCAGCATTAGTTCCAAAAGCTGAAATAGAAGGAGATATGGGAGATTCACATGTAGGTCTTCAAGCAAGACTTATGTCTCAAGCCTTAAGAAAGTTAACAGGTTCTATAAAGAAATCTAACTGTGTAGCAATATTTATAAACCAATTAAGAGAAAAAGTTGGGGTTATGTTTGGTAGTCCTGAGACTACAACAGGTGGACGTGCTCTTAAATTCTACTCTTCTGTAAGATTAGATGTTAGAAAAATAGACACTATAAAACAAGGTGATAAAGTAATGGGAAGTAGAACAAGAGTAAAAGTAGTTAAAAATAAGGTTGCTCCTCCATTTAAACAATGCGAATTTGACATAATGTATGGGGAAGGTATATCTAAAGTTGGGGATTTATTAGATATAGCTACAGATGTAGATATAGTTAAAAAGTCTGGAGCTTGGTATAGCTACAATGAAACAAAATTAGGACAAGGTAGAGAAAATGTTAAAAAGTTCTTATCAGATAATCCTGATTTAATAGAAGAAATTGAAGTTTTAGTAAGAAAATATTATAAATTAGATGAAAATAGAGAAGGTTCTTCAGAAAACGAAGAGTCAACAGAAAATATTGGAGAATAATGGTTCCTATACCTCCTATTAACTTGACACAAGGTAGAAAAAATTATAAAATTAAATAAGAATGAAATATTCTTATTTAGTTTATAAAAATAGATGTTATAAATACTGTAGTTGACGGTTTATATTAACAAAGGAGGTGGATGTCATAGAGGCAATAATAAGCGCTTTATTGGGAATATTTGTGGGTATTATAGTTGGTTATTTTGTAAGAAAAAACATATCTGAAGCTAAGATTGGCCAAGCTGAGAAGATGGCCGATGATATAATAGATAAAGCAAAAAAAGATGCAGAAACTCTACAAAAAGAAAAACTATTAGAAGCAAAAGAAGAGATCCATAAATGGAGAAATGAAGCAGAGAAAGAAAACAAGGAAAGAAGAACTGAATTACAAAAATTTGAAAGAAGATTAATACAAAAAGAAGAAGTTTTAGATAAAAAACTTCAAACTCTAGAGAACAAAGAAAATGTTTTAAGCGATAAGTTAAAAAAGGTTGAGAAGAAAGAAGAGCAAGTTGAAAACATAAAAGTTCAACAATTAGAAAAGTTAGAAAATATATCTGGAATAACTTCTGATAAAGCTAAGGAAATCATTTTAACTAATGCAGAAAGAGACGTAAGACGTGAAATGTCTATAATGATAAAAGAAATAGAGTCTCAAGCAAAAGAAGAAGCGGACAAGAAATCTAGAGAAATAATAGGATATGCTATACAAAAATGTGCAGCAGATCATGTTGCAGAAACTACTGTTACCGTAGTTAACTTACCTAATGATGAGATGAAAGGTAGAATCATCGGTAGAGAAGGTAGAAACATAAGAACATTAGAAACACTTACTGGTATAGATTTAATAATAGATGATACTCCAGAAGCTGTTATATTATCAGGATTCGATCCTATAAGAAGAGAAGTTGCAAGGATAGCTCTTGAAAAACTTATAGCAGATGGTAGAATACATCCAGCTAGAATCGAAGAAATGGTTGAAAAAGCTAGAAAAGAAGTAGATAGTATTATTAAAGAATTTGGGGAACAAGCTACTTTTGAAACAGGGGTACATGGATTACATCCAGAGTTAGTAAGACTTTTAGGTAGATTAAATTATAGAACTAGTTATGGTCAAAATGTCTTAAGACATTCTATAGAAGTTGCACATATAGCAGGTATAATGGCAGCTGAAATAGGTGCAGATGTCAAATTAGCTAAGAGAGCTGGTCTTTTACATGATATAGGAAAAGCTGTAGATCATGAGATGGAAGGTACTCATGTAGAAATAGGTATGGACTTACTTAGAAGATATAAAGAATCTAAAGATGTTATCCATGCTATGAGTACACATCATGGTGATTATGAGCCACAAACTATAGAAGCCGTATTAGTTACTGCTGCAGATGCTATATCAGCAGCTAGACCAGGAGCTAGACGTGAAACTCTAGAAGCGTATATTAAACGTTTAGAAAAACTTGAAGAAATTGCGAACTCATATGATGGTGTTGATAAATCATTTGCGATACAAGCGGGTAGAGAGATTAGAATAATGGTTAAACCTGAAAATGTAAATGATGAAGATATTCATTTACTAGCTAGAGATATGACTAAGAGAATAGAGGATGAATTAGAATATCCAGGACAAATAAAAGTTAGTATAATAAGAGAAACAAGAGCAATAGAATACGCTAAATAAGAAAATAATGTAAGCGAATATATCAATTGATATATTCGCTTTTTTGATTGTAAACTATATATTTATTTCTATAAAAAATTTAACTGATTTAAGTAATTTAGTAAAAATGAGAAGTTTATAAGATATAAATAATAAATTTATTAAAATAAGATAATAATAATATTAAATAATATATGAAAGGAACATCAAGTATGCTAAATAGTTTATCTAAAAATCAATATGTAAAAATTACAGACAGCGACAAAATAAATGAAGTTGTTGAGTATGGAGTAGTAATTAATGCAAATGAAGATAATTATGATATTATGAGTATTGGATTTGAAAATAAAAATGGGAACTTTTTAGAATACCCTCCAGAGGTTGAAAAACTTGTTCAAAGTTATAAAATTAAAGATGCTAACTTTGATGAAGTGAAGAAAAATGAAATAAGAAGAAAAATGAATATATGGATGGAAAATCACTATAAAATGTAATCAAAGGAAACTTATTAAAGTTTCCTTTTTTGTATATAATATTAATATTAAATTAAAAAAATTGAATTAATATTAAAAAATAATGGTAATAATATATTAAATGTATCAAATATAGAAAAAAGTCCACGAAAATGATATAATTATATAAAATAAGGGGGATGAGAAGTTGAGCCAGTACATAAATATAAATTCCGAGCTAGATGCATTAAAGGTAAAAGAATTTGAAAAAATATTTTATCTAAATATGAAAGAGGAAGCAAATGTAGTGCCAAAGGTGACTCCTTTTAAAGGAATAAATACAGATCTTTTATACATAAAAGATGGACGTATTCTCTTTATAAAATTTATGGACACAACAGAAGATTTATTTATGATATTAGAAGATGAACTTTTAGAAATAATGGAAGAGGAATACGAACTTTTAAAGAAAAAAATGAGCAAGATAGGAAATGACATAGAGTACAATTATGTATTTATTATGCCTCATGTAACCATATATGAAGATGAAGAACATAATGATTTCGTGGAAAATAATATAATAGACAAAGCTAAATTATATAAGATGATGAACTATGAAAGTAGTATAGATGAGTATTTAAGTAATCCGAATGATGAAATTTTAGTTAACTTATTTATGTTGCAAATATGTCCTGAGTATTATGTTATAAACAACAATTTAAATTTAAATAACAAGTTAAAGAAGATTTCTTTTTCTAATAAGGATTATAATTACACAGCAACTATATTAGAAAGGTGTCAAATAGAAGAAGCAGTATCTATAAAATATGGAGATACACTATATAGAGGACCTTCAGGATCAGGGAAAACAACTATTTTATTAGCTAGAGCAATCAAGTTGGCAAGAGTATATCCTCACCATAAATTTGTTGTATTTACTCATACTAAACAGCTTAAAAATGAACTGAAAGAAAGGATTTCTATATTGTATAAAGATAATAATAATATAGAGGTACATACATTTAGTTCTTTCTTATTCAAATTAGCCAAAATATATAATTTGGTATTTGATTATGGCATGCTTAAAAATACTCCTGAAAAAGTTTATAAGAATCTTGTATTACAAGCTAAAAACACTATTAAAAATAAGAGTATGTTTAAGGGAATATTTGTGGATGAAATAGAAAGTTTTGAACCTGAACAGTTAAGTTTTATTAGAGAGTTCTTATATAAATCTAAGTATATTTTTAATGGATTTGAATGTAAGGGATTAAATATTTCAAGTAATTTAAGTTTATTTAAAAATTCTTGGGACAATATAGATTTTGATCATATTATAAAATTAGAAAAAAACTATAGACAAAGTAGTCCACTAGTTGAATTTGTAAATAATTTTGATGAAAATTCAAATGAATATATAAAAGGTATTAGACCAAATATAACTGATGATATGTATTATCTATCAGAACCGGTTAGAGAAAGTAATAATTCTGTAGATATAATAAAAGTATCAGATATTGAAGAACAGATAAGTTCTGTTCTTTGGGAAATTGAATATTTAACACATAAAAAAGGTCTAAGTTATTCTGATATAGCGGTAGTATATCCTTTTAATAAAAAAAGATTAAAAAATGGAAAAACGATATACTTTCAGTATATGTTAAAGAAAGATTTAGAAGAAAATGAAATTCCATATATATATGGAGATGATGATTTAACTAATATGTCTAAAAAAGTAGGAGTTACTATTTCAAATATATACTCCATAAAAAATTTAGAATATAAAGCTGTAATATTTTGTGAGTTAGAAATGCTTTATAATCATAGTATAAATGATGTAAAACAGGACTATCAAGTGAATGATTTTATAGGAGATTTAAATAAAGTTTACCTTGCTATAAATAGATCGACAGATTATTTAAGTATAATAACTACTTTTAATGAAAGTGCAAGCGATATAATCAAGTTATTGGTAGAGTCGAAAAAATAAAAGAAGCACGATGTGCTTCTTTTATTTATATTAAAGTATAAAGTTAAAATAAGCTAAAACTATTATACCAAGAACTATTCTATAGTAACCAAATGCTTTAAAGTCATGTTTCTTGATGTAATCCATTAAGAATTTGATTGCAAATACAGAAACTATAAATGCTGTAACAAATCCTACTCCTATAACTCCCCATTCAAACCCTGAAAAGCTAGCTCCAGTTTTTAATAATTTTAAACCACTAGCTCCAAACATTGTCGGTATAGCTAAGAAAAATGAAAATTCAGCAGCTATATATCTAGATGCTCCTAAAAATACAGCACCGATTATAGTTGCACCAGATCTAGATGTACCTGGTATTAATGCTAAGCATTGGAAAATACCTATACCGATTGCTAATTTATATGTAAGTTGAGAAAAATCGCTTACAATAGGTTTTTTATTTCTATTTTCAAGTATTATCATAATAACTCCGTAAAGAATAAGTGTTATAGATACTGTAGTTGGATTAAAGAATAATGCATCTATTGCATCATCAAATAAAAATCCCAATATTGCAGATGGTATGACAGCAACAATAACCTTAAGCCATAAATCTATAGTAGCTCTTTTTTCTTTTTCGGTTTTAGAATTATCTAAAGGATTTAATTTCCTAAAGTAAAGTGTTAATACTGCTAGTATTGATCCTAGTTGTATTACTACCATAAAAGTACTTACAAAAACATCTGTTAAATTAAATTTTACAAACTGCTCAACTAATATAAGATGTCCAGTACTACTTACAGGAAGCCATTCAGTTATACCTTGAACTATACCAAGTATAACGGCTTTTAACATTTCTATCAAATTTAACTACCTCCTAATTATAAATATATTTTAACCATAAGTTAAAGTATATCAAGATTAAGGGAGATATTCAATATATTAGAATATATTAAAGAGGTATTAAAAAATAAATTAATTAAGTATAAAAATAGGGGGCAAAAATGGAAGAAAAAGTTTTATTGAATGAATATGAATTTGAGATTTTTAATGATTTTTCTAAAAAACATAATCCAGCTACTAAACATGATTATTTTAGTAAAATTATACTATTTAAGGACTTTATTAAAAATAAAGAATTAATAGAAGTATCGAAAGAAGATTGTAAGGGGTTTGTAGAATTTGTAAGGGGAAGTTATGCAAAATCTACTTCAGAAAAGATTTATAGCTATTTACATAGTTTTTATAATTTTATGAAAAAGCAGGGATATATAGAGGTAAATCCTTTTAAATTTGTGGAAAAACCTCAAGTTAGTAGAATAAAAACTAAAGATGATGTGCTTAGTATACAAGAAATTAATAAACTAATAGATAGCTTACCAAGGCTTAATATGAGAGATAGGCTTATAATGATATTTTTAGTTACTACAGGATGTTTATTAAATGAATTAGTTAATTTAAAATGGAAAGACTTAATGTTAGATGAAAAAAATAATGCTTATGTAAGGTTAGGTAAAAACAAAAGAGAGAGAGTTGTTAAGTTACATCCATATTGTTTTTCTACAATAGAATCATACAGAGCTTACTTAGGTCTTCCAGAAATGATAATTCCATCAGATGATTTTGTATTTGTAAGTCAAAAAAGAAGTTCTATAACAGATAGAAATGTCAGAATAATAGTAAAGAAAGCATTAGATATAGCAGGTCTTAGCAATTATTCTGCAAAAGACTTTAGACATTCATTTGCAGCCATAAGTTTAAGACTTGGAGCAGGAACTGAGGACATAAAAAATCAACTTGGCTGGAGTGATAAGTATTACGCTATTAGATATAAATATGTAATTAATTTTGTAGACAGTGAAAGTATAGATTATATTATGGATAGTGATAAAATGAACATAAATAAAAAATAACTTGTTATCGTTCGTAAAATTATATATAATTAATTTATAAAATAAAGACATAAGGAAGGTGCTAATTAATATGGAAAGTAAATATAGTACATATGCAAATCCGTTAATAGATAGATATTGCAGTAAAGATATGAGTTATATATTTTCTCCACAATATAAATTTTCAACTTGGAGAAGATTATGGGTTGCTTTAGCAGAGTCAGAAAAAGAGTTAGGACTTAATATAACAGATGAGCAAATAAATGAATTAAAAGCTAATATAGATAATATAAATTTTGATGAAGCTAGAAAAATAGAAAAAGAAGTAAGACATGATGTAATGAGCCATGTAAAAGCTTATGGATTACAATGTGATAGTGCAAAAGGTATAATACATTTAGGTGCTACTAGTGCTTATGTAGGAGATAACACTGATGTTATACAAATGACAGAAGCGCTAAAACTTATAAGAGTAAAATTAGTTAACTTAATTAATAATTTAAAAGATTTTGCAATAAAAAATAAGGATATACCAACTTTAGGATTTACACATTTCCAAGCAGCTCAACTTACAACAGTAGGTAAAAGAGCTTGTCTTTGGGCTCAAGATTTATTAATAGATTTAGAAGATTTAAACTTTAGAATAGAACATATGAAACTTAGAGGTGCTAAAGGTACAACTGGTACACAAGCAAGTTTCTTAAGTTTATTTGAAGGTGACAATGAAAAAGTAAAAGAATTAGATAAACTAGTTTGTGAGAAAATGGGATACAAAGCTTCTTATGCTGTAAGTGGACAAACATATACTAGAAAATTAGATTATCAAGTAATATCTATACTATCTGGTATAGCTCAAAGTATGCATAAAATGACAAATGATATAAGATTATTACAAAGTTTAAAAGAGTTAGAAGAACCATTTGAGAAAAATCAAATAGGTTCATCAGCTATGGCTTATAAAAGAAACCCAATGAGAAGTGAAAGAATAGCATCTTTATCTAAGTATGTTATAGCTGAGTCTTTAAGTCCAGCACTTGTACAAGCTACTCAATGGCTAGAAAGAAGTTTAGACGACTCTGCAAATAAGAGACTAGCTATACCTCAAGCATTTATGGCAGTTGATGCTATACTTGAAATAGGTATAAATGTAACTGATGGACTTGTTGTTTATGAAAACATAATAAACAAACATATAAATGAAGAATTACCTTTTATGGCAACTGAAACTATACTTATGGAAGCTGTAAAAAGAGGTGGAGATAGACAAGAGTTACATGAAGTAATAAGAGAGTATTCTATGCAAGCTGCAAAGAGAGTTAAACAAGAAGGTAAGGATAATAACTTATTAGACTTAATATTAGCAGATTGTGAAACATTTAAAATGAGTAAAGATGAAATACTCGCTATAATGGATCCTAAAAACTTTGTTGGTAGAGCGCCAGTACAAGTTGTTGAGTTTGTTGATGAGACTATTAAACCAGCTATAGAAGAATTTAAGGATTCTATGGGCATAAAAATAGATTTAAATGTTTAAAAAATAGAGGTTTTAACCTCTATTTTTTATGAAAATTCTAAAAATTATGATTAAAAAATAAAAAGCTATAAACATAAATAATTAGAAGTCTAGAGGAGATAATATATGGTATAAAGGTTGAAATGTTAAGAAAATCTAAAAATTCAATTAAATTTAAAACGTATTGGAAAAAATGTAGAATTATGATATTATATGTAAAGTACAAGAGGTCAATTAATTAATATAATAAAATAATTAGTTGAAAACCTTTAAATGTAAAAAGTATTTGTACAATTTAAGAGGAGGAAAACAAATGGCAGGAAATACTAATAATGCTAAAAAATTAACATTAGTACCCCTAGTACTTATGATATTTACATCAGTATTCGGGTTTGCTAATATGCCAAGAGCCTTTTTCCTAATGGGATATGCAGCTATACCTTGGTATATATTAAGTGCAGTTTTATTCTTCATACCATATGCATTTATGATGGCTGAATATGGATCTGCATTTAAAAAAGAATCAGGTGGTATGTATTCTTGGATGGAAAAATCAGTTGGGCCTAAATATGCGTTCGTAGGAACATTTATGTGGTACGCATCTTATATTATTTGGATGGTAAACGTTGCATCAACTTTATGGATACCGTTATCAAACGCTATAGTTGGATACGATGCTACATCAACTTGGTCTTTATTTGGATTAAGTTCAGTTCAAACATTAGGTATCATAGGAGCATTATGGATAGTTTTAGTTACTTACGTATCTACTAAAGGTATAGAAAAGATAACAAAAGTGACATCTATAGGTGGTACTGCAGTTGCATTACTAAACTTAGTTTTATTAATTGGTGGGGTTGCTGTTGTAGCAATGAATAAAGGTGAATTTGCAGAGCCTATACATAATGTGGCTAAAGCATTTACAAATTCTCCAAACCCAGCTTATCAAACTCCTGTAACTGTATTATCATTCTTAACATTTGCAATATTTGCATTTGGTGGATTAGAAGTTTTAGGTGGATTAGTTGACCAAACTGAAAATGCTGAAAAAACTTTCCCTAAAGGTCTTACTTTAGCGGCTATAGTAATATCTATAGGATATGCATTAGGTATATTTGCTTGTGGTATGTTTACTAACTGGAGTGATATACTATCAGGATCAAATGTAAACATGGCTAATGTTGCTTATGTATTAATGCAAAACTTAGGATATCAATTAGGAGTTGCATTTGGAGCTAGTGAAGCTACTTCATTAGTAATGGGTGCTTGGGTTGCTAGATTCGTTGGGTTATCAATGTTCTTAGCATTATCAGGAGCATTCTTCACATTAACATATTCTCCACTAAAAACTCTTATAGAAGGTGCACCAAAAGAAGTTTGGCCTGGAAAATTAGGAGAAATAAAAAATGGTATGCCTATAAATGCTATGAAAGTTCAAGCTATAATAGTTATAGTTATGATACTTGTTGTATCATTTGGTGGTAAGAGTGCAGAGAAGTTCTTTGCTTTATTAGTTCTTATGACTAACGTTGCAATGACTATACCTTACTTATTCTTATCAAGTGCATTCCCTGCATTTAAAAAGAAACAACTAGAAGGTAAAGTAGATAAAGCTTTCGTAGTTTATAAGAGTGTTGGATTAGCAACAACTTTTGCTGTAATAATAGGCATATTAGTTGGATTTGCTAATGTATTTACTATAATAGAACCAACATTATCTTCACCAGCAGGATTAACAGATACATTAACAATGATAGCTGGGCCAGTAGCATTTGGTTTAATAGGATTCTGGTTATATAGTAGATATGATAAAAAATACGGAAGAAAATCAAACGATAACAATAAGAAAGCTAGTTAATATTAACTTGAATTAATAAATATACACCTATCATATTGATAGGTGTATTTATTTATATACAAAAATATACATATTTAAGACAAATAAGCATATTTTTATATATAAATAAACAAATATTTAGTATACTATAATAGTAACAAAGGCTTAATAGGAATTAGACAAAAGGTATAGGAGGAATAATTTTGTTAAAGAAGTTATTAAATTTTATAAAGACAAATAAAGAGGAAAAGATAAATAAAGAAGAAATAGAGTTACATATTGAACAAGAAATCATTGAAGAGAAAGTTATAAAATCTGAAGAAATAATAATTCAAGAAGACATATCCAATGAACCTGAAGAACCTGAAAAAATAGAAACAATCAAATCGATAAATCAAGTTGTACAAGAAAAGAAAGATGATAAAGAACAAAATGAAGAAGTACATATTCTAACAAAAGAAGAACAAGACTATATAAAACTTGTAAAAATACAAAGAGGTAAAAAAATAAAAGCAATAGATGTTTATACTAACGAAGAAATTATATTTGATACTCATAAAGAATGTAGTAAAAAATTAGGAGTACCAATTGATTACATAAAAGAAAATTTACAATATGGATATACAGATTACTATGGAGAAGCTGTTAAGTTTTTAAGCAAAAAATTAAGATTTGATATTAGTTCTAAAAAAATGGGAGATAAAAATATAAACGAGATATTTAATTTATTACATAATGAACTATGGAATAGTAATATGAGTGAGAGTAAAAGAGAAGAAATTTTATCAAGTAATAAAATTGAACCAATATCTATGTATTATAAATTTGAAGCTTTAGATGATGAATATGATGAATATTTTAAAATATATGGGAAGTTAATTAGACGTGGAGGAAAGAAAAAAATAGAGCTTATAGATAAAAAACATGAAGTTATAGATGTATTTAAATCTATAGATGATTGTGCAAAATTCTTTGAAAAAGATAAATCAGAAATCATTTATAGGTTAAAAGTTGGAGATTGTAAGGTAGGAAGATATGAAATTAAATACAGCTTAAGAAGATAATTCTATATTTAAAAGGGACTAATTAATTAGTCCCTTTAGTATTTTTATATTATAATTAAAATCTATTTATCTTTTCTCCATGTATATACATAGTAGCTTAATACTTCTTTAATAGAATTACCTATGAATGTATAGCATTCATCATCTAAATTTGCTAATGAAACCCTTACAGACCATTCTGGACCATAGAACCCATGTCCACTTAGTAAAACTATAGAGTAATTATTTGCTAATTTAAATAGCACATCTGCAGGTTTATAATTAGTTTTTATAAACTCAGCAAATTCAACCCCATAAGTATTTGTTGCCCATTCCATAATATCAAATATCACATAGTATGAAGCATCATGTATATCTTTTTTTGTTTTTACTCCTAAAGCATCATAAAATAATTTTTGTCTACGTTTACAAATAGACATATTTACTTTTTTATAAGAATTTTCTTTATCTATTAATGCAAATGCAGAGAAAAATGCCATTTGAACTTGTTGAGGAGTAGATAATCCGGCTGTGTGATTAAGTGCAACTAATCTACTATCTGCAACTATTCTATCCATAAAAGATATTTTATCAGGATTTAAACTCATATCGCTATAACGTTTATTTACAGATGCTTTTAAATCAGATGGTAATTCATTTATAAGTTTATCAAATACATTATATTCGTGAAGAGCTAAAGTACCTAATCTCCATCCAGTTACACCAAAGTATTTAGAGAAAGAATAAGCACCTATTGTGTTATAAGGTAGGTTTGCCATTATAGATTTAAACCCATTAACAAAAGTACCGTAAACATCGTCTGAAATAATCATTAAATCAGGATGACTATTTTTTACTACGTCTATTAAATTTTTACAACTATTTTCATCCATAGCTATAGAAGCGGGATTGTTAGGATTAACTAAAAATAATGCTTTTATAGACTTATCAGTAAGTTTTTCTAGTTCTTTTTTAGAATATTGCCAAGTATGACAGTTATTTTCATCAACTTCATCTGCATTTATAAAAACAACATCAAAATCATATCTTGGTAAATGAGGTATTTCCAAGTAAGGTGTAAATATAGGAGTCATAATAGCTATTTTATCACCTTTTCTTAATAATTCATTAGCCATTAAAGAGTCAAAGACATAACACATAGCGGCAGTTGCGCCTTCTACAGCGAATATACTTAAAGGACCACCTTTTTTAGTATCATATTTCATTTCTTGAATTAAATATTTTGTTACGATTTCTTCTATATGAACAAGCATTCTATCAGGAGAAGGATAGTTATCTCCAATTATTCCATCTGCTAGTTCAAAAACCCAAGAATCAGGATCAAAATCAAAATTTTCTATACCGTAATCTACTATGTCTTTGGCTAAATTTGCTCCAGGCATATTAATATTTTCATAAATATATTTATAGAAACGAGTAGCTATGCCTTCTTTTTTAGGCATTCCAGCTAAGTCACCTTCATTCCATGTTCTTCTAGTCTCACTAACTGCAAACTGTCCAAATGTAAAAAAAGCTTCACGAGGTGTTGCAGCTGTCCAGTTTGGATTACCACGTCCAGCATCAAGAACTCTTCTTCCACTTTCCATAGCTCTAAATTTAGCCAACTTTATTAACATATCTTTAAATTCAAATGGGCTAATTTTTCCATACATATCATTGATTTCCTTAAAGTTGTACCTACGCATATATACACACTCCTCTGTTATTTGCAATTAAAGTATATAAAACAACAAAATACAAAAATTTTTATTAAATTTATATACATAATATTATAATAAAAATTATGAAAAATAAACCCTAATTTAAATGTATAGAAAATTTAATAAAGTTTAAATTTAATAAAACTAATAAAAATAAAGTTAAAATAGGCTTTGACTTTAAAAATATATGATTTAAATAAAATGTCTAAAAAAAATATGAAAATATAAAAGGGAATCGTTAGAAAAAAATAGAAAATTTAATAATATAATTATTTTTTAATTTGTTTTAGAAGTGGGGGGTATAATGAAATCTAAAGTTTTAGAAATGGATATGGTAGAATATTTACCTATTCCATATATATTTGGAGAATTAGAAAAAAGCATTGGTGGGATTGAGTTTTTTTTGGTAAAAGGAATCAACGATGTTTATACAGATAAATTTAATATAGAAGAAAGTGAGATAGTAGATAAAGATATAAGTGAAATTTTAGAGTTAAATAATTATGAAGAGTTTTTAAAGTGCATAAAGGAAGAAAAAAGTAAACAAATAGAATTTAAAGAGTTTAACGTAGGATATGAATTGATACCCAAAAAGGTATCAGAAAATGAATATGTAATTTGGTTTATAGATATAACTAAAGAATTAAATTATGAAGAATCAAATAAAATAAAATCAGAATTTTTTGCAAACCTATCTCATGAATTAAGAACTCCATTGAACCTTATATTTAGCTCACTACAAATTTTAGAGTTAAAAATAAAAAATACAAATTTTAAAGAAGAGAAATCTATATCCAAATATTTAAATATGGCAAATCAAAACACATATAGATTATTAAAGTTAGTAAATAATATAATCGATTCCAATAAGATAACCTCAGGATATTTTGATTATAGTCCTCAAAATTATGATATTATCTGTTTTATAGAAGGTATATGTCAATCTGTTGTAGACTTTGCAAAACAAAAAAATATAGATGTTATATTTGATACATATATAGAGGAAAAAGTGGTATGTTTTGACCTTGATAAAATGGAGCGTATAATTCTTAATATTTTATCTAATGCTATAAAATTTAGTAAAGATGGTGGAGTAATAAAAATTGATATTGAAGAAAATGATGATAATATAGAAATTAAAATTTCAGATAACGGAATAGGTATACCAAAGAATAAGTTAAACTCTATATTTGATAGATTTAAGCAAGTTGATGGTAATACAATAAGAAAAGGTGAAGGTAGCGGAATAGGATTATATCTAGTTAAATGTCTAGTTGATATGCATGGAGGAAGCATATTTGTAGACAGTGAAGTTGGAATTGGAACGATATTTAATATACAAATACCAAATAAAATTATTGATGAATGTGAATGTACGATAACAGAAAAAAATCTGCAAAATTCTTATATAGAGAAAATAAAAGTAGAATTTTCAGATATATATGCATAAATATTAATCTCGATTACAAATTGTAATCGAGATTTTTGTATTTATTTGCTATAATTAATAATATAAAAATCGGTATATAGATTAAGGGGGATAAACTTGGACTTTAACAAACACTCAGAAGTTTTAGAGGTATGCCCTATACCATGTGTGTGGGGGAAACGCATGATAGATTTTAGAGATAAAAAATCAAGGTATATAATTGAGGGGGGAAATAAACTATTAGTTGAAAAGTTAGGGGTAAATAGCGATAAGGAAATAATAGGGAAAAGTGTATCTGAGGTTTTAGGAATATCTAGAAATGAGATTAATTCATTTTCAAGAATTGATGAAAATAAACAAATGAAGTATCAATATGTATGTAATTTAAGAGACATATATAAGGTAACTTTAAGTATGTGTGAAGATGATAAGTTTTTTATTTGGTTTGAATCGTATCATATAAACAATAATTATAGCTTAGCCATACAAAATAATTTAAAAGCTATGATATGGATAAAAGATGTAAATGGAAGATATATAAAAGTTAATAGGAATTTTGAAGAAATAACGGGATTAGAAGATATAGATATAATAGGTAAAAAAAATTCTCAGCTTAATATAGGAAATACTTTTGAGTATATGGAAGAATATGAAAAACTTGTACTTGAAAAAAAAGAACATGTTATTGAAAAAACAGTTTTTGAAGATGATGAATGGATAAGTGTATTTATTCACCCTATGTATGATAATGAAAGAAATATTATAGGAACTTATGGTTTTAAAATTTATGATTATGTTAATTCAAAAACTCCAATAGGTATAGAAAATAGAAATAAGATGTTAGAAATTATAGTGGATAACTTACCAATTCCTATATTCTATAAAGACAAACATGGAGTTTACTTGTATTGTAATGAAGCCTTTGATGAATTAATAGAACTAGATAGAGATAATATAATAGGTAAAAAAGATTATGATTTAAATATAGATGAAGAAAGAGTTAAAATGTATAAAGATGCCGATAATAAAGTAATAAAACACAAGGTAACTACTGTAGATGAACTTTATGTAGAAAGAAAATCAGGGGATAAATACATAGAGATAACGAAAGTTCCTTTATGGGATTATAGAAAAAAAGTTATAGGAGTAATCGGAATTGTAATTGATTTAACACAGAAAAAAGCAACTGAAATAGAACTTGAAAAGCTGAGGCTAGACTTTTTCTCAAACTTAACTCATGAATTTAGAACTCCTCTAAATTTAATATTTTCTTCAGTACAATTAATTGATCAAAGTATCTCTAATATAAAAAAAGGAGATGTAAATGTATTAATAAGATACCTAAGAATAATAGAACAAAATGGTATGAGACTTTTAAAATTAGTAAATAATTTAATTGATTCAACTAGAATAGACTCGGGATGTTTAGATTATAACCCACAAAATAAAGATATAGTTGCTTTTGTAGAAAATATTTGTGAGTCTGTTGTTGAGTTTAGTCATTCTCAAAACATTGATTTAATATTTGATACAGACCAAGAAGAGAAAATAATTTCTTTTGATAGTGATAAAATGGAAAGAATAGTTTTGAATTTACTATCTAATGCAATAAAATACAATAAGGAAAACGGAAGAATTGATGTTGGAATTAAATGTAATGAAGATTATATAGATATAAATGTAAGGGATACAGGTGTTGGAATACCAAGTGATAAGATAGGAGATGTTTTTGAAAAATTTAAACAAGTAGACAATAGACTGACAAAAATAAGTGAAGGCAGTGGTATAGGGTTATCAATAGTTAAATCTTTAGTAGCACTTCATAATGGGATGGTGGATGTTAGTAGCAAAGTTGGAGTAGGAACGGAATTTAAAGTTAAAATACCTAATAAGCTGCAAAGGTTTGAAGGCAATAAATATCTTATAAGAAACGAGTCTATAAATATGAATAAAAAAATACAAATAGAATTTTCTGATATATATTAAAATTATAGCTCCTCATTTGAGGAGCTATAATTTTAATTGTAGCAACATATATAAATTATAAAGAATTAAGTTTATAGAAATAAATTTTAAAATTCTATAGACGTGTTTTTCGCCTTTAGAGCTAGTTTTAAGTCTTGATAATTTCAGGTTAAAACCTAAAGGAAAAAATAAATCCACGCCTTCATAAGTAAAGGCATCTAAAATTATATGAGAAACATAACCAGAAAATATGCCATATGAAGCACATATTAGTATAATATTATTTTCGCCTATTAAGATAATTATTTTTAAAATTTCAGCTAATATTATCAAGAATAAAAGACTATGAGTAAAACCTCTATGTTTACATCTTTTGGAAATGAACTTAGATAAGTAAGGCCATTTCTTACTTATATATGATTTTCTAGTATCTAGGTCAGGAAGAAGCGCTCCTAAATTAGCACATCCAAAACAAATTGAAAAAAGTATTAATTTATATAAAATACTATAATTTTCTAAATATAAACTAGCAAATGAAGAAAAAGTTAAAGCGGTAAGTAAGTATCCTCCAGATGAATGTGTTTCTTTAGTCATTAAAATACCCTTTCTAATCTTGGTTATTTAAATTTTATTATATATTAAAAAAAGTAAATAGGGAATCGAACATGGATAAATTGCAAAAAATAGTTCAAAATTAAAATAAATTTATTTTACACATTGTATACAATTTAAAAAAGTTAGATTTAGTAGTATAATAGATAGGTACTATAAAAAAAGGAGGACTCTAGATGGAGAAAGAAAAAACGTGTAACTTATTAAGGCATACTGAAAATTTAAAGTTTAAACTTATACTTGAAAGTGCAATAATAGGAGCAATAGTAGGTTTAACAATAGTACTACACAGAGTTTTACTTGACAAGTTATCTGGACTATTTTTAAATTTATATACTCATAGCAAAGGAAATCTATTAGATACTATAGTATTATTTGGACTTTTAATTATAAGTGGATATATAGTTGCAATAATGGTAAAGAAAGTACCTATGATAAGTGGTAGTGGTATTCCACAAGTTGAAGGTATATTAATGAAAAAATTAAAAGGAAATTGGCTAAGCATATTAGTTAATAAATTCTTAGGTGGACTTTTAGCTCTAGGTGCTGGGTTATCACTTGGTAGAGAAGGTCCTTCTGTACAAATGGGAGCAAGTATAGGAGAAGGATTTGCAAAGATTTTTAAAAGAGTTAGTATAGAAGAAAAATATTTAATTACTAGTGGAGCTAGTGCTGGTTTAGCAGCAGCATTTAATGCGCCAATATCAGGTGTTATGTTTGCTTTAGAAGAAGTTCATAAAAACTTCTCTCCATTAGTTTTACTATCTGTAATGTCGTCTGCATTAATGTCAGACTTTGTTACTAAAAATCTTTTAGGTATTGGTAAATCACTTAATTTTGTTGGAGTTAAAGTTTTAGATTTAAAATATTATTGGCTTTTAATAATACTAGGTGCCATAGTTGGTGTAAGTGGAGTAATATTTAATAGTGGGATATTAAAGACGCAGGCTATGTTTAAAAAATCTAAATTAAGTACAGAGATAAAAGTAATAATCCCATTTTTAATAACAGGAGTTGTAGGTTTATTAGCGCCTGTACTATTAGGTGGAGGGCATGGACTTATAATGTCATTAGGTAAAGGATCTATAACATTAAAAATGCTATTATTATTTTTATTAGTTAAATATTTACTTACATTTGTAGGATTTGGATCTGGAATACCAGGAGGTATATTCTTTCCACTATTAGTATTAGGAGCTTTGATAGGAAATATATTTGGAATTGTAGCAATAGATATATTTGATATTCCAAGTGTTTATATGTTTAACTTTATAATTCTTGCTATGGCTGCAAATTTTGCTGCTATTGTAAAAGCACCTATTACAGGTATAATACTAATTTGTGAAATGACAGGAAGCTTTGAACATTTACTTTCGCTAGCTATAGTATGTGTAGTTGCATATATAACTTCTGATTTATTAAAATCTGAGCCAATATATGAAAGTTTACTTGAAAGATGCTTACAAAGTGGAAATGATAAATTCGAAACAAATATATCTAGAAAAAGTCTTATGGAAATTGTTGTTCATATAGGTAGTGACGTTGAAAATAAAAAAATAAAAGAAATTAAATGGCCATCAAATTGCTTAATAGTTTCAATAGCAAGAGGTGGAAAAGAAATAATTCCATGTGGAGATACGGTTTTACTAGGTGGAGATTATTTAACTGTAATGGCAGATGAAGAAAATGTAGCATGTGCTCTTGATTGCATAACAGATTTAACATCAAATATAAAATTATTATAGAATTTTATTTACTAAAGTCACATATATATTAAAAGTGTACAAGATAAAAAAATAATATATGTGGTGATTACATGAGAAGAAAAAAACTTATAATAAACGCTTTGGTAATGACTTTTTCAACTATTATATTTGGATTTGTAGCTATGTTTTTTAGAGTTTACTTATCTAAAAAAATAGGTACTGAAGGAATGGGACTATATCAACTTATAATGTCTGTGTATATAATGTCTATTACTTTTTCTAGTGCAGGAATTAGAATAGCTATAACAAGACTTGTAGCAGAACAAGTTGGTAGAGGAAACAAAAAAGCTATCAAATCAATAGTTAATAAAGGCTGTATTTACAGTTTGTTTTTTAGTTTAATAACATCAGTGATTCTTTTTTATGGAGCAGAATATATAAGTATAAACTTTTTAAATGATGAAAGGGCTATATCATCATTAAAGATATTATCATATAGCCTTCCTTTTATAGGTGTATCATCATGTTTAAGTGGATACTTTTATGGAGCAAGAGAAGTTGTAAAATCTGTTTCTGCTGAAATTATAGAAAATTTAATAATGATGGTAATAGTAATACTATCAATAAATATATTTATTGATAGTAGCATAGAAAAAGTATGTGCACTTATATGTGTAGGAATGGCTGTTGGGAGTATAATATCTTGTATTTATGCATATTTTTTATGTGCATTAAAGGTAAGAACTTTAAATAGAACAGCTTCACTTAGTAGTTACAGTGAATGTAAAATCATTGATATAACTAAAATAGCATTTCCTATAGCATCTAGTTCATATATACAAAGTGGACTTAGAACCATAGAGGATGTATTAATACCAAATGCTCTTAGAATGGCTGGAACATCTTTATCTACATCCTTATCTATATTTGGTATGATAAAAGGTATGGCATTACCTATAATAAATTTTCCAGCTGTATTTTTAAGTTCTTTTGCAACTTTAATAATACCTGAAATTGCCGAAGCACACTCACTTAATAGAAATAAAATGGTTAACTTTATAATATCTAATGTGTTTAGAATAACTTTTATAATATCTATTTTTGCATCAGGTATATTTATAACATTTTCAAATGATATTGGATTTTTGGTATACAATAATAAGGAAATAGGATCGATTATAAAAATTTTAGCTCCTGTAATCCCAATAATGTATCTAGAGAGAATTATGGATGGGATTTTAAATTCCTTAAATAAACAAGTAGCGCTTTTAAAGATAAATTTAGTAGACATGATAATTAGAATATTAATAATATACTTTATAATACCAACAAGGGGCATAGAAGGTTTTATAATAGTTATATTTGTAAGCAATATTTTTAATTTTACATTGAATATGATTAATGTTTTAAAAGTTACTAATCTTCAATTTAATATTTTTAGTTGGGTAGTAAAGCCTATAATATGTGTAAGTATATCAGCTATTTCAGCATATTACATAAGTAATGAGTTTTTAAGTAGACTTTTAGTTTCAATGGTTATATATGCTATAATGCTTATGGTGACAAGATGTGTAAGAATAAAAGATGTACATTGGATATTTGATAGTTTTAGGTTAATAAAAGATGTAAATGTAAATAGTATAAAATTATATAATGATAGATATTTATAAAAAATATGTCTCTAAAAAGAGACATATTTTTTTATTTATGCCTATTGTATTTCTTAGGAAATATCAAAATTAGTCGTAAAATATTAAGACACAATAGATATATTATTAAGTATTTATATTAAGATAAAACTGAATTTTAAAAATAGAATATATTTTTATATACATATTGATTGTTAAAATTTTATTTGATAATATTAAAGTTAGAAAGACAAATCAACATCATATCAATGACATTTTAAATACATCATAAATAAAGTTAAACTATTAAAAGCATGGGGGTCTTTATTATGAGTAAAAAATACGTAGCAGAACCATTCAAAATCAAAATGGTAGAACCAATCAAAATGACAACAAAAGAGGAAAGAGAAGTAAAGATAGCAAATGCAAATTATAACTTATTTTCATTAAAAGCAGATGATGTGTACATAGACTTATTAACTGATAGTGGGACTGGTGCTATGAGTTCAAAGCAATGGGCAGCAGTTATGTTAGGAGACGAGTCATATTCAGGGGCTAGTAGCTACTTTAAATTAGTAGATGCAGCTAAAGATATTTTTGGATATAAATATATACAACCAGTACATCAAGGTAGAGCGGCTGAAAAGGTTTTAATTCCTTTGTTTGCTGAGACTGGGAAGTATGCAATTTCAAATATGCACTTTGATACGACTAGAGCACATGTTGAACTTACAGGGGCAAAAGCTATAGACTGTGTAGTGCCAGAAGCACTAGACACTGTAAAATACGCACCATTTAAAGGAAATATGGACGTAGCTAGAATGGAAAATCTTATAAATGAATTTGGGCCAGAAAATGTTGGAGTAATAATAATGACTGTTACTAACAACACTGCTGGTGGGCAACCTGTATCTATGAAAAATATGAGAGAAACATATAAAGTTGCTAAAAAGTATAATATACCTGTACTTATAGATGCTGCTAGATATGCTGAAAATGCTTACTTTATAAAAACTCGTGAAGTTGGATATGAAGATAAAACTATAAAAGAAATAGTTAGAGAAATGTTTAGTTACGGAGATATGATGACTATGAGTTCTAAAAAAGATGCTATAGTAAATATGGGAGGACTTATAGGAATTAAAGATGATGAAGAATTATATGATAATATAAAAGCTCGTACAATATCTTTTGAAGGATTTGTATCTTATGGAGGTTTAGCAGGACGTGATCTAGAAGCTTTAGCTGTTGGATTATATGAAGGAATAGATTATGATTATTTAAGATATCGTATAGGACAAATGGCATACATCGCAAATAGATTAGATGAAGCAGAAATAGCTTATCAATCACCAGTTGGAGGGCATGCAATATTTATAGATGCTAAAAAATTATTACCACATATACCATATTATCAATTCCCAGCACAAGCTTTAGCTATTGAGTTATATAAAGAAGCTGGAATAAGATCTTGTGATATAGGTTCATATATGTTAGACAATGACCCAGTTACAGGAGAACAACGCCAATCAGAACTTGAACTTACAAGACTTGCAGTTCCAAGAAGGGTATATACACAAGCTCACTTAGATGTTATAGTAGATGCTTTAATATCTATAAAAGAAAGAGCTAGTGAAATAAATGGATATGAAATAACTTGGCAACCTAAAGTTTTAAGACACTTTACATCAAAACTTAAACCTGTAAAATAAAAAAATTTAAGCAAGCATAGTATATGATTTATACGATGCTTGCTTTTATTAATTTTAGGGTAAAAATCTATATAAGTAATAAAAATAATATATAATGAACTTATAAAACTTAATTGGAGATGATAACGTGAAAACTTATATAGATATATTAGAAACTCAAAAAAGGTATTTAAACTCAGTTGGAACTATAAGTATAGACTATAGAATAGAAGCCTTAAAAAACTTAAAAATAACAATAAAAAAGTATGAAAAAGATATAATAGATGCACTTTATAAAGACCTAGGAAAGTCTGAATTTGAAAGTTATACAACAGAAGTTGGATTTATATATAGGTCTATAAATCATGCTTTAAAAAATATAAAAAAGTGGAATAAAGTAAAAAGAGTTAGAAATGATGTAGCTCAAATACCAGGCAAATCTTATGTATATAATTGTCCTTATGGTAGTGTTTTAATAATAGGGCCTTATAATTATCCATTTCAATTAACTATAGAACCGTTAATAGGAGCTATAGCAGGAGGAAATACATCTGTTATTAAGCCTTCAGAATACACTGTAAATGTTGAAAGTGTTTTAGTAAAAATTATAAAAGAATGTTTTCAAGCAAAATATGTAGATATTGTAACTGGAGACTATACTGTAAATAGTAAATTATTAGATTTAAATTTTGATTATATATTTTTTACAGGCAGTGTAAATGTAGGTAAAATTGTAATGGAAAAAGCAAGTAAACACCTAATTCCAACAACATTAGAATTAGGTGGAAAATCACCTACTATAGTAGATAAAACCGCGAAATTAGATATAAGTGCAAAACGTATAGTTTGGGGGAAATTTACAAATGCAGGTCAAACTTGTGTAGCTCCAGACTATTTATTAGTTCATGAAGATATTTACGATAAATTTATAAAAAAATTAAAAGATACTATAATTGATTTTTATGGAGAGAATATAAAAGAAAATAAAGATTTTGGACGTATAGTAAATGATCGCCATATGAATAGATTAAAAAATATAATAGATAAAGATCGTGAAAAAATAGTATTTGGTGGAGATATAGACTTTGAAAAAAGATACATTTCACCAACTATAATAGCAAATGTTAACTATAATGATGCTATTATGGAAGATGAAATTTTTGGGCCATTAATGCCAATAATAAAATATAGTGATTTAGATGATATTAAATTTTATTTAAATCTTTATAAAACTCCACTAGCCTTGTATGTATTTAGTGAAGATAAATATTTTAGTGAATATATTATGAAAAATTTTACTTTTGGTGGAGGATGTATAAATGATACTATAACTCATGTTGCATCTACAAATTTACCTTTTGGTGGAGTTAAAACTTCTGGAATGGGAAGATACCATGGATATGATAGTTTTAAAACTTTTACCTATGAAAAAGGAATAGTAAAAAGAAATAGCAAAATAGATATAAACTTAATATTTCCACCATATAAGGATAAATTAAAATTAATAAAAAAAGTTATGAAATAATTTATGCAAAAATTTACTGTATTTGTTTTTCAAATAAGAGAAAACTAAAAATGACTACTAAGTTAATCATAAATTTTAGTTGGAGGTGTTTATTTTGAAAGACAATTCGTTTTTAAGTGGCATAAAAGGTCTATTTAAAGAAATGTTATATATGGAAAGTGAAAACACTAATACTGATAGAGAAAAAATAGTTGAAGTAGATAAGTATGGAAATAAAACTACTTATTATAAAGCAGGAGCAGGACCAGATAAACCAAATGATATGAATTCAATGTTTAAATAAATTTAAAGGACTACTTTTTAGTAGTCCTTTTTATATGAGATTAGAAATTTATATAAAAAATATATGTAACAGAAGTTTATATTAGTTAGTAAAATAAATTAGGGCTTTCTTTATGTAAAAGGGGGACAATATATGAAAAACAAATTATATAATACAGATAGTATTAGTGTAAGTAGTGAAATAAAGCCGCTTAAAAAAGTTTTACTTCACAGGCCAGGCAAAGAAGTAGAAAACTTAACGCCTGAAACAATGAAACGATTATTGTTTGATGATATTCCATATTTAGATGAAATTCAAAAGGAACATGATGAGTTTGCAAATTTATTAAGAGAAAATGGAGTAGAAGTAGTTTATTTGCATGATTTAATGAAGGAAGTATTAAGCAATATAAATATAAAAGAAAAATTTATAGAGCAGTTTATAAAAGAAGCAAATATAAAAGATGAAAGAATAATTAAACTAGTTTTTGATTATTTAAGTTCTATAAAAGATTTAGATAAATTAATAAAAAAAACAATAGAAGGAATAAGAGTTGGTGAGATTAACGGATTGACTCTTAAAAATTATATTGAAAATGACTATCCATTTATAACAGATCCAATTCCAAATCTATATTTTACAAGAGATCCATTTTCAAGTATTTCAAATGGCGTAAGTATAAACAAAATGTTTTCTGAGACTAGAAACAGAGAAACTATATACTCAGATTATATATTTAATTATCATAAAGATTTTAAAAATACTAAAAGATGGTACAAAAGAAACTTTGAATTTTCAATTGAAGGAGGAGATATCTTAAATTTAAGTAACGAGGTTATAGCTATTGGAATATCTCAAAGAACTAGCCCAGAGGCTATTGAAGTTATAGCTAAAGAAATATTTTTTTCAGATGTAGATTGTAATATTAATACTATTTTAGCTTTTGATATTCCAAAAGCTAGAGCTTTTATGCATTTAGATACAGTATTTACTCAAGTTGATTATGATAAATTTACTATACATCCTAAAATACAAGGACCACTTAAGGTATATGAAGTAAAAAAAGGAAAGGGAAAACGTTTAGTTATAAATAAGCTTAATATGGAACTAGATAAAATTCTAGAAAAGTATTTAAATGTTGAAAAGGTAACTTTAATACCATGTGGAGGTAATGATGAAATAGCTTCAGAAAGAGAACAGTGGAATGATGGGTCCAATACTTTATGTATTAAGCCAGGAGAAGTTATAGTTTATTCTAGAAATTATGTTACTAATGAACTTTTAAGACAATATGGAATAAAAACACATATCATAGCATCATCTGAATTATCTAGAGGACGTGGGGGACCTAGATGTATGTCCATGCCACTAATCAGAGAAAATTAGACATAATATTGGGGAGGAAGGACAATGGCTATTGATTTAAAGGGAAAATCTTTTTTAACTTTATTAGACTATAAAGAAGAGGAAATAAGATATTTACTAGATTTAGCTAAACTTTATAAAACTGCTAAATTTCTAGAAAAACCACATAAGCTTTTAGAAAATAAAAATATAGTAACATTATTTGAAAAAGACTCAACTAGAACCAGATGTGCTTTTGAAGTGGCTGCAATGGATTTAGGAATAGGGGTGACTTATATAGGTCCTAGTGGATCTCAAATGGGGAAAAAAGAATCAATAAGAGATACAGCTAGAGTACTTGGAAGACTTTATGATGGTATCGAATATAGAGGGTTTTCTCAAGAAATAGTAAATGAACTTAGTGAATTTTCAAAGGTTCCTGTTTGGAATGGGCTAACAGATGAATTTCATCCTACACAGGTATTAGCTGATTTATTAACTATAGAAGAAAAAATAGGAAGACTAAAAGGAGTAAATTTTGTATATATGGGAGATGCAAGAAATAATGTAGCTAACTCATTGATGATAGGTTGTGCAAAAATGGGATTAAACTTTACTGCTTGTGCCCCTAAAGATTTGTTCCCTTCAAAAGATTTGGTAGATAAATGTAGAGAAATAGGAAAAGAAAGTGGATCTATTATAACTTTAACAGATGATATATATTTAGGAAGTAAAAATGCTGATGTAATATATACTGATGTTTGGGTATCTATGGGAGAGCCAGATGAAGTATGGAAAGAAAGAATTAATAAGCTTAAGAGATATCAAGTTAATGTAGAAGTCATGGAAAATGCTAAAGAAAATGCTATATTTATGCACTGCCTACCAGCATTTCATGATTTAAATACAAAAGTTGGAAAAGAAATATATGAAAAATTTGGAATATCAGAAATGGAAGTAACAAATGAAGTGTTTGAATCTGAAAATTCTGTTGTATTTGATGAGGCAGAAAATAGAATGCATACTATAAAAGCTTTGATATTAGCTACACTTGGAGTTTAGATTATGAAAAGTTTAGTTATAGCACTTGGAGGAAATGCTTTAGGGAAAGATCCTAAAGAACAACTAAAATTAGTAAAAAATACTTCTAAAATAATTGTGGATTTAGTTGAAGAAGGATATAAAGTAATTGTAAGTCATGGGAATGGACCTCAAGTAGGAGTTATAAATTTGGCTATGAATTTCTCTTCAAACAATGGAGGAAATACACCAAGTTTTCCTTTTGCTGAATGTGGAGCTATGAGTCAAGGGTATATAGGGTATCATCTTCAACAATCTATAAAGGAAGAGTTAAATGAAAGAAGTATTAAAATGGACGTTGTAAGCTTAATAACACAAGTTATTGTTGATAAAAATGATGAAGCTTTTTTAAATCCAACAAAGCCAGTAGGTATGTTTTATAGTAAAGAAGAAGCTAAAAAAATAAGTGAGGAAAAAGGATATAAATTTATAGAGGATAGTAATAGAGGTTATAGAAGAGTAGTACCTTCCCCTAAACCACAGGAAATTTTAGAAGCTGATGTAATTAAAAAACTATCAAAAGAGTGTATCGTTATAGCTGTAGGTGGAGGTGGAATTCCTGTAATAAAAGAAGAAAATTCCTATATAGGAGTAGATGCCGTAATTGATAAAGATAAATCTAGTTGTAAATTAGCAATAGATTTAGGAGTTGATACACTTTTAATATTAACAGCTGTTGAGAATGTATATATAAACTATAATAAAGAAAATCAAAAGGCTATAGATACTATGGATATAGATTTAGCAAAAGAATATATAAAAGAAGGCTACTTTGCAAAAGGATCTATGCTTCCTAAAATTGAAGCTTGTATAGAGTTTGTTGAAAATAATAAAAATTCAAAGGCTATAATAACTTCCTTGGAAAAGGCAAAAGAAGCATTAAATGGAGATACAGGAACAATAATAATAAATAGATAAATAGATAAAAAGCGAGTAAATTAATGGTTTACTCGCTTTTATTATTGCATTTAACAAAATTAACAAATGTTTTACCGTAAAAGTTTGATTTTTAACTAAAACTTAATTGCTTTTTAACAGTTAACATTCTCTTAACAATATATTAACACCTAGTTAACAGTTGGCTGTTTTTCTTAACATCCACTTAACTAAAATTGACAAAATATTTGGTAAAATTAAAATAACGAAAGAGGTAAAGTAAATTTTTATATTTATATATCAAGGAGGAAGAAGTTAAGTGCAAATAGCAATAAGTTTAATGGGAGGACTGGGGCTTTTCTTATATGGTATGAACCTTATGGCAGATGGGCTTCAAAAATCGGCAGGAGAAAAATTAAAAAGAATAGTTGGGCTTTTAACTAGCAATGTATTAATGGGGGTTCTAGTTGGAGCTTTAGTTACAGCAATTATACAAAGTAGTAGTGCAACTACAGTTATGGTAGTTGGATTTGTTAACGCAGGAATCATGACATTACCTCAGGCAATTGGAGTTATAATGGGTGCGAATATAGGTACAACTATAACAGCACAATTAGTATCACTTGATTTAGTTGGAATAGCGCCTTTAGCATTAGGTATAGGTATTGTTATTTACTTATTCTCTAAAAATCAAAAGGCAAAGACAATAGCAGAAATATTAATTGGATTTGGTATATTATTTACTGGTATGGACTTTATGAAAGAAGCAGTAAAACCACTAGCTGAATTTAAAGGGTTTACAGATGCATTAGTAGCTTTTAGTAATCAACCGATATTAGGAATATTACTAGGGTTTGGAATAACTGCAATAGTTCAAAGTTCAAGTGCATCTATGGGGATGTTATTAGCACTTGCATCTCAAGGTTTAATACCTTTAACAGCAGCACTTCCTATACTATATGGAGAAAACATAGGAACTTGTGTTACTTCATTAATATCTAGTATAGGGGCTAGTATAAATGCTAGAAGGGCAGCAGTAATGCATTTGGTGTTTAATGTAATTGGAACAATTGTTTTTATGTTAATTTTAACTAAACCAATAACTATGATTGTCCAAAATTTAAATCCAGATGATGTAAGTAGGCAAATAGCAAATGCGCATACATTATTTAATGTAATAAATGTTGTATTATTACTACCGTTTTCAAAATATATAGTTAAGCTTACTATGAAACTTATGCCAGAGAAAGAATCTGAGAAAGAGAAAAATAAAACTGTTCACTATATAGATGAAAGAATGATGGAAACGCCATCAATAGCATTATCAAACACTGTAAAAGAAACTTTAAGAATGGGTGAAAAAGCTAAATCAAGTTTAAATAATGCAATGGAAGGATTTTTAGAAAAATCAAAATCTAAAGTAGATGTTTCTTTTGAAGAAGAAAAGCTTATAAATAAATTACAAAAGAGTATATTAAATTATTTATTAAAATTATCTAAAACTTCATTAAATGATGATTCAAGAGAAAGTGTAGATTTATTATTTAACACTGTAAATGATATAGAAAGAGTTGGAGATCATGCTGAAAATATTGCAGAGCTTGCAAGTTCAGTTATAGAAGGAAAGCTTAGTTTATCTGAAGGTGGAGAAAAAGAATTAAGAGATCTATATGATAAAGTTATGGAAACTTATAATACAGCACTAGATTGTATGGAAAAATCAGATGTAGATTTAGCTTGTAGAGTTATAAAGTTAGAAGAACAAGTTGATATGATGGAAAAGAGTTGTAGATTAAATCACATGAGAAGATTAAATGAAAACTCTTGTAGTGTTGATAGTGGAGTTATATTCCTAGACTTGATAAGTAATTTAGAAAGAGTTGCAGACCATTCTGCAAATATAGCTCAACAAGTTATAAAAGAAAGTAATAAGAATTTAGCATAATAAAAAGTCCTACTTAAATTAAGTAGGATTTTATTTGATTTAAAATTAAATTATAAAAATTCTAAAAAATTAATTAAACTATTGTAATATTAAGTAAAAAAATGTAAAATGTAAATATGATATAGTGTATAATACTTTTAATAAAGTATAGATTAATTAAATAAATATACATGGTATGTAGATATATTTTTAATTATATAATTTATTTAAAGGTAAATAGTATATCAGTTTAAAAAACATATGAATTATTTAATCAAAAAGAAGATAAGATACTATTAAGATATTATTAAAATATGAAAATTAAAGGAGACGAAGATTATGGCAATGGGAGCACCAACACCACATAATAACGGAAAATTAGGAGATATAGCAGAAACAGTATTATTACCAGGAGATCCTCTAAGAGCTAAATTTATAGCAGAGACATTTTTAGAAGATGTAGTTCAATACAATACTGTAAGAGGAATGAATGGATATACAGGTTACTACAAAGGAAGAAGAATATCTGTACAGGGAACAGGTATGGGATGTCCATCTATAGGAATATATACATATGAGTTAATACATTTTTATGGAGTTAAAAATCTTATAAGAATAGGTTCAGCAGGAGCTTTACATGAAGATTTAAAAATGCATGATATAGTTATAGGTATGGGTTCATGTACAGATTCTAACTATGCATCACAATATAATTTACCAGGTACTTATGCACCAATAGCAAGCTATGAGTTACTAAGCAAAGCTGTAGATGTGGCTAAGAGCCAAGGTGTTGAGCCTAAAGTAGGAAATATATTATGTAGCGATGTATTCTACGGAGATGAAGGATTAGATTCTTTAGCAAAATGGACTAAAATGGGAGTTTTAGCTGTAGAAATGGAATCAGCTGCACTTTATATGAATGCTGCTAGAGCTGGAGTTAATGCACTTTGTATATTAACAATATCAGATTGTCCATTTAAAGGTGAAGCAACAACTGCTATGGAAAGACAAACAGCATTTACAAGAATGATGAATATAGCTTTAGAATTAGCTTAATATATAATTAATACTTATACAAATTTAGATAAAAAGCTCGTATTTGCAAAGCCTATTGTAATTACGAGCTTTTTATTTTAGTGAATTTCTTATATTGTAGAATTGTATATAAAATTATGCTAATATTATAATGATAAATATAAAAAGATTTAGGTTTTTATATTAAAAGGGAATAGTGTGTAAATCACTAGCAGCCCCCGCTACTGTAAATATGGACGAGTCTTTATAAATCCACTAAAGATTATTCTTTGGGAAGGGAAAGATTAGGATGAAGTATGAGCCAGGAGACCTGCCTAAATTATTAACTTTCGGAGGGAGAGAGAATGAAAATTTCAAAAAAAATTAAAGTAGGATTGATTAGCTTAGTGGTAGGACTTAGTATAGTTGGTTGTACTAAGAATGATACTAAGAAAGAAGAAGCTAAAAACACAAAGGTTGAAAGTAACACAGAGAAAAGTGATGGGTATTATCCAGTTACAATAACTTCTCATAATAGCAAAAAAGAAGAAATAAAAGTTACTTTTAAAGAAAAACCTAAAAAAGTATTAGCTGTATACCAAGACTCTATTGAGACTATGCTTGCATTAGGACTAGAAGATAATATGGTTGCAGCAGCAGGACTTGACCACAAGGTTAAAGATGAGTATAAAGAAAGCTTTAAAAAGGTTAAATACTTAGATGAATTTACGCCTTCTAAAGAAACTGTTACAATGTTACAACCAGATTTAATATTAGGTTGGTACTCATTATTTTCAGATAAAACAATAGGTGATGTAAGTTATTGGCAAGATAAAGGTGTAAATACATATATGGCATTAAATAGTGGTGCAGTTGAGAAAAAAACTATACAAAATGAGTGTGATGATATATTAAATATAGGTAAAATATTTAATGTTGAAGATAAAGCTAAAAAGATAGTTGATAATATAAATAACAAAGTAAATAAAATTGTAGAATCAGAAAAAGGTAAAAAACAGCAAACAACTTTAATAATAGAATTAGGCGATGGCAAGATTAGAGGATATGGAAAAACTACTTTAGGTGGAGATATGGTTACTAAGTTAGGTGCTAAGCTTTTAAATGAAGATGGAAACTCATTAAGTAAAGAAGATTTAGTAAAATTAAATCCAGATAGCATATTTGTTGCTTACATGAATAGAGAAGATGATAACAAAGCAAGTGAAACAAAAGATTTAGTAATGAAAGATAAAGCATTACAAAGTTTAAATGCTGTAAAAAATGATAGAGTTTACCCAATTGAACTTGGACAAATGTATTGTAGTGGGGTAAGAACTATAGATGGAATTGAAACATTTGCAAATGGACTTTATCCAGATCAAAAATAGAAAGAAGGATATTTACATATGCATTCGATTAAAAGCTTAGAAAATTATGATATGAAAGAAAAGAAAGGCTTTGTTAAATCAAAGCCTTTATATATTTTAGTTATAATGTTATTAATATTTTTAGCTATAATGTCTATATTAATAGCTGTAACTATAGGATCAAGTGATATATCTATAAAACAAGTATATGATGTAATTATATTTAGATTATTTAATATAGGAGATAAAAGTCTAGAAAATGGAGCTATTCATGATGTAGTTTGGCTTATAAGATTACCTAGAATAATTTTAGCGGTATGTGTTGGAATAGGTCTTTCTGTAACTGGAGTTGTTATGCAGGCTATAGTTAAAAATCCATTGGCAGATCCATATATTTTAGGGGTTTCATCAGGAGCTTCTTTGGGAGCTACTATAGCTATAATGCTAGGATTAACTACATTTTTAAATGGAAATGCTATAGGGGTATTTGCATTTATAGGAGCATTTGTAGTTTCTATGTTAGTTTTGTTAATTTCTAATGCTGGAGGTAGGCCAAACTCTACTAAATTATTATTAGCAGGTATGGCTTTAAGTTCGGTTTGTAGTGCATTTTCAAGTTTTATTGTTTATATAAAAAATGATGCTGAAGGAATGAAAAGTATTACATTTTGGCTTATGGGAAGTTTAGGTGGAGCTAAGTGGGAAGAGATAGTTTTTATACTTCCACTTATAATAATTGGATTATTATTTTTCATGAGTCAATATAGAATTTTAAATTTAATGTTATTAGGAGATGAAGTTTCTATAACTCTTGGAACTGATTTACACAGATATAGACAGATTTATTTAGTTATAACATCTTTGATGGTTGGATTAGTAGTTTATTCAGCGGGAATGATAGGCTTTGTTGGACTTATTATACCTCATATTGTTAGGATTTTCTTTGGAACTGACCATAAAAAACTTATCCCGATATCAGCTCTTTTAGGTGCTATATTTTTAGTATGGGCAGATGTACTTTCTAGAATTATAATAGAAAATGCAGAACTTCCAATAGGTATTTTAATATCTATGGTAGGTGCTCCATTTTTCGTATATCTAATGATAAGAAAAAGTTATGGTTTTGGAGGTTGTAATTAATGAATTTGGAAACTAAAGACCTTAAAGTCTTATTAAATAAAAATGAAATTTTAAAAGGTATTGATATAGAATTAGGAAATAAAGAATTTATAGGAGTTATAGGGCCAAATGGAAGTGGCAAGTCTACTTTGCTAAAGTGTTTATACAGAAATTTAAGTCCAAGTAGTGGGAGTATATATATAGATAAGATCGAAATTGGAAAAATATCTACTAGAGAGAGTGCTAAAAAGATAGGAGTTTTAGCACAACATAATCATCATAGTTTTGATTTTACAGTACTTGATATGGTATTAATGGGTAGAAGTCCATATAAAAAACTTATGGATAGAGACACAAAAGAAGATTATGATATTGTTTATGAAGCTATTGATAAGGTAAATATAAGACATTTATCAAATAGAAGTTTTAATAGTTTATCTGGAGGAGAACAACAAAGGGTAATTCTTGCAAGAGCTTTAGCTCAGAAAACTAAGTGCTTAATTTTAGATGAACCTACAAATCATTTGGATATAAAATATCAATTGCAGTTAATGGAAATCGTAAAAGATTTAGGTATTGAAGTTATAGCAGCTATACATGATTTAAATATAGCAGCTATGTACTGTGACAAAATTTACGTTTTAAAAAATGGAGAAATAGTAGCTTATGGAACTCCAAAAGATGTTTTAACAAAAGAACTTATAAAAGAAGTTTATGATGTAGATGCAAAAGTTATAAAAGATAAGGAAGATAATTCTATAAATATTATATATAAAGGTTGTAGATAGCAAAAAAGAGGTGATTAAATTTAATCACCTCTTTTTGTCTTAAAAGTGAAAAAATTATGATATTTCTATAAAAAAGCCAAAATATGTTTATTTTCAAAAGTTTAGCAATTATATACTCAAAAATATATAATATTAAAATAAAACCATTGATAAAACTTAAAAAATGAGTTAGTTATACTAAACTTAAGAAAAATTAATATAAACAAAAGTTAATAAATACTAAACTTAAGAAAAATTAATATAAACAAAAATATAAAGTTAGATATAAAACTATTGAAATTACTAAAATCAAAAAAAAATAAAAAAATAAAAAAATATGAAAAAATTGCTTGCAAAAAACTGAAAACTTAATATAATAAATATTGTAAGTTTAATAAAACTAAATTTTATGAATACAAATAATAATCTTTACTTTTAGATTTGATTTTAAAATATAGAAAGGAGGATTAAAATGGAAGCTATTGGAGAAAAGTTAGAAGATAATTTTTTTAGTGACCCTATATTAAGTCATAAACAAACTCCATTACTTACTTCTTTGAAAGATTATTCTAATAAAGATATAGCTTGTTTTGATGTTCCTGGTCATGTTAGACATCAAGGAGTAGAAGTTTTAAATGAGTATTTTGGTAAGAATATTATGAAAATGGACATAAATTCATCACCTCTTATGGATAATGTTTCAAATCCAAGTGGAATTATAAAAAAAGCTCAAGATTTATTAGCAAATGCTTATAACGCAGACGATGCTTTTTTCATAACAAATGGGACTACATCGGCTATACATGCTATGATTTTAAGTACTATAAATCCAGGAGATAAGATACTTCTTCCAAGAAATATTCATAAATCGGTTATTAATGCTTTAATACTTACTGGTGGAAAACCCGTATTTATACAACCGGGATTTGATGATGAACTTGGAATAAGTTTAAATGTAGCTTATGAAGATATAAAAAATGAACTTAAAAATCATAAAGATATAAAAGCTTTATTTTTACTAAATCCAACTTACTATGGAGCATGTAGTGATTTAGAAGCTATAATTGAGTTATGTCATGAGGAAAATGTTTTAGTTTTAGTTGATGAAGCACACGGAGCACATTTTCCATTTCATAAAGACTTACCACCTCCAAGTATAAGCTTAGGAGCTGATATGTCAGCTATAAGTATTCACAAAACTGGAGGAGCTCTAACTCAGGCTTCTGCATTACTTTTAAATAATGAACGTATAGAATCAAGTAAGGTATTGCAAAGTATAAATATGATTCAATCTACATCGGCATCATACTTGTTAATGGCAAGTATTGATGGGGCAAGATCCAATTTAGTGTTAAATGGGGATGCTCAATTATCAAAAGCACTTAATTTATCAAGGTATGCAAAAGCAAGAATAAATAAAATAAAAGGAATTAAAGTTGTTACTACTGAGAATTTAGGAAATGATGGAGTTAAATTTATAGATGAAACTAAGCTTTGCATAAATGTAGCAAAACTTAATTTAACAGGTCATGAAGTATATGATTTGCTTTATCAAGAGTTTTCGGTTCAAGTAGAACTTGGAGATTTGTATAATATACTAGCACTTATATCTATTGGGACTACAAAAGAAGATGTTGATAAACTGATTGATTCTTTAGAAGTAATATCTAATATTTATAAAAAAGAAGAAAAAATGAAAGTTATAAAAACTAAGCAAATAAATCCAATACAGAAATTAAATCCAAGAGATGCTTTTTATGAAGATAAAGAAATGATTTTAATTGATGAATGTGTAGGTAGGATTTCAGGTGAGTCTATAATGTCTTATCCACCAGGGATACCAATAGTAACGCCTGGAGAAGAAATTACAAAAGAAATAATCGATTACATAAAATTACTAAAGAAAAATAATGCATATTTATGTGATATGAAAGATAAAAACTTAGATTATATATTAGTTATAAAAAATTAAATTCAAAAAACTGAATAAGGAGAGTGCAACTATGAAATTTGAAACTTTAGGAAGACATATATTAGTAGAATACTACAACTGTAATGAGGATATATTAAGAGATCCAAAGCTTATAGAAAAATTCATGAACGATTCGGCGCTAAATGCAAAAGCTACAATAGTTGATTCGGTATTTCATCACTTTAATCCATGGGGGGTTTCAGGAGCTGTTATAATAGCTGAATCTCATTTAACTATACACACATGGCCAGAATACGGATATGCATCAGCTGATTTTTTCACTTGTGGAGATATAGATCCTTGGAAAAGTTTTGAACTATTAGAAGAATTGTTACAAGCAGAAAGAAGTGAATCAACAGAAATACCAAGAGGTTTAACTTCTAAAATACAGAAATTTGCAAAAAAAGATTTAGGCAATATTACTCATAAGCCACAAGAAGATCAAGAAGCTATATAAATAAAAATCACCTAAATTAAATAAAAATAAACAAATAAAAAATTAAATTCAAATTAAATTATAACATACAAATAAAATATGGTCAAAAGACCAGTAAAATAGACAAATAAAAACATAAATATAAATAAAATAAAAAATTAAATTCAAAAATTTGGAGGACTTAGGTTATGGAACTTTGGTACACAGAAGAATGGACAGATAATGTACGTTTTTCAATAAAAGTAGATAAACACTTATTTAGTGAACAATCAAACTTTCAAAGAGTAGATGTATTTGATAGTAAGGAATTTGGAAAGTTTTTAACATTAGATGGGTTAATGATGGTAAATTATAAAGACGAATTTATATACCACGATATGATAGTTCATGTTCCTATGGCTACTAATATGAATATAAAAAAAGTATTAGTTATAGGTGGCGGTGATGGTGGTACTGTAAGAGAACTTACTAGATATCCTCAAATAGAAAAAATAGATATGGTTGAAATAGATAAAATGGTAGTAGATGCATCTAAAGAGTATATAGATATATGTGCTTGCAAGTTAGATGATTCTAGAGTTAATTTATATTTTGAAGATGGAGTAGCTTTTGTGAAAAATTCAAAAGATAAATCTTATGATTTAATAATAGTTGATTCAACAGATCCTATAGGACCTGGAGAAGGATTATTCTCAGTTGACTTTTATAAAGACTGCTACAGAGTACTAAGCGATGAAGGAATACTTGTAAATCAAAATGAAAGTCCATACTTTGACTTTAATGCTAAAGAAATGAAAAGAGCAAATGAAAAAATTAAAAATTTATTCCCTATAGTTAAGGTTTACCAAGCCCATATACCAACTTATCCATCAGGACATTGGTTATTTGGATTTGCATCTAAGAAATACGATCCGATAAATGATCAAAATAAAGAAGATTGGGAAAAACTAGGTTTAAAAACTAAATATTATAACAGTAACATCCATAGTGGAGCATTTATGCTACCTCAATATGTAGTGGATATGTTAAATGAAAAATAAGTTTTATAATACACCAACATTTATGTCTATGGAAGATGATTACAATGAAAGTAAACTTATAGTATTTGGGGCAGGTTTTGATGGAACTACTTCAAATAGACCAGGAACTAGATTTGCATCATCTTCTATGAGACCTGAATTTTACGGACTTGAAACATATAGCCCAATTCTTGATTTAGATATGGATGATTATAAAATTTGTGATATTGGAGATTTAGAACTTAGCATAGGAAATACGGATAAGGTTTTAGATGAAATATATAAAGGAACGAAAGCTATTGTAGATGATGGGAAAGTTCCTTTTATGATAGGTGGAGAACATTTAGTAACTTTACCATCATTTAAAGCAGTTTATGAAAAATACAAGGATATATATGTACTTCATTTTGATGCGCATACAGATTTAAGAGACGAGTATAATAATAATAAAAATTCTCATGCTACAGTTATAAAGCGTATTTGGGACATTGTAGGAGATGAAAAAATATTTCAGTTTGGAATAAGATCTGGAACTAAAAAAGAGTTTGATTTTGCTTTAAAAGAAAAGCATACATACATGGAAACTCATACAATAAATACTTTTTTAGAGATAGTTAAATCTTTAGAAGGTAAGAATATATATTTAACTATTGATTTAGATGTATTAGATCCATCGATATTTCCAGGCACTGGAACTCCAGAGCCAGGAGGTATAAGTTATAAAGAATTTGAAGAAGTATTTAAAGTACTTAAAAATTCAAATATAAACTTAGTAGGATTAGATATTGTAGAACTTAGTCCAGATTATGATAATACAAATGTATCCACAGTTGTTGCATGCAAGATTTTAAGAGAATTAGCACTTATAGTAAGCGATAAAATAAATAGATAAACTTAGGAGGAATTTAAAAAATGGCAAGACACTTATTTACATCGGAATCAGTTACAGAAGGGCATCCAGATAAAATATGTGACCAAATCTCAGATGCAATATTAGATGCACTTTTAGAAAAAGATCCACTAGCAAGAGTTGCTTGTGAGACTACAGTTACAACAGGATTAGTACTAGTAGCGGGAGAAATAAGTACTAATACTTACGTTGACATACCTAAATTAGTTAGAGAAACAGTTAAAGGTATAGGGTATACTAGAGCAAAGTTTGGATTTGATGGAGATACTTGTGCAGTTATAACTTCTATCGATGAACAATCAGGAGATATAGCTATGGGTGTTGATGAAGCTTTAGAAAATAGAAGTGGAGAATTAAGTGAAGATGAGATAGAGAAAATAGGTGCAGGAGACCAAGGAATAATGTTTGGGTTTGCATGTAATGAAACTGAAGAATTAATGCCACTGCCAATATCTTTAGCTCATAAGTTAGCAAGAAGATTAACTGAAGTTAGAAAAAATGGAGAGTTAAGTTATTTAAGACCAGATGGAAAAACTCAAGTTACAGTTGAATATGATAAAGATAAAGCTATTAGAGTTCATACTGTATTAATATCTACTCAACATGGAGAAGATGTAGACAATGATACAATAAGAAGAGATTTAATAGAAAAAGTTATAAAAGAAGTTATACCAAGTGAACTATTAGATGAAGAAACGAAGATATTCATAAATCCAACAGGAAGATTTGTTATAGGCGGACCTCAAGGAGATACAGGTCTTACAGGAAGAAAAATAATAATAGATACTTACGGTGGATACTCTAGACATGGTGGAGGAGCTTTCTCTGGTAAAGACCCTACAAAGGTTGATAGATCAGCGGCTTATGCTGCAAGATATGTTGCTAAAAATATAGTAGCTGCAGGACTTGCAGATAAGTGTGAAATAGAACTTGCTTATGCTATAGGTGTTGCTAGACCTTTATCTATATTTATAGATACTTTTGGAACTGGTAAGGTTAGTGAAGAAATTTTAGTTGATTTAGTTAATAAAAACTTTGATTTAAGACCAGGAGCAATAATAAGAGATTTAGATTTAAGAAAACCTATGTATAAAAATGTTGCAGCATATGGACATTTTGGAAGATGTGATTTAGATTTACCTTGGGAGAGAACTGATAAAGCAAAAACTTTAAGAGAACAAGCTGAAATTTAATTTAAAAAAAGAATAAAAAAGGATGTCATTAAATTTGACATCCTTTTTAATTTGAATTTTGCATTTTATTAAATATATTGACCCCTGTTAAAACACATATTACAGATAAAAAACCTAATCTAGCCCAATTCATATAAAACCAAAAGGTACTTCCATATATTATGGGTAAAGAGGTCTTTGTTTCATTGGAAAATATAGATATATTTATAAAAATATTAGCTGATATTATCAAAGCTACAAGGCTTAAAATAAATATAATAATATTTATTAGTTTTGTACTCATAAAAGGTTCTCCTTGATATAAATAATTATGACACCAATAATTTTACCAAAATTTATGTAATTAAAGTATTAATTGAACTAAGTTTAAATTAAAAAATGCTTTATAAGATAATTAAATCAAAATTATAAAACATACATATATATGATATCACTGTAATTGATAATTTACAAATTTATAAATTTTTAGACATTATTAATGTTATAATATTAATAAACAAGTGGGGAAATATGATTTTAAATGGAGGGAATACATGAGTAAATTTAATAAATTTATGGCTTCAGCCCTAGGGGTAGGAGCTGCCAAAATAAATACTATAGTACATACTAAAAATATAATGCCAGGAAAGCGAATAGAGGGAATTTGCAAGATAAAAGGTGGTAAAGTTGAACAGTATATAGATCAAATTACAATAGGAGTTTTTACTAACTATAAAAAAGAAGTTAATGATAAAGTTATACAAGAGTATCAAAAAATACACTCTCATACTATCAAAGTAGATAGAAATGTTTTACCAAATGAAGAGTTTGAAGTTAATTTTAGCTTTATTTTATATAAGAGAGTTCCTGTTACTAAGCAAAAATGCGAGGTTTGGTTATCAACAGGATTAGGAATTGCAAATGGAATAGATTCAACTGATAGAGATTATATAAATGTAGATTACAACGAGTATATGAAAAATACAGTTGATGCTATAGGTGAGTTAGGATTTTCTCTTAGAGAAGTGGAAAATGAATATTGTAAGGTAAGATTAAATAATTTAAAGTTTGTTCAAGAATTTGAGTTTGTTCCAACTAGAGGAGTTTATAGAGGTAGATTGGATGAATTAGAAGTTGTTTTTATACCTACTAATACTCATGTGGATATTCTTTTACAAGTAGATAGAAAAGTAAGAGGACTCATGAGTTTTATTAGTGAATCTATTGGAGCAGATGAAACTAATTTAAGGATAAGAATGGAAAATAGCTGTAAGTTTACAAAAGAAGAAATAAAAAGGGAAATCGAAACGGTACTTAGAAAGTATTCATAAAAATTAAAAAAATACTTATAAAGGAGATAATAAAAGTTATCTCCTTTAATTTTTTTAGATTAAAAATTTTATAGACTTTATAATTACAATTTAAAAAAATTGGGAAAATGTACTAAATTAAAATGTAGAATTTTGTTGAAAAACAGAAAAAATAAAGTTAATATTAAATACTAGGGATTTAATTAAATTTATAAATAAGGGAAGTGAGGTATGTATAAAAATACAAAAATTATAGTTACTACTACAGTAATTATCCTATTATCTACACTTGTCTTTCTTTTTTTCAATTCTAAAACGGAAATATATCTTACAAAAGAAGAAAAACAGTGGATACAAGAACATAAGGATAAAGAAATAGTAGCTGAAAGTGTGCCTAAAAATAGAATTTACTATACAAATAAAAATGGAAAAACTTTTGGAGTATTTAAAGATGTACAAGAATATATAAATCAATTGTATGATATAAATATAGTAATGAAGGATAATGTTAAAGAACCTGATATATTTTGGTCTGTTGAAACTGATGATATAAATTTAAATAATTATAAAAATTATATAAAAACAAAACAATATGATTTAGATACATTAAAGATTTATACTTCAAAAGAAATCAATTCTTTAGATGATGTAAAAAATAAAAAAATTGCCGTTCATAAGTCTTTCAATAAAACTCAAGAAACTTATGGCAAATATATGAATTTTATAGAAGTAGATGACATTAATGATATTAAAAAACTTTATGAAAATGGAGAAGTATTTGGATTTATACTAAGTTCATCAGCTTTAAAATATTTAGATATATCTCAAAATAAAGCTGTGTACTCAAAAGATATATCTAAGGAACTTAAACTACAAATACTAGCTTACATAAAAGAAGATGAAATTTTAAAAGGACTAATAGATAAAGCTTTAAGCAGTATAAATTTAAGAAAAATGAATGAAATAAAAACCAAAAACCAAATTGAATACATAAAATATAATTTAGGGTTAAGCGAAGAAGAAAAACAATGGTTACAAAAACATAAAGAGATACATATAAAAATTAATCATAAATTTAAACCATATTATTATAAAAATATGTTAAATAAAAAAATCGGTATTTTAAATAGATATATATCAGAGCTAGAGTATATTTTAGGAGTTAGATTCATTGAAAGTAAAAACCAAGAACCACAACTTTATTTTGGAGTTAATAAGTCAGATAAAGAAGCAAGCAACTTAGAAATAATGAAACCGTATAATAGTTATAAATTATGTATATTTTCCAAAAGAGAAATAGTTATAGATAATTTAAATCAGTTAGAGGGCTATAAAATTGGAGTTATAGAAAATTCAGCTGAAAAATATATAAAATCTAAAGTATTAAGTTCAAAAGTTAAGAAGTATAATAGTTACGATGAAATGGTAACTGCTCTTGAAAATAATAAAATAGATTATTTATTAGGAGATTCAACTATCATGCAGTACTGTATAAAAGAAAATGACAGTATAAAGAAAATTTTTGATGTAGGTGTGGTAGATGAAATATTTTACGAATATATAGGTGTAAATAAAGATAATAAAATTTTAGTTAATATAATGAAAAAATTAGATAATAACATAAATACCGATGTATTGCCTAAGCATAATAAAAATAATGTAAATAACATAGATGATTTTGATTATTCATTTATAATGAAGATAGTTCATATATTTTTATTTATGATAATAATAAGTTCTATATATATAATAATTTTAAGAAAAGAAATTAAGTCTAAACTTGAATTGCAAAAAAACTTAAAAAAAGCAGTTTCTGAAAATAAACAATTAGTAATGTCTTTAGTGGAAACACTAGAAGATGTAAACTCTTTAAATGATAGTGATACAGGAAGTCATATACACAGGATTTCTAAATATTGCGAAATAATAGCAAAGCGTATAACGGATGATGAACATTTTATAAGAGAGATTACTTATTTTTCATCACTTCATGATATAGGAAAGGTGGCTATACCTGATAGCATTTTAAAAAAGCCAGGAAAGTTAACAGATGAAGAAATGGAAATAATGAAAACTCATGTAACTAAAGGATATGAAATTATTAAAAAGAATAATTTAAGTGATATTGCAAATAACATAATACTTTATCATCATGAAAGATATGATGGTAGAGGATATGTAAAAGGATTAAAAGGAAAAGATATTCCTATAGAAGCTAGAATAGTTGCAATAGCAGATGTATATGATGCTTTAAGAATGGATAGATGTTATAAAAAAGGATTTTCTCATTTAAAGGCTATGGAGATAATAATATCAGAAAAAGGTAATCATTTTGATCCAAAACTAGTTGATATTTTAGTTGATGTAAATGAAGAAATAGATAAGATATTTAGTGAAAATAATTAAAAATACATGGTCAAGTATAAATATATAAAGCCCTTAAAATCAAAATAAATGAGTTTTAAGGGCTTTATAATTAATAACATATAAAGAAAATGTTTGCCTAGAGAATGATAAAATACACAAATACTAAATTTTATAACCTAAAAGTTAATTATTTTTTGAAGTAGATTTTTTCTTTTTAGAGCTTATTCCTCCATTAACTTTAATATATTCGTTATGTACGCTTTTAACAACCCCAGTGAGAGCAAGTAATCCAATTAAGTTTGGAATAACCATAAGTCCATTAAACATATCAGACATATTCCATACAATAGAAACCTCACCTAGAGTTCCTAAAAATACACATATACAAACTAAAATACCATAAACTTTGACAGCCTTAACACCGAATAAGTATTTTATATTTGCTTCTCCGAAAAAGTACCAGCCTATTATAGTAGAAAATGCAAAGAAGAACATACAAATTGCTATAAATATATCTCCGAATTTACCAAATACTGATGAAAATCCTGCTTGCGTAAGAGCTGTTCCTATTAATGAGCCATCTGGAGTTACTGAACGAGTTGTGATAATGACTAGAGCTGTGAGATTTAATATAACAAAAGTATCTATAAATACTCCCATCATAGCAACAAAACCTTGTTCTGAAGGATACTTAACTTTAGCAACTGCATGTGCATGTGGAGTAGAACCCATACCGGCTTCATTAGAGAACAATCCACGAGCAACACCTTTTGTCATGGCTTTTTGAACAGTTGCACCTATAACTCCACCAGCAATTGCTTGAGGAGCAAAAGCACCAACAAATATTTCTTCAAAGGCTAAAGGAATGTTTTTAAAATTGATAAAAATGACTATTAAAGAACCTACGATATAAAATATTGCCATGATTGGAACTATAGTTTCTGTAACTTTGGCAATTCTACTTATACCGCCTGAGAATACTATAAAAGATAATATAGCTAGCAAAATACCAATAATCATTGGATTTAACCCAAAGGCCTTGTCAAAAGCAGCTGCAATTGAATTTGATTGTACAGCATTTCCCATAAAGCCCAAAGCTAGAATTATGAATATTGCAAATGCTGTTGCAAGAATTTTACCAAACTTGCCTTTAAAAGCAGCTTCTATATAGTAAACAGGACCACCTGTTACGGTACCATCTGTACCGATTTGCTTGTACTTTTGAGCCATAACAGCCTCTGCGTATATTGTTGCCATTCCGAAAAATGCGCTGACCCACATCCAAAAAATTGATCCAGGGCCTCCAACAGCAATTGCAGTTGCAGCTCCAGCCAAGTTTCCAGTACCAACTTGAGCAGCCACTGCAGTAGCTAATGACTGAAATGGTGACATACCATCTTTATTAGCGGCTTCTTGCTTTTTAAAAAGACCACCAAAAGTTCTTCTAAATCCTTCTCCAAATCCCCTTATTTGAATAAATCCTAATTGAAACGTATACCAAATACCTGTTCCTACCAGTAATACCAGTAGAATATTCTTGTCCCACAATACACTATTTACTGATGATACAATCTTCATTAAAAAATCCATAGTAGTACCCCCTAGATATTTAAGAATAACTAATTTCCATTAGTTACCTTTATTATAGCACTATTTAAGATTTGTGAAAAATATATTAAACAAGCTAAATATTAGGATTTGAAATTTAATTAAGGTATAAATGTATCAAAAGGAAAAATTAATAGATATGTATATTTTGAAATTTTGTTATATAAATAGAAAAAATTTAGAAACTTAAGTTTTATATAAAGACAATAAAAATAGGTGTAATAACGATTTAAATTGCTAGAACACCTATGACTTACTATATATTAAAATAATAATACTATCAAATAATTAAAGCTTAGTTATTCATTAGTGTCATTATTTTAATAGTTTTCAGCTCTTACTTCAAAGAATCCTTGTGCATATTTACAAACTGGACATACATCTGGAGCTTTTTTACCCATTACAAGATGACCGCAGTTTAGACATTCCCACATTGTTTCTCCTGATTTTTCAAATACTTGCTTCATTTGTACATTATTTAAAAGTTTTCTATATCTATCTTCATGAGATTTTTCTATTTTACCAACTTCTATAAATTTTTCTGCTAAATCAAAGAAACCTTCTTCTTCTGCATCTTTTGCAAATCTAGCGTACATATCTGTCCACTCATAATGTTCACCTTCTGCACCATGTAAAAGATTATCACTAGTATCTCCTAAATATCCAAGTTCTTTAAACCATAATTTAGCATGTTCTCTTTCGTTTCCTGCTGTTTTTAAGAATAATTGATAAATTTGTTCATACCCTTCATTTTTAGCAACATCTGCAAAGAAAGTATATTTATTTCTAGCTATTGATTCGCCTGCTAATGCTTCTTTTAAATTTTGCTCTGTTTTAGTTCCTGCATATTTATTAGTTTCTTGTTTATCATTTTTAGAATTTGTTTGACTAGCATCTTCTATTTTTACAAATGCTGATGCTGGACTTTTACAAATTGGGCATTTAAATCCTTCTGGAAGTTCTCCTTCATGTATGTATCCACATACTGTGCAACGATATTTAACTGATGTACTCATATTTTTTCCTCCTAAATAATTACTTTTATTAAAGTAAGATGTATGTAACATTTTTTCTGAAAGCTCACTTAGGGGCTTACCATAAAAATCTTCATAAAGTTTTTTAATTTCTTCATTTTCATGGCTTAAACGAAGGTCCATACTAGAATCTCTTTTATAAAGTCCTTCAATACGCTTTTCACGAAGTTTATCACCTTTAAATTGAGTATCTTTTGGTTGTCCGCCTCCACCAATGCATCCACCAGGACAAGTCATCACTTCTATAAAGTGATATTTTTTATTTCCATTTTTAATTTGCTTAATAAACTCAGAAGCTTGTTTAGTTCCGTATATAACTGCTATGTTTATAGTTTCGTCATTTATTTTAAAACTAGCTTCACGAACACCTTCCAAACCTCTTACGGTTTCTAAATCATAAAATAAATCAGGAGGATTTTTCTTTGTTATATATGCATAAGCAGTTCTAAGTGCTGCTTCCATAACTCCACCTGTATTACCAAATATTACTCCTGCGCCAGAAGCCTCTCCCATTAACTTATCAAAGGAACTATCAATTAAGGAATTAAAGTCTATATTATTCTCTTTTGCCCAAATTGCTAGCTCTCTCGTAGTTATAACATAATCCATATCACGCATATTAGGTATATTATGATATTTTGAAGAAGCATTCATTTCATTTCTTAAAATCTCATATTTTTTTGCAGTACAAGGTGTTAAAGCCACATTTACAATATCTGATGGATTTATTCCCATTTTATTTGCAAAATATGTTTTTATCGTAGGACCTTGCATACCTATAGGACTTTTTGTGCTTGAAATATGATTTAACATATCTGGGTGATAAATTTCTGCATACTTTACCCATCCAGGGCAACAACTAGTAAACTGAGGTAGAGGTTTATTTTTAGTTGTAAGGCGCTCTACTAATTCAGCAGCTTCTTCAGCTATTGTAAGGTCTGCTGCAAAGTTTGTATCTAGAACATAATTTGCACCTAGTTTTCTAAGCAGAGCTACCATTTTTCCTTCAACAAAACTTCCATCAGGCATTTCAAATTCTTCCCCAAGCGATACTCTAACAGAAGGTGAAGTTGAAAAGATGACTACTTTATTCTTGTCATTTATTGCTTCTTGAACTTTATTAAAATCATAAACTTCTGTAATACTTGATACTGGACAGACATTTGCACATTGACCACAATTTATACAAACTGCAGTATCGTTTGTATTTTCTAGAGAATAAGTTTTATTTACACCAATATAATTGGTACAAACATCTCTACAAGAGCCACATTTTATACATAAGTCTTCGTGTCTATAAATAGAAGGATTATCTGGTTCTATTGGAACACGAATATCCATTGATAGATGTTTACTCATTATTTCACCCCTTTCTTTAAGATTTATAAACGCTTTATTTAGGAATTTAAAATAGTAAAATAAAACGATTACTGTAAGAGTTATACCCGGAAAAATTTTCCATAAACAATTTGAAATTACTTAATATTATAGGTGAATATATGTGATTATATTTATTTTATAAACTTAGATAAAGTAGTTAAGAATACAATATTTGGTAAAAATTTACAAAATATACCTTGCATAACGATGTATTATGGTTTATTATGAATATGTAATTACATCGTATAGTGAGGTATTATATATAAGGAGGTGCATTATGGAATTAAATAAAGAAGTTTTAAAAGGTCATATAGATACTTTAATTTTAGCTATTTTAGATGAAGAAGATTCTTATGGATATGAGATTGCTAAAACTGTTAGAGAAAAAACCACTTTTGAACTTAAGGATGGAACAATGTATGTTTCTTTAAAAAGACTTGAGTCTAAAGGACTTATAAAGTCTTATTGGGGAAGTGAACAAGGTGGAGGTAGTAGAAGAAAGTACTATCATATAACTGATGAAGGGAAAGAAGCCTTGGATATAAAAGCAAAAGAGTGGAACTTTGTGCAAAATATTATGAATGAATTTTTAAAAGGGAGATTATAGGTTATGAAAATAATAGATGAATATTTAAATTCTTTGTATGCAAATGATAAAAGCCAAGAAGTTAAAGATTTAAAGGAAGAGTTAAAAGGGCATTTAGTAACATCAACTAATGAATTTATAGCTAAGGGATATTCTAAAGAAGATGCACAACTTGAAGCTATAAATCAATTTGATGATGGAGCCGAGATGTTAAAGGATTTACATAAGGCGCTTAATGAAAGTAAAAAGGATAATGAAAAATTAAACAAAAGATTTATAAATATTTTTAGAAATATATTTATACTGTCATTAATAGTAGGTCTTGCAACCTTGGTTTATGAAGATAGATTAGTTGATAAAGTAGAGTATCTAGCATATGCTTTACGTGGAGAACTTTACAAAGCAGGTATTGAAGATAGAATAGATAAACCAGAAACATATAAAAAGCAACTTGAAAGTATATTAAAAGATAAAGAATTTAAATATATAAGATTTGTCAAGATTACTTTACCTTCTGAGAAAAAACCTATTTATAGATATAGTGATGATTCAAATCAAACTAAGTCTATGGCTATGAGAGGGGCAAATATAGGTATTCCAGATAAAAATGGAAGATCAGCATACATTGACCTTGGAATAGATTATAGACCTGTTTTAAGAGTTGGAAGTTTCTTTAATGGAGTTTTCTATGTTGGAGTACTTTCTTTAATTACTTATATAGTTTTACTAGTAAGATATAAAATTAAATTTAAAAAAACTTTGATTTATAAAAAAGCTTAATGTACTAAAATTTTGGGTTAATTATTTTTGAAGGGAAAATGTCATTTATGAGAAAGAAAGTATTACTTTGGGCATTGGGTTTATCTATATTATTAATAGGAGGGTGTACATCTACAAAAACAGCAGACATAAATATATTAGCAACTAGTGATTTACATGGTGTAATTCCGTATGAGATGGTTACATATGTAGAAAATGAAAAAAAGAAAGATAAAAATATAACATTTGTAGATGCTGGAGATTTTATTGGTAGTGAATTTGGAACTTCTGAAGATATGGATAAATATTTTCAACAAGAAGGAAAAGATAGTGACAATGGAGTAGTTAATCATAGAGAAATACCTATTGCAAAGGAAATGAAAGAAGCTGGATTTGAAACTGTAACTCTTGGTAATCATGAACTTGTAGGTAGTAATAAAACTAAAGTAGACAATATGGTCGGTGATTTTGAAAAACAAGGAATAAGAGTTTTATCAGCCAATATCTATAAACAAAATGGAGATAGTTATATAAAACCTTATGTGATAAAAGAAATTAAAACTCCAAATGGAACTGTAAAGTTAGGTATATTAGGCCTTACTATTAAGGAAGTTGGAGAAAAAATAGATTATGTAGATGGAAAGAAAGTTACTGCTAAGTCTTTAGAATTAAAAGATCAACCAGGGTTTAAAGATAAATTATATATGAATGACTTAGTAGAAGATGCTAAAAAATGGGTTAAAGTTATGAAGGAAAAAGATAAGGCTGATATTATTGTAGCTGTAGCACACACTGGAGAAAAGCCAAAGAAACCTAAAAACCCAGGAAATAGAATACAGGATTTAGCTCAAAATGTCGATGGGATTGATGTAATAGTTGCAGGTCATAATCATGTTCAGATTAAACAACATGATTATAAGAATAAATCTGGAGAAACTGTTATAGTTACAGAACCAGGAAAACATGGAGAGTGTATGTCTAAAATTAATTTAAATTTTGAAAAATCTAAAGATGGTTGGAAAGTTGACAGTAAGTCTAGTGATATTGTGCAGTTTGAGAAAAGTAAGAATATAAATAAAAAGTTATTTGACAATAGTGTAAAGTTTATTATGGGAATAGAGAGCATAAGTGAAAAGATAGGTGAAAATATAAGTTTATCAAAGACAAATGATTTAAGATGGGATAAAGCTTATGTGTTTAAACCTGATACGCCTAGAGAAAAGATATATGATATTGTAGGATATAAGTTTGCAAGAATTACAGAAACAGATGATGTTTATAGAGTTATTCTTATGGATAAGGGCAAGGTTGTTTTTTATTCAGATTGGACTAATTATTTAATGCCATATACTATGGATTTTGATAATGCTAATTTTAAAGATGGAGTTTTTGTTATGACTCCTGGTAAAAATGATTATTTTAAAGTATCTAAAGGAGATAAAAATCCATATAATGATATTTATTCAGTTAGACTTATCTATCAAAATAAATAAAAAGTATAAAGAAAATAAAGCTATAAATATTTTAAAAAATATTTATAGCTTTATTTTCTTTATATTATAATTTGAAATTATAGTAGCAAAATTTAATTAGTAGTAAAAGTTTTTCACTATTTATGTAGAATTATCAATGATATATATATTAAAATTAAGGTAGAGCTTAATTTGTAAAAAAGCTTAGTATATTGAAAGTTTGTATTAATTAATTTTGGGGGAAAATATTACGTATGAAAAAGAAAGCATTACTTGGGGCATTGGGGTTATCAACATTTCTAATAGGAGGGTGTACATCTACAAAAACAACAGATATAAATATACTTGCAACTAGTGATTTACATGGTGTAATTCCCTATGAGATGGTTACATATGTGGAAAATGAAAAAAAGAAAGATAAGAATACGACAGTTGTAGATGCAGGAGATTTCTTTGATAGCGAATTTGGGACTTCTGAAGATATGGAAAAGTTTTTTGAACAAAGAAGAAGAGATAGTAACAATGGAGTAGTTACTCATAGAGAAATACCTATTGCAAAGGAAATGAAAGAAGCTGGATTTGATACTGTAACTCTTGGAAATCACGAATTTGTATCTAATGATAAAACTAATTTAGATAATATTATATATGATTTTGAAAAACAAGGTATAAGTGTTTTATCTGCAAATACTTATAAGAAAAATGGAGATAGTTATACAAAACCTTATGTTATAAAAGAAATTAAAACTTCAGAAGGAACTGTAAAGTTAGGTATATTAGGTCTTACTATTAAAGAAGTTGGAGAAAGTAAGGATTATGTAGATGGCAAATTAGTACCTGCTAAGTCTTTGGAGTTAAAGGATCAGAAACAGTACAATGGAGAGCTATATATGAATGATTTAGTAGAAGATGCTAAAAAATGGGTTAAAGTTATGAAGGAAAAAGATAAAGCTGATGTTATTGTAGCTGTAGCACATACTGGAGAAAAGCCAAAGAAACCTAAAAATCCAGGTAATAGAATACAGGATTTAGCTCAAAATGTTGATGGTATTGATGCAATAGTTGCAGGTCATAATCATGTTCAGATTAAACAACATGACTATAAGAATAAATCTGGAGAAAACGTTATAGTTACAGAGCCAGGAAAACATGGAGAGTGTATGTCTAAAATTAATATAAAGCTTGAGAAATCTAAAGATGGTTGGGAAATTGCCAGTAAGTCTAGTGATATTGTTCAATTTGATAAGGATAAAAATACCAATAAAAAATTATTTGATAACAAGGTAGCAGTTATGATGGCAATAGATGATGTAAGTGAAAAGTTAGGGGAGAAGATAAGTTTATCAAAGATAAGTGATTTAAAATGGGACAAAGCTTATGTATTTAAACCTGAAACGCCTAGGGAAAAGATATATGATAAAGTAGGGTATAAGTTTGCAAGAATTACAGAAACAGATGATGTTTATAGAGTTATTCTTATGGATAAGGATAAGATTGTTTTTTATTCAGATTGGCAAAGTTATTTAATGCCATATACTATGGATTTCGATAATGCTGATTTTAAAGATGGAGTTTTTTTTATGACTCCTAGTAAAAATGATTATTTTAAAATTGCTAAGGGAGGTAAAAATCCAAATAACGGGATTTATTCAACTAGACTTATCTATCAAAAAAATTAGAAATTTAGTGAAAAAGGGTATCGTAAAATACGATACCCTCTTTTGTTATTTATCTTTATACATTTGTAAAAGAATTTCTTCACCTTTAGAAACTAATGATTTAGTCATAGCTCCTCCAACTTGTTCTCCAGCGAGAACATTTTTAGATATTCCCTCTAGTGTGTTTTGAGGAGCATTACTTTCAATTTTATCACTAACTGGATTATAGTTATAACCCTGTTCATTAGCAATTTCCATTTTAAGCATATTCAAAGCTTTTTTTGCATTTTGATTAACTGGCTTATTCATAACATACATCCTTTCATTTGTTGTATTTATAAAATAGGATATACGTAATTAAGAATATAATACGAAATATTATATTTTTTGCCTATATTCTTTAGGTGTTACTCCGTTATATTTTTTAAAAATAGAAGTGTAGTAGGTATGGTTGTTATAACCAACTGATAAAGCTATATCTAAAATAGAATCATTATTTTCAGCTAAATATTCCTTACTTTTTTCAACTCTTATTCTATTTAAAAAATCAGAAAAGGTATAACCTGTTTCTTTTTTAAATATTTGACAAAAATAACTTTTGTTTAATTTAAGATGATTACAAACTGTTTCTAAATTTATATCATTATAATAATTTCTATGTATAAAATCTATAGCATCTTTTATATAAGAACTAAAATTATTTTTTTTATAAATCCTATCCTTTATCATATCTTCTAACATTGATGATATATAATCTATACAAGAATAAGGTTTAAAAGGAATATTGATTTCATCAAAAGTATTTTCACTTTTAAATGGACCTACAATAAAGTATTTATTCTTTTTATGTTTCCCAAGTATAGGGATTACTATAAAGTGAATATTTTTCAAATAATTAAGTTTAATTGTAGATGATACATCACTTTTAATTTCATTTATAACTTCTAACTCATTAAACATATCTAAAAAACTATCACAGTATCCCTTACTAGTTATAAATTTTAGATTTTCATCTAAAATTTGAATCGGTATTTTTAAGCAATCGTAAAAATCGCATAATATACTTTCCAATGCTCCCATAAATAACCCTCCGTGTAATACAAATATATTTATAAAAATAAAAAATATAGTTAAAGAAATAATATTCAATAGATAATAAAATGTAATTGTAAATGATAATTAATATCAAATAAACATATAAATATTATGAAAGAAATCGGGGAGAAAGTCAATGAGAAAAATTGCTATATATGGAAAAGGTGGAATAGGTAAATCTACTACTACATCAAATTTATCAGCAGCTTTATCAATCTTAGGTTATAAAGTTATGCAAATAGGTTGTGACCCAAAAGCTGATTCTACTAAAAACTTAATGAAAGGTGAATTCATACCTACAGTATTAGATGTAATGGATAAAAAAGGTGATGACGTTAAGTTAGAAGATATTGTATTTGAAGGATATAATGGGGTTCTTTGTGTAGAAGCAGGAGGACCAACACCAGGAGTTGGATGTGCCGGTAGAGGAATAATAGCAGCTTTTGAAAAGCTAGAAGAATTAAATGCATTTGAAAATTATAAACCAGACATAGTTATATATGATGTACTTGGAGATGTTGTATGTGGTGGGTTTTCAATGCCAATAAGAAATGGATATGCTAAAGATGTTTATATAGTAACATCAGGAGAAATGATGTCTATGTATGCGGCAAGTAATATTTCAACTGCTGTAAATCAATTTAAAAATAGGGGATATGCATCCTTAAAAGGACTTATATTAAATGCTAAAAATGTTGAAAATGAAATAGATTTGGTTGAAACTTTAGCAAATGAAATAAATAGTGAAGTATTCCATTATGTACCAAGAGAAAGAATGGTTCAAATATCAGAAAATGACGGAAAGACTGTTATAGAAAAAGATAAAGAGTGTGAAATGGCAAATGTTTATTTAGAACTAGCTAGAAAAATAATAAATCAAAAATAATAAAACAAATAAAATAAAATGAAAGTCTATGGAGGAAAATATTATGAAATTTAGAAAGTTAGCATCAGTATTTATGGTATCGGCATTGTTTTTAACAGGATGCCAATCAACTAGTGGTAAAAGCCAAAAGGAAGAAACTACAGAAAAAAAGCCTAGTGTTGTAGCGGCAACAGTATCTGGGGCTCAAGTTTTAGATAAATTAGATGCAAATGTTGTAGGAGTTCCTACTACTAAAATGACATTACCAGAAAAATTAAAGGGGCTTCCAGAAGTTGGGCAGGCAATGAGTCCTGATTTAGAAATAGTAGCATCATTAGAACCAGATGTATTTGTTATGGATAATATGTTTAAAGAAAAAGTTGAAGAAAGTATGAAAAAGTATGATTTAGATACTTTCTATTTTGACACAAGTACATACACAAACTTTTTAACTAGTATAGAAAAACTTGGAGCTAAAATTGGTCAAGAAAAAGAAGCTACAAAAGTTATAAATGAATTAAAAGATGTAGAAAAAGAAGCTGTTAAAAATAAAAAAGGAGAAGCACCTAAAGTAGCAATAATATTTGGTGGAGGAGAAAACTTCATGTTAGCTACTGAAAGTTCTTACTTAGGAGATTTAGTTAAAACTGTTGGAGCTAAGAATATAACTAATAATTTAGATACAAGTGTAAAATCTCCATATATACAATTTAGTTTAGAACAAATATTAGAACAAAATCCAGATTATATATTAAGATTTGCTCATGGTGAAATAGAACAAACTAAAAAAGCTTTTGATTCAGCATTTGATAAAAACCCAGCATATAAAGAATTAGACGCTGTTAAAAACAACAAAGTAATAGACTTAGACCCAAGTATTTTTAACGTATCTGCTAACTTACAAGTTAAAGAAGCTATAAAAACTCTTGGAGAAACATTCTACGGTAAATAATTATGAAACTTAATAAAAAGTACTTAACAATAGGAATATCATTAATATTATTGATTGTACTCTTAGTTTTATTAACTACTGTTGGAAGTGTAAATTTAAGCTTTGGAGAAATTATCAGTGCACTTATTAATGATGATAATAAAATGGTAACTACTATAGTTTATAAAATGAGATTACCAAGAAATATACTGGCTGTATTAGTTGGAGCAAACTTAGCTGTAAGTGGTATTTTACTTCAGTCAGTTATGAAAAATCCATTGGCGGACCCTGGGATAACTGGGGTTTCCACTGGAGCTAGTGTTGCAGCAATTATTATACTACTAGTTGCACCTCAATTTACAAGTATATTACCTATAGCTGCTTTTATAGGAGGGGCTATAGCTTGTATGTTGGTATTTTTAATGGCTTATAAAAATGGGTTAAAGCCAGGAAGAATAGTTCTAGCAGGGGTTGCTATAAACACTATATTAGGAGGGGTAATATCATATTTATCAACTATGTATAGTGATAGAATCCAAAGTGCTATGCTTTGGTTAAATGGTAGCTTGGGTACTAAAACTTGGGCAGATGTTGAAATGTTATTTGTATATTCAATCGTAGGGCTTATAGTATCATTACTACTTATAAGAAGTGCAAATGTATTACAATTAGGTGATGATGCAGCTACAAACTTAGGGTTTAATGTTAATTTAACAAGGCTGTTAATATCAGTAGTTGCAGTATTTTTAGCGGCAACTTCAACAGCAGTAGTTGGAGTTATAAGTTTTGTGGGACTTATAGTACCCCATATTTCAAGAATGTTAATGGGAAGTGATCATAAATTTACTATCCCATTTAGTATTATATTGGGAAGTATGGTGCTTTTAGTTGCAGATACTTTAGGTAGAACTATAGGCGGAGCAGTGGAAATCCCAGTTGGGGTAATAATGTCTATAGTAGGAGGTCCATTCTTTTTATATCTATTAAGAAAGAGAGGTAACTTTTAATGATTAGTTGTAAGAACTTAAAAGTTGGATACGAAGAAAAAATAATAATTGAAAACCTAAGCCTAAATATTAAAAAAGGAGAAGTAGTATCTATAATAGGACCTAATGGATGTGGAAAATCTACACTACTTAAAAGTTTATCTAGGATGATAAAACCAGTAAGTGGTGATATATATATACAAAGTGAAAATATAAAAAGTTTAAAAAACAAAGCTATATCTCAAAAGGTGTGTTTATTGTCACAACACAATGATGCACCAGGAGACTTAACTGTTGAAGAACTAGTTTATTTTGGTAGAATACCTCATAAAAAATGGTATGAAAGTAAAAGTAAATCAGATGAAGAATTAGTTAATTGGGCAATAGAAAATACAGGATTAACAAGATATAAAAACACTCCTATAAGTTCATTATCAGGAGGGGAGAGACAGAGGGCATACATAGCTCAAGCCCTTTGTCAAAAACCAGATGTTCTTTTACTAGATGAGCCAACTACATATTTGGATATATCTTATCAACTTGAGCTTATGGAATTAGTAAGAGAAATAAATGAAAGACTTAATATTACTATAGTTATGGTACTTCATGAACTAAATCAAGCAAGTAAGTATAGCGATAGACTTATTATTATGAAAAGTGGGGAAATTGTTTCTGATGGATGTCCAAAAGAGATAATAAATAAAGAAATTATTAAAAAGGTATATAACATAGATTGTGATATAGATAATGATCCGATCTCTAATAAACCAAGAATACATCCTATTCAAACAATAAAAATAGCTTAGGGAAAGGAATAAATATGTATAGTTTAGACGTTTTAAATAAATTAGATGAAATAAATGATGATAAAGATATAAAATCTCTATCTCATGCAATATTTCCAGGGACACACTGTCCATTATTTGGGGTAGCACTTACAGCAAGTTATATAAAAAATATGCCACTAGTAGTAGTTGGAACTAGTGAGTGTACATATTACACTAAAAACTTTGCATATCATAGGCAAAAGGGTAAGGATAGAGTATATTCAATAGCACTTAAAGAAAAAGATGTAGTATTTGGAGCACAGAAAAAGGTTGAAAAAGCTATAAAGCAAATTATAGAAATAGAAAATCCAGATGCAATAATGATAGTTACGACTTGTGTTCCAGAACTTATAGGAGAAGACTATTCATCTATTGAGTACAGTTTAAGTGAAGAAGTTGATATACCAATATTTGTAGTAAATACAGAACATTTTAAATGTAATTCACATATTCCGGGAATGACTAGGGCTTTAAAATCATTAGGAAGTGCTATGAAAAAATCGGACTTAAAAGAAGGTATAAACATATTAGGTCATAGACAAAGTGAAGTTGAAAAAACTGAACTAGTTAAATTACTAAAAGATCAAGGGATAAAAATAAATACAGTTATACCATCTAAGTGTGACATAGAAGATATAAAAAATGCTACAAGTGCAAAGTTAAATATAGTAACTGATATGATAGCACTAGATTTAGCTGAATATATGAAAAAGAAATTTGATATAGATTATATATACTTTGATAAGCATATGAACAAAGAAATAATATTTAAAAACTATGAAAAGCTAAGTGAAATATTAGGAATAAACTTAAATGAAAAATTAGAAAAAGAAAGAAAAATATATGATGAACTGTTCTTAACTTTAAGTGAAATTTTAAAAGATAAGAAATTAATATATGGAAACACTCCAATGATGGCTTTTGAAACAGTAGATTTTTTAAGTGATTTAGGAGCAATACCTGTATTTGTTCAAGTTAGAGAATTATATGAACAAGATAAGATCTTTAAAGATAATTTAATCAAAAAAGGTCACAATCCATATATAAGTAGAATAGCAAATATTGCTCCACTAAGACATTTATACGATACAATAGGAGCAAATATTTATATAGGACATGAAAATCCTATGCTACTTAAAGAAAAAGGACTTATGCAGATAACTCTAGATTCTCATGCACAAAAAATCGGATATGAATTACCAATAGGTATGATGAAGGATTTAATAAAACTATTTGAAATGAAAAAAGAGCACAAAGGAGGGATGATGCATGGAGGCTTATAAGTATTTTCCTGTAGCAAATGATAGAATGGGTATAATTTGGACGCTATCTTCTATAAAAGATGCTTGTATTGTAGAGTTTGGACCAGCGGGGACAACTCACTATGCAATTGAAGGTATAGGAAGTTTAAATGGAGAAGATGAAGCAAAAGTATATTCTACACATATGGACCAAAGTGATGTTACTTTTGGAAAGTATGAAAGACTTGAAAAAGCTATAGTAGAAATTGATAAAAATATTTCACCTAAGTATATATTTGTCATGGCATCATCAATATCATCTATTATTGGAGCTGACATAATAAGTGTGAGTGATACTTTAAAAGATTTGACAAATGCAAAGTTAATTCCAATAACTACTGGTGGTTTAAAAGATGATTATAATACTGGAGTAGAGTATGCCCTAGAGTTATTAGCTTGTGAGATTGTAAAGGATAATAATATTGATAAAAGTAAGTACAACATATTAGGAGCTAATATTGATAAGTATAATTATTTATCTGATGTAAAAGAAGTTGAAAGAATTATGAATGATTTATTTGATAAGAAATTAAATACAACTTTTACAGCTAATACAAGCATAGAGAAAATTGAAGAAGCTTCAAAAGCATCATTAAATATAGTTATTAGAAAAGAAGCTTTAAAAGCTGCTGAGTATATGAAAGAAAAATATAATATCCCATATATTTATAAGAATTTATATGGTTTAAAAAATACTATTAAATTTATAGAGTCTATAAAAGCAATTGATGGGTATATATTAAATGAAGAAAGATACAATGAAGAAATTAATTTTGTTAATAAGAACATGTTTGGTATAAAAAGAAAGTTTTATTTCTATGATGAAACTAAAGACTGTGCTGTGTTTGGGGATTATGATACAGTTATTGGAATTAGTGATATGTTAAATGAGTTTGGATTTAATGTTGATAGAAAAGAAATTCTTTATAAGACTAATTGTGAAGATGAAGATGTTTTAATAAGTACTTTGGAGTTAGATCGAATGAAGTATTTAAAAGATAAAGAATTATTAATGCTTTTAGGAGATGGACCAAGCTTAGATATGGTTCATAATTCAAAACTAGATTTACAAGTTAGTAATCCAAATTTAGAGAAGATAAACATATATCCATATACTCCATTTGTTGGGTTTAGAGGATGTTTATATATAATGGAAAAAATATTAAATATAAAGGCTTAGGAGAGATAATATGCAAAATTTATTAAATACACAAAAGAGTTTAATGATAAGTTCATTAAGTAAGGAAAATCAACCAGAGATAAGTTATGCTCCTTTTATAATGAAGGATAATAATTTATATATTTATATAAGTAAGACTGCTAGTCATTATCAAAATCTAATTGATAATAGTAATTGTTCAGTTATGGTTATTGAAGATGAAAGTACATGTAAGACTGTATTTGCAAGACAAAGAGTAAGTTTTAGTTGTGAAGCAAGCATTTTAAAGGAAAATGTAGAGGTTGTGTTTGAAGAGTTTGAGAATGTTCATGGATCTCAAATGATGATGGTTTTAAAGAATTTAGATTTTGATATATTTAAGTTGGATATAAAGAAGGGAAGACTTGTTAAAGGATTTGGGCAAGCTTTTGATATTTTAGTTAAAGATGGTGAGTTTGAGTTAAATCAAGTTGTTGGAGATGGGCATAAGTAAACTACAACTATAAGGCTTTTAGTGGCAGTAGGTTTATAGCACCTTCCTTCACTGAAAGCCAAAGAGTGGCTTTAACGTTTCGTCAGGTTGCTATAAACCTACTTGCCACTACTTAGATTAGCAATTTAAAAGAGGGTATCGTGAAATGCGATACCCTCTTTGTTATTTTACTCCTAGAAAAAGTAATGTTAATCCATTTTTATAAAAATTTTAATACTTTTATGTTAATATTGATTAAAAAATAACAATTTATATAGAAATCTTAACAGACGATTGTATTTTTTTTATAACTTTTAATGTGATTTATTTGAAAGGAGCGGGTTTAGAGTGGATACGAAAATTTTAAAAATTATTGATATTGATGAGGATTATTCAAAAATAATTGAAGGTGCAAGCTATTTAAAATCTGGAGAGGTTGTAGCTATTCCAACAGAAACAGTAGATGGTTTAGCAGCAGATGCTTTTGATGAAAAGGCTATAAAAAAAGTATTTGAAGTTAAAGGCAGACCACAGGACAATCCACTGCTAGTACATATACATAAGTTAGAACAGGTTTATGATATATGTAAAGATATTCCAACAGAAGCAAAGAGAGTATTTGAGGCTTTTTGGCCAGGATCAGTAACTTTGATTTTTAATAAAAAAGATTGTATTTCGGATATAGTTACTGCAGGGATGCCAACTGTAGCAGTTAGATTTCCCAAAAGTGAAATAGCAAGAGCTATAATTAAAGAAAGCGGGACTTTATTAGTAGCTCCATCTGCAAATTTATCAGGCAAGCCATCAACTACTAGTGCACAACATTGCTATAACGATTTAAATGGAAAGATACCGTGTATTTTAGATGGAGGTTCAAGTTCAATTGGATTAGAATCAACAATCATAGATATGTCTGTTAATCCTCCAATACTTTTAAGACCAGGGGCAGTAAGTATTGAAGAGATATGTAACGTGATTCCAAATCTTATATACAAAAAGGAACTATTAAGTATAGAAAATAGTGATATTCCAAAGGCTCCAGGTATGAAGTATAGACACTATGCACCAGATATACCTGTAACATTAGTTGAAGGTGAGTACATAAAAACTTCTAAGTGGATTAGTGAAAATACAAATGAGAATGATGTAATAATTTGCTTTCAAGAATTTTTAAATAATTTTAATAATCATAAATATGTATACAGTTTAGGAAGTTTTAAAATGTTAAATATAGCTGCACAAAATATATTTAACTTACTTAGAGAATGTGATAAATTGGTGAATATAAATCATATTTATATTCAAGCGCCAAAGAATGAAGGTTTAGGAAATTCAATAATTAATAGATTAGAAAAAGCAAGCTCAGGAAATATTATACATATATAATGATGATTTATATAAGATTACTTTAGGATTATTAATTTATTTGGTTTAAAAGAGGGTATCGTGAAATACGATATCCTTTTTTGTATTTAACTATTTAGATTTAACAAAATATGATAAAATAGATTTAACAATATATTTTGAATATACAAAAAATTAAATAAGGGGGAAAAGGATGGTTATAAATTTTTATAACTCTAGGGAAGATTATATAAAGCATTTGAACTACTCAAATATATTAATTTCAAAGGTTTTAAGTATTTTATTTGTACTTTTTTTATTTTTTAAATCCATAAGTATGATTTTAAAATTCAAGGGGTTATTTATGATTATTGCTTTTTTTACAGCATTAATTATATGTTTTTTAGGATATATAATTTGTAAATTTGCATTAAAAATGCTTAATCATATATTTGATAAACTATGTTTAGAAAGAAATTTAAATAAAGTTCTTAGCAATTATCCTAATATGATAGGAAATAAAATTATAGAAATTAATAATAATAAACTTATTATTATATCTAATGATGAAAGTTTAGAATACGATTATCCTAAGCTATTTGTAAATACTTCTCATAAAGATATTATAGATATAGCATATGATAAAAAAATATTATGTACAATACCGATAAGTGTATTTAAAAGTACTGATGAAAAAGATGAATTTGTTAATCTACTAAAAGAAAGAATAAAAAGTTCAAAATAAAATTAAAAAAGCTAAATAATATAGAAATTTTATTATAATCAATATTGTGCGGAAATTATTTAATTTATATTTTATGTAGGGTTTAAATGGGGATAGAAATTTAGAAAATATAAAATAGGGTATCGTGTTTTACGATACCCTATTAAATTTAATTATATTCTTTTAAAAAATCTATAAATAATTTTTTTGCATCATCAGGGTTAGACTTTTCCACACTTATAACATGACCTGTTTTACCATAAGTTAAATTATATTCTTGTTTATAATGTTTTTGAATATCCCATCCTATATCTTTAGAATCCTTAGTTTTTGTAATTATAAGGTCTTTAACAGTTTTTACATTTTTTTTATCGCTTAAATTAATTGTATTTATTTTTTCGTCCTTATTAAATACAACAGTAATATATTCATATTCGTTAACTTTTATTTCAAATGTTGATCTGTCTTTATCATATGGATTTTCTAATTTTTTAAAACCTGAATTAAACTTAACTAAATCTTTACTTGTAAAACTATCTTTAGATTCTATTGCTTTAATTAAATTTAAATAAATTTTATATGTATCAGGATTAGATTTATCTAATTTAAATATTTTAGATGTTTTATCTAAATCCTTAATTGACTCTGTAGATACTTGTAGTGAAATGGATTTTTTATTAGTTGAAGGGTCTAAATTACCTAATGTAATTGAATTTATACTGGAGTTCTTATTATTAATTTTATATTCAACATTTCGAGCATAATAAGATTCTTTTCCATCTATTTTATTATAATAAATTTTTATTTGCTCATTATTTTTTTCATATATATCAACTATATCATTATTACCTAAGCGCTCAGTTTTTACTAAGTGTAAGTCTTTAATTTTACCTCTTAGATTTTCTACAGATATATCTTTATCCATAAATTCAATTAAATCGAAAAAGGTATTTTGAAATTTACTTAACTTATGATTATTTGAAACTTTATTTTCAGTTGTAAGTGCATAAGATACAAATAAATTGTTTTTGATATTTGGATTTATAACAGGAGATAATGCTCCAATAGTTAATATACCTATAGTTGTACATATTAATTTTTTACCTTTAGTTTTTTTCATAAGTTTTACATTCATACTTTATCCTCCATATATTTTTATCTTTTATAAGAGTTTTAAATCTAAGATGTTTATTTTGATAGGTTAAAATCATAAGGGTTAATAGTTATTTAAAAAGCTTTTTAGAAAATATTTATTTGAAAATTATAATTGGGATTTTATTATGTATGTTTAGAATATATTTTCAACTAATCTAGATATTAGTGTATTCATTATTTTTTGTCAGATACTTAAAAGCTTAGAATTTATTTACTAGTTGTTTTTATATTTCTCCACAGCAACTTTAAAACCTTTAATTCTTCTTTAGTTAATTGAAGTTTATTTTTCAATATATTTATATAAATTAACTTTAATTAATGTATTTCGACATGATTTTTGGGAAAATTTGATGTTAATGTGATATTTTTAAATCATGGAGGGGATAAAATGAATAAAATATATTTTGTTAGGCATGCTAAACCTGATTTTTCAGTACATGATGATTTAACTAGGCCTCTTACTGATAAAGGGATTATAGATAGCAAAAATATATGTGAATTTTTAAAAGAAAAAAGTATAAATAAAATATATTCAAGTCCATATAAAAGGGTAATAGATACTTTAAAGGAACTTGCACAAAATCTTAATATCAAAATAGAAGTAGTAGATGATTTTAGAGAAAGAAAGATAAGTAATATTTGGATAGAGGATTTTAATAAATTTTCAAAAAGTCAGTGGGAGAATTTTGAGTATAAATTAAATGATGGAGAAAGCTTAAATGAAGTACAGTCTAGAAATATAAATGCACTTCATAAAATACTTAATGAAAATAGTAATCAAAATATAGTTATAGGAACACATGGAACTGCACTAAGCACTATAATCAACTATTACGATAAAACTTTTGATTATTTATCTTTTACAAAAATTAAAGATGTAATGCCATTTATTGTATGTATGGAGTTTGAGAAAACTAACGTTTTAAATATAGATTATATTTTAGAAGATAGTGATAGTATATTAAGCTTAAATTAAAAATTATTTACGGGGGATATTATGAAAAATTGGTTTGATTTTTATGATTCATTAAAAAATACTTATGGAGCAGAGCCAGAACATAAAATTATTGAGTATATTGATTTGATTGAAAAAGGAAAAGTATTAGATTTAGGAGTAGGAACAGGAAGAAATTCATTTTTTCTTTCAGCATTAGGCTATGAAGTAGAAGGGGTAGATATTTCTAAAGAAAATATAACTTCTTATCTTAATAAAGCAAAAAATTTAGGATTAGATTTAAAAGGAACTGTAATGGATATTAAAAATTTTGAAATTAAAGAAAATGAATATTCACTAATAATAGTTTCATGGGTTTTAAACTTTTTTAGAAAAAGTGAGATAGATATTATTATTGAAAAAATTAAAAAGGGATTAAAGAAAGATGGAATAGTTTATTTTTCTGCATTTTCTATTTTAGATGATTTTTATATTAAAAATTTAGATAGATTTTGTGGTGAAGAAAATACTTTGTATTTTGAGGAACATAAAACGTATAGGTATTACTATTCTAGTAAAGATGAGATTTTAAATTACTTTGATAGTCTAGAAACAATTTCAATAAAAACAGGGATGGAATTAGATATAGATGAGAATATAGGTAAGCATTACCATCACACAATAGAGTATATTGGTAAAAAGTAATTTGTAATAAGATTTTAGGATTTATTAGACTCTATTTCAAAGAAATGATACTTAGCTAAAATTTAATAGCATTATGATATTTACTAGAGAGGAAAACAAAATATATGTATAACAATATCAAAAACATTTTAAAAGAAAATAATATAAAGTTTGAAGAATACGACCACGAACCTATTTTATCCTTTGAAAAAGCCAAAGAAGTAAAAGAAAGATTACAATATAGTGGTGTAGAAAGTAAAAGTTTATTTACAAAAGGTAAGTCTGGAAGCTACTATATATTTGTAACAATAGAAGGAAAAAAACTAGATTCAAAAGTTGTGAAAAAAATTGTAGGTGAAAATATATCTATATGTCCAGGAGAAGAATTAATACAAATAACTAAGTGTATACCTGGATGTATATCGCCCTTTGGATATGAAGAAAATATATCACTTATAATAGATGAAGATATCTTTAACCATAGTAAAATAATCTTTTCACCAGGAGTAGCAGAAAAGACATTTATTGTTACATCTAATGGATTTAAAGAAATATTAAACATTATAAATAATAAAACTTATAAATATATAGAAGATTAAAAGTTTCATTACTAATAAAAAATAGCTATACCTATAAGGTAAGGCTATTTTTTTATTATATTTATATATAAGCTAGTATTAAGATATAATATATATAATCTGATATGTAAGTATATCAAGATAAAATCAAAAGGAGATAAAATAAAGATGACTAAAAACTTTTTACCCAGGATAAAAACATTAAACTCCAAATTTCTTGAGTACATTAAATTTAATATAGTAGGGATATGTAATTTTTGTGTATCTCAGATTTTTTATCTTACATTATATATTGGATTTAAAATTAATTATATAGTAGCTTACACACTGACAAGTTTAATTAGTATAACTGCTTCTTATTTTTTAAATTCAAAAATTACTTTTAAAAATAAAGATTTTTCTTTAAAGAAGCTTTTGCTTACATTTTTAGTTTATATATTTGAATATGGAATAAATATGCTAGTTATTATAATTTTGGTTAATTACATACATATAAGCAAGGTATTTGCACCTATGGTAGCTCCAGTATTTTCAACGATACCTGTATTTTTATTAATGAGATTAATAATTAAAAGTGAAAATTAACTTACATAAATAGTTTACTAAATATAAAGAGGGTATCGCATTTTACGATACCCTCTTTATATTTTATAGGAAATAGACTATATATGTCCTATTTGATGATTATTATAGTAGACAAATCTAAGTTGTATAAATATAAAAACTATATACAGTATAGATTTAGGTAGGAGTAATTATTTTACTAATAAAAGGAACAATATAAAAAGAATAAAATTTTATTAAATGAATTATGAGGTGTATTTATGGAGAACTTTATTAAACAAGCAAAATTGATAAAAGAAGATTTATTAAATTATAGAAGGACAATTCATAGTAATCCAGAGGTTGGAGATAAATTACCAAAAACCAAAGCTTTTGTAATGGATAAGTTAAGAGAGTTTGGATATGAACCTATAGAAATTTGTGAAAGTGGTATAGTAGCTACTATAGAAGGTAATAAATCTTCAAAAACATTTTTATTAAGAGCAGATATGGATGCTCTACCTATGAAAGAAGATACTAATTGTGATTTTAAATCAAATAATGGATGTATGCACTCTTGTGGTCATGATATGCATACTGCAATGCTTTTAGGTGCAGCTAAATTACTTAAGCAAAATAAAGACCAAATAGAAGGAACTGTTAAATTAGTATTTCAACCAGATGAAGAAGGATTTACTGGAGCTAAAAAAATGATAAATGCAGGAGTACTTGAAAATCCTAAGGTTAATGCAGCTATGGCTATGCATGTTCATTCTGGAACACCTTCAAATGTTGTGTTATACGGACTAGGAACTAGCATAGCTGGATGTAATAGATTTAGAATAGTTGTAAAAGGAACTGGATGCCATGGAGCTATGCCAGAAACAGGTGTAGACCCTATAAATATAGCTGCTCATATATATTTATCTCTACAAGAAATAACTAGCAGAGAAATCCCTTCAACTAAACCAGCCGTGTTAACAATTGGTAAGTTTGTAGGAGGAGATGCTCCAAATATAATACCAAAAGAAGTTATTATGGAAGGTACTATAAGAAGTTTAGATAAAGAATTAGGACAATTTATATTTAATAGAATTAATGATATAGTAAAATCAACAGCAAAAATGTTTAGAGGAGAAGCTGAGCTAATAGAACTATCTTCAGTTCCGCCGCTAGCAAATGATACAAATTTAGCTAAAGAATTAGGCTCTTATGTAAAGGATTTAGTTGGTGAAAAAGGTGTTGTTGAATTTGAAGGTGGGGGTATGGGTTCAGAAGATTTTGCATCTTACTCATATGAAGTTCCAAGTGTTTATTTTATGTTAGGTGCAGGTACAAAACAAGAAAATCCACTATATGGAGAGCCAATGCACAATAATAAGGTTTTATTTAATGAAGATATAATGGTAACTGGAGCAGCAATGCATGCGTATTGTGCAATTAAATGGCTAAAAAATAATAAGTAGCATAAAGAATTTACTTAGAAGGAGATTTAGATGAGATTATTGGAAATACTATTTTATTTATTAAAAATTAATTCTAAAACCACAATTAAAGAACTAGCAGAAAGATTTAATGTATCTGAAAAAACCATACAAAGGGATTTAGATAAATTATCACTTATTGGTATTCCTATAATTTCATACAGAGGTTTTAATGGAGGAATAGAACTAGATAAAAACTATATAATAGCTAAATATGTACTAACTGAAAATGATTATAAAGATTTAATATTATCATTGTATATTTCTGAAAATATAATAGAGGACTTAAAAAAATCAGACTTAATTAATAAATTTAAACTTGTTGACTCAACTAGATGTAGTGAAATATTAGAAAAACTACAAGATAGATTAGTTATAGATTTAGAAGAAGATAAAATAAGAACTGATAGTTATATAACAAAAGTAATTAATAATTGTCTAGATAAAAAGTCTTTTGTAAGGGTAGAAGTTAAGGAAAATATTAAAGAGATATTTCCAATCTCTTATGTTTTAAGAAGAGAAGGATTATATTTATATTTTTATGATAATAATTATAAATTAATATTGTTAGATACTATATGTAATGCCTGGGAATGTGAAAGGTATTATAATGGACCAATAATTAAATATAATGATAATAAAGATAAATTGTTAGTTGAGAGTTAATATATATATAAGGGGTATCGTAAAATACGATACCCTCTTTTTATAAAGAATTTGATTTATTAACATCATTTATTAGCATAATATATTGAAACAAATCTGTTGTTACTTGATTATTTTCATGAGTAGGTTTGTAATGTAGTGGATATATAAAATCTTTAGCAAAAGGAGAATTTTTCCCATTTAATTTAAAAAGTACGTCTTTCCCTGAATTTATATAATCATTAAAAAGATTTTTATCTATTTTAGAATAAAGATCCATATAAACTTTACTAGAATAACCATATTGGATAGAAAGTATCTTTCCTGTATAATCGGGGTCTTTATTTAAAAGAGAAGCTATATATTCATAATCTAAATCATAATAATCTTCATGGAAAGTATCTTGATAGACATGAGCCCCTCCCCATTGACCAAAATATTTTGCGTCTTTTAATTTTGAATCAATATACTTAAAATTATCATAAATATACTTATCTCTAACATTATTCCAATCTTTTTCTTCACTAGAATAGGATACACACATTGCTTCTAAGTTGTTTAATAGATATTTAAAATCTTCTATATTTTCTCCAAAAATGTTTTTATATTCATTTTCATTTTTCTTAGCATCATCTATTAAACTTTGATTTATGTTTCTAAGTTGTATGGCATCGATTTCTCTTTTACTGTATTTTTTAAGATTAGTTAATAAAGCATCCAAAGGTTCTGTTTTTAAATCTTTATTTTTCATTATATCTATTAAATACTCATAACTACTTAAACCACCATGTTCTATATCTATTCCAACTATTTCTATGTGCTTATCTTTTGGCAATGTTTGATTAAATTCATACAAAGATTTATAAAAATTATAATCATCTGTATTATACAGGGCTGTTCCTTTAACCTGATTAAAAGCTTGTTTTAATATTTTTTCATCTCCACTATTTAAATACTTATTAAAAAAATAAGCATTTGTATACCCACTTTCATCTAAGTAGTATTTTAAATCTACTTCTTTTTGTAAATATTTAATCATTTTGATTTTAAATAAATTATCTTTATCTAAAGTATGATCTTCACCTGTAAATATTATTTTTTTATTTTTTAAATCATCTTTTAAAATCTCTAAGCCTGAAAAGTCATTTATAACTTCTAGGTTTATAGGTTTATTATTTTTCTTTAGATAATCTTTTTCATTACTATAAGAATTACTTTTAAATAGAGTAAACAACAAAGGTGATAAAAGTATTACAGCCACCATTAGAATTAATTTTATATTTTTCACTTATAACCTACCTTTCTTTTTTATATACTATTCGAGGTAGTTATTGTATTACCTTCTATAAGATAGATTGTAAATTTAAAATATTTTGAAAATTCTACCTATACACTTAAATTTGGATTATTACATTTTAGTAAATCGTCTAATCCATCAAAGTTATTTCCTGTAACAACTAATACATCTTGAGGAAGTATGTTAGTTGAGCCATTTGGAATTATAACCTCTCCATGACGCTTTATCATCACAATAAGAATATCCTCAGGTATATTAGAATCCATGATAGTTTTATTTGCAATACCACTATCATAATCGACAGTTATTTCTAATAGCTTTGTATTTATTTCTTCTTTATAATCATTAAATGTTTTTAATACTGGAGACTCGTCATCAATTAAATCAAGCTTTTTAGCAACGGCAGGTAAAAGAGTACCCTGTATGGCAACAGAAAACAGTGCTACAAAGAATACTATATGAAAAATATCACTTTCAATAGGAACTCCATAAGTTATGGCATATATTGCAAAAACTATTGAGGCGGCTCCTCTAAGTCCTACCCAAGATACAAAGAGTTGTTGTTTTATAGGAACTTTAAACCAACTTAATATACTAAAAGTTGCAATTGGTCTTGATACAAAAATCATAAATATTGATATAGAAACTCCCTGTAAAACAATAGAAGGTATTTTAGATGGAAATGCCAGTAGTCCTAATATGAAAAATAGCATAATTTGCATAATCCAAGATATCCCATCAAAGAATTGAAAAACACTTTTTTTATGAGGTATCTTGCTATTACCTATCATAAGACCTGATATATATACAGATAAATATCCATTACCACTAAAGTATTCACTTAAAGCGTAAGATAAAACTGCAATTCCCATAATGAATATAGGGTAAAAACCATCTATCTCAAAATGAATATGCCTTAATAAATAAATTGTAAGTTTGGACAATAAAACTGCTACTATAATTCCAACTACAACTTGATTTAAAAGCATAGGCAATATAGAACCATAACCTTTATTTCCAATAAGGCCTAGTATAATAACAGTTAACATATAAGCTAGTGGATCATTACTGCCACTTTCGATTTCTAATATTGAAGCAATAGAGCCCTTTAAATTTAGCTTTTGAGAACGTAGTATTGCAAATACCGATGCAGCATCTGTAGAGGCCACTACAGAGCCTATAAGCAATCCTTCTAACAATGTTGTATTGAGTATCTTAAAACAAAATAAACCTGTTAAACCAGCCGTTATAACAACTCCAAGAGTTGAAAGAAGTATAGCTGAAAAAGCAACAGGCTTTGCCATCTCCCAGCTAGTACCAAATCCTCCATAAAACATTATAAAAACCAATCCAATAGAGCATAACTGGCTTGTTAGTTCATAGTTATCAAAATATATTCCAACAATACCATCAGAGCCAAATAGCATTCCCAATACTATAAAGATTAAAAGAATAGGAACTCCAAATTTATATAAGATTTTGCTTGAAGTTATGCATATTAGTAAAACTAATGCACATGTGATCATTAAACTTGTCAAATAATTACTACCTCCTTTATTTGAGTTAATTAAGTTTTTAAATTTTAAAATTTAGAATTATTATAGGTAGGATTTTGAATAATATATAAACTAAAACTGCTTTAACTAAATATATTAATGATTGTTTTTATTATATATTATGACTAAATTGAAATTTTCTTTCTTTAATTTAAGTTTAATATAAAGTTTACATTGGTTCTACAATATATAAAAATTTATTTGTAAAATATGTGTTAATAAAAATTTTAATTTAAAGTAAAATTATAGGTAACTTCCAGTAAATAACAGTGGTCTTTAGATTACAACGCTAAACTAGGGGAATATATGATTAAAGAAAGTATATTTTTAGTCCGTAAATACTTTATATGAATATAAAATAAATTATGCTACAGAGGAGGCTGACTTAAAAGTTGAAAATGATTAAGAGGAATATAATTTTAAACAGAATAAAAGGCATAGTTTATATATCATTAATAAGCATTTTTTTGATTCAATTGATAGAACTAAATCTTTCCAAAGAATTAAAAGAAACTACAATTGAAGTAAATAATCAAATTTCTAAAAAAATATCATTAGACATAGATAATAATATGGATAAATTATCTTATATAGATAGATATATAAAAAATGATATTAAGGAAAGCAAAAACAAATACGATGAAAATGGATTATTAAGGAAAATAAACACCATAAGTGATGGAAAGCTATTTAAATACATAGGGGTAGTAAATAAAGATGGATATATTAATTTTGGTAAGGGTAAAAAAGTATATGTAGGAGATAGAAGATATTTTAAAGATGCTATTTTAGGAAACGACACAGTAAGTGATGTAGTAGAAGATAGATTTAATCATGAAGCATCTATAGTATACTCTAAGCCTATAATAATAAATAATAAAATCCAGGGGGTTATTGTTGGTTTTCAAAGTAAAGCTTCTCTACAAAAAAGTTTAGTTGAAAATGTTTTTTCAAATAATACAAAAGTAGCTATAGTTGATAAAACAGGAAAACTATTAATCACTTCAGAGGGAGAAGAAACACTTTATGAAGACTTTATAAAAAAAGGAATATCTAATTATAGTGAAAAAAACTTTCAAATATTTAAAAATGACCATATGAAATATGTAATGTCATTTGACAAAATAAAAGAAAGTGATTGGTATGTTGTTACAGTAGCATCTGTAAAACAAGCTTTTAAAGGAACATATAATACAATTAGATTAGCAAGATTAGCCATTGCTATAATACTATCCTCATATATAATCTTAGCTACAGTAAAAGATTTAAAAAAAGCTAAACAAATAAAAGAAATGAAAGATAGAGACTGTTTGACTAAGCTTAGAAATGCACATAAGTTTAAAAAAGATTGCAGTATAGTTTTAAAAAATAGTAATAAAGAAGATAATTACGTAAATATAGTCTTTGATATTAAAAACTTAAAAAGTATAAATGAGTTATTTGGATATAGTATTGGAGATAAAATAGTAGTAAAAATAGCTGATGATATAAGAGATATAGAATTTGAAAACATTAGTGGTAAGATAGGGGAAGGTATATTCTCAATATTATTTAAAATAGAGGGTTTAGAGGATTTAGACAACAAAATAAAATACATAGAAGATAAAACTTCACTTTACTTTGATGGTAAAAATAAAATAGATTTAGAATTAAATGTAGGCGTATTTAAAATAAATGATAGAGAAATGGAAATGGCTAAAATTATAGACAATTCAAATGCTGCAAGAATGGAATCTAAGAAAAATAGAGAATGTCTATATTATATATACAACGATGAACTAGAATTAAAAACTCATCAAGAGATTATTATAAAAAAAGATTTAAAAAATGCATTTAAAAATAAGGAAATAGAGCTATTATACCAACCTAAAGTAAATATTCATACAGAAGAAATCGAATCTGTAGAAGCATTAATTAGATGGAAACATAAAACTTTAGGATATATTTCACCAGCTATATTTATACCTATAGCAGAAAAAAATGGAGATATTAATTTAATAGGTCGTTGGGTTATAAAAGAAGTTTGTAAAGAACTAAGAAGATGCAAGGATAATAATGAAAAGATTGTACCAGTTGCAATAAATCTTTCAAGAAGAGAATTGTATCAAGTGACTTTAATTAACTACATATCGAAAATAATTAAAAAATATGATATTGAACCTGAACTTTTAGAATTTGAAATTACAGAAACAGCAGATATTAATGACACTAAAATGATAAATAAAAAAGTTGGAGATTTAAGAAAGTTAGGTATGAAAATAGCAATTGATGACTTTGGTAAGGGATATTCAACTTTAGAAAATTTAAAAAATCTAGAGGTCGATACAGTGAAAATAGATAGATATTTATCACTAGATATAGAAACAAGTGAAAAATCTAGAAAACTTCTAGAATTAATAATTAACCTTGCAAAAGAATATAACTTTGAAGTTGTATGTGAAGGAATTGAAAATATGGATCAAATAAATATTTTAAAAAATTTAAACTGTAATATTGTTCAAGGGTTTGTATATTATAGACCAATTAGCATAGATAAATTAAAAGATTTACTAAATAAGTAAATTATATGATTAAATTTCATTGATTTGAGAATGACTAAAAATTAACTAAAATTATATATTATTCAAAAAAATGTTGAAATTTCAATAAATTCACGGCCTTATTGGGAATTATAGGTATTTTTTTCCAGTTACTTTTCCATTAATTTCTAATAAAATAAATTAAAGTATTTTGATTTATTGGAGGATGAAAATGAAAGTTAGCTCAAAAGATTTATCAGTAGGTGTGGAACGAACAGTTGATAGTTTAGGTAGAGTTGTTGTACCAAAAGAAATGAGAGATAAATTGCAATTTAAAGAGAACCAAGCAGTAAACATTAAATTATTTGAAAATCATATACAAATAGAAAAATCAAAGACGACTTGTTGTTTTTGTGGTAGTGAGGAAAGCCTAGAGCTTTATAAGAATTTCTCTATTTGCAATTCATGTTTAAGCGATATTGTTGATAAGTTTAATAAATAATTATACATAAAACTTAAAAAATTAAAGCTTAGATAAATTAAAAAATATAAAAAGAGTGTATCTAATGAAATGTAGTGGTTTCAATAGATACACTCTTTTATTTTAAATTAATATACATCATATTAAAGATTCATGATATAAAAGATTATCATTACTATATAAATATAGAGTTTTATCACCAAACTTTATATATCCTTTATCCTTTTTTATAAAATTAAGCTTAGACATGAGCATAGGATAAGGAACTTCAAGAACTTCTGCCAAATCATAAAGATTTGTTTCATTTCCTAAATTTTTAATAAGATCACTATCTGGAATTAAAAAGTTACAAGCCCATTTAAGTGCTTTTAATTCCATCGAATCAAGATTAATCCTATCTGTATAATGAGTAAGAACTCCAACAAAATTTCCATCAGTAGTAAAATGATGACCAAGTTCTTCTGAAAAAACTTCTAAAGTTTTCTTTGTATCTCCTAAAATAATTTTATTTAAAGTTATAATAGGTGGGTAGCCTTCCATTTTTGTATAAAGACCCAGTAAAGAAGGCATTAAAGTAACAGTTTCAACAACTATCCCATTTTCCTCACATAATTCATATAACTTGTCTAATTTATCCATAAACAATTATCCCCCTAAAAATATAAAAAACTAATCCTTCTTTGGATATTTAAACATAAGATAGTTAAGATAACTTTCTAATTGTTCTCTAGCTTCTGTTGATAAATCCTCACATAAATTAACCTTTTGACCATCACTAGTTGTAAAATACTCTTTAGTATCTAAATCTTTTTTATAAGAATCAGTTCTATGAGTTGCAATAGTTATATCCTTATCATCTAAAGTCTTAACAGAATTAGGAACACCTATTAAATAATCTGTAGTAACATTAAAAAACTGCGCTAATAAATTTAGCTTATCAAAATCTGGATGCTTATCTTTGGTTTCATATCCTGCAATAGTTGCTCTTCCAACACCTAAAAAGTCTCCAACTTGTTGTTGAGTAACATTTTTTTCTATTCTTAAATCTTTTAATCTTTGACCAAATGACATGAAAATTCACCTCTATTAAATCTAAATTTAATTTATTCAAAACTTTTATATTAAAAATATTTAATTAGATATCTTTAATATAGAAAATGTTTACATACTTATATTTTATAGAATGTGTGTCTTAATGTAAACAAAAATGTGACTATTTAATAAGTTTTATAGACAAGGTTTCAAAACGTTACTATAATCATAAATATAAAGTCGTGGCATTAAGACACGAAAATATTTAAGTAACATAAAGACACTTAAAGAAAAGGGGGGATTAAAATGAGAACAAATTTAAAAGAAGTTAGAAAAAATAAAAATTTAACTCAGCTTCAAGTTGCAAACAAACTAAATATAGAAAGGTCTTATTACACAAAAATAGAAAGAGGTCAAAGAACACCATCTCTTGATATAGCTTTAAAAATTAAAGAAATTTTAAATTATAATGATGATGATATTTTTAAGAATAATTAGGAGGTATTAAAATGGAGATTTTTAAACATAAAGATTTTGGGGAAATTAGGGCTTTAAATATAAACAGGAAAGAATATTTTGATGCAGTAGAGTGTTGTAAAATGTTAGGTTACTCAAATACACATGATGCAATTACTAGACACTGCGAAAAAGAGGGAATAATTTTTTATGAAATTGGAATAGTTTCTGGTAAAAAGAGAAATGGAGAAGATATTATACAATATGTTAACAGAAAATTTATAGATGAACCAAACCTATATAGATTAATTATAAGGTCAAAGCTTAAAAGTGCTGAAAAATTTGAAAGGTGGATATTTGAAGAGGTACTTCCAAGTATTAGAAAATATGGAGTATATTTAGGTAATAAAACTATAGATGAATTATTAGATAATCCTAAGTTCTTAGAAAACCTAATTAATAAATTAGAGTATAAAACAAACTCATATAAAGAGGTTAGAAAAGGGATAGGAGAAGATTATATACTTAGATGATGATCATAGTAATTTACATCATATTGAATCGGAGGCGCGTTTATAAACATTTTGAAAATTACTATAATCACCAACCTAGTTTATTGTAGTTAAATAAAATATAGAAATATTTCAACTACAGTTTAGATGGTATAAAGTTACCACCAATATCTAAAAAACTAATAAACAAACAACAATAAATATTTAATTTAAGTATGTTGTAGTTAAAGAAAAATATAGTCCTTTATTTAGATATATTTAAATTATACAACTTGATAAATTTAAACACAACACATCAAGAATTAATTTAAAGATTATAAAAATTCGAAATAGGAAAAGGTTTTAATAAATTAAAAGAAAAGGTGAAAACACACCGAGAAAAGAGGTATGAAATGGCTGTATTTAGACAGATACACATAGATTTTTGGCAAGATGGATTTATATTAGATTTAACACCAGAAGAAAAATATTTTTATCTATATTTAATGACAAATAGTAAAACAACACAATGTGGAGTCTATGAACTTCCAAAACGAATAATAGAAACGGAAACAGGCTATAACAGAGAAACTATTGAAAAACTATTAGATAGGTTTAAAGATTATGAAAAAATCATATATGATAAAGATACTAATGAGATATTTATATACAATTGGGTTAAGTATAATAAAATAGTAAGTCCAAAAGTAAAAAAGTGTGTTGAAAAGGAACTAAGAGCAATAAAAAGTAAAAAACTAATAAATTTATTTTTAAATGAATGTAGTAAGTATGGATACAGTATAGATACTCTATCCATACCCATACCTAAAGTAGAAATTAACTTTAAGAACCACTATGGGGAAGAAAAAGAAAAAAAAGAAAAATAAAAATATATAGATAAAGATTTAGGTATAAGTAAGTATGTAAAAATTTATGAAGAGAATTTAGGAAATATAAATAATATAGCTTATAAGTGGTTAATTGAAATAAGTGAAGTTATAGATATTAAACTATTTAAACTATCTAATAGATAATAAAAGATGTAATAAAGGTTATGTTAAAGGTATTTAGGGGTTTTGTATATGACCTATAGGGATGTTATGACTTATATAAAGCAAAATATTATAGATAAAGAAATTTATGAAAAAATTGTTGGTAAATATAAAAATGCAAGGGTGCTTTTAATAGATGATCTGTTTAAGGTAAGTATTAGTAAGAGTTATGTAAATATTATGTTTGAGATAGTGAATTTTAGATATTTTAATAATTTACCTATTATGATAAGTTGTGAAATGGGTATTGATTAGATACTAGATGTTTATGAAGCTGTAGATAGTAGGTCTTATGAGATGAGTAAGGGCTATTTGATTTATCCAAATAATTTAACTAGACATTTTTAAGGTGGATTAATATATTTAAATATTAAAAAAGGACTATGAATTTTAATTCATAGTCCTTCAAATACATCTAAATTTTTAAACTAGTTGATTTTGTGTTTAAATTTTCTGGTGGAAATAACTTAAAAAATACTGTTCTTGCAGATGGTGAAACAATCAATAAATTCAATGGTATTGCAAATACAAAGTTTTTAACTATATTATTACCATAAGCCCAAAGTAAGTGTTCATTAAATCCTACATTTACAACAGCTCCATAAAATGACATCCATAATACCATACCACATCCCATAAAAAAGGCCATACAAATAGCTTTCTTTTTAACAGTATCAGTAGGGTTAATTATTTTAGGCATTATTTTTTTTACAATTTGACCAACTATAAAAATATCTCCTACTAGTGCAAATAAAAAGGCAGGGATAAATCCTAATACAGCGTGCTTAAGCACATTAAAAGATAAACCTTCCATTAAAGCAATGTTATAACAGCTCATTATAAATACCATTGATGTACATATCATTAAAATAAATATAAAATGTTCTACTTTATTTTTTCCCAAATCATTCATCTCCTTATAATAGTTTGTAAACTTAGTTGACAAAACTATTATAAATTCTTTGATTAAAAATGTCAATTAAGTTGACAAAAATAATGATAATATTAAATTTATAATGTATAATATTCTTAATTGAATATAATATATTTTTAATATAGGAGAGAAAGATGAATTCATACTTAGATAATTTAAATTTAATAGATTTATTAAGTGAAAAACATGCTCAACTTCGTAAAATTGTTAGGGATAAATGGAGTGAAAATGCTGGAGAGTATATTACAGATACAGAATCATATATTATAGCTTTACTTGAAAGAAAGGCTATGACAGCTTCGCAACTTGCTAGAATAATTGATATATCTAGGCAAGGGGCACATAAAAATACTAAAAATCTAATTGCAAAAGGATACATAGAAATAGAAAATTATGATAGCTCTTCAAGAGATAAAACACTTATATTAACTAAAAAAGGTGAAAAATTTTGTGAAGAAACTTTAGTTTTAAAAAATCAATTAGAAAAATCAATTGAAGAAGTTATTGGTACTGATAATTTAACAGTATTAAAGTCATGTCTGAAAGAAACTTGGTTTTAATTACTTTAAATAAAAATTCCCTTATGATAGTTATACTAAAAATAACTTTAAAATATTTTGGAAAAAATCATGTATGAATACTATAGAAGCTTTCATATTGTAAAAAAATTAGTAGCAGTAGTAGGAAATGACAATCCTAAAAAGATTTTTGAGTTATATAAAAACTGGGATTTAGAAGGGAGAAAAACAACTTTGAGTGAATATTTTAATATCAATATTTTACTGGAAGAAATATTTAATTATTAACTAATGAAAAGGGGGATAAAAATGAGGAAGTTTATAAATCCATTAATGGGTATTATAAGTGGATTAGCTTTAATGCTATTAAATGTATTAGGACCTGGAATAGTTGGAGAATTATATTTAAGACTTACAGGGGGAAACACTGAATTTCATACTGGATTGGGATGGATAATTGCTATAATTCATATGATACTTTTAATATTATCTATAATTGGAATGATAGTAACTATTATATCTGCAATTAGCATATTGAAAATATTAGTAAAATCATATAAAAATCCAGCTTAAAAATTAAAATAACTGTATATTAGAGAATTGGGTATTTAATTCTAATATACAGTTATAACTTTATATTTTAGTATTTAAAAATATATAATTTATTTTAATTTTAATAACTTCATATTGAAAAACACAATTGAACTAAATATAAATATCAAAAAAATAGGTAAAAACCATATAGGTAGATTATTACAAAGTAAAGAATTTATTGTTAAAAATACAAAAGCTATAGTTACAAATAGCTTTAAAGTATTAAGCATGTTTCCTAATATATTATATACATAATCCTTATTTTCTGGTGTGATCTTAATTTTTACTTGATAAAATTGAGGGAATGCTCCTACAACAGTCATTGATATATATACAATCCATCCAATTATAGGTAGAAGTAATAACTCTTCCTTAGTTCCCCATCTATCTACTACTCCTAGAAAATTATAATGACCTGGAATTTTATCGGGAAGTTTATTCCAATTTATATATAAATATATAGATATTCCAAATAACAAAATTAGACAAATAAAATTTATTCCAACATCATATTTATTTCTTTTCAAAAAATATCATCCACCTTTTAAATTATAAATATATTAAAATCCATATTAATTATTAATTTAATTGTAGCATAATTTATCTTTTAATATAAACAATTAGTATATAAGGGAACTTTCGATACAACTATCCACACCATTTCTTTTAAAATACCTAATATAATAAAAATAAAAGTAATGAAAAAATGCTTGAAAAAATAACTATCAAAGATATCCCACAAAACAACCAATACCTAGCTCAATTAATTGGAATAGAAAACTTAAATGGAGATATAGAAACCTTAGTTAGAAAACATAAAATAATCAAAAGACAAATAAGAAACATATTAAACAAAAATAAATAGGGGGTATCGTAAAACACGAGCCCCATTAAACCAATACATATATTTTATTAAGAACTTATAAAAATATGAAAAAAGAGAATTAAAATTAGAAAAGGTAAATTTATAATAAATTAAAATTCTTTATAGAAATTTAATATGACGAAGATAGCGGATTTCAAATTAAGAACCATACAGTTTATGAAACTGGTAATAAGTGATTTAAAAGAATGCTATAATAAAAAAGTAAATAATGGTTATAAATGGGGAATTGAAGTTATGTTATTATTTTAATTGATAACATTAATATTATAGAGTTAAAAAAGGAGTATGTTTAGGGTGAAAATAGTAAAAAGATTAGTAGTTTTATCAATTGTATTGATGATATTTACATCTATATCATATGCTAGACCTGGAGGGGGTTCGTCTGGAGGTGGAGGATCATCAGGGGGCGGTTCAGGGAGTCATTCTTCTAGTGGAAGAGGTGGAAGAGTTCACAGAACGAAAGAGGATCATAAAGGACAGTTTGTCACATTTGTATTATTCTCATCAGTGATTTTTATAATGGGAAATACTAATAATTAGAACTAAATTGATTAAAAGAAAACATCAGTATAAGAAAGTATTAAAAGAGTTAAGTAAATCTAACCCAGACTATAAATTAGAAAAAATACAAAAAGATGTTAGTGATACTTTTTACATAATGGCAAAGGCTTGGACTGAAATGAATCAAGATATAGCTATTGAGTATTCAACAGATAAACTATATAGAAATCATAATACTAAACTTCAATGGATGGATGCTAGAAATGAAAGAAATATTTTGAAAAATGAAAAACTACTTTCTGCTAAAGTTTTTGAAATTGATAATGAAAGTAATATATGGGTAGCAATAAGAGGTTCGATGATTGATTACATAGAAAAAGAAGGGCAAATAATAGAGGGTAGCAAGAATATTCCAAGTAGGTACATTGAATATTGGAAGTTTAATAATGTAAATGGAAAATGGCTACTAGATGAAATTAAACAAGTAGATGAATTAGATGAAATAATTCAAAAGGGGAATTAAGGTTAATAAAAATATAAAAGGGGAAATTACACTTATGATTAATTATAAGGAATTTGATTCATCAATGATTGAGGAAATAAAAGATATTTATAAAAAAGAATCTTGGAATGCCTATTTAAAAGATGATGAAAAACTAATAAGAGCATTTGATAATTCATTATATATAATGGGAGCATTTGATAATTGTAAACTTGTAGGGTTTATTAGATGTGTTGGGGATGGAGAACATATTTTGGTAGTGCAAGACTTAATTGTTGAGCCTAAGTATCAACAACGTGGAATTGGAACATATCTTTTTAAGACTATAATGCAAAAATATTCTAATGTAAGAATGTTTATGGTTGTAACTGATTTAGAAGATATAGTTGATAATAAGTTTTATAAATCATTTAATCTGAAAAAGTTAGAAGATATGAATATGGTAGGATATATTAGATAAGTATTATATGATTCATTTCACTAAGTTTAATAGTGAAAACTTTAAAATTTAGGTTGATTACGAATTGGATTTGGTTTAATACTTGCCCTTAGAAATATTATCTAGTGTTAATATATATAGACTAAAGGCAAAATAGTCTGTTTTCACTGCAAGTCATATATATAATATATAAGCATATGTATGAATCATAAACCAAAATTATAAAAAATAAACTATTTTTATAATTACTCAAATCATATTTGGTTAAGATTATAGATTTTAATTTGTTTTGAATTTATAAATATTAAAAATATTCATAAAAATATAAAATTTATAAAAGATAATATCAACAATATGATATTATTTAATTAGAATATGTAGATTTGGGGGAGATTATGACAAGGGAGATAATTAAAAGGGAAGATGCAAAACTAGTATTATCACTATTACTCTTAGCATGGACATTGGAGTTATTTGTGAAAGATGGAATGAACATAGCTATTTTGATAATGTTTTCATATATAGGTCATAAACACTTTGGAAATATTAAAAATTCAGAGGAATATAAAAACTATGAATTTATAGATGAGGGAAAATATAAAAAAGGGTTAAAGAAATTTGCTATATTTATAGACATATACGTAGCAATTAGGATAATTAGCATACTTTTAAGTAAATACAATGGTTACTCTATGATAGAGTCTTTATTATTAGTTATTTTAATGGTACCATATGAAAGTTATTTATCTAAAAAATATGTTAAGTGTATTCACAACAAAGATGAAAATATTAAGAATGTATTTATGAAATATAAATTTATAACAATAATTATGTGTATAGCCTTTATGATATTTACAGTAGCATTTTTTACAGATTTAAATGAGGGAAAAGAAAAAGGGTTTGTTAAAGTTTTTGATTATGAATATAGCTTAAATTCTAACAACAACAAAAGAGAAGTTTCTATAAAATCAAATTCTATGGACTCAACGGTTATAGAAGATAATAAAAATGAAAAATATTTTGATAAGTATATAAATAAAGCTAGTATATGGATGGATTTTCAAGCTTTAAAAGTATATTCTTATTTTGGAATGACATTTATGGGTTTAATGATGTTAGTTCAAAATATAAAATACAAAACTAAACATGAAGTAAAATCAACTATGAATATTATATTTTTAGGCGGATTTATAATATTTGCTATGATTGGAATTAATGATATTCATAATAATATTCAAAATGATTTAATAACTTACATGAGTGAATATATGTATTAGAAATAAAAAAAGGAAACTAACTTAAATTAAGTTAGTTTCCTTTTTTATATATGAATATAAATTATTACTTACTATCTAAAAACTCAAATAAATCCTCAACATAAACATCAAATACTTTAGCTATATCTATTGCTAACTTTAGTGAAGGATTATATTTACCATTTTCCAAGTGAACTATAGTTTCACGTCTTACACCAACTAATTTAGCCAGCTCACTTTGTTTTATAGATTTTTTTTCTCTATATTCTTTAATTTTTGTTTTTAAAATGGGCACTTATTCATAAATCCCCTTTCTGTCAAAGTATGTAAATAAGATTAGTCTTAATAAACTCATTAAAATTAAAAATAATGCTAATATCATTCCAATTACATTACTATTTATAGCATATGGATTTAAGTAAGGTGTTGAAAGCAAAGAAATAACTACTAATATTAAAGACACGGTAATCTTTATACAAATACTGTTTACTTTGGATAATACAAGTTGAGATAATTCATCTACTATTCCACATAATTTACTATTAATTAGTAATACACCACATATTAAAATTAAATACATAATTGGCCAAACATACTGGACATTAGAAAAAATCTTAAACCCTGCAAATGAAGCTATAAAAATTACTATATGCATTATAAATTCTAATAACAGCCTTGATTTAGTACTAAAATTTTTACTATTCATAAAAATACCCCCCTGATTTGATAAATGTTATAAATATATCACTTTTAAATATTAAAAGTCAATTAATTATTAACTTTAAATTTGTAACACTGGTGAAACAAAACCTATTTATAATGACTTCATAAAGTTAAAAAGGAGTGAAAACTTATGAAAAATAAAGGTTTTGTAGCTTTAATGATAATGCTAATTACCATAATTTATACAATGATAACCAACTACTCATTAAAAGAAATCAATAAAAATGAAATAGACACCTCAAAATTTATTGATGTCGTAGATGAAGTAAGTGAAAACAAAGTTCAAATAAACTGGAAATACGTAGCTGCAATAACTGGAGTTATAGAAAAAAATAATTTTGAAGATATAACTACAAAAGAAATTAAAGAAGTATCAAAACAGTTTTTACAAAAGAAAAATGGAAAATATGAATTAAAAAGTGTAGACAAAATTTTGGAAGAACTAAATTTTAATAACAAACAAAAAAACTTAACTTATGAATATATAAATCAATTAAAAGATTTTGGACTAATGCCACAAAGATTAAATAGTAATAGTCATTATATGAAATTTATAAACTCAATAAAAGATGATGCTATAAAAAACTATAAAAAATATAAAGTTTTACCATCAATAACAATAGCCCAAGGCATATTAGAATCTGGATGGGGTAAGTCAAAGCTGGCAAAAGACTACAACAACCTATTTGGAATAAAAGCAGATAGGTACTGGAAAGGAGATTATGTAGTATTAGAAACTAGAGAGTTTCAAAATAACACTATAAACGGTAAATTTAGAAAATACGAAAAAGCAGGAGACTCAATAAGTAATCATGCTAAGTTTTTATCAGAAAACAATAGATACGAAAAAAGTGGAGTATTTGATGCAAATACTTATATACATCAAGTTAAAGCTTTACAAAATGGAGGGTATAGTACAGATACCAATGAAAAAGGAGAGAAAGTCTATGCATAAAGGTTAATTGAAATAATTAGACAGTACAACTTACAAATTATAGATAGTGAAGTTCAAAATAATTAAAACTTGTAACCTAGGTGTAACAAAACTAAAATAAAATGACTTTGAGGTGATAAAATGAATAAGAAAATAAGTGTAGTAACAAGTTGCTTACTTACAGGTATTATCCTAGTAGGGTGCAGTAATAATTTTTTAAACAACTCTAAAAACATATCTGCTAAGGTTGAGAAAGTTAACAATTTAGATTTTAAATATGATGTTAATCCTAAAAACTTTAGTATTTCAGTTGATGTAAATGGGAAAAAAGAAAATATATCTGAACCTATGAAAGAAAGGCAAGTAACAAATCTAAAGACAAGTAAAAATGAGATTTCATGGACTTATCCAAAAGAACATATTGATGTGGATATAAAAAAAGAAGATGATTATTTAGACATAGATATAAAGTCTAATGTTAAAGAAGCAAATAGTTTTACATGGCCAAGTATAAGTGGTGAAAGTTATGTGCTTCCTATAAATGAAGGTAAGTTTATACCAAGTAATGATAAATACTGGAAAGAGTATTTAAATAATCAAGTTTTAAATACCATAGAAAGTTTTTCTATGCAGTTTTTCTCTGTTAATAAAGAAAATTTTACAGCCACATATATTATGAAAAATAAGTTTAACAATGAAGTGAAGTTTGATTCTAAAAATGATATAAAATTTGAGCTTACTCATGAGTATCCAAGTATAAATGAAAATAAAGATTATGGGTTTAGAGTATATATAACAGATAAAAATGTAGATGATGTAACTAAAAACTATAAAAATTATGTAATAGAAAATGGTGAATTTAAGACTTTAAATGAAAAGGCTAAAGATAATAAAAATATTGAAAAATTGTATGGAGCTCCTCAAATTTATTTTTGGGACAAGTCTATAATTACAGTTGAAGATATAAAGTGGAATTTATTTAAAACCAATATGAGCAAAGAATTTATAGATTGGATGAAAGAGCTTTTAAATACAAAGGTGGAAGATGGTAAAGAAATTTCAAATATTTTAGATACTATTAAAAATCAAGATTATATAGATAATTACCAAAAGCAAAGTATAGTTAGAGGTTTAAATTCAGTTATGACTTTAAAAGAGTTTTATAATCCAAATGTATTTAAAAACATAGATAATGAAAGTAAAGAAGCTATAAAAAAAGGAATTGATAAATTAAATAGAGTTGAGTTAGTAAATTTAAATAAAAGATTATTAAAATCAGAGCTTAAAAATGCTACAAAGCCTGTAAATGAATGGGCTAAATCTAATACTATAGATATTTTAGAAGATATGAAAAAGTCTGGCATGAATAAGGCTTGGATTGGATTTGATGATATAGACTCAGGTTATGTTTCTCCTGAATTCATAAAAAAAGCTAATGACTATGGATATTTAGTTGGACCTTATGATTCATATCATTCTATTCACAAGCCAGGTGAGGAAAAGTGGAGCACAGCTACTTTTGAGGATAAATCTTTGTATGAAAATGCTACTATAAAAGATAAAAATGGTAAGAAGTTAGAAGGTTTTCAAGGTACTGGGAGAAAGTTAAATCCAACTTTATCTATGCCAAGTGTTAAGTCAAGAGTAGATAGAGTTTTAAATGAAGGCTATGATTTTAATTCTTGGTTTATAGATTGTGATGCTACGGGAGAAATTTATGATGATTATTCAAAAAATCATATAACTACTCAAGCTAAAGATTTAGAAGCTAGGTTAAAGAGAATGAGTTATATAAGAGATGATAAGAATATGGTTATAGGTTCTGAAGGTGGTAATGATTTTGCAAGTACTACTATTGCCTTTGCTCATGGACTGGAGACTCCTGCTTTTTCTTGGGTAGATCCTGACATGAATAAGAATAAAGATAGTAAATATTATGTAGGAAGATATTATTCTCCTACTGGAGGAGTTCCTGAAGTTTTCTCTAAGCAAGTTCCAGTTAAAGAACTTTATAAAAAGATTTTTATAAGTCCTGAGTATTCACTTCCTTTATTTAGGTTGGTTTATAATGATTCTGTGGTTACATCTGACCATTGGTTATGGGGTACCTTTAAAATAGCTGATGAGGTTGGAAGTAGAATGATGAAGGAAGTTTTATATAATACTGCTCCAATGTATCATATTGATAAAAGTGAGTGGGAAAAACATAAAGAGAATATATTAAATCATGATAAGGTTTGGTCTGAGTTTAATAAGAAAGCATTGAGTTATCCTATGACTGATTTTGAGTTTTTAAGTGAGGATAGACTTGTTCAAACTACTTGTTATGGTGATGATTTAAGAGTTGTTGCTAATTTTTCTAATGGTGATTTTAAATATAAGGATGATGTGATTAAGGGGAATTCTCTTATTATTTATGATGGTGATAATAAGATTGTTTATAAACCATAAGTGAGGAATGAATATTGATACAATCCAACTACTTGACATAACTTTATTATAAATTAGATACTTAAGAGGATATCGTGAAATACGATACCATGTTATTTAACTATTTTGGAAAAAATAATACTGTAGTATTTGTTGATAATTTATAAAGCAAATTGATATGTTATATTATAAAGGAGGTTTTTTATGGGAAGAGATGAAAAACAAAAAGAATTAGGGGGGAAGACTTCTATAATATAGAAGGATAATAATGATAAAAAAGCATTTTACAATAGAAAATATACCTGCAATTTTATGGGGAGAAAGTTCTGAGAATATATTTATAGCTGTACATGGAAATATGTCAAACAAAGAAGATGATACTATTCAAATATTTGCAAAAGAAGCTGTATCTTTAGGGTATCAAGTTATTAGCTTTGATTTACCTGAACATGGTGAACGAGTTGAGGAAGATATAAAATGTAAAGTATGTGATTGTGTAAGAGAGCTTAATTTAATTATGAACTATGTAAAACAGAATTGGAATAATATTAGTTTGTTTGCATGTAGTATGGGAGCGTATTTTAGTTTATTAGCATATAAAGATGATTTTATAAAGCAATCATTATTTATTTCACCAGTTTTAAATATGAAAAGAATTATAGATAATATGATGCTATGGTTTGATATAGATGAAGAATATTTAAAAAGCAAGCAAACAGTTAAAACACCTATAGGACAAAACTTATACTGGGATTATTATTGCTATGTAAAAGATAATCCTATTGATAAATGGAATATCCCAACAAATATACTATATGGATTAAAAGATGATTTATGCGAATCCGATATTGTATTTAAGTTTGTTAAAAGATTCAATTGCAATATTACTGTTATGAATAAAGGTGAACATTATTTTCATACACAAGAACAATTAAAGTTTTTTAAACAATGGGTAGATGAATCTATACATAAAATTATATAAATAATGGTTAATTGAAGATTCTATTTTAGATGATTTTATATGAAGGTCGTAGGATTGAGTATATAAGGTCAAAAACATTTAGGCACTTAATGGCGAGATAACTTTGTTATTTCGCTTTTTTAATGCCCAAAAAAGATAATAAAAATAGTGAATAACAAATACTCATATTTTGTATTAAAGAAATATATATTTTACTTAATATTATATATCGATTATTTAAAGTTAAATTTAGAGGAGTTTAAAACTATAAAGAAAATTGTATATAAAGTGATAAATTATAAAAATTGTAATTATAAATAAAGGAGGAGCCTTTATGTTAAAGCACATAGGTACTAAAACAATAAATACAGATAGACTTGTTTTAAGAAGATTTGAAATAAATGATGCCAATGATATGTTTAAAAACTGGGCATCAGATAAGGAGGTTTCTAAATTTTTAACATGGGATGTACATAAGGATGTTATGTTTACTCAGCTGCTTTTAGATTCTTGGATTAGTCAATATAGTGATGATAGAAACTATCACTGGGCTATTGAACTTAAAGAAATTAAAGAAGTTATTGGTGATATTAAGGTATTTCATTTAAAGGATAAGCATGCTTGTTGCGAGATAGGGTATTGTTTATCAAGAAATCATTGGAATAAAGGATTTATTAGTGAAGCATTAAATGCAGTTATTAAATACTTATTTGAGGAAATAGGATTAAATAGAATTGTAGCTATGCATAATACTAAAAATATTGCTTCAGGAAAAGTAATGATAAAAAACAATATGAAGTACGAAGGAACTTTAAGGCAAGCAGGTAGGTTAAATGATACTTTCTATGACTTAAGTGTTTACTCAATTTTAAAGTCTGAATGGAATGTTTAAACATAGACTATTAATGATTTTAGGAGGATATTATGAATTTAAAACCAGTTAAATTTACTGAAGAGTTGGCAAAAGAAGTAACGACTTGGAAATATGAAGGAGATTATGAAATATATAATTTGCCTTCTTGGGATGAAGTTTTAAAAAATCAAATTTCTTTATGTAGAGAAGAAAAAAGGAAGAACTTTATTGGATATGTGAATGAACAAAATAATCTAGTTGGATTTGTAAATTTGGTAGATGAAGAGGATTCTGTATTTTTGGGAATAGGTGTTAAACCTAAGTACTGTGGGGTTGGAATAGGAAAGCAAATAATTAAGATGGCTTTAGATGAATGTAAAAAAAGATATAAAAATAAGCCAATTATTTTAGAGGTTAGAAGCTGGAATAAAAGAGCTATTAATTGTTATGAATCTCAAGGTTTTAAAGTAATTAATATTAAAAAACAGGAAACTTATGCTGGGTTTGGGGAGTTTTTTGTTATGAAGTATGAATAAGGTTATTGAATTGTAAAAATTTATTTAAAGGTATTTAGAAAAAAATTAAGGGGGAATTTATGGTATTTATAGATTTTATCGTATATCCATTAGTGTATATTTTATTTATGCCTGTATTAACAACAATTCATGAGCTAGGTCATTCAATACCTGCTTTGATATTTACTAAATATGAAGTGAATATTAACATAGGAAATTCTAATTTAAAGAAACAAATAAAACTAAGTAGATTAATAATTAATATTAATGGATACAAATCGATAGTGGATGTATCTTATGGTTATGTTAGCTGGAAACCTATAGAAAGTAAATTTAAATCAATTATAATGATTGCAGGTGGTCCAATAGCATCTTTATGTACTTCAATAGTTTTATATCTAAGTTTATATAAAATAGAATTACCTTACTTGATTATGATAATATTTAATGGAATATTACTATTTAGTATAGGTCAGTTTATAGTAACAATTTTACCAATAAAGTATAGGGATAATGCCTATAAGGGGTTTACAAGTGATGGATATAAAATATTACAGTATTTAAAAATAAAGAATAGAATATAGAATCATTTTTACTAGATATTTTTAAATCGCTTTTTAAGTTATATATAAATATGATTTTTATAAAAGGGGAGATATCATTGAGTGTAATTGGAATAATAGGAGCCATGCCGATTGAAATAAGTCTTCTAAAAGAAAACTTAAAGATAGTAAATGAAATAGAGTATGCAGGGTTTAAATTTTATATTTGTAATAGAGAAAATATAAAAATAATATTAACTTCTTGCAGTATTGGAAAGGTTAATGCAGCTAGTTGTACTCAAATATTAATAGATAAATTTAATGTTACACATATAATAAATACAGGTATTGCAGGAAGTTTAAATGAATCTGTGAAAATCTGTGATATAGTCATTTCTAAAACTGTAACTCATCATGATGTTCGTAAATCTCAAATGAAAAAATTTTTCCCATTTAAAGAAGAATTTGAATCAGATAAATTTTTAATAGAAACGGCAATAAAAGCTTATAAAAAGATAGAATCTATTAATTTTAATTGTCATATTGGAAAAATAGTTAGTGGAGAGGCATTTATTTCGGATTACAATTTAAGAGATAAAATTATAAAAGAATACTCACATCATTGCGTTGAAATGGAAGGGGCAGCTATTGGTCATGTTGCACATATAAATAACATTCCATTTTTAATTATAAGAAGTATTTCTGATAATGCAGATGATAATTTTACAAATTATATAGATTTCGAAAAAACATCAGCTAATAATTCAGCTTTTTTAGTATTAAATATTTTAGATCTTTTAGTCAAAACTTAAATACCCTTAAAGATTGATATAAATTTAAAATACTTTAAGAATTTAATTTTAATTATAACTAAAAATAGTTCATAAATTTATAATATATTAATCATAACTACAAAGTTACCTAACTAAAAATAATATAAACTTATGAACTATAAACATGTTTTTATTAGTTTATTCTTAAAATTTTAATACAAGACATTTTCATATTTTTTGAAAATTTTAGAAATCGAAATACCTATGCAAACTATTCCAAATATAATTATTAAATATATCATTGCTGGATTAATAGCTATTAATTTAGGAATTACCAATATTCCAAGTAGGTTGAAAATTATATGAACAATAATACTTCCAACTAAAGACTCAGAATAAACATATATTAAAGCTAATGCTATTCCTAATATAAAAGTATATATTCCTTGAACCATATTTCCATGTGCTAACCCAAATACTAGAGCTTGACCAATAACGGCTCCTATTAAATTATATTTTTCTCTCAAATATCCAAAGATAACACGTCTAAAAAATATTTCTTCATATATAGGTACTAAAAGTATAATAAATATTAATTGGCTCCAAGAATTACTAGCTGATTGAAGTTGGGCTGCTACATTTTTATAATCTGGGAAAATTTGACTTAGTATTCCAGATAAAATTAATAAAACTACACTACAACCAATTCCAAATAAGCTAATATTAATTGCATCTTTCATGCTTATCTTTTTAAAGATATCTTTACTTAATATTTTTTTATTAAAGTTTAAAAATATGTAATGTACTAAAATTAATGTAATTAAATCACCTATAAAAACTAAAGTATATAAGTTTTGATTTAATCCATTGGGATTTTTAGTAAAGATAGCAAATATAGATAAAGTCATATATACCATAATATTGTTTAATATAAGAAGACCTATACATAGGCCTATAGATTTTAAAAGTTTTTTCATAATATTCTCCTTAAACCATACCATTCATAATTAAATAATATGAAAGTGCAAAGTATCCAATTGCTAAAATTAATCCTATTATGCTTAAAACAAAACCTATTTTATATGCTTTATAATTATATTTTTTTAGATTTTTAGAAGAGATTACTATCCCAAACCCACTTATAATTAACCCTAATATTGGTATAAGCCAAGCTATTAAACTTAGAACACCTAAAATGATTGGGGCTTTAGATTTTTTTGCTTCCAATTCCATGACTTCTCCTCCGGCTCTTTACTAGTTTTTTACTTACTAGTTTTACCATAAATTTACACGTTTTAATACTCAAATGGACTGAAATAAGGTTTTAAAGGAGTAAAATTAAAGTTTTTCTTATATTTGGTGGGCTAAATTGGATAATTTTAAGGATGAACGCTTAAAGTTTAATAAATATAGGGCTGGATCAATAGCTTTTAGGCTATGTCTTTTAATAGCATTTGCATTAAGTATATTAAGTTTTTTACAACCAAATTTAACCTTTGAGTTACTTTGTAGAACGCAGTTGTTAATACTAACATTAACTTTTGCCGTATCTGTGAATCTATGGGTATTTTTAACCTATAGATTTGATATGAAATCATAAAAACTATTACAAAGATGATTAGTATTGTAATACAACTTTTTTAAAGCCTTAAATTTAGATATAATTAAACTAATGACTTTAATATAAATAGGAATTTGAGGTGAAACATTATGAATAAATACACAAAAGAAGAGTTATCAAAGGCACTACAAGTTGTAACTTCAACTATAAACAAATGTGAAAAAATACATCCCAAATTTGCAAAAGGAACTTCTCAACATACACTTCTTAAAAATAGAATAAAAGCTATGAATATTTCAAAAGAATTAATAACAGGTGAAAATGTTATGGATAAATATACAAAAGAAGAATTAAAAGATTCTATACGACCAGTAGATTCAGTTATTAGTAAATGTGAAAAAGCCCAGTCAAAATTTGAGGAAGGTACATCTTTTTACAAGCGATTCAAGAAAATAATAGACGCAATGTATATTTCAAAATCACTTATAACGGATGAAATTAATAAAAGAGATTAATTTTAAGTAAAATTATAAGGTATGAATCAGGGGGATATAAATGAACATAAATAATTATGGATATGTTGAAATTACAGAAATTACTGGGGATATAATAGTAGATATAAAAAAATTTCTTTTAGAGAATAATAAGTCAAAAACTTTAAAACATGTTATTGATGTTGCAAATACAAATAGTCAAATAGCAAAAAAATATGGATTAGATGAAAATTTATGTATTATAAGTGCTTATTTACATGATATAAGTGCAGTAATTCAACCAAATGATATGCTAAATTATATGTATGAAAATAACTTATTTATTGATGAAGCAGAAAGAAAACATGCATTTCTTCTACATCAAAGAATTTCAAGATTAATATCAAAGGATTTTTTAGGGATAGATGATGAACTTATATTATCTGCTATTGAATGTCATACAACTTTAAAACAAAATCCTTCAAAGTATGATATGGCTCTTTTTATAGCTGATAAAATTTCATGGGATCAAGAAGGATTACCTCCATTTTATGATATAGTAATTGAAAATTTATCAATATCCTTGGAAAAAGCATGTTTATCGTATATAAATTACATTATAGATAACAACATGATTTTATATCCTCATTCATGGATAATAGAAGGCAAAGAATATTTAGAAAAGAAATTAAATATAAGATAGTCTAAATAAAATTAACTTAAAAACTTTATTTAAAACTAATTTTTAGATGAAAAAGAGTGATTATTGAAGGTGATTTATGCCTAATATAATTACTCTTTTTTTATTATTTAATATTTTGAGTATAAAAATCTAATCCATATGTTGACAACTATAATTGTCATAACATATAATTAAATTGACAAATATAGTTGTCATAGTGACAATAAAAATAGTCAGGAGGGGTTAAATGCCATTAAATAATCGTTTAAAAGAATATAGAGCTAAAATTAATGTAAATCAAACTGAAATGGGAAGTTTAGTTGGAGTATCTAGACAAACAATAAGTCAAATTGAACGAGGAGACTATTCCCCTTCAGTAACTTTAGCATTAAAAATAGCTAAGGTTTTTAATGTAAGTGTGGAAGATATTTTTAGTTATGAGGAGGAGGATTGTAATGAATAATAGCCGTGTAGATGAAATTAAAAAAGAAGATAAGAAAGCTTTTAAAGGTTTTCTTATAATAATAATAATTGGTGCAATTGTAGGGTGGATTCTAGGTTTTATGTCGGTGCATTTAAAGGAATTCCTAGGAAGTAGTGTTCCTAGATTAATAACAAATATATTTGAGATAATTACACCATTTGCAAGCCTTACACTTTCAATATTATTAATAATAGTAAGCCAGATAATCTATAAGGACTCACGAAAAAAATATGCTTTATGGAAAGAAGCAAATGATGATGATGATACAATAGATAAAATTGAAATAAAATTATCATATATACTATTATTTACTTCTATAAATACAATTTTAGGATTTTTCTTCTTTGGAATAGGAGTTATGTTAGTACCTTTTGATAATGTAGATGGAGGTCTTAGTCATATAAAAGTTATTTGTTTTATTTTAGGGTTTGTGATAAGCATTGCATCTTCTATATTAATTCAAAAGAAAATAGTTAACTTAGAAAAGGAAATTAATCCTCTACTGAAGGGAAGTGTATATGATGCAAAGTTCACTAAAAAATGGATAGACAGCTGTGATGAAGCTATAAGATTGGGAATATTTAAGAGTGCTTATAAAGCATTTAGTTCTGTATCTATAACATGTTTAATACTTTGGGTATTTTGTATTTTAGGTTATGGTTTATGGAATTTTGGGATTATGCCTATGGTAATGGTAACTATTATATGGTTAGTTCAAACAATTTCTTATTGTAGGGAATCAATCAAACAATCAAAAATAAGATAATAAAAGAGGGTATCGTGTTTTACGATACCTTATTTTACTTTAAATTAAATTTCTAGAATTTAATAACTTTGGATAAAGTAGTTTTTTATATATAATATAAGTACGAGTAACAGAAATTTAAGGGGAGATAATTTATGAAAAAAATTATTATTATAGAAGATGAAGAAAAAATAAGAAATGAATTAAAATGCTTTTTAACTAATTATGATTATGAAGTTATTGCTGTTTCAGACTTTGAAAATGTAGTAGATGAAGTTTTAAGTTTAGAAGCACATTTAATTTTACTAGATATAAACCTTCCTGTATGTGATGGTTATTACTTATGTAGAAAAATCAGAGAAAAATCAGATGTTCCAATAATTGTAGTTACAAGTAGAGATACTGAAATGGATGAGCTAATGAGTATGAACTTAGGGGCTGATGACTTTATAACAAAACCATATAACACACAAATTTTACTTGCACGTATAAACTCACTTTTAAAAAGAACTTACAAAAAAGCTAATACAGATATAATTAAATACAAAGAATTAGAGTTAGATTTATCTAAAAATAGTGCAAGCTTTGAAAATCAAGAAGTAGAGCTTACTAAAAATGAGTTTAGAATACTAAATTGTCTTATAAAAAATGAAGGAAAGATAGTTTCAAGAGGAGATTTAATGGATTATTTATGGGACCTAGATTTATTCATAGATGACAATACTCTAACTGTTAATATAAATAGACTTAGAAAAAAATTAAGTGAAATTGGATGTAGTGGATACATAGAAACTAAAAGGGGGAGAGGCTATATAATGCCGTAACTATGAATATAAAAGATTATTTAAAAGATAGAATCTTAGCTATATTATTAAATTTTACGTTTTTTACCTTTGTAATTTTTATACTAAAAGCATCACAAGTTGAAAGAGTAACAATAATTTTTACAACTATGCTGTGGATAGCTTTAAGTAGTATAGAAATTTTTTATGGATATTTTAAAAAGAAAAGTTATTACGATCAAGTAATAAATTCTTTAAATGAACTAGACAAAAAATATTTACTACCAGTAGTTATAAAAAGACCATCTTTTTGTGAGGGAAAAATTTTATATGATGTACTTAGCATTACAGACAAATCTATGAATGAAGAAGTTAATAAATATAAATTTAATCAAGAAGAATATAGAGAATACCTTGATTTATGGGTACATGAAATAAAAACTCCAATAGCAGCTAGTAAGCTAGTTATAGAAAATAATAAAGATAAACATACCTTAAGTATTTTAGAAGAAATAGAAAAAGTAGAAGGTTTTATAGAACAAGCTCTTTACTATTCAAAGTCTAATGAAATAGAAATAGATTACATAATAAAAGAAACAGATTTAAGAAAGTGTATAAACAACACTATTAAAAGAAATAAAAACTTAATTAGAGAAAAGAGAATTTGTATAGAAATAGAAGATTTTAGAGAAAAAGTTTATTGTGATGTAAAATGGATGGAGTTTATACTAAATCAAATTATAGTAAACTCTATAAAATACATAGGGGATAAAACTATAAATAAAAAGCTAGAAAAAGAACCTCCAAAGATAACTATATACACAAAGCTTAAAGATAATAGCTTAGAATTATACATAAAGGATAATGGTATTGGAATTGATAAGAAGGATTTAAATAAAGTTTTTAACAAAGGATTTACAGGAATTAACGGAAGAAAGCTAAAAAAATCAACAGGAATGGGACTTTATATATCAAAACAATTAGCAGAAAAAATGTATTTAGGATTAGAAATAGACTCCAAAATCAACGAAGAAACTACTGTAAAAATAACTTTTCCAAAAAGTAATATGATTCAAATATAAATAAACTTACATTATCGTAAGATAGTGGTAAGGTTATCTTATTAATTAAATCCTCTAAAGACTATAAAATAAAAGTATAAATTAAAAATATGGAGGAGATAAGATGAGTACAGTTCTTAAAGTTAAAAATATAGAAAAATATTATGGGAATAAGAAGAATTTAACCAAGGCTATTAATAATATTTCATTTGAGGTTGATAAGGGTGAGTTTATAGGAATTATGGGTCCTAGTGGAAGTGGTAAAACTACACTTTTAAATTGTATAGCAACAATAGACAAAGCAACTACTGGAAACATACAAATTGAAGATAAAGATATAACAACTTTATCAAGAAAGAACATAGAAAAGTTTAGAAGAGAACATTTAGGATTTATATTTCAAGAGTTTAATTTACTAGATACTTTAACTGTATATGAAAATATATCTTTAGCATTATCTATACTAGGAGTAAAGGGAGCAGAAATAGATAAAAGAGTAAAAAGTGTATCAAGTAGACTAGGAATAGCTGATATATTAACTAAATTTCCATATGAAATATCAGGAGGACAAAAGCAAAGGGTAGCTTGTGCAAGAGCAATAATAAATGAACCAGCTTTAATTCTTGCAGATGAACCAACTGGGTCACTAGATTCAAAATCAGCGAGAGTTTTACTTGAAAATTTATCTGATTTAAACGAAAGTATGAATTCTACAATAATGATGGTAACTCATGATGCTTTTACAGCTAGTTATTGTAAAAGAATTTTATTTATAAAAGATGGAAAAATCTTTAATGAATTGATAAGAGGAAATGATGATAGAAAAGAATTTTTCAAAAGAATTATAGAAGTTGTTACTCTTTTAGGAGGTGACAATAACAATGTTATTTAAGCTTTCCAAAAGAAATGTTCAAAGAAGTATAAAAGATTATAGTATTTACTTTTTTACCCTTGCCCTAGGAGTTTGTATATTTTATATATTCAACTCAGTAGAAGCACAAACATCCCTTATGGATATGTCAGATAATCAAAAAATGCTAATGAAAATGTCAACTAGGATAATCGAAATAGTATCAGTTTTTGTGTCTTTCATCCTAGGATTTTTAATAATATATGCAAATAACTTTATAATTAAAAAAAGAAATAGAGAGTTTGGTATATATATGACACTAGGTATTAGTAGAAGTAAAATTACTTTTATGCTGTTTTATGAAACTATAATAGTTGGGGTTATGTCTTTAGTAGTAGGGCTATTTGTAGGAGTATTTTTATCACAAGGACTAGCTTCAGTTACTGCAAAATTATTTTCAATGGATATGAAAAAATATCAATTTGTATTTTCAAAAGAAGCTTGTATAAAAACAATAATAGATTTTAGCATAATGTTTTTTATAACTATGATTCTAAACTTTATAGTAGTTTCAAGATATAAGCTTATAAATTTAATAAATGCCCAAAGAAAAAATGAAAAGTTAAAAGGTACAAACTTAATATTATCTGTAATACTGTTTATAATATCTATAGTTTGTTTAGGATTTGCATATAAATTGATTTTAGAAAATGCTCTTATAAACATAACAGATATTAAATTTAATTTATCTATACTTTTAGGAATTGTAGGTACGATATTATTTTTCAGATCTTTGGCAGGATTTTTTATAAAATTAGTTCAAAATGATAAAAACTTATATTTAAAAAATCTTAACACTTTCACTTTAAGACAATTAAACAGCAGAATTAATACAAACTATATATCAATGAGCATTATATGCTTAATGTTATTTATTTCAATTGGTATGTATTCTACAGCAATAGGATTAAAAAGATCTATAGAAAGTTCGACAGAGCTTCAAACTCCATATGATGTGACTGCTACAGAATTTTATAAGCATGGAGAAAAGACACACTTTAGTAATGAAAAATTAAGTGAAATACTTAAAAAGCTAGATTTTAATGTAAATGATTACTCAAAAGAATACTTGGATTATAATTTTTACAACTCTCCTGTGAGTTTTATTAAAATGTTTGAAAATACTTCAGATGATTTTTTATCTAAACAAATAAAAGTTATGATGGATTCTAATATTCCTATTATAAAACTATCAGATTATAATAAGCTAAATAAAATACAAGGCAAAAAAACAATAGATTTAAAAGATAAAGAAGTAATTTTGGTTACAAACATATCTGCTATGGAGAATCCAATAAAAGAATATATAAAAAATAATAAAAGTATAAAAATAGGAAATGATGAATTTAAAATAAATAAAAATTACCAATATCAATCTTTAAAGAATGATTTAGCTAAATTTGATTTTGTGATATTTGTAGTTGAAGATAAATACGCAGATAAATATGATATAAGTCAAAAATGTTTAAGTTTTAATTATGAAGGAGATAAAAAAGATACAGAAAATAAAATAACGAAGTATCTTGAAAAAAGTGAAAATAAACAAATTCAATATCAAAAAGACCATGGGTCATTCTTATTATTTGTGAGTAAACAAATGGTTTTAGAAATTAATATGTCTAACTCAGCTATGTTTTTATATATAGGCTTATATATAGGGATAATATTCTTAATATCTAGTGCAGCAGTACTTGCACTTAACCAATTATCAGGAGCAACTGAAAGTTCAGGAAGATATGAAATACTTAAAAAACTTGGAGTAAGTTCAAAAATGATAAATAGATCAATTTTTATACAAGTATTTATATATTTTTCACTTCCAATAGCCCTAGCGTTAGTTCATAGTTATTTTGGAATAAAGGTAGCAAATAACGTAGTTAAAATGTTTGGAGACTATGATACAGTAGGAACTAATGTAGGTGCAGTATTAAGTATATGTGTAATTTATGCTATATACTTCTTTGGAACATATAAAGCATATAAGCGTATTGTAAATAAAAATAATTAATAAAAAATAGCTGTTTCAAATTAAGTTTTGAAACAGCTATTTTTTATATTGTTAAATCACTTTCATTTTTAATTTTTATCGCTTTATCAAAAACTTCCCCCATTACAAAACACATTAAAGCTGAAACAAGAGAAATAATCATTGGAGGGGTGATTCCTCCACTATCACTTCCTATTATTGTTACGGACTTTGATATAGCTGCTGCATTATATCCAATTATACATTCAAACATAGTATTTACTATTAAACAGCAACCCATTATTTTAAATCTTTTTACATTTTCTTTTATAAATGGGGAAACTAAAGTACTGCTTATTATTTTTATTAAGCATAGTACAACTGTTAAATACATTAATATGTATACTAAGTTTATGATTGCATTAAAAACTGAAAATAAATCAAAATTATTAAACATTTGAAGTGTCATTATAGGAAATCCTATAAAGCCTATTCCTAGAGCTAGTAATAAAAAATATAATATAAAATTTAAAATATCCTTTGAAAATGTAGCTTTCATAAAAACAACCCCTTTTGATAGTATACTTTTATTATAAAAAAATTATTATCGTTTCACAATGAATTTTTACTTAAAATAAGTAAGTTGATTGTGAATGATTTTAAAATTACATATTGTTTAATAAATCATAGGAGGGGTATTTATTATTTAAAATAAGGTTAGGTTAATTACAACGGAGGATAATAATAATGAAATATTTTATTGTTGAAGGTATATTAAAAAGTACAGATGAAATTGATAAGGACACTATGACAAAACATATGAATTATTCTCAAAAGGCAATGAATGAGGGACTTATATTAATGTCTGGGCTTAAAGAAAATATGAGTGGTGGAATATTTATTATGAAATCAGATTCCATTGAAAATATAAAAGAGTATTTAGATAATGAGCCATTTAAACTTGAGGGAATACAAGATTATAAAATTGTAGAATTTTCGCCTCATTATTTTAATGAATCACCTGGTGAATGGTTTAAATAATAAATTGAAATTAGAAAGAGTAATATTAAAATTATTGCTCTTTTTTATTGTAAAAAATAACTTATTAGGTATAAATTTAAAGAGTTTTTATAGAACTGACAAAATAAAATTTGTTGAAAAATTAAATAGGTATTTTAAAATATAATTAAAGGGGAGATTTATATGAAGAAACAGAAAGTAGCTATTTTAATTTATCCAGAGTTTAGTAACTATGAAATAAGTATTTTAGCAGAGATTTTTAAACTATTTGAAAAAGAAATTGTTGTATTTTCAGCAGAAAAAAATATTGTTAATAGTGAGGAAGGATTTCATTTTATGCCAGATAAAAGCCTTGATGAATTTAATATTAATGAATATTCTTGCTTAGTATTACCTGGAATGTGGTCTTTTCCTAAAGTCTTAAATGATAATAGATATATAAATTTTTTAGAAAAGTTTAGAGATAATAAAGATATTATTATTGCAAGTATTTCAAGTTCACCAATATTATTAGCAAGAGCAGGAGTACTTAATAAAAAAAAATATTGTATTGGCTTATATGAAGAAGATATTTATAAATATGATTTTTTAGATAGAGAATATATATTAAAGGAGCCTATCGTTGAATTTGACAATATTATTACTGCATTAGGGTTAGCATATAGAGAATTTGCAATAACTGTAGGACAAAAATTAGGATTAGAATGTAATGATAATTGGTTTAGTGGTATAAAAAAAAGTGACATAAAAAAAGGCTGTAAATTTTATAGAGAAGATATATAATTAAATATAGTCAATTCATAAAATTTATGAATTGACTATATTTAATACAAATAAATCTATTTCTTTTTGATTTCTCAAAATTACTATCTTATCTGCAAATTCTTTTTTTATCTCATCATAATGACTCTTGATTTCTTTGGTTCGACCTTCACGAAGAATCCAATTAACAAACTCAAAGTCCATTTTTTCAACACATCCATTAGCCATATCTTCTCGAGTTTTATTTTTATATTTACGATATCTTTTAAAAGCTCTATAAAGACAAGAATATCTAGGAAAATCTAAAAATATTATTTTAGTAGCTTCTTCCAACCGTTGCCTTTGAAGAAAATCTCTATAATTTCCATCTATTACCCAAGAATCATTTTTCATAAAATCTTGTACCATCAAACGAGACTCATCTAAACCACGATCAACCCAATTAGGTAAAAACTTCACCTTATCAAGAAATAAAACAGGAATCTTGTAGTATGTTGAAAGTTGTTTAGCAAGTGTAGATTTTCCACTTCCACTATAACCTATTATAGCAATTTTCATTACAACACCTCTCAAATTTTAATAAATAAATTTTAATTAATTGATATTAATTTAACTAGGGTGATTTTGAAACTTCTTTAAATTATATGTAGACAATATTATTTAATAAAGTTAAAAAACAGAAAACAAATATATATGTTATTATGGTTTGAAACTAAAAAGCTAATATATTGATATAAGATTTGAAACTAATTGTTAATAAAAAAAGAAATGTTATTAAAATAATATACAAATATATATTATTTATATTATAACACAATTTTAAAAAGAACTTACATAACTATAAAATAAAAAAGCTACGATTTAATAAATATATTAAAATGTAGCTTTTTTATTTTATACTAAACTGAGGTATTAAAGAAAAGATTACTCCCAGTAAGATTTAAACTCGGAATTTGTAGCACCAGTAGCATCTAGTTTAAGTTCTATTTTTCCTTCATTAAATTTACTTAAGTCAATCTTTTTATAATCTGAGGAATTTGTTAAGTCAATTGTTTCTATTTTATCACCTTGTTCAATAGTTAAATCTAAATTGCCTGACTCACAACTTCCTTTAACGAAAAGATATTTTGGGGAGCCTGATTTTATTTCTATTGTTTTGTACTCAATTTCATTTGTCTTATAACAAGATATATTCCAGTGGTCTCCTATATTAGTTTCAACTTTTAAAAGTGAAAAACCACCTAGGAAATTATCAGAAGTTGAACCCATTATTGCAAATACTATAAGACCTACAAAGCATAATATTGAAAGTATAATACTTGCTACAAAACAAATTAAATATTTCTTTGAATAATTATCCTTAATAGGATTAATAATATTTACTTTTTCACCACATTTATTACAATAAGATGATGATTTAGAAATAGTGGCATTACAATTTTCACATCTTCCAGATACACTGTTTCTTCCAACTAAAAAGTATAATAATAATCCTATTAAATTTGGAATTAAAATTACTACAAGTGTCCAAAGTGTTGCATTTAAACCTCTACTTGAAGCATCTTTATAAGTCCAAATACCCATAAAAACCATTGCAAGTATTATGAAAACAAAAACCAAACCTAGCATTAAAAGCATTTATATCACCGCTCCTTTTTTTAAGTCAAAATATTTAACTCCAACAAAAGTTAAAATTATATTTGCTAAAATTATTATAATTATAAAAAGTAAAGCCAAAAGTTTTATCAAAGAACTTGATAAAAACACAAAAGTGAAAAATGACAGCATAAAAGAGATAAGAATTGAAGCACAAGCTGGCATCCACCAAATTGATAATTCTTTTTCTTTTTTATTTTGATTTATTAAAAACTTTACTTTATTATTTAATTCATCAGAAGGTAAATCTTCTATAGAAAGAGTTTCCTTTAAAACCTTATCAACATCTTTTTCTTTCATAACCTATTGCCTCCAATTCGTCTTTTATTAAATTTCTAGCTTTGTGTAATCTACTCTTTACAGTGCCTTTAGGAATGATTAAAGACTTTGAAATTTCATCTATAGACATATCAGCTGTATAATACATTATAATTACTATTTTATATTTATCTTTTAAATTTTCTATGGCTCTGTTTACATAATTTTTTTCTTCTGTATGTAAAAGGTCCAATTCTATGTCAAAGGAAGTATCCTTTATTTCTAGATGTTCATGTTCATCAATATTTATAGTTGGAGCTATAAAATTTCTTCTGTTAGTTTTGCGAATATTATTTTTCCAAAGATTTATTGAAATAGATACCAAAAAACTTTTAGGGCTAGAATTTTTATTTATCTTGTGCCTAAGTTCTGTAGCTTTTAAAAAAGTTTGTTGGTAAAGATCTTCTGCATCTTCTTTATTTTGAGTAAGTTTTATACAAAATTTGTATAAAATATTTCCATACTCATCTATAAGATCTTCAATTTCCTCAACACTCAATCTATCACTTCCCTTCTACTTATTATTGTCATGACTTTGTAATAGGTTCATTTTATTAAAAAAGTAGTAAGGGTTTTATAACTTACTACTTTACAAATTTTATATGAATAATTTATTTTATGTAGTTAAATTATTTATCTGTTTTTACTATCTAAATAATAAAGAATTATAGGGAAAATAATGAAAATAATTGAATATCCAATGGAACCAAATCCTAAAATTATCTGTGGATTTGTTTGCCTATCTAAAAAGAATAAAATGAAAAATGATAATAGCAGAGGAAGAATAAATAAATAGGATTTTACTTTAATAACAATTGATTCAAATTGTTTATCTTGAAATCTATCTTGTATTTTAGCCCACCAATACCAAGAAAAAAATGAAAAGAATATAAAGAAAAAGTAATTAGAATTTCCATTTGGTTTAGGAACAAGTCCAAAAAATCCTAAAAAGCCAAGAATGGAAACCCACTTATTAGAGATCAATTTATATTTACAATCATTCATAATGCAATACCTCCTTTATAATATATTTTAAAATACACAATAAATATAGCAGTAACAATATTATCAAGCAACTTTTCAAGGAAAATATTTTAATTTTATAAAGGATTTATAAAACTTATAGCCAACAAATAATAAAACTTAAAAAGGTGGGGTTTTATGAATTTATTAGAATCACAAATCAAAAAATACTACGAAGGATATGATGAAGACAACAGACTTATAAAAGATAACTCTCATAGCATTGAATTTATTACTACTACTAAATACTTAGATAAATATATATCAAAAGAATCTAAAATACTTGAAGTAGGAGCAGCGACAGGAAGATACTCTTTTTATTATGCTAAAAAAGGTTGTGAAGTAACAGCTTTAGAACTATCAGAAAATCATATAGAAATTATGAAAAATAAACAAAAAGAAAATAAGCTTAAATTAGATATAATTCAAGGAAATGCACTAGATTTAAGTAAATTTAAAAATGAATACTACGACTTTGTATTACTTCTAGGGCCAATGTATCACCTTACAACTAAAGAAGGTAGAACTAAGTGTGTAGAGGAAGCACTAAGAGTATTAAAGCCAGGTGGAATAATTACAGTGGCTTATATAAACAGATTTGCTCATTTTGTTGATATGGTAAATAGAGATAAAGAAGAAATTAAATCTAAAGAGCTACAAAACATATTAAAAAATGGTGTAGAATTTGAAAACAAAAGCAACTATTTCTACTTTTCCACATATAATGAAATTGAAAACTTAATGGAAGAAAATGAAGTTATAAAAATCAATCATATAGCAACAGATGGAATAGCAGATATGATGAGAGGTAGAATAAATTCTTTTACAAAAGAAGAATTTAATTTATGGCTTAAATATCACTTAGAAACTTGTGAAAATCCAAATTTAATAGGTTATAGTAAACATAGCTTATATATTGGAAGAAAATAAATAAAAAATGGTTATAAATAGATATTTAAAAGCTAATAATATAAATATTAAATATATTTTAATAAATAGCTTGAATTTTCAGAAAAGTAAAACTATAATATATTTTAAATACTATAAAAAAGGAGGATTAAAATGAAAACTTACTTTGTAAACCAAATGTGCAAAATCAGACAATATTCATTCAATATTTCAGCATATAAAGCTAACAATGGGATAAGTCCGTCTAAAATTAAATATTTGAAGCAAAGAGTAAGTTATAAATTTTAATCCAGATATAATATGTTAAGAAAATTTATCCGGGCAAGTTTATATTTGCTCGGATTTTTTAGTACACAAATTTACTTTAATTTGTCATGCCTTTAAACCCGAGCAAACTTGCTTAGGGTTTTTTAATGGAGGTTTTAATTATGATAGAACTAGAAGTAAAAAATGTAAAAAAGTACTATGGAGCAAATTTAATATTTGAAGATATTAATTTTGATGTAAAAACTAAAGAAAGAGTAGCTATAGTAGGAAGAAATGGGTGTGGGAAAAGTAGTATATTCAATATAATAGTAGACAAAGAAAAACAAGATAAAGGAGAAATATTAAAAAGAAAAAATTTAAAATTAGGTTACTTAGAACAAATACCAAAATTTGAAAATTATAAAGTAAAAGAAATTTTAAACCTAGGATTTTCACATTTAATAAAACTTGAGGAAAACTTAAGAGATTTAGAAAAAGATATGAAAAATGAAAATTGTAACATGGAGAAAATTCTTAACAAGTACAGTAATCTTCAACAGGAATATGAAAGCCTAGGAGGTTATGAAAAAGAAACTAAAATATCTAAGGTATGTACTGGACTAAATATAAATGAAGAGTTTTTAAAAGCAGAATTTGACTCTCTAAGTGGAGGAGAAAAAACTAGAGTTATGCTAGGAAAAATATTAATTGAAAGTCCAGACCTTTTATTACTAGATGAACCGACAAATTATCTTGATATGAAAAGTGTAGAGTGGCTTGAAAGCTATTTAAAAGATTATGATGGAAGTGTAATTATAGTATCCCATGATAGATACTTTTTAGATAAGGTTGTAAACAAAGTAGTTGAAATTGAAAACTTAACTTCAAAAACTTATATAGGAAACTATTCAAGTTACTTAAGTCAAAAAGAAGAAGCTTTAATTTTGGCAAACCAGAACTATAAAGAACAACAAAAGAAAATAAAAGCTATGGAAGAATCTATAAAACAATTAAAAGTATTTTCAAGAAATGGATCTAATGAGAAATTCGTAAAAAGAGCACAAAGTATGCAAAAGAGGTTAGATAAAATTGATAAATTAGAAAATCCGAATAAGAAAATCGAAAATATGAAAATAAATATAAATAACAACAGTAAACAATCTCAAGATGTTATTTTAATAAAAGAAGGAAGTAAATCATTTGATAATAAACTATTATTTAAAGATGTAGACATCTTAGTAAGAAAAGGAGAAAACATAGCATTAATAGGAGATAATGGATGTGGCAAATCAACACTTGTAAAAATAATACTACAAGAGGAAAAACTAGATAGTGGAAACTTAAAGGTAGCAAGTAGTTCTAAAATAGGATATCTTCCACAAAATATAGAATTTGAAGATGAAGAAAAAACTATACTAGATTGGTTTAGAGAAGATATAGTTATAGCAGAAGGAAAAGCCAGAGAATACTTATCTAAATACATGTTTTTTAAAGAAGATGTATTTAAAAAAGTAAAATCTCTATCAGGTGGAGAAAAATCACGACTTAAACTAAGTAAGATACTTTACTTTGAAGTGAATTTACTAATATTAGATGAACCGACAAATCATTTAGATATTGAAAGTATAAATAATTTAGAAAAAGTATTAAAAGACTTTAAGGGAAGTATTTTATTTGTATCTCATGATAGATATTTTATAAATAATTTATGTAATAAAATATTATCAATAGAAGACAATCAAGTTCTAAGCTGGAATGGAAACTATGATTACTATAAAGAAAAAAGAGAAGAACTAAAAAATAAAGTAAAACCAGTTGAAGTTATTAAAATATCTAAAAAAACAGAAAAACCTAAAGTAAAAGAAGAAAGAAAAATCAATAAATACAAAATAGAAAAAGACATGGAAAAATTAGAAGGTAACATAAAAGAATTAGATTTTAAAATACAAAATATAGATTGTGATTATATAAAATTACAAAGCTTCCTTGAAGAAAAAAATAAACTTGAAGGGAAATTAGATAATCTATTAAATAAATGGACAGAAGCTGAAAGTTATTGAAAATTAGTATAAATATTAAATATCATATACTAGAGAGAGTTTTTAGGGGGAAGTTTATGACTAAGAAAATAAGTCAAAAATATGCAAATCTATTTTTATGCTTTTCGATAATATTATCTACAATTATGATATATTTTGTATTTGCTAGAGGTGGGATTAAAGCTATTTTAGACAATGGAAATTGGATTATAACCTTAGGAGCTGTATTTGCTAACATAGCAAATATCTATGGAGGGTTAAGTCTGAAGAAAAAGGGAATAGATGTAGAATTAAATCAATCAAGAGTACAAGGATCAATAATAATACTAGCTACAATATGTATATTAGATTTAATACCAAGAATAATTTTTACAATATAATTTATAAAATATCAAGTTAAATACTTTTTATTAGAGATTATTATAATCTTATTTAGTACATAACTTGGATGTATAATGCGTAATATTTTTTATAGAAGTAAGAATTTGCTAGGAGTTTTTAATGAATTGTTAAATGGATTTATAAACTCACTTATGATAATTGGGATTTTAATATTTAGTATTGGTCTAGTGGATAGGCTTATAGGAAATAAATTTAATTATTTGGAATTGGGAATTATATTTGGATCAATACTAGGATTTATATTTAAATATATAACCAAGTTTATAGTACTAGGGATAATGGTAGGGACAATTATTCAATATGTATATAAGAAATAAAAGGGAGGGGGGATTTTAGTTAAAATAGAGTATTTAGAAAGGCTTTTAATAGGTGTAAAGAGGACTTATAATTTAGAGCAAATAAAAAAGGCTAGGAATAATCCTAGTCTTTTTTATTTTGATATTTGAACAAATGAACTACTCCTTATACTTAGCTTTTGAAATAAGCTGAGTCATAGTTCCCATTGGACAATAAACACACCAAGACTTGGGTTTATATAAAATCATAGTAACCACACCAAGAATAGTAGAAGTAAGCATAATACTATAAAAACCAAATGCAAATTGAGCAACCCAAGGAGAAACCATACTAGTATTCACCCAATTCCAAGGCAACTTAAAAGTCCAGAGTATTTTTATAAATTCTTTTAACTCATTAGTTCCATTAAAAACTAAATAAGTGTTAAATAACATAAGAATAAACATAGTCATAAAAAATGTTAAAAATCCATATCTAAAATATTTACTTTTTAAAAATTTAGGAATATCTTTATATCTTGATAACTTTAACTTATTTCCCATAAGATCTAAAAGTTGACCTCTTCCACAATATTTATTACAATATAACTTTCCTCCACCAGAAAAAGAAATTATTAGAGGTATAAAAAAACATAAAAGTCCTATCCAAGCAAAAAGTATATTAAATAATCCTAAAAACAAATAAAGAGCACTAATAATCCACATATAATCCGTAAACTTTTTTTTAGACTTTTTCATAATTAACTACTAACCTCCTTTAACTGAATTTCTATAACTGATGCAGGACAAGTTTTAGCACACTTTCCACATCCAACACATTTTTCAAAATTAATTTTAGCAAAAACACCTTGTTCAATACTTATAATCTGTAAAGGACAAGATTTCGCACAAGCCCCACAAGCCACACAATAATTTGTGTCAACTATTGCCTTTCTTTTTTTAGCCATAATTTTCCCTCCAATATCAATCTAATAATGATTATATTCAAACCTACTTTATAAATCTGTGATAATGTCACAAAAGAATTTATTTAATAAAGGATATAATCAAAAAATGAAGTATAAATTATATTAATATACTTTAAAGGGAGGAGTTCTGTAATTTTACAGAGTTTACTTAAATTATGAAAATAGATAAAAGGCTAAGTAATATATTTTTAAAATTTAAAAAGCAAAAAGTATTTTTAATCATAATAATAATTCTAACTACTTTAATATCAGCTTTCATTCCATTTTTAGTTATGGACTTAATAGACACTATAACTTATCACCTAAACTTTTCAAAAATAACTAAGTTAGGAACTTTAATAATAGCTATAACTTTAATAAAAATAGTCTTAGACTTTACACAAAACTACTATTGGCACAAATTAAGGTTAAATGCAGTAAATCATTTAAGAGAGTTTATGTTTGAAAAAATGTTATACAAATCAAAAGAATACTTTGATAAAACCTCAACTGGAAAAATATTAGCAATGATAATGGACGATTCAAGTATTGTTGCACAAAACATAGTAATAGGAATGCCAATGCTAGCATCTAATATAATACACTTACTAACAGTATCCGTAGTTTTATTTATTCTTAGTAAACAACTATTTTTAGTATTATTAGTACTAATTCCAATTTATACTATAGTTTTTAATAAACTAAATTCTAAAATAAGAAACATATCTAAAATTGAAAGAGTACATTTTGCAGATATAATGAATGATGCACAAGAAAAAATAGATGGAATTGACACAATAAAAGTTTTTCAAAGAGAAGAGTTTATGTATAAAAACTTTAGTGAAAAAATTCAAAATCACTTTAAATTTGTTTCAAAAAACTTATTTTATGAATCTATGGGAAGAGGTATAACAGATGGAATAATAGCTTTAACCCCTGTTGTAATACTTCTTTATGGAAGTTTTTTAATAGCTAACGAAAAATTAACATTAGGCGGGCTTATGGCTTTTTATACATATATATCTTATTTATATGAACCTCTTATGAATTTATCAGATTTTAACTTGGGACGTCAAAAGGCTATATCAGTAGGAGAAAATATTTTAAACTTTATAGATATAGAATGTAATGAAAAAGATGGAGCTTTTAAAATAAGTGAATTTGAAAAACTAGAATTTAAAAATGTGTGTTTTTCGTATAAGGGTGAAAGTGATATCATAAAAGAGTTAAGTTTTACAATTAATAAAGGGGATAAAGTAGCTATAAAAGGTGGAAGTGGAAGTGGGAAAAGTACCTTATTAAAATTAATACTTAGAATGTATAATCCAACTTATGGGAATATATATATAAATAATATAGATATAAGAGATATTGAGCTTTCTAGTTTATATAAATTATTTTCAATTCAGGTTCAAAATTTATTTGTATTTGAAGGAACTATAGAAGAAAATATATCTTTAGGAAAAACTATTAATATTGAAAAAATATATAAATCTATGGATTTAGGGCAGTTAAATAGAACCTTAAACCCATTTAACAATATAAAAAATAATATAAATAATAACTTACTCTCAGGTGGACAAAAACAAAGGCTTTGTTTATCCAGGGCATTTTTAAAACCATTTGATATATTAATATTAGATGAACCAAGTTCTTCTATAGATATAGATTTAGAAGATAATTTAAAGTCAGATTTAAAAAAGCTAATAGAAGAAAAGACTTTGATAATAACATCTCATAGACCAAGTTTACTAGAACTTTGCAACAAAGAAATTAATTTGGAAACAGAAAATAAAGCAAAAAACAATTATGTAACTGCACATTAAGAGGGTATCGTAAAACACGATACCCTCTTATATATAATAATCTTTATAAAAATATATTTTTAAAGCTTTTAAGCAGTGTAAAAACTGAAGTTATTAAAACACAAAATCCTAAAAATGTACCTACAGATACAACCGCAGGGGAAAGACTAGTATCTATTATAATTGGAATTAAAAAAACTCCTAAAGATATCAATGGAAGATTTTTACTTAATCCAGAAATAATATTTTTTCTTCCTAATAAATAATACAAAACACTTAATAGTATAAAGATTGGAATAGAAACAATTAATATAACTAAAAATTGGGTTCCACAGTTTTCATACCAACTAAACACATTGTAATAAGAAGAATATATATATTCAGACAGGACTATTGTCGCTGTTAGTAGCAAGTTTAAAATAAAAAACATAATAGAATACTTTTTAGTTTTTTTCATAAAATTCAACCTCCTTAAAACTATTCTACAAATTATAACAAAAAAAGACAAAAAATTAGTTACAATAAAGTATCGAAATAATTTTAAAATTCATTTAATTATAATTTAATGTAAGAACTTTTAATCTTACTCCATATCTTAAGCATTTTAGTACAATTTTAAGTAAAATTGTTAAATTTATGATAAGTTATTTTTATGAAAATTAATTTAAACAAGGGGATTAAAAATGCTATCATTTAAAAATGTATTTATAATTTTTTTCATATTATATTCAACTATATTTTTAAAATCCAAAATTAAAGTAAATAAAAATATAAATAAATTTATATACTACATATTAGGCATATATATCTGTTTAGGTATTGTATCATCAATATTTCCTATATCAATTAATACCCAAAGAATTCTGTTTAATTTAAAAAATAGCATAGGAGAAAATAATAAATTTTTATCTATAAATTATATATATGAAAGCTTATTCTTAAATATAGAGTTAGAAAGTAAAGTAATTATATTAAAAGATTTAGCAGAAAACATTATAATGTTTATACCAGTTGGAATATACTTAGCATTTCTTGATAGAAGAAAAAACATAAAAGAAGTTATTATATTAGGATTTGGTTTTAGTGTATGTATAGAATTTGTAGAATTTTTAACCAGTGTTATTATAGGATATGATTACATACCTAGCAATATATATAGTATTATATTAAATACAATTGGAGCTGTTATTGGATATATAATGTTTAAAAAATTTTTTACAGTAATATTAAATATTAACAAGAGTTAAAACTAAATTTAAATATAAAAAAGGTAAAATGAATTATAATTCATTTTATCTTTTTTGTATTTAAAGGATTATATATTAAAAAATTAATTTTATAGATTTTAAAATAAAGAAAATAATGATTAAAATAAACAGAAAATTCATAAAGTAACACATATATAACTATTTAAATGATTATATATATACAAATAGGGTAGAAATAAATTGCAAAATAAATGATTTTAAGTATACCAAAATTTTAAATAATAAATTATACTATATAAATATAAATGACATAATAATCTTAGAGTAATCGGATATATACTAGGAGGGAAATACATTGAAGCTAAAAAAAATGGGGATGCGGACTATAAAAACAGGTATAGCAGTAATGATATGTCTGTTATTAGGTAAGTTCCTTGTTCAAAAACTATTTTACTGTGCAATAGCTTGTGTAATTTCAGTTCAAGACACAGTAAAAGGCTCTATGAAAGTTGGATTAAACAGAGTAAAGGGAACTATTGTAGGTGGTATAATCGGATTTTTATTTGCTTTAATTCAACCAGGAGAACCTATTTTATGTGGTATAGGTATAATGCTTACAATTTACACTTGTAATATGCTAAAAATAAGTTCCGTAGTAGTATCTTGTGTAACATTTTTAGCAATACACTTAGGTGTTGGTACATACAATCCTGCATATTACTCAATTCACAGGGTTATAGATACTTCAGTTGGAGTAATTATAGGTGTTGTGACAAATTACTTAATCGCTAGACCTAATTACTTAGCAAAAACAGTATCTGAATTTAAAAACATAGAAAAATCTGCAATACAACTTATAGAATCTAAAATCGTAAATGAGGAAGATTTAGATATAAACGTATTTAAGAAAAATATACAACAACTTGATAAAATATATTCAAAATTAACGGATGAACTAGATTATGGTGGAAAGAATGATGCAGATATAGAAAATCTAGAGAAATCAATAAGTATATGTAGAGAAATTTATTTTCATATGCAATCCATAGAATTATTAGAAAGCAAACTGTACTTAAATAAAGATAACTATAATGCATTAAGAGAATTATACAATACAGAAGAAATAAGTTTTGATGTTGAAGAGAATAAAAGTCCTGTATTTAATTATCACCTAAGCAAAATAATAGAAGAGATTAAAACTCTAAAAGAATTTAATAAATCTATTGAATAAAATTCTAAGCTTTTAAAAGCTTGGGATTTTTTTATGCTATAATAATAAATTGTCAATAATTATAACTAACATAAAAAATGTAAGGAAGTGAATTTGTGAAAATCAATAAAAAAATTATAGTAATATTATTACTAATTATATTTATTCCAGCAGGAATATTAACATTTATGATAAAAGAAAATCATAAAAAAGAAGAAATAGCAAAGAAAGAAGCAAAACAAGAAGCTTTAAAAAATGAAAAATCTATGAATATTGCTTTATTTGGATTAGATAGAAGAAGTAAAGAAGAAAAATCAAGAGCAGACTCTATAATGGTTGCAAATATAAATTTTGAAACAAAAACAATAAATCTAGTATCAATACTTAGAGATACTTTAGTAGATATAAAAGGTCATGGAAAAGATAAGCTAAATCATTCTTATGCTTATGGAGGACCTGAACTTTCAATGGAAACTATAAATTCAAACTTTGATTTAGACATAAATAAATATGTAAGTGTTGATTTTTTCAGCTTAGCAAAGGTAATTGATATAATAGGTGGCGTAGATATAGATTTAAAAGATTATGAAGCAAATCAAATAAATCAAAACTTAAACGAAATAAATAGTATAGAAAAGTTACCTAAAGAAACTGATTATATACAAGGAAGCGGCTTAAAAAATTTAAACGGGAGACAAGCTGTGGCTTATTGTAGAATAAGAAAAGAAGGTAATGGAGATTATGAAAGAACTCAAAGACAAAGAAATGTATTAAAAGCTATACTTTTAAAATATGAGAAGTTAGATTCAGGTAAAAGGTTTGAAGTAGGTATGGAAATGATGTCTCAAGTAAATACAAATATACCTATAAATGATATAAAAGATCTTCAAAATAAAATTTTAAGTGATAAAGATTTTACTATAAATCAACATATGATACCATTTGAAGGAAGTTTTGAAACTAAAATAATAGATAAAAAGTGGGTAATAGATGCAAATATGAAAGAGAATATTAAAAAAATTCATGAATACTTAAAATAAAAAGACGAGTGTCAGTGGGGCACTCGTCTTTTCTTAAAAGGAGAAATAAGTATAGTATATTTAGCGATATAATTAAAAATTTCATTTGAAATTATATTAAAATTATAAACAAATAAAAAAAATATATACATTAAATTTATAATTTTTATAAATTATTTTTAAATTAATCATTTTTAAGTGATGAAAGTACATTACACATGGTATTAATATCATCCTTGCTTAGATTATCAAAATTTTCTAATCTATTTACAATGTCTAATATAACCTTGTCTTTGTATTCATCATTACTAAACTTAGAACTAGATATTACATCCTTTAAACTATCGTTTAGAATTTGATAGTTATTTTTACTTTTATGCTTATTACTATGATGTCTTATATTTTCTTTTTTTATAAAGTATGTAGATAATGTAGAAGTTAAAGAACCTATAAAGCCTATTCCAAATATCATCAAAATACAAGCAATAATTCTCCCTGAAAAAGTTTTAGGACAAATATATCCATATCCAACAGTAGTAACAGTAACTATGCTCCACCAAAGAGAATCTCCTATATTCCAATGTTCAAAATAACTCATAGTTACTGAACTTAAAAATATCATAAATAAAGCTATAAACAAAGTATAACTAAAGTTATTAGTTTTAAGTAATTTATAAAAATTACTATCACTTTTTTTTATAATAGCTACTATTCTAAGAACCATAACAAGTTTTAATAGTATTACATACTTTCCAAGTTTTAAAATGCCATAATTAGATAGTAAAATAAAAAAAGTATGAAAAGGAATAATTGAAATTAAATCTATTATATTATTTTTAACAAAGGATTTTTTATCATGACTTAAAACAAATCGAGTTATATAATCTACAACAAATATTATCCATATTATACAGGCTGTATTTGTTAAAATAACATTTATATTAAAACTTAAATGTAGAGTAAGTTGAACGATTAAAATTACTGCTATTAATAAGGATAAAAAAGCCATCATTAAATTGTAAGCAATATGTTTTTTTTTCGTAGTAACCATAAAAATAAAAAGCTCCATTCTATTTAAATTAGATATAACAATATATTAAGATAAAAAATATTTGTTGTCAAAAAAAGGAAAAATAAGTCATAATCAAAAAATTATATATAAATAAAAAATAATATATTTGTTTTTAAATAAAAATTATATATATTTTAAATATATTAAAAATATATAATTTGGAGGATATATGGGAATAGAAAAAGAGTATTTAATAAATATTGGGGAATTAAAAAAAGGGAAAAATAATTTAATAACAGATGTTGAGGGAGTTAGGGTAGGTCATGTAACTTTAGATAATCAAGATATAAAAACAGGTGTAACAGCCATACTACCTCATGGAGGAAATATTTTTAAAGAAAAGGTAATGGCATCTACTTTTGTTATAAATGGTTTTGGGAAAAGCATTGGGCTTATACAAGTAGATGAACTTGGGACTATAGAAACACCAATAATTCTAACCAATACACTAAGTATTGGAACAGCATGTACTGGATTAATAAAATATATGTTAAGTGAAAATGAAGATATAGGAAAAACTACATCTACAGTAAATCCAATGGTGCTTGAATGTAATGATGGATTTTTAAATGATATAAGAGGACTTCATGTAAAAGAATCTCACATAATAGAAGCTATAAAAAAGGCAAGCAATGATTTTGAAGAAGGATCAGTAGGAGCTGGGACAGGAATGAGTTGTTATCAATTAAAAGGTGGAATAGGGTCATCTTCAAGAGCCATAATTTTAGATAATAAGGAATATATAGTAGGAAGTTTAGTTTTATCTAACTGTGGACTAGAAAAAGATTTAATATTAGATGGAAGAAAAATAGGCAAAGAGATAACTAGTAAAAAAGATTTAGAATTAGAAAAAGGATCTATAATAATTGTAATAGCAACTGATATACCTCTTAGTGAAAGACAATTAAAAAGGATAGCAAAAAGAGCTAGTATATCATTAGGAAGAACTGGTTCTCACTTAGGAAATGGAAGTGGAGATATAGTAGTTGCATTTTCAACTGCAAATAAAGTTAGTCATTATGAAGAAAAAGATATAAATTCAATGAAATTTATAAATGAAAATAAAATAGATTTAATTTTTAGAGCAAGCATAGAATCCATTGAAGAATCTATAATTAGTTCTATGATACATTCAAAAGAAACTGTAGGGCGAGATAATAATAAAAGGAAAAGTATAATGAATTATATATAATAAAAATAATAATCTACAAAAATCAAAAAAATTTAATTTGAAGTGTTTAAAACTATTCTAATTGGTTATATATATAATATCATAAGATTTTCCGCCATAGAAATTTTAATTAATATACAATTTTTTTCAAGCTCAAAAACAAGACTTTTTAAGTCTTGTTTTATTTTTTTTTGTCAAATTCATACCTACACACTAATCAAATTTAAAACTCTTTTAAAAAAGTTCATAATCGACAGTTAAACTCGAAATTTAGGGAAAAGTTTCAATAGTTAAAATATTCAAAATTGTAGAAAAAATTAAGATTGTGTTGTATAATCAACTTGAGAAAAGGGAATTATATGTATTAAAAATTTTTTAGGGGGAAATTGTTATTATGGAATTAAATGTATCGAGTAAAAGTGAAAAACAGTCGAAACTTCAATCGTGCATGGCTGTAATTGAAAAAGTTGGGAATAAACTACCGAGTCCAGCGTTATTATTTGTTTATATATCAATAGGAGTACTTATACTTTCAGCAATACTTGGAATGTTTGGAGTAGTTGCTAAAACAGAACTTGGAACTTTCCCAATAAATAACTTATTAGGTCAAAAGCCAATTGAAGTTTTAAAGGTAACTGCAGGGGGGACTGCTGTTGCAGAAACATATTCTAATGGACTATCTTATATAATAGGTTCTGTTATAAAGAACTTTATGGGAATGACAGCTTTAGGAGCAATACTTATTATAATGTTAGCAATAGGTGTAATGGAACAAAGTGGATACTTATCAATAGGTATACAAAGTATAGTTAAAGCTACACCAGCTAAGCTTGTAACACCAGTTGTAATATTTTTAGGGGTTATGTCAAACGTTGCATCTGATGCAGGTTACGTTGTTTTAATACCACTTGCAGCACTAGTTTACTACACAGTAGGAAGAAACCCTATGGTCGGTCTTGCTGCTGGATTTGCAGGGGTTTCAGGAGGATTTAGTGCAAACTTACTTATAGGTTCATTTGATGCATTATTAATACCATTTACTCAAGCAGCTGCTGAAACAGGTGATGCTTTAGTTGGTACAAGCTTTGCACCATTATTAAAATCTACATCTAATATGTTTTTCTTAATGGCTTCAACATTTATTATAGTTTTAGTAGGTACTTTAATTATAGACAAAATTGTTGAGCCAAGCATGGGTAAATATGATAAGAAAGAAGCAGATGTTGTTGAAAAAACTGGGGAGTTAACTCAACAAGAAAAGAAAGCATTTAAAGCTGCTAATATGAGTTTACTAGGAGTAGTGGCATTTATAGCTTTAACAGTTTTACCATTTGATAAAAACAATGTAATACCTATAGTTGGTGATTTATCTAAAACAGTTCCAATGACTAGCATAACTCCAGAAGGAACTATGGCAGTAGATGGAGTTAGTAAGTTTTTAGATTCTATATTCTTTAGTGGTGATATGATAATGATGTTAATGTTTATCGTATTCTTAGTACCAGGTATGGTTTATGGATTTAAATCAGGGAAATTTAAGACTAAAGATGATGTTATAGGTGCAATGGTCGTATCTATGAAGAGTATGGCTTCTATAATAGTTATATTATTCTTTGTTGCACAGTTCTTAAACTTCTTTAACGATTCACACTTAGGTATATGGATTGCATCATTAGGAGCGGATTTAGTAGCTAAGATACCAACAGATAATACTTTCATGGCTATGATGTTAATGATTGCATTTATATGGTTTACAGCAATAGTTAACTTATTTATAGCTGGTGGTACATCTAAATATGGTTTACTTGCTCCAATATTTATACCAATACTTATGAGTGCTGGATTCTCACCTGCTGGAGTACAGTTAATGTATAGAATAGGTGATTCATCTACAAATATAATATCTCCACTTATGAGTTACATGGGAGTTATAGTAATCTTTGGACAAAAATATAAGAAAAACTTTGGAATAGGTAACTTGATGGGGATGATGTTACCGATATCTATAGGATTCTTGATAGCTTGGACTGTGTTTGCAGTTGCCTGGGCACTAGCAGGAGCTCCTATAGGACCAGGTGAATTCTTCTTTATAAATCAGTATTAATTTAGGGAGACTCGGGATTGTACATAACCTTCCTACACTGAAAGCCTGATAAGGCGTCGGCTTTAACGTTTGGTCAGGTTATATACAATCCTTTCGTCTAATCTATATAAAAGAGGGTATCGTGAAATACGATACCCTCTTTTATTTATTCAAATAATTTACTATCTAAAAAATTATTAAGATTATCTTTAAATTCAGATACATTAATAGAATCTATAATATTTTTTATAATGCCTGTATCTATTAATTCATTTACAGAATCACTAATATCAACATCCATAAATTTATTTATAGACTTACCAATTTTTGTATTGTTTATAGTATCTATTGTTTCTTTTACTTTTCCATTGTAAAAATTTTTTTGACTACAACCAACCATATTTATAGAAATTATAGATATACTTAATATTAAAATAAGTCTTTTATTTAATCTCATTATTATCACCTCTAATATTATTTAAAAAATAATATTAACACATCAAATTTAACTAATTGTTAATCAATCCTTAAATAATTCTTAAATATTTAAAGTCATATTAAGTGTTTATTATAATTGAGAAAAAAAAGGGAACTATACAAATATAAGGTAAATTAATTTATAAGGAAGGAGAAACTAGATAATCTAGTTGAAAATTTTATGAATGAATCATATTGGATGTTAAGTTCTAAAGGCTTAGATTTTGAAAGTTTAAAAGAAGATTTAGAGGTAGATACACTTATAATAGGTGGAGGGATAGTTGGACTTACTACAGCTTATTTATTATCTAAAAAGGGAATTGAAACAGCTATAGTAGAAACAAATAAAATAGGTTGTGGAAGTTCTGGAAGAAATACAGGTAAGATTACTTCACAACATGGAATAATTTATTCAAAGATAAGAGATAAGTATGGATTAGATAGTGCAAAATTATATTATGAAGGAAATGAAAAAGCTATAGACTTAATAGAAGAAATAATAAAAGACAATAAAATAGAATGTAGTTTTGAAAGGTTGTCTTCGTATATATATGCAGATAATGAAAATTATATAGAAGAGTTAAAAGAAGAATTTAGCACTTGTGATAACCTAGGTATAAAATGTAAGTACCACGACACATTAGATATTCCTTTTGAAGTAAAAGGAGCTATAGAATTTTTTAATCAAGCTCAATTTAATCCAAAAAAATATTTAGATGGATTAACTAAAGTATGCTTAAAATTAGGAGTGAAAATTTATGAACATACGCCTATTGTAGATTATGAAAAAGAAAATATTTACAAGGTAAAAACTAAGGATCATAAAATAATAAGTGCATTAAATATTGTTATGGCTTCACATTTTCCATGGTATGATGGGCTAAATTTTTACTTTGCAAAAGAAAAAGGTGAAAGATCTTATTTATTAGGTGGAGAGTACAAAGAAAAGATACCAAGAGGTATGTATTTAAATGTAGAAGAAAATGGGATTACATTTAAAACTTATATAGGAGAAGGTAAAAAATTAATTATAGCAGGTGGAGGAGACCACAAAGTTGGACAATGTAGCAATGAAGAAGCTATTTACGAAAAGTTAAAAACTAAACTAGGAGAAAAATTTAAGGTAAGTGAATTTAAATACAAATGGTCAGCTCAAGATTATATAAGCTTTGATAATATGCCATATATAGGTTATGTAAATAAAAGAGAAGATAATGTTTATGTAGCAACAGGATTTTGTAAGTGGGGAATGAGCAACGGAACATTAGCTTCTATTATAATAAAAGATTTAATGTGTTATAGGAAATCTGACTATGAAAATATATTTAAACCTACTAGAGCAGGAAGCTTATTAACTACACAGTTTGTAACAGAAAATTTAAATGTAGGTAAAGAGTATATAAAAGGAAAATTTAAAGTTGGAGATACAGACTTTAATGTAGATAAAGGAGAAGGAAAAGTAATTAATGTAGATGGTAAAAGGTGTGGAGCTTATAGAGATAGTGATGGAAAGTTATATATAGTAGATATAACATGCACTCATTTAGGCTGTGAATTAACTTTTAACTCTGCTGAAAAAACATGGGACTGTCCATGTCATGCATCTAGATTTGATTATAGGGGAAATGTAATTGAAGGTCCTGCTCTTAAAAACTTAAATAGATACGATGATGAAAAAAATGATGTAAACCCTAAATTAATTTAAAAATAAAAGGACTAATTAAATTATAGATAAATATATATATAAAAGAATAGATTTAGGGGGGAGATTGAACTTGAACAAAGCAATAGAAGTAACTAGAGGCAGTTTGATTGAATGTACTCATAGTGTACATATAGCTGTAGTAAATTCAGAGGGGGAACTTATATATTCTCTAGGAAATCCTAAAAAAGTAATATACGCAAGATCATCAGTAAAACCAATACAAGCTATACAAGTCTTAGAAACTAAAGCAGATAAAAGATTTAATATAAGTGATAGAGAAATATCTTTTATGTGCTCATCTCATTCAGGAGAACCATATCATGTAGCGTGTACCAGAGAAATATTAAAAAAAGCTAATATAAGCGTAGATAAGTTAAACTGTGGTATACATGTCCCTGGCAATAGTCAAATATACAAAGAATTAATAGAAAGTAAAGAACCTTTAACTCAAGAACATAATAATTGTTCTGGAAAGCATAGTGGAATGTTAATATCTGCTAAAAATTTAAATGAAGATTTAGATACATACCTAGATATAAATCATCCAGTTCAACAAAGAATTTTAGAAAACATATCTTTTGTTTGTGATTACAATAAAGAAGATATAATAATTGGCATTGATGGATGTGGAGCACCAGTTCATGCTATGCCTCTAGAGAAATTTGCTTATGGATTTTCAAGATTAGCAGATTCAAAAAAGTTAGGTCAAAAAGAAGCATATGTAAATAAAATAATATCGTCTATGATGAAGTACCCTGAAATGGTTGCAGGAAGAGATAGATTTTGTACTGCACTTATGAGAGTTTGTGGAGATAGAATATTTGGTAAGGCAGGAGCACAGGGAGTGTATTTAGTTGGAGATAAAAATAATAAACTTGGAATAGCTATAAAAGTTGATGATGGCTCAGGTCAAGCAACTGCATGTGCTACTATGGAAGTTTTAAGACAACTTAAATTAATAAATAAAAAAGAATTAAAAGAACTAGAAAAGTTTGCAAACCCAAAACTATTAAACGCACGAAAAGATATAATTGGAGAAATGAGACCAAATTTTAAATTAAATAATTTAGTTAATGCGGAGGGGTAAAAATGAAGCCTTTAATAGGAGTATTGGGAAGATTAGCCACTATAGATTCAGGAGCATTTAATGGCCTTGAAAGAGTAAATCTTACAAATGCTTATGTAAATGCAATTGAGAAAGCTGGAGGGGTACCAATTGTTATTCCGGCAAATACAAATAAAGAAAATATAAAAGCACAAGTGAGTGCTATGGATGGAATAATTATATCTGGTGGGGATGATGTAAATCCAAATATATATAAAGAAGAGCCTTTTAAAGAACTTGGATATGTAAATCCAACATTAGATGCATTTGATATAGAAGCTATAAAGGTAGCTTTAGAATTAGATAAACCAATCTTTGGAATATGCAGAGGTTTACAAATGCTAAATGTAGCTTTAGGGGGGAGTTTATATCAAGACTTAAAATATATAAAGGGAAGCCACATAAAACATAATCAAGAAACTAAGACTTATCTAGGAACTCATAGTATAGATATAAAAGAAAATTCAATATTAAAAGATATAATAAAGGGCAAAGTTTTAGTAAATAGTTATCACCACCAAAGTATAAAAACTTTAGGGAATAACCTAAGAGTAATAGCTTATTCTAATGATGGAGTTATAGAAGCTGTTCAAAAAGAAGATAAAAAGTTTGTTGTTGCAGTTCAGTGGCATCCAGAATTAATGGTTGATAGTTGTGAATATATGCTTAATTTATTTAAAGCTTTCGTAGATGCTTGCAATTAAAATATAAGGAATAAAATATACTTTAAGTGAATATCCTTGTTAATAAAAAAATTGGGGGGATGCTATGCACTTAAAAAAGAAAGTATCGACTTTAGCAAGTATATTTATTGTTGGTTTAGCTTTTAATGTAGGGTGTTCAAGTAATGGAGAATCAGGTTCAAATTTAGAAGCAAGCTCAGATGAAGTAATGGAGAATTTAAATGCAAGAAAAGCTATAGCTATGGCTGTAGACAAAGATAATTTTGTAGATGTAATACTTAATAACGGATCAACATCAGCTAACTATTTTATACCTAAAAATTTAGCGCTTGATGAAAATCAAAAGGATTTTAGAGATACAGTCAAAGATGTAGGATATGCTCATGATGATGAAAAAGCAAAAGAAGAGTGGGAGAAAGCTAAAAAAGAAATAGGATTTGATAAAGTTACTTTAGAAATGGTTTTATCAGATACTGAAATGAATAGAAAGCTTGGAGAATATGTGCAATCTGAGTTATCCATATTAGAAGGATTAAATTTAGAAATAAAACAAATGCCTTATAAACAAGTTACACAAGCACATGCAAAAGGAGATTTTGATATAAGTTTTAATGGATGGGGACCTGATTATCCAGACCCACTAACGTATTTAGGAACTTTACCAAAAGGTCAGATTTATTCAGTTGCTACTGGCTATGAAAATAAGGAATATAATGACCTTTTGGCAAAGGCTAAAAACTCAACAGATATAAAAAAAAGCTTGGGAGTTATTTGCAAAAGCTGAAAAAGTTTTGTTAGATGATGCTTATATATCTCCAATGTATCAAAGAGGAGTGTCTTACCTTCAAAAGGATTATGTAAAAGATATAGCCGTTGCAACTTTTGGACCTAAATATTCTTATAAATGGGCAGATGTAGATAAAAAAGATAAAACTTTAAACATAACTAACTCAGCAGATATAACAAGTTTAGATGCAGCTAAGATAAGAGATTCTCTATCAAGAGAAGTAACTCTAAATGTTATGGAAGGGTTAGTTAGAATGGATAAAGATTTAAATGTAGTTCCTGGAGTGGCTAAAGAATGGAAAATGTCTGAGGATAAAAAAACATGGACTTTTGAATTGAGAGAAGATGCTTATTGGAACAATGGAGAGCCTGTTACTGCAAAGGACTTTGAATATTCATTTAAGAGAACATTAACGCCATCTACAGCTTGTGAAAATTCAAGTGTATTTTATGATATCGTTGGAGCTGAGGATTATAACATGGGGAAAAATAAGGATATAAATAGTGTAGGAGTAAGGGCACTAGATAATAATACACTTGAAATCAAACTTGTAAGACCTGTAAATTACTTTGATAAATTAATGTGTCATCCAATATTCTCCCCACAAAATCAAAAATTTGTAGAAGAAAAAGGAGATGCTTTCGGAACAAGTATAGAAAATACTTTATTTAATGGTCCATTTATATTAAGTTCATGGAAGTTAGAAGACCAGTATAGTATGGAAAAAAATTCAAATTATTGGGATAAAGATGCTGTTAAGTTAAATAAAGTGCATACAAAAATTATAAAAGATAATAACAGTTTATTAAATTTATATGAAACAGGAAATATTGATAGAGTAACTTTAACATCTGAAAATGTGGATAAATACAAAGGCAGTAGCGAATTTGGAGTAGAAATGGACTGTATAACATATTTTTTAATGTTAAACGGAGGAAATCACAAATAAAAGTAAAAGCCGATAGATATTAAATATCTATCGGCTTTTACTTTTATTTGTGATGTATTCAAATTACATGAATTATACCATATTTACTAAGCGTTTGCAATATAATAAGGTTATCTATTTAAATCACTAAATATACATCAAAGTCATAATATAACATATAGAGGATGCTAACATGGACATTAATGCTTAAATTAAAAAAATTATTGCTATTAATGCTATGTTTATATACTAGATATTGATATTTAAAATAATATATAATAAAATTACGTATATATTATTGGATAATGAAATTTTAAGTGAAAAGAGGCGCATAGAAATGAAAAAAGTAAACGTTGCGATAGTTGGAGCCACTGGTATGGTTGGAAGAACTTTTTTAAAAGTATTAGAAGAGAGAAATTTCCCAATAGATAATTTATACTTATTTTCTTCAGCTAGATCAGCAGGATCTAAAGTTGAATTTAAAGGAAAAGAATATACAGTAGAAGAACTAAATGAAAATTCATTTGATAGAGATATACAAATAGCACTTTTCTCAGCAGGAGGAAGCATAAGTGAAAAATACGCACCAATAGCAGCATCAAAAGGTGTAGTTGTTGTAGACAATTCAAGTGCGTGGAGAATGGATGAAAATGTACCTTTAGTAGTTCCTGAGGTTAACCCAGAAGATGTTAAAGAGCATAAAGGTATAATAGCAAATCCAAATTGCTCTACTATACAAGCAATGGTGCCATTAAAACCTCTTAATGATAAGTACAATATAAAAAGAATAGTATATTCAACATATCAAGCAGTATCAGGTTCTGGGGTAAAAGGAACTAAAGACTTAGAAGATGGAATAAAAGGATTAGAAAATAAATTCTATCCACATCCTATAGCATATAACTGCTTACCACATATAGATGTATTTATGGATAATGGATATACAAAAGAAGAAATGAAAATGATAAATGAAACTATGAAAATTTTAAATGACTATGATTTAAAAATCACAGCAACTACAGTAAGAGTACCTGTAGTAAATGGACATAGTGAATCTATAAATGTAGAGTTTGAAAAAGATTTTGATATAGAAGAATTAAAGGCTTTACTAGCAAACTCACAAGGGTTAGAATTAGTAGATGATATAGAAAATAATGTATATCCTACAGCTTTTGAACTTAGTGGAAGAGATGAAGTATTTGTAGGTAGAGTAAGAAGAGACTTTAGCGTAGATAACGGTATAAATATGTGGGTAGTAGCTGACAATATTAGAAAAGGTGCTGCTACAAATACTGTACAAATTGCTGAACTTCTTTTAAAATATGATTTAGTATAAAAATTAGGAGGTATTGAGTATGTTATTTAAGGGTTCTGGAGTTGCTTTAGTTACTCCTTTTAACGAAGATGGTGTAGATTTTGAAAAACTTGGAGAATTAATAGAATATCATATAGAAAACGACACAGATGCATTAATAGTTTGCGGAACTACTGGAGAATCTACAACAATGTCTGATGAAGAACAGTTTGCTGTAATAGATTTTACTGTAAAAAAAGTTAATAAAAGAATACCAGTTATAGCAGGTACAGGTTCTAATGATACTATGCATTCAGTTTACTTATGCCAAGAAGCTGAAAAATTAGGAGCAGATGGACTTTTAGTAATAACTCCTTATTACAATAAAACAAATCAAAGAGGTCTTAAACTTCACTTTGAGACTATAGCAGCTAGTACAGAATTACCAATTATATTATACAATGTTCCAGGAAGAACAGGAGTTAATATAAAGCCTAGCGTAATAGCAGAACTTGCAAAAATAGAAAATATAGTAGCTGTTAAAGAAGCTAGTGGAGATATAGCACAAGTAGCAGAAATAGCTAGATTAGTTCCAGAAGGTTTTGCAATTTATTCAGGAAATGATGATTCTATATTACCACTTTTATCACTTGGTGGAGTTGGAGTTATATCTGTAGTTGCAAATATTTGCCCAAAAGAAACTCATGATTTAGTAGAAAAATTCTTAAATGGTGATGTTAAAGGTTCAAGAGAGCTACAATTGGGTATGAAAGCATTAATAGATAAATTATTTATAGAAGTTAATCCTATACCAGTAAAAACTGCTATGAATATATTAGGATTTGAAGTTGGAGATTTAAGATTGCCACTTGCTCCTATGGAAGAAAATAATTTAAAAGCTTTAAGAGATGAACTTGTAAACTACGGTTTTGAGTTTTAGGAGGATTAAAATGATAAAGGTTATAGTAAATGGTTCACTTGGTAAGATGGGAAAAGTTCTTACTAGATGTGTAAATGAAGATAAAGATACAGAGTTAGTTTGTGGGTGTTCAATGCCAACAGGAGAAACTACTGACTATAAATTATATAATAAAATGAGTGAGATAAAAGAAGAAGCTGATGTTATAATAGACTTTTCACATTTCTCTGCACTTGATGATGTGCTAAGCTATGCACTTAAAACAAAAACACCTTTAGTAATAGCTACAACAGGATTTACTAAAGAGCAATTAGAAACTATAAAAGAAGCTTCAAAAATAATACCAATATTCCATTCTTCTAATATGTCTTTAGGAGTTAATGTAATGCTAAAACTTGTAAAAGAAGCAGCAAAGGCATTAAAGGGATTTGATATAGAAATAATAGAAAAACATCATAATAAAAAAGTTGATGCACCAAGTGGAACAGCTATAATGGTTGCCAATGCAGTTAAAGAAGTTTTACCAGAAGTTACTTATAACTACGGAAGACACGGAAGAGATGCCAAGAGAATGGAAAATGAAGTTGGTATACATGCTGTAAGAGGTGGAACAATAGTTGGAGAACACGAAGCTATATTTGCAGGATTAGATGAAGAAGTTATGATAAGTCATAGAGCTCAATCTAAAGATATATTTGCAAATGGAGCTATAACAGCAGCTAAGTATTTAGTTAATAAAGAAGCTGGATACTACAATATGGACGATATGCTAAGCTAATTAGGAGGTAACGAATGATAAATTTAAATGACGCATACGAAATAGCAAGATATATAAAGACAGTTGAGAAGAAAACTCCTGTAAAAGTTTATGTGAACGGAGATTTAAAAGCTGAGTCAACTGAAGATTACAAAGTGTTTGGAAACAACGGTTCATTCACTATAATAGGAGACTATGAGGCAATAAAGCCAGTTTTAGATGCTCAAAAGGATAAGTTAGTTGATATACACATGGAATATGACAGAAGAAACTCTGCAATACCAATGTATAACTACTTACATGAACATGCAAGAATAGAGCCAGGTGCTTGTATAAGAGATATGGTTACTATAGGTAAAAATGCTGTAGTAATGATGGGAGCAGTTATAAACATAGGAGCAGTAGTTGGAGAAGGTTCTATGGTAGATATGAATGCTGTAATAGGAGCTAGAGGAACACTTGGTAAAAATGTTCACCTTGGAGCTGGAGCAGTAGTTGCAGGTGTATTAGAGCCACCTTCAGCAGATCCAGTTATAGTAGAGGACAATGCAATGATAGGTGCTAATGCAGTAATACTTGAAGGTGTTAGAATCGGAGAAGGTGCAGTTGTAGCTGCTGGTTCTGTAGTTACTGAAAATGTTCCTGCTGGAGCAGTTGTTGCTGGTTCTCCTGCAAAAGTAATAAAAATGAAAGATGAAAAAACTGCTGACAAAACAAAATTAATGGATGATTTAAGAAACTTAGATTAATAATAAATATAGAAAACAAAAAAAGCCGACAATTTATTGTCAGCTTTTTTTATTGGCAAGATAAAAACTTAATTTATATAAGCTATCTTTATATATATACACTTTAATTTGAATTCTAAACAATTTTTTATAAAAAAATTATAAAAACTTACTTATTACCTTTATTATTTAGTAATAAGAAGTAAGTTTCAGCTTTTTTAGTAGTCATAAATTCTTTTGAATCTTTATACTTATCAACATTTTCAGATGTTAATCCAACAACATCTATTCCGCCTGTCTCATATAAGTTTACTGCAGCATTTGGATCTTTTACAACTTTTAGATTAACTTTATTTAACTTAACAGTATCTTTATCCCAATAGTTATCATTTTTACTTAATACACAAAGGTCAGCCATTTTCCATGTAGACATTGTAAATGGTCCATTATAAACTGTATTTTCAGCAGTAGTGCCAATCTTATCAGGTTGAGCTTCTACAAATTTTTGATTTTGAGGGAAGAATAAACAGAAAGACATAAGTTGATCAAAATAATTAACACGTCTATTTAACTTAACTTGTAGTGTATTATCGTCTAATGCTTTAACCCCAACATTATCTGCATTATCAACTTTTCCATTATTATAATCGCTAGCACCTTCTATATCATACATAACATATCCATATTGAGAAGCTGTTTCAGGATTTAAAGTTCTCTTCCAAGAATACTCAAAGTCTTTTGCAGTAACAGGATCACCATTAGACCATTTAGCATCTTTTCTTATTTTGAAAGTCCAAGTTTTACCGTCTTCTGATTGTTCCCAACTTTCAGCCATAGCAGGAGTAGCTATACCTTTAGCATCAACTCTTGTAAGACCTTCCATAGTATTTGTTATCATATAAAAAGAATCCATATCAGATGCTTTACTAACATCTAATGTAGGAATATCTCCAGCTAAAGTTAAGTTTAATTCTTTATTAGCTTTATCAACATCAGCCCATTTATATGAGGCAGGAGAACCGTAAGTGTATCTAACTATATCTTTAACATAATCCTTTTGAAGTAACGAACTACCCGTTTGATAAAGTGGAGCTGCATAAGCTTCATCTAAGAATAACTTTTCAGCTTCTCCATACTTCTTAAAACTTTCCTCTGGAGTTTCAGCATTCTTAGCTTCTTCTATTAACTTATCGTATTCAGTATTAGAATAAGACAATCTTTGAGCATACATTCCTTGAGATGTGAATATGTCTAAAAATGTTAGTGGATCAGGATAATCAGCAGACCAACCATTTAAGTCTATATGATAATCTCCTTTAGTTGCCAACTCTAGTTTTTGTTTTAAAGGTTGTTGTTTTATTTCAACGTTGATTCCTTCTAAATTAGAGTTAAGCTCTGACTGTATAAATTCTGCTGTTTTTCTTCCAGCTTCTCCCTCATAAGATAAAAGTTCGATTGTTACATTGTCAAAGCCTAATTCTTCTTTAGCTTTTTCCCAAGCTTTTTTAGCTTCATCATCATTTGGTTTATAACCCATATCACCAGCTACTTCTCTATAATCTTTACCTTCCTTTGTAAAAGCTAATGACTCAGGAGTAACAAATGAAACTGATTTAGAACCATTATTCAATATAACATCGGAAATTTGAGGTGTATCAATAGACATAACTATTGCCTTTCTAGCATTTTCATTTGCTAAAACTGCATACGGATCTGCAGACTTTGAAGAGCCTGAATTATCACCTGATGAACCAGTGTTAGAACAACCTGTTAATGCCAATATACCAGATGACGATAGAGCAAATAATAAAGCGAGTTTTTTTCTTAATACCATAAAAAGATTCCCCCCAATATATTAATTATTAAAAATAATAAGGATAAACTAAAGAAATTATTTATGATTAAAAAATTCGGATAAGTTAAATTTAAGATTAGCTAAATAAAATTAAGGATTAAATATATTGTTAAAAATATGTTTTTTAAAATTGATAAAAAAATTTTACGAATGAATTAATATATATACTATGAGTATAGCAATGGTAAATAAAATTAGCAATTGAGAAAAATATTTTTTAATAAAGAAAAAATAATCCTTTTGATTCAATAATAAAACCTTACTTTGAATTATAACTGAATAATAATTTTTTAATAGAGGAATAATAATAAAAAAATTATTTAATGAGGTGATAGTATGGAAATGAATACACAAGATTGTCTAAAAAAAGCATTACTAGATACTCAAGAGAAAGTTAGAGATTTTATGGCATATGCTGATGTAATAGAAGATAAGGAACTAAGTAAATGCTTTAGAGAGTTTGCTAAGGTTGAAGGATTACAAGCTCAAAAGCTACAAGAGCATATAGAAAACTTTAAGTAAATAAATAAAAAACATTAGTTTAATAAACTAATGTTTTTTATTTATTTACTTAAGTATTATTTTAATAAATCTATACAAAAATAATTAAAAATATAAATTTATTAAAAATATAAAAAATTAATTGAAAAAATTTAATTAAAAAATTAATTTAAAAAAGTGAAAGGTATTTTTAATAAAAGTTCAAAAAAATTTCAATTGTTATTTTAATGACAGTATTCAATTATTTAAATTTACCTCAATAGTGAAAATTTTCCAAATATAGAACTTGCATTTTTGATAAAAAAAGACTGATTATCAATTAATTATCAGAAAATTTAAATATATTTATGAAAACGATTCGATGAAATGCTGTTGACAATGAGTTTTAAAAATATATAATAGAAAACGTAATTATACAAATTTTTCGGGAGGAGAACAGCAATGTCTGATCAAAACAGAAATTTAACGTGGCAAAATATAGCTTTAATGGGATTTGTCATGGTATGGGGATTTGGAAATGTTGTAAACAACTTTGCAAATCAAGGACTTACAGTAGTATTTTCATGGATATTTATGATAGCACTATACTTTGTACCATACGCTTTAATGGTAGGAGAGTTAGGATCTGCATTTAAGGATTCACAAGGTGGAGTATCAGCTTGGATAAGATCAACTACAACACCGATGCTTGCATTTATGGCAGGATGGACATACTGGGTTGTACACGTTCCTTACTTAGCTCAAAAGCCACAAGCTTTATTAATAGCACTTTCTTGGGCTATAAGTCCATCAGGAGAATTAGCAGAAGTTTTAAAAGCTTTAAACCCTTTAATATTACAATCAATGGTTTTAGCGGTATTTTTAGTATTCTTATATATATCAACTAAAGGGGTAAAAGTACTAAAAGTTATAGGTAATATAGCTGGTATGTCAATGTTTATAATGTCATTACTATATATAGTATTAGGGTTAGCAGCTCCTGCAATAACAGGTCATGTTGCAACACCAGATATAACAGTTAAATCATTTGTTCCTAAGTTTGATTTTGCATACTTAACAACTTTATCAATGTTAGTATTTGCAGTTGGAGGATGTGAAAAAATAGCTCCATATGTAAATAATACAAAGAATCCATCTAAGAACTTCCCTAAAGGAATGTTAGTATTAGCTGGAATGGTTGCAGTATGTGCGCTTTTAGGATCTATTGCTATGGGTATGATGTTTAATGCAAATGCTATACCAGAAGATTTAATGATGAATGGTCAATACTATGCATTTCAATTACTTGGAGAACACTATGGATTAGGTAGCTTATTTGTTATAGTTTATGCTTTAGCTAATACTGCTGCTCAATTATCTGCATTAGTATTTTCAATAGATGCACCACTTAGAGTACTATTAGGTGAAGCTGATTCTAACTTTATACCTAAAGCTTTATCTAAAACAAATAAAAATGGTGTTTTAGTTAATGGATATATAATGACGGCTATATTAGTTTCTACTTTAATAGTAGTTCCTGCATTAGGTATAGGTAATACTAATGAATTATTCAACTGGTTACTAAAATTAAACTCAGTTGTAATGCCAATGAGATACCTATGGGTATTCTTAGCTTACATGGGTCTTAAGAAGATGAGTAGCAAGTTTAAAACAGAGTATAAGTTTATAAAAAGTAATAAGTTTGGATTTATAGTAGGAGCTTGGTGTTTTGGATTTACTGCATTTGCATGTATAATGGGTATGTTCCCAACAGATGTACCTGCATTTAGCTCTGAGTGGATATTTAGAGTTTCACTAAATGTTATAACTCCATTAGTATTAATGGGAATAGGATTAATACTACCTGTTATAGCTAAGAAAACTAATGGAAACAGTGAAAATAAACAAGCTAGTTAATATATAAATGAGTGAAGAATTCTTCACTCATTTTTTTTATGTGTTTTATAAATTAATAAAATATTGTAATCTATAATTATTAATAGTTAAATTAACAACTTGTTTAATAAGAAAGAGGTATATTTATGAAAAATGATTCATTAGTAAATTTTAAAGAAATAGAAAGCCTAACAAAGCTTGATAAAAAAACATTAGTAGAAAGAACTTTAAAGCTTTCTGAAGAAGTAGGAGAAGTATCACAAGCTGTTTTAAGCTACTCAAAGGCTTGTGGATGTGAATATAAAAATAAAACTAAAGAAGATGTAGTTGAAGAGTGTCTAGATGTAATAATAGTAGCTAGTTCAATAATAAGTCAAAGTTGTGAAAATAATGTAGATTTAGAAGAAGTAAAAAAAATATATGATAAGAAACTATCAAAGTGGAAAGAAAAATGCCAATCTTAAAAACTAAGTATACACATAATTATAGTAATTAACATAAATATTACAATGTTTAATATTATTTTAGATAGATAACTCATTTCTATAAAGTAATACTATATATACTTATTAAATAAATCTTCATAATATGCATAATAAATTAAAAAAATAAAGGTATCAATATGCATATTGTCAAAATATATTTATAAAAGTATAAAGTAGATTGGAGATGAGTTATGGAAAGAAAAATGTATCTATCTGAATCAGACTCGGTATTAGGTGGAGTTTGTGGAGGAATATCTGAGTTTTTTGGATTTAACTCTACAACACTTAGAATAGTGTTTGCCATATTTGTAATATTAGGTGGAGGGTCTGTAGCACTTTACATAGCACTTTTGTTTCTTATGCCTAGAAAATAAATTAAACATATAAGAGGTTATATAAAAATAGTATTTTAATTAGGGTTGATATTTATCCTGATGATATTATCTTTGTATAGCCTTTTTCAATGTTTTTATTAAAATTTTATATGAAAAAGTTACAAAACTATAAAGATTACAAAAAATTAAAAAAATTTTTTTGATTTAAATTTATATATATAACTATTTATAAAACTCTGAAATTCCAATGTATTGAGCTTGTAACAAATTGTAACTCTTTTGTAACCCTTTTAAGTTTTTTTGTGCTTTAGGTGTTTACAAACAAACAAAAATGTATTACCATTAATAACAACTTGAAAATAGTTACGAAAAAGTAACAAAGTTAAAAAATATGGATAAGACAAAACAATATAATTAATAATATATAATTTTATTTGGTTAAATAGGGAGGAATTTTATGAGTATGAATAAAAGAGCACAAAAATCATTAGTATTAGCATTAGGATTGGTAGTTGGTGGTTTATATGCATCAACAAATAATATATACGCAGCAGAAAAAGAAATAGTAACTGCACAATCGTTAAACGTAAGAAAAGGACCATCTGTAGAAAATGATAGAGTGGGATCATTAGATAGAGGAATGGTTGTTGAAATATTAGAGTCTAACAATGGATGGAATAAAGTTAAGCTTTCAAATGGAGAAGAAGGCTGGGTAAATGGGGATTACACTGCTAAAGAAAAAGGTACAGTAACTGCAACTAAATTAAATGTAAGAAAAGGACCATCTGTAGAAAACGATAAAATAGGATTATTAGATAATAATACAGTTGTTGAAATATTAGAAGATCAAGATAACTGGTATAAAATAAAATTAGATGATAACCAAGAAGGTTGGATTTCTGGAGATTATGTATTAACAGAATCTCAAGCAAATGAGCAAGCTAAAAAGCAACAAGTAAGTAAAAAATCTCAAAATAATAAAGAGGTTAAAGAAGTTAAAGCTGCAGCTGTAAATGAAAATACTGCAAATAATACTGTTGAGCAAAAAAATGATACAGCAGTATCTGAAACAAGTCAAAACAATACAGCTACTAAGCCTGAAGAAAATACTCAAAAAGAGGAAACAACAGCTTCTAACAACAATAATACAGGTCGTTTAATGACTGTTAATGCAACTGCATATGCAGGACATACAATAACTGCTACAGGAACAACTCCAAAGTGGGGAACAATAGCAGTAGACCCTTCAGTAATACCTTATGGAACAAAAGTATATATACCTAAGTTTGATATGGTATTTACAGCAGAAGACTGTGGAGGAGCTATAAAGGGTAATAAAATAGATATATTTATGAATAGTGAAGCTGAGTGTAATAGCTTTGGTAGACAAAATCTAGAAATACAAATATTAGGATAATTAAAAACAGAAATTTATATAAAGGTTTAAGGGATGATTTTAAATAAAACGGTATTAAGTAATTTTACTTAATACCGTTTTTTATTTTCATAAATAAATCAAAATAATCGTTATTCTGTGAACTATAATGAAAAAATACTAGTAATAGTTTGATATTTAAGTTTTTTCAGTAAATTTAAAAAATTATATAAGGTAATAAAGTGATAATAAAGAATAAAATAAAGTTTAATAAAAAAATACTTAAAAAAATTAAGAATAAACCTTTAAAAATTATATAAAACTTTAAAAAATTACACAAAACACGGGTTTTAATGTATAATATAAATATAATAAAGAGACGGAGGACATAAAATATGAGGAAACTTGGATTAACTAGCAAAATTTTAATCGGACTATTTTTAGGTATGTTATTTGGTATAATTCTTAGTAAAATGCCAGGAGGATATATAAAAGATACTTTATTATTAGATGGATTTATAAATGTTATCGGAAGCGGATTTACAAAAGCTATAAAGATGATGGTAGTGCCTTTGGTATTTGTATCTTTAGTTTGTGGAGTATCTGCAATGGAAGATATAAAGAAACTTGGAAGAATCGGATTTAAAACTATGGGATTTTATTTAACAACTACAGCTCTTGCTATATGTGTATCTTTAGCTTTAGGAGCAATGTTAAAGCCTGGTGCAGGACTTGATTTAGGGACAGTTGCATCTCAAAGCACTACAATAGCTAAAAATCAGTCTTTATCGGAAATAGTATTAAACATAATTCCTTCAAATCCAATAGAATCTTTTGTAAAAGGAGAAATGTTACAAATAATATTCTTTGCAATGCTTACAGGAATTTCAATGAGTTTAGTTGGTCAAAAAGCTCAACCTTTAAAAAATATATTTGAAAGTGCAAATGAAGTTTGTATGAAGATGGTTGGCGTTATAATGAATTTTGCTCCATTTGGAGTATTTGCTCTTATAACAAATACTTTCGCAACAGTTGGTACACAAGCTATCGGTTCATTAGTTAAGTATATATTAGTAGTTTTATTTGGGCTTTTAATACATGTTGTTGTAGTTTATGGAGGTTCACTTAAAATATTTACTAAATTTAGCTTTATAGATTTTGCTCGTAAGTTCACTAAAGTAGCAGCAGTTACTTTTTCAACAGCTTCAAGCAATGCATCTGTACCAGTAAGTTTAGAGCTTATGGAAGAAATGGGTGTAAGCAAGAGTATACGTTCGTTTACTATACCTATGGGAGCTACTATAAATATGGACGGAACAGCTATAATGCAAGGTGTAGCAGCATTATTTATAGCTCAAGTTTATGGAGTTAACTTAGGAATAAATGATATGTTAACAATAGTATTAACAGCAACATTAGCATCAGTTGGAACAGCAGGTGTTCCGGGAGTCGGAATGATAATGCTATCTATGGTTCTTCAATCAGTAGGACTTCCACTTGAAGGAATCGGACTTATAATGGGAGTTGAAAGAATAATAGATATGTTTAGAACAACAGTAAACGTAATGGGAGACAACACTTGTACATTAGTTGTTGCAAGTAGTGAAAAGGAATTTGAAGAAGATTCTATAAGAAAAGTAGAAGTAGCTTAATAAAAAAACACCACCTCAATATAAAATATTGAGGTGATGTTTTTTATATAAATTTTTTGTTGACATATGTATAAACTAAGCTATAATAAAATTGTAATCTAAAATGAATAGCTAGGGGTGCCTTATGGCTGAGAGATGAATTTTTATTCATTAACCCTCAAACCTGATCTGGATAATGCCAGCGTAGGAAAGCTTTACTTAATATACAAATGAAATTTATTTGCATAGAAATTTAAGGCCATATTCCTACATAGGAATATGGCCTTTTGTTATTAACTGAAACTTACAAGAACTATAAGGGGGACTACAAAATGGAAAAATACAAAATACCAACTCTTACAATAGCAGGTTCTGATTCATCAGGAGGAGCTGGGATTCAAGCTGACTTAAAAACCTTCAGTGCTATAGGAACCTATGGAATGAGTGTTATAACTGCTATTACAGCTCAAAGTACACAAGGAGTATTTTTAGTAGAAGACTTAAGTAAGGAAATAATTAAAAAGCAAATAGAGGTTGTATTTGATGATATACCACCTAAAGCCGTAAAAATAGGTATGGTATCAAGTCCGGAAATAATAAGAGTTATAGTTGATACTCTAGGTAAGTATAATCCTAAAAATCTAGTAGTAGATCCAGTTATGATTTCTAAAAGTGGATATTCACTTTTAAAACCAGAAGCTAAAGAGAACTTAGTTAAGTATCTTATACCTAAAGCGTACATATTAACACCTAATACACTAGAAGCCGAAGAAATAGCAGGAATTAAAATAAATAATCTAGATGATATGAAATTAGTTGGAGAAAAAATTTTAGCATTAGGACCTGATTATGTTCTTATGAAAGGTGGTCATTTAGATGGAGATGCAGTAGATGTTTTAATTGGGAAAGATACTTTTGAAATTTATAAGAGTGAGAGATTAGATATGAAAAATACTCATGGGACAGGTTGTACATTATCTTCTGCTATAACTGCATACTTAGCACTAGGATTAGATGTTAAGGAAGCGATTTTGGAAGCTAAAAAATATATAACAAATGTAATAAAATATAGTTTTGACATAGGAAAAGGTGTAGGACCTGTACATCATTTCTATAAATTTGATTTAAATAAATAATAAACTAAGGTAAACGGGGGAGATAAAATATGTTTAATTTATTAAGTAAAGTAAGAGAGGTTAATCCATTAGTACTTCATTATACAAATGAAGTAACTATAAACGATTGTGCAAATATAACACTTGCTTTAGGTGCAAGTCCGCTTATGAGTTATTCTTATGAAGAAATCGAAGAGATAATTCCAATTGCAAGTTGTGTTGTTATAAATATAGGAACAATGAATTCATCACATACAAAGTTATTTTTAAAGGCTGGAAAAATTGCTAATAAATTTAATAAACCAGTTGTATTAGATCCAGTAGGTGTATTTGCTACTAAATCGAGATCCTTATTAGTAGAAAAGTTATTAAACGAAGTTAAATTTGATGTTATAAAAGGAAATGCATCAGAGATAAAATACATAGGGGGATTTGATGTAAAGGGGAAAGGTGTAGATTCTTTTGAAGAAGATGAAAATATAGATGACATAATAAAAAAAGTAGCTAAAAAATTAGAATGTGTAGTAGCTTCAACAGGAAAGATTGATGTTATAACTGATGGAGAAAAAGTTATAAAGATTGATAATGGATCTTTAAAGCTAAAAAGTATAACAGGAACAGGATGTATGAGTGCTAGTTTAATAGGAAGTTACTTAGGAATTAGTGAAAATAAATTAGAATCGACTAGTATGGGTATTCTTACAATGAGTTTATGTGGAGAACTAGCGGATAAAGACAACATAGGGATTGGAAGCTTTAAGGTAAGTTTAATGGATAATATATATAACTTAAATAAAGAAACACTAAATAAATTTTCTAGGGTGGAGGTGATTTAGTGAAGTTTACAGATTATTTATTCGATGAAGCTAAAGATATATGGGAAAACTACTTAAATCATCCTTTTGTAAGGGAAATAGGAGAAGGCACATTACCAAAAGAAAAATTTAAAAGCTATCTTATACAAGATTATTTATATTTAAAAGAGTTCTCAAAGGTATTTGCAATGGGAATAGTAAAATCAGCAACTATTAAGGAAATGAAGTTTTTTAATAGGGCGGCAAAAGGTTCAATGGAAGATGAAGCTGCTATACACATAGATTATATGAAAAAACTAGATATACCACCAGTAGAAGCAGAAAAGTGCGAGCTTGAAATGGTTTCAAGTAGTTATACAAGTTATATGCAAGCAGTAGCTTTAACAGGTGGAGTAAAAGAAATAGTAATGGCAACTCTACCTTGTAACTGGAGTTATAACTATATAGGACATTACTTATATGAAACATATAAAGACAATTTAGATACAAACTATTATAAAGATTGGATAAAAATGTATGCGGATAGTGAATTTGATGAATTATTAAAGGAATGGTTAGATTATACAAATTATTTATGTGAAAATTTAAATGAAGAGGAAATGAAAAAACTTACAGAAATATTTATAAAATCTAGCTTATATGAATTAGATTTTTGGAATATGGCATATGAAAAAGTAAAAGAGGCGAGTATTTAATGGCAAGTATATTAATAATTCTTATAAGTATAGGATTATTTTGGATTTATATAAAAGATATAAACAAAGCTAAGTTTACGACAAAGGAAATAGTTGTAATAGCTATGTTTAGTGCAATATCTTTTATATTGTATATGATACAATTTATAAAATATCCACAAGGTGGAGGAATCACATTATTTTCTATGTTGCCCACTATGTTATTAGCTATATTATATGGAAGATGTGCAGGTGTTACAGGGGGGTTAGTGTTTGGATTATTAAAACTGTTGAATGGGGTATATGTAGTTCATCCAGCACAATTTATACTAGATTATTTATTATCTACTATGGCACTTGGACTAGCAGGAGAATTTGGAACGGATAAAAAGATTGATATTGTAAAAGGTTGTTTATTTGCAAGTGCTTTAAGTGTAATAGTAAATATAATTTCAGGTGTAGTATTTTTCGGCCAATATGCGCCAAAAGGAATGAATATACTATTATATTCTTGTATATACAATATATCTAGTTCTGGAGTTGAAGGAATACTTTCAACTATAATATTAGTTTTATTACCAATAAAAAGATTTCAAAAAGTCTTAAAGGTATCTAAAAACTAGAAGGAGATATAAAAATGAAAGAAAAATTAAAATTATATTTAGTTACTGATTCAGAAATTTTAAAGGAAAGAGACTTTTATAAATGTATAGAAGATGCTTTAAAAGGAGGGGTAACTACATTACAATTAAGAGAAAAAAATGTTAATGGAAAAGAATTTTTAGATAAAGCATATAAATTAAGAGAACTTACTAAAAAATATAATGTACTTTTTATAATAAATGATAGAGTTGATATTGCTATGCTTTGTGATGCAGATGGAGTGCATGTAGGTCAAAGTGACATTCCACTAAGAGAAGTTAGAAAGCTAGTTGGAGATAATAAGATAATAGGAGTATCAGCACACAATATAAAAGAAGCTATGGAAGCTAAAAATAATGGAGCTGATTATATAGGGGTAGGTGCAATGTTTAATACATCTACTAAAAATGATGCAACATTAGTAACATTAAAAGAATTAGAAGAAATAGATAAAGGTGTAGAGATACCTAAAGTTTTAATAGGTGGAATAACTTTAGATAATATATCTACATTTAAGGATATAAATGTAGATGGATATGCAATAGTATCAGCTATATTAAATAGTGATGATATATATAATGAATGTTTAAAATGGAGGAAAACAAATGATTAATGCGATTATAATAATAGGAAGTATAGCGTTTTTCATATATTATCTTAAAGGTTTAAAAAATACTAAATTTAATGCAAAAATAATAGTTACAATAGGTATGTTTAGTGCTATATCATATATACTTAGCATGATAGAATTTATAAAATATCCACAAGGTGGAGGGATTTCATTATTTTCAATGTTACCAACAATGTTATTATCAGTATTATGTGGAAATACTGTAGGAATAACTGGAGGTCTATTATATGGTTTATTAAAGCTATTAAAAGGGGCTTATATAATCCATCCAGCACAATTTTTATTAGACTATATTCTACCAACGATGTTACTTGGACTAGCTGGAACATTTGGAAAAGAAAAAAAATCAAAAGTTATATTAGGGTGTTTATTTGCCTTAGTACTTAGTGTATCTATGAATATAATATCTGGATGTGTATTCTTTGGACAATATGTACCTAAAGGTATGAATATATTTGTTTATTCATTCTTATATAACGTGTCAAGTGTAGGAGTAGAAGGATTATTATCAACTATAATAATTTCTATATTACCACTCAATAGATTTAATAAAGCTTTAAACTTAGGTAATAATTAAAAAAGGAGATGTATAAAATTTACTTTATACATCTCTTTTTTTATTAATAATTTTTATAAATACTATTTAGCTAAGTTATTTAAAAATAATACATTAGAGTCAATGTAAATTAAAAAGTAATATATTAAATTATATGAGTGTATTTTTATTGTATATAAAAAATGGATAACATTTAAAAATGGGGGAGTAAATATGAAGGAATATAATAATCAAGTATATGTAAGTAGTCAACCATATCCACCAATAAAAGTAAAAGGAAAGAATATTTTTTATGCAGAAATTTTAATGGATGATTATGCTGGATATATTAGTGAGTTTAGTGCTATATCTCAATACATATATCATTCTCTTGATTTAGGTAAATTAGATAAAAATTTAGCTAATATGTATATACAGATATCAAAGGTAGAAATGCATCATTTAGACATACTTGGGCAAGTAATAACTTTACTAGGAGGAAATCCTAAATATAGAGGGTCATACAGTACTAATTTTAAGCCTTGGAATGGCTCTTTTGTATACTATGGAGTAAATATATGTGAGAGATTATATAAAGACTTAGAATCAGAGTATTCTGCTATAGCATCATATAAGAGACATATAGAAATAATAGACGATGATTATATAAGAAAAATAATTCAAAGAATAATATTAGATGAGAAAGTTCATATAAAACATTTTAAATCAGCTATTAAAAAATACTGTAATTAAAAAATATTAAATACTAAAAATAAAGTATTTTATTTTGGTTTTTATGTATTTAAATTATATGGTTTGATTATGGTTAGGTTATAATCTAATTTGATTTAATGCAACAAAGTTAGATATAATATCTATATCATTAATATATTTATTTTACTTAAGAAAATTAGTAGGGGTATTGATTTAAACATATTGATGAAATTTTAAATCATGTTTAGATTTACATTTGGGGAGGAGATTATGAAAAAATTAAAACAAATTTTATTTGCTTTAATTATAATTATTGTTGTCGGGGTCATAGGATATAAGTTATTTGAAGAAGTTTCTTACAAAGATAGTAAAAAGGAACAAGTTAAAGATGAAAGTGGGAAAGTAGTATCTTATACAGGTAACTATCAAGAATTGTTACAGAAAGAGTTTGATAAAGCTAAATCATATAAATTGTTTGAGTTTAAACAAGATAATATATATGATTTAGTTCATTGGATGTCAAATCCAGTAATAAAAGCTAAGCAAGGTAAAAAAATAGGGTTTATAGAACCTAGTCCAGATAATATATATAAACTTAAAACTATATTAGAAAAAACAAAAATACCACATAGAGATTTCTTTTTAGAAAATCTAAAAAATTGGGAAAAAGGAAAGTTTACAAATGTTGAAGATATACACAATACTGCCTGGAAAATGTTAGATGGAAGTATAGGAAGGGCTATTGGAGAAGATAAGGCTGAAATTAACAACTTAAAAGAAAAGTATTACAAATAAAATTAAAGTAATATGGTTGACAATATATAAAAATAGAAGGTAGACTGTATTTGATATATGATTAGAAAGAAGGTAATAATATGGAAGAAATATACAGATTAATAGAAGAAAAAATAAAAAATGCTGGGTACAATGGACCTGTAAGTGGAGAAGAAATATACGATGAAATATGTGATGAAATAGAAGATAAGGAAAATGGAAGCTATATATTCATGTCTAAAAAAGAAGATGATGTGTTATTTGAATATAAAATAGATGTAATGGATGAAAACTTCAACTTATCATATATAGATATAGTTACTCCAGTAGGAAAAGTTCATATAGACTTTGATGAAAAGTAAAGTGAAAAAAATTCTAAGGTTTTAAAGCCTTAGAATTTTTTATTTAGAAATTACTGTAATCGATAAAAATTTGCATGATATGATATAATTTATATATTATATGTAATTAAACATAAAAGGAGAATAGTATGGATTTATTTGATTTATTAGAACAAAATCAAGAAAAAGAAGAAAATGAAAAAGTAGATATGTCATATAGTGATCAAATTAGGCTTAATAGTTATGTTGGGTCTAGAATTAACACTGACTTTAGAATAAAAAATAGAAAAATTAACAATAAAGAAGAAGTTCCTACAAATGAAGAAGTTAAAGTATCTATAAACAATGAATGTGATGAAGATGATAAAATAGAAGAAATACAAATAAATGAAACTATAAGTAAGGAAAAGTTACTTGTAATAGATGGATCATCATTACTTAGCACAAGCTACTTTGCAAGACTTCCAAGACAAGTAATGTTTGCAAAAACAATAGAAGAAAAAGAGCAATATTATGATAAAATACTTCAAACAAAAGATGGAGTATACACAAATGGAGTTTATGGATTTATGCAAGTTATGTTATCTATGATTAAAAATCAAAATCCAACTCACTTAGCAGTATGTCTAGACTCTACAAGAATGACTTTTAGAAAATTAATATATGATGATTACAAAGGGACAAGAAAGCCAATAGAGGTACCTCTTAAAGAACAATACGACTTACTAAAAGATATGTTAGAAACAATAGGAGTTAAAGTATTAATGTCAAATCCGAGTGAAAATTACGAAAATGTATTTGAAGCAGATGATTTTGCAGGTACTTTATCTAAAAAATTCCAATCAGAAATACCAGTAGCACTATATACAAAAGATGAAGATTACCTTCAACTAGTAGATTATAATACTGTTGTATGGATGAATACATCAAAGGCACAAGACCTTGCTAGCAGTATGGATTTAAACTTAAAAGAACTAAATTTACCGAATAATACATTTGAATATACTATAGATTCCCTAAAGCAAGTTAAAAATTTAAAGCCACATCAAATAATAGATTACAAAGCTATATCAGGTGATTCATCAGATAACATACCTGGTATAAAAGGTTTAGGGGATACGACGAGCATACCACTACTTCAAAAGTATGATACTTTAGAGGATATTTATGAATCAATAGATGGGTTAGATGAAAAAGGATTAAAGCTTGTAGCAACAGAATGGAAAAATGAATTAGGAATTAGGAATCCTATGAAAAAATTAGTAGCAGAAAAAGAAAATGCATTTATGTCTAAAAAGTTAGCTACAATAAAAACTGATATAAACATAGACATAAGTTTAGAAGATTTAAAAATAAATATAGATAAAAAAATATTACAAGAACAATTAGATAAATATGAAATGAAAAGTATAAAATTATAATAATTATTAAAAGTTTAGGATGTCTAAATATAGACATCCTATTTAAATACAAGCTAGACATAGGTTATAAAATTTTATATGAAATAAAATTTATATGTTAATGTATGTAATTAATAGGTTATAAATAAGATTATATAATTATATGAAATTATAGAGGTTTTATAGGAGGGTAATTTATGGAATTTACTCATTTTAATGAATATGGTAAAGCAAAAATGGTAGATGTAAGTGAAAAAAATGAGACAAAAAGAGTAGCTATAGCAAAGGGAAGTATAAAAATGAATCCTAAAACTATAGAAATGATAAAGAACAACCAAATGAAAAAGGGGGATGTTTTATCAGTAGCTCAAATTGGTGGTATAACTGGAGCTAAAAAAACTTGGGATATAATACCTATGTGTCACAATATTTTTTTAACTGGTTCAGATATAAAATTTAATATTTTAGAAGATGAAATTGAAGTTGAGGCAACAGTATCAACAGTTGGAAAAACTGGAGTTGAAATGGAAGCTTTAACAGCTGCATCAGTAGCTATGCTTACTATATATGATATGTGTAAAGCTGTTGATAAGGAAATGGTAATAGGAAATATAAGAGTTATGAAAAAAATAGGTGGAAAAAGTGGGGAGTATGTTAGAAATGAATAAAAAAGGAATTGTACTAGCTATAAATATAAGTGATAAAAAAGGAGTAATAAAAAATCCAGTAGAAGTAGGTATATTTAAAGAAGATCATGGGTTAGTAGGGGATGCGCATGCTGGTAACTGGCATAGGCAAGTTAGCTTATTGTCGGATGAGAGTATAGATAAGCTAAGAAATAAGGGAATAGAAGATTTATCAGTTGGTAAATTTGCAGAAAATATAACTACTAAAGGTATAGTTTTATATGAACTTCCTGTTGGAACCAAATTAAAAATAGGAGATACTATACAAGAAGTAACTCAAATAGGGAAAACTTGTCATAAAGGGTGTGCTATAAAAACTCAAGTTGGGGATTGCGTAATGCCAAGAGAAGGTATATTTACCAAAGTTATTAAAGGTGGAAAAGTAATACCTGGTGATACAATAGAAGTAATATAAAACTAACTTAAATTAAGGAGCTGTCTATTTTAAGACAGCTCTTTTTATTTTAATCTAATATATTAGTTTTTATATAAAATATTATCTTTTTTTTTCTTAAAAATCACAGTAAATAAAAATCCACCTATTATAGCTGGAACAATCCAATTAAGTCCAAGGTTTGAAAATGGCAGCTTTTGAATTATTTCTATATTAAACCCTAAATTATTTAAAACTGTAAGAAGGCTCACTAAAAGCGTTGCATACGAAGCTCCTTTAAAAGTCACATCATGAGGAAAGATGTTTTTAAATATATTCATAACTACTAAAACTATAGATACAGGATAGATTAAACTTAATATAGGTACAGCAACTTGTATTATCTTATCAACACCAAAATTGGATATAATAGCACTAAAAATACATATAAATACAACTACATATTCATATTTAAGCTTTTTATTAGTAACATCTTCAAAGTATTTTCCTGTAACTGAAGTCAATCCAATTGCTGTAGTTAGGCAAGCAAAACCAACTACTATAGCTAGCATTATAGTTCCTACATTACCTAAAATCAGATGAGTTATATTTATAAGTAAAACTGTTTGTGATATAGAACTATCATAAATATTAGAAGATGATGCACCTAAAAATGTCAAACCACCATAAACTATAGTAAGACCTATACATGCAAGTAAAGCTGATTTTATTGTAAGAGACATAATTTCTGATTTTTCTTTGTAACCTTTACTTATAAAGGAAGTCATAACTAAAGCGACTATACCTCCTATACCTAAGGCATCCATTGTTTGATACCCTTGAGTAAGTCCTGTTATAAATAAATCATTAGAATTTACTTCTTTCAAATCTCCAATAGGAGATATTATTCCTTTTATTATTAAAACTGCTAATGATATCAATAGTATTGGAGTTAAAAACTTACCTATAATATCCATAACCTTATTAGGTTTTATAGTTAAAACTAAAGTTATAGAGAAAAATACTATAGAAAATAATACTGGATTCATATTTTTAAATATAGGTAAAATACTCATTTCAAAAGTTGTTGCAGCAGTTCTTGGTACAACTAGTATTGGACCAAGGCAAAGCATCATTAAAACCTCTAAGGTCAATCCAAACTTTTTACCAGCTCTTCCTATAACATTTTGTAGTGAACCTGATTTAGCAACAGCAATAATTGATAATAAAATTATTCCAACATCTGCAAATATAAATCCTAAAAAACTTATTAGCCATTGATTTCCAGATGTTAATCCTATGAAAGGTGGAAATATTAAATTTCCAGCTCCAAAGAACATAGAGAATAATGCAAATCCTATTATTAATATATCTTTATTTTTATTCATTATTTAACCTCTCTTTTAATTATTTTTAAATTTATATATAAAAAGGCCACATAGTTATATACTATGTGGCCTTTTTTGCCTAGGATTAAGAAAACCACATAGTATTTATCTATGTGGCCTAAGTACATGCTAAAATTAGCCATCATAGATACAAACAAAATTTAGTGTCTGTATCTATGACTTTCGATTTATATCATAAATACAAACTTAACTATAATAGCTAAAATAAAAGTTATGAAATTGTAAAGCTTTGGTTAAGTTTATATTAATCATTCTATTTTATCTCCTCTAAAAATTTTTTATTTTAAATCATTATATGCATTAAATGAAAAAAATGCAATAAAAAATATAAAAAATTTTATTAAAAAAATATTAAAAAAGTTTTTCGTCAATTGATAAATATTTGAAGGATTGAGAATATATCAAACAAAATTTTATATTAGACAAAAAATAAATACAAATTAATAATTAATAATTTATCTAAATTAAAATTAATTTAATAATTTATTAATAAAAATAGTAGGTGTCAAATTATAATATATGTAGAAAAACATAGTAAATTATCGAAAAATAAAATTAACATAGGATTATAGATAAATAACATGAGTAAATGTAGAAATAACGATTAAATTGAATTAAAAAAACTGTTTTCATTTGGTATATTATTTAGAAAAATAAGAATAGTTGTAATATTTAATAAAAATCAAATTATATTGAAAAGTAAAAATAATAATGCTATTCTTTGAAATGAAAGAGATGATAAATTTATAACAAAATTAAAAATTTATCATTTAAAGAAATCATACATATTTAAGGGGGATTAACATGTCACAACCAAGCAATAGTGCTAAAAAACTTACATTAATGCCATTAATACTTATGATATTTACATCAGTATTTGGTTTTTCTAACATGCCAAGAGCGTTCTATTTAATGGGATACTCAGCAATACCATGGTATGTTTTAAGTGCAATACTATTTTTCATACCATATGCATTTATGATGGCAGAGTATGGTTCAGCATTTAAAAAAGAAAGTGGAGGAATGTATTCATGGATGGAAAAATCTATAGGAGCTAAATATGCTTTTATAGGAACATTTATGTGGTATGCTTCTTATATAATTTGGATGGTAAGTGTATCTTCAAGTTTATGGATACCATTATCAAATGCAATATTTGGATACGATGCTACAGCAACATGGAGTTTATTTGGATTAAGTTCAGTTCAGACTTTAGGAATATTGGGGATAATATGGATAGCTGTAGTTACATTTGTATCAACTAAAGGTATTGATAAAATAAGTAAAATAACTTCAATAGGTGGAACAGCTGTTGCACTTTTAAATATAGTTTTATTAGGTGGAGGTGTACTTGTAGTTATTTTAAATGGGGAATTGGCTCAACCTATAAGTAATATAGCTCAATCATTTACACAATCACCAAGTCCAAATTATCAAACTGGATTAGCTGTATTATCTTTCTTAACATTTGCAGTATTTGCATTTGGTGGGTTGGAAGTTTTAGGTGGATTAGTTGATCAAACTGAAAATGCTGAAAAAACTTTCCCTAAAGGGCTTGCTATATCAGCAATAGTAATATCATTAGGATATGCACTTGGTATATTTGCTTGTGGTATGTTTACTAACTGGAATCAAGTTTTAGGCGGGGAAAATGTTAATATGGCTAATGCGACATACATATTAATGAGTAACTTAGGATATAAAATAGGTTCGGGATTTGGTTTATCTGAAGGGGTATCATTAGCTATAGGAGCATGGACTGCAAGATTTGTAGGTCTTTCAATGTTCTTATCATTAACAGGAGCATTCTTTACTTTAACTTATTCTCCTTTAAAAACATTAATACAAGGTGCACCAAAAGAATTATGGCCTGGTAAATTAGGAGAGTTAAAAAATGGGATGCCTGTAAATGCTATGAAAGTTCAAGCTATAGTAGTTATAGGAATGATACTTATAGTATCATTTGGTGGTAAAAATGCAGATGAATTCTTTACCATATTAACTTTAATGACTAATGTTGCTATGACAATAACATATATGTTCTTATCAGCAGCATTCCCTGCATTTAAAAAGAAACAATTAAATGGAGAAATAGAAAAATCATATGTAGTTTATAAGACTAAATGGGCAGCAATTGTATCATCTATAATAGTAACTGCAATAGTAGGATTTGCAAATGTATTTACTATAATAGAACCAGTGCTATCTTCTAAAGAGGGATTAAAAGATACATTGACTATGATAGGTGGACCAGCGGCATTTGCATTAACAGGGTTTATACTATTTACTGTTTATGAAAATAAACACTTAAAGAAGGTAAAGAAAACTGAAAAAGTTGTAGGATAAATAAAAAGCTATCTCGATTTTGAGATAGCTTTTTTTATTAAATATAAAATTATATTGCACACAAGTACTATCTGTTATATATTATATATAACAGATAGTATAATATTAGGGGGAGTATTAAAATGTTAAAACTAGAAAATGTAACAAAATATTATAATAAAAAAGTAGCTATAGAAAATATATCTATAGAAATAAACAAAGGTGAGATATTTGGGTTTATAGGACATAATGGAGCAGGTAAAACAACAACTTTAAAAGCTATTGTTGGAATTCATGATTTTGAAAGTGGAGATATAACTATAAATTCCAAATCAATAAAAACAAATGCTATAGAATGTAAAAGACAAATTGCATATATACCTGATAACCCAGACTTATATGAATCTTTAACAGGAATACAGTATTTAAATTTTATTGCAGATATATTTAAGGTAGACAAAATTAAAAGAGAAGAGCGTATAAAGGAATATGCTAAAAAGTTTGAAATAGAAAGTGCACTAGGTTCAATTATTGGAGCTTACTCTCATGGGATGAAACAAAAGTTAGCTATTATATCTGGACTTATACATGACCCAAACATATTAATACTTGATGAACCTTTTGTAGGTCTTGATCCAAAAGCTTCTTATACACTTAAAGAAATAATGAAAAAGTTTTGTGAAAATGGAGGTTGTATATTATTTTCAACACATGTGCTTGAAGTAGCTGAAAAAATATGCGATAAAATAGCAATAATAAAAGATGGAAAAATAATAACTTCTGGAACTACAAATGAAGTTAAAGGGGATAAATCTCTTGAAAATTTATTTATGGAGTTGATTGATAATGAGTAATTTAGGACTTTTATTAAAAATAAGTTTTTTAAACACTATTGGAATAAATAAATTAAGAGAAAGTAGTAAAGCTGAAAATATAAAAAAAATATCAATAGGAATACTTATATTATTTTCAATTATTGTTTTAATGGGTTCAATGTTTTCTTTAATGCTAGATTTAGCAGACATGTTGAAAAAAGTAAATCAGATGGAACTATTATTAGTAATTGGATTTTTAGGAGCTGTAATTTTTAATTTAGTTAACTCTATATATAAAGCGCCTTCATATTTGTATCAAGCAAGAGACTATGAAATGTTATCTAGTTTACCAATTAAGGACTCAACAATCTTTGCAAGTAAGATAATTTTATTAGTTTCAAGTAACTATCTATATTCAGCCTTTATTATGATAATTCCATCACTTGTATATTTTATTAAAGGCAATTACTCTTTTATTTATATAATAAATTTATTAATTATGTTTATAACAACACCTTTTATACCTATAATAATATCTTCAATAATAACTTATTTAATAGGAAGGTTATCATACAATAGTAGATATAAAAATTCTATTTTAATAATAGGCAGCATATTGGCTACTTTGGTAATTATTTTGATATCTTACAATATGGATAATTTTTTAGAGGTTATAATAAAAAATAGTTCATCTATAATTGAAATTTCTAAAAAAATTTATGTTCCAGCTTATTATTTTATAGATGGACTTAAAAATAATAACTTACTATCAGTTTTAATATTTTCTTTTTTATCTATAACGCCATTTATAATATTTATTTTAATATTTTCAAAAGGATTTAGAAAAATAAATTCAAAAATGACTGAAGGTTATAAAGTAAATGATTATAAAGTAAAAGGACTTAAAAGTTCTAAACCTATAAAAGCGTTATTAAATAAAGAACTAAAAAGATATTTTTCATCTTATATATATGTTTTAAATACTTCTTTTGGATTGGTTTTATTAGGTGTTTTAGCCGTAGGAATTATAATATTAGGAAAAGATAAAATAGCTACTATAATAAATTTATCATCTTATACTAGTATGTTTAATGTACAGATAACTATGATAATTATGTTTTGTATATTTATGAGTTGTACTACTAGTAGTTCTATATCTTTAGAAGGTAAAAATTTATGGATACTAAAAAGCTTACCTATAGACGAATTAGATATATTTAAATCTAAATTAGGTATAAATATTTTATTAGTTTTACCTATTGCATTAATAAGCTTTTTACTGATATCTATTAAACTTAAATTTAGTATATTTTATATAATAATAATGTCTATTTTAATAATAGTTAGTTCATTTTTTATAGCACTATATGGATTATTTATAAATTTACTTTATCCAAAACTTGATTATATAAATGAAGTTGAAGTTGTTAAAAGAGGATTAAGTTCAACTATATCAATATTTTCTAGCTTAGCTTATTTAGGAATTTATGGAGCAATATATTATTTTTTAAAACTTGATTTTAATGTGCTATTAATTTTGGCAATTACTATAACTTTAGCAATGGATTTAATTTTATGGAAAATAATAAAAACTAAGGGTGTAAATTTATTTAGAAACTTAGGATAAAAAATATTTAAATTTATAGATTAAAGATGTGAATAAACTTAACAAAATATAAAATTTATTTTAAATTTTCTATACAATCTTTAAAAATATTATATAATAAATACAAAATAGAATTATATTTTAAAGGTGGGTAGAAATGGACGCAAAAAAGTATGATAAAGATAATCCAAGCTTAGTAAACTCTATGGTATGTGCAATTGATATATTAGGATTTTCACAAATGATAGTTGATTCTTGCCGAGATGGATATGGAGACAAATTACTTAAAGAAATTAATTATCTTATAACTAAAAATAAACAATGTATAACACCAAATAAATACAGTAAGGGTAAAGTTAAAATTTTTACTGATAATATGGTAGTTGCATATCCTATAAAAGATGATGGAGAAAAAGAACTAGATGAAATTTTAGAAAATGTTTCAGAATATCAATTTAACTTATCATTAGAAGGACTTTTTGTTAGAGGAGGAGTAAGTGTAGGTGATTTTTATATAAACGAAGATATCGTATTTGGACCTGCACTTCTTGATGCACATAATACTGAAAGTAAAATAGCTTGCTATCCAAGAATCGTATTAGATGAAAAAACTGTTAAATTATTAAAAAAATATATAAATTATTATGATGCAGCTCCTCAAAAAAATAAGATACTAATAGATAGTGATGGACAATGGTTTTTAAATTATCTAAATACTATATTTAAATTTTATACAGAGTGCAATAATGACTATGAATTTGAAAGAGTGCAGCATGAACTTTTATTTAGACATAAAAAGAAACTTGAAGAATTATTAAGTATACACAAGACTAATATAGCAGTTTGGGATAAGTATGTTTGGACAGCAAATTACCATAATTGTTTCTGTGATTTACATTTTCCAAATGAAAAATGGTTAAAAATAGCTAAGAAGGATTTACTTTCATGGCCAAGACAAATTTCAAATAGTGATATATAAATTAAAAGCTTGCTAGAGGGTATCGTAATTTACGATACCCTCTATTTATTGTATTATTAAGCTTTGTTTATAGATTTATATTGATATTTTTTTATTTTGAATGGATATGCAAAATATTACACAAAATAAAATTTGAAAAAATTAAAACTTTTTAATACATATAAAACGTCTATATATATGTAAGAGAGAGGAGGCCCAAAGATTTAAATGAATATATTGAGCTCAAGCAAAAAAATAAAAGAATCAAAAGTAAAAGACTATATAGTTGAAAATCAAGAGAGATTTTACAAAATAGCATACAGTTATGTCAAAAACGAAGATGATGCATTAGATATTGTACATGATGCTATATGTAAGGCACTTCAAAAAATAGATACTCTTAAAAATATAGAAGTAGTTAAAACTTGGTTTTATAAAATATTAGTAAATAGCGCTATAGATTATATAAGAAAAAACAACAAGTATGTAAGCTTAAGTCAAGAAGATATGATAAATGAAAAAATATCAAATGATATATATTCTGATATAGATCTTGAACAAGCACTAGATAGGCTTCCGGAAGAATACAAAAGTATAATAATGTTGAGATACTTTGAGGATATGAAAATAGAAGAAATAGCTAATGTTTTACAACAAAACATAAACACTGTGAAAACAAAATTATACAAAGGGTTAAGACGGCTTAAAATAAAAATAAATACAGAGGATTAGTGAGGAGAGCTATTTATGGGTGATAGATATAAAATAGATAAACTAAAAGAAAACTACAACAATATAAAAATTCCTGCAAGATTAAATGATGTAGTAAATGATGCTATAAATAAAAAAAGTAATCATAAGATACAAACAAAATGGTTAGTAACAGCTGCATCTATATGCGCAGTTGTAGGAGCTATAAATATAAATCCAGTATTTGCTGACAATTTAGAACAAATTCCTGTTATAGGAAACATAGTAAAGATAGTGAATTTTTCTAACTACCAAATAAAGGATAACGGATATGAGGCTTCTATAAAAGTGCCTAAGATTGAAGGGCTAGATAATAAAGAGTTAGAGTATAAACTAAATAAAGAGTTTGAGGAAAATGGAAAGAAATTATACAGTCAATACTTAGAAGAGGTAAAGGGATTAAAGGAATCAAATGAAAGTGGTCATAAATCTGCTGAATCTTGGTATGAAGTAAAAACTGATAATGACAATATATTATCTCTTGTTATATATGAGTATGAGGCAGAAGGCTCATCTAATACTACAAGAAGATTTTACAATATAGATAAGAAGAATCAAACTGTACTAACATTAGAAGGTATGTTTAAAAATGATGATTATATAAACGTAATCAGTGAAAATATAAAACAGCAAATGGCAGAACAAATGAAAAAAGATAAGAATAAAATTTACTGGCTAAATGATAAAGAAGCTAGAAATAGTAATTTTAAGTCTATAAAAAGGGATCAGGGATTTTATATAAATAAAAGTGGAGAACTTGTTATATGTTTTGATAAGTATGAAGTAGGACCTGGAGCTATGGGATTAGTTGAATTTACTATACCAAAGGATATAATAAAGCCACTTATGAACTAAGGAGGTATTTAAGTGGAATCGAAGATATTAATTAGAACATTATTTACAATAGGTTCAGTAGGCTTGGCAGCGACTGTATATTTTATTATATTAAATCTTAATATGTAAATAAAAATTGTGAATTTTAGGGGAGATAGAGTCTATTTATAGGCTCTATTTTTATTTTTAAAATTAAGAGCAAAACATTATAAGATAAAGCCAAATAATAAATTTAGTAAATTTAAAAAAAAGAGTAGACTTTTTCAATTAATATGATATACTAATTAGTGTAAAAAGGATACACTAATTAAATTTGGAGGGTAAGTATGTCTAACATAAATAATATAAGTGATAGATTATTTGGGAATGTTATAGTAAATCCAACTAGAGGTGAATTAAGATCACTAGCAAATAATATGGAAAAAACTACAGAGTTTAATAGTGCTAGTTATATAAGTGAAGTAAAAAATAGAAGTGCAAAAAATACTTATATAGTTGATGAAATAGAAACAGGGGTAGATCAACAGAAAATAAGCAAAGCCAAAGCAGATGAAATAGCAGCTAAGGTTTTTGAATATATAAAAAATAAAGATGTAATAAGAGTAGATAGAAAAATGGGAATGAATGAAAAGTTCTCTTTTAACTGTAGATTATATATATCAAAAGAATATGCAAGAATAGCTCATATGTGGAATAATACTTTATTTAATCCAACAGATAGTGAAAATCCAGATTTAGTAAGTATATATATTCCTGAATGGCCAGAAAGAATAATGATAGCTTATCCTGAAAGTGGAGTTACATTTATACTAGGTAGTGACTATTTTGGAGAATCTAAAAAATCTTTCTTAAGAATGGCTATGTATAAAGTAAAAAAAGCAGGTGGATTAGGATTTCATGCTGGAAGTAAAGTACTTAGAGTTTATGATAAAAACGATGAATTAAAAGATGTAGGATTTATAATGTTTGGTCTTAGTGGAACTGGTAAAACTACATTAACTATACATGACCATGAATTATCTGGAGAAGAAAAAGCAGTAGTAAGACAAGATGATGTTGTATTTATGGATGAAGATGGATGTTGTTTTGGAACAGAGAATGGATTTTATATAAAAACAGAAGGATTAAATCCTAAGCAACAAAGTGTTTTATATAAAGCTGCAACAAGTGAAAATGCAGCATTAGAAAATATAAAAGTTGATGAAAATGGAAAAGTAGATTTCTATGATACAACTCTTACATCAAATGGTAGAGGGGTTATATTAAGAGATGAAATAGATACAACTGATGATACAGTAGATTTAGAAAAAGCAAATAAAATAATTTTTATAACTAGAAGAAATGATATAGTACCACCTGTTGTTAAGTTAGATCCAAAACAAGCACTAGATGCATTTATGTTAGGAGAATCCATAGAGACTTCAGCAGGAGACCCTACAAAAGCAGGGCAATCAAAAAGATGTGTTGGAACAAATCCTTTTATAATGGGACCAGAAATAGAAGAAGGATTAAGGCTTAAAGAAATACTTCAAAATAATCCGGATATGGAATGCTTCATATTAAATACAGGAAGTGTTGGAGCAAAAGAAAATACTGATGGTGAAAAATTAACTATAAAAGTTTCTACAACTATAATGAAAGAAATAGCAAGAGACAATATAACTTGGGTAAAAGATGATGAATGGGGTTATATGATTCCTACTAATGTTTGTGGAATAGATATAGAAAAATATAATCCAAGAAATTATTATACTAAAGAAGAGTATGCTAAAATAGCAACTAAGTTAAAATTAGAAAGACAAGAATGGTTAGCTAAATATGAAAATTTAGTTATAGATGAGATAGCAGCTACTATATAAGAAATATATACAAAGGTATGTCTTGAAAAAAGACATACCTTTTATTATTGTTCTCAAAAAACACCTCACTATTACTATTATACCACGAAAAAAAAATAAAAAATAGAATGGAAAAACCCAACGATTTCCATTACAATTAATGTAAGTTAAATATAAAACTTAAAAATAATTAAGTATTTAACTAATGTTTTATACAAGGGGGTACTACTTATGAACGTAAGAGTAATTGGTAAAAATATAAATCCAACAGAAAGTATAGAATCTAAGATTGAAAGTAAGATGGAGAAGTTACAACAGTACCTTAACGTAGATACAGATGTAAAAGTGACAATAAGTGCTAAAAAAGAAGATCAATCAGTAGAAGTAACTATAGCACCTATAAAGGGACCTATAATAAGAGCTGAAGATACTCAAAAAGACTTATATGCAGCTATAGATACAGTGTATGATAAACTATATAAGCAACTTAGAAAGTATAAAACTAGAGCAAAAAATAGAAAACATCATCATAAAAGCATAAGATTTGAAAATATTGAAGATTATGATTTTACTAATGATACTGATGAAAAAGATATACATATAGAAAGGGTGAAAAAATTCTCAATAAAACCTATGAGTAGTGAAGAAGCTATTTTACAAATGGAACTATTGGGACATGACTTCTATATGTTTAGAAATTCAGAAACTGATAAAATAAGTACAGTATATAAAAGACATGGACTAGGATATGGAATAATTGAAGAACAATAATATTTCATATATGGTAATTGAAATTTAAATAAAAATAAAAAGTGATTAGAATTAATTAATTCTAATCACTTTTTTAGTGTTTGAATTAAATTTGACTTTATATAAAAAATAAGTAATATTAATAAATAAGTATGCAAAAAGGTGGTGTAAAATGGGTAGGTTTATAATTACCGTAGTTACTATATTAACATTTATAGTTTTAATTGCCAGAAATAGAAAAATTGACAAGCATCTTAAAAAAAGAGTTACATCGACTTTTAAAGCAATCAATAAAACGTATATAGAAATTTTTAAACAAAAACAAATTTTATCAAGACTTATTCAAGGCGCTCTTTTAGTTTTTGCTGAATTATCTAGTTTTGTTGGGATATATACAACAATAACTAAGCACCTAGAATTAGGAACTTTATATGGTGGAGTTGAATTTTTATTAAAAGGTATTATAACGATAATTTGTTTTATAATAGTACATTACTCAATTGGATATATGTTGTATTTAAGTTTGAAAATACAAAGTTTTATAAATACAGTTGAACATAAAAATCTAAAAGTAGATTTTATACTAAGCTATTTTATGATAAGTACATATTTGACTATACTTGTATTATTTCCAAAGGAATTTATAGACAATGTAGTTATAGGTCTCTTAGGAATGGGAGTTTGTTATTACTTAAATATAAAAACTTTGATAACTATAATAGCAAATCCATACAATATAAAATCTATGAAAAAAGAAGATAATGGATACTCAAGAATTATAATAGCTTCAATATTAATACTTTTAATGTTGATAATAAATTTATATCTAATAGTTTGTTTAATAAATGGGCTTGAAAAAGGAGCATTTTTAAATGCTAATACTAACTTTGATTTATCCTATTATACGGTAATAACCTTTACTACAATTGGATATGGAGATATAATACCAACTACAGTTTTAGCAAAGATAGCATCTATGTTAATCTCTGTTACAAGCGTAGTTTGTTTAAGTGTATTTTTAAGTAGCGTTTTATCATACAAAGATGAACTATCTAATGATTAGATAATTCATCTTTTTTATTAAATGTATCTTTTCTATATATTTTCTTTTTAATAACAATAGTATTTTTTCTTTTAAATAATTTGTCTAGATAATTATAATAAGTACCTGGGGTTATTATACCGTTTATAGCTATTAAATCTAGTCCAGCAGAACCAACTATTGTATCAGCTAATCTAACACAATTAGAAGTTAAGGTAAAATATGTTTTAAAATAACCTTGTTTAAACTTATAAAAAGTACAATTTGTAGCTAAATAAAGTAAGTTAGTTTCATCAGTGTAAGTTGAATTAGGGTGTTTTTGAACATCACATTTCCATTCATAGCAATTTGATTTAATTATATCTATTTTAGATTTTATAGCACTATACTGATTTTTATTTAAAGCCAAAGTAAAACCTATTAAAGATCGATTACATTCTTTATTTAAAAAATTTATATATTCTTTGGTATTTGCTTCAATTAAAACACCATCGCTTATTAAGGTAAATAATCTATTTGAACTACTATCATAAGTTCCATAAGAATAAGTTATATTATCAATAGAAATATCTATATGACCAAAGCCATTAGCACAATCAGGTGCTAAATGAATAAATATTTCCATAGTAGAATAATAATTATTCTCTATATAACTTTCTTTGCTTTCTACAAAAATATCATTTCTTGGATTTATTTTTATAGATTCGTTTATTTTTTCAAGTAGATGTTGGGGAATAAAGGCTGCATACAGTAAAGGTAATCCAATTCTTATTTTCCTTTTTACTCTATCTGGAATTGTATTACTATAAGATATCTCTTTAAAAAAATCAGAAAATAGTGTAAGAGAATATAATACTATATAAATCCCTGAAAATTTAGCAACAATATACATATATTGTTGAGGATGAAACAATAAAATCAAGCTAAATACTAAAGATATGATACTAACTGCCATACCAATAGCCCGACCTTTTACTTTATTTTTATAAAGCACAATGGCAGCTACTAATCTTGCAATGAAATTTAAAAAAGCATACATACCAATTATTCTTACAATAGATATTCCTAAAAATATTGGGTTAAATTTGATAAAAATTGCTAAAGATACATAAAAAATACCTATAAATAATTTAATTAGTAACCTTTTTTCTTTATTAAAAATATATGTAAGTATAGACAAAGCTCCTAAAACTATAAATACGAATGATATCATATCCAAGGTTACATCAGCTATAAACGTAAAATTAAATAATACTAGTAACCCCAATGTTAGTGATGAAAGAGCAGAAAATAGTATTGTAAATGGTGATATAGTTTTTATAGTCATATAAAAAACTCCTTTTATTAATTGATTTTAAGCACATAAACTATAACATTAAATTAAAAAGAAAAAATCTAGTAAACTCACTTAATAATTAAGGTTTATTTAAGATAAATTTAAAGTTTAATTTATAGACTATAATTTGATATACCCTTATAATTAATGAATAATCAATAATAGGAGGAGACAAAATGACATCAAGATTTGAAGGAAATTTATTAGGATTAATAGGAGTTAACATATTAGCAGCAATAATAAGTTTTGTGACATTGGGAATAGCTACTCCATGGGCTATGTGTATAAAGTACAGATGGGAAATAGATAATACTGTTGTAGATGGAAAAAGATTAAAGTTTGTAGGAAGCGGGACGGATTTATTTTTCCAATATATAAAATGGTGGATACTTACTATAATAACTTTAGGAATATATGGATTTTGGTTATATATAAATGTAATAAAGTGGAAAGTTGAAAATACAACATTTGAAAACTAATGAGGGTTAATATATCCTCATTTTTTTATTTTCCTTTAAAGTTAAAATGTTGTAACTAATTTTGAATCTTATTTTATGACAACGTATGCAAAATTATTATATAATTAACTTATAAAAGACAAAATAAGGTAATTTGGGGGGATTTTTTTGAAAAAAAGTATTAAATTAAGTAAAAAACAAACTATTATTGGGGGAATAGTTGTTATATCTATATTTGCAGGGGGGTTTACTATAGTAAAAAAAGTTCAAGGTAATAAACAATCCGAAGCGGTAATGCAAGCGACTCCAGAAATATATACTGTTCCAGGAAAAGAAAAAATATTTGTAAATGGGAAAATCGTACCAGCAAAAAAAGAAGATTTTTCTGTAGATGGGGAAAAAGGGATATTAGATACTATAAAAGTAGAAGATGGACAAAATGTAGAACAAGGTCAGCAATTATTTATTTGTAAAAATGAAACTGTAATATCCGAAATTGAAGATTTAAAAGAACAAATAAAAGTAAAAGAAAATGAAAAAAATAATTTAAATAATTTAGAAGAAGAACAAAAAAAGTCTATAGATTTAGAAATTGGGCAAATGAATAATAAGATAAAGAGCCTTGAATCAAAGGCTTATCAAACAGTATATGCACCGTTTAGTGGAAAAATTTATATAAATGAAAAAACTCAAAATGGAGAACAATCTCCTTCGTTAATGACATTAGAGACTAATGAATTTTATATAAAAGGACAAGCAAGTGAGCAAGACTTATCTAAGATTAATATAGATCAAGAAGTTGATATATTAGTATACTCAACAAAGGAAAAGTTTAAAGGAAAAGTTATATCTATAGGAGAAAGACCATCGACTGATCAAAATGAAGGTAATATGTCTGGAAATCAAAATATGTCTTACTATGATATAAAAATTAGCTTTTTAGAAAATCAAGATTTATCAAAAGTTAAAAATGGATTTCATGTTCAAAGTACAATAGAAGCTTCAAATAATAAAATAAAAGTTCCATATACTGCTTTAATTCAAGAAGATGAAAAGAAGTTTGTATACAAAGTTATCGATGGAATAGTGTATAAACAAGAAGTAAAAGCAGAAGAAGTTACAGATGAATTTGCCACTATAGTTGAAGGTGTAGGAGAAAACGATGAAGTAATACGATATTCAGATGATAAAGGGATAAAAGAGGGTCAAAATATTTATGAAGGTCAAGGTGTAGCATCTGAAGGAGAGGTAAAGTAATTGAGTAAAGTAATAGAACTTAAGAACCTTCAAAAAAGATACAAGGTTGGCAAAGAAAAACTACACGTTTTGAAATCTATAAATTTAACTATAAACCAAGGCGAATTTGTAATGATAATGGGTAAATCAGGTAGTGGAAAAACTACATTATTAAATATATTGGGTTTTTTGGATAAGTTTGATGATGGAAGCTATTTTTTTGAATATAATAATGTTACAAATTTAAATGAAAATAAGCGCTCTGAATTTAGAAATACAAATATAGGTTTTGTATTTCAACAATTTAATTTAGTAGAAACTTTAAATGTTTTCCAAAATGTAGAACTTCCTATGATATATAATAGTAAATTTTCAAAAAAAGAAAGAAAAGAAAGAGTAGAAAGGAGTCTAAAAGTAGTAGGACTTTTAGATAAAGTAAAGCAAAAACCGCTTCAATTATCAGGGGGACAACAACAACGTGTAGCAATTGCAAGAGCTTTGGTAAATGATCCTCAAATAATATTTGCAGATGAACCAACAGGAGCACTAGACAGTGAAACTGGAATTGAGATAATGAATTTACTTAAAAGCTTAAATGACAGTGGTAAAACTGTAATAATGGTTACTCATGATACAGATCTAACAAACTATGCAACAAAGCTTATAAATTTAAAAGATGGTGCCATAGTAGAGGGGGTTTAGCTGTGAATTTGATGAAAAATGCTCTAGCAAATTTAAAAGCCCATAAATTACGTGTATTTGTAACCATGATATGGATAATTATAGGTATAACTTCCGTAATAGTTGTAACTTCAATTGGAGCTGGCCTTGAAGAAAAGATGAAAGAATCAACTGATAAAGTAAGTAAGAAAAAAACCACTATAAGGTTTGAGCCTACAAATTATAGTATGGTTGATTATTCTGTATTTTTAAGACCTTTTACAATGCAAGATATAGAATCTATATCTTTTATGGAAGGAGTACAAAGAGTAAAACCTACAACTGAAGGAAGTGAACTTAGTACAACTTATGGATATGAAGGTTTTGTTGATAAAAAATCAACTTCCATAGAACTTAATTCATATAAAAAAAGTAAAAAAGTCAAAATTTCTCATGGTAGAGATTTTGGTTACGATGATGACGAACGAAAAGTAGTATTAATTACAATGCAAAATGCTATGGATTTATTTGAAAATCCAGAAGAGGCAATAGGAAATGCAATAAATATAGATGGTGATTTATATGAAATTGTAGGTATTTTAGAAGAGGAAGTTCAAGAATCACAAAATCAAATTGAAGCTATGTACAGTGGTGGAAATATGGAATATCAAACAGCTTTAATGCCTAAAAAAGTGTTTGAAAAATTAGTCAATAAGTATAACTATGGAAACAGTGAAATAAATAGCATTGATATAGTTGCATCTCCTGGACATGATGTATATGAAGTTGCAAACAATGTGGCTATGAAACTTCAAGAATTACATTCGGATTTAGATGGAAATTATGTAACAGAAAATATGGACAATGCTCATATGGAATTAGAGTATATGACATCAAGTATTGATAAATTTGTAAAAATAATAACTTTAGTTTCTCTATTTGTAGGTGGAATAGGGGTAATGAATATAATGTATATGTCTGTAGTTGAAAGACAAAAAGAAATAGGTATAAGAAGAGCTATAGGTGCAAAACCAAGAAATATAATGTTTCAGTTTTTAGTTGAATCTACGTTTATAACAATTATAGGCGGAATATTAGGAATGATTATAGGTATTATAGCTGTAAATTATGTATCTAATATGTTGCCATTTAAAGCAATACTATCTGTTAAAGGATTTGTATATGCATCATTAACATCTATTTTAACAGGAGTTATATTTGGACTTATACCAGCCTTTAAGGCATCTAGATTAGATCCAATTAAAGCTATACAAAAGTAATTTTATTAAGAAAATTTTGTATATATATATATCAAATTTATTAGCTTTAACTTTTTCGGTATTCAAGTTTAAAAAATAAAGCTGATATTTTATTAGATAGTTTAATTAAAAATACCTTCATTATATAATGAAGGTATTTTTAATTAAATGTAATAACTATATATTTACTTTATAAGTATTTAAAGCAGTATTATAATTCATATACATTTAAATTGGATAATTGTAAAATTGAAAATTTATTTTATATCAAAAAAAGACAATATAGTATATAATATATTCTGTAAAAAAGAAAAAAATGGTAAATTAGGGGTGAGTTTTTTGAAAGAAAATATCGAAGTAAGAAAACAGAAAATTATTATTGGAATAATTATATTTATTATTATATCTATAATTGGATTGATTATTATTAAAAAACTCCAATTAAATAAAAACCAACATATGAAGGCTCAAGGTCCAGAACTATATACAGTTCCACAAAAAGAAAAGGTAGTCATAGATGGTGAGATTAAACCAATTAAATCAGAAGAATTTTTTATAGATAGAAGTAAAGCGTTAGATAATATAAATGTAGAAAATGGGCAAATTGTGGAACAAGGCAGTGTTTTATTTACATGTAAAGATGAGTCGATAAAACCTAAGATAGACTTTTTAAAAGATTACATAGAAATTAAAAATTCAACAAAAGATGCTACGAAGTTCAGTGAAAATACTGATGAAAATCTATTAAATAGTAAGATTAATGAAATTGAATCCAATGCTTCAGTATCAGTAATAGCACCATTCAAAGGTAAGGTGTATATAAATGAACCAATCTCAAATAAAAATGATGTGAATCCATTAATTACACTAAGCAGTCCAGATTTGTGTATAAAAGGATTAATAACAGAAGAAAATTTACCTAAAGTAGCTTTAAATCAAAATGTAGAGATATTTGTAAATCCTACTAATGAACATATCAAAGGAAAAATTTCTTTTATAGATGATAGACCATCAAAAAATATTAATAATGATAAAAAGAAGAATGTATCATATTATTCTATTAAGATTGATTTTTTGGAAAATCAGGATTTATCAAGAATTAAAGATGGGTTTCATGTAAAAAGTACAATGGAAGCTATAAATAGTAAAATAAAAGTGCCGTATTCTGCATTGGGTCAAGATGGTGAAAAAAAATATGTATACAAAGTTATAGATGGAGTTATCTACAAACAAGAGGTAAAAACAGCCGAAGTTACTGATAAATATGCTATTATAACAGAAGGTGTCGGAGAAAATGATAAAATAATAAAATATGCAAAAAATAAGTCTATAAAAGATGGAGATACTATAAGTTATAGCCATAATAATAAATCTAAAAAATAAATATTAAAGAAAATTAAAAATTGGCTTATAAATTATTTATGAGTCAGTTTTTAATTTGTAAATAAAAACATTTAAAAGACATATTTAATATATAATGATTAAATTGAAAGTTATATATTTTAAAATATAATTATTTTTAGAAAATACAAAAAAATAGGAATATTATATCTTAAAGAACTGACATTGATTTAATTTTAACATAGGAATATAATAATGACATAAAGAAATTTCCTATATTTTACTTTTAATATTTTTAGTGTTGGCAATCATAAGTAAGAGGTGATTTTACTATGAAGGAAAACAATATCAAGAAAAATATTAAAGAAGAGAACTTAACAGAGAAAAAGAAAAGAATAAGTTCTGTTGTAAATTCTATATTAAGTGAAAGTACAAGTAAATCTGATCCAGATGGACATTATACTGGATGTCCAAAAGGAAAAGCTATAAAACCGATACAAGATGTAGATGACTTATAGGAAAGTAAAAATTACACCGAGGAAGGAGATTTCTTATGATTTATACAACAGAAATCACAAATATGTGTAAAATTAATAAAGGGCCTAATCATGGACCAGCACCAATACCAGAAGAAGGTAAATGGGTAAAAGCTACACAAATAACAGATATATCAGGATTAACTCATGGTGTAGGTTGGTGTGCACCTCAACAAGGAGCATGTAAGTTAACATTAAATGTTAAAGATGGAATAATACAAGAAGCTCTAGTTGAAACAATAGGATGCTCAGGAATGACTCACTCAGCTGCAATGGCATCTGAAATTCTTCCAGGAAAAACTATATTAGAAGCATTAAACACTGATTTAGTATGTGATGCAATAAATACTGCTATGAGAGAGTTATTTTTACAAATAGTATATGGTAGAAGTCAAACTGCATTTTCTGAAGGTGGTTTACCAGTAGGAGCAGGACTTGAAGATTTAGGAAAAGGCCTTAGAAGTCAAGTAGGAACTATGTATGGAAGTCTTGCAAAAGGACCTAGATACTTAGAGATGGCTGAAGGATACATAACTAAAGTTGCTTTAGATGAAGATAGTGAAATAATAGGATATGAATATGTTCACCTTGGAAAAATGATGGAAATGGTGGCTAAGGGTGTAGAAGCTAATGAGGCACTAGAAAAAGCTAAATCTACATATGGAAGATTTAATGAAGGTGTTAAAGTTATAGACCCAAGACATGAATAATAAAAAGGAAGGTGAACTTAAATGGCTTTATTTGAAAGTTATGAAAGAAGAATAAATCAAATAACTCCTGTACTTGAAAAATACGGATTTAATTCTATAGAAGAGTGTAGAGAACTTTGTAACTCAAAGGGATTTGACCCTTATCAAATAGTTAAAGATACTCAAAATATAGCATTTGAAAATGCTTGTTGGGCATACACATTAGGAGCTGCAATAGCTATAAAAAAAGAATGCAAAAAAGCAGCAGATGCTGCTGAAGCTATAGGTGAAGGATTACAAGCATTTTGTATTCCAGGTTCTGTTGCTGATGATAGAAAAGTAGGTCTTGGTCATGGTAATTTAGGTGGAATGCTTTTAAGAGATGAAACTAAGTGTTTTGCTTTTTTAGCAGGGCATGAATCTTTTGCAGCAGCAGAAGGTGCTATAAAAATAGCTGAAAAGGCAAATAAGGTTAGAAAAGAAGATTTAAGAGTTATATTAAATGGTCTTGGAAAAGATGCTGCTTATATAATATCTAGAATTAATGGATTTACATATGTTCAAACAGAGTTTGATTACTATACTGGAGAATTAAAAATAGCAAGAGAAAAAGCTTTTTCTAAAGGAGAAAGAAGTAAAGTTAGATGCTATGGATGTGATGATGTTAGAGAAGGTGTTGCAATAATGCATAATGAGGGAGTTGATGTTTCTATAACTGGTAACTCAACTAATCCAACAAGATTCCAACATCCAGTAGCTGGAACATATAAAAAAGAATGTTATCAAGAAGGGAAAAAATATTTCTCAGTAGCTTCAGGTGGAGGTACAGGAAGAACTCTTCATCCTGATAATATGGCAGCTGGACCAGCTTCTTATGGTATGACTGATACTATGGGAAGAATGCATTCAGATGCACAATTTGCAGGGTCTTCTTCTGTCCCAGCACATGTTGAAATGATGGGGCTTATAGGAATGGGTAACAATCCTATGGTTGGAGCTACAGTTGCAATAGCTGTTGCTGTTGAAGAAAGCTTTAAATAGAAATTTATTTTAAATATAATTAATAAAAGGTTATAATTGATTCACTTCAATTATAACCTTTTTTTATTTTATTAATTTTCAAATGGAGATTCAGAGTACAGTAGGAAATATCCTTGTGGATATTGACATACTGGACAAGCTTTTGGAGCATCCTTTGATGTATGCACATGTCCGCAGTTTAGGCATATCCATTTTTCTTCATTATTACTTTTAAATAAAGTATTTGACTCTAATCTATCTGCAAACCTACCAAATCTATCTCCATGAACTTTTTCTATTTCTGCTATTTTTTCAAAACTTGTAGCTACGTTTACAAACCCTTCTTCTCTAGCTATTTGTCCAAATTCTTTATAAACCTTATCCCATTCTTCATATTCATTGTGTTGTGCTGATTTTAAAGTTGTAACTAAATCATTATATACTTCTACTGGATATCCTCCATCTACAGTTATAGATTCACCAGATAGATCTTTTAAATGGTTATAAAATATCCAAGCATGAGCTTTTTCCTGATTAGCTGTATAATTAAATACTTGGCGGATTGCTTCAAAGTTTTGTTTTTTTGCAAGTGATTCTCCAAATGTATATCTATTTCTAGCTTGGCTCTCTCCTGCAAAAGCTCTCATTAAATTTAATGCAGTTTTACTATCTTTTAATAAATTCATAATTTGCCTCCATTATGTATATTTTCTTTAATAGTATTTACCAAATTTAAAATGATATGTAATAGAAATTATCTATAGTGAATTTATATTGTTTATAAATATTAATTGAGTTGATATAATAAAACAAAGGGGGTATTATTTTGGAACTTACTTCAAGGGAATATAAATTAGAGGAAGAAAAACTAAAAGTAATAAATGAGTATAGGCTATATTTAAATTCTAATTTAAATTGGGAATACAGACATCCAAAAAATAAATATCAGCCTGTTGAATATTTTTCACAAAAATTTGCATCAAAGCATACTGCACTTGCTATGGTTTTTCAAATACATAAACTTTGTTTTGCAAAAATAAAATACTTTGAAAACCACTTAGATGATTTTATACCATATTCGTATTCTTTTAAAGATGGATTTAAAAAATGTGAAATGTATAAAGTTCAATTTTTATACCATAAGTATAGTAAGTATATGATAGGAATAACAGACCTTCAGCAAATAAAAGATATTGAAGAGTTCGAAAAGTTTTGTAGACATTTAGAAAGCTTTAAAAATTGAGTGAATTTAATAAAATCATCGTTGATGAGGAAAGTTTTAATTTAATATAGATTAATTTTATTAAGAAGAGTATAGCTCTTCTTTTTTTATATTGTAAGAATAAATATAAATTAGAAAAAAATAAAAAAATATGGTAGAACTATTATATTTATGGGTATAAATTAAAATAAACACTTGAATATAAAAAGCTTATATATGGCAATATTCGATCATGGCTTTTGAAATTGTAGGCTTTTTAAATGATTTAGTAATTATATTTTGTGTTATTCAAGAGAACAACATTTTAAAAAGTAAACCATTTAAATAAACTTTACTCCGATAAGGACATAACCCATATGTAAGCGTTTTAGCTAGATTACTCACTAAAAAATCATATGAGTTTTTAAATGCTATTACATCAAATTCAACTAAATTGTTTAGACTAAAACAATAATATGGGAGGTACAATACATGGTAGCGTATAAGTATTTACCAGTAGCCGATGAAAAAATAGGAATGATATGGACATTATCATTAATAAAAGATGCTTGTATTATAGAGTTTGGGACTATTGGAACAACTCATAATTCAGTAGAAGGAATAAGAAATTTAAATATAACAAGGCAATCAAATGTGTATTCTATAAATCTAGATGAAAAAGATACTATTTATAACCATTGTTACAAATTAGAAAAATTTATACTAGATGTAGATAAAAAGATAAAACCTAAATACATATTTGTTGTAGAAGCTTGTGTGCCAGCTATTATAGGATTAAAAGTACTAGAGATAGATTCAAATTTAAAAGGAAAAGTTAATTCAAAAGTTTTATTTATAAATGAAAACAATTTAAACTATGATTACAATAATGGCATAGAATTAGGATTAGAGTTATTTGCTAAAGATATAGTAAAGCCCAAAGAGAAGGATGAAAATAAATATAATATAATTGGGTTTAGTATTGATAAATATAATTATCGACAAGATATAAATGAACTTAAGAGGATAATGAAGGATTTATTTAATAAAGAACTTAATGTTGTATTTACTATAAATTCAAATATTCATGAGATAGAAAATGCAGCTAGTGCATCTTTAAATATAGTCTTGAGAAAAGAAGCTTTAAAAGCAGCTGAATATATGAAAGAAAAATTTGGAATACCATATGTATATAAAAATTTATATGGGCTAAAAAATACTATTAAATTCATAGAGACTGTAAAAAAGATAGATGGATATGAATTAGACGAAGAAAAATACAATAAAGAAATTTGTTTTGTAAAAAAGAGTATATTTAAAATAAAGAAAAGGTTTTATTTTTATGAAGAGAGTAAGGATTGCGCAATATTTGGAGACTTTGATACTGTTTCGGGAATTAGTGAGATGATGAAAGAACTAGGCTTTAATGTTGATAGAAAAGAAGTAATATATAAGGTTAAATGTAGTGATAGGGATATTATAACAAGTACTGCAGAATTAGATAGAATGAAGTATTTAAGTGATAAAGAGCTATTAATGTTACTTGGTGATGAATCAGTTATTGCAATGTATCATAATTCAAAAGCAGATTTACCAATTAGTAATTTAAATGAAGAAAAGTGTAGTATATGTGGACAAAATCCTTATATGGGATTTAAAGGATGTGTCTGTATAATCAATCAAATATTAAATATAAAATAAGAGTTTATAACTCTTATTTTTTTATAAAAAATTATATAATATGTACAAAATGAAGAAATATTGTCAACAAATAATATCTGCAATCATAGTTTATATTACAGAAATTTAAATTTCTGAATATATGTAAGGAGTTTTTAATATGAGCTGCAAAAACAATGTATGGAAAGGTTATAAATGTATAGAAAACCAAAAGTGGGATAATGTATGTTATTATAAATGTAAGGATAATGGTTGTGGGTCTAAAAAATGTAAAGAAGAAATAAAAGATGCAAAAGACCTTATTGATGATGCAAAGGATACTAACAATATGTTAGGAAAAGATTTAAAAGAGGCATTGGAAAACCAAAATGCTGCAAAAGAAGGAATAAAAGGGTTAGAGGATAATCTTTTAAATTTAGCTTGTGATTTATCTGATATTAAAAAAGCTTTAGGTAATGCCGTTAAAAATGTAGATAATATGATAAAAGATCTAAATCAAATTTTACCAGATCAACAAAATGCTATTGAGGATATAAAAGATGCAAAAGACAAACAAAAAGAAGTTAAAGGAATATTAGACAAACTAAATAAAGCATTAGATGATGTTGTTGATTGTTTGAGTGAAAGAGGATCAAATCCAATATTAATACCTTGGGATGAAGATTGTGATAAGCATCCATGTAAAAATGATTGTGATTGTTAAATAATATAATTAAAAACTTTAAAAATTAGTGTGCACTTATAAAAGTGCACACTTTTTATTTTTTATAAATTATTTTTTTAAAATTAGTTAAAAATAATTTATAAAATAATAGAGTTGAAAAAAAAAGAAAAATCTGTATAATTAAATTTGTAATAAAAATTACATAAAGGTTAAAAAGGAGGAATATTTTGAAGATTAAGACAATAAGAAGAAGTATAGCAGCAATGATAATCTCTTCAACCTTTATTTCAGGAATGACAGTAGCCCATGCTGATGGATATAAGGTTTTTATAGACGCAGGACATGGAGGAAGAGATAATGGATCATCATATGGAGATAGAATAGAGGATAAAATAAACCTTCAAATAGCAAATAAATTAGAAGCTAAGCTTAAGAAAAGTGGAATAGATGTAGAAGTAAGTAGATGTAATGATAGTTATGTATCTTTATCTGAAAGAACTAAAAAATCTAATTTATCGGATGCAGATATGTTTATATCTATACATCAAAATGCAGCAGATGATATAACTGCAAATGGTGTAGAAACTTACTACTATAATGATGTTAATAAAAATCTTGCAAAAGATATACAAAAGAATTTACTAACAAGTACTAAAGGACAAGATAGAGGGGTTAGAAAAGGAAATTTACAAGTTTTAAGAGATAATGAAAAACCAGCAGTTTTAGTGGAATGTGGATTTATTTCTGGAAATCAAGATGGAAAAAAGCTAAACACAAGTGAATATCAAGATAAAATTGCCGATGGTATTGTAGCTGGGGTTAAAGAAAATTTAGGACTAAAAACATTTGGCATAGGTGTTAAATCAAATAAAAATATAGCAATTGCATTAGAGGACAATGTAAAGGTTAGAAGTGGACGTGGATACACTTTTAATCAAATCGGAAATCTATCAAAAGGTCAAAAAGTAGAACTTATAGATACTAAGTTTGACTGGCATAAGATAAAATTTGATGGCAAATATGGATATGTATCTAGTGTTTACGTAAAATAAATAATAGATGTCTTAAATTGATTTTTAATCATTTTAAGACATTTTTTTATTTATATGTTTTATATGTATTATTTAAGCTTTTTAGTAGTAAAATATTTATTGCTATTGTAAATACTAAAGGTTATAATTGAAAAAAAATACCAATATAGAGGTGAATCAAATGAGTATGCTAACAAAGTTAGCTTTAATAATAAGCGCATGTATATGCTTTCTAATACCATTAGGAAGTTTAGTGTATTTTGTAATTAAAGACAAAAAATTATTAAAAAGTTTTTTCATAGGAATGGCTATATTCTTTATATCTCAGATAGCTATTAGAATACCAATAATAAATTATGTTTTACCAAATCATGACTGGTACTTAAGTATGTCTTTAAATCCTTGGATTTATTCTATTTTCTTAGCATTAACAGCAGCACTAGTTGAAGAAGTAGGCAGATATATAGCATTCAAGTATTTATTAAAAAATAATAGAACTTATAATGATGGGATAGCTTGTGGACTTGGACATGGAGGAATAGAGTCTATATTAATGACAGGGATTTCATGTATAACAGTTTTAGTTGGAAGTTTTATTGGAAATGACATGTTTATGTCGATTACTCCACTAGAGGCTTTTTCAGCAGGATTTGAGAGATTATTTGTAATGGTTATACAGGTTGGATTGTCTATGATAGTATTATATGGAATTAGACAAAAAAGCATTAAGTATTTATTTTTAGCTATATTTGTACATACATTTATAAATGCTCCTGTTATAGCTTTATTTAGATATGGTGTTATTGCAGTTGAATCATACATATTTATATGGGCTATAATACTTGGATTAACTACTTTATATTTTAAAAAACTATATAAACAATAAAATAATAAATTATAGGATTATTCTTCTATAATTTATTATTTTATAAAATAGATAAAAAGGTCGTGTAAGGATACAGTTTTTAATAAAACTTTATTCTTATATGACCTTTTTTATTAATTAGAAATTATATATAAATAAACTAAAAAATTATTTATTTAAATATGAATCTTAATACAATCTTAATACATATTAATTCATCTTAACGCTCAATTAATACGAAAAAAAATAAAATGATTATATAAAATATTGAGGAGGAATAAATATGAGTAGTATTTTGATTCAAGTTATAGTATTTATTTTGCTAGTTTTATTATTAGCAAAGCCTTTAGGAATTTATATTTCTAAAGTATTTAAAAATGAAAAAGTATTTTTAAGCAAAATTATAAGACCAGTGGAAAAATTCATTTATAAAGTTTTAAAAGTGAATGAAAAAGAAGAAATGAATGGTAAGGAATATACAATAAGTTTAATTTCTTTTAGTATCTTAAGTTTACTATTTGTTTTATTTTTACAGATGGTACAGTATTTACTTCCGTTAAATCCAGAAAAATTGGCCAATGTAAGATGGGATTTAGCTTTTAACACAGCAATAAGTTTTGTAACTAATACTAACTGGCAGGCATATAGTGGAGAAACTACATTGAGTTATTTATCTCAAATGATAGGTTTAACAGTTCAAAACTTTGTATCAGCAGCTGTTGGTATAAGTGTACTTATGGTTTTAATAAGAGGATTTAAAAGAAGTAAAATTTCTAAATTAGGAAATTTTTGGGTGGATTTAACTAAATCTACCTTATATATACTTTTACCGCTATCCTTTGTATTAGCAATATTTTTAACTACACAGGGAGTAGTACAAAACCTAAAACCATATCAAGAAGTTAGTTTAGTTCAAGAAATGACTTTAGATAATGGAGAGGTTATTGATAAACAAATAATTCCTGGTGGGCCGGCTGCAAGTCAGATAGCGATAAAACAACTAGGTACAAATGGAGGAGGATTCTTTGGAACAAATTCAGCTCATCCACTAGAAAATCCAACATATTTATCTAATTTAGCACAAGTCGTGTCTATAATTTTAATACCTGCAGCATTATGTTTTACTTTTGGAGATATGATGAATGATAAAAAACAAGGAAAAGTTATTTTATATGCAATGTTAATTATATTTATATTGGCTATGAGCGCTACGATATATTTTGAATATAAATCTACACCAGAACTTGTAAATAATGTAAATATAAACAGTGATATTTCATTAGGACAATCTGGTGGGAATATGGAAGGTAAAGAAACTAGATTTGGGGTGACAAACTCATCAATATGGGGGGTAGCAACAACTTCAGCATCTAATGGTTCAGTAAATTCAATGCATGATTCCTTTACACCAATTGGAGGAATGACTATGATGATACTTATGCAACTTGGAGAGGTGATATTTGGTGGAGTTGGATGTGGACTTTATGGAATGTTAGCATTTGTAATACTTACAGTGTTTATATCAGGTCTTATGGTTGGTAGAACACCTGAGTATTTAGGAAAGAAAATAGAACCATATGAAATGAAAATGGCATCTATATTAATTATAACTACACCAGTTTTAGTTTTAGTTGGAACTTCTATAATTTGTTTACTACCAAATGTTAATGAGATTTTAAATAACAGTGGAGCACATGGATTTTCAGAAATATTATATGCATTAAGTTCTACAGGAAATAACAATGGTAGTGCCTTTGCAGGATTTAGTGCAAACAATGTATTTGTAAATGTACTAACAGGTATAGTTATGCTACTAGCTCGTTTTATACCTATAGTTTTAATTATAAAAATAGCTCAATCTTTAGCTAGTAAAAAAATAGTTCCAGTAAGTTCTGGTACTTTAGCTACAAATAACATGTTATTTGTATTTTTATTAGTAGGTGTTGTGCTTATGATAGGTGCATTAAGTTTTCTACCTTCATTGGCGCTTGGACCAATAGCAGAACATTTAAGTATGATATTTTAAATATTTAATGAGGAGATATTAATATGAGTGATTTAAATAAAAGTTTTATTGATAAAGATACTTTAAAACAAGCTTTAAAAGATTCTTTTAAGAAATTAGATTTTAAAGTTCAGCTTAAAAATCCAGTAATGTTTATAGTTTATATAGGTTCAATAATTACTAGTGTTATAACTGTATTAGCTTTTTTTAATGTTACAAAAGACGACTCTATATTTACTTTATTAATAAGTTTATTTTTATGGTCTACTGTACTATTTGCAAATTTTGCAGAAGCTATAGCCGAAGGTCGTGGTAAAGCTCAAGCTAGTAGTTTAAGAGCTGCAAAAAAAGATGTATTAGCTAAAAAACTTAAAACATGTGATAGAAATAGTGATTTTGAAATGATTTCATCTAATCTATTAAAAAAAGGAGATATAGTTTTAGTTGAAGCAAACAATCAAATACCCGCAGATGGAGATGTTATAGAGGGAGTAGCTTCAGTAGATGAAAGTGCTATAACAGGAGAAAGTGCACCTGTTATAAGAGAGTCTGGTGGAGATAGATGTGCTGTAACAGGAGGAACGACAGTAGTTTCAGATTATCTTATAATCCAGGTTACATCAAGTCCTGGAGAAAGCTTTTTAGATAAAATGATAGCTATGGTAGAGGGAGCTCAAAGAAAGAAAACTCCAAATGAAATAGCTCTACAAACTTTATTAATCGCTTTGACATCTATATTTTTAATAGTAACGATAACTCTATATCCATTTAGTGAATTTGCAGTAAAGCAAAATGGAATAGGAAGTCCAGTTTCAATAACTTCTTTAGTAGCTTTATTAGTTTGCTTAGCACCTACAACAATAGGAGCATTACTTTCTTCAATTGGTATTGCAGGAATGAGTAGATTAAATAATAAAAATGTACTTGCAACTTCAGGTAGGGCTATCGAAGCAGCTGGAGATGTTGACGTGTTACTTTTAGATAAAACAGGAACTATAACTTATGGAAATAGACAAGCAAGTGAATTTATACCACTTAAAAATGTTCATATTGAAAATTTTGTTGAGTATGCTGCACTAAGTTCTATTTTAGATGAAACACCAGAAGGTAGAAGTATAGTTATTCTTGCTAAGCAAAGTTACTCTATAAATGGTAAGTATTTATCAACTAAAGATGCTCAATTTGTTCCTTTTTCAGCAAAGACAAGAATGAGTGGAGCTGATATTAAAGGAGAAAAAATAAGAAAAGGTGCAGCTAGTGCAATTAAAACCTTTGTTGAAGAACTTGGAGGAGTTTACCCAAAAGAATGTGATGAAATAGTTGAAGAAATATCTAAAAAAGGTGGAACGCCTTTAGTAGTTTGTAAAAATGAAAAGGTATTAGGAGTTATATATTTAAAAGATATATTAAAAAAAGGTGTCTATGAAAAATTTAATGATTTAAGAAAAATGGGAATAAAAACTATAATGATAACAGGAGATAATCCTTTAACAGCAGCAGCCATTGCAGCTGAAGCAGGTGTAGATGACTTCTTAGCAGAAGCAACTCCTAAAGCAAAACTGGATTTAATACATGAATACCAAAGAAAAGGTCACTTAGTAGCAATGACAGGTGATGGTAGTAATGATGCTCCAGCACTTGCTCAAGCTGATGTAGCAGTAGCTATGAACACAGGAACACAAGCGGCAAAAGAAGCTGGTAATATGGTAGATTTAGATTCGAGCCCAACTAAATTAATTGAAATTGTAAAGATAGGTAAACAATTACTTATGACTAGAGGAGCACTTACAACTTTTAGTATAGCCAATGATATAGCTAAGTATTTTGCAATAATACCACCGCTATTTATAGCTATATATCCACAATTAAATAAGCTAAATATAATGAATCTATCTAGTCCTGAAAGTGCAATAATGAGTGCAGTTATATATAATGCATTTGTAATAATAGCACTAGTACCACTTGCACTTAAAGGAGTTAAATACAAAGAACTTCCTGCAAGTAAATTATTATCAAGAAATCTTATGATATATGGTGTGGGAGGAATTGTTACACCATTTATATTTATAAAGTTAATAGATATGTTAATAGGTAAGTTTATATAGAATATAAGGAGATGTTAATATGAAGTATATAAAAAAATCATTATTAATTTTTACAATATTAACAGTTATAACAGGAGTTATATATCCGATGACTGTAACTGCTTTTGCTCAAATTTTTGTAAATAATAAAGCAAATGGTAGTATAATTGAAGAAGATGGAAAAAAATTAGGTTCAGAATATGTGGGGCAAAACTTTACTAACCCTGACTACTTTTGGTCAAGACCTTCTAATAGTGTAGATTATCCATATAATGGATTAGGGTCTTCAGGCAGTAACAGTTCTCCAACTGGTAAAGACTTTGAAAAAGTTATAGAAGAAAGAATAAAATTATATGAAAAATATGATGAAGACTCTAATAAGAAAATACCTGTTGATTTAATCACAGCTTCAGCTAGTGGACTAGATCCACATATATCTTTAAATGGAGCTAAATATCAAGTAGATAGAGTTGCAAAATATAGTAATGTATCAAAAGATAAATTAATGAAACTTATAGAAAAAAATACAGAAAGAAAATTTGTTGGAATATTTGGAGAGGATAAAGTCAATATTTTAAAACTTAATATAGATTTAGATAAAATTAAATAAAGATAATGGAGGGTAAGATGAATAGACCAGATCCAGAAAGCTTACTTTCTAAAGTAAACAACGAGGAAGCTAAGCTAAAAAGAGGTCAACTTAAAATATTCTTTGGATATGCAGCAGGAGTAGGAAAGACCTACTCCATGCTTGAATCTGCACATATGCTAAAAGATAGTGGCGTAGATGTAGTGGTTGGATATATAGAGCCACACTCAAGAAAAGAAACTATAGCTTTAATAGATGGATTAGAGGTTTTGAGTGTAAAAGAAGTAAAATATAAAAATATAAATTTAAAAGAATTTGATATTGATTTAGCTCTTAAAAGAAAGCCAGAAGTTATATTAGTAGATGAATTAGCTCATACAAATGCTAAAGGGTGTAGACATAATAAAAGATGGCAAGATATTGAGGAACTTCTAAGCTTTGGAATAGATGTTTATACAACTGTGAATGTACAACACTTAGAAAGTTTAAATGACATAATAGAAATTGTAGCAAATGTATGTGTTAAGGAAACAATACCAGATAAATTAATAGATTTATCTTCCCAATTAGAACTTATAGATGTGGAACCAGATGTGTTAATAGAAAGGTTTAATCAAGGTAAAATTTATAAAAAAGACCAAGCTAAAAGAGCTCAGGAGAACTTTTTTACAAAAGATAACTTAGTAGCGCTAAGAGAGTTAGCGCTTAGAAAAACTGCACAAAAGGTTAATAAAGAAGTAGAGATAAATAGATTATCAAAAGGAGAGGCTTCGGTAATTCCTACCTCTGAAACTATACTTGTTTGTGTATCTCCATCTCCATCTTCTGCAAAGTTAATTAGGACGGCATCTAGAATTTCTCAAGCATCTTTATCAAAATTAATTGCTATATATATAAAAGACCCAATTAAAGATAATCTTTCTAAAGAAGCTAACAAGCAACTTGAATCAAATTTAGAACTAGCTAAAATGTTAGGAGCAGAAGTTGTTTTATTACATGGAGACAATATGGTAGAAGATATTTTGAGATTTTCTAAAATGCGAAATGTTACTAAGGTAATTATAGGGAGAAATCATAAGAAGCATAGTCTATTTTCAAAATTAATAAAAAAGGATATAGTAGATAAGTTAATAGATGAAGCTGATTATATTGATGTTCATGTAATTCCTTACAAAGGAGATGAAAGAAGAAAGTTTAAATCTAAAAAAAATAAAAACTTATTAAGTAAATTTAAGATAAGTAATATTGATTTAATAAAGCTATCAGTTATAACTATGATTGCTACTATAATTGCATATACCCTGCATAGGGCTGGATTTATACAAGAAAATTTATATTTAACATATATGTTAGGAGTAGTACTAGTATCAGTTTTGACTAAAGGCTATGGGGCAGGTATATTAAGTTCTGTTTTAAGTGTACTTATTATAAATTACTTATTTACAAATCCACTATATACTTTTAAAATTGAAAATCATAATTACATTATTACATTGATTGGATTTTGTATAGCTGGAATTATAACTTCAACATTAACTTCTAGGATACAACAACAAGTATCTATATATGCAAAAAGAGAACAAAATACCCAGATGCTATATAAACTAAGTAGGAGTTTTTTAAGAATATCTAATAAAGAAGAAATTATAGAAAAAGGATTGGAATTTTTATCAATAGGACTTAATAGAAATGTTGTATGTTACCTAAATGATAAAAAAAATCGAAGATTAAAGCTTTATAAAAATATAAAAGACAATAAAGAGGAAAGTTTACTCATAGATAACTCCGAAAAAGCTGTAGCAACTTGGGTTTTAAATAATAATACTATAGCTGGTAGTTCAACAGATACATTACCTGGAGCAAAAGGGTTTTATATTCCTATAATAGGTATAAATGAAACCTTAGGAGTTGTTGGAGTTTCTTGCTTAAGTGAAAAGATAGATAATGAAGATATGATATTAATAGAAGCAGTTATAGCCCAGATGGCCATATCTATTGATAGAGAAATTTTAGCTGAGGAGCAAAAGGAAGTTAGCTTAGAAATTGAAAGTGAAAGATTAAGAAGTAACTTATTAAGAGCTATATCTCATGATTTAAGAACTCCTCTTGCAGGTATAAGTGGAGCTATTAGTACTATCATTAAAAATAAAAATTTAATAGATGAAGAGGTTGTAGACGATTTACTAAATGGTGTTTTTGAAGATACACAGTGGTTAATTAGATTGGTAGAAAATCTTTTAAGTATGACAAGAATAGATGAAGGAAGACTTGAGGTTAAAAAAAATCCAGAAATAGTAGAAGAAGTAATATCAGAATCCTTATCGCATATAAAGAAAAGAATGAAAGATGTAGAGTTAAAAATAGATATACCAGATAAGATACTATTTGTAGATATGGATGCAAAGCTTATAGAACAAGTACTTATAAATTTAATAGATAATGCTATTAAATATTGTAAAACAGAATGTAAAATTAATATAAAAGTTTATGAAGAAGAAGAATACGTAGCTTTTGAAGTTATAGATAATGGTCCTGGTATCTGTGAAGAATTTATAGATAGTGTTTTTGATAGATTTTTTACAGGGGAAATAAATCATAGTGATTCAAGAAAAGGGGTAGGATTAGGACTTTCAATTTGCAAGTCTATAATAACTGCACATAAAGGTACTATAGAAGTTAAAAATAATGAGTTAAAGGGGGCAACATTTAAATTTATATTACCAAAGGAAAATTGATTTTAGGAGGATAAAATGAGTAAATATTTAGTACTTATAATAGAGGATGACTTAACTATAAGAAAATTTATAAATGCTTCATTGGCAACTCAAGATTATTTAGTCAAAGAAGCTATAACAGGTAAGGAAGGAATATCTCTTTGCATGTCTTATTCTCCAGATGTAATCTTACTTGACTTAGGGCTTGAAGATATGGATGGAATTGATGTTATAAAAACAATTAGAAATTTATCAGATGTACCTATAATAGTGGTTTCTGCAAGAGAACAAGACAGAGAAAAAGTAGAAGCTTTTGATATGGGTGCAGATGATTATATAACTAAACCATTTTCAGTAGCAGAATTATTAGCTAGAGTAAGAGTAGCTATTAGACATTCAGAAAAAAACAAGCCAAAAACTATAGTTAATAGTAATTTTAATTATAAAGATTTAAGTATAGATTTTGACAAAAGAAAAGTAAATGTAAGAGGAGATGAGATTCACTTAACTCCTAGTGAATATGATATATTGACTTTATTGGCTAAACATCATGGAAAAGTTCTTACACACAAACTTATAGCTAAAGAGATTTGGGGAAGTGCATTTGGCAGTGAAATCAAATCGCTTAGGGTTTTTATGGCAACCTTAAGAAGAAAAATTGAAAAAGAACCTGCAAATCCAGAATATATATTAACTGAAATCGGTGTAGGTTACAAGTTAAATGATGATGAATAAAAATGGAGCCATTATTATGACTCCATTTTGAACATATTATTTTACATAAGATTTTTAGGTTAAGATTTTATAACTGTGCAATACTTTCGCCGTATTTAATACATAAATCTTCATCATCACCTTCAGGTGATTCATTTACTATAACAGAATCAAGAGGAAGTTCAAAATTATAAGATCTCATTTGATCTTCCCAAGTTCTCATCCATTCACCATCGCCCCAACCATAAGAACCAAATAAACAAGCTTTTTTACCTTTTCCAATATCCTTAAGAGATTCTACAAATGGTTCAAATTCAACCTCTTCTAGATTTTCATTACCCATAGAAGGGCAACCTAATATTAATATATCTTCATTTTTTAAATCATCTATGTTCACATTTTCTACATTTATCAAATCAACAGATTTACCTTTATTTGAAATTCCTTTAGATATAAGTTTAGCCATAGTTTCTGTATTTCCAGTACCACTCCAGTATATAATTTTCATAATTAATACCTCCTAAATGAAATTGAATATCATTGCTGATAACTCTAATTAAATGATAACTGTTTTCAAACGAAAAGTCAATGCGAAATTTATAAATTTTTATTAAAATTTTTCAAGGCAAAAAAACAAGAAGGACCACAACTTAGGGAGGCGGTCCTTCTTGAAATTTGTTTGTTTTTTAGGAATATACAATATTTCATATACTTAGGCTTATAATGAAATTATTTTGATAGCTGATATTAATTATCAATTTCTCTTGCTAATATAATGATAATTGTTTTCAATTAAAAAGTCAATATTAATTTGAAAAAATTTTAAAAAATCAAAAACTAGTATAAAATATTTGATAAATATATAAATTCATACTAATATAAAACTATAAATAAAATTAAAGATAGGAGAGTATAATTTGAGTAATAAATACTATGCAGTTAAAGTAGGTAAAAAACCTGGAATTTACAAAACATGGGATGAATGTAAAGAACAAGTAAACAAGTTTCCAGGAGCTATATATAAAAGTTTTAAAACTTTAGAAGAAGCTGAAAAATTTTCTGGAGTAAAAACGAGTTTTAATGAAAATAAAAATAATAAGTTAAATAATAGTGCTAAAAAAGCTGATATAAAAAAAGAAGGCGATTTAAAGCCTATAAGAAGTAGTGCTAATGTAAAATATTTTGAAAAATATATAGAACCTGAAACTATAAAAGATGATTTTGATTTTATTGCTTTTGTAGATGGTAGTTATGATAGAGTTTCTAAGACTTTTGGATCTGGAATTGCTGTTTTAGATTTAAAAAACGACACTATTGAAGAATTTAAAGTTGCAGGTAATGATAAATGGGATCAGTGGAATATAGTAGGAGAAATAGAAGCTTCTAAATTTGCAATTAAACTTGGCTACGAAAAAGAATTTAAAAAGATTTGTATATATCATGATTTGAAAAATATAGCTCTTTGGGCTAGTGGTAGTTGGCAGGCTAAAAACGAATATACTCAAGATTATGTTAGATATGTAGAAAAATATAGTGAAAACATGGAAATTACTTTTATAAAAGTAAAAGGACATAGTTGTAATAAGTATAATGACATTGCAGATAGATTAGCTAGAGAAGCTATAGAAGAATATCTATATAGAAGATAAGTGGGTTTTTATAAAAAACTCACTTTTTTTATGCCAATATTAAAAATTGACGAAAATATTTGAAATTTTAGGAAAAGGTTATTGTAAAAAAAGAGATAGCATAGTAAAATTGTTTTTGCTGTTTAAAAAATAAGTTTAGGGGGGAATTATGGGAGTAGGTCAAATTTTATTATTTGCAATTATAGTTATGGGTGCCTATATTATTGAAGGAGTTATAGGCTTTGGGGGAACAATAATTGCAATTCCTTTAGCATCAGCTATTGTGGGATTAAAACCAACAGTACCAGTACTTACAATAGTAGTGTTAATAGCATCTACTATTATAGCTATTAAAGATATAAAATTTATAAATAAAAAAGAGTTTTTAAAAATAACAACATTAATGATGGTAGGACTGCCTATTGGTATGTGGCTATTTGAATCAATACCAGAAAAACCTTTAAAAATAGCTTTAGGAATATTTATGGTTATAATTGGAATTAAGGGTTTATATGAAGAAAAAAGAAAATCAAATGATTTAGGAGAAATAGTTGTAGAAATTGAAACAAATTTAAATAAAGATTGTATATCTATAGAAGAAACTACTAGTAAAAGATTAAATATTTTTCAAAACTTTACCATATTTTGTGGAGGGGTACTACATGGAGCATTTACTTGTGGAGGACCATTTATAGTTGTATATGCTACTAAAAATATAAAAGATAAAACGAGTTTTAGAGCAACTTTGTGTGCTTTATGGGCATCTTTAAATTTAGTTATGGTTGGAATTGATATATACACTAATGAAATAACAAAGGATATAATCAAATTGTCTTTTATAACTATGATATTTGTGTTTATTGCAATAATTGTTAGTAATATAATTCATAAAAAAATAAATAGTGATTCATTTACAACTTTTGTATATATAGCATTAATAGTATCTGGAATTTTAATGATTAAGTAAAAAATTATATATTTAAATAAAAACAGTACTTTAAGTTTTAAAGTACTGTTTTTATTTAAATATTAAAAAAATTATAAATTATAAAATAAAAATTTAAAATAAATGATAGGAATTTGTTAAATAGATTGTATTAATATATGTGAAGCTTCACAAAGGAGGTAAGATATGAAAGAAAAATTTCTCATAAAAAACATAAAAAAGAGAAAAGAAAAAGGCATGGAGATGCTAATAGATGAGTACTCAGGATTTATATTATCAATAGTTAGAAACTATTTAGGAAGTTTAAAAAATTATGAAGAGGAATGTCTAGATGATGTACTTTTAGCTATATGGGATAATATTGATTCTTACAAAGGTGATAAATCAACTTTTAAAAATTGGATAGGAAGTATAGCTAAATACAAAGCTATAAATTATAAGAAAAAATATATAAGAGAGCTTGAATCCATAGAAATAGAGGAAAATACAATATCTTATAAAGATAAAGATTTACTTCAACATGAAATAAAAGAGGAAATAGATAGTTTATTAAATCATTTATCTGAAAAAGACAGAGAAATATTTAAAAAATACTATTTGGAAGATATTGAATTAAGTGATATAGCTAAAGAATTTAATACAAATGTAGATAATTTATACAATCGTATATCGAGAGGTCGAAAAAAGTTAAGAGCTATACATAAGGAGGGGTAAATATGAAAAATAAATATGACATGTTTAATGATACTAAAATAGATGAAAATAATTATAAAAATATAAATATAAGTGAAGAAGATAAAGAATCTATAAAAAATAGGATGAATAAAAAAATAAGGTATAGAAAATCAAACTATAAAAAAAATATATTAGTAGCTAGTATACCAATACTTGTAGCAGGGGGGATTGCTTTAAGTGGAGAAACTTCTATGGCTTATATACAAAATATAGGTAAGCAAATAGAACATTTCTTTAATAAAAATGATGAAGAATTAAGAGGATATAAAACTTTAGTTAATGAAACTAAAACTGATAAAAACATAGATGTTACTCTAAATGAAATTATGCTAGAGGATGGAGAGCTATTACTTAGTTTAACTTTAGATGATTCAAAGCTAGATAAAGATAAACTTGGAATAAGCAGTGAAAATAAAAATGCCGAATTTAATGAACCTAAAGTAAAAATAGGAGATTTAACTTTTGTAAATACAGGTGGTGCAATGAGTTCAGAAAAGACAGATGAGAATCATAGGGATATACTTTTAAAATGTAGATTAGATAGTATAGATAAAAATGGTGATGGAAAAGCAGATATTGAAAATTTTGATTTATTAAAAGACTTAGATTTAAGTAAAAACTATGATGTAGAAGTAATTATTGATGAAATTGGATATACTTTCAATAAAGATAAAAAGGTTACTAATGATATCAGAATTGGTGCTCATGGTGGAGGAACATCAGAAGATGGAGAACCTTATGGGACTAAAACAGGTTATTTAAATGGAAATTGGAACTTTAAAACTAATCTAAATGGAAAAGAATTGTCTAAAAGTATAAAATCTTATGATGTAAATAAAAGTTTAGATATAAACTATAAAGGAATGGATATTAAAGCAAATATAGATGAATTAAGGGTTACACCTACTCGAATTAAAATAAAATATAATTTTGAAGTAGAAAATAATACTACGAGTTTATATAAAAATCCTATATTCCTAGATTTTATTATAAAAGATGAAAGTGGGAATAAAATACAGTCAAATGGAGCATCATATGATTTAAGTTCTGATAAAGAAAATTTAGAGGGTAGTACTATAGAATTTGAAATTAATAAAGATATGAAAGAAATCAAAATTGTACCAGTAATTGAAGATTGGAATAAGAAAGTTGGAAAAAATACTCAATTTAAAAATCAAACTATAAGTTTAGAATTAAATAAATAAGTGAGAAATACAAAAGAGTTATTACAAACAGTAATAACTCTTTTGTGTTTAAAATAAAAATTAAATAAATTAATAAAAATAGAATTAAAAATTAAGAATATTAAAATTTAAATTAAATATTTTAAAAAATTAGTGCCAAATATTAATTTTATGTATATAATTATATTAAAGGAAGTGATAAAGTGTATAAAGTTTTGACTAAATGTCCAATATGCAGCGAAGAACTAAAGATTACAAAGCTAGAGTGTAGTAATTGTAATACAAAAATAGAAAATGATTTTTCATTTTCAAAATTTGAAAAATTATCTCAAGAGCAATTACACTTTGTAGAAGTATTTTTATCTTGTAGAGGAAATATAAAAGATGTTGAGAAAAAGTTAAATATATCTTATCCAACAGTTAGAGGTAAATTAGATGAAATAAATCAAACACTTGGATTAAATGCCAGAAAAAATAGTGATAATGAAAAACAACATATTATGAATATGTTAGAAAATGGAGAGATATCCTCAGATGAAGCTATAAAATTATTAAAAAATCTATAATTAAAAGGTGGTATAAAAGTGGAAGATAAAAAGAGAGTTTTAAAGATGATTGAAGAAGGAAAAATTAGTGCAGAAGAGGGCTTAAAGTTATTAGATGCATTAGAATCAAATCCAGGTGATGAAGTAAAATTAAATAAACAACCAATTGTAGATGAAAATGAATTTTTTAAAATAGATAAAAATAGCTCAAAAGAAAAAATGATATATATAAGAGTTATAAGTAGTAATGGAGAAAGAGTAAAGGTTAATATACCTATTGGATTTTTAAAGGTTTTAGGATCAAATAGTATAATGGGATCAGCAAATTTAGATAAATATAATATTGATATAAATAGTATAATCGATGCTGTTGAAAATGGGTTTGAGGGAAGATTGGTAGAAGTTAATAGTGATGATGGAGATAGAGTTATAATTGAGATAGGATAAGGGGGCGAATATTTTGAAAATAGTTGTTAAAACCGATGACTTAAAGAGAAATATTAATATAAACTTACCTATGTGTATGATAACTACTATACTAAGATTTACAAATATATCTAGTAGTAAATATGTTGATAAAAACAAAATAAATAGTAATTTTCTTACAGAGTTTAATAAAGAAAATCTTATAAAAGGTCTAAAATACTTAAGAAAAAATCATAAGGGACTAATACTTGTAGAGGTTGATAGCCCAAATGGAGAGTATGTTAAAATTCAAATTTAGTATAAAAGGTGGAATATAATTTGGATAATTCAAGTAGTTTGAAAAATAACAAGCTTTGGAACAAAAACTTTACCTTATTGTGGCAAGGTCAACTAGTGTCTTGTTTAGGAGATGCTTTTTATTCAATTGCTCTTGGATTTTGGGTTTTAGACAAAACGGGATCATCAGCAATAATGGGAATTTTAATGGCAGCAGTAAGTATTCCTAGAGTCATAATAGGACCTTTTGCAGGGGTTCTAGTAGATAGGTTTGATAGAAAAAAACTTATACTTTTAGGTGACTTTATAAGGGGAATAGGTATGTTATTTGTAGGTTACGCTGCCTTAAATAACTTTTTAGAAGTATGGATGGTAATAATAGTTGGAATTATATCTGGTGTGTGTTCAGCATTTTTTAATCCTGCAATAAGTTCTGTAATTCCAGATTTAGTATCTAATGAAGATTTAGTCAAAGCAAATTCTGCTCAACAAATGGCAACATCAACGACCAGTCTTATCGGAAGCATGTCAGGTGGATTTATCTACTCAATTCTTGGGGCATCAATCATGTTTATATTCAATGGAATTAGTTATATAGTATCAACTATAAGTGAAATTTTTATAGAGATTCCAAAAACAGATAGGAAAAATACAAAGTTAAATTTAAAAGAAGATTTTAAAGAAGGATTAAAGTTTACATTTGGATTTAGGGGATTTGTTTTATTGCTTTCGGTAGCTTTTTCTCTTAACTTTTTATATGCGATGTTTTTTTTGCTTCTTAAACCTTTATTTTTAGCAGATTCAAATTTAGGTGTAGCTAGATTTGGCGTGATATCTGCATGTCAAAGTATTGGAATGATTTTTGCAAGTATATTGTTAACAAAGGTTAATATAAAAATTGAAAAAAGAGCAAATATTATGTTACCAGCATTAATATTACAAAGTGTATTTTTCTTTTTAGGTGTACTTATAAATAAATTTTATATAATGTGTATATGCTTTTTTATAGGTAGTTTTTTAAATACTGTATCAAATACTGTAAGTACATCAGCTATGATGTTAGTTATACCTCAAAATATGAGAGGGAAAGTTATGAGCATTATATTTACTTTATCTATGGGAATACATCCTATTGGAAGTTTAGTAGGAGGTATACTTGGAGATATTTTTTATCCAAGAACTATAATGATTGGATGCTTTCTTATAGGGATAATAGGAAGTATTCCTATACTTTTTAGTAAAAGTACAAAAAAAGTATTAAATTATAATCCTAAAATTCAGAAATTAGAAGATTTAAGAAGTTAAATTAATAAAAGCTATTTGTAAAAATAAAACTATCTTGCTACTAACTGTATAATAAAATAAAACTACTTTGCAAATACTAAATAGGACAACTATTTAGGAGGTCAAATAAATGGCAAATAAACCCTTAGTAAATAATGCAAAAGAAGCTTTAAATCAAATGAAATTAGAAATAGCAGGGGAGTTTGGAATCCCAAATAATCATGTAGATGGAGCGAATAAAACATCTTATGAAAATGGATTGATGGCAGGTAGTATAGGTGCAATGATGACTAAAAAATTAGTGAAAATGGGAGAAGAACAACTTCTTAGAGAATATAATAGCAAAAATATATAAAAATAAAGTGCCTTAAAATTCTTGAAAATTTTAAGGCACTCTATTTTTATTATGCATTTATAGATAAACAGTTTGAGTTTTCTAGGTTATTAATTTTTTTAGTGTAATCAAGAATTAATGGAATGCAAGCAGCTATCCAAGCCATAGGACCTGCCAAACAAACACCTGTATATCCAAGAATTAATGGAAGTGTAAATGCAACTATAGTTCTAGCCAATAACTCACAAACTCCCGCCATCATAGGAACAAAAGTATATCCCATACCTTGAAGAGCATTTCTGTAAATAAATATTAAACTAAGTGGTATAAAGAAGAATGCCACAGTAGTTAAATACTTCATAGAGTAATCTATTACGGCTGGATTTGCATCAGATATAAATAATTTCACAAAAGAACTTCCAAATAGAGTTAGTATAACTCCACCAATCACACCAATTCCTATATTTATAATAGTACATTTTTTTACGCCTTCTTTAATTCGGTCTATATTTGAAGCACCAAGATTTTGGGCACAATAAGTTGCCATAGTTACCCCAAATGTAACGCTAGGTTGCATAACAAGCTGTTCAACTTTAGAAGCAGCAGTATGTGCAGCTACAACAGTTGAGCCAAATGCATTAACTGCTCCCTGAAGAACTATTGCGCCAATTGCAGTTATAGAAAATTGAAGAGCCATAGGTATACCAATACTCAAATGTTTTTTAAAGAGATCTTTATCATATTTAAAGTGATTTTTGTTAAGTTTTAATATTGGAAATTTCTTTGAAGTATAAATTAAACATAAAATTCCAGAAAAACCTTGAGATATAACTGTCGCATAGGCAGCACCAGCTACACCCATCGAAAAATTAACTATAAATACTAAGTCTAAAATGATATTTAAAATAGAAGCCACAATTAAAAAGTACAGAGGTGTTTTACTATCTCCTAATGCACGTAAGATACTAGAAATCATGTTATAAAAAAATGTTGCAAATATTCCTGCATAAATAACTATTATATAAGAAAAAGCATCATCTATTATATCATTAGGTGTATTTATAGCTCTTAAAAGTGGCTTTGCAGTAAGAATACTAATTGAAGTTATTAAAATTGTCATAATTATAGATAACATTATGCCACTACCAACAGCCTTTTTTACTCCCTCAGTATCACCTGCTCCAAATTTTTGAGAAACCAAAACAGAAAAGCCTGAAGTAAGACCTAATACAAATCCTATTATTAAAAAGTTCATTGAACCTGTCGAACCTACGGCAGCAAGAGCATTTACGCCTAAAAACCTTCCAACTATTATTGTATCAACCATGCTATAAAACTGTTGGAATATATTTCCTATTAAAAGTGGTATAGAAAAATACAAAATTAACTTTACTGGATTTCCAGTTGTCATATCCTTGGTCATAAAATCCCCCTTTATAATTATTAAATTTATGTGTCAGCATATAATAGCATTATTTAAAAGCGCACACAATAGATTATATAAAACTTAATGAAAATGATACAAAAATTAACTATAAAAAAATAGTTTGACATAAAACTATTTTATTTATATAATTTAGCTTAGAAATAAATACATATTAAAAGGAGATAAAATAATGGCAAATTTAGATTTTATATATAATCGTCAAAGTATAAGAAAGTTTAAAGATACACCTGTGCCTAAGGAAGATATAATAGAACTATTAAAAGCAGCTACATTTGCACCATCAGCAAAACATCAACAAAACTGGCACTTTGTTGTTCTTCAAAATAAAGATATGATAAACGAAATGGCTGATATAGTAACTAAGAGTCATGAAAAAATAGGAGAATTAGCAAAAACTGAAAAAGATAAAAAAATACATATGAGTGTAATAAATTATTATACTTGTTTTAAAAATGCTCCAGTAGTAGTTTTAGTTTACGGATGCGAATATAAGATGATAGAATATAAAATTTTAAAAGAAAATGATGCTCCTAAAGAAATTTTAGATACACTTGTTTCTCCACAATCAGGAGCTCAAAGTATAGGAGCTGCTGTAGAAAACTTTTTATTAGCGGCAACTGAGATGGGTTATGGGGCTTGTTATATGACAGGACCTACTCATGCTAAAACTGAAATAGAAAATCTTATAGGATTTGAAAAACCAGGATATGAATTAATGTCTATGATAGCACTAGGCGTAGCTGAAGATAATCAACCTGCACAACCACCAAGAAAACCATTAGAGGATGTTACTACATTTATAGATTAATATTTTTATAAAGAATATTTAAGAAGGTAAAACTAAATTTCAAATTTTATATGAAAAATAATTATAAAAAAATATTTTTATATAAAATTTAAATTATAATATAGATTTTAATTTAAACAGATGATATATTGTATACATAGACAACAAGGAAAGACAAATTAAAACAAATAATTAATATACAATAAATATGTGTTTTAAATCAATTAAGATATAGATATTAAAAAGAGAAACTTAAGAAGTTTTTCTTACCCTTAAAGATCCCTTATTATAAAAAGTTAAATAAATATTCTCTAAAAAGACTGTTTAATAAAACAGTCTTTTTTCGTTTTTGAAATAAAATATAAAAACAAAAAAATACATAAAATTTTATTTTTATATAGACTTGTATACTATAATATGATATATTGTATACATAGACAACAAGATTTGACAAAAAGAAACAAATCATTAGGAAACTGACAGAATTTATTAAAAATTAAAGCACTTTAAGATATAGACTCAAAATATACTATTCCCCTAAAAGTATAAAAATATCCCCTAAAAAGACTGTTAACGGAAAACAGTCTTTTTTTTGTCTAAAATGTATATATCAGCATAACTATATTAATCGATTTACCTAGAAGCTTCTATTATATATAATAGAAGTAGTGAAAATAAATAATGACATTAATAAGTAATTTGATTAGGGAGGAGAAACAATGGGTCTACATATTGGTATATGTGAAGATGATTTAATACACATTAAAATTTTAAAAAATCATATAAAAGAAGTAATTAAATCTAAAAATTTATCTTTTGAGATTTATGAGTTTAACTCAGGAGAGGAATTGCTAAAAAATTACCCAAAGTATTTGGATATACTATTTCTAGATATACAGATGGAAGGCCTTACAGGAATGGATACTGCTCGAAGGCTCAGGGAATTTGATAATAATGTAGAAATTTTATTCACCACTTCTTTAAATGAATACGTGTATGAAGGGTATGAAGTAAGAGCTTATAGATATTTATTGAAACCGCTTACTTATGAAATAATTGAAAGACATTTAAATGAATGCATTTTAAATATTTTAGAAAAATCTAAAAATTTTTTGATTATAAATAATAAAAATAAATTAATAAAAATAATGTTAGACGATGTATTGTATATGGAAACTGAAGGAAGAGAACTTGTAATACATAAGATAAATGATGCGTACAAGGTTAAAATGAGTATGCGAAAACTAGAAAAACTATTACAAGGAAAAAAGTTTTTTAGATGTCACAATAGTTTTATGGTTAATTTAGATAAAATTGAGTGTATTGACAAAAACATTGTTTACATAAATAAAGCTCAAATACCTGTTAGTAAGCATAGAATACAGAGTTTAAAGAAGGAATTAACTAATATATTAGGAGCAATTATATGTTAAACAGCCATATGTTTTGGGATTTAGTTCATATATTCACATTAGCGATAGAATTGATAACTATTTATATGTTATTTAATACAGTTAGTGAGAGGAAAACTTCTATTAAGACTAATTTAATTAGTTTTATTTTAATAATATTTATGTTTTTTGCATTTAATATAATAGAAATAAACATAAGTATAAGAATAGGTATATTTATAATAAGTAGCTCTATATTTTATATAATAAACTATAGAGTAAGTTTTATCAAAAGTTTAATAATACCTTTATTATTTACCTTGATTTTATTAGGAATAGAAATTTTAAGCGCAGGTGTAATAGCACTTATAAATGAAGTTAATTTTTCATTTGTTATGAACTACTCTATGTATAGAATTGAAGCTATAATAATTTCTAAATCAGTTGCATTTATATGTGTTCTTTATTTTAGCTATTTTAAATTATCGGGAGAAATCAGCAAAAAAGATTTTATCTATGTATGTATACCAGTTTGTACTAATATAGTTATTTTAATAACTGTATATTGTTATGCTATAGATTTATCAACAAATAATAAAATAAATAATTATATAATTGTATTTATATCTTCTTTATTAATGATATCTAGTGTATTTTTAATAGCTATAATTTATAAAATTTTAAAAGATAACAAATTGAAATTAGAACACAAATTGATAAAGGAAAAAATAAGTATGGAATGTACTTATTATATGCAGGTAGAAAGTAATCATGAAAAAGTTAGAAGTCTTTACCATGATATGAAAAATCATATGATTTGCATTGGAAATTTAGATACTATAGAAGAAGTTAAAAAATATGTAGGTAATATAAATTTAGAATTAAACAGTATGAATAACTCATTTAATACAGGAAATAAAATTGTAGATATAATATTAAGTGATAAAAAATCCATATGTATAAAAAATAATATTAATTTTGAATGTTTTTTAGATTTATCAAAGTTAGATTTTGTTGATATGAATGATATATGTATTATATTTTCAAATGCCATAGATAATGCAATTCAAGCTTGTCAAAAGATAAAAACTAATTCTTTAAAAAAATTCATATCTATAAAGGTTACTTATGTAAATAGTTTTTGTGTCATAAATATTGAAAATAGTAAGATAAACAAAATTTTAAGTAAAAAAGGAAATATAATAACTGATAAAAAGGATAAATTTCATCATGGAATTGGAATTAAGAATATAAAAAATATTGTTAATAAGTATGATGGAGAAGTAAGTATAAAATTTGATGATGAGAAATTTCTTTTAACTATAATGATACCAATAAAAAGAGGTACTTTTTTGCATTAAAATACGCCAATTTTGACCACTTAGTGACCAATTTTGCAATACATATTGAATAAATAAATATTAGGTGTTATTTTAAAATAAAAAAGATTTGAGGGAGGCACTATGGTTGAGGCACTTGCTGATAAGTTAGTATCTTTTTTTATTGAAAAGAGACTTGTAGTTGAAGAAAAATATGAAATATATAAAGGTAGAATTAATTCTTTAATATATTTTATAATTAGCTTGGTAAGTGTAGTAATTATAGGTTTGATTTTTAATAAGGTAATTCAAGGAATTATATTTTTAATTTGTTATATTTTAATACGAAAATTTGCTTTTGGATATAAACCTAATAGTTATTTAGTACGTCTATCAATGTTTATTGCTATGTTAATATTTACAATTTATATAAGCCGCTATGATGACATTATAACGTACAAATCTTTAGTAATGATATTTTCTATGTTAAGCTTTGGAGCTATTTATATGTTAGCTCCAGTAAATGATAGAAAAAAGCCTTTAAAACCTAATATTGTGTTTAAGTATAAAATTATATCTAGGATATTGGCAAGTATTATTACAATAACTACAATTTTATTATTAACAATTTATAAATTACATGGATACTCAGCTTATATGTGTGCGGCTTTATTTTGGAGTGCTATATTATTGATTTTGGGGACTATAAAAAACTACATAATATAATTTAAAAAAAATAACTGCATTAATGTAGTTATTTTTTTTGAATTATATTATAAGAAAAGACAAAGACTATATAATGGAATATAGACAAAAAAATAGTAAAGGAATATAATAAGTTAGAAATAAAACTATTAAAATAAAACTATTTAGAGGTGGAAAATGAAGATTTTAAAATATTTATTGATTTTTATTCCTATAAGTATAATAGGAGAATTTATGCACTTGCCACCTACGGTAATGTTTGTTTTAGCTGCTCTGTCAATAATACCATTAGCAGGGCTTATGGGAGAGGCAACAGAAGAAATCTCTTTTTACACTGGTCCCAAAATTGGAGGCTTTTTAAATGCCACATTTGGAAATGCAACAGAACTTATAATATCTTTCTTTGCTCTTAAAGCAGGATTGTTTGATGTTGTAAAGGCTTCTATTGCAGGTTCAGTTATAGGTAATATATTACTTGTTCTTGGAGCAAGTATGTTATTTGGAGGATTAAAACATAAAAATCAAACTTTTAATAAAAAAGTTATAGAGGTTTCTTCAAGTATGCTATTGTTTGCTGTAATAGGACTTTGTATACCAGCCATATTTACTCACACTATTGATCCAAAATTACTTAATACTAAATATGAAGGATTAAGTATAGTGGTAGCTATAATCATGTTTGCTATATACATATTAAGTTTAGTATTTTCTTTTTTTACTCATAAAGATATATACTCTATAGACCATGAAGAAGAAGGAAGTGCTAAATGGAGTCTAAAAAAATCTATAATTATTTTAGCAATTGCTACTATACTAATAGCAATTGAAAGTGAATTTTTAGTTAGTGGAGTAGACTCAATAACTGCAACACTAGGACTTAGCGAATTTTTTGTAGGTATAATACTAATTCCAATTATAGGAAATGCAGCAGAACATTCTACTGCGATTGTAATGGCCATGAAAAATAAAATGGATGTATCTGTAGAAATTGCAGTTGGATCAAGTTTACAAATAATATTATTTGTAGCTCCAGTTTTAATATTTTTAAGCTTATTATTTACACCAATGAGTATAGTATTTAATCAGTTTGAGTTAGTGTCTTTAATAGTATCTGTACTTATTGTAAATAGAGTTGCTAGTGATGGAGAATCAAATTGGCTTGAAGGGGTACAATTACTCTCTGTATATCTGATAATTGCTGCTGGATTTTTCATATTATAATTCAAATAAAAATAGGACTACTATATAGTAGTCCTATTTTTATTTGAATCTACAAAAACTTACAATATTTTACCTATATGATTGACACTATAAAAATTAGACTATAAAATCAATTTAAGGATATAATTTCTGTATGGGATGTGATTATAATAAAGAAGATATTTACATATATAGTAGTAATTTTACTGGTAACGGTTTCTATAAATTTTATTGTTAAAAGTAGAACAGGAAATTTTTTAATCATTGAAATCCAAAGAAGCTATGAGAATCAAGGGGATTTAAGTGAAAATTTTAAGGAAAATTATAAATCAAAATTAAGTCATATTAATAATATTTCAAATAAAGAATTTATTTTAGGATATACAGATTTAAATATTTATAATAATTATGAAGAAGCAAAAACTCATTTTAAAGAAGTCTTAAATAAAAGAGATAGATATACATCAAAGTTTGCATTACTATACAGTTATGGATTTATGAGTGAGCTTAATATGAAAAATGGTAATATAAAAAAAGCCATAGAAAATGCTAGAGATGGATTTGAGCTACTTAACCCAAAAGATTATACAGATTATAAAGTTACTCTTTGGAATATATTTAGGCCTGTTTTAACTACTAAAGAAGGAAGAGAACTGGCACTAAATAGTTATAACAAAATTAAAGAACATGAAAATTTATTAAATAAAGAATCTAAATTATATCTTTACAAAAGGCTCTCAAATTTAAATATATTGGCTTATAGGTATGTTTATGCGATAGAAAATAATTTGGAGCTTGTAGTTTTAGCATCAGATATGAATAGATATGCTGATGTAAATAGAGCGACTATAGATTTAGGGGTCCTTGCTAGACAGTTAGGTGAATATGAGACAGCAAGCAAGATTATTTCTTATTGTGATAATCAAAAGATAAAAAATGTAGAGGAAAGAGCAGATTTAGAGATATATAAATATATAAATTTAGCAGAAATAGAAATTATACTAAAAAATTATACTAAGGCTAATGAATATATAAATAATATTGATAAATATGAAAAATATGTTATTCCAGAAAAACTAGATGATATAAGCGCTCTAAAATACATTATAAAGTCTCGAATATATACAGAAAACAATAATTTAAAAGAATCTAGAAAATGGATAAATAAAGCTAAGGATATATTAGATGAAGATAAAGTCATATTTTATATAGACAAAAATACTGAATACCATATAGCTTTAGGGGAGTTGGAGTTTAAAGAACATAAATTAAGCAAAGCTGAAGAAAGTTTTAAAAGAGCTTTAAAATTAGCTGAGGATACTCAAAATGGAGAGTGTATAGAAAAATCACTTAAAAGCTTATATAACATTTATGGAACTATGGGAGATTTGACTTCTCAAAGAGAATATGGAAGGAAGATAGTTGAGTTTAAGGATGTAGTAAATAAGCATTTTGCTAAAACTTATTATAAAAATGCAATATATAAGTACAAAGAAGGAATTGCTAATAAGGAGAATAAAAATATAAAAGCAAGAAATTTACTACTATGGATATTGATTATTATACTAATTACTATTTTATTCTTATTCAATATATATCCACGAATTGTAAATATGCTGAATAAGAGTAAAATAAGAAAATATTTAATTGGTGATAAATATATATTAAACTATCAACCTATTATAAATCCTAAAAATAATAATATTGTTGGATTTGAGGCTTTAATTAGATTAAAATTAAAAAATAAGATTTTTATGCCAAATAATATTATAAAAGATATGGAAAAGTCTAATATGCTAGGAGAAGTTTCTTTATGGATTTTAAATAAGATATTAGAAGATTATAAAGAAATAAGTGAAATTAAGGATGTAATAAATGGATTTTACATATCTATGAATATTTCTTTAAAAGAAATTGAAAATGAATATATTATAGTTAATTTAATAGAGAAATTAAGAAATTCTGGAATTGAGGAAAAATCTATATGTATTGAGATAACTGAAGATACATATTACCAAAGTCAAATTAGAGTGAAAAATAACATTGATAAGTTAAGAAAAGCTGGCTTTTTAATAGCTTTAGATGATTTAGGTGTAGAATATTCTAATATTGCTATATTAGAGAGATTTAAATTTGATATTATAAAACTAGATAAATATTTTATTGATGGTATAACTAATTCTGATATAAAAAGAACTGTAATAGATACTGCTGATTATTTATCTTACACTAAAAATAAAACTATAGTGGTTGAAGGTGTTGAAGAAAGGCCTCAAATGGAGATTATAAGAAACACTGTATCTAACAAAATGTATATACAAGGATATTTCTACAGTAAGCCATTAATATTATCAGAATTAAAGACATTAAAAATAAAAAAAGCTTGATGTAATTTAAATTACATCAAGCTTTTTTTATTTTTAGTAAATTAGTATTAAAATTCTTATAAATAAAACATCGTATTTAATCTATGCATATTAGAGATATAAAAATCGTTAACATAAATATTAAATATAAATAAGAATAAACATCTTAAACTACTTATTATTGGTTAATATGGGTAAAAATATTACAAAAAAGCAATAAAATTAAAAAAATTTTAAAAAAAATTCATCAAAAATTCACATACGAACAAAGAATGAAAAAACATTGAAATTTCAATATATTAAACTGATTACAATTTGTAACTGTTTTGTAACCCATTTTATTTTTTATAGGTATTAGGTGTTTACAAATGAGAAAAATTATATTAACATAAATGTACAACTTAAAAAAGTTACGAAAAGGTAACAAAAGATTAAAATTAAAAAGCCAATTAAATAAGACGAGAGAGTCTAGTAATATATATTAAAAATTTAGAAATTTGAATGGAGGAGTTTTATGAGTTTGAATAAGAGGACAAAGAAATCATTAGTATTAACATTAGGATTAGTAGTTGGAGGGTTATACACTTCAGCAGGTAATATCTATGCGGCAGAAAAGGAAGTAGTAAGAGCGGAGAAATTAAATGTAAGAAAAGGACCTTCTATAAATGATGATAGAATAGCATCATTAGATAGAGGTATGGTTGTTGAAATATTAGAAACAAGTAACGGATGGAATAAGATAAAGACTTCAGATAACAAAGAAGGTTGGGTAAGCGGAGAATACACAACTAAAGAAAAAGCTACAGTTAAAGTAAATGAATTAAATATAAGAAAAGGTCCTTCTGCTAAAGAAGACAAAATAGGATCATTAGAAAATGGAGCAGTTATCGAAATATTAGAAGATAATGATAATTGGTATAAAATAAAATTAGAAGATAACAAAACTGGATGGGTAAGTGCTGAGTATGTTATAACAGAAACTCAAGCTAAAGAGCAAGCTGAAATGGCTAAATCTGAAAAAGCTCAATCAACTGTTAAGGAAGAAAAAAGTGAAGCTGTAGTATCAAACACTACTACAAATGAAAGTTCAAATACTGTTTCAAAGAGTGAACCAGTTAAAGAAGAAACAAATACATCAAGCAGTAATAAAAACGGAAGATTAATGACTGTAAATGCAAGTGCATATTCAGGCCACTCTATAACATCAACAGGAACAACTCCAAAATGGGGAACAATAGCAGTAGATCCTTCAGTAATACCTTATGGAACTAGAGTTTATATACCTAAGTTTGATATGGTATTCATAGCAGAAGATTGTGGAAGTGCTATAAAAGGCAATAAGATAGATATATTCATGAATAGTGAATCAGAGTGTAATACTTTCGGAAGACAAAATATAGAAATACAAATATTAGGATAATATTTTAAGCCAAGATAGATAAAAGACTATCTTGGCTTATTTTTTGTTTAAATTAAATTATAAAAATGTAGTAAATTATAGAAATTATTAGATAGATATTTATTATAGAAGAAAAAATCAAAAAATAGAAGATAAAAATGCTTGTAAGTAAGTATTTTAAAGGGATTAAAGAAAAATATTAGCTAAGTATGACAAAAGATAAACGATATGAAATTTAAACTTGAAATTTATAATTATCTTAACATTGTTACAAATATATTTATATAAAATAAATACTATAAATTTAAAAATAATAGACAGCTTTAATAATACTATAAAAAGTTACAATTAAACGAAAATATCTTAATAAAAACAATTTTAATAGTGAATAAAAAATATAAAATACATTATAAAACCTATATTAAAAACAAAAAATAAAAAAATTTTTTTGGAAAAATTTGTATAGTACAGTTAAATTACCAACATATTGAAATTCCAACGATTTAATTGAAGTAAAGATTGTAACTGTTTTGTAACTTTTTACCATTTTATAAGTGGTAGGTATTTACAAATATAAAAAATTGTATTAACATTAATAACAACTTAAAAAAAGTTACGAAAAAGTAACAAAACTTTATATTAAAACAAGAAAATTTCAGGACTGATTAGTCAATTATATACAATTTTTATTTAAACAAAGGGAGGAAGCTATATGAGTATGAATAAAAGAGTAAAAGGATCATTAGTATTAACGTTAGGATTAGTAGTTGGAGGATTATACGCATCAACAAATAATATATATGCAGCAGAAAAGGAAGTAGTAAAAGTTGATAAGTTAAATGTAAGAAAAGGGCCATCAACAGATAATGAAAAGATAGGATCATTAGATAGAGGAATGGTTGTTGAAATATTAGAATCTAACAACGGATGGAATAAAGTAAAACTTGCAAATGGTGAAGAAGGATGGGTAAGTGCTGATTATACTACTAAAGAAAAAGGATCAGTAACTGCTGATATATTAAATGTAAGAAAAGGACCATCTATAGAAAATGATAAAATAGGATCATTAGAAAATGGTAAAACAATAGAAATATTAGAAGAAAATAATAACTGGTATAAAGTACAACTAGATGATAATACAACAGGATGGGTTAGTGGAGACTATGTATTAAAAGAAAGTCAATCTAAAGCTCAAAATAATAAGAGTCAAGATGACCAAGCTGATTCAACAAAGCAAGAAGCTAAACCTGTAGTAGAAGCAGCTGTAGTTCCAACTCAAAAAAATAAAGAGCAACAAAAAGAGCAACAAACTGAATCTGTGGTAGCTAATGCAGAAACTAATCAAAACTCTGCAAATAATAACCAAAATAATGTAGTTGAAGAAAAAACTCAACCAGTTAAAAGTGAAGAAAAAACAAACAATAATGTAGTTGATAAAAATGAAGTAGAAAATAATACTAAAGAAGAGTCAACTTCTAACAATAAAACAGGAAGATTAATGACTGTAAATGCTAGTGCATATTCAGGACATTCTGTAACATCAACAGGAACAACTCCAAAATGGGGAACAATAGCAGTAGACCCTTCAGTAATACCTTATGGAACTAGGGTTTATATACCTAAGCTTGATATGGTATTTACAGCAGAAGACTGTGGAGGAGCTATAAAAGGTAATAAAATAGATATATTCATGAATAATGAAGCTGATTGTAATAATTTTGGTAGACAAAATATAGAGATACAAATATTAGGATAATGAAAAGAGACTAATTAGTCTCTTTTTTTATTATGAAATTTATTGATTAGAATAAACATCTTAAAGGTAATTAATAATTATATGGTTATTAATTACCTTTAAGATGTTTTTTAATTTAGTTTTAAATTATTTTTTAAATTATGGGGGAAAGTTAAATGAATTTACGTGTTATGATAGAATACTTTATTATAAATTATGGATTAATAAGTATATTTATTATTGTGGCTTTAGAATACTCAAATATACCTTTACCTAGCGAAGTTATTTTGCCTATGGTTGGAATACTTGCGACTAAATATAATATGAACTTTATATTTGTTCTAATTATAAGTATACTAGGAGGCTTAGTTGGATGTTTACTAAACTATTATATCGGTATTAAATTTGGGAAACCATTATTAGATAAAATTATAAAAAAATTTCCAACTACTAAAAAATCAATAAATGAGTCTTATAGATTTATAACAAAATACGATAAAGCATCAGTTTTAATTGCAAGAATAGTACCTGTTGCTAGAACTATTATATCTATAGTTGCAGGAGTTGGTAAAATGAATATATTTTCATTTATAATATTTTCATCTATAGGAATTGGTATATGGAATTTAACATTAATTTATTTAGGATATATTATAGGAGATAATTTAAATTTAATAGGTATTTTAATAAAAAAATATTCTGTAGTTATTTTGATTTTTATATTAATAGTATTAGTTGCTTATTTTATAAAAAAAGTTATTAACTCTAAAAAAATCTAAAATAACATATTAATTAAAATAAAAATTATCAAACATTTTACAGTAGCTTATATAATAATATTGAATGAATACTTTATTTTATTCTCAATTAAAATACAAAACTAATGAATTTACTATTTTTCTAAAATGATATTTATTTTCAAGTTAAATAAAAAATTAAATGATAATATATATCGACTATGGTATACTTTATAATGTGATATGGAGGTATATATGGAAAATATAAATAAATTTCAAAGTTTTGTAATATTAGGTATGGTTTTGACTGGAATAATGATAGGCCAAATAAGTTTTATACAGGTTTACTCAGAGTATATAATAATGCCAGCATTAATGATTATGTTATTTTTAGTTTTTATACAAATACCTATAAAGGATATAGCTAAATCTTTTAAGAATAAAAAATTTACTTTAAGTGCCATATTTATAAATTTTATATGGACGCCGATACTTATAGCTATCTTAGGCAAAATTTTCTTGGGAAATAATCCAGAACTATTAATAGGATTTATTATGCTTATGGTAACACCTTGTACAGACTGGTATTTAATTTTTACGGGTATAGCAAAAGGTAATGTTGCTTTGGGGACATCTATACTACCTTTAAACTTAATTCTTCAGTTGTTATTACTTCCTGTATATGTATTTTTAATAGGCGGGACTAGTGTTGAATTAGATGCTATGAATCTTTTACAAGGAGTTTTATTTAGTTTAGCTATTCCACTTATAGCTTCTTTATTTTATAGAAACTTTACTATAAAATATAAGGGACTAAATTATCTTGAAGACAAAATAGTTCCTCAATCTTGTGACTATCAAGGGTACTTTTTAAATATAGCAATAGTAGCAATGTTTGCATCACAAGGTAAAGTATTACTTAGAAATCCACAGGTTCTTTTATTATTACTTTTGCCAGTATTATTATTTTTTATTATAAATTTAATTGTGGGACAAATAATTGGAAGAAAATTAGAACTTAGTAAAGAAGATAATGTGGCTTTAAATTTTACTACTTTAGCAAGAAATTCACCAATAGCACTTGCAATAGCAGTAGCTACATTTCCTAATAAACCATTAATATCTTTAGCACTTATAATAGGACCGTTAATAGAGTTACCAGTTCTATTTATTGTTTCAAAGGTATTATTAAGTATAAACAAAGAAGCTAGACTTTAATTTAAAGTCTAGCTTCTTTGTTTGTGGACTAATGAATTTATATTATGCTAATATAGATAAGAGAATATTTAAAAGGAGATTAATATGATTAATATATTAATAGCAGACGACGACTTAAGAATTTTAAGACTACTAACTGATTTTCTAAAAATAGAGAAGTTTAATATATATAAGGCAAAAGATGGACAAGAGGCTATAAATATATTTGAGAGAGAAAATATAAATCTAGCTATACTTGATGTTATGATGCCAATTGCAGATGGATGGCAAGTTTGTAGATACATAAAATCAAAATCTGATATACCTGTACTAATACTAACAGCAAAAGATAGTGACACAGATGAATTATTTGGTTTTGATATAGGAGCAGATGAATACATATCAAAACCATTTAACCCACAACTTTTAGTAGCAAGAGTAAAAAACTTACTAAAGAGATTGGATAAAAATAAAGATATTATCAATTATGAAGATATAGTATTTGAAAGAAATAATACGATTATAAAATTAAATGAGATAGAAATAGAATTAACACCAAAAGAACAAGAATTATTTTCTTTATTTATGGATAACATCGGAAAAGTCATGGAAAAAGAAAAAATATTAGATTTAGTATGGGGGTATGATTACTATGGAGATCCAAGGACAGTTGACACTCATATAACAAGACTTAGGAAAAAATTAGGGAATAAAGCTTATTTAATTAAAACTGTAAGAGGCTTTGGCTACAAGTTTGGTGATTAGTATGAAGTCTATAAAATATAAATTATTGACGGGGATAATACTTATAAATTCAATTATGCTGATTGGTATAGGGTTATTTATTTTTAATTTTAGAGATGTATATATAAAATATACTAGTAAAGACTTAAATGAATTTGGGAATGAAGTAAAGCACTATTTAAATGAGGGTATAGGTGATGATGTTGATAATCAAATCAGTAGAATAAGTGAAAATAAGAATATAAATTTAGATATATATAATGATGAAGGATCTTTAATATATAGTAATAAATTAAGTCAAGGCAAAGCTGGTCATATGAGAAATATGTGTTCAATAACCAATGAATACTATATAAATAAAGATTTGACTTCTTATGTAATGGTAGAAAAATCCGATAATTTAGAGTTTTTAACTACAATAACAAATACTGATGATGGTTTGTATACTATAATATCTAAAACTCCTATAAGTGCTATTGAAAATACTATAAAAATAACATCAAATTTTTTATTTTTGATATTTATACCTATAATTATAATTTCTACACTTATGGCTATCTGGTTTTCAAATAGATTTACAAAGCCTATAAGAAAATTAACTAAAATTACTGATAAAATTGCTAATTTAGATTTCGATGAAAAAGTAGAAATTAAAACTAATGATGAAATTGAAAAGTTGGGTAAAAGTATAAATATATTATCGGATAAGGTAAAAAGTACTTTAAAAAATTTACAGGAAAAAAATGAAGAACTTGAAACACTTATAAATAATAAAATAAAGCAAGAAAAGATAAGAAGAGAATTTGTATCTAGCGTATCCCATGAGCTTAAAACACCAATAACTGTTATAAGTGGTTATGCACAAGGTCTTAAGAGTGGTGTAGTTGAAAGTGAGGAGGATATAGAATGTTATATAGATGTTATATATAAAGAAAGTGAGAATATGGGGATTTTAGTAAAAGATTTACTAGATCTTTATAAGTTAGAATCAAATACTTTTAGTATAAAATTAGAGAGAGTAAATATAAAATATTTAATACTTGAGATAATTAATAATTTTAACATTCGATTTGAAGATTTAAAAATAAATTTATTTTTAGAATTAGATGACATTTATGTTTTATTAGATAGAGTTAGAATAGGACAGGTTTTAAATAACTTTATTGATAATGCACTATATCACATAGATGATAAAAAAGAAATAAAAATAAATACTAAGATTTATAAAAAAAAGATAAGAGTTGGTGTTTTTAATAGTGGATATGGGATAGATGATGAAGATTTTGAGAAAATATGGTACTCATTTGTAAGAATTGATAAAACTAGAACTTATAGTGATAATAGGGTTGGTCTAGGACTTTCTGTTGTAAAAGAAATTATAAATCTTCATAGTGGAGATTATGGGGTTTTAAACAAAGAAGGTGGAGTTGAATTTTATTTTGAATTAAATTTATAAAATTTATAGCTGTCACAAAGTTGTAACAGTTAGAGCCTATAATAAGATTAAAGATAAATTATAGGAGGAATTATTTATGAAAATTAAAAGTTTAGTAGCTTCATTAGGGGTTATATCTATGCTTGGGTTAGGTTTAACATCAATTGTATCTTATGCATCAGATAGCGGGGAAGCTGATAATAAAAACTCATCTATAGTTAAAAATGATACATATTATTATAACGAATATTGTAGATTAACAGATGAAGAACAAAAGCTTGTAGATAAAGGATATAATGAATTAAGTCAAAATGAAAAAAACATATTTAATAAATATTATGGACAAGAAAAATATGTTTTAAGTGAACAAGAATTAAATGAATATTATAAAATACATGATAAAATCTATAAATATTTAGGAGAAAGTTATAATTCTCAATCAAAAGGAAGACAAGCAAACAGACAATTTAGAGGCCAAGCAATGTATAGGGGAATGTGTAACTAAACAAATAAAAAAATAGCTAAAAGTAAAATTACTTTTAGCTATTTTTTTATTTGTTTTAAAATATGAAAATATAGAATATAAAAATAAATAATAATTTATTATTGTTTTTCGATAAAAAAATATTGACTTTATAAAAAGGTGTAGATATAATAAAAACAAATAAAAATATATGGAGGATAAAAAATGAAAAAATATATAATAAATTTAATACCATTTATATTAGGAATAGGGTGTTTAGGATCTTTTAGTATTATAGGTAGTAAGGTTTTAGAGGATGGAACTTTATCAGAGCCATTTTTCTTAATACCAACTGCATACCTATTATTTTTCATAGGAATTATAGGTTTAATAGTTAGATTTATATTCGACTTTATAAAAGGTAAAAAAGTGAAAACTAAAAATTTATAAAAAACAAAATTAAATTTTATTGATTAAGGAGATTTAGCAGTGAATGATATATTAATATTTTTAACGGGGATGATAGTATATTTAATTACAAATATACATAAACAGAATAATAAGTACAGACATGTAAGATTTGTAAAAGGAAAATTAGAATATTTGACTAAAACTAAAGAGTACTATGAAAAAGAAAGTAAGATGATTAGAAAAATTAGCTTTATGCCTATATTATTATCTTTCGTTATAATATTAACTGCTAATATATTACACTTTTCTGATAGAGGATATTTAATAAGTGGGGCAATGCTTATCTTATTACCAATTGTTTTTATGAAAATTAGTAAAAATATAAAATTCTTTTAAAATTATATTTTATTACATTTGTATAAATTTAAAAGAGAAAGAAGAAGAAAAAATGAAATTAAATAAGATAAAAATTCATATAGTTACTTTTTTTGTTATATTAATTAATTTAAGTATAATATGTTTATATAAATTAGGTTTATACTTAACAAAAGGCAAAGGCTTAGTTTATAGAAGTTGGATAAATGAAATGTATGCTATTAATATTATTATATTAGTTATAGCTACATTGATTTTTATAGGGGAGCTATTACGAAGAAAAAGTAAAATAATAAAAAGTATTAAGGATAAATTAGAAATATTTAACTTAATATATTACTATATATTTTTTCTAGCTATAATTTTTATACTATGGATAAGTTTGTTTTGGATAAGTTTTGAATTTACTCCAGAACATATTGTTTACAAAGATAATAAAAAAGTAATCGCACAGGTGAATTCCTGCTTAACAAAAACTAGAGTCGAGTTTTTTGAACCAATTAATAATATTTTTATGAAAAAAACAAATATAGAAGGTATATGTTATAGAGGTTCCTATGATATATATGACAGAAAATCTAATTAAAATTTTAGATTTAATACTTAAATAGGGGGTATATTATAAATATAAATATACTGATTGGAGAGATTAATATGAACAATAATTTAAAAGAAAAAGAATATGAAGCAATTAAAAAAGATGAAGAAGAGAAAGATAGAGAACAATTAGGGCAAGAAATATTAGATAGAGAGCATAGAAACTTTGAATTTGAAGAAGAAACAGATCCAGCTAAATTAAGAGCAGAATTAAATGAACGTAATTTAAAAGAAGAATTACAAGACATATAAAATGAAATAAAAAGTCTATATAATAAATTTTAAATTAAAATCTATTATATAGATTTTTTATTTTTATAGATTAAAAATATTGACGACGTATTCCTCAACGTGTAAATTTAATTTTGGGTGGTATTTTAATTAAACTGCACCAAAATATGATTTTTTCATTTTATTATTAGGATAGCTCATATCTTTTAGAATGAGACTAGTTAGTATCACACTCTATAGGAGGTGGTAACTATAAAAATTGGATTTATTGGAGCGGGAAAAGTAGGATTTTCCCTAGGTAAGTATTTAAAAGAAAACAATAAAAATGTAGTTGGGTATTATAGCAGTAGTGGGCATTCTTCAAAAGAAGCTTCAACTTTTACAAAAACCAAACAATACATTGAATTAGAAGAATTAATAAAAGACAGTGATATGATACTAATCACTACTCCTGACTCTAAAATTAAAGAGGTTTGGGAGAATCTAATTAGCTTTCCTATTAATAACAAAATAATATGCCACTTAAGTGGCGCAATATCTTCAAATATCTTTTCGGATATAACCAAGTATGGTGCATACGGTTATTCTATTCACCCAATTTTAGCAATTTCGGATAAATATAATTCTTATAAAAATCTTTCTAAGGCTTGTATAACTATTGAAGGTCATGAAAAACATATAAAAACTTTAAAAGATATGTTTATATCTATGGGAAATGAAGTTTTTATTATGGAAGAGAAACATAAAACTTTATACCATCAGGCATGTGTAAATGTAAGTAACTTAATAATTCCACTTATAAATAACAGCATAATAAATCTTAAAAGTTGTGGGTTTAAAGAAGAAGAAGCTATAAAAGCTTTATATCCACTTATAGAGTTTAATGTAGAAAATATCAAAAATAAAGGAATTATTAAAAGTATAACTGGACCTGTAGAAAGAGGAGATTTAATTACCATAAAAAATCATTGTGATGTATTGAATAATGATGAAAAAGAATTATATAAAATATTATCTAAAAATTTGCTTGAAATAGTAAAATTAAAAAATTTGGATAAAGATTATTCAAAAATTGAAGAATTTCTGGGGGAATAAAAATGAAAAATACTACTATAACTTTTAAAGATTCTAAGAAAAACAAACAAAAACTAACAATGCTTACAGCTTATGATTATTCAACAGCTAAGTTAATAGATAGTTGTGGGATAAATGGAATTTTAGTTGGGGATTCATTAGGGATGGTGTGTCTAGGATATGAAGATACATTATCTGTTACTATGGAAGATATGATTCATCATACAAAAGCTGTAGCTAAAGGTGCAAAAAATTCTTTAATAGTAGCAGATATGCCTTTCATGTCTTATCAAACATCTGTTTATGATGCTGTATATAATGCAGGAAGACTAATAAAAGAAGGAAGAGCTCAAGCTATAAAGCTAGAAGGTGGAGTAGAAGTATTTGAACAAATCCAAGCTATTGTTAAAGCATCTATACCTGTTATGGGACATGTAGGATTAACTCCACAGTCAGTTAATGCATTTGGAGGGTTTAAGGTCCAAGGAAAAGATGAAGTGGCGGCAAAAAAACTTATAGAAGATGCGATAGCTGTTGAAAAAGCAGGAGCTTTCTCAGTTGTATTAGAAGGAGTACCATCAAAACTAGCTAAGATAGTAACTGAAAAGTTAAGTATTCCAACTATAGGTATTGGGGCAGGAGTTGATTGTGATGGTCAAATATTAGTATATCAAGACATGCTTGGTATGTTTAGTGACTTTACACCAAAGTTTGTTAAAAAATATGAATCATTAGGAGATAAAATGAAAAGTGCTTTTGAAACATATATAGATGAAGTAGAAAATGGGTATTTTCCATCTCAAAAACATAGTTTTAATATAAGTGATGAGATAATTGAAAAATTGTACTAGGAGAATATAAGAAATGAATATTATACATGATATAGATAACATAAAAAAACGTATTAATGAATATAAAAAAGATGATTTAAGTATAGGATTTGTACCTACTATGGGATATTTACATGAAGGGCATGAAAGCCTTATAAAAAAGGCTTGTATAGAAAATGATAAAGTAGTAGTAAGTGTATTTGTAAATCCAATACAATTTGGAGCAAATGAAGACTTATCAAATTATCCAAACGATATAAAAAAAGATATTGATATATGTGAAAAACTAGGTGTTGATATAGTATTTAATCCAGAAGCTAAAACAATGTATAACGAAGATTTTTCAACTTTTATTGAGGTAGAAAACTTAACAAAAGGGCTTTGTGGAAAAAGTAGACCTACTCATTTTAAGGGCGTTTGTACTGTAGTTAATAAATTATTTAATATAGTAAACCCTGATAGGGCTTACTTTGGTCAAAAAGATGCTCAACAACTTGCTGTTATAAAAAAAATGGTAAGAGACTTAAATATGGATATTGAAATTATAGGGTGTCCTATAATTAGGGAGAAAGATGGACTTGCAAAAAGCTCAAGAAATACATATTTAACAATAGAAGAACGAAAAGCCGCTACTATAATAAATAAAACATTAAATGAAGCCAAAAAGCTAATAGTTGAAGGGGAAAGAAATTCTGAGAATATAATAAATTTTATAAAAAATGAGATTACTTTAGAGCCATTAGCTAAAATTGATTATATTGATATAGTTGATATCAATCGTTTGGAAGATATAAAAACAATAGAACATGAAGTGTTGGTTGCTATAGCTGTATTTATAGGAAAGACTAGATTAATAGATAATTTTATATATGATGAAATATAAAAGGTTAAGGTGTGAGTTATTTTAATTCACACCTTAATCTTTTATAGAAAAAAACTATAATTAAAATAGTTGATATAGATATAAACTATTTTAAGAAAAAAGTTATATGTAGTAAAATTGAATAGTAAAATATGTATAAAATTCTTAAAAATTAGTAAATTAGGAGGAAAAAGTGAATAAATCCACTAAGAGAAATTTAATTAAAGTTATTATAGTAATAGCAGTTATAAGTTTATACTTTTTTATTCCATCTATAAAAGAAAATGTAAATCAAGCTGTATCTATATTAAATAATTTAGATGTTGATATGTTAAAAAAATATATATTAAGTTTTGGAATGTGGGCTCCAACAGTATCTTTTATACTTATGATACTTCAATCTGTTATAGCACCAATACCAGCTTTTATTATTACTTTTGCAAATGCTGGATTATTTGGTTGGATAAATGGAGCTATACTGTCATGGACAAGTTCTATGGTAGGAGCTACACTTTGTTTTTATATAGCTAGATTTTTAGGTAGAGATGTTGTTATAAAACTTACATCTAATGAAGGTCTAAATAAAGTTGATAAATTTTTTGGAAAGTATGGTAATTATGCAATTTTAATTGCGAGGCTTTTACCATTTATATCTTTTGATATAGTTAGTTATGCTGCAGGACTAACATCAATGAAATTTTCTGCATTCTTCATAGCAACTGGAATAGGACAATTACCAGCAACAATTATATACTCTTATATAGGAGGAGTATTAACTGGAACTACTAAAACTTTAGTAACAGGGTTATTGTTTATATTTGCATTATCAGCTATAATAGCTCTTTTAAAGAGTATGAAAAAAGATAAAAAGATTAATAAAAGAAATAATATAGTATAGATATAGTTTTTTTATAAATAGTAGAAATAAAATTAATTAATCTAATAAATATTTATAAATAAAAAAGAGGGTTAAAATTAACCTTCTTTTTTTATATGTAATTTTATTGCTTGATAGATAAAATTTATTAATAAAATACATAATAAAAAATCAGCTGATTTTAGCAAAATTTGAACCTTTTTACATAGATATCAAATATATTATGTTTTAAAATATTTGGTGAATTTGAAAAAAATTATACAAAAAATTAAGTAATTTGGAAAAAAGTACGATATATATAAAGGTAAAATATATTTTATGTAGAATTATATTATATATTAGAAAATACATTTAAATTATGGGGAGATTGGTTAATGCATAAAAAGATTAGGGGCATAATATATATATTATTTTTTGTTATTTTACTTACTATAGCCGCAACTCTTAATGGAACAAGAGGGAATGTATATTCACATAATGATACAAATAAAGGTTTTAATGTTTTAGTTTTAAATTCTTATCATCAAGGCTATAAATGGGAGTCAAGTATTTTAAAGGGACTAGATGAATATATAGAGGAAAATAGTGATTGTGGAATAAATTTTAAAATAGAATATTTAGATTTTAGAAATAATTATAATAATAAATATATAGATTCATTAAAGAAAATGTTAAAAGAAAAATACCCAAAAGGAAGTATTGATGCTATATATACTGTAAATGATGAAGCTTATGAGGTTTTTTATAAAGATGTAGTAGATGAAGAAAGTAACTTTTATAAAACCCCTCTATTATTTAGTGGAGTAGATTATAAGGAAAGTAGTAGTAAGGAAGAAAAAAAATATATGACAGGGATTTATCATGGAGATGATAGTTTAAGTTTAATGAACATGATTATGGAGTTAAGTCCTAATGTTAAAAATATAAATTTAATAATAGAGGATTCAAGATATGGAGAATCCGTAAAAGGTGAAATTGATAACTTGATAGATACCTATCTAAAAGGTGAAATGAAAGTAAATTATATAAAAAGTAACTATATACAAGACATATATAATCAATTAAAAGATTCTAAAGACAATGATGAAACTATAAATATTATTGCAGGAGAATTTCAATACAAGAACTCGAAAAAATATATAGAACCTAAAGAAGCTATTAAAGAAATTAAAAAATATACAAAAAGACCTATATACTCAAACGACCCAAGTTATATGCATGCAGGTATAGTTGGTGGACATATGGATATAGGGGAGGAACATGCAAAAATAATCTGTGAAATGATAGATAGCTTGAAAAAAGGTGTAGATATTAAAGATATAAAAAGTATTGTAGAGCCAAGAGCAAATGGGTTTGTAGATTACAACAGTATATATGAATATAATATAAATCCATTAAATGTTAGCAAAGATGTTAATATAATAAATAAAAAAGTATATGAATTTTTAATACCTAATTGGTGTAAAAATGCAATATTAGTGGTTTTAATTATACTAGTTATCATTAGTATAATAGGAATAAAGTTTTTATCTAAAAATAGAAAGAAAAAGCAACAGGAAGAAGATAAAATTAAGATAGAAAAAGAGAGAGAAAAATTAAAATCAGATTTTATAGTTAATTTAAGCCATGAGCTTAGAACACCTATAAATGTTATATTAGGAATTAGTAAGGTATTAGAATGTAGTGTTCAAAAAGATAATTTAGATAAAAATTATCTATTAAATAAATTGGAAAGTATAAATTTAAACTCATATAGATTATTAAAAATATCAAATAATATAATAGATATGACAAAAGCTGAATCAGGGATGCTTAAATTGAATTTAGAAACTTGCAACATTGTAAGTATAGTAGAGGATGTTTTTGATATAAGTGTTGAAGTTGCTAATAGAAAAAACATTTATATGACTTTTGATACTGTTTGTGAAGAGATAAAAACAGCAGTAGATATAGAACAAATTAGAAGAGTTGTTTTAAATTTGTTGTCAAATGCTATAAAGTTTACTCCTAAAAATGGAAATATAAATTTATTTATATGGAAAAATCTAGATAATATAGTTATTGAAGTTGTTGATAGCGGAGTTGGAATACCTAAAGAGAAATTAAGCGAAATTTTTCATAGTTTTTATCAGATTGAAAATTTATATACAAGAAGCAGTGAAGGAAGTGGAATAGGTTTAAGCATAATAAAAGAAATTGTACAAATGCATGGTGGGAAAATAGAGGTAGAAAGTGAAGTTGGAGAAGGGTCTATTTTTAGAATTTATATACCTATTAATTTAGAAAACAATATTCCTGATTATAATCCATGTAAAATTGAAGATATAAAAAGAATGGTGGAATTAGAAATGTCAGACATTTAATATATCACAAAAAAGTTATTGACATTATCAACATATAAGCATATTATAAAAAAGTTAGAAATATTATTTGAAATATACAATTAAAATATAGAAAGTAGGTGGTATTAATGGATCCGAGCCCTGAGAGGAAAAATTTAGTGAAATCAAAAAATAAACTAGATAAGGACATTAATACCATTATTTATTTTTGTCCTATCTAATAGTAGGAGAAGAATATGAAAACAAATATAAGTAAATTAGAACTAGAGAAGTTTTTACTTCATGCTCCACAAGATAAGGTAATAGAGCATGTAAAAGCTATTCATCCAGTTGATGTATTAGATATAATAAGAGAAAATGAAGCTGATAGTTATGATATTTTAAATCGATTACCAGAAAATTATATAGCTTCTATAATTGATGAAGCTGATATTGAAGAAAAGTATGAGATTTTAAGGAGATTTTCTGAAAATAAGCAAAAAAATATCATTGAAGAGATGTCTTCAGATGAATTAACAGATTTATTGGGTTCTTTAGATGAAGAGAATACTAGAAAAATTTTAGAAAAGATGACAGATGAAGATGCAAGACATGTTCGTCAGTTATTAAGTTATGCGCCAGATACAGCAGCAGGTATAATGGCAACTGAATTTATATCTATAAAAGAAAATATGACAGTAGGATCTACCTTAGAATATTTGCAAACTTGTGGTAGAGAAATTGGAAATATATATGAACTATATGTAATTGATAAACTTTATAAATTAAAAGGAAGCATTTCTCTAAAGGAATTAGTTACTCATAAATTTGAGACATTAATTTCTGAAATACTTAAAACTGAAGTCGAGTGTATCCCCTATGATATGGACCAAGAAGAAGTTGGACATATATTTGAAAAGTATGGGTATTTAACAATGCCTGTAGTAGATAGCCATCAAAGATTATTAGGAATTATAACATTTGATGATGTTATTCAAATATTAAGAGATGAATCTACTGAAGATATACATCGTCTTGGAGGAGTAGACGAAGGAGAACGAATAAATGGAACATTAATGGAGTCTGTAAAAAGTAGACTTCCATGGCTTGTAATAAATCTTGCAACAGCTATTTTAGCATCTTCCGTAGTTGGATTATTTGAAGGTACTATAGAAAAAGTTGTTTCACTAGCTACATTTATGCCGATAGTAGCTGGTATGGGTGGTAATGCAGGAACACAAACTTTAACAATAATAGTTAGAGGTTTGGCATTAGGTGAATTAAGTTATAGTAATATGAAAAGAACTTTATTTAAAGAGTTGGGAATAGGAGCTATAACAGGTATTTCAATTGGTGCAATAATAGGAGTTCTTGGGTATTTATGGGAAGGAAAGATTATATTTGGATTAGTAATAGGAATAGCTATGATATTAAATATGGTAGTAGCAACTGTTTCTGGATACTTAGTTCCTATTGCACTTAAAAAATTAAAAATAGATCCAGCATTAGCATCATCAATATTTGTAACTACATTTACAGATGTATTAGGATTTTTCTTTTTCTTAGGATTAGGAACTATGTTTATACATTATTTAGTATAAAAAATAGCTGTTTCAAAGTTAGTTAACTTTGAAACAGCTATTTTTAATTGTTTATTTTCATTATAAATTTAACACTGCCATTCATATCTTTATTTTTACCAGCAAAGTTATTGTATTCTTTAGATAATTTAACTATTTCATCTTTTATATCCATTAAACCATTTATATTTGATAGTTTTGTATTTCCTTCTTTATAAAGTTTATCTAATCCTTTAGTTTTTAATTTTGATACACCATTATATAAATCGCTAGAGCCTTTTGCTAAGGCATTAGTTCCTTTTAGCAATTTAGATGAATTAGTAGTTAAGTTATTTGTTCCATCTACTAAACTTTTTCCACCTTGTGCTAATTGATTTGTACCTTTACTTAATTCATCAGTTCCAGATACAAGTTTTTTACTACCTTCTTCCAACTGATTTGTAGCTGAAGATAACTGTTTTGAACTTTCACTAAGAGTTTTACAACCATCGGATAGAGCTTTTAAATTAGAATTAAAACTATCAGATCCAGCCTTTAAATTACTTAAACCATCACTTAGGCTATTTGCACCATTTGCAGCAGTTAAAACTCCGTTTTTCAAAGAGCTAAGGCCATCTCTTTGACCTTGAGATACTTGATTTAGTGATCCAGAGATATTTCTTAATTGACCAGCAACATCTGGATTAGATTCTTCAATCATAGAAGCTAAATTTACTAAGCCTCCAGCGAGTTGATCAATATTATTTGTTGAACCTATTAAGCCATCGATTCCACCAACTCCATTATTTAAACCAGAGGATAAATTATCGGCACCGTTCTTTGCATTTGATATACCATTATTTATATTTGAGTAAGCTTCGTAAAGTTTATCTGTGTTTGATGCAAAGCTACTAACTCCTTCATTAAACTTAGATTGAGATGAATTTAGTTGACTAAGTCCAGAACTTAAACTTTTTGCACCTGAATTTAGTGTTGGAGCAGATTGATTTAGTTTATTTATTCCTTCACTTAAACTTGTTGAACCTTTGGCTAAAGATTTTACACCTTCATCAAATTTTGCAAAGTTTGAATTTAATTCATTATTTCCATCTAGTAATTTTTTGGAACCATCTAAAAGGTCATCCCCACCTTTTTTTAAGTCATTTAAAGATTTTGATAAATCGTTTAATGTAGAATTTTCATCAATTCCTTTAAGCTCAGGTAGTTTTGGAGTAGAAACTATCATTATATTAGGCATTTCAAATTTGTTTGTTTGACCTTCTATTACTAGAGTGTCTTCTAAATCAATATACTTTTGTAAATCTTTATCAAGATCTAGTGTTTCTTTTAGCCCGGGGAAAGATGTAAAAGTTATGCTACTATTTTTACCGTCATCAATAAGCTCACCGCTATTAATTTTTATATTTTTAAAATTATCTCTTTGGAATAACACTTCAGTAGCCGTTAAAAATGGTACGTACATTTCTTTTGTAGTATTGTTTATTTTACGATTTCGTTTTTCATTATTATTTAACTTTATAGTTATTTTAAATTTACCTGATTTTCCTTTTATATCTTTAGCACTAACTTTTTTATTATTTAATTCATATTTTATATCAACGTCAATAGGTAGTTTTTCTTTACTATCTCCTTTATAATATAAATCTTCATTATTTACATTCCAAGTTATTTTATCACCATCTATTTTAGGTTTTTCATCTCCTTTTACATTTGTTATATTTTTTAAGTTACTGTAATCTTTAAATTCACCGAGCTTCTTATCTGAATTTATCCAAGTGGAAACTATAGTTTTATCAACATTACCATCTTCTTTTAAAATCGTATAAACAGTTTCATCTTTTTTAGTATCAGCAAAAGCTATGCCAGTATTTAAAAATATCATCAAAGTTGTTAAAGTTGCTATTGTTGCCTTTGGTAAATTAACTTTTTTCATTTAAATTTCCCCCTTATTTAAATTTGAAGATTTTTTAGGTATAAAGTTTTTACTAGTTTTTATGATTAAACTGTTAAAAGTTAATAGTATAGCAGGAAGCATAAAAATTATAATAAACATACTTATAATTGCTCCACGAGCCATAAGACTACATAAAGCACTTATCATTTCAAGTTTTGATATAAGTCCAACTCCAATAGTTGCTGAGAAAAATGATAAAGCACTTGTAACTATTGATCTTGCACTACTTTGAATTGAAATTCTCATAGCTTCAAATTTATTTTCATTAACAGATAATTCTTCTTTATATCTAGAGGTTAATAAAATAGCATAATCAACAGTTGCTCCAAGTTGTATAGTACCTATAACAATGGAAGCTATAAACGGTTCTATAGTATTAGTGTAATAAGGTATGCCCAAATTTATAAAAATTGCAGATTCAATAGCTAAAACCAAGATAACTGGAAGCGAAATAGATTTAAATACTACTGCTATAATTAGGAATATAGCAATTATAGATACAAGACTTACAGTTTTAAAATCTGTATCAGCAATCTTTATTAAGTCATCAGTAAGAGGGGCTTCGCCACCTACTAAACCATTTTTATCATATTTATGAACTATTTCATTTAATTTTTTTATTTGAATACCAGCTTCATCTGTTGCAGCTCTATACTTAGAATTTACTATTAGTTGTTCATATCCACCTGATTTAACTGAATTTAGTAGATTACTTGGAAGGATATCTTGAACTACTGAAGGACCTATTATTTTTTCAAGGGCTACAACTGAATTTATTCCATCAAGATTTTCAATTTCTTTTATCATTTGTTCCACTTTATAAGGTTTAAGACTATCTTTGACTAAAACTATATTAGTGCTATTCATGTTATAATCTTTTTTTAACTTATTTGTTGCAATAATAGAAGGTAAGTTATCCGGTAGTGATTCATCTAGGTTGTAGTATACCTTTGCATTTGTAGAACCTATTATTGATGGAATAAAAAGTAATAAGAATAAAACTACTAATTTTTTATAATGTTTAACAACTATCTCAGATGATTTTTTAAATGTAGGTAGGATTGGTCTGTGTTTGTATTTATGAATTTGCTTATCAAAAATTAATATTAATGCAGGTAAAACTGTAACTGTACATATAACACCAAGCAAAACTCCTTTAGCCATGACTAAGCCCATATCCATGCCTAGTGCTAAGTCCATTGCACAAAGTGCTAAAAAACCTGCAATAGTAGTTAAAGAACTACCAAATATTGATGTTGTAGTATTTTGAATTGCTATAGCCATCGCATCTATATGACTATTGTATTTATCTCTCTCTTCATCATACCTATGTAGTAAAAATATTGAATAATCCATTGTGACTCCAAGTTGTAAAACTGCGCTTAAGGCTTTTGTTATATAAGAAATTTCACCAAATATTATATTACTACCAAAGTTATAAATTATTGCAAAACCTATGCTTAGTAAAAATATAAAAGGTGTAACATAGGAATCCATTGTAAAAGATAAAACGATTAAAGTTAATATAACTGCAATTACCACATATAAAGGAGTTTCTTTATCTGATATATCTTTAGTATCTTTTATAATACTGGCCATACCACTTAAAAAGGCTTGATTACCAGTTATATTTCTTATGCTTTCAACTGCATTTAGAGTTTTCAATGAAGCAGAGCCTTCTTCAAGTTTTATAACCATTAAAGTTGAATTGTCCGTGTATAAAAGGTCGTTTATATCTTTTGGAAGCATTTCTTTTGGAACTGATAAGTCGAGAAAATCATCTATCCATAAGACATCTACAACTCCATCAACCTTAGATACTTTTTCTTTTAACTTAGAAACATCTTTGTCTTCCATATTTTCTACTATCAACATAGCAAGTGATCCACAATTGAAATCTTCTTTTAAAATTTTTTCTGCTTGAGTTGTTGATAAGTTATCAGGTAAGTAACTTAAAATATCATAATTTATATCTGTCTTTAAAAATCCTATTGCTGATGGGATTAGTAACAGTATGGCTATTACTAATATTAATTTGCTTTTTTTAGCTATTAACTTAGATAATCCCCTCATAGCCTATTTCCCCCTTTAAAAATATTAGGCATGCCCAAATTGGTTTATAGGATAGATTGTAGGAGGAGTACAACCTATCTGTCAAGTACATTTATTTTATTTGTTATATTAAAAATATCTATATCTTTGATTTCTTCTTTAGTTTTTAATATTATTTCAAAGACTTTTTCATGATATATATCAAGTAGTAAAAGTCTTGTCTTTATAGTGCTTTCAATTATTTGGTCTAATGTTAAATCTATATTATCTTTATAAAATCTTCTAAGTAACTCATTTTCACCAGCAGAACCTATTACAACACTTAAACTTATTTGCTCATTACTAAATTTATAATTTATATTTTTAAGATTAGCTTTTAAAATATCTTCTAAAGTTTTTAAATATTCTTTTCTAACAGAGTCAATTTCAGATGCTTCTATATACATTCTAAATAAAGGTTGGTTAGTTGCGATTACTTTTATATATATGTATTGAGTTATTGCATAACTAAGTAGAGGATCTAAAGACTCATTAGATGATTTACTAATATAAGAGTAGATCTTTTCTATAAGGTCTTTATATAAGAAAAGGACAATATCTTCTTTTTTCTTAAAATAGTAATATAAATGTCCCCTGCCTAAATTACATACCTCAGCGATTTGCCTTATTGTAGTTTTTGTATAACCTTGACTTATAAAAAGCTTAGAAGCTTCTTTTATTATAATATTTTTCAAATCTTCTTTATTATTATCAATATCCATTTTTATTTACCCCCATTTTTATTTATAATACTATTTTATCAATATTTTAAAAATTATGTAAACACAATAAATAGTAATGTTACGAAAATGTAATCTAGATGTAACAAACATCGATGTTTTTAACCTATAAAATTAGCTATAATTATCTCATAAAGAAATTTATATAGGAGGGTAGATAATGAAAAGATTAACTGGTTTTATGGGTTTAGTTTTATTAGTAACGACTATTGTTGGAACATTAACTTATAGCCAAAGTACTTACACAAAAGCTGAAAATCAAATGATTGAATTTGCAAACAAGAAAATGGAACAGATATATTCTGTAAAAATAGATAAAAATAATTTACGTTATAGCATTGGAGAGCAAGTACAAAAAAATAAATTAAAAAAGATTCAAGATAAATCAAATAGTGAAGTAGTAGCTATAACAGCAACTAACTTAGAAAAATTAAAAAAGGGCAATGTTTTATCATACTCTTTTAAGTATGACTTTAAAGATAAAAAAGTTATAAGTCATGATTTAAAGTTTTTAAAGTAATTTAAAGTAAAAATTTAACAAAAGTGTTTTAACTTCCAATTTAGTGGTATAAATACCAATGTAAAATAATAAGTTAGCATGCAAACTAAGTTGGAGGTAATCAAAATGAGCACTAAATTAATAGTTGCTATAATAGCAATTTCACTAGCATTAGTATTTTATACAATAGGTGTTTTTAGTGAGAGAAAAGCTGGTATATTAAAGAAAAATCACGTTATAATGTTTTATTTAGGTTTAATATGTGATACAACAGGGACAATGCTTATGAAATCATTAGCAGAATCAAAAGCAATTCCAATTTCATCTACTGCATTAACAATTCATGGTGTTACAGGAACAATTGCAATTTTATTAATGTTATTTCATGCCGTATGGGCTACATGGGTACTTTACAAAAATGATAAATCAAAACAAAAAGTATTCCATAAATTCAGTATATTTGTTTGGTGTGTATGGTTAATACCTTATATAATAGGCGCAGTAATAGGTATGACTCATTAAATAAAAAGGGATGTATCAAAATATTTTAGAAAACATAAATATTTTGATATATCCCTTTTTTATTATAAATTTGTTTTTATATAATATCATATTGGCTTTAAAAATAGTTTAATCTATAAGCCATTTTAATATCAAATTAATTATTTATTATGTCATAAAAGTGATATATATGATGTAGAAATAATTTTATTGAAGAAATTTCCGCGGAAATAAATATTAATTAGAAAAATAACAATATAGAAAAATCAAAAGATTTCAGTTTTTTGTGGATACATTGAACAAACCTAGAAATAATGATAAAATTAGTTTTAGAATAGTTTAATATTAAATTATATAATAAGCTAAATGTTTTAATATAAAACCAACATTAAAGGGGACAGACATATGGACAATAAAGACCGAAGAATTAGGAAAGCAAGAGAAGTTTTACAGTCATTTTTTTCTGTAGCTAAACTTGCCAATGACTTTGCAAGGAAAAATGCAGAAGAACTAGGTGTTACATTTCAACAATTATCAGTAATCAATACTTTAAAAATATATCCTGGTGTAACTTTAAAGAAATTATCAGAAAAATTACCTATGCAACTTTCACTTAGCTCATTAAGTTTAATAGTTGAAAAATTAGTAGTGTTAAAATTAGTTGAACGAGAAATAAGTCAGCAAGATAGAAGAGCTGTTAAGCTAAGATTAACAGAAGCTGGTTTAAATATAGCTATTGAATCTGAAGAAAAAGCGTATTCCTTTAATGCGATGAATTCTGCACTTGCAAGAATGAATCCAAAAGATGTAGAAACTTTATTAAAATTACATAATGAATTATTGCTAAATTTAAAAGAAATTAAAGGTGTTTAATTAAGTTTAAGAAAACGTAATCTATAGTAGGTTGCGTTTTTTATTTTAAGGTATGAAAATGTTTGCTAAAAGTGAAAAGTTGTGATATTTTAAAGCTAGAATTAAATATTATAATATTAACGAAGTGGATTAAAAATAGGAAATTTATTATTTAAATACCCTATTTTTAATCCTAAAGCTAAAAATAAAACTTTATAAGTGTATTGTAATGATTTAGGGAAATACTTTTTAAAGATATCATAATTGATTTGAAATTAATACACAAATGGATTAAAATTGAGTTTTTCTGGAGTGAAATAGTAATTTTATAAATTTGTAAATAAGGGGTGTATTTATGGGGAAAATAACATTCTTAGGAGCAGGAAGTACTATATTTGCAAAAAACGTTTTAGGGGATTGTATGTTAACTGAAGCTTTAAGAGACTTTGAAATAGCTTTATACGATATAGATGAAAAAAGATTGGATGAATCTTATAATATGTTGAGTATTATAAATAAAACTTTAAATAAGTCTCGAGCTAATATTAATAAATATAAAGATAAAAAAGAAGCTTTAAGAGGAGCTAAATATATAGTTAACGCAATTCAAGTTGGAGGATACGATCCATGTACTATAACTGATTTTGAAGTACCTAAAAAATATGGACTTAGACAAACTATTGGAGATACCGTGGGAATTGGAGGCATATTTAGGGGACTTAGAACAATTCCTGTAATGCTAGACTTTGCAAAGGATATAGAAGAAGTATGTCCAGATGCGTTGTTACTTAATTATACAAATCCAATGTCTATGATTACTCTAGCTATGGTAAAAGGAACTAAAGTGAAAACGGTAGGACTTTGTCACTCTGTTCAAACTTGTGCATCAGATTTATTATCAAAACTAAATATGTCAACAGAAGGTATTAGTTATAAAATTGCAGGAATAAACCATATGGGTTGGTTACTTGAAATAACTAAAGATGGAAAAGATTTATATCCTGAAATTAAAAAAAGAGCAAAAACATTAGGAAAACATGATGATATGATTAGATTTGAACTTATGAAACAATTTGGGTATTATGTAACTGAATCTAGTGAACATAATGCAGAATATTTACCGTATTTTATAAAAAATACATATCCAGAGCTTATAGAAAAATATAATATACCACTAGACGAATACCCAAGAAGATGTATATCTCAAATTGAAAACTGGGATAAACGTAAAAAGGATTTAGTCAACAACGAAGAAATTAATCATGAGAGAACAAAAGAATATGCTTCATATATAATGGAAGCAATAGAGACGGGTAGACCTTATACATTTGGAGGAAATGTTTTAAATACGGGGCTTATAACTAACTTACCAAATGACTGTTGTGTAGAAGTAACTTGCTTAGCTGATAAAAATGGAATTACTCCATGTTATGTAGGAGAATTACCTATTCAATTAGCAGCACTTAATAGAACTAATGTAAATGTACAGTTACTTACAGTAGAGGCTGCTTTAACAAGAAATAAAGATTATATTTATTATGCTGCTATGTTAGACCCACATACTTCGTCAGAGTTAAGTATAGATGATATTAAAAACTTAGTAGATGATTTAATTAAAGAACATGGAGATTGGTTGCCAAAATTTAAATAGATATAAAAAAAGACAGGTGCTGATGCCTGTCTTTTTTGTGTATAAAATTTTGAAAGAAGTACTATTTAAATAAAATTTATTTATTTAGATTATATCCAAATTATATTAAACTATACTATCGATTTAATATTTAATCATGACTTTTAAGAGATAATTTATAAGATTAAAATTTGTTAAAAAAATATTTATAAAAATTAAAAAAATATTTAAATATACAGAATTAAAAAAGAAAACGATAATATTTGAATTGAAAATGTTTTTTTTATGATTTTTCGGTAAAATCGCCTTATTTACCATTATTTAACAATAAATATAGGGCTAAAGAAAAGTATTTATCTTACGTATAACATACACAGTGAAATTTGCAATTTTTTATTTAGGTTTTTAAAAATTAAATATTTAGCCAGATACATAAGAAACTTAAGTAAAACTATGCCTTGAAAATAAAATAGAAAAATAAATTAAATTTTAAAATAAGCTATAGAAAGGAAGAAAATATGAGAGACTTAAAAATAGGAAGAAAATTAAGTATATCTTTTATGATAATACTTTTATTATTAGCTTGTACTAGTATTTTTACAATATCAAAGCTAAAAAAATCAGAAAAACTAAGTGATGAATTATTTAAAGGACCATATGAAACTACTACAGAATCTATGGGAGTTCGTAGAGATTTAGTTTCTATAGGAAGAAATATAGGAAACTCAATGCTAAGAGAAAATCCACAAGAATACAGAGAAGTGATATTAAAAGATTTTGAAAGTATAGATCAAAGAATAAATGTAATTCGTGAGTCATTTAAAGGAGAAAGTACTTTAGTAGATGATCTTAAAAATTCAATAGATAATTTAAGACAACAATATGAAGCAGTATATCCAATAATGCAACAAGGAAATTATAAAGCTGCAAAAGATATGACAGCTAGAGGTACAGCATATTACAATGCTTATGATAAATCTGTAGAGGCATCTATTAAGGTTAATGATGAATCAGAAAAGTATGGTATAGAATTTAATCAAGGTGTAAAACATGCGTCAAATAGTGCTATTGTAGTATCTATAGCAATTAGTATAATTACTATAATAATAGGAATAGTTATATGTTTATATATAACAAGACTTTTAACTGAAGCTGTAAAAGAAATTGAAGAGGCTGCAGATAAAATGGCAGATGGAGATTTCGACATAAATATATCTTATGAATCAAAAGATGAATTAGGATCTTTAGCTGACAGCATGAGAAGAATGAGTTGTAAAACTAAAGAGATAGTAGGAGATACAGTTAGAGTACTTGCAAATGTGGCAGAAGGTAATTTTGATGTTGAACCTAATGTAGAATATGTTGGAGTATTTGAAGAAATAGAAAAATCTATAGTTCATATAACTGAAGACTTAAGTGAAACAATGGCTCAAATAAATGGAGCGGCTGAAGAAGTTGGAGCGGCATCAGACCAAGTTGCAAGTGGATCTCAAATGTTATCACAAGGGGCAACTGAACAAGCAAGTGCAATAGAAGAATTATCTGCAACTATAATAGAAATATCTGAAAAGATAAATCAAACTGCAGAAAATGCTAAAAAAGCAAATTCACTAACAACTAACTCTGCTAATCAAGTTAAAGCAGGAAATGAACAAATGAAACAAATGGTTAAGGCTATGGAAGAGATTTCAACTACATCTAATGAAATAGGTAGAATAATAAAAACAATAGATGATATAGCATTCCAAACAAATATACTAGCACTTAATGCAGCTGTTGAAGCAGCAAGAGCTGGAGAAGCTGGTAAAGGATTTGCAGTTGTTGCAGATGAAGTAAGAAATCTTGCGGCTAAATCTGCTGAAGCGGCTCAAAATACAGCTACACTTATTGAAAATGCAATATTAGCAGTCGATAAAGGAACTGAAATAGTAGATTCTACAGCAGAATCACTTCAAAGAATAATAAATACTTCTAATAGAACTAAGACAGTTGTTGATGATATAGCTAAGGCATCAGAAGAACAAGCAGATGCTATTAATCAAGTAACACAAGGAGTTGGACAAATTTCAGAAGTAGTTCAAACTAACTCTGCAACTTCAGAAGAAAGTGCAGCTAGTAGTGAAGAATTAAGTGGTCAAGCTCAAATGTTAAAATCACTTATTGAAAACTTTAGATTAAAGAGAAATAAGGATTCAAAAAAAACTTTAAGCTTTAATGATGAAGATTATTTTAATATGAATGAAAATATGTAATATTAAATAGCAAAAAAGACAGGTACCGATTCCTGTCTTTTTTTTATTAGTGGATTAATGAAAAATTGTATCAGATGTATTTGTATTGAAACAAACCATATAAAAAAGAAATTGAGCTTAGTAAAAGTATTTCCAGATAATAAGAATTTAATACCATTTATTAAAAAAATAATAAAAATTTTTAGAAGTAATTTATCACTCTATACTTGACAGTGCTAACAAAGATGCTAGAATATTAAATATGGGGAAAGATTTTATCCCGAAATTTATTTACATAGAGAATAAGGAGGAGATAAAATATGGAAAATAAAAGAGGTCATATATCAATACATACGGAAAATATATTTCCAATAATAAAAAAATGGTTATATTCTGATAAGGACATCTTTATAAGAGAACTTATAAGTAATGGGTGTGATGCGATAAACAAATATAAAAAATTGGTTTCTTTGGGAGAAGTAAAAAATAGCAATCAAGAAGAATATAAAATAGATGTAACTATAGATAAAGAAAATCAATTACTTATATTTGAAGACAATGGTATAGGTATGACTGAAGAAGAAGTTGAAAAATATATAAATCAGGTTGCTTTTTCTGGAGCTGAAGATTTTGTAAATAAATATAAAGATAAAGTAAGTGAAGAAAGTGATATAATAGGTCACTTTGGACTTGGATTTTATTCAGCTTTTATGGTAGCTAAAAAAGTTCAAATAGATACACTATCATATAAAGAAAATGAACAAGCTGTTAGATGGATTAGCGAAGGTCAAACTGAATATGAAATAGGACAAAGTGATTCAAGAAAAGAAAGAGGAACAACTATAACTTTATTTTTAGATGAGGATAGCAAAGAATTTTTAGAAGAATATGAAGTGAGAAATATAATAGATAAGTATTGTTCATTCTTACCTGTAGATATATACTTACATGTAAAAGGAAAAGAAGAGAAAGAAGAAGATGAAAAACCATTAAATGATACATATCCATTATGGTTAAAATCACCAAAAGATTGTACAGATGAGGAATACAAAGAGTTTTATAGAAAAGTATTTAAAACATTTGATGAACCGTTATTTTGGATACATTTAAATGTAGATTATCCATTTAACTTAAAAGGAATATTATATTTCCCTAAATTAAAAAATGAATTTGAATTAATCGAAGGAAAAGTTAAATTATATAATAATCAAGTTTTTGTTGCAGACAATATAAAAGAAGTTATACCAGAGTTCTTATTACTACTTAAAGGTGTAATAGACTGCCCAGACTTACCATTAAATGTATCTAGAAGTTTCTTACAAAATGATAAAGATGTAAGTAAAATTTCTAAACATATAGTTAAAAAGGTTGCAGATAAATTAAAAGCATTACACAAAAACGAAAAAGAAAACTATGAAAAATTCTGGGATGATATACAAGTATTTATTAAATTTGGATGCTTAAAAGATGAAAGTTTTTATGAAAAAATAAAAGATATTATATTATATAAAACAATAAATAATGAATATTTAACTTTAAATGAATATCTAGAAAACTGCAAAGAAAAACATGAAAATAAAGTATTTTATGTAAGTGATGAAGAACAACAATCTCAATATATAAAACTATTTAAAGACTATAATCTTGATGCAGTTATATTAGATTCAACTATAGACAATCATTTTATGTCATTTATTGAGTATAAAAATCCAGGTGTAGTATTTAATAGAATAGATGCAGACTTATCTGAGGTTTTAAAAGATAAAAAAGATAATGAAAATAAAGAAGAAAAAGTTAATATAGAAAACTTATTTAAAGAGGTTGTAGGAGATAAGGTAAAGGCTTATTCTGTTGAAAGTTTAAAAAGTGAAGATACTACAGCAATAATATTAGTATCAGAACAATCAAGAAGAATGGCAGAAATGAAATCTCAGTTTGCTGGAATGGACCTTGGAATGAATTTTGAAGAAGAAAAGACTTTAGTTATAAATGACAACAGCCCTATAATTAAAAAACTTATGGATATAAAAGATGATGAAAGTAAAAAAGATAAAGTTAGTTTAATATGTAATCAAATTTTAGATATTGCATTACTTGCTAACAAAGAGCTAGATGCAAAAGAACTAGATGAGTTTATAAAGAGAAACAACAAACTTATTAATATGGTTATATCTTTATAGAAGATTTTGCCCCTTATAAAATTTTATAAGGGGCTTTTTATATGATTAAAAGAGTTCTAAAATACTAATTTTAAAGAAGTCTAACAATTATGTAATATTAAAAGGTTAGTATTACATATCTGTTAGGATTCTTTAAACCTTTATATGTTAACATATGATTAAAGATTTGAACTAGAATATAATTTTAAAAACTATAAAACCAACTCATAATTAAATTCTATTAATTATTGTATGTTGACAACTTAGGGGGAAATTTTTATGATTGAAAAAGTTGATATAAATATAGAAAATGGATTAAGTAGCAATGAAGTAACTGAAAGAATTAAGGAAGGTAGAGTAAATAGATTAAATAAAAAAAATTCAAAATCATATAAACAGATAATAATGGATAATACTTTTACTTTATTTAACCTTGTTAATGTAGTATTAGCTATTTTAGTAGCATTTACTGGTTCTTTTAAAAACTTATTTTTCATAGGTATAGTGATACTAAATGTAGCAATTGGGATTATACAAGAAATAAGAGCTAAAAAGATATTAGATAAAATAACGTTGTTAGTATCTACAAAAGTAAAGGTAATACGTGATGGGAAAGAACAAACAATTGAGATGGATGAAGTTGTAGTAGATGACATTTCAATATTAAGTACAGGTAATCAAGTTGTAGCTGACTCAATTTTAAAAGAAGGATATTTAGAAGTCAATGAATCTTTATTAACAGGAGAAAGTGATATTGTAAAAAAATCACCTGGAGATTTTATATACTCAGGTAGTTTTATAACATCAGGTAAAGCTAAGGTTCAGGTTGAAAATGTTGGAGAGGATAACTATGCAAGTAAAATTTCAACAAAGGCAAAAGAATTTAAAAAATATAAATCAGAAATAAATGATTCTCTAAATAAAATTTTAAAGTTTGTAAGTATAATAATACTACCTCTGGGGATAACATTATTTGCAAAATCTTACTTTATAAATGGAATTGACCTTAATCAAAGTATTTTAACAACTACAGCAGCCTTAATAGGAATGGTACCAGAAGGGTTAATACTATTAACTAGCATTTCTTTAGCAGTAGGGGCTATTAATTTAGCTAAAAAAAGAACTTTAGTACAAGAACTAAATTGTTTAGAGTCATTAGCAAGAGTTGATGTATTATGTCTTGATAAGACAGGAACTATAACTGAAGGTAAGATGGAAGTAAAGGATGTAGTTTCACTAGATAAAGATTATGATGTAAATGAAATTATGGGGAATTTAGTTTATGCTTTAAATGACGATAACTTCACATTTTTAGCTATAAAAGATAGGTTTAAAGAAAATGATAAATTTAATTTAATTAAAAGTATTCCTTTTTCTTCTCAGAAAAAGTATAGCGGTGCAGTATTTAAAGAGGGAACTTATATAATGGGAGCCTATGAATTTATATTTAAAAATAAAGATGAAAATATAGTCAAAAATATTGAAAATTATTCAAAAGAAGGAAATAGGGTTTTAGTACTTGCTAAGTGTAGTAATGAAAATTTAGATGATGTTAAGCTAGTGGCAATTATTTTGATTGTAGATAAAATAAGAGAAGGAGCTAAGCAAACATTACAATATTTTAGGGAACAAGGATTAGATATTAAAATTATATCAGGAGATAATCATATTACTGTAAGTGAAATTGCAAAGCGTGTAGGCTTAAAGAATTCAGATAAATGTGTAGATGCCACTACGTTAAAAAATAAAAAAGATATAGAAAAAGCATCTAAAATATATTCCGTGTTTGGAAGAGTTACACCAGAACAAAAGAAAGATTTAGTTTCGGCATTAAAAGGTAATGGTCATGTAGTTGCTATGACTGGAGATGGGGTTAATGATGTTATGGCTCTAAAAGAAGCAAACTGTAGTATAGCTATGGCTAATGGTAGTGATGTGGCAAAGAGTGCTTCTAATCTTGTTTTATTAGATAATAACTTTGAATCACTTCCCTTTGTTTTATACGAAGGAAGGCGTGTTATAAATAATATTGAAAAAGTTGCTTCATTATTTTTAAATAAAACAATATATTCAATACTACTTGCAATAGTTATAGCTTTAATAAATATGCAATATCCATTTGTACCAGTGCAGTTAACCGTTATCAGTGCTTTTACTATTGGACTTCCTTCATTTGTTTTTGCACTAGAGCCAAATAAAAATAAGGTCAAAGGGAATTTCTTAAAAAATGTATTAGATAATTCATTGCCATATGGGATAGCAGTATTGATTTGTATTCTTGTTATAATGTATGGAAGTAATTTTAACATAGCACAAAATGAAATATCAAAACTATGCGTTTACACAATAGCTGTAAGTGGATTGATTGTCATATTTAAAGTATCTAAACCATCTAGTATCTTAAAAAAAGCAGTATGTATTGTTTCATCAGCATGTATAATTGGCTTATTTGTATACTTTAATGATTTATTAATGTTAAAGTCAGGAGATGTATTTACTACATTAATACAGATGGCAATTATATTCGTTATGCTAATGACAAGCTTGGCTTTAGTTAGATATATTTTAAATTTAGGTAAAAAGTTTTTATTAACTAAGAAAAATTTACATTTATTAAAAAAATTAAATTTAGTAAATTAAATATATAATAAAACCTCCATATGTGTGTTGTTTCAACGCATCTATGGAGGTTTTAAATTATAATTAAATTATAAAATAAGTTAATATAATATTTAACATATATAGAATTTATATAATGAAAATAACTTATATACATATATATGGTAAAAATATAACAATTAAATAATAAAGAAAAGTGATATAATTAATTAAAAAAAGCAAAATGTGGAGGCTTATATGAAAGATTTGTTAGAACTAAATCCTATAATTTGTGCTATAAAAAGTGATGAGCATCTAGAAGATGCTGCAAATTCGGATGGAGATATTGTATTTTTATTAAATGAAGATATTCTTAATTTAAAGGAAAAAATAGACCTATTACATAACCATAATAAAAAGGTATTTGTACATATTGATATGATAACGGGAATATCATCAAGTCCTATAGCTGTTGATTATATGAAAAAAGAATTAAATCTAGATGGAATTATAACTACTAAAACAAATATAGTAAAAAGAGCAATAGAATTAGACTTAAAAGTTGTTCAAAGATTTTTCTTTATAGACTCAATGTCACTTGATAATGCAATTGAAAGTTTAAGAAGAGTAAAACCTGATGCAATTGAAATCATGCCTGGAGTAATTCAAAAAGTAATAAAAAAAATGAACAAGACATATCCAAACATACCTATAATATGCGGTGGGCTTATAGATAGAAAAGAAGAAATAATAAATGGATTAGCAGCTGGAGCTATGGCTATATCTACTACAGATATAAATATGTGGTAATTAAAAATTTAATAAAAAATTGTGTTATTATGATAAATTGGTTTATTAAATATCTAACGAACTATTTTATTGACTGGAAAATGTTTTCGTGATAGCATTTAATTAAAATTAATACTGGCTAGAGAGAAGAGAGCCCTATAAAACTATGGGGGCTCTCTGTTTTTTTGGATTAATTGACTAATTACATGAAAATTTAAAGGAGGTATTTTAGTTGAAAAAGACATTACTAGGAGAGTGCATATCTGAATTTATTGGATCATGGATTCTAATATTTATAGGATGTGGAGCAGTAGCATCAATGGTTTTAAGCGGTGCAAGTGTTTCCCAATGGGAGATAGGTATAATATGGGGCCTAGCAGTTACAATAGCTATATATGTAACTGGAGCAGTATCAGGTACACATATAAATCCAGCAGTAACTATTGCTTTAGCAGTACACAGAGATTTTCCAAAAAATAAGATATTGCCATACATCATATCTCAAATATTAGGCTGTTTTACAGGAGCGGCAACAGTTTATCTATTGTTCAATAAGTTATTTACATCCTTTGAGAGTACTCATAATATAGTGCGATCAGGTACAAATGGACTTAAAACAGCTTCAATATTTTCTACTTATCCAAATGCAGCATTAAACTCATTTGACGCATTACTTGTAGAAACATTCATAACTATGTTATTAGTCATTGTAATATTAGCGGTTGGAGAAGAAAAAAATTCAAATAAACCTATGTCAAACTTAGCACCAGTTTTTATAGGTATAACAATAGCTATAATAGGAGCTAGTTTTGGAGTTTTAACAGGATTTGCAATGAATCCAGCAAGAGACTTTGGACCTAAGATGTTTGCTGTTATATCAGGATGGGGAAGTGGTGCACTAGGTCCTAATATGTATTTCTGGGTACCTATAGTTGGACCGATAATAGGTGCAGTTTTAGCAGGATTTGTATTTGATAAAGGAATTAAAAGATATATGAACTAAAAAATACTAAAGGTTTTAAATATATAATCATTGGAGGCAAACAATATGAAAAAATATATGATGGCATTAGATCAAGGAACTACAAGTTCAAGAGCTATATTATTTGACAAAGAAGGTAATTTAGTTGCAACATCACAAAAAGAATTTACTCAATTTTATCCAAAACCAGGATGGGTAGAACACAATCCTATGGAAATATGGGGAAGTCAAAGTGGTGTAATGAGAGAAGTTTTAGAAACTAATGGTATAAAACCAGAACAAGTTTGTGGAATTGGAATAACAAACCAAAGAGAGACAACTATAATTTGGGATAAAAATACGGGAAAACCAATATATAATGCTATTGTTTGGCAATGTAGAAGAACATCTAAAATATGTGACGAATTAGAAGCTAAGGGATATAAAGAAAAAATAAAAGAAAAAACAGGACTAATACTTGATGCTTATTTTTCAGGAACTAAAATAAAATGGATACTTGATAATGTTGAAGGTGCTAGAGAAAAAGCCGAAAATGGAGAATTATTATTTGGAACAGTAGATACTTGGTTAATATGGAATTTAACTCGTGGTAAAGTTCATGTAACTGATTATTCAAATGCTGCAAGAACTATGCTATATAATATAAAAGAATTAAAATGGGATGATGAAATATTAGAAATGTTAGATATACCAAAGAGTATGTTGCCAGAGGTAAAACCATCTAGTTATATATATGGACACACTGATGAACATATGTTAGGAGGAGCTCAAATTCCAATAGCAGGATGTGCAGGAGACCAACAAGCAGCTTTATTCGGTCAAACTTGTTTTGAAGAAGGATGTGCTAAAAACACTTATGGAACAGGATGTTTCATGCTTATGAACACAGGAGAAAAAATGGTTGAATCTAAAAATGGATTATTAACAACTATAGCTTGGGGAGTAGATGGAAAAGTTGAGTATGCTCTTGAAGGTAGTATATTTATTGGTGGAGCTGCTATACAATGGCTAAGAGATGAACTTAGAATTTTATTTGATGCTCAGCAAAGTGAGTTTTATTCTCAAAGTATAGGAGATACTAATGGTGTGTATGTAGTACCAGCTTTTGCAGGACTTGGAGCTCCTTATTGGGATATGTATGCTAGAGGATGTATTATGGGTCTTACTCGTGGAGCAAATAGAGCACATTTAGTTCGTGCTACATTAGAATCAATTGCATATCAAGTTAAAGATGTATTAAATGCAATGCAAGAAGACTCAGGACTTAACTTAAAAAATCTTAAAGTTGATGGTGGAGCTAGTGCTAATAACTTCTTAATGCAGTTTCAATCAGATATACTAAATGTAAATATAAATAGACCTAAAGTACTTGAAACTACTGCAATGGGTGCAGCATATTTAGCAGGGCTTGCTGTAGGGTTTTATGAAAATAAAGAAGATATAAAAAAATCTGTAGTAATAGAAAGAGAATTTGAACCACATATGAGTGAAGAGAAGAGAAAAGTACTATATAAAGGATGGAAAAGAGCAGTAGATAGATCACTTTTATGGGCTAAAGAAGATGAAGAATTTGAAAAAGAATTAGCAAGTGTAAAAAATTAATGACAAAGAAAAATGTTTATGATACAATAGAGTTACAAAATAGGAAAACGATTTAAAAATATTAAAAATGAAATATTATGGCTAAGAGATGAGAGAGCCTTCTATACATTGTATAGGGGGGTCTCTATTTTTTTTTCAAGGAGGCAAAATTATGTATGATATAGCAATAATAGGAGCAGGGATAAGTGGTAGTTCTATAGCTAGAGAACTATCAAAATACAATTTAAAAACTGTAGTAATTGAAAAAGGTGTTGAAGTTTGCCAAGGAACTACTAAATCAAATAGTGCTATAGTACATGGTGGATATGATGCTAAAGTAGGAAGCTTAAAAGCTAAGCTAAATGTTAAAGGTAATAGTTTATACAAAGATTTATGTAATGATTTAGATGTAGATTTTAAACAAATAGGATCTTTAGTTTTAGCTTTTAGTGATGAAGAAATGAAGCATGTAAAAGCTTTATATGAAAGAGGTCTTGAAAATAAAGCAACAGGACTTAAAATATTAAACCGTGAAGAAGTAATAGAGATTGAACCTAATATTAATAAAGATGTAGTAGGAGCTCTACTTTGTGAAAGTGCAGGAATTGTTTGTCCTTTTAATTTAAATATAGCGCTTATGGAAAATGCTATGTTAAATGGAGTAGATTTAAAATTAGAATCAGAAGTTATAGATATAGAAAAGATAGATGATTACTTTAATATAAAAATAAGAAATAAAGATGATATAAAAGCTAAGTATGTTATAAATGCAGCAGGAGTTTATGCTGATAAAATAAACAATATGATAGGTGGAGATGAATATTTTATAATACCTAGAAAAGGTGAATATAAGATATTAGATAAGAGTGAAGGTAAAATTGCAAATCATGTTTTATTCCAATGCCCAAGTGAAAAAGGAAAAGGAGTTTTAGTTACTCAAACTGTGCATGGAAATCTTTTAGTTGGACCAAATGCTACAGTTGTTGAAGAAAAAGAGGACATATCAACATCAAGAGATGGAATCAGAGAAATAGTAAACAGTTCAAGAAAAACTATCGAAAATATAGATTTTAGAAAAACAATAACAAGTTTTGCAGGTCTTAGAGCAACTCCAAACACAGGAGATTTTATGATATTTGCTTCAGATAAATGCAAAAACTTTATAAATGTTGGTGGGATAGAATCCCCAGGACTTGCATCAGCACCAGCAGTTGCAAAATATGTTGTAGAAATTCTTAAAGAAGAAGGTTTAGATTTAAATGAAAAATTAAACTTTAAACCTAAAAGAAAGAAAAACAAACCTTTTATGAAAATGAGCTCACAAGAAAAAGAAGAAATAATAAAAAAAGATCCAAGCTACAAAAAAATAGTTTGTAGATGTGAAAGCGTAACAGAAGGAGAGATTGTAGAAGCTATAAACTCACTATGTGGAGCTAGAACAGTTGATGGAGTAAAAAGAAGAGTAAGACCAGGGATGGGAAGATGTCAAGGTGGATTTTGTGGACCTAAGGTAATAGAAATATTAGCTAGGGAACTTAATATAGATGTTGAAGATGTATTAAAAGACTATGAAAACTCTAATGCAGTAGTAGGAAAATCAAAAGAATTAAGAGGTGAGTTAGTTGAGATATAATGTTGTAGTTGTTGGAGGAGGACCTGCAGGTTTAGGTGCAGCAGTTGAAGCTAAGAGAAATGGTGCAAAAGATGTACTTATAATAGAAAGAGATAGAGAACTAGGTGGTATACTTAACCAATGTATCCACAATGGTTTTGGATTACATGAATTTAAAGAAGAATTAACTGGACCTGAGTATGCTCATAAATTTATTGAAATGGTTAAAGAAGAAAAAATAGATTATATGCTAGATACAATGGTTTTAAATATAAGTGAAGATAAGACTATAGAAGCTTTAGGGGAAGAAGGAATAATAAATATACAAGCTGATGCTATAGTTTTAGCTATGGGATGTAGAGAAAGAACAAGAGGAGCAATAGATATACCAGGATATAGACCAGCAGGAGTTTATAATGCAGGTGCAGCACAAAGACTTTCTAACATGGAAGGTTATATGGTAGGAAAAGAAATAGTTATATATGGTTCTGGAGATATAGGACTTATAATGGCAAGACGTATGACCCTTGAAGGAGCTAAGGTAAAAGCTGTAGTTGAAATAAATCCACATTCAAGTGGTTTAACTAGAAATATAGTTCAGTGTTTAGATGATTTTAATATACCTTTAATGCTAAGTACTGGAATAACTCATATAGATGGTAAGGAAAGAGTTAAGGGAGTTACTCTTTGTAAATTAGATGAAAAGAGAAATCCTATAAAAGGAACTGAGGAATATATAAGTTGTGATACAGTTCTTTTATCAGTAGGACTTATACCAGAAAATGAGCTAAGTGTTGAAGCAGGGGTTAATTTAGATACTAAAACTAGTGGCCCTATAGTTAATAATTCTATGGCTACTAATGTAGATGGAGTATTTGCTTGTGGTAATGTTGTCCACGTTCATGACTTAGTAGACTTTGTTACAAAGGAAAGTAAAATAGCAGGTAAAAATGCGGCATTGTATTCTTTAAATAAGTTAAATAAAGGTAATGAAGTAAAAACATCTGCAGGTGAAGGGATTATATATGTAGTTCCTCAAAGTGTGAATATAGATGGGGATGAAGATGTTAACTTATTTATGAGAGTTAGACAAATTTATAAAAATAAAAAGTTAGTTGTAAAAAGTGATGATAAGGTAATTTTAGAGAAGAAGAGACTTCATATGATACCTTCAGAGATGGAAAATATAAAAATAAGCAAAGATTTATTTAAAGATATTAAAGGAAATATAACTGTAAGTGTTGAGGAGGCTTAGTTATGAGAAATATTACTTGTACTGTTTGTCCAATGGGGTGTTCTTTAGTTGTTAGTAAGGTTGATGGTGAATATAAAGTTGAAGGAAATACTTGTAAAAGAGGAGCTAAATATGGAGTAGAGGAAGTTACAAATCCTAGAAGAGTTATAACTACTACTGTTAAATTAAATGGTTCTTATTTGAACTTACTTCCTGTTAAAACTAATGATTCTATCCCTAAAGAGCTTATGTTTGATATTATGAGACTTTTAGATAATGTTGTAGTAAATGCTCCAGTTAATGTTGGAGATATTATAATAAAAGATGTTTTAGGAACTGGAGTAGATGTTGTTAGTGCAAAATCTATGGGTATAAATCATTTAAATGATGGTTGTAATGGTCATGATTTAAAACATTGTATATAAATAATTAAAAAACACCTCTACCTCGTAAAACGCGAGGTAGGGGTGTTTTTTAATTATAAGTTTTTTTATGATTGTATACATATTTATATAATCAGTAATTTTGATAAACTTAATTAGAAATTATTTTTTTGAATTCTAATAATGCATCAATTATAAAAAATATACTTCCAATAGTTGCAAGCCATAGAAATTTACCCTTTGAAAAATAAACATATATACATCCTAAAAATAATATAATTCCAACAAATAAAAATAAAGTACATCCTATAGTTTTTGCTATGTTTGGAGTATTATTTTCTAGCTTTTTTTTAAGAAGTTCATCTTCTTTAATAAGCTCATCTAAAGATACCTTATAAAAGTCTGATAGTTTAATTAAATTACGAATATCTGGATATGTTTTACCTGTTTCCCAATTTGAGATTGCTTGAAATGAAACAAATAATTCTTTAGCTACTTGAGATTGAGAATAACCTGACTCCGTTCTTAATAATTTTAATTTTTCTGATATTTCCATTATGATCACTCCTTTGGTTTCCTAAGTTAATTTTATATTATATGGTAAAATTTTACACTCAATTATATATTTAATTAACTCTAGTAATACTTGAATTAAGTAATTTCAAAGGATTTATATATGTTTAGGTTGGAAAATTTAATTAAAAGTTTAACCATCTATATTCTTTTCCATGGAAATTTTTAGCTTAAAGCAAACTACTTTCAATTACTAATCTATACTATTTAACTGATTTTACATACTGATTTTGATAAAGTAGAAAGTTTCAATTAATGCTTTTCATTTATTATGCATTTACTATAAGTAGTTAACATCTAAAAGTATAATAATTATTACATATGGAATAATACTATTGAACTTAATAAAAAGGAGGTGTTAATATGCTTCATCAATTAAATCAATTAGAATTACAAAATTTACGTCATTTAATCGGTGCTCACTGCACTATTGAGAAAAAGTTAAATGATTATGCTCAAAAATGTACTGATCCTGAGCTAGTACAAATGCTTACAAAAGATGCTCAAGATGCAAAAAATAGTAAAGAAAATTTAATGAAATTTTTAGGATAGGAGGTATATATATGCAAGAAAAAGAAATGATAAGTGATTACCTTAGTAGTATAAATGCAAGTTTAGCTGGATACGGAGGTATAATTGCTCAAACTGAAAATGAACAACTTCGTAAAACATTACAAGATATGAGAGATCAAGATGAGATTCGTCAATATAATTTATTTAAAAAAGCTAAAGAGAAGGGCTACTACATACCAGCTCAACCTGCTGCAGAAAGTGAAGTGTCAATAGTAAAACAACAACTTTCTCAAGGATAGTAGATATAGAGTTATAGTATATAAAATCATTAGATTAAATATGCTATAGCTCTATTTAAATTCTAATTTATTATCATAATTAAAAATAATCTATTATATAAATTAAGATAAAAAATACAGTTTTAAAAATTTATAAATTATATTTTAGATTAACTTCTAACATTAGTTACAAAACTATTTATATTTATTATTTTAGTTTATTATATAAATTTACTCATTCTTAATCTAACTATACAATTTATGCCTATCAATGATTATCCATATTTAATTATAAGTGAATATGAAAAATAAATTATATAAAATCTCCTAATTATGAAAACATATATTCATTTTATTTTATAAATTATTAAAAAACTTTAAGGTATACTAACATGATTTTATAATGAATTATTATTATTATAAATATTTTAATCCATAATTAAAACATTTTGGTATTTATTTGAAATTTGATTTATAAAATATGATATACTCAACTCAATAAAGCTTAAGGAGGAATATTATGTTTGGATTAATAATTGGAGTAGGATTTATAATTTTAGGAATAAGTTATATAAATTTAGCGTTTAAATTGAAAAGAACTAAAGATATTAAATTAGTAAAAAACAATATGGTTAAGATTGAGAAGATTAAAGATAAAGAAGGATATATAAATTTTAATTTTAGAATAAGTTTAACAATAGGAATTATAGAAGTTCTTTACGGAATAATTTCTTTACTAGCAAAATATAATAAATCTTTTAATGATGTAGCTTTAATTATGAATATAATTACTATTTTTGCTATCTTTGGATATATATATAAAATTATGGTTAAGGCTCCTAAATTTCAAGAATAATAATTAGGATAAAAAAAGAAGTATTAATTTTTAATACTTCTTTTTTTATATTTATATGGTTAGTATAGAACTATAATTAGTATTAAGTTACTTGAAGTACTTTCCATAAGGTCTGAATTGACTTAGTTCTTCAATGACTTCATCTAAAGGATTAATGCTTTTTTCTATATCTTCACCAATTAAAGTTAATAGATAGTTATAAAGAAGTTCTCCACTTCCATCCATTATAAAACCAGATAGATTTTTATCATTATCAAATTCTAAAATTATAGTTATAAGTTTTCCAGTACTTATTTTATAATCATAAGATGAATGATCTATTTCAGGAAAATTTTTATTAAAATGATCTATAGTAATTTCTATTTCTTCCTTTTCTTTTTGAGTTAATAGTTTTTGTATTAAGGTTTCATCAGTGATTTTTAAAATTTTTGAGTTAGAGTTTAAATCTTCTAAAGTTAAATTAGGATTTATCTCTAAAAACTCATCAGTATTAATTTCTATAGCTTTGAACTCATCGATTAAGTATTTTGAAATATCCTTTAAATTGTGTTTGTTTTGTTTATCCATTGTTATAATCTCCCTTTTGAACTTTATATATATTTATAAATTAGATTTTGATAGAATGTATTTAAATTTAGAGCTTAATTTAGATTTATAACATAAAATAAATATTTCTTACTATTGTATATAAATTGTAGCACAGGTATTTAGCTAAAATCAGTATCAAAGACAAAATTGTAATTTATATCTTGGTGCAAAAAACTTAAATCTTAAGCCAAAATAATAAAATATTTATTTAAGTATGATAAGTTTTATATAAGTTGTAATATCAAGATTTTATAGGGAGGCATTAATGAATAACTCTAAATACTTAAATAGCTTAAAAAATGGACTAGAAATAATATGTACTATAGTTTTGGTAAGAATAGTTGGATATTTTACTGGATTTAAATATTCTTTGTTTGAAGATGGATTAAGTTTTAAACTAATAATTGATTTTTCAATGTGGATAGTACTTTATATATTAGTTTCCACTATTATTGAAAAAATTTATAATTTATTAGATAGATAAAATTCAATAATCTACTTATATAAATTTTAACCTTAAGACTGTATAATATAAATAATGATTAAGCAATTAATTATAAAAATTATAATTAATTGGGATATATTTAAAGAAGGGAAAAAATATGAGTAGAAAAATAATATTAAATTTGGCAATGAGTATTGATGGATATATAGCCTCAGAAGATGGGGGATTTGACTGGATAGTTGGAGATGGAGACGATAAATTAGATACTAAAAATAAATGGGACTTTAATGAGTTTTTAAAAAATATTGATGTAGTAGTTATGGGTAAAAAATGTTATGACCAAGATTTTCATAAGGATTTTAAAGATAAAAAAGTATATGTAGCTACTTCTTGTAGTTTGAAAAATCATGATAATGTATATTTTATAAATGATGATATCGTTAAGACTATTAAAGCAGAAAGAAAAAATGAAGGAAAAGATATATTCTTATTTGGAGGCGGAGTTTTAATTGATAGCTTTTTAAAAGCTGATATTATAGATGAGTACATAATAGGAATAATTCCTACTGTATTAGGAAAGGGAAGACCTTTATTTTTAGGAGATAATCCCAAAATAGATTTGCATTTAGATGAGTATTTTACTGAAAGTGGTATAGTTATATTAAGATATTCAAAGAGATAAATAAAACTCATTATTAAAATTAATGTATTTTAATAGTGAGTTTTTTATTTTATTAAAGTATTATTCATTGATTTGACTAATAACTGGATTCCCATTCTTATCTAATAAAGGAGTTAAACCACCTGCATAACCTTCCCAACTTAGAAGATAATTAACTCCTGTTTCTCTATCTACCATTACTTTACATCCTGAAATACCGCCTTCTTTATAAACAACATCAAATCTCTTATCTTTTTTATCAAACATCTTTAAGACCCCTTTTTGATTTTAATTATAACATAGTATAAAAAGTTGAATAAAAAATAGTTTTTATTAATATTTTAAGATTTTTTATATGAAATTATTTTACTTATATAAAAATAATTAAATAAAAATATTTGAAATTTTTAGAAAATTAGTAATTAACTTTATCCATTTTCTATATACATATAGTAGGTAAGTAAAAGTATGCCTAATGTATTTTTAGGAGGAATATTATGCTAAATAAAAAAGATGTGCTAAACCTAAGTGATAGGGTTGCTGTTATATCAGGGGCAGCTTCAGGAATTGGACTTGCTACGGCAAAGCTTTTATCAGCTTACGGAGCTAAAGTTATAATGCTTGATGTTAATGAAGTTGGACAAGTTGAAGCTGAAAAGTTAAGAAATCAAGGAAGAGATGCAAAGTTTTATAAATGCGATGTAACTTCTTTTGAAAGTTGCAGGAAAGTTATATCTAATATAGAAAAAGATTATAAAAGGATAGACATATTATTTAATAATGCAGGAGTAACAGTTAGAAAAACTGTTGAAGAATTAGAAGAGAAAGAATGGGATTTCGTTCTTAATGTAGGTCTTAAAGGTACATATTTATTATCAAAATTTACGATACCTGTTATGAGGAAAAATGGTGGAGGTAGCATAATAAATACTGGTTCTGGATGGGGACTTAAAGGTGGCGATAAAGCTGCTGCATATTGTGCAGTTAAGGGTGGCATAGTTAATTTAACTCGTGCTATGGCAATAGACCATGGAAAAGACAATATAAGAGTTAACTCTATAAATCCAGGAGATACTGCTACGAGTATGTTACAAGAAGAAGGAAGACAATTAGGGATAGGTAAAGATGAGTTTTTCAAAGGTTCAGCATTAGGAAGACCAATAGAGCGAATTGGACTACCTGAAGATATAGCAAATGCAGTGTTATTTTTAGCAAGTGATTTATCAACTTGGATAACAGGAACTGCATTAGTAGTAGACGGCGGGGGAATAGCTTAAATTAATTATTATAAAGGGGGAAAAATAATGTCTATAAAAGGATTAAATTCACATCCATATATTCCAAATTCAGTAAAAGAAGTACAAGATGAAATGTTAAAAGAAATAGGGTTAAAATCTCTAGAGGATTTACACGAAGAGGTGCCTAGCGATATTAAATTAAATAGAAATATGAACTTACCTAAGGCTATTCATTCTGAATATGAACTTAAAACTCATATAGAAAAAATACTTAAAAAAAATAGTACTTGTGAAGATAATTTAAACTTTTTAGGTTATGGTTGTTATCAACATTATGTGCCAGCTGTATGTGATGAAGTAAATACAAGAGCTGAGTTTTTAACAGCTTATGGTGGAGAGCCATATAACGACCACGGAAGATTTCAAAGTTTATTTGAATATGAAAGTTTAGTTGCAGAACTTGTAGATATGGATGTTGTAAGTGTTCCAACTTTTGATTTAGCACAAGCTGCTTCAACAGCAGTTAGAATGGCTTCAAGAATAAATGGTAGAAAAGAAGCACTAGTTCCAAAGACTATACATATGGAACGATTTTTAGTAATGAAAAACTACTGCCATCCAAATGTAGAATTTACTTTTGTAAACTACAATGAAGAAACTGGATTATTAGATTTAGAAGATTTAAAAGCTAAAATGAATGAAAATGTATGTGCAGTTTACATAGAAAATCCATCTGCCCTTGGATTTATAGAAACTCAAGGGGAGGAAATATCAAAGATAGCTCATGAAAGTGGAGCTATAAGCATCGTTGGAGTAGACCCTATATCACTAGGGGTACTTACACCTCCAAGTCAATATGGAGCTGATATAGTAGTTGGAGATGTTCAAACTTTAGGTAATCATATGAACTTTGGAGGAGGACAATCAGGATTTATATCTACTAGAGATGAAGAGAAATTCGTTATGGAGTATCCATCTAGGTTATTTGGTATAGCACCTACTGATGTTGAAGGAGAGTATGGATTTGGAGATGTTGCTTATGATAGAACATCTTTTGGTAACTTAAGAGAAGGTGGAAAAGAATTTGTTGGAACTCAATCAGCATTACTTGGAATAACAGCAGGAGTTTATTTATCCTTAATGGGACCTTTAGGAATGTATGAAGTAGGTCAAACGATAATGCAAAATAGTCAATATGCAGCAAAGAGATTAAGTGAAATTGATGGGATTAAGTTAAGATTTACATCACCGTTTTTTAAAGAGTTTGTATTAGATTTTAATTCTACAAATAAAACTGTAAAAGAAATAAACAAAGCTTTACTGGAAAAAAATATATTTGCAGGAAAAGATTTAAGTACAGATTACAAAAATTTAGAAGGATGTGCACTTTATTGTGTTACGGAAATTCACACAAAAGAAATGATAGATACTTTAGTAGAAGAATTAAAAGAAATATTAAACTAATTTAGGGAAAGGATGATGAAACTTGAAAAAAATAGATAGAGATTATAAAGTTAGAAATTTTCACCAAGCAAAATGGGATGAACCTATAATATTTGAATTATCACAAAGTGGAGAAAGAGGGGTTATACCACCTGGTGCAAATGAAGAAGTTAAAAATTTAGTTGGAGATGGCGTTTGCGTATTACCTAAAGGCATGAAAAGAGAGTCTTTAAATTTACCAGAAATAGCTCAGCATAGAGTTTTAAGACATTACCTAAGATTATCACAACAAACATTAGGTGCTGATTTAAACATAGAAATAGGTCAAGGAACTTGTACAGTTAAGTATAGTCCAAAAATAAATGAAAAATTAGCTAGATTATCTAAAGTAACTGAACTTCATCCACATCAAGATGAAAGTACTACTCAAGGTATATTAGAAATAATGAACAAAACTGAAGAGTATATGAAAGAAATATCTGGTATGGATAGATTCTCATTTCAATCAGGTGGTGGGAGTCAAGCAATAATGACTATGGCTTCTTTAGTAAGAGCCTATCATGATAAAAATGGAGATTCTGATATTAAAGATGAGATAATAACTACTATATATTCGCATCCATCAGATGCAGCAGCTCCAGCATTAAAAGGATATAAAATAATAAAAATATTCCCAGATGAAAATGGATACCCAGACTATGAAGCTTTTAAAGAAGCCGTATCTGAAAGAACAGCAGCATTTATAGTTGCAAATCCAGAAGATACGGGAGTGTTTAATACAAGAGTTAAAGAATTTACAGATTTAGTACATAAATTTGGGGGACTTTGCTGCTATGACCAAGCAAATGCAAATGGATTACTTGGAGTAACAAGAGCTAAAGAAGCAGGCTTTGATATGTGTTTCTTTAATATACATAAAACATTCTCAGCTCCTCATGGGTGTGGAGGTCCAGCTTGCGGAGCAGTTGGAGTAGTTGACAAAATAGTTCCATTTTTACCAGCTCCATTAATAGACTTTAATAGTGATGAAAATAGATATTTCTTAAATTATGATTTAGAAAATAGCATAGGTAAGGTAAGAATGTTTACAGGAGTTCCTCAAGTTGTTTTAAAAGCTTATGCTTGGATGAGAAGTTTAGGAGCAGAAGGGCTTTATGAAGTTTCTAAAATAGCTGTTTTAAATAACAACTATATGTTTAAAAAGTTAATAAAACATAATGCAATAGATGCACCTTATATAGAAGGAAAGCAGAGAATAGAACAAGTAAGATATACTTTAGAAACATTAAAAGAAGAAACAGGAGTTGGTACAGGAGATATACAAAGAAGAATGATGGATTTTGGAATGCATTACTGGACTAGTCACCATCCATATTATATACCTGAACCATTTACATTAGAGCCAACAGAAACACCATCTAAGGAAGATTTAGATGAATACATTTCTACACTAACTCATGTTATAGATGAAGCATATAAAGATTCATCAATAGCAATAAACGCACCATACAGAAGCAGTATACACAAAGTAGACGAATCAGAATTAGACGATAGTGATAAATGGGCTATAACATGGAGAGCTTACCAAAAGAAAGCTCAAAAATAAAATAAATACCACACTATTAAAGGAGTTGTCAAACCATAGCCAGCGAAGGGGGAAGGCGGTAAGTTTCAGCGACATTTCAAAGCATTTTTTCCGCTTTGGGAGCGAAACTTACCTCATTCCCCTGAGCGACCTAACAATGGTACAACTCCTTTAACATAAACTAAAGAGGGGCGATATAGTTGATTAAAATTGGTCTTATAATAAATCCAATAGCAGGAATGGGAGGCTTAGTTGGACTTAAGGGAACTGATGGGGAAGATATACTTAAAAAAGCTATAGATTTAGGCTCAAAGCCAAAAGCATCCCAAAAGGCAAAGGAAGCTTTAAAAGAATTAGAACCTATAAAACATGATATAAAAATAGTGACAGGGCAAGGAAGTATGGGAGAAGATGAAGCAAGAAAGCTAGGTTTTAATGTGGAAGTTATAAATGTTGAAAACTTTCAGAATACAACTCAAAGAGATACTATAAATATTTCAAGAGAAATGTTAAATAAGGATATAAAGCTTTTACTGTTTGTTGGAGGAGATGGAACGGCTAGAGATATATATAGTGGAGTTAATAATAATTTAATTACAATAGGAATTCCAGCAGGGGTTAAAATTCACTCGCCAGTATATGCTATAAATCCAAAGTTTGGAGGTTCTTTAGCACTTAAATTCATAAAAGAAGAAATAAAAAAAGTAGAAGAGAAAGAAGTACTAGACTTAGATGAGAAAATGTATAGATGTGGAAAGGTTAATACCAATCTTTATGGATATTTAAAAGTTCCAGTAGAAAAATCTTTTATGCAAAATAAAAAAGCACCAACACCTTTAAGTGAAGAGTCTTCTCAAAAGGCCATAGGATTATATTTAGTTGATAATATGAAAGAAGATATAGTTTATATAATAGGACCAGGAACTACAACTAGAGCTTTAATGGATGTTTTAAATTTAGATAATACACTTTTGGGAGTAGATATTTTAAAAAATAAAAAATTGTTGAAAAAGGATGCTAATGAAAGTGATATATTAGAAGCTATAAAAAATCAAAAATCAATGCTTATAATAACCCCAACTGGAGGACAAGGATACTTATTAGGTAGAGGTAATCAGCAAATAAGTTACAAAGTTATAAATGAAATAGGAAGAGAAAATATAATAGTTGTATCTACCTTGTATAAGTTAAAAAGTTTAAACTTTAAGCCACTTTATGTAGATACTTCAAATGAGGAAACTAATAAAAGGTTAAGTGGCTATATAAAGGTAATTGTTGGTTATAAAGAAGAGATAATGTATAAAATTAAATGTTAAAATAATATTTAATTTATATATAAAATAAAAAATATGGACAAACACTCTTTTTGAGAAAAACACGAACGAAAATTGTCAAAAAATAAAAAAATGTTGTTGATATATACGAATGAATATGGTATATATTAATATAACGTACGAATAATTATAAAAAATAATTAATGTTCGTAAAAAAATGACAAAAAGGGTGGAATTATATCATGAAAAAGTTAATAGGAATTTGTACAGTGTTATTATTAATATCAGTTACTATGTTTGTGGGATGCACTACAAAGGCAGAAGTAAAAGATGACAAGGTTTTAGGGGTAATAGGTGCAATGGAAGAAGAAGTAGAAATTTTGAAAAAGAAAATGGATATAAAGGAAACTAAAAAAGTTGCAGGTATGGAATTTTATGAAGGAACTATGGATGGTAAGAATATAGTATTAGTTCGTTCAGGAGTTGGTAAAGTAAATATGGCAGCATGCACTCAAATATTAATAGATGAGTTTAAGGTATCTGCTCTTGTTAATTCTGGAGTTGCAGGAACTATGGATACTAAGTTAAATCAAGGGGATATAGTAATATCAACAGATGCAGTTCAACATGATTTTGATACGACTGTATTTGGAGATCCGTTAGGGGAAATATCAAGATTAGGTATTACTTTCTTTAAAGCTGATAAAGATATGATAGATACTGCTAAAAAAGCAGCTAAAAATGTTTCAGGACTGCATATAACTCAAGGGCGTGTTGCTTCAGGAGATCAGTTTGTAGCTGGTGGAGAAGTAGCAAATAGAATAAAAGAAAACTTTGGAGATGTGGCAGCAGTTGAAATGGAAGGGGCTTCAATGGCACAAGTTGCTTACCTAAATAAAGTACCATTTGTTATACTTCGCTCTATATCAGATAAGGCAAATGGAGAAGCTGATTTATCTTATGAAGAGTTTTTACCAATAGCTGCAAAAAATGCTAGTACGTTACTTGAAGAATTTATAAAACTTTATTAAAAATTATAATTATTAGGGATAGTTATATAAATAGATGTAAAAATAGGGAAGCTAAAATAGCTTCCTTATTTTATTTTTAATTTTTTAGATTTTTATACTTTGTGGGAAATTAAATACATTACAAGGATCGTATTTTTCTTTTATATTTTTTAGTCTAAAAATGTTTTCTCCGAAATAATTTATCTCATAATGAGGTAGTTCTAGGGTAGGAAAGTTAATATATGAACCATAGGTTATATTATAAATATACCTAAAATTATATAATACCCAGTCTACATTGTATTCTTTATAAAAATTATCTTCCCAAACCGATTGGATATATAAGATATATCTAGCATCTCGATAATAAAAGGCTGTTTCATTTTTAGGCACATCACTTATTTTGCCGCCAAAGCCATATATATTAATGCTTGTCAAAACAGAATCTCTAGGTCTAGGTTGATTTACAATATCTACTATATTAGATAATTCTTCTAAGGAATAATAAGTATTTACAAATCTACCACCTGATTTAAATTTTTCATATGGATGATAAGAACTTGCTATGTTGTTTATAACTGTTAAAAATCTATTAGATTCAAGGTCTATAGAAACATTCTCTAGACTATAAAAATCTCTTAATAGCCATTTAGTTTGATCTATTGAATTATAGCTAATTCCTCTTAAAAAGATATATTTTTCGTCTGGAGTATTATATAATCCACCACTTGCATTTATACTGTTATCTACATTAAAAATCCATCTTTGCCATATATCTAAAAACCTAACTTGAGTTTCTTTACTAGTGTTAGGACAATAAATTTCAAAATAAGTTACACTATTAACCTTAGGAGGGAGTTTAAAAGTCATATTAGTTACAACACCAAAGTTACCACCACCAGCACCTTTTAACGCCCAAAATAAATCGCTATTAATATATTTATTGGCTTTTAATAAGTAGCCTTCGTAATTTATTAATTCTGCTTCTAACAATGAATCACAGCCAAGACCAAACTTTCTAGAAGAATAGCCCCATCCTCCTCCTAAAGTAAATCCACTTAACCCAACTGTTGGGCAAAGTCCACCAGGAAATGGATAATCAAACTGGGATAAATAGTTATATAGTTGTGCGTTTTTAATTCCTCCACCAACTGTTAGTGTATTTTCTTGATAATTTATTTTGATAGAGTTGATTTTACTAATATCAATTACCATTACTCTGTTTCCTGTTGAATATCCTTCGTAATTATGACCACCAGATCTAATTCTAATAGGGATGTTATTTTCTCTTGCATATAATATTGCTTGGGAAACATCAAATTCATTTTCGCAGTATACTATTAAAGCGGGGTGTTTTTGAATAGCTCTATTCCATTCTTGTCTTAACAAATCATAGTTTTTATCTGTAGGCGTTATAATTTCAACATGGGATAAATTTGAATCATAGCAATTAAATTTGTTCAAGTTAGACACCTTCTTTAAATTTCAACTTATTGCATAATATGATAAATTTCGATATAAAGTTACTTGTTTTAAATTATATATACATGAAAAAATATATAAAGAAATTTATAAAAATGAAAATTAAAAGAATTAATAAATTTATAAAAAATATGCATAAATACTTAAAAATAAAAAGTGATTTAGTTAGATTACGAAATAAAAAATTGTTAAAAGATTATAAATATTAAAATTTAGAAGGTGAATAAGGAAATCGTATTCTTTAAAATATTGTATATAAAGACAAAATATGATAATATTTACCATGACATAAGAAGAAGTAAAGGGGGCAAAAGGGGAAAACATTAAAAATTATTTAAAACTATAGTGTTATTATATTAACGCTATAAAATCATCATCTAGGTCAATTACATAAGGTCATCAAAGTTAATATTCTTAATTAGAAAGGATCTGAGTTTATGAGTACAACAGTGGGCAAGAAAAGAAATAAGTATCCTTTAGGATTTTATTTCTGTGCAACGACATTCTCATTTGAAAGAGCTGCGTATTATTCAGCTAAGTTTTTAATTTATGTATTTCTTACAGCTTCAGTGGTAAAAGGTGGTTTAGGAATTGGTAAAGGAGAAGCTGCAATGATGCAGGCTAATCTTGTTGCATTTACATATCTTTCACCAATAATTGGTGGTTATATATCAGATAAATGGATAGGTGCAAGATACACTATACCTTTTGGTATGTTTGTTATGGCAGTTGGGTATTATTTTGGTTCTATTGCAACTTCAACTACAATGATTAATATTATGATAATTTTAGTTTCTATTGGTACAGCTTTCTTCAAAGGAAATGTTTCAGCTGTAGCTGGTCAATTATTTGATGACCCAGAAGAATTGGACTCAGCCTTTTCAGTTCAATATTCTTTTGTTAATATAGGTTCTTTCGTAGGAACTATAGCAGTTGGGGTATTATATCTTAACATTTTTGAACATAATGGAGTATTAGGATTTTCTCAATCATTCTTTGTTGCTGCTATACTTTGTGCAGTTGGTGGTATATGGTTTATGATAGGATGGAGATTTTTAGGTAATGCAGGTAAAAGACCTTTTAAAGAAGGATTAGTTGATGAAAAATCAGATTCTACAGAAGAAAAGAAACCTCTAACTCATATTGAGAAAAAAAGAGTTTGGGCTATAATCCTTGTATCATTATTCTCTGTATTATTCTGGGTATTTTGGTACTTAACTTATGTTGCAGTTTATGATTATGGAGCTGCATATGTTAACCTTAATGTTGGTGGTTATAAAGTTCCTCTATCTTGGTTTGACTCTTTAAACAGTTTAACTTGTATAGCTTTAGGACCAGTTCTTGCAGCACTTTGGTTAAAACTTTCTCAAAGACCACAAGGGGATTTAAGTTTATTTAAAAAGATAGGTTTTGGATTTATATTTTTAGGATTGGCATTCTTTATGCTTGTTGGAGCTGAGTTTTCAAGAGGAATAGGTGCTCCAGATACTGTTAAGGCTAGTATACTTTGGATAGTTGCATTTGGTGTATTATTAAGCTTAGGAGAAATGTTCTTCTCACCACTTGGAAACTCATTTGTAAGTAAGTATGCTCCTAAGAAAATGTTAGCTGTTTTAATGGGTGTATGGACGGTTGCTACATTTATAGCAGGTAAGAGTTATGGTTGGATTTATAACTTTACATTACAATTTAACATGATAAAAGTTTATATTACTATACCAATAATATTATTTATTGCAGCTATATTGCTATTTGTATTTGATAAAAAATTAAGCAGTCTTGTTGAAGGTGAAGATGAAAAATCAGAAGAAAAGGTTGCTTAAACATTAAAAAGTCTTTAGGTATTTTACCTAGGGACTTTTTTATTAACTGTTTATATGTATATTTATCGGATATACTTTAATTATAAATAGAATAAGCAAGAATTGAGATTACAAAGTACTATTTTATTTAATAGGGAATATATTAATTTTAAAGGAGTGCTTAGCTATGGATACTTTAATAAATATTGGAATAGTTATTTCAGATTTTATATTAACTGCATTTTCAGGCGATGAATGGAAAAAGATTAGAAATATGGGTAAGAAAAGATTAAAAAATAATTAAATATTTATATTTAAAAGAATAATGTTAAAACATTATTCTTTTTTTATTGAATAGTATTCAAGTTTTATTAACTTATTTGTGACCTCACCTCGATTGTATAGATAAATAACTTAACTTATAATTAAGTTATAAATCAAAGAAAAAGGGGACTTGAAATTTTGAATATTGGAGACAAAATACTTAATTTAAGAAAAGAAAAAAATATGACGCAGGAACAATTAGCAAGCACGATTGGAATTTCTGCAGGGGCTGTATGTAAGTGGGAGACAGGAAAGTCAATGCCAGATATTTTAATGCTTTCACCCTTGGCTAGAGCTTTAGAAACATCTATAGATGATTTACTATCATTTAAAGAAAATTTAACGGATTTAGAAGTGAGAAAAATAAAAAAAGATTTAACAGATATATTTTTATATAAAGGATATTCTTATGGAGAAAATGAATGTAGAAAGTATTTAAGTGATTATCCTAATAATGTGTATCTTAAGTTACAAGTAGCTGAATTGATTCAAATGTATGGGATGCTTGGACTTAAAGAAGATGAAGAAGAAATAATGAAGGAAAGATTAGAATATAGTTTAAGATTACTTAATGAAGTTGTAAAAAGTCAGGATAGTAAGTATGTATTTATAGCTTTGTTTTCAATAGCTGGAATTCATATGATGCTTGAAAATTACAAGGAAAGTGAAGAGGCATTAAAAGAATTATCTAATTCTTTTATAGACCCAATGCCAATATACACTGTGGTTTTAAATGCTCAAGGAAAAAATGAAGAAGCTAAAATACTTTGTGAACAAATGCTTTTAAACTATTTAAACAATAGTATAAGTATGTTAGCTACTTTATCAAAAATAGATAGGGAAGTTTGTAATAAAGATTCTTTATTTTTCTTAGATGCAATTTGTAAAATTGAAGATGAGTTTGGGGTAGGACTTGGCTCTGGAATTTATGGTAAATGTAGATTGTTTTTGAAAAATAATGAACTTAAAGATGCTTCAATTTGGTTTAAAAAGTATGTTGAAAAACTATTAAGTACAGGATATGATTATAAAAATAATAAATATTTAAAAGATATTAAACTAGAAATAGATGAAAGCGGACAAAGTCTTATAAGAAAAAATTTATACAAATCTCTTATAAATGATTCTGATTTGAAAGTTTTATCTGGAATTAAAGATTATGAAAATGCCATAAAATTATTAAAAGATAATATTTAGATATTACTATGAAGAGATATGATATTTATTAAAACTTTATATAAAATAATAAATGTAAGTAATATAGAAGGGAAACTAGTTAACATGATAAGAAAGTTAGAAAATAAAGATATAGATAAAATAATGGATATATGGTTAAAAAGTACAATAAAAGCTCATGATTTTATAGAAGAAAAATATTGGAAAGATAATTATAATACCGTAAAAAATATATACATACCTATGGCTGATAGCTTTGTTTATGAAGATGTTAAGGGTATAAAGGGATTTATAAGCATTATAAATAATGAATTTATAGGTGCATTATTTGTTGATATAGATAATCAAGGTAGTGGAATAGGAAAGAAATTAATAGACTACGTAATGCATAAATATAATCATTTAAGTTTAGCAGTGTATAAAGAAAACAAGAAATCAGTAGATTTTTATATAAGTAGAGGATTTAAAATAATTAAAGAACAATTAAATGAAGACTCTGGATATGAAGAATATATAATGGAAAAAACTATTTAAAAATATAAGAAATTCAAAGGCTGTACTAAAGAACTTAGTCAGCCTTTAGTTTTTGCTAAGAGGAAATTTTTTTTAGATAATCTTTAAATTGAAATTTTGTTTTTGATAATTCGCTTAAAACTTGGTCTATTCCTTTTTCAGAATCAAACCAATTATATCTACTAATATCGTCAACATCAGATGGACAGATTAACAACTTGGTATTAGGATAAGCACATTTATAGTATAAAAAGCAACGTCTTGCATGATAGCTTTTACAACATATAATAGCTTTTGAAATATTTAATCCAAGTGTATCTGTTATTTTACGGGAATTAAAGGCATTTTCATATGTATTTTGAGCACAATTTTCTTTTAAAATTGAATTTTTATCAACACCATTTTTTAATAATACATCTTTTGAAAAATCCCATTCTGTTATATAAATCCCATTGTATAGATATGACTTTGATGATGGTGTAGTAAAGTGATTTCTACTTAGACTGTATTTTCCTGATGGTAGTATTAGTGAAGCATAGTTATTTTTAAAAAGGCTTGATGCATTTTCTGATGGTTCGGGAAATGAACTTCCAGGGATAAATATAATATCCGACTTTTCAGGTTCATCTTTAAGAAATATAAAATTTGTAATGTTAGTTACTGTTTCTATAATAATCACCTTCTAGTATTTTTGACTATAATTTCATTATACATATTCTAAGTGATAAAAATCTATATATTACTTTATTTTTTTATATAGTTTTTGTAGATACTTGCAGGGTATATAAATATATATGATATAGCTAAATTATATAGGGTATATAGTAAATATTAATAAGCTGAGTGTAATCAAATATGATTAAAATATTTCTTGTGGTTAAAAAAGTGATTTTCGCTATAAGAATTATTTTAAGTCTAAGAATTAATATTGGAAATAAAGGTAAAGTTGAGAGGAGCAAGAAAGATGGAAAATTTAAAAGGTGAGATAATTAGAGAAAATGAAGATGATATAGTAATTCATTTAAATCATATATGTAAAAGTGGAAAAATATTTTATAAAGACAATTTAGATAGTAAAGATATATGTTTAATGGATTTTATAAATACAGATATAATTAAATTTAAAGACCCAAAGCCTAAAAATAGAACTTTTTACAAGGTAGTTTCAGGAGATGAAGAAATAACTTTAGCAGAGAGAATAGTTCCATTAAAAAACTTTAGTAATTTTAGAGATTTAGGTGGCTATGAAACAAAAGATAGAAGAAATGTTAAATGGGGATTATTTTATAGATCAGAGGATCTTTCAAATTTAAAAGGTGAGGATTTAAAATATTTTGAAAGTCTAGGTATAAGATATGTTCTAGATTATAGATCTAGAGATGAGGTTTTTAAAAATCCTGATGTTGAAGTAAAGTCAGTTAAAAATATCAATATATCAGGGATGAACTTAGGTGGAAATGATAATTTGGATATGACAACTTATGTAGAGGGGATATTATCAGGAAATAAAATTGATATTAATCCAGAAGAATTATTAAAACAAGCTTATAAAAATATGCCTTTAGATAATCTGGCTTATAAAGAGTTATTTAAATTATTTAAGAACCCTAAAAACACTGCTATACTTCAACACTGTACAGCTGGTAAAGATAGAACAGGAGTAGGAGCTGCTTTAATTTTATTAGCACTTAATGTAGATGAAGAAACAGTAATAAAAGATTACTTGGAAAGTAATGATAATAGAGAAGGTTTAAATAAGAAGATAATGGAAGCTTGCAAAGATTATATAAAAGATGAAAAAACAAAACAAATGATAGAGGGTATATTAGGAGTTAAGGAATCATTTATAAAAGCTAGTTTAAATTCAATAAAAGAAAAATATAGAACTTATGAAGAATACTTTGAAGCTGAATATGATTTAGGGAAAGAAGAGTTAAATAAATTAAGAGATACTTACTTAAATTAATTTATAAAAATGGCACTTGTAAAATACAAGTGCCATTTTTATATTGTTTAAATAGTTTTTTAGATTTCATAGCTATATTAAAAAAAATAAAAATATATTGAAAAACGATATGGGATATACTACTATTATATTATAAACTAATAAAGGAGGTTTGATTATTGAAAAATAATTTGGCAAAGAGGCCGCTTACTACTTTAATAACAATTATAACATTTGTGTTAGGGGTAGCTCTTATAATAAGTGTTTTTGCAGGAATACCATATATTCTTGAGAATCTTAGTAATTTTAATAATATAACATCAGCATTAAGTTTTTTTATTTTAGGAATTACTTTTTTTATAATTTTAATTTTATTGTTAGAGATAGCAAGTAGTTCAAAGAATAGTATATTTATAAGTGAAAATGTAAAAAGGTTTAGATTCATAGGGTATATGCTATTTGTAAATGGAATAAATGAATATATAACTATGTTAGTTAATGGAGTATCAGGTATTAGAATTTTTGATTTAGCCCCTGAAATTTTTATTACTCTTGGAATGGCAGTATACTTTATAGTAGCCCTTATATGCTTTGTAATATCTGATTCATTTGATGAAGCTATTAGGATAAAAGAAGATAACAACCTTACTATATAAATAAAACTTAGATAGAAATAAACATTGATTAAAAATTTAAAATTTCAAAGATATTGAGAAAATTAAATATAGATTTAAATAAGTAAAGATAATTAGATATAGTTGCCTTTACTTTTTTTGTCTAGAAAATTAAAGATATATATTATATATTTACAAATTTAAACATTTTTTGAAAATATTCATATTTATGTAACAAAATCAATAAAATTTCAATAAAATATACAGAGAGTAAATTCATATATTCTCATAAGCCTTAATCAAGGAGGTATTTGATGCCTAAGAAAGTATTTTTAGACCCGGGTCATGGAGGCAATGATTCAGGTGCAATTGGAGTTAATAATTTATATGAAAAAGATATAGTACTTCAAGTTGCAAAGAAAGTTGAAGAATTATTAAAAAAACAAGGATTAGAAGTTAAGTTAAGCAGAGACGTTGATAAAACATTATCTTTAAAAGATAGAACTGATATGGCAAATTCGTGGAAAGCAGACTGTTATGTTTCTATACACTGTAACGCTTTTAATGGTAATGCAAAAGGTTTAGAAACTTATTCTCTTAATGAAAATACATCAAATTTAGCAAGCAATATCCATAGCGAATTATTAAATACAAAAGCTTATACTGTAAATAGAGGAACTAAAACAGCAAACTTTTATGTATTAAGATATTCTAGTATGAGAGCTTGTTTGGTAGAAATGGCATTTATAGATAATGTGGAAGATATTAATATGCTAACTCAAAGACAAGATGATTTAGCAACGGGAATTGCTAAAGGTATATGTAAATACTTAAATGTAGAGTATAAACCACAGTCAACACAACCTCCAGTAAATGCTCCAGTAGTTGATAGCAAAATATTTTATAGGGTAGTTTGTGGTTCTTATAATAATAAGGTCTATGCAGAAGAAAAATTAGAAGAGTTGAAAAATTTAGGACAAAAAGATGTTTTTATAACTATTTATGAAAAAGAATAGTTTTATATAGATTTAAGTGATAGGTTGTTATTAACCTATCACTTTTTAATTGAAAAATAATCTTTTAAATTAGTAAAAGGCATTAGTAGGCATCTAAATAAAAATAAAGTTCCTTCTCTATTTAATTTAGCATTTCTTTTTCTTTTTTCTTGTGATTTATATAAAAAATCAAAAACATTATCCATAATACTTTCTAATTTATGCATTAAAAACCTCCGAAATTATAAAAATTTATATATTTATTAAGTAAATTGTAGTTTAACTGAAAATAAAAAGCTATTAATATATTGATTTTAGTTTGTGTATTAGTAAATACAAGCACTTTTTAAAAAATTTATTAATAATATGATAATAAATAAGAACTGTTTTACTTATTATTTAAAAGGAGGAAGTATATGAAATATTATGTGAAAACACAAGATGGAACTAGGATATTTGTTGAAGATATAAATAATAAGGGGGAAAATACTATACTATTTGTTCATGGGTGGCCATTAGAACATAACATGTGGGAATATCAGGTGGAAAGGTTGATAAGAAGAGGTCACAGATGTATAGCAATAGATCTTAGGGGTTATGGAAAATCAGATAGACCAGAGTCTGGATATTATTATGATATTATGGCAAGAGATATTATGGATGTTTTAAATGTACTTAATTTAAGAGATGTTACATTAGTAGGACACTCAATGGGAGGGGCAATATGCATAAGATATGCATCTAAGTATAAATCAGAAAGACTTTCAAATCTTGTATTATTAGGAGCTGCAGCACCAGCATGGACAAAACAAGGTGACTGGGAATATGGATATAGCAAAAGGCAAGTAGATGATCTTATAAAGCAAGCTAATAGTGAAAGACCAAAGATGATTGAAAATATCAGAGATCAGTTCTTTTATAAATATGTTCCACCAATAGTAGGTCAATGGTTTTATGATTTATGTATAAGTGCAGCAGGATGGGCAACAGTTAACTCTTTAATGGCGTTAAGAGATGAAACATTATTTGATGATTTAAGAAATATAAGTGTCCCAACTTTGATATTACATGGAACTCATGATTTAGTATGTCCTTTTGAGTTTGCTGAATATATGAATACAATGATTCCAAATTCAAAATTGGTACCACTTACAGAAAGTGGGCACGCACCATTTTATGATCAAAAAGATGAGGTTTCAGATGAAATTAATAAATTTACAAAAAAGATTTAAGAATTTTTTAAGGTTAATATAAATTTAATTTAAGTTTTCTATTTTAATATATAGCTATAACACAAATGAGGAGATGAAATTTATGAAAATAAAATTATATAAAAAATTAGCTATTATATTAACTATATCTTTAGGAATATTTGGTATGGTTGGATGTGAGTCATCTAGTAAAGTAGGAAATTTAAACAATGTAGTTTCTGAAAAATTATATACGACAGATGATATAAAAAAAGAAATAAAAACCTCTGTAAAACACCTTACATCAGAGTCACTAAAGCTTACAATGAATTTTTTTAGTAATCCAAATTTTACTAGAAAAGATTTATCAAGTTTTAAAAATATTTCTAAAACAATTGAAAATGATCAAAAAGTTTTTGAGGAGATTTCAAAAAAAGCTGATTCAATAAAAAGCAAAGATTTAGTTTGGGATATAGTTAATTCATATAAAAAAGTTGATAAGTCTATTAATAAATTTATAGATGAAGTTCAAAGAGATGAAGAAAATAGTTATGCAAAGTCTGTAAATGACATAGTTGTTGAAATAGGAAATGTATATAATTCTTATAAATCTATAAAATAATCTTAAAAAGGCATATTTAAATATGCCTTTAATTTATTTGCATAAATTTAAATTATATAATAGTTATTAATTTATATGAAATATATGAATATATAAGTGAATGAATAGGGCAATATAAGTTTGATATAAATTTCAAAAGGAGTGCTTGACATGAAATCATTAAGAAATGTAATTTATATAGCTCTTATATTTACTGTAATAGGAACTAGCTTTTTATATGCAAATGATAATAGTGTAAATAATTGTTTGTTTATAAAAGATATGAAAATAGAACAAGAAAATGAATTTATAAAAGTATCTATAAAATATCCAGTTTTATCAATAAAAGATAATTGTAAAAATGATACTTATAGGGAGAATATTGAAAGAATCAATAAAGATATATCAAATACTATAACTAACTTTAGTGACAGAATAAAAAAAGAAGCTATAGAATATAAAGAAAACAATAAAAAAGGAAAGTATAAATATAAGTATGAAGCCTATGTAGATTATGAGATTGGTTACAATAAAAACAATATAATTAGTATACCTATAACAATGTATGAATTTACAGGAGGAGCACATGGATTTACCACTTTAAAACCCTTTAACTATAATTTAAAAACAGGAGAATCTATAAAGTTAAAAGATATGTTTAAAGATGATGTAGATTACAAAGACATTATAAATAAACATATAAATAAAGAAATCGATAAAAATAAAGATGTGTATTTCCAAGGAGAAGATGGGTTTAAAGGTATAAGTGATAATCAAACTTTTTATATAGACAATGATGGAATAGTGGTTTATTTTGGACTATATGATATTGCGCCGTATAGTACAGGTATACCTAAGTTTAAACTTACATGGGATGAAATTGGAAAATATCTTAATAAATCTATGATGTAAAAAATAATGTATATAGCTTTGCTATATACATTATTTTTTTATTTTATCGGAAATTATAAAAGCCTAAAAGATATTTTAGCTGTATAAAATTTGGTATACATTGGAATATTAATTAAGAATATAAGTGTGTAAAATTTCTAAAAGGAGATGGAAATATGGATTATCCAATGTTTTGTTATCAATGTGAGCAAACTGTAGGAGGTAAGGGGTGTACAAAAATAGGTGTTTGTGGAAAAACTCCAGAGATAGCTGCACTTCAAGATTTGCTTATATACCAAGTAAAGGGAATTAGCTGTTATGCTAAAGTACTTATTGATAAAGGTGAGAAAATAGACAAAGAAATTGTAAGCTTTGTTGAAAATAGCTTATTTACAACTCTAACAAATGTAAACTTTGATGGTGATGTTCATGAAAAGATGCTTAAGCAATCACAAAAGATAAAGGAAAGTCTAAGAAGCAAAGTTGGTAATTGTAAAGATTTTTGCGATCAAGCTACATATAATCTAAGTGATACTAGAAGTCAAATGTTAGAAGATGCTAAAAAAGCAGGAATAATGTATGATCAAGACTTAGATCCAGATATACGTTCATTAAGACAAACTATAATTTATGGACTTAAAGGAATATCTGCTTATGGGCATCAAGCTAGAGAATTAGGATATTATGACGATCAAGTAGATGAGTTTTATTTTAGAGCATTATCAGCAACGACAGATGATAAGTTAAGCGTTGATGATTTAATAGTATGGACTATGAGAACTGGAGATATGAGTGTTGCTGTAATGAAAAAACTAGATGAAGCTAATACTACAGTATATAAAAATCCAGCACCACATAAGGTAAATGTTCATGTTAAAAAAGGTCCATTCATAGTAGTTTCTGGTCATGATTTAAAAGATTTAGAAATGATACTTAAACAAACAGAAGGAAAAGGTATAAATATATATACTCATGGAGAGATGATACCATGTCATGGATATCCAGAGTTAAATAAATATTCTCATCTAGCAGGTAACTTTGGTGGAGCTTGGCAAGACCAACAAAAAGAATTCGATAATATTCCTGGATGTATATTAATGACTACTAACTGTCTTATGAAACCTAGAGATTCTTACAAAGATAGAATCTTTACAACTAGTGTTGTTGGATGGGATGGAGTTAAGTATATAGGTAAAACTGAAAATGGAGAAAAAGATTTTAGTGAAATTATAAATAAAGCATTAGAACTTGGTGGATTTGAAGAAGATCAAGAACCACATGAAATTTTAGTTGGATTTGGACATAATGCTACTATAAGCAATGCACCAGTTATAATTGATGCAGTAAAATCAGGTAAGCTAAGACACTTTTTCTTAATTGGCGGATGCGATGGAGCAAGACCTGGAAGAAATTATTATACAGAGTTTGCTACAAAAGTTCCAAAAGACTGTATAATACTTACTTTAGCTTGTGGTAAGTATAGATTTAATAAACTAGACTTTGGTGAAGTTGCAGGATTACCAAGATTATTAGATGTAGGGCAATGTAATGATGCATATTCTGCTGTTAGAATAGCACTAGCATTAGCTGATGCATTTGATACAAGTGTAAATAGTTTACCATTATCTATAATTTTATCTTGGTATGAGCAAAAAGCCGTTGCTGACTTATTAGCTTTATTGTCATTAGGTATAAGGGGTATATATCTAGGACCTTCACTACCAGCATTTATAAGTCCAAATGTTTTACAGTATTTAGTAGACACATTTGATATAAGAACTATAAGTACACCAGATAAAGATTTAGCATCATGTTTAGAAATACCATCAAAATAAATTAAAATAATATATTTAAAAGCACTAGTATTTAATAGATATTAGTGCTTTTTATATAAAAATAAAAAATTAATACATTTGTAACTAGGGTTACGTAAATTTATTTATACAGGGTGTATATTAAGAGTACAAGATATAAGATTAATAAATTGGAGGTAATCACTATGTTAAATATAAATAATATTAAGTTAAATCCTGTTAATGTTAAAAGTTTAGATACTAACAGAGAAATATTAGTTCAAAATGAAAAGTTTAAAACAGTTTATTTTGAATTTGAAAGTGGTAAGGGGTTACCAAACCATACTCACAATGGATATGCTGCTATTTATGTAGTAGATGGTAGTGTAGATATTGAATTTAAAAGTGGAGAAAAGTTTGAATTAAAACAAGGAGATTTTCTACCTTTTGACGCTAGAGTAGAACATAATGTTATAGCTAAGGAAACTAGTAAAGTTTTAGTTATAATATCACAGCCACTTTCTTAAAAAAGCTTATGAATATTAAAGCTAGTATTTAGAGAAAATATTACTAAACTTTTATGGTTATAGACATTAATATATAAGAAATAATAGCTTTTAAAGATAAAATAAGAATAGATAAATTTATATAAAAATCAAAGGAGAGTTAAATAATATGATAACTAAAGATACAATAATAGCAGATATAATAAAAATGAAACCTGAGGCAGTTGAAATACTTGTGGGATATGGAATGGGATGTATAGGATGCCCTTCAGCTCAAATGGAAAAATTAGAACAAGCATGTGAAATACATGGTCTTGATTTAGAGAAAATTTTAAAAGAATTAAATGAAGCATAGAAATTAAAGGACTATCAACTAGATTGATAGTTCTTTTTTTTATTAAAAAATTAAACGTAACCTATGTTACAGAGGATTTTAAGTATTAATTATACAATGTGTATATGGAAAAACATTAGATTAATTAAATCGGAGGTAAAAATCATGGAAAATAAGATGTTTTGTTTTCAATGTCAAGAGACAGCAGGATGCACAGGATGTACAAAATTCGGTGTATGTGGAAAATCACCAGATTTAGCAAGAATGCAAGATCTTTTAATATACACAACTAAAGGACTTTCAGAAGTAACGACTAAACTTAGAAATGAAGGTCAACTTATAGATGCACAAGTAAATAACTTAATAACTATAAACTTATTTACAACAATAACAAATGCAAACTTTGATGATGAAGTATTTTATGAGAGGGTAAAACAAACATTATCAACAAAGAGAGAACTATTAAATAAATTAAGTAATAAACAAAATTTATCAGAAGCGGCTTTATGGGATGCATCAACTAAAGATGAGATAAACGGAAAAATGGGAATTTTACAAAAGATAAAGAATTCTATATTTGCAAGTAACGAAACTGATAGCAAAGTAAGAGAATTATTAGATGAAAAATCTACAAAAGTAGGCGTTTTAGCTACTAAAGATGAAGATATTAGAAGTTTAAGAGAACTTATAATATATGGATTAAAAGGTATGTCTGCATATATGAAGCATGCAAATGCATTAGGATATGATAGTGAAGAAGTAAATGCATTTATGCAAAAAACATTAGCAGATACATTAAATGATAAATTAACAGTTGAACAATTAATTGGATTAACTTTAGAAACTGGTAAAGTTGGAGTAGATGCAATGGCTTTACTTGATAGTGCAAATACTGGAACATACGGTCATCCAGAAATAACTAAAGTTAATATAGGAGTTAGAAATAACCCAGGAATATTAGTTTCAGGACATGATTTAAAAGACTTAGAACTATTATTAAAACAAACAGAGGGAACTGGTATAGACGTATATACTCATTCAGAAATGTTACCAGCTCATTACTATCCAGCATTTAAAAAGTATTCTCACTTTGTAGGAAACTATGGTAATGCTTGGTGGAAACAAAAAGAGGAATTTGAGAGTTTCAATGGACCAATATTAATGACTACAAACTGTATAGTACCTCCAAAAGACAGTTATAAAGATAGATTATATACTACTGGAGCAGCTGGATTTACAGGATGTACTCATATAAAAGGTAATTCAGAAGCTGATAAAGACTTCTCAGTAATAATAGAACATGCTAAAAAATGTAGTGCACCTAAAGAAATAGAAACTGGTGAAATAATAGGTGGATTTGCACACAATCAAGTATTTGCACTTGCAGATAAAATAGTAGATGCTATAAAAACTGGAGCAATAAAAAGATTCTTTGTAATGGGTGGATGTGATGGTAGAGCTAAATCTAGAAACTACTATACAGAATTTGCTAAAGCAATTCCACAAGATACAGTAATACTAACAGCAGGATGTGCTAAATATAAATATAACAAATTACCATTAGGAGATATAAATGGAATACCTAGAGTTTTAGATGCAGGTCAATGTAATGACTCATATTCATTAGCATTAATAGCTTTAAAACTTAAAGAAGTATTTGAATTAGAAGATATAAATGATTTACCAATATCATTTAACATTGCTTGGTATGAGCAAAAAGCTGTAATAGTATTATTATCACTATTATACTTAGGAGTTAAAAATATCCACTTAGGACCTACACTTCCAGCTTTCTTATCACCAAATGTAGCTAATGTTTTAGTTAAGAACTTTGGAATTGGTGGAATAACTAATGTTGAAGATGATTTAAAAATGTTTTTAGGACAATAAAATAAATATAAAAATAAAAAAGGTATGCAATTTGCATATCTTTTTTATTTTTATATCTTAAATTTTTAACTTAAAATAAATTTAGATTAGAAGGTTGCTGATAGTTGAAATTATATATAATGTTGTGGTATTATCCTCATATGAAAAGTTAGAACTTAAAATATTATAAAAGTAAAAAATATGGGGGTGAATTTTAAAAATATAAAAATATAGGGGGATAAGGTGGAGGTTTTTCAAAGAGTTATTAAAAATAATTATATATTTTTAGCTATAGCAATTACTAGTATAGCATTTGTTTCACTTGTGTATATAAGTTCTAATAAAGATATAGTTGATACAGATATGTATTTAAAAAACGGAAGATGGATAGTTCCATTAAAAGAAGGTAAACTAGATGATAGTTTAATGGATAAACTTACAGTTAATGAAGAGTTAGATATACCTAGAATATTATATAAAATGGCTAGTACAATGATAATTCCAGCTGATGGAAAAGTTAATGATACTATAGAGATAAATAAAGCAAATCTTGAAGCTTTTCAACAAGGGATATATAAATATTACTTAAATACTTATAGTACGGAAAAATTCTATTTGAAAAGTAGAGTGTATAAAGTTGTAAATAGTTGGATGGAAGGGGATTTTACCAATTGTGTAGAGGTTTATAATGATTGTATACAAGCATTAAATATAAAAAGTGGTAAAGCTATAGGTTTAGATTTTAGAAATGAATATTAAAAGCCAAATAAATTTTATGGCTTTTTTTTATAATTATATGTAAAGCTAACTTGACATTGGGATTTTAAAATACTAATATTATAGTATGTAAAGTTAACTTTACATAAGAAGTAAAGGAGTATATTATTTATGAAAAATAGATTAGAAGAGATTAGAAAACAAAGAGAAATTACTCAAGAAGAACTTGCAAATGTTTTAGAGGTTTCCAGACAGACTATTAGTTCACTAGAAAAAGGGAGATATAATCCATCTATTATTTTAGCATTTAAGATTGCAAGATACTTTGATATGGCAATAGAAGATATATTTATATATGAGGAGGAGTAAGATGAAAAAAGATTTATTATATGTAGGGATAGGATACTTTGCATTTGGGGTTATACTTATGTTATTTGGAATCTTTGGACCTTCATTTGGATATGAAAGTTTTTTATGGGGAATGGTTGGAGGTTGTATAGTTCCTGGAATAATGATGATATCAAAATATATATACTGGTCTAGACCAGAAAATAAAGAAGAATATGAAACTAAGTTGAAAAATGAGGAAATAAATAGAAATGATGAAAGAAAAGTAATGTTAAGAGATAAGTCAGGAAGAATTACTTATGTAATTTCTTTATGTGCTCTATTTATTATAACTTTTGTATTTACTATACTTAAAGTAGATACCTTTGTAATAGTTACTTTATGGATATTATTAATTTTTATGTATGTCTGTGGAGTGGTTGTATTTAATATTTTAAGTAAGAAATTGTAATTTAATTTATTAAGAATTATTTCTAATATAAATTTTTAAAGCTTTAATTAATAATATAAGTGCATAAAATCCTAAGCTCAATACTCCTAATACCAAACAAATTTGAACAAATGCTAATAAAACTAGAAAAAATTGTATATCCACTAAGTATCCCCCTTAAAAATTATCTCTTAGAGAATTATATCATTATAATTATATATTAACAAAATTTAATATATAATTATAATGATATGCAAAAAATAGGGGGATAAATAAATGAAAAAAAGAATTTTAAATATATCAATAGCATTAGTAGCTATTCTTGTACTATATGGAGCAATGACTTCTAATAGGGCAAAAGGGTTTATATGGGAAGCTAGTAAAAATGGAAAAACTATATATTTAGTTGGAACACTACATCCTGGGAAAAGTAATGTAAACTATAACAATAGAATATTAAATAAATTAATGAATAAAACTGACGCATTAGCAGTAGAAATTGATGTAACAAATGAAAATAATATTAAAAAATTAGATAAAGATGAAAAAGAAAAAATGTATTTAAAAGATGGAGAGATAAAAGATGTGTTATCAAATAAAGAAAAGATAAAGTTTGAGAAAATACTTAAAGAGTTAGATTTAAATTATGATGATATAAAAAATCTTACACCAACAGGTTTTTTAAGTTGTATAAATACAATGATTGCTAATGAAGCTAAGATGGAGCCTTTAGGAAGTGAAGGGTTTATGATTAATAAGTATAAAGCTAAAAATAAAGTTATAACGGAATTAGAAAATAATGAAATACAAGAAGAAGTATTAACCTTTGATGAAGATCATCTAAAAGATTTTGTAAATACTTTTGAAAGTAAGGAAGACTTTTTTAAAGAAGAGACAGCTCATTTCAATAATATTGTAAAGTATTATATAAAAGGTGATGAATCTTATTTTTTAGATACTATAGAAATTTCAGAAACTCAAAGTAATAAAGAAAGAAATATTAAAATGGCAGATAAGATAGACAAGCTTGCTAGAGGAAATAAAAAGTATCTTGCATCTGCTGGAGTATATCACTTCTTTGGTAAATCTAGTATATTAGAAAATTTAAAGGATAAAGGATATAGTATAAAAAAATTATAATATTAAAAAGGACAATATTTAATTGTCCTTTTTAATATTATAATTTATCAATTCTATTTTTATATCTCCTGAATAATTTTTAGGAACTTGAAAAGTAAGATTTTGAGAAAGTTTTTTGTGTGGATTTAAATTAGATTCATTGGAATCTGAATATAAATTAACTGGCTTAACCTTTTGACCATCATCACATATTAAAGTAAAGTCGTTTTGAGTTATGTGTCTTGGGTTATCCGATAAATTTTCAAGAGTAGTATTCACATATAAAAATTTAGTACCTTCTGATGGATGAACGAATTCATTTCCAAAATCAGAGGTTACTGTATTTATTTTTAAATTACAAGTATTTACTGAACTTTGTAGATTTTTATTAAAAAAGTTTAGCTTACTTATATTTTCTTGATTAACTATTATAATTAAAGTCATACAACCTATTAAGCAAAGTAATGGAGCAAAAGCTGTTTTTGAAGAATTTTTTTTTCTTTTCCTTCTGGGAAGCCTACCTGGTTTCCCATCAAGCCTTCTATTCCATTCATCAGTTGAATCCTCTAACCGACGTTCTGGAACTATATGGTATTCTCCATTATCATACTTTGGAGTACCATCTCCATTTATTCTGTATTTTTCATACATTTATGAACAACTCCTTTAAAAAATAGACTATATCCAGATTTTAACATATAATAGAACTTTGAAAAAATAAAAAAATATTTTTAAAAATTTTTAAATTTAAATAATAAATAAACTGCATATTATCTTTAAGTTTAATACAAATAATCTTTTATGGATAAAAAATTAACAAAGTTTGATTTTATTAATTAAAATGCTACTTTAATTCAATTGAGATATATTTATTACTGAATCTTTTTGAAGAATTTCACAAAGAAGCCATTTATTATTTATATATATAAATTTCCAATATTCTTCAAAACTATTTGGATTTTTATTATCTGAAGATACTTTGTTAGTTCTAATGTCTAGTATATAGTCAATCATAGAAGCTTTAATATTTATCCAGATAAATCCTGGATTATTATCATCACTTTCAGCAGCAGATACTAAATAAAGTTCATTTATTTTTATATCTTTTAAGATATTTGTTTTATAATTTGAAGTCATTTCATTAAGTCGAGTAATGTGTTTATTATATAGGTCTGAAGTCATTAAGTCTTTTACATTATAATAAGTGTTATTAGTCCAAGATTCTTGGATTGAAAAGAAAGTAGTTTCAACAACTTCTTTTATATTATCAAGATGCCAGTCTGGATTTTGGGAAGAAAGTTTATTTATAAGTGGAAGTATATCGTTTTCCTTAAACTTAAAACCTTCACTTCGTAAAACTTTTAAAACAAATACTACAAAACCTGTGCCAGCTAGGGCTATATAGTCAACAATTTTAATACCTTTAGAACTTAAATTGCTAATGACTGCTTCAGTACCTGCTAAAGCAGTTATTGGAGTTAACACCAATATAGATACTAATAGAAACATATAAATTACTTTAGAAAATTTCATGATAAAACCTCCTATAATCTATAAATTTATATAAAGATTAGAATTTTTAATATAGAAAATCTTGTTATTAAAAGTCTACCCTATAATTATATTTTTTAAAAATGTAAAAATATTAAAAAAATAATGAATATATTAAAATGGATTAATTTTTTATAGTTATATTATGAAATTATAGATAAAAAGAGCCTAGTAAAATTATGCTATGTATATTTTGGTACTATATAAGAATATCTTAGTACAAGTTTAATAAATTTAGTTAGTTATATGTTAAAATATATACAAGATATAAAAAAAGTAACACTAGGGGGATCTTATGAAACTAAAATTAACTATAGGGATTTTAGGCGTGTTTATTTTATTATTAATATGGCAGTATAGTTTAAAAGATTATTCAGAAATAAATATATTAGCAACTTCTGATTTAAATGGGTTTATGCCCTATCAATTAACTTCTCATATAAAAGATGAAAAGTCCAAAAATAAAAATACAATTTTAGTTGATGCAGGAGATTTTTTAGACTTTGGAAGACCAGGTTCAGATATGAGTAGATACTGTTTTGATAAATTTAGTATAAATAAATCTAATCGTAACTATATAGAACTTCCAATAGCAAAAGAAATGAAAGAGACAGGTTATGATACTGTGGTACTTGGAAATCAAGAGTTTTTATACAGTACTAAAGACCAAGTAGATGATATAGTTTCAGATTTAAACAAACAAGGTATTGATGTATTATCAGCTAATACACATAAAAAAAATGGAGATAATTATGTAAAACCTTACATTATGAAAACGGTACCTACTTCTAAAGGGACTGTTAAAGTAGGAATTTTAGGACTTACTATAAAAGAGATAGATCAAAGATATGAAACCTTATCAAATGGAGAAGAAAAAATTGTAACAGATGAGTTAAAAGATTTAAAAGGGATCAATGGTTCTTTGTATATGAATGATTTAGTTGAAGAAGCTAAATATTGGGTGCCAGTTATGAAAAAGGATAATCCAGATATCATAATAGCTGTTGTCCATTCTGGAGAAAAAGAAAAAAATGAAAAAGAAACTGGGAATAAGATTCAAGATTTAGCACAAGAGGTTAATGGAATAGATGCTATAGTTGCTGGACATACTCATAAGCATTTCGATCAACATGACTATACTAATAAAGTTGGTGAAAACGTTATAGTAACTCAGCCGGGACAAAATGGAGAGGCTATTTCAAAAATTAATTTTAAATTAGAACAAAAGGATAATAAATGGGTTATAGCCGATAAATCAAGTAGCGTAACTAAGTTTGAAAAAGATGATGAAGATATAAATTTTGATATATTAAATAAGAAAGTAACAGATACTTCTTTAGAACTTTCAGAAAAATATAATGGGAGAGAGTGCAAAAACTTTAGTTTAAAAGATTTAACTCCTTTTGAGTGGGATAAGCTTTATGCATTTGATATTAATACTTCTCCAGAAAAAATATATGAAACTATAGGTTATAAGCATAGGGATATAAAAAAAGCAAAAAATGGTGATGCTGTTCAAATGATATTTATGAATGATGGAAAAGTTGTTTGTCATTTATATGGTTATGAAAAAACTTTATTTACAGACTTTATCTTTGATAAGTCGGAGTTTAAAGATGGTGTTTTAACTATATATCCTGATGATAATGATAAGTTTAATGTTACTAGTAATCAGTCAACGTTTACTCTTAAACTAAATCATGTAAAGTAGTAGGGTGAAATTATTAAAACTTACTAATCTAAAAATTGACAATATATTAAAAATTAAAGTTTCATATAAGACTTTGCAATATACTTACATATTAAAATATATATAACATTTTTATAATTCTATAAAATTTACTTTGAAAAAATAAGGGTAAAATTAATGTTATGAAAATAATAAAATTATAGATTTAATATGTAGAGGAGATTTAATATGAACAATATAAAAAAAATATCATTAAGTATATCATCTGCAGCATTAATTATTCAATTAAATCCATTAATAGGATTTGCAAATGATTTAGATGTTAATAATAGCAATACAGTAGATAGTAGTTCTAAATATGAAAGCAAAGTTATAGATGAATCATATGATAAAGCTATAAATCAAGGAGTAAACTTTAATTTGATGAACGAAGTAACAGTAAAAACACAAAACAACTTAAATACTTTAAATAAAATTGAAAAAATATCGGCTAAGGAACGAACCAGTATAAAACCAAATAGCAAATCGGATACTAAAAATACTAGTACCGGACAGGTTGGAGTTATTGGATATATAGGATTAGCATTAGTTGCAATATTAGGTATACTTTCAAGTAGGAAGAATGTTTAGTAAAAAATAAATTTAATATAGATATTGTTTTATATGGTTTATAAAACAATATCTATATTAAATTTAACCTGCTATAATATAGTAAATATATTATATAAAGGGAGATATTATATGGGAAATAGGTGTAATGCCGAAAAAATATTAATAGGTATTATTATAGTTATGGCTATATTTTTAGTAGTAGTTTTAAATATAGATACAACAGGTCATAAAATGAAATTCTATGAAGATGAAATAACTATTAATGGAGAAGTTATAAAAGCTGATGATATTAAAAGCATTAAACTTTTAGAAAATGTACATATAGGAAATAAAATAAATGGAACTAGTACAATTACTTATTTAAGAGGAATTTTTGAAATAGATAAAAATAAAAAGGCAACAGTATATGTTTATAACAATAAAAAACCTTATATAAAAATCATAACTAAAAATGAATTGTTTATATATAATGATAAAGATAGTATTGATACAGTAAATGACTATAATGAGCTAATAAATAGATACAATATAAAAGAAAATTCTAAAGTTAATGAAGATAAATTCTTAGTTGATTCAAATGATAATCTAATAGTATATCTAGGGATAATTCCTGGAGTATTAATTTTTATTTGTTTAGGAATATATTCATTTAAAAGAAAGACACCTATGTTCTTTTGGGCTGGAGTTGATGTAAGTAGTGAAGAAATAAGTGATATTAAGGCATACAATAAAGCAAATGGGATTATGTGGATTTGTTATGGTTTATTATTTTTATTAATTCCAATATTAGGAGAACAATTGGGGAGTATGGTTTTAGTAACAATTATACCATTTTTAATAGTTACTTTAATGTTAACTTATAAATTTATATACAATAAATATAAAGTAAAATAAATTTAAGCTTATTAAAAATATATATTATAAGGAGAATACTAAATGAATAAACTTATGCAAAGGATAAATCCTAAATTTTATGTATACGCTTATATTTTATATAATTTATTTGTTTTAAACTTTATAAAAATGGATGTTAATTTAGATACTTTAAATGGAAGTGCAGTTTTAAACCTTAATTTATTAACTGATTTTAGTTGGGTATTTTTAATACAACAAATTTTGTTTTTAGTAGTATTTTATTTTTATATAAAAGAAAAGAAATGGGTTAATTCATTAATTCTTATTTCAATGGTTTTAAATGTGTTTTCAGCTTTTATGATTATTGAAACAGCTAATTTTTCTTTATATAATATTATATTGATTTTAAGTATTTTAACAGGCGTAATAGGAGTATATTCAATGGTTCATTTACAGGGAAATTAAGCTAACTTAGTTAAATTTAAGTTAGCTTTTAAAAATTTAATTAATATTTATAATAGTTAGGTTTATCATCTAAGGATATAGATTCTCTGTATTTACCTTCCGTTTCAAATATGATTATTTTATTTAAGCCTGGCTTAATTAGTGGAGCAGGTATGTATAAGTAATTAGTAGGCCCTATATCCCAAAACCTTCCTAAATTAAAGTTATTTATAAATGCAACGCCTTTGCCAAAACCTTCTGTATTTAAGAAAGTATCGCCAATTTCCTTAGCTTCAAATTCATATGCATAAAAGGCTGGTGTATTTTCTTTATAATATCCACTAAAATCAATCTTATCTATATTATCAAGTTCTAAAGAATAATGATCCCATCCGGTATGAAGATGAAGGTCAATCATAACTCCACCTTTTATACCTTTTCTTTGAGTTGGTGAAAGTAAGTTAGGACCATAGTTTATTCTTCCTACGTTTTCAACTAGAATATCTAGTATGTTATCATATTCTTTATCTAGAGATAGAGTTTGATTTTTGCTTACAAACTTTTCTTTGTATAGAGTAGAGTGATGATTTTCATTTATAAATACTTGAGCTCTATCATCCATTCCAACTAACTTAAATCTTTCTAAATCATTTCTTTTACCTATATTAGAACGATATAGTATATATCCGTAATTTTGGTCAATAGCTTCCATATTTAAAGTTTCTTCGTTGTATATAGGCTTTGATAGTTTATCTAATGTAGAGAATAAGCTAACTTTGTTTTTAAGTTTAATATTATTGTAAGAAACTTTATTTATAGCTGTACTAAATTTAACTTTAGGAATATTAGTATATTTAGAAATTACTTCTTGAAATTTATAATATTTTTTAGTAAATTCACCATGTTCACTTAGTAATGCATCGTAGTCGTAATTTGTAGTTTGTGGAGATATTTCATCTCGATAGCAACAACCATTATAAAATCCAAAATTTGTTCCTCCATGATACATATAAAGATTAACATTACCCATATTAAGTATTTCTTTTAATTCTTTTGCAGAATCATCGGCATCTCTTCTTTTAAATTCATCACCCCAGTTACTAAACCAACCAAGCCAAAACTCCATACACATTAAAGGTTTTTTAATATTATTTTGTTTTAAAAATTCTAGGAAATAACCAAATTGTTCTTTTGTACGAGAACCAAAGTTTACTGTTGGTAAAATATCTTCATCTAGTATAGTTCCTGCTTCTAAAACTTCTCTCCAAGCACCATCAGATGTAAATAAAGGAACTTCACATCCATATTTAATCATCATGTTTTTTAAGTTTTTTAAATATGTTTTGTTATTTCCAAAGGAGCCATATTCGTTTTCTATTTGCATCATTATGACGGGTCCGCCTTGAGTTGATTGGAGTGGGTATAGAATTTTGAACAACTCTTTGTAGTATTTGTCCAAAGCATTTAAGAATATTTCGCAGTTACTTCTAATACGAATTGAAGGATATTTTAAAAGCCATGCAGGAAGACCTCCAAATTCCCATTCTGCACATATGTATGGGCTAGGTCTTAGGATTACGTAAAGACCAAGGTCCTGTGCAAGTTTAGTAAATCTTGTTATGTCTTTTGCACCTTCAAATTCAAATATACCTTCTTTTACTTCATGAAAGTTCCATGGTATGTAGGTTTCTACTGTGTTGCATCCAAGAGATTTTAATTTTTCAAGTCTATCTAACCAGTACTCAGGTACTACTCTAAAGTAGTGTAGCGCGCCTGAAATTATTTTTATCTTTTTATTATTAAGGTAAAAATCTTCACGAATATCTAATTTATACAATTTTTTATCCTCCTATTTAGTATTTTCATAGACTTTGTAGTATGATTTATTCTTTGTATATAGTTAAAAAACCTTCTTTTTTGAATTTTCTTTAAATTTGTGATTTTAAAGGGACTTATATATAATAAAATCATAAAAATTATATTTATAATTGAATAACAAATGAAAGGGAATAGGGAATATGATAGATAAGATTTTAAAAATAAGTATATTTGTATTAAGTCTTATTTGCTTAATAATATCACTTAAGCTATTTTTGAATTTAGCAATTTATGCTGACGAATTTCACACATCTCCTGATGTAGTACTTGGGGGTGAGTTTTGGCTTTATATGAATTGGCTAAGATTAATATTATCAGGGGTAATATGTGTTTTATCTGGTATAAGTTTGGTTAAAGATAAATTATTTTAAAGTTTACCCTGCCTCGTGTTTTACGAGGGGGGGAATATTGATTATTATAGCTAAAGCATTTTATCAAATTGGAGAAAAAATTATCAAAATAGATAACGTATATAAATTTTTGCTTGGAATAGTATTTTACTTTGGTGGATTTTTTATAAAGATGAGAATAGCCCAATAATATTTTTTATATAAATATCCACTATAATGTTAATGGTATATTATTTGGCTAGGAAAAAATATATTGTTTTAGATAAATTATGAAACTTTATTAAATGAAATACAATTTGAAAATTATATTAATTAAATTAAAAAAATCTACAAAAACTGTTCTCTATCGCAGGTAAAATGTGTTAATATTAAGTATATAAACTTATTATGGAGACTTAAATCGAATGATGATGAAAAAATTTGATGATTTTGTAGAAAACATTTGCAAATATAATAAATTTCCAGATGATCAAACTGAAGAAATAAAATATATAATGAGAGTAACTTCATTAGAAATTATTAAGATATTAATAACTATAATTTTATTTTCTCTTTTTGGTTATACAAAAGAAATTTTATTAGTTGTAGGTGTAATGACATGTACAAAACCATTCACAGGTGGATACCATGAAAGTTCACAAAAAAGATGTTTAGTAGCAACGATAATTTTATCTTTATTTATTATAATATTATCTGAAAACAGTAGTTTAAATACTATAAGTATTATAATAATAAATGCTATTAACATATTTAGTGTATATAATCAGGCTCCTATAGTAAACGCTTGCATGCCAATAACTAAGGATAGTTTGATTAAAAAAAATAAAAAAATAGCAATAGTTAATTATATAGTTTTATTTGCTATTTCTATATTTCTACATAAGTATACGCTTTATAGAAATATAATAACATGGACATTAACACTCAATGTGTGCTTAATGTTTAATCAAAAAAAACACAAGGGGGCATAATTATGGATTTTAAAAAAATTATAGGGGACTTAATGGCTTCATTAACATTATTAACAGCAGGAGCAGGAACAGCATCTATGCTAGCTGTTGGAGTAGAGGATATGCCAAAATCATTAAAAGAAAAAAGATAATTTAAAAATGTTAAATTAGTAATGGAAATTATAAAATAAAAAAACACAAGGGGGTATAATTATGGATTTCAAAAAAATTATAGGGGATTTAATGGCTTCATTAACATTATTAACAGCAGGAGCAGGAACAGCATCTATGTTAGCTGTTGGAGTAGAAGATATGCCAAAATCATTAAAAGAAAAAAGATAATTTAAAAATGCTAAATTAGTAATAAAAATTATAAAATATACAAGCTTTATAGAAATATAAAGCTTGTATATTGCACTTAATATGTGAGGATATTTAATAAAAATACAAGGGGGTAAAATTATGGATTTCAAGAAAAAAATAGGGAGCTTAATGGCTTTATTAACAGTATTTACAGTGGGAGCAGGAGCAGCGTCTATGCTAGCTGTTGGAGTAGAAGATATGCCAAAATCTTTAAAGGAAAAAAGATAATTTGAACCTGCTATTTTTAGATACTATAAATACTATATTACAATCATTAATAATAAGTTTTCTTCCATATTCATTTTTAGTTAATAGTAAATTAATAAATAAAAAAGCAGGATATGTCAAATTAATCATAAGTAGTATAAGTATAATTGCTTCAGTTTGTATATGTACAAAAGTACTAAATAGTAATAATTTATCACTTTTGACTATAAGTATTTTAAATATGATAATTATTGGAGTTGTGTATAAAGATTGCTATAAAAAAGCATTACTTGCGTACTTTATAGCATACTTTTTTTTACAATCAGCAGTTATTTTATTTAGCAGTATAACATGGCCTATAGCAAAAGATATTTTTTCAGACGAGAACATATCAAAAATTATAGGTATGTATATACCTATAATAGTTTGTGAATTTTTATTATTATTTAATTCAAAAAAAATATATTCTGTGTATAATTTTTTTGAACGATATAAATATTCTTTTGAAATAAGTTTTTTACTTATATTTTCGCTAGATTATATAATATGCTTATCAATAGGATTACATTCTTGGGCAAATACTATTTTAGCAAATGTAACTATATTTACGTTTATCATATTTGTAGCAGTAGCTATAATATATATTAAAGGTATAAATAGTAAGTATGAAGAAATTGAAAGGCTAAATAATTTATTAATTGAAAAAAACAATGAATTAAGAAAAATAAAACATGATTATGGATCACAAATTTCATATATTAATGGTTTGTATATAATGAATCAATATGATAGACTAGGAGAATTACTGCAAAAAATAATCAATGGGAATAATTCTGTATCTACACATATAAAATGTATTAGCAATAAGGATTCCATTATTACTGATATATTTAATTCTTTAGATGTAAAAGATGTACATGTAATCATAGATGAAGAAGTGGATTTAAAATTACTTGAAATATCAGAATACGATTTACATAAAATAATCTCAAATATAATAAATAATTCTTTAACGGCTTTAAATCATGAAGGGCTGATTGTTATTAAAACATATAAAATTTTTAATAGTACATACATAAGCATAAAAAATAATGGGCCTCAAATAGATCCAGATATTATAACTAAAATATTTGAGTTAGGATTTACAACAAAAAAAGATTATGAAAAAAATCATGGATATGGTTTATACATAGTTAAAGAAACTGTTGAAAATAATAATGGTAAGATTTATGTAGAGAGTAATGAGGAGTATACTGAATTTAAGATAATTTTTTCTAAATAAGGGTAAAAGGTGCCTACGAACTGGTATTTTTTATCTTATTTTTTTGCAATATAATATATATATTAGATAAATTATATTAAATTTATAAGTAATTATTAAGATATTTATAATGTTTACAATTAGAGTTCTAATTGTTAATATGATATAATTATATACATTATATTAAATGAGGTGATAAGAGTGAATGAGAATAATATTTTTACATATTTAATTAGTACAATATCAAGAAAATTAATGTTTTCATCAGATAGAAAAATAAAGAAATTAGGACTAAATGCACAACAGGGTAGAATAATTAAATATATTTATGAACACCAAGATGAAGGTCTAATCCAAAAAGATTTAGCAGATACTTTTGGGAGAACAACTGCAAGTATTACTAGTATGTTAAAAGGACTTGAAAAAAAGGGGTATATAAGAAGAGAGATTCCAGCTAATAACGAAAGACAAAAAAATATTTATGTAGAAGAAAAGGGAGTAAACCTTATAGAGACATTTGACAAAGTATTTATGCAAATTGAAAATGAGGTAACTGATTGTCTTACTGATGAAGAAAAAGAATCATTTAAAAATATACTTATAAAAATTAATAATAACCTAAAGTAAAAGTAGTGATTTTCATATAAATTACTACTTTTATTTTTATGTTGAATTAAAAATTTATCAATTAGTTGACATAAATATGAAATAAGAATATAATAAATAAACAGTTAGAGTTCTAATAATTAGAAATTAAATAATATTGATGTTTGTAATTAAAATTACAAAATATATTTCAATATACTACGAAATCTAATACTAGATTTAATTGTAGTATGCAATTTTATATTGATAATGTTAGAACTCTAATAATTAGAAATGATATGATTGTATAAGGGAGGTAAACATGGAAAATACACAATCAAATATAAAGTATTTAAAAGATGAGCCAATAAAAAAGGCAATAGTTCATTTATCAATACCTATGATGATAGGTATGTCAGCAGGAACAATTTATAATGTTATAAATGCATATTTTATAGGCTTAGTACATGATACAGCAATGCTTAGTGCTATAACTTTAGGACTTCCTATATTTACAGTTTTAATGGCATTTGGAAATATGTTTGGTGTAGGTGGAGGAACTTTTGTAACAAGATTGGTTGCACAAAATGAAGTAGATAGAGCTAAAAAGGTAGCAGGATATACTTTCTATACAAGTATTATTGTAGGCTTATTAATAGCAGTATTTGCTTGTTTATTAATGAATCCTATTGTTAAATTATTAGGAGCAGACTCAAATACATTAAACTATACAACACAATATTCTACTACATTGTTTATTGGTGGATTTGCTGTTATATTAAATTTTGCACTTGAACAAATAGTAAGGTCAGAAGGTGCTTCTAAAGAATCTATGTATGGTATGTTTGTAAGTGTAGTAGTTAGTATTATACTTGATATATTATTTATACTAGTGCTTGACCTTCATGTATATGGAGCTGCGTTATCTATGGTAATTGCAAATATTGCATCTAGCATTTATTACATTTGGTATTTAAATGTTAAAAGTGAAAATTTAAAAGGATTTTTGCATCATTTTAAAATAAGTATAAAAGATCAAATTGAAATATATAAAATAGGTGTATCTGAGCTAATGCAGTGTGCATTTTTAATTGTAACTACTTTATTACTAAATAATTTTGCTATGGAGTATGGAGATAATGTAGTTGCAAGCTTTGGTATAGCTCTTAGAATAGCACAATTACCAGAGTTTTTCACTATGGGGATAGTTTTAGGAGTTATGCCACTTATAGCTTATAACTTTTCTAATAAAAATATATCTCGTTTAAAAGAAGGAATAAAATATTCTTCTATATTTATAATTTCAATAGCAATAGTATTTGCAGGAATTGTTTATATGTTTAGAGGACAAGTTATCCAAGCATTTTCAGATGACCCATCTGTTCTTTCAATAGGAGCATATATATTAGTAGCAATGTTAGTGTCAGCACTATTTAATGGTATGACAACTTTATTTATGACAATATACCAAGCATCTGGAGAAGGGATGGCAACAGGGATAATGGCTATTAGTCAAGGTTGTTTATACATACCTATGGTTATAGTACTTCATTATTACTTTGGACTGCATGGATTAGTTTGGTCAATTACAATAACAGAAGTAATAACATGTTTAATAGGTGTGATTTTATATATACCTTATAGTAAAAAAACAATGAAGGTCTTAGCTTAAGTTAAGACCTTTTTTATTATTTTTTTATTAAAATAGCATCGGCTCCAGTAGTTATAGTAGTATCTTTAGGCAATTTAATTTTGTACTCAACGAATTTATCTCAAGTAGGATTTGTTATAAATTGTGAGATTAAAGAAGTTCCATCTTTTTTAGTTACACTAACAGGTAAGTTATCTTCTTTCGCTTGTAAAATATATGTTCCAGAAGGTAAGTCCTCTCCTACTTTAAGACCTTGGTCTTTAGGGATTGAATAAGTAGTTGTATTAGTATTATTTAGTATATACACAGTAATTATTTTATAGACTTTTTATAAATAAAATATAAAAAATTGAAACCTTTTCATATATTAAATAGGTCTATATAATTGTAGGTATAAATTGTTAGGGGGGAATTGAGATTAAACTATCTATATTATCTAATTTGGGGGAGAAAGAAAATTTATCTGAAGAGAATTTAGTTAAAAAAGCAATAAGGGGAGATGTTTCTAGTTTTGAAGTTTTATTAAAAAAATATAAACAGTACTTATATAAAATAGCTTATAGTTATACAAAAAATGAACAGGATTCACTAGATTTAATTCAAGAATGTTCATATAAGGCATGGTTAAATATAAAAAAGTTAAAAAAGCATTCTTCATTTAAAGTTTGGGTTTCAAGGATTCTTGTAAATATTGCAATAGATACATATTACAAACAATCTAAAAATCAGATTTTAGAAATAGATGATGACATTTTAAGTTGTGAGGACGAAAATTTATCTATTGTAGAGAAAGTTGATTTACAAAATGCAATAGACCTGTTAAAACCTGAATATAAAACTGTAATTATACTTAAGTATTTTGATGATATGACAATAGATAATATTTCAGAGGTAATGGATATATGTCCAAATACAGTAAAAACATATCTTAGAAGAGCTAAATCAAGCATTAAAAGTATATTAAAGGAGGAGTATCTAAATGAAATATAATTATTTTGAGAATATAGAGGTATCCTCAAGTATCGATGATGCTATAAATAAAGGTATAACTGAAGCAGTTAGTAAAAAAAGAAGAAAGCGTGTAAAAAATATTGCGATTACATGTTCACTAACTATAATTATCATAGTAAGTACTGTGTTTTATAATGATAAAGTATTAGCAGATGTTAAGGAAGCTTTTTGGAGTATAGCTAGCTATTTTGGCTTAGATAATGATTTAGGAAATTATAAAACAGTAATAAATAAGCCTATAACTGATAATGGCTATACTATAAAACTAAATGAAGTTGTATTAGACAAGAAAGAATTAATCATATCATCAACTATGAAATCAGAAACAGGGCCTTTTAATGGATACCCTGAAGTATCAAAGAATATTTATATAAATGGGAAAAAAATAATGGCAAATTCAAATGGTGTATCTGAAAGTGGTAATAGCTATACTCAAAATTATATTGATACTTATTTCTTAGATGAAGAGCTAAGTGGAGAAGTAAATATAAAAGTTGAGTATTTAAGTATTAACTTAATGGATGATACAGGTGCAGAGTCTATTAAAGGCTCATGGGTTTTTGATTTTAAAACTGATACTGATTCGCTAGCAAATAATACTATGGTTAAAAAGCTAGATAAAAGCTTTAAATTTGAAAATGGTCAGTCAATCAAGCTAAAGGAATATATTAGTAATAGTTTAGGTAGTAAGATTGAGTTTGAACAAGGTGAAAATGGTACAGATTATGGGTTAAAACTTGTAGGAAGTGATAATTTAGGCAATCCTATAGAATTTTATAATAGTTATAGTAGTGGATCTTATGGATTGTTTAAGTTGGATAATTCGGTAGGAAATATAAAAAAAGAGGCAACGCAGTTAAAACTTTGTTTATATATTCTAGATAGTGATTCTGTTGATAAGTGGGAAAAAACTGGTTCAGAGTTTGTTGTAGATATAAAGTAGAGTAATTAAAGGTCTTAACTTAAGTTAAGGCCTTTAATTTTATTATAAGAAAATGAAATTATATAGGGGTATTAATGGGTTTATTTGAAGTACATTATATATTTTAGTCCATATATTATACGGTTTAGTCCAAATTTAAAATGTTAATTTATATATTTGATATAATATAAATTAAAACAAGGGAGGGATATAAATGGATATTTTAGGTATTTTAACTGGAGTTTGGATTATAAATTCGGGGAAAAAATTAAAGAAAACCAAGAAAATAAATGGTATGGGTTGGGATCCAGAGAGAAATGTAAAAGATAAAGATGGATATATAGATTTATTTTATAAGATGTATATTGTAAATGGTGTAAGTGTAATTATATGGGGAGTACTTTCAACTTTAAATGAATTGTTTTTCCATTTACCTTTAAAAGTAGGGGCGATAATGCTTGTTTTAGTAGTTATTTTAGCTTTTATAGAGATGGCTGTAATTAATAGGAAAAGACGTAAATTTCTATATTAGTACTATGATAAAGTTATATATAAATTTACTTTTAGTGTCATTTAAAAAAATTAAGTATATATTGAGTTTTAAATTATGGAGGTTTTATATATGATGGAAAAGACATGCCCTTACTGTAAAGGTGAGCTTACTCAAGGTTTTATTGACGGGAGTAGAGGTTCACTTAAATGGCATAATGAAAATATGGGTATTTTAGAAAAATGCACAATATTCGGAGGAGAAAAGTTAAGTATTAATTCAAGAATAAAATGTCTTAGATGTGAAAAATGTAATAAAATTATAATTGATTTAGAAGTATTATAAATCATATGTGAAGATGGTTAATTAAGAAGAAGCACTATTAGAAAATTGAGTACTAAGTATTAATAAATTAAAAAGATAAGAGAGGTTAAATTATGATTAGTATTAGGATTAAAAGATACTTTTTTTCAATAGTATTAATTTGTGCAATTGTAATAAGTCTTGTAAATAAATCTTATAAAGGTTTTCAAATTTCTACTGCTATAATATGTGCTCCATTGTTTTTATTATTTTTACTTAGATTAATTTTACCTGAAATAAAAATATTTGATGATATATCTAAGGAATATAGCTTATTATCTCCTATAGAAAAAGTTGGTTCATTAGTAAATTTAATATTAATTGGAATTTGGGTATTAGGTCAAATTTATTGCTTAATGTGATTTTAAATAAAGAATATAAAATAAAGGTTTGAATAAAAAGAGTAATAATTTTAGTAAGAAATCATTTAAATTATTGCTCTTTTTATTAAGTTAGAGTTCTATATTACTAAATCATGAACTATAAGTTTATGATCCTTTCTTTTTAGTATTATTAGATTACATACTTTATAACACTATTAGGAAATACATTTTTTATTTCTAAAAGGAAAAAATCTTTCATTTGGGCTAATTGTTCTTTAGTATAAACATATTTACCATATCCAAATTGACCATATTTAAATTTTCTATCTTCATCTTCCATAGGCAAAGTAGTTTCAGGGAATATTTCAAGTATCCTATTTTTTGCCTTAGTTGTATATCTATGTGATATAACTTCAAATATAATTTGTTCGTTAAAATCTTTAGGCAATTTTTCTCTTATACTATGAATTAATTCTCTATACTCATCTTGCCAATTTTCATAAAGAAATACAGGTGCTATTATAAAACCTATTTTATATCCAGCTTTTGCAATCTTAATAGCAGCCTCAATTCTTTTATCGGCAGAAGCTGTATGGTGTTCATGGGTAGAGATTATTCGTGGTGTATTTATACTAAATCTAATCTCAGTATGATTATTGTGATTTAAATCTAGCAAGCTATCTATATCATTATATTTAGTTACAAATCTAAATCTTCCTTTTTCCTCCTTACCGAAAAATTCTATAGTTTTCTTTAAAGAATTAGTATAAGGCTCAAGTGGAACAGGGTCTGATGTTGCTGCACCTTCAAATATAGTTATTGATGGCAATCTTTCATCTATATATTGCTTTGCTTTTTTTAAAACATCATCTGTATTAACGAAAACTTTTACAAATGGTTTATCTCCTAATTGTGTATTTAAGTAACAATACTCACATCTTCCCATACATCCACTCACTAGTGGTAATTGATAGTTTGCTGATGGTTTACATGTTTGAAACTTTAAACTTTTACGATAACCTACAACTAATGTTTCTTTTCCAGACCTATATTGTTCATATAAATTATCCCCAGGAATATGACTTTTAATTTTATTAGAGCTAGCATTTATAATTTCAATATCTGGATTATTTTTTACTTTGTTATAAATATTTTTACCAATATCTGTATCTAATGTCCCTTTTTCAAATATAACTCTTTTAGGATTAAACATTATTTTACCTCTCATCATATTGTATTTTTTATCAAGTTATTTTTATTGTTTGTTGATTTGAAATTTTGATACAGATTTAAATTTAAAATATTAAAATTTGATTAAATAAAAGATATATTTTTAGTCGACACTTTTAATTTTAAAGTTCTGCTATAATTAACTTAATAATTAGTTTGTTAGGGGGGATATTTTGAATAATATATTATTTTTAATTATTATGATTATTGATTTGATTATACCTTACTTTATTGCTATTCCTTATAAAGGATATAGTCATAGCAAAATGGTAATGAGTGTATTAGGTTGTAAAAATAGTCCTTTAGGAACTGTATATAATATTTGGATGATAATTTCAGGTATAGGTATATGCTTATTAGGATATAATGTTTTTCTATATTATAGTAATGAAAATTTTGTATTAGCAATCACTATATTTATATTAATTTTATTATATGGAATTTGTGATGCTATAATATCAGGTATTTTCCCTTTAAATGAGAAAAAAGAAGATGTTACTCTTTCATCTAAAATACATGGTGTAGGTTCTGTTATAGGATTTTTAGCGCTTCAATTTGCACCTATGTTTATTGCGCTTTTAGAATTTAAAAGGGGAGATGTTATGCTTGGGTATATTTTATCTGTATTTTTTATTTTAAGTTTCATTTCTTTAATTTGTTTTGTTATAGGAGAAAAGCCTAAGTTTAAAAATACAGTATTTGCATTAGAAGGTCTGTGGCAACGAGTACTATGTCTTTTTATGTATGCTCCATTTATAGTTTGGATAATGTGTTAAAACTATAAATTACTTTATACTTAGATTATAAATTTATATGTTATAAAAGCCGTTAAATTAAACTTTAACGGCTTTTTAATTTTTATTAAATTAAATTTAGAAAACGTAAGAAAAACTTAAGATTTATAAAGGCAAAATGATGCTAGTATTTATATTAGGTAAAGAAATTAAATTTAAAAAGGAGATAACTTATGATTATGTCAATTATTTATCCACTTATTTGCATCATGCTGCCTTGTGCAGTATATCAAATAATAATTATTAAATCACAAAATTTAAAAGAAAAACAATACTTAATACCACATTTAATATGGGTATATATTTTCTTAATTTATATTTACTTAGCTTTTAGTGTGGCTGGGATAGGAAGTATATGGGAAATAGGTCAATATGGGGAAATTATTAGAATAGAAGAAATAAATTTAATCCCATTTAAATCAGGTGGTATTATGACTTATATTTTAAATATTATTATGTTTATGCCTTTAGGATTTTTACTTCCACTGATTTGGGAAAAGTTTAGAAATCCACTTAGAATATTTTTGGTTGGATTAGGGTTTTCATTAGCAATTGAGATATGTCAGTTATTCAATCATAGAACAACAGATATAGATGATTTAATGATGAACTCTTTAGGTGCTATTTTGGGATACTTTATATGGGTAGGTGTAATTAATTTATTTAATAGTATAAGTAAAAAAGCTTTTGCTGTATCTAAAAATGAAGTTATAGATAACAGTATAATTAATATAAAGCCAATTTCTATATCTAAAAACGAAGCTATTGTATACCTTACATTGGCTGTCTTAGGAGAGTTTTTATTTTATAACTGGAGAATTTTTTCATATTAAATTAATAAATATCCTTTAAAATCAACTTTTTTGATTTTAAAGGATATTTTTATTTGTTTTTACAAAACATTCACATTTTAGTGCTAAATATTTAAATCTTAGTCCAGTTTTTGTTTTTATTTAAATTTAAATGTTAAGATAATTTTATATATTTAAACTTATAAAAAAATAGAACCTAATTAAATGAATTTAATTAAAGGTCGTATTATTTAAATTATCATAAATGGGAATTTAAGGTTTAAGATAATTAATAAAAAGGTTAGATTTTGAATTATTATAATTTAAAATTTTAAATGACTATTTATTTAGATTTTTTTAAATTGTCTATTTTTTACAAATAAACTGACAAATTTCTACAAATTATGATATAATATTACATAACAAAGCAAATAAAATTAAACATAAGGAGGTTTTTATGAAAAAACACTTGATAAGTACATTGGCATTAGGAATGATTCTTTCAACTACATTAAGCGTATACGCTGATAATAAAGTAAAGGATATTGATGGGCACTGGGCACATAATCAAATTTCTGAATTTATAAAAAATTCATATGCAAAAGGATATGAAGATAATACATTTAGACCAGATAAGCAAATTACTAGAGCGGAATTTGTTAAATTAGTTAATAAATACTTTGGATTTAATGACAAAGGAGTTTCAAACTTCAAAGACATAAATAAAAACAATTGGTATTACAATGATGTTTGTATAGCTATTAAAGCAGGATATATAAATGGATATGAAGATAATACATTTAGACCGGATAAGCAAATCACTAGAGAAGAAGCAGCTAAAATAATAGTTAGTATAAAAAATCAACAAGACAATACATATGATAAATTAAATACTTTCCCAGATAAAAATAAAGTTTCTAATTGGGCTAAACCATACATAGAAGGTGCAATAGAAAATGGATACTTAAAAGGAGATAATTTAAAAAATCTTCGTCCAACAAGTCAGATAACAAGAGCAGAATCAGTTACCATATTATCTAGAATAGAAAATAAGGTTGTTGATAAACCAGTTGTAAAAGATCCAGAAAATAAAGAGATAGTTAAGTCAGATGAAGATAAAAAAGAGAATGATGAAGCTATTGAATTAATGATAAAAGATAAAGAAGGATATCCTGTTTTAAACTATCATTTAGTAACCTATGACTTAGTAAAAGGTGAAATCTGGAGTAATGATAGAATAAATGCTACTGCTTTTGATAAAAATCATAAACCACTTAAAGTGCACTATGAAGGAAATGTAGATATTAATACTCCAGGTTATTATACAGTAAAGATATCAGCTACAGATGCTGAAGGTAGAACTACTACTGAAGAAGTTTATGTTGAAGTTGAAGATCCGCATATTGTAGAAAACAGATCAATCTACCCATTGATAACATCTAGAAATTTAGAGGTAAAAAAGGGTGAGCATTTTGATTATAAAATGTTAGAAGCGACTGCATCTGATATAAATGAAAAAGATATAGCTGATACTATAACTTATACAGGAAATGTTGATACAAATAAAGAGGGTAGATACCCTGTAATTATAAGTGCAACAGATGATAAAGGCTTAAAAACTACACTTTTAGTTTTTGTATATGTAGATTAAATTATTGATACATACTTAGCGATAGGTTAATGAATAGAAGTTAAAAGGTTGTAATTTAAAGAATTTAATTAAGAATTAGTTATTAATTAAAAAATACCCTTAAAGTTAAAAAATATAATCTAAGGGAATTTTTAATGGATATGTTTAAAATTTAACAAAATAAAATAAATAAAATTAAATTTACGGAGGATTGTATGAAAAAACACTTAATAAGTACATTAGCATTAGGAATGATTCTTTCAACTACATTAAGCGTACACGCAGATAATAAAGTAAAGGATATTGATGGGCATTGGGCTAAAAATCAAATTTCTGAGTTTATAAAAAATTCATATGCAAAGGGATATGAAGATAATACATTTAGACCAGACAATCAAATTACAAGAGCAGAGTTTGTAAAATTAGTTAATAAATACTTTGGATTTAATGATAAAGGGGTTTCAAATTTTAAAGATATAAATCAGAAGAATTGGTATTATAATGATGTTTGTATAGCGATTCAAGCTGGATATATAAATGGATATGAAGATAACACATTTAGACCAGATAATATAATAACTAGGGAAGAAGCGGCTAAAATAATAGTTAGTATAAAAAATCAACAAGATAATGTATATGATAAATTAAATGCATTCCCAGATAAACATTTAGTTTCTAACTGGGCAAAACCATACATAGAAGGTGCAATAGAAAATGGATATTTAAAAGGAGATGATTTAAAAAATCTTCGTCCTACAAGTCATATAACAAGAGCTGAATCAGTTACATTATTATCTAGAATAGAAAATAATGGAGAAATTAAACCGGTAGTAGAAGAAAAGAAAGACAAAGATGTTAAGCCGGTAGTGGATGAAAAAGATAAAGAGGTAGATGACAATAAGTATCCAGAAGATGATCGTTACCCAGTTAACCCAGATGATGAATATCCAGTTAATCCTGATGAGATTCCAGAGCCCCCGTTCCTAAAAGATAAGAATTATAATGGAAAACCTATTATATTTATGCCTGAGGTTGAATTTAATATAGGAAGAGGTTACGATTGGGATAATTATAATTTAGACGAAGTATTACATGCTGAAGCTATTGATAAAAATGGGAAGCCATTAAAAGTTGAGTATGCTGGATATGTAGACACTAATGTACCAGGTAAGTTTATAATAACAGCTATGGCTACAGATTCTGAAGGAAGACACTCTGAAAATGAAGTTGTTGTTTTTGTTAGAAGCTCTTTTAATAGGGGAAATTTACCATCAATAGAGTATTCATCTAAAGATGTATTTTTAAAGCTAGGAGATGCATTTGACTATAAAATGTTAGGAGCTACTGCTAAAGATTCATTAAACACTGATATTTCTAGTTCTATAGAATATTCATCAAAAGTTGATGTAAATAGACCAGGAATATATCCAGTAGTAATAACTGCAACAGATAGCTATGGAAATTCTAACTCTGATGTAGTTGTTGTATATGTACAATAATTTATATAATAAATCAATTTATAAATATTTATAGTAAAATTAAAGCCCTTAAAATTTAAATAAGTGAATTCTAGGGCTTTTTAAATAAGATTTTTTAGATAACCACTATGTTGTATTTATTAAGTACTTAATCATTAACTAGAATATATATTCTTCTAAACAAATAATAAACTATAGTATTTACAATTAAAATCAATAAAGTAGTTCTAAATGCAAAAACACAATTTTTTATAAAAATACCCATAAAAAGAAAAGTACCACTTGTTAAATAGTCATAAAACTTTTCAAGCTTAATAGCTTTTTTCTATCTATATCTCCATACTTTAATTCAAGTTTTTCTAAAATATTTTTATCATAAGACGTGACTTTACTTCTAATAAAAATGCCTAAAACATAAGATAATCCAAGAAATATATACAGATAATTCCATGACTCCATAACCAAAACTCCTCCTTTATCATGTCTTAACTATTAAATGGGAGCTAAAACATAATTATTAAAATTACAAGCCCTAATTATATAGTAGTTGATTTTATATATAAATTTCTACAAACTTCTAAAAATAAAAAATACTTAGTGAGAGTACATTTGTAATTATCAAGGAATTATTGAGGAAAATAAATAGATAAATATAACTATATTTTATCTAAAAATAAAGGCTAAAAAAGAGGGGGTCGTGTTTCACGAGGTAGGGGTAGATTATAAAGAAAGGCTATGATTTTACATTCATAGCCTAATAATTGTATTTGAAAAAATTAACTTTTTGAATTTATAGACTTGAAATAATCTTCCCAAATTGATTTACCTGTATCAAGAGTGTATAAATCTAGAACAGGTGCTCCTATATTTCCGTTAGGAGTAACTTTGTTGGTTAATCTAGCTTTTCCAGTATTAGCTTCTTTAACTACATTCATGTATACCATTCCATAAGTATTACCACTTTTTCTATCAATTAATGTGTCTTTATCATTTGAATCTGTAATAAATACTCCAAGAAGATTACCATTTATATCAAACTTAGCTCCCCATAAAGATACTATATGACTAGATCCAAATGGAGTGTGATAAGATATTCCAATACCTTTATTATGATATAAATTATCTAATAAATTATAATTTAAACCTGAAAAATATGACCCTATCGTATGACCTAGTATACTACTATAATCATTAAATACATCTGGGAAAAATCCACCACGAGCATCTGTTTTATTTACAGGTAATCTATAATTTAAATCATGTCCGTTTAAAAACCAAAATAAAGTTCTATCAGGATATATACCTTTGTTATTTCGATTTCCAAAGCATTTTGTAATATATCTAAATAAATCATCTGGATTTTTTCTAAAGTTAGAAATAGTTGCATTTTGAGAAATTCCCAATTCTTTATTAATACAAGTTGAATTTTCTCCATGTAAATTTAAATACTTATTTATGTAGTCAGAATTTTGGTCCATCCACCAATTTAACATATTTGCTGCCGTAGCGCCAGAACAAAGGTAGTCATCTCCAGCTCCACTGAGAACTTTGTTAGCATCATACCAGCCCATTCCTGGTTTATATGGAGCAACAGGAATTGTATAGCCAGATTCTTTTAAGATAGTATAATCATTATCACTTGGTGGAGTAACTCCTTTTGAAAACACATCATAACTCTCTATTGTTCCATGATCATCTTTGTGGACTTTAACATTACTTGTTTTATCATCTAATATTTTTTGTAATAGAAGTTTATTTTGATTATCTATAGGTAATTTATTTATTGATTTAACAATTACTTTAACTTTTAAACTGTTAGTTGTTCCTTTCTCATCTTTGGCAGTTAAAGTTATAGGGTATTCACCTGCTTTAGAAGTGTTTACATTCCCTGAGTAAATTATAGAATTGGATATATTTTTTCCTTCTGTATCTTTGGCTTGGGCATTTAGCATACTATATTCAAATTTATCACCTTGTTTTATTGTTAAATCCTTTGCAGTTATAACTGGAGGTTCATTTTTAACTTCAGGTTTTGCTTTTACTACTACAGTTACTTTTTTGGTAGTTGTTAATCCTTTACTATCTGTGGCAGTAATAGTTATAGTATAGTCTCCAGCTAGATCAGAATTAACTTTGCCTTCATATTTGACGTCTAAGTTTTTATCTTCTTTATCAGAAACATTAACATTTAACATAGACATATCAAATTTTTGACCAACTTCAAGTATTAAACTTTCCTTTGCAGTTATAACTGGAGGTTCATTTTTAATCTCAGGTTTTGCTTTTACTACTACAGTTACTTTTTTGGTAGTTGTTAATCCTTTACTATCTGTGGCAGTGATAGTTATAGTATAGTCTCCAGCTAAATCAGAATTAACTTTGCCTTCATATTTGACATCTAAGTTTTTATCTTCTTTATCAGAAACATTAATATTTAACATAGATGTATCAAATTTTTGGCCAACCTCAAGTATTAAATCTTTCTTTGCAGTTATAACAGGAGCTTCATTTTTAGTTTCATCTTTAGTTTCAGGTTTTTCTTTTGCTACTCTTGATAATATTGTTATTGATTCTGCCCTAGTTATATTATTTGTAGGATTAAGAAATCCTAAATCATTACCTTTTAAGTATTCTTGTTCTATAGCTCCTTCAACATATGGTTTAGCCCAATTGGAAACTTTATTTTTATCAGGATATTTATTTAATTTATCATAATTTACATCTTGTTGATTTTTTATACTTACAAGTATTTTAGAAACTTCTTCTCTAGTTATTGTTTTATTTGGCTTAAATGTTTTATCTTCATATCCATTTATGTAACCAGCTTTACTGGCTATGCAGATATCGTTATAGTACCAATCATTTGTATTTATATCAGAGAATTTTATATCTTCTTTGTTATTAAATCCAAAGTATTTGTTTACTAATTTTACAAATTCTGCTCTAGTTATTGAATTGTCTGGTCTGAAAGTTCCATCTTCATATCCATTTACATATCCACTAGATATAAATTGATTTATTTCCTTTTTAGCCCAATGCTCAGAAATGTCATTTAGATTAGGATTAGCATAGGCATATATAGGTGTCATTAAAATAGAACCTAATAACACCGAACTTATTAATTTTTTGTGCATAATAACCTCCGTTGTTTTGATTTTCTGTAATATTATACCATTATTTATTTGTAAAAATCTTTAACATTTGTATGTGTTGTATAAATTAACATATTTACCTGGTAAGGATATATTTTATCATGGTTAGTTTCAAGTTTATTAATGCAAGTGTATATTAACCATTATTTTTAAGAGAGTATAAGTATGTAATTAAGAAAAATTTATTATTTTAAAAGAAAAAAATAGAATTATTAGGCTATGATTTTATATTCATAGCCTAGTATAATTATATTTGGGAATATTAACTTTTTGAATTTATAGATTTGAAATAATTTTCCCAAATTGATTTACCTGTATCAAGTGTGTGTAAGCCTAGAACTGTTGATCCTACGTCTCCATTAGGGGTAACTTTGTTAGTTATTTTAGGTGCTCCAGTCTTAACTTCTTTAACTATGTTCTTGTATATCATTCCATAAGTATTACCACTTTTGTTATCAATTAATTTTTTTCCATCATTTGAATCTGTGATAAATACTCCAATAAGATTACCATTTGCATCAAATTTAGCTCCCCATAAAGATACTATGTGGCTAAATCTAGATGAAGCGTTATAAGATAGTCCAATACCTTTATTATGATATAGATTATTTAATAAAAGATAATTTAGCTGTTCAAAATATATACATCCTTTCTGATTTACTAGACTATAATAATCATGAAAAACATCTGGGAAAAATCCACCACGATCATCTACTTTATTTAAAGATAATGTACAATGTAAATCATGACCATTTAAGAACCAAAACATAGTATCTCCAGCATGTAGAACTTTTTTATTTGTATTTCCAAAGCATTTTGTAATATATCTAAATAAATCATCTGGATTTTTTCTAAAGTTAGAAATAGTTGCATTTTGAGAAATTCCAAATTCTTTATTAATACAAGTTGAATTTTCTCCATGTAAATCTAAATATCTATTTATGTAATCAGCATTTTGATCCATCCACCAATTTAACATATTTGCCGCTGTAGCTCCAGAACAAAGGTAGTCATCTCCAGACCTATTGAAAACTTTGTTAGCATCATACCAACCCATTCCTGGTTTGTATGGAGTAACAGGCATTATGTACCCAGCTGCACTTAAGATAGTATAATCATCATCACTTGGTGGAGTAACTCCTTTTGAAAAAACATCATAACTCTCTATTGTTCCATGGTCGTTTTTATGTACTTTAACATTACTTGTTTTATCATCTAATATTTTTTGTAGTATAAGTTTATTTTTTGAGTTAACAATTACCTTGACTTTTAAACTGTTAGATATTCCTTTTTTATCTTTAACCGTTAAAACTACAGGATATTCCCCTTCTTTGCAAATATTTACATCACCTGAATAAACTATATACTTGGATATATCTTTCCCTTCTGTATCTTTAGCTTGTGCATTTAGCATACCATATTCAAATGAATCACCTTGATCTAATGTTAAATTTTCCGTTGCAGTTATAACAGGAACTTCATTTTTAATTTCTTTTTTTATAGCAGGTTTTGCTTTTACTACTACAGTTACTTTTTTGATAGTTGTTAATCCTTTACTATCTTTTGCAGTGATAGTTATAGTATAATTTCCTGCTAAATCTGTATTAACTTTTCCCTCATATTTAACATCTAGGTTTTTATCTTCTTTATCTGATACTTTAACATTTAACATAGACATATCAAATTTTTGACCAACTTCAAGTGTTAAATTTTCCGTTGCAGTTATAACAGGAGCTTCGTTTTTAACTTCTTTTTTTAGAGCAGGTTTTGCTTTTACTACTACAGTTACTTTTTTGGTAGTTGTTAATCCTTTACTATCTTTTGCAGTGATAGTTATAGTATAATTTCCTGCTAAATCTGTATTAACTTTTCCCTCATATTTAACATCTAGGTTTTTATCTTCTTTATCTGATACTTTAACATTTAACATAGACATATCAAATTTTTGACCAACTTCAAGTGTTAAATTTTCCGTTGCAGTTATAACAGGAGCTTCGTTTTTAGTTTCATCTTTAATTTCAGATCTTTCTTTTGATACTCTTGATAATATTGTTATTGATTCTGCTCTAGTTATATTATTTGTAGGGTTAAGAAGTCCTAAATCATTACCTTTTAAGTATCCTTGTTCTATAGCTCCTTCAACATATGGTTTAGCCCAATTAGAAACTTTATTTTTATCAGGATATTTATTTAACTTATCATATACATTATCTTGTTTATTTTTTATACTTATAAGTATTTTAGAAACTTCTTCTCTAGTTATTGTTTTATTAGGCTTAAATGTTTTATCCTCATAGCCATTTATATAACCTGCTTTACTGGCTATGCAGATATCTTTATAGTACCAATCATTTGTATTTATATCAGAGAATTTTATATCTTCTTTGTTATTAAATCCAAAGTATTTGTTTACTAATTTTACAAATTCTGCTCTAGTTATTGAATTGTCTGGTCTGAAAGTTCCATCTTCATATCCATTTACATATCCACTAGATATAAATTGATTTATTTCTTTTTTAGCCCAATGTCCAGAAATATCCTTTAAATTGGGATTAGCATAGGAATAGATAGGTGTCATTAAAATTGAACCTAATAACACCGTACTTATTAATTTTTTATGCATGATAACCTCCGTTGTTGTAATTTCATGTAATATTATACAATTAATTATATCATATATTTTTAGAAAATTTTAAATATTGGATTAAGATAGGGTTATTTAGGACTAAGATTTAAAATTTATTATTTTACTAGAAAGTTATAGTTAAAATTTATACTTGCCGTATTATATTAAGATAAATATATTTTGGAGGCAAAATGAAAAAGATCATAGGAATATGTTTGATACTATGTTTATTAGGCGCTAATTTAATATTGTATTTGATAGGTGCAAATTTTATAATTGAAGCAAACAAATAACCAATATCAGAATTAAAAAATGCTAAATTTATAAAAAATAAAAGTACTAATTTAAATGTTTATGAATTTACTCATGAGCTTACTCATGCATTTGTTAAAACTAATAAAAATTCTGTGAAAATAATAGCTCCAACTAATGAAGCTAGAACTTTAGGCAGTGAACTATCTGAAAAAGAAATTTATGGTAAAGGGGATATTAAAACTTATAGTGATATAGGACATCTAATAGACAAAATAAAATATGGGGTTATTGATAAGGATATTTTAAAATTACACGATATAGTTGCTCAAAAACTAGGAGATACAAGTTGTAAGGCTAAAAGTTTAAATGTTGAAGTGATAGATAAAATTGTGAAAGACTATAGATTTTTTGATGATAAAGAAAGAGAATGCTATAATAATGTTCAATATTCACAATAAAACTTTTATTAAATAATAATTTATATGTAAGTTAATATACCTAAGAAATCAAAACGTATAAAATGGGAGAAACTTAATGAATATAATAAAAATAGATAAACTAAAAGACTGTTATCCTGAACAAATAGAAGGTACGATAGAGTGGTATTACTGCAAAGAAAGTAAAGATAGCTGTTTTGATTTATATGATGCAGAGGAAACAATTAAATCTGGAAAAAACTTCGATGGTGTGAATTGTCATTTGATTCATTTTCCAGAGGGAACTGTTCACAGTCCATTTGAAGCTAGAGAAAATTTATACATAGAAAATCCTATTTGGGATAATGGTAAGTTATTCTTTTTAAGTGTTGATTTTTCTAAGAAAACAATTGAGATAAATCGATACATTCCAGATAATAAAAAAATTGAACTTATTAAAGAACTACCATTAGATATAGTTAAAGATTGTTACAACCTTATGTTAAAAATATCGCCAATCATGCTTTGTAGGGAGGCAAATGATGGGATATGTGAGATTGTTTGGCCAGAAAATAAAAAGATAGAGATAGGAAGTACAGAGGGGTTACTATTTAGGGATGGAGAAGATTTATATTTTTCTAAGTGGTATGAAGACCCAGATTACCATGAAATGGTTGTAGTTCGAGATTTAAACACAGGAAATATAAAAGATAAGTTTAAGGGATATATACGTAGATTACCAAATGGAGTATATTGGAGACCTTAATTTATATAAGTATTGGAGTATTAATTATTAGATGCTCTTTTTTTTATGATTAAAATATAAATTTTAGTGAAAAAATTAAGTTTTATAAATTAAAGTTTTTATAACAATAAACAACAAAATATTTCTAAAAAGGGGAAACATTAATATTGTCAAATTATAATAATATAGTACTGAAAATTTCGTAATATTTATTAAAAGGTGAAATAAGGGAGAAAGTGATTATATTTTTCGTTTAAAGAGATATGGTATAGTTAAAATTTATAATTGTTATACATCATAAAACTTATCTTAGGGGAGGGAAATTGGAAATGGTAATAATTTTACTGGGGATAATCATGTATTTTATCGGTCTAATTTGTAAGTATTTACATGATGATTATAAGCAATATCCTAATATACACGCAGGATATAAAATTGGGTCGGCTATGAAGGATAAAGAAACATGGGAAGAGGCAAATAGTTATATTTATAAGGTTTGTATAATATCTTTAATATTTTCTATTAGCTTTATTGTATTAACTAATTTATTAGATTTGAAAATTCCAAAAGTAGTTTATTATATAGTAGAAATATTAATTTTAGTTGGACCTATAGTTTTAACTGAAATCCATTTACGTAAATTTAATAAATCTAGAAGTGAAAATAACTAGTCATTAAAAATATTAATAGGCTATAAATTAAAGTATAATAACAACTATATATTTTAAATATAAAAGTGGTATATAATTTGAGAATATGAGGGGGTATAAATGAAATTTAAGATACTAGGGAGTGGAGGATGCGTTGCATTACCTAAGCCGTTGTGCTCGTGTAGTATTTGTGAAGAAGCGAGAATTAAAGGGGCGCCTTTTTCAAGATATGGGTGTAGCATATTTTTAGAAGATATAAGCCTATTAGTTGACACACCTGAAGATATTGTACACGCAATTAACCATTCAAATATTAAAAATATTGATAATGTATTGTTTAGTCACGTTGATCCAGACCATACGCTTGGAATGAGAGTTTTTGAACAACTTAGATTAAATTGGCTTGAGGTATCAGAGGGAAAAGAATGCAATAAACCTATAAATGTATATGCAGTGGAATCTGTAATGTCTGACATGAACTCTATTAAGTTTAAATTTGGAGCATATTTGGATTACTATGAAAATACAAGAAATTTAATTAAGCGAGAAACTATTGATAAATCTATATTTATAGATAGAATAAAGATAAGTTGTATAAAAGTGAATCATGCAACTATATTTGTTTTTGAAGAAAATAATAAAAAAGTAATATATGCTCCTTGTGATGTAAAACCACTTCCTAATGATGATATATTTTATAATGCTGATGTATTGATAATTGGAAGTACTATTGTAGGCAATGTTCTTAAAGATGGTTTTGTATTAAAAGATGATAATCCACTTAGAAATGATTTCTTTACTATGGATGAAATTGAAGATATAAAAAGAAAATACAATATATCAAAAGTTGTAATTACTCATCTTGAAGAAGATTGGGAAAAATCATATAATGATTACTTAAAATTAGAATGTCAATATAATGGTATACAGTTTGCATATGACGGAATGGAAATAGATGTTAAATAACTAAGCAATTAAAAATAAATATAATATACCCTACATCGTGTTTTACGAGGTAGGGTATATATGTTTTTATTTAGCAGATTTTTTTATTTTTTTCTTTAACATAATTTCTTCAATTATCCATAATAATAAAGCTATTACCCCTGAAATAATTCCAAACTTTAAGTTAAAGGCGCATAGAAAAACTCCAACAAGGATACAAACTTTACCGTTAATAACTCCATTTCTTTGGTCAATAAATTTCATTTCATGAAATTTTTCATAAGCATTAAATCCTAAGCCATACAATATAAAGCCTATACCAATCACAAGTCTTATAATTTCTACTGTATCCATAAAAACATCTCCCATGAAAAAATTATTAAAATTATGATATAAACTAGTAGCCTTACATATATGGTAGTATAAATTTATAGGAAACAAAAGGGAAAACGGGTATCAATTTTGTGACATTTAAAGGTAAATTAAAAGGAACAAAATAGAAGGTGGAGTAGCGATTATTTAGAATATAAATAAGTTATATAATCAAAAACAAGGGGGATGAAATGATAGAGGATACATTAAAACTTAAATTAACACAAATTAAAAAAGATAATTATGATATTAACTGTGAGAAATTATATTATTCTTATGCATTGGATATGCTTAACCATATTGGAACAACGGATCCATCATTACGTGATGATTTAATTTATGATATCTTTTCAAAGTGGATTAATCAAAAGCGATTTTCTAATCAACAACTTCAAACTTTTTTGGAAATATGTATAGATAATCAGCATTTAATGAAGTGCGTTGGTGCTGAAAATGATGATACGGTATTTGCTCGTACATTTTCTGCACTTATCATAGCTTTGATAGTGTATTCCCATAATCAAAAGAACTTTTTACCTTATAATTTAATAGTAAAAACTAAAAAAATCATAATTGATTATTATACTAAAGAGATGGATTTAAGAGGGTACATAGATAATAAGGGATGGGCTCATTCAGTAGCACATGGAGCTGATGTAATTGATGAATTGGCAAAATGTAGTGTACTTTGCAAAGAAGATTTAAAAAATCTACTTATGATATTAAAGTTAAAAATATGCCAAGGAAAGTACGTATACATTGATGGAGAAACTGATAGAATAAGCATTGCTGTGAGAAGTATTTTTATGAGATATGAAATTGATGAAGGTGATATATTATTATGGTTAGAAAGCTTTAAAGATTATAGATATACAAATGAATCGTCAATTGAGTGTTATCATCAAAATGTTAATATTACTAATTTCTTAAAGAGTTTGTATTTTATTTTGAAGGGTTGTATTAAAGATTTTATGATACTTAATAAAATTGAGGATTTAATCACTGTTTTGTTATAGATTATTAATACATTCTTCATAAATTAAAATTATTAAAAAAATAAGAAATAAAAATAGCTAGAACTATTGAAATTATAAAAAGTCTAGCTATTTTTTACTAAGTAATTTTTATAATTGCCAAAATATTAAATTCAAACTTAGAATAATTAATATCAAGAGTTCCACTATATTTATTTACAATTTCGGATACGTTTTCAAGACCAAAGCCATGCATACTTGAATCTGACTTAGTAGAGCTATATTTTCCTTTATTAAATTTAATAATACCACTGTAGTTATTACAAATAGAGAAGCTAAAATAACCTTTGTCACAGCGAGCTTTTAAAGATATTTTTCTTTTAGAAATATCATCTAACTTCAAAGAAGCCTCAATTGCATTATCAAGTGTATTTGAAAAAATAGAACAAAGGTCAATATCTTCTAAAGGAAGAATCTCATCTATATCAATATTAAAGAAACAATCAATTTGATTTTTAATTGCTAAATTATACTTTGAATTTATAACTGCATTTACGATACTATTTTTACAAAATACCCTATTAGTTACATTAAATTTATCTGAAAGCTCATTAAAATATTCTTTTGCACCTTCTAAATTATCATACTCTAAAAAAGAATATATTACAGATAAATGGTTATTCATATCGTGATTTAGTTTTCTTACATTTTTTTGATTTTCTTCAAGCTCCCTATAATAGCTATATTCAAGTTTTAAATTTTGATTTTCAAGACGATTTTTAACGCTTTTAACTATGTATTCAATAAGAAATATCATACTCAAGCTAGTAACTATACATGCAATTGCTATGGGATATGCTTGATATTCTTTTCCCATAGGTGTATTTATATTTGTTGATATTATAGAAATAAAAGGTGCTAAGCATATAATATCTATCATAACCCATGTTTTTATATCAATATATCTATCTATATTACTTAGCTTGTCTTTAGAAAAATGATAAATTAAAAACCAAGAAAGTGAAATAATACACATTTCTAGGGTGTGAGCAAAATAATCCATCCATAAAGTTTTACCTAAATAAAAATAAATCTTAGTACAAAAGTCATTGGCCATTAAATTTATAGATACTACAATAGGATAAAAAATCATTACAGCAGAAATATTTTTAATATAGCTAGATTTATAAAAAACAACCATTATCAAAATAAAACCAATCATAGTATAGAAAATATTAACAATATCTGAAGTATATATAATTACATTTGGAACAAGATATGCTCCAAATATAGAAGCAAATTTAGCATATTTATTATCTTTAACTGATGAAAAGTTTGCTATAACCTTATAAAAATAGTAGCTTATTACTATATAAAGTATTACAGTTGTAAGATTGTAAATTATATTATACATAAAAGCACCTACCTTAACATTGTATTTGCAAACTCAATCATAAATGAATTATATCTTCCGCGGCTTATAGGTAAGACTTCTCCATTTACAACTAAACTACAAGATTTTACTGAAGATACATGATTTATATTAACAAGATAACGTTGATGAATTCTTACGAAGAACGAAGGTAGATTTTTTTCAAGATTATCTAGTTTATCATAAAAATCTATAGTTTCTGTAAAAGTAACTGCATTTACTTTACGTTTATCGCTAGTAAAATAATAGGTATTACTTAAATTTATTTTTACAGCTCTGGATTTAGATTCTACAACATAGAACTTATCTTGAATTTCATTTAATTCTTCAAGTGCTGAGTCTAAAACTTTACCAATTTTTTCTGATGTATAAGGCTTTAATATATAGTTAAAGGCTTTAACTTCATATCCTTGGAAAACAAAATCAGGATAGGATGTAACAAATATAATTACCGATTTTTTGTTATGTAATCTAATGTTTTTAGCAGTATCTATTCCATTTAGAGCTTTCATTTCTATATCTGAAAATATAATATCATAACTTTCTTTAGTAATTGAATCAATAAGACTTTCCCCACAATCAAACTCATAGATTCTATAATCTAACCCCTTTAAATCTAAATGTATTGATAATATGTTTTTTAGTAAATTAATTTGATATTTTTCATCATCACATATTGCAATTTTAAGCATAAAAATTATCCCCCCCTATTTTTTCATTATAGCATACCAAAAATTACAATATCACTGCAAAAGATTACATTTGGTACAGTTTTTAATTGTGCCTTAAAAATATACAATTAACTTATAAAATATTAGGAGGGAACATTATGCTTAAAGTTAACAATTTATATAAAAGTTATAAAACAGGGAATATGAATTATGATGTATTAAAAAATATATCTTTTTACGTGAAAAAGGGAGAGTTTGTAGCCGTTATGGGGCCATCAGGAAGTGGAAAGACTACACTTTTAAACTGTATATCTTGTTTTGTACCTTTTGAAAAGGGAGAAATACTACTTGGGGGAGAAAATATATCAGGATTAAATGAAGAAAGTTTAGCAGATATAAGAAATCAAAAGTTAGGATTTGTTTTTCAAGATTTTATGTTATTAGATGGGTTAAGTGTAGTAGAAAATATTTGTCTACCACAGATTATAGCAGATAAAGATGTTACTAAGATGGAGGTATTAGCAAACAAACTTTGTAACACCTTTGGGATTTCACATATAAAGGATAAATATCCAGCAGAAATATCAGGAGGAGAAAAACAACGTAGCGCTGTTGCAAGAGCTCTTATTAATAAACCATACATTATTTTAGCAGATGAACCAACTGGAAATTTAGATAGTAAATCATGTAGAGCCGTTATAGATTCATTTGTTCAAGCAAAAAAAGAATTAGGCGCAACTGTGTTTATGGTAACTCACGATAGTTTTGCAGCATCATTTTGTGATAGAGTTATAGTTCTTAAAGATGGAGAAGTATATACAGAACTTACTAAAACTACAAGCCGTATTGAGTTTATGGATAAACTCCTAGATACATTGAAAAAACTAGGAGGTGATGATTGTGACAATGAATAGTGTTATATCAAAGCTTAGAAAAAACAGTATAAAAAATTATTATATGTTAGCCTTTTGTATAACCTTATCAGTTTTATTAGTTACTTCATATGCATTAATGCTTTTTAGCCCAACAGTTATGAATATCCTACCATCAGGAGGAGATAGTAGAAAGCAAGGTTATATGATATTTTCTATAGCAATTATTGGATGTTCAGTATTTACAACTTATGCATCTTCTTTATTTTTTAAATATAAAAGTCATGAGTTTGGAGTTTTAATGGCATTAGGAGAAAGAAAGTCAAAGCTTAAGAAAGTTTTATTAAATGAACTTTTATTTATTATTCCTATATGTTTAGTAGTTGGATTGGTTCTTAGCGTTCCTGTTTCTTATATAATATGGAAGATTTTTCAGATATTTATTATAGATACAAAAGAAATGGCATATCAATTTGGAGCTACAGGACTTATATTTGGAATTGGGTTTTGTGTTTTTGTAACAATATGTATATTCATAAATGGTGCTAAGTTTATAAAAAGAAGCAATATTATGGATGTTATTTACGAACAAAGAAAGTCTGAGGTTGTAAAAGATATTAAACCTTGGACTGGGATAGTTGGGTGGATATTAGTTATAAGTGGGTTATTTTTAGGATATGGTGTTCCTACTATAGTAATAGAGTTAACAGGATATAATATGCCAGCTATATGGGATGTTGTGTATTTATTATCATTTGTAGGTCTTTATATGGTATTAACATATGCAATAATATATAGCAAAAAAGGAAAAAATCCTAAAAAGTATTATAAGAATATTATATCAACAAATATGATGAGATTTTCAGGGAAACAGACTGTTAGGAATATGTGTGTAATAACCTTTTTAATTGCAGGAGGATTATTTGCATCATTTTATGGACCTACAATGATAGCTAATCTTTTAATAGATATAAAAAACAATCCTATAGATTATGCTTTTTATTATAAAGGAACTGAAAATCAAATAAAAAAAGGAGAAATATATTCTCTTGCTAAGGATAATAATGTTGATATAACAGATTACTATGAAGTAGATTCTATTTCACTTATTACAAATGGATATTATAGAGATTATGATGAAAATAATATGATTATAACTGAGTATATAAAAAAAATGCAGTATAATGAGTTTTTTAAAGAAAGTGATTTTAATAAAGTGTCAGGACAAAATATTGATGTAGCTAAAGGCGAGTATTATAAAGTTATAGCCAATGGAGAATCAGAAATGATTTGGAGTAAATTTAATGATTTAGATACAATAACTCATCCAGTAACAGAAAAATCTGAGAAAATAAAATTCAAGGGAACAGTTTCTTTTAGACCTTTTGTAAAAGAAAATCAAGGAAAGTATGTAATATCAGATGAAGATTACGAAAGGTTATCAAAAGGATTACCAAAAGAACAATATGATAAGTTTGTTTTATTTAATGTTATAAATCCTAGTGAAACTTATAAATTTGCCAAAGCTTTAAAAGAAGAAATCATAAATAGAAGTTCAAAAGATGCGGCAGTATCAATTTCTTTTGATGAATATGAAAAAATGTTAGCACAAAAAAAGGGAGAAGATTATACTTATGACTTTAAGTTAGAACTTTCTCCAGATGATAATCAACTTTTTAATGAGTGGAAGTATTATCCTATGTTTAAGCCTTTAGACCAACAAGACTTATTAAAGAACATGGCTGTATTTATTATGTTATTTACTTATATAGCAATAATATGCTTAGCATCAACAGCAATAATAACTTATACTAGAGCCATAACTATTGGACTTGATAATAAGCAATTATTTTCAGATATTAAAAAGCTTGGAGCAAATAAAAAATATATTGAAAAAAATATTAAGAAGCAGTTAGCTAAAATATTTATATATCCAACGGTTATAGGTAGTATCTTTACTTATATGATATATATTACTATGTTCTTTGGAAATAGCAGAGGTAATATATCACAAGGAGAATTTTTAGGTCTTGTTGTAGGATTAGTAATTATTTTATTAGTTATAATATATATGTTTATAATATATAAGTTTTCTCTTAAAAAAGTTAAAAGAATAGCAAAAATTTAGGTAAGGTTGAAAAGATTAATATATATAAATATAAAATACTATAAAAATAATAAAATAAGAAATAATATATAAAAATATACGGAATAATAGTTGATATATAATAAGAAAACCTAGGAGGAACATAATGAAAATTCAATATGTACAAGGTAAACCATTATTTACAACTATAAATAAAAATAAAAAACAATATCCATATTTAACAGACGATATAGAAACTGATATATGTATAATAGGTGGTGGAGTTACAGGAGCCATAGCATCTTATTATTTTAGCAAACAAAATATTAAAACTGTTATACTAGAGAAAAAAAGAATAGCACATTTAAGCACAAGTGTAACTACATCTCTTTTACAATATGAACTAGATGATAATTTATCAGACCTTCAAGAATATACGAGATTAGAAAATTCATTAAAAGCTTATAATCTTGGACTTAGGGCACTTGATGAAATTGAAGAGTTTGTAAATACATATGGTAATAAATGTGACTATAAAAAAAAGGACGCTTTGTTATATACAGCTAAAAACAGTGAAACAAATAGTATAAAAATAGAGTATGACCTTAGAAAAGAAAATGGATTTGATGTTGAGTATATAGATGAGACTACTAACGAATTTAGTTTTGATTTAAAAGCAGGTATAATAGCAAAAAATGGTGGAGCAGAATTAGACCCATACAAATATACAAATCAATTATTAGAAGTAGCTCTAGATAACGGCTTAAAAATATATGAAAATACAGAAGTTGTAGATTTAGTTCATCATGAAGATTATATAGATGTTATAACTGAATTTGGATATAGAGTAAAAGCTAAGAAAATAATAGTTGCAACTGGATATAATACTAAGTTGTTTACAGATAGAAATTTTGCAACTAAAACAACTACATTTAATGTAGTTACTAAACCTGTTTCAAACTTTGATGGATGGAAAGATAGAATTCTTATAAGAGATAACTGCGACCCTTATAATTATTTAAGAACAACAGATGATAATAGAATTATAATTGGTGGAGAAGACGTTAGCTTTATACCAGATATATTTGATGAAAAATTAGCTAATAAAAAGTATGATATATTAGAAGCTAGATTAAAGTCTATGTTTAAAGATATTGATAATATAGAAATAGACTTTAGATACTGTGGAACTTTTGCATCAACTCCTGATAATTTAGGATTTGTAGGTCCAGATCATAAGCATAAAAATCTATGGTATTTATTAGGTTATGGAGCTAATGGAATTTTATTTGCCATATTAGGTGCTATGATGCTAACGAAATTATATGAAGGCAGAGAAGATGAAAATATGAAACTGTTTAAAGTCGATAGATTTGATAAATAGTTAAAATTTAAAAGTACTCATATCAAAATTGATATGGGTATTTTTTATATAAAAATGTTGACTAAGTCAGTCCTATTCAATAGGATATAAATATGACTAACTTAGTCATAACTATATACAAGGAGGAATAATATTGAATAAGACATTTGAAAATCTAAGCGAAGAAAAGCAATTAAGAATAATAAATTCAGCAATAGAAGAATTTGCAAACAAAGGCTATAAACATGCAACAGTAGATAATATTGTATCAAAAGCAGGGATTTCAAAAGGTTCTATATTTCAATACTTTAAAAATAAAGAAAGACTATACCTATACATTTGTGATTATCAAATAAAAATAATTACAGATAAAGTATTTAAACAAAAAGAAAATAATGAAAATGACTTTTTCAAACTATACAAACAGGCATCACGTGTTAAGTTTGAAATACTTAAAAAAAATCCATACATATTTAAGTTCTTTAAAACATTATACTTAGATGATTCACAAGTAGCACAAAAATGGCTAGAAAATATACTTAAAAATAAAGATCAATTAGTATTAAACTTTATAGGAGATTATGACAAAAGTAAATTTAGAGATGACATAGACATTGATATGGCAATAAAGACTATAGAACTTACCTTTGATGGACTATCAATGAAGTGGATGGATAAGTTATCCTATGAAAATTATGAGAGCGATTTAAAAAGCTTATTTGAAGAAGTAGAAAATTATATAAACTTTTATAAAAAATTATACTATAAGGGAGAAAACTAATGTTTATTAAAACTAGTAACCTATGTAAGTCATACAAAACAGAGGATGTAGAAACTATAGCATTAAATAAGGTAAATATTTCGCTTGATAAAGGGGATATAGGGGTAATACTAGGTCCATCAGGAAGTGGGAAGTCTACCTTAATGAACATTCTTGGGGGATTAGATAGAGCAGACACTGGTCAGGCAATTGTAGATGGAGTCGATATTTTAAAACTATCAGATGATGAGTTAGTAGAATATAGACGCGAGAAAACAGGTTTTATATTCCAATCATATAACCTAATGCCTCATTTAACAGTACTAGAAAATATAGAAATAATAGAAAACATAAGTAAATCACCTCTTGATATTAATGAAGTACTTCAAGCAGTAGGCTTAATAAATAAGGCAAATAGGTTTCCCAAAGAACTATCTGGGGGAGAGCAACAGCGTGTTGCAATTGCCAGAGCTGTAATTAAAAATCCAGCAATACTATTTTGTGATGAATTAACAGGTGCACTAGATTACAATTCGGCAATAGATGTACTTTCTCTTATACAAGATATAAATAGAACATTTAATACTACGATTTTAATAATTACACATAACGCTTCAATAAGTGCTATGGCAAATAAGGTTTATAAATTTAGAAGTGGCGAGGTGAGCGATTTTATCATTAACAACAACCCAGTTGATGCAAGGGAGGTTAAGTGGTAATGAAGCTAAACAAAAGCATACTACGTGTAATGAAAGAAAACATGGGAAAATACTTAGGAATGTTATATATGCTAATATTATCTGTGTTTTTATTTGTTTCACTAAACCTTACAGCTCAAAACCTAAGATATAACAAAGATGAATATGTAACAAAAAATGTTCAAGAAGACTTAGAATTTTATACTTTAAATAAAATTGATGATATAAGTAAAATAGAAGATAAGTTTGATTTAAAAATGGATGAAACCCTTGTAAAAGATTATAAATATAATGGTAAAACATTAAGGTTATTTACGCCAAATGACAAGGTAAATATTACAGCAGTTTTAGAAGGGTCTATGCCTAAAGTTGGAGAAATAGCCCTAGACCCTCAGTTTGCTAAAGCAAATAAATTGAGTATTGGAGATAACTATAAGATAGGGGATTTCTCTTATAAAATATCTGGATTCATTGGTATACCCAATTATGCTTATATCCTTGAAAAAGAAGGAGATATTATAAACAATCCAAAGAAATTTGGGATAGGTATATTAAATGAAGAAGATATTAAAGGCGCTACATATTTATATTCAGTAAAATATAATGATAAAAATAAAAATATATACAATAGTTCAAAAGATTTAAAAAGCTATTTAAGTGAAGAAAAAGTAGCTGTAACTGACTGGGTATATGCTAAAAATAATTTGAAAATATCAGTACTAGATATAGAAGTTATGGCAATAAGTACTTATTCAATAATATTACCTACAATAATATTATTAATAACAGTTGTATTAATAAGTATTGTTTTAGGAAGAATGATAAAAAATGATATGGCTGGAATTGGTACATTATATGCCTTAGGTTATAGAAAAAAAGAAATAATGATGCATTACCTAAATTACCCTATAATACTTTCATTAACTGGAGGGGTAGTTGGAGGAGTGATTGGGCTTATAGTACAAAAATATATCTTTGATTTATTTCTTGCATTCTTCCCAATACCAGTAGAAAAACTATCATATAGCCCTATGTATTTTATATTAGGAATAGTTTTATGTATGTTATTTACTGTTGTAGGAAGCTATATATCTATTAACAAGATATTAAAGGCATCACCAGTATCATTAATGAAAAATGAATTTAAAACTAAAAAAGTAAATATAATAGAAAGAAAAATAAACTTAAAAGGATTTAAATTTAAAACAAAGTTTGCCATAAGAGAACAACTACGTTCAATACCTAGATTAGCATTTTTAGTAATAGGAGTTTCTATAGCTACAATATTTTTAATGTATGGATTTATTGCTAAATGTTCTATGGATTATGCTATAAATCAAGACAATAATAATATATTTAGCTACAACTATGAGTATATATTAAAACAACCTACAACAGATAAGCCTCCTAAAGGTTCAGAGGCGATATCAGGAATTAGATTTGCAATTGATACTACTCTAAAAGATAAGTTTGAGCTACTTGGAGTAAGTAAAAACTCAGATATGGTTATTTTGAAAAATAAAGATGGAAGTAAAATAAGCATTGATGATGATAAATTTATTATTACTTCTAAAATGGCAAAAGAATATAAATTAGATGTTGGAGATAAACTATCTTTTATTAATATGATGGATGATAAGAAATACTCTGTAACAATTACTGATATTGCTAAAAGTAATACTGGAGATTATGTGTTTACTTCTTTAGATAATTTTAATAAAATGATGGGACTTAAAAAAGGTGAGCATAGTGCAATCATATCAAAATCACCTATTAAAATAGATAAAGACTTACTTTACATGACAAACACACCTAGTAATATGAAAGATATGTTAGCAGATTATATGGACTTAATGGAAACCTTTATATATGCAATAGCAGTTGTAGCCTTTATTATAGGGATAATTATCGTATATATAATAGCATCTATAAGTATAGATGAAAATAAAAACAATATAGCTTTAATGAAGGTATTTGGTTATAAGAAAAAAGAAATAAATTCAATGATGTTAAATGGTTCAAGAATATATGTAGTAATTGGGTACATTATAGGTGTTCCTATTGGATACTTTATAATAGATTTGATATTTAATATATTTGCTGAACTAGACATAGGACTAGAAGCTAAAATTACATTACCTTATATACTTATAGGTTTTGTTATAATAGCTTTAACTTTTGAAATTTCTAATGCTATATGTTCTAGAAAAATTGAAAAGATAGCTTTAAGTGAAGCTTTAAAAACACAAAAAGAGTAGCAAAAAAGCCATGGGGATATTAATCTTCATGGCTATTATTATATATTTTAAAATTAGCGGTAATTTATTCCTCAAAACTACCATTAATCTTTTTAAAAATAGTCATGAAAGTTTTCATATCAGAAGAACTAACCTCATTATTAAGTACATTATAAAAATCACTTAGAGTTTGCTTTATAAAATCAGCATATTTATGTCCTTCATCAGTTAAAAATACATTGAAAAATCTTTTATTATTTTCATTTCTAACTCTTTTTATTATTTCTTTTTTCTCTAGTGATTGTGCAATTCTAGTTGCAGCAGCTTTATCAATTGAAAGGTTTCTAATAAGCTCATCTTGAGCTATTCCATCACAGTTAACTACTTCTTTTAAATATGCAAATTCTGATAAGGTTATATCAGAGTTAGAAAGCGACTTATTAACAAAGTTAGCATAGTTTTTTCTAAGTAAAGAAGTGCTTCTTATTAAATTTAAAGTATCAATTATTTCCAAGACAATACCCCCATTTCAAGTCATTAATATTATAAGAATAGTATAGTATAGATTATTAATAGAGTAAAGTTGACTTATCAACTTAAATAAAGTATACTATATCAGTTGACTTATCAACTCATATGATATATGGATAATAAATTTTTACTAAGATAAAAAAATATATATAGAAAGAAGGTGAAATTATTAATAAAAAATTTATAGAAGCATTATTAAAAGCACTATATATGATAATCATTCAAATATTTTATATAACAATATTTGGAAGGCACAATATAATAATAGGAATAATTTTAGGATTAGCAGCAGTTGGTTTTATCAATAGAGATTTTACTGGACAAATATTATATAGAACAATAACATTTTTAATTATAAATTTATATTTGGCTATTGCAGCTTATTTTGCTACTACAAATATATATATAGGACTAGTTATAAACTTTATTACTATATTTATGGTTACATATGTATATATGAATGATTATAAACATCCAACATCATATACATTTTTAATGGCTTACATATTTATGGTGTGTATGAAAATAAATATAGATGAGCTTCCACTTAGATTATTAGCTGTATCTATGGGAGTTATTTTTATTATACTTCCTCAAATAATACTTAATAGAAAGCAATTTGAAAAAAAATCTACAAATATAATAAAAAACATAGTAAAAGAAATCTTAGAACAAATAGATGATTTAATAGATGATAAGTATGAAGAAGGAAAATCTATAAAAATAAATCAAAAAATTAGGTCTTTAGTAATATGTATAAATGAAAGAATTAATAATTCTTTCAAAAAAAATAAACATGAAGTAAATATGTTTAATATAGCTATATGCTTATCAAGATTAAATATAATAATAAATCATATTTCAAAATGTAAAATGGATAAAGATAAAAGAGATGAGTATTTAAATGATTTAAAATTACAAATAATTAATATTGATAAGTTTAATGATGGACTTAATAGCTTTGAAATTATAAATAAAAATATTGATGATTTTGCTAATAGATATAAAAAGTTAGGTAAAAAAATAAACTTGGTAGATGAAAGTATTTATGTTTTAAAAATATTTTTAAAGAGAATAAGTGCAAATGAAGAATATGATAATACAATTTCAAGTAAAATTTATAAAACTGTAAATATGCCAAAGCGATTTAATATGGTTGAATCTATGAAAGAAAACTTTAATATAAAATCCCTAAGATGTAGATACTCAATAAAGCTAGCTATGGCTATATCCATATTAATATTTTTAGGAAATATTATAAATATAGAACATAAAGCATGGGTTATAATCAGTGCTTATATAGTTTTACAACCATACCAAGAAGATGGAGTAGTAAAGGCTAAAAAGAGATTTATAGGAGTAACAAAAGGTGTATTAATATTTTTTATTACTTTTAGTTTAATAAAAGATTATGTACCAATAATTGTGATACTGTTATTTACATTTACAGGTTATTTTTACTTTACAGATTATAGTAAAAAAGTGATAATGACTACAATATTATCATTAAGTTCAATTTCTTTAGTTGAGAATATAGATAAGACATCTTTAAGTAGATTTGCTTTTGTAAGTATAGGCATAGGAATAGGTCTTTTATTTAATAAGTATTTCCTACCTTATCAAATTGAGGATTCTATAAAAGAACTTAAACATAAGTATAAAAAGAATACAAAAGCTATTTTAAAAGAAATACATCTTATTATGGAAGATAAACATGATACAGCAAAACTAATGAGTTTATCTATGGATAGAAATAAAATTGAAAATAAACTTATACTAAATTACAATAAATTAAATAAAAAAGACTTAGAAAAATTTGTTTATGAAGAAAATATGAAAATGAGTGATGAGAAATATACACTATTAAAACATTTTTACAAAAACTCTAACATAAAATAAGCCATGGGATAATTTAAATACTCATGGCTATTATTGATTTGAAAAATTATTATGTTTATTGTGTTTGACAATGTAACATTGTTTTGATACTATGAATATATTAAATAAAACATTGTTACAATAACTATAAAAGATAGTATTTGGAAAGGAGTAAATATGAATAAAAAATTACATTCTATAAGTTTAGATGGAGTAGGAAGTAGTGGTGGCGGAAAGTTTGAAGATATTAATATATCAGGAGTATATTCACTAAAAGGAGATATTATATGCAATAAGCTTGATGTATCAGGTGTATTAAAAAATAGTAAAAACATACAGTGTGAAGAATTTAAAGTATCAGGGGTATTAAAAAGTAGTGAATCATTACAAGCACAAAGTATAAATGTTTCAGGAGTTGCAACTATTGGGAAAAATATAAAATCTCAAAAGATTTTTGGAGAAGGTTGCATAAAGGTAAAAGAAGAGATTGAAAGTGAAAAGATAGATTTACAAGGAAATATTATATGTGAAGGTCTTATAAACTGTGAAGATTTTTACTTATTTACAGAAGGAGAATCAAAAATCGGTGAAATAGGAGCAACTAATATAGAAATATGTGGTGGAGAAAAATCTAGAAATATATTTAACATATTCATACCTAAAAGAATTAAAAATAACCACGCATACATTAAAGTAATTGAAGGCGATAATATAAAGTTATCAAACTGTGATGTTGATATAGTAAGAGGTAAAAATATTGTAATAGGTGAAAACTGCAAAATAAATAAAGTAGAATATAGCGAAAGCATTGATATAAATGAATTATCTAAGGTTGATAATATAAATAAAATATAGGAGGAAGAAATGGAAAAATCAAATATAAAATTGATAGGTGATGGATTCATCTCTGAAGGTGAATATAATAATATAAAGATTATAGGAGATGGAACATCTGAAGGTAATATAGTGGCAAATAAAGTGAAAATACTTGGGGATTGCAATTTTGATGGGGTTTTAGATTTTGAAAGTTTAAAAGTAACTGGAGATTTTGAGACAAAAGGTGTTCTAAAATGTAAGGATTTTAAAGTAGTTGGTAGTGCTAGGATAGATGGAGATTTAATTTGTGATAGTATTAAGGTAATGGGTGACTTAGTTGTAAAAGGAACTTGTAAAATAAATGAGTTAGTTGTAACTGGAGAAATGGAGTCTTTTTATAATATGGAGTGCAACAATGTTACAATTAAAGGTTCTCTAAGCTGTAAAGAAAGTATAAATTCTAAGTATATAAAATCTTATGGTGATTTAAATGTAGGTAAAAATATAGAATCAGAAACTATAACTATATATGGAAAAATTATTTGTGATGGATTATTAAATGCAGAAGAAGTAATTATAATTCCAAGGGGAAGATGTAAGTGTAGTGAAATTGGAGCAAGTAATATAGAAGTTACAAAAAAACCTAAAGGAATCTTTAAGCCTATTACTTTATTTGATAAAATGGGGGTTTTAAGTTGCAACTTAATTGAAGGAGATAGTATATACTTAGAAAGATCTAATGTAGAAAATATAAGAGGTAGAGAAATTAAGTTGATTAATAAATGTAATATTGGTAATGTAGAATATAATGACTTATTAGAAGTTTCATCTGATTCTACGGTAGTAAGTAGTAGCAGGGTTTAAGGAGGAATTATGGAAGAAAATTTAATATCTAAAAAAGAATTACTAGAAGTTACTAATATTTCTTATGGACAATTATATAGATGGAAAAGAAAAAAAATTATACCTGAAGAGTGGTTTATAAAAAAATCAAGTTTTACAGGTCAAGAAACTTATCTACCTAAGGATAAGATATTAGAAAGAATAGAGTATATATTATCAATGAAGGATGAAATATCTTTAGATGATATGGCAAATATGTTTGCTAAATCAGATAGTGATAAAAAGTTTGATATAGATATAATTATGGCAAAGAATGCAATATGTGAAAGTACTAAAAATATTTTTGAACAAATTACTAACGCTAAATATATAGGGAAAAAGGAAATATTAATACTTAGTATAATAGAAAAATACTTAATTAAGTCTATTATAACTTTGGAAGAATTAAAACAAGTTGTATCAGTTATAAATAATGGCTTTGATGTATTGTATAATGAAGAGTCTAAAATATTTTTATTTAGAAAATTAGGGATACCTTTTGTAGTAGGATGTAAGTCATATAAGGATGTTTTCTTTGAAAAAGATATGGTAAAGATTCTTGAAATTGATGTAATAAGAGAAATAAGTGAAATGGGTAGAAAAATAATATAATTTCATTAAGCAAAAAAAGTAAAGGCTATAAAAATTATAGCCTTTACTTTTTAAACTTTTCTAGTAAATCCTTCCCCAAGTACCTCATAAGCATTATTTATTATAACAAATGCTAGAGGGTCTATTTCATTAACTAGTTTTCTTAAAACAACTTCCTCACGTCTAGAAACTACTACTAATATAACATCTTTTCTTTGCTTTGAGTATCCTCCACGACCTTCCAAAAAAGTTACTCCTCTTTCTAAGTTTTCCATAATTGAATCAGAAATTTCATCAGAATGATCAGTTACAATTATAAAAGATTTAGAGAAATCAAAGCCTTCAACAATGGTATCACAAATCTTTACTGAAATGTATAAAGAAACTATAGCGTATAAAGCTATTTGAATATTTCTAGAAACAAGACCAGCCAAAGCTATTACTAAACCATCTATTATAAACATAAAAACAGAAATAGATATAAATGGAAATATCTTATTTAAGATAAGGCAAGCAAGTTCTGTACCACCAGTAGATGCATCTATCCTAAATAACATTCCAAGACTGATACCAACAACTATACCACCTGCAATTGATGATAATAATACATCGTTAGTTTGAAAAGCTGAAGTTAGGGGTTCTGTAACTTTTAAGAAGAATGTAAGAAATAAAATTCCTATTAAAGTTTTAATAGCATCTCTTTTACCAAGTATTTTAATACCAAATATAAATAAAGGTATGTTAAAAACTAAGTTTATAAACCATAAAGGGGTATTAAAAAGATTTTTAAGGACTATTGCAAGACCAGTAAGTCCCCCTGATGCTATCATGTATGGTTCCAAGAACATGTTAAGTCCAACAGACATTATAAAGCATCCTAGTGCTAAAATTATAAGTTCGAAAAAGTATTTGTATTTCTTGTTTTTTAAAATCAATTCCCATCACCATCCTCTTTATCCTTAAAAACGTTTACAATAATTATTGTATCACTTTTGCCATATTTTAGTCAAAATTAATAGCATATATACAGTAATAAGTCATAAATTGAGTAAAATGGGCTATTATTTAAGATAATTGTAAATTTTAAAAAAATATTAAAAAAGTGTACCATATGATACGCAATATTTAATCAAATTATATTATAATAAGAAAGATGTATAATGACTTAGATAAAAGACTTGAAATTGGTTTGCAGGAGGACGTTAATGAAAAAAGTTGCGATATACGTGTGTGGAGAAGTTTCTAGAAAGTGTACCGCTAATGGATGCTTAAGAACTTTTAATGCTATGGAAGATTCTTTTGAGAGATATAAGGAAGATGGATGTAAGTTAGTTGCTTTTAATACTTGTAATGGATGTGATCAAGATCCAGTAGAGAGTTTGGATGTAAAGATTGAAAAGCTTAAAAAAGCAGATGTTGAAGTTATGCATATATCTACTTGTATAAGGGGTAGATGTAGCCATTATGAAGAGTATGCAAAAGAGTTTGCTAAGCATTTTGAGGTTATTGGATATACACATGGTTCAAAAGAAGGTAAGAAAAATAATAATATAAATTACATAAAAGATATAGAGAAGTAGTTGTTTGAAATAAAAGGGAGTAGGTTTAAATTTAAATCTACTTCCTTTTAATTTGGAAATTTTTAGATTGATAATATAAACAATGTGGTAAATATATAAGTATATTAGAATTTAAAAAATGAAAAAAGGGATGAAATTAAATGAAGAAGATAGGTATAATTATAACTTTAATATTATTAGTTGTAAGTTTGGTAGGATGTGAAAATAGTGAATCTAAAAAGGCAGTAGAACAAGGTAAAGTAGAAATGAATAATAAGGAATATGATAAAGCTTTAGCTTCATTTAAAGTTGCATTAGATAAAGACAGTGGCAATGAAGAAGCAAAAAGATTAACAACTTTAATAAATAATTATAATAAAGCCAATGTTGAATTTGAAAAAGACAATATAGATGATGCTAATAAATTTATGAATCAAATAGATGAGGGAACTATAGAAGATTCTATAAAAAATGATATAGATAATTTAAAAGCTAAAATACATGAACAAGAAAAAATAGATAAGGAAATAGTACATATAAAAGAGTTAATAAAAGACAAAAAATATGAAGAATCAAAAAAATCAATAGATAAGATTGATTCAGATAAGTTAACTAATAAAGATAAAAAAGAAATTGATGAGCTAAAAGATGAAATTTATTTAGGATTACTTCAAATTTAGCATACAAGATAGCCCTATCTCGTGTTTTACGAGGTAGGGCTTTTTATATATTTGATAAATTTATATTGGTTTTGGTGTGGAGTTTAGAGTTGTTTCATCCACACAAAGACCAAAGTTCGGTCTTTAAGTGTTACTTCAACAAGCTCTAAACACCACACATTACCATATAAGGTCATTTTCCTCTAAAAAACACTGTATATGTTGGAATAACTTGTATTCTTATGATAAAAACTTATAAAAATAAATAGTATAATATATATAAGATTTAAAGAGAAAAGTTATAGGGGGGATTTTATGCTTGAAAAATTAAAAATAGAAGACTTACCAGATTCATACAAAGATGTTGCAGAAGAAATAGGAATAGATTCCTTTAAAAAATTAGTAAAACTATTAGGTGGAAACTCTTTATATATTCCAAAAGAAGTTTCTCTAACAAGACCTATTAGAGATAGAATAATAAAAGAAGATTTTAATGGAGATTACAAAATTTTATCAAGAAGATACAATATAAGCCAGTCTCAAATAAGAAATATACTAGATAAACAAACCAAAGGTGTCTAAATACTAGACACCTTTTTTAATTTAAATTATTAACTTAAATATTTAAACTTATAATCAACAAGTTCATTAGGTACACACTTACATTGACTTACATACTATAAAGTACAATTTTATATGTATTTATGCTTTTCAAGAAATTATCTTCTAAAAGATAACTAGTATAATAGTTATTTATAATTAAATAATTACTATTATAAAGTATTTTTATTTAATTCTAGTGTTAAAACTTGAATTAATTGAATATTTGGAAAAATATTTATAGACTAACTTACTTGTAGTATAGAGAGGGGGAAATAGGGCTCGTATTATTATGAGTAGTTATACATTAGTATATGTCTAGAAATAGACTAATACTTTACCGAAGGCATAATCTTTAGTAAGAAATTTTTAGAAAATCCCTAGTATGAATAAGAGGAAAATACATTTATATTGTGAATCAAATCTGTTCAGAAATAAAAAACGCAACGTAATAATGAGAAGGCATAAATTAATTTTTATAGGGGGATACTTTTATGAAATATAAGAATCATGCAAAATATATAGCAGGAACGTTAATATGCTCATTTGGTGTTACTACAATACAGAGCCCAATATTATCACATGCAATGGATTCTAAGAACGAAAAAAATATAAATATGTTTAATAATAACGATAAAGAAGTTAGAAATACCACAAATCAAAATAATAAAGATAAAGCAGATAGGCTTACAGCTGAGGAAGCAAGTGTTCATAAAAAAGACAAAATGATAGGAAAACAAAGTATAGATAATGTAAAAAAAGATAAGAAGAGTATAAACTATACTATGGCAGATTTAAATAAGATGAGTAATGAAGAGCTTATAAAGACATTAGAACAAATTAATTGGTATAATATAACAGATTTATTTGAATATAACAAAGATGCACAAGAGTTTTATGGAAATAGAGAAAAGTTTGACTTTTTAATTAAAACACTTGAACAAAAAGGTACAAAATATACATCTCAAAACCATGAGGGAATACCTACATTTGTAGAAGTTATAAGAGCTGGGTTCTACCTAGGTTTTTATAATGAAGGACTAAGTTATTTATATGAACTAGAGACGAGAGAAAAATGCCTACCAGCAATGATATCTATACAAAAAAATCCAAACTTTAAACTAGGAGAAAATGGTCAAAATGAAGTTATAAAATCATTAGGTATGTTAATAGGAAACAGTGCTGTAAGCGTAGATGTAGTAAATAATACGATTCCAGTATTTGAACAATATAACCAAGATTTGAAAAATAATATGAATAATTTTGCTAAGTCAGATATAATTTACAACATAATGAAGGGTGTAGAATATAGATTAAATGCATATGCATATGACAGTAAATTACAACCAGAAGAAACACAATTTGCGAAAAAAATAGATAAGTATATTGATATTGTAAGTGACTATATGTCAAATAAACCAGAGAATGATTCAGAAGAATGGTTTATAGAGTGTGGAATGTATTACACTTCTAAATTATATAAATTCCACTCAAAACCTAATCAAATACATGCAAAAATGGATAAGGTTTTAGAAATAAATGAGGAAATGTCTTGGTTATATCTAAAAGCAGTTGATTTAATAGAGTGGTATATGGGAGGCACATTATCAGATGGGACACCTATTAATTCAAAAGAAATAAAAGAAAAGGCAAAGAAATACTATTTACCAAATGAATATAAATTTGAAGATGATAAAATTGTTATAAAAACAGGAGACAAAGTAACTGCAGAAAAAGTTGAGAGATTATATTGGGCAACTAAAGAAGTTCAATCACAATTCTTTAAAATTATTGGAAGTGATAAAGCTTTAGAAGTAGGTCATGCAGATGATATATTAACAGTTGTAATTTACAATAGTCCAAAAGAATACAAAATGAACCAGGTTTTATACGGCTACTCAACAGATAATGGCGGAATGTATATAGAAGGAGAAGGAACATTTTACACTTACGAGAGAACTCCACAAGAAAGTATTTACAGTCTAGAAGAATTATTCAGACATGAATATACTCATTATTTACAAAGTAGATATTTAATAGAAGGTTATTTTGGAACAGGAGATTTTTATAAAGATAAAGATTGGAGAATAACATGGTTTGAAGAGGGATCAGCAGAGTTTTGGGCTGGGGCTACAAGAACAGATAATGTAATATCAAGAAAATCTATGGTTTCTGGGATATCAAAAAATCCAAATGATAGATTTACTGTAGATAAACTTATGCATTCTAAATACGGTTCATGGGATTTTTATAATTATGGATTTGCTTTTGTAGACTTTATTTATAGAGAAAGACCAGAAATATTTGAAAAATTCACAGATTTAATGATAACAAACAATGTGGCAGGTTATGATAAATATGTTGAAGAATTAAGTAAGGATGTTGAATTGAATAAAGGCTATCAGGCATATATGCAAAAATTAGTTGATAATTATGATAATCTAACAGTACCTTTTGTTTCTGATAATTACTTGAAGGATCACCCATCTAGAGACATTTCTAAGATAAAAGAGGATATTGATAAAACTATAAACCTTAAAAATTCAAAAGTTGAAACTAATAAAAAAGCTACACTTAATAAATACAAAGTATCAGGAAAACGTGGAAAATCAGCAATTGAAAGTGAAAAAAGTCCTTTATTTAACACATATACATTCTCAGGAATATTTGAAGGTGGAAAGAGTAATGGAAGAACAAATGACAATAAGGAAATGGGTGAAATTTTAAATACAACTTTAAAAAAATTAGAACAAATTGATTGGTCTGGTTATGAAACAGTAAACGCATATCATACTGATTATAAGGTTAATGAAAATGGTAATTACGAATTTAGAATAGTATTCACAGGCATTTTACCTAAGGGTAGCCAAGAAGTTGGAAATGATGATACATTTGAAACAGCAAATGGACCTATAAAAATTAATACTAATTACAGTGGAGATTTAAGTGATACTGACAATAAAGATTATTATTATTTTAATTTAGATAATCCTTCTAATATTAATATAACTCTAGAAAATCTTGATAATAAGGGTGTGTCATGGCAATTATTCCATGAATCTGATTTAAACAATTATGTTGCTTACCCTACAACTAGTGGAGCAGTTTTAAAAGGTGATTATAATGCAACTAAAACAGGCAAATATTATATATTAGTATATAATCATGATAAATCAATTGCAAATTACAATTTAAAAGTAAATTTTGGAAATAGCAATGATGATGGAGTTGAAAAGGAAGATAATAATAGCTTTGAAAAAGCAAATCCTTTTAACATTAATCAATTAATAAAAGGAGAACTTGATAATAGTAAAGACACTTCGGATTATTTTAAATTTGAAGTAAAAGAAGATGCTTCATTAAATATTAATTTAGAAAAAACAGAAGGTGATGGTGTAAATTGGTTGTTATTTAAAGATAGTGATTTAGAAAACTATATAGCATCACCAACAGAATCAATAGATAATAAATTAAATGGGAAAGTGGATTTAAAGGTAGGAACTTATTATTTAGAAGTATATGGATATGGAAGTTCACCTGTAAAATATAATTTTAAAGTAACTCCTAATTAACAAACAAAAGGTGTCTAAATGCTAGACACCTTTTAAATTATTCACTTAAATATTTAAGCTTATAATCAACAAGTTCATGAGATACACATTCACATTGACTTACAGATTCTAAAGTACAATTTTCTATGTGCTTATACTTTTCAAAAAAATCATCTTCAAGTAAAAGTTCTGCAGCAAACAAGTTAGCTTCTCTTTCAAAAGTTCCCCTGGTATAATAAGTATTGTTGCTTAAATATAAAATATTTCTACCCCTATGAAGTATAGCATGACCAAGTTCGTGAGCCGCTACCATAAGTCTTTTTTCATATGGTAAATCGCTATTTATATATATAAATTGAAATCCAGACCTTTCATGGTAACATCCATTTAGACCGTCTTTTAAAGGAGCCTCAACCAATATTATCCCCAAAGCTTCAGCTAATTCAAATGGGTTTCTCGTTTTATTTTTATTAACCAAACCTTTTATACTATCTTTTATTTTATCTAAAATCCCCATATAACCCACAAATCCTTTTTATTTATTTTTCATTTCTTCTTGTTTTTTCTTGGCAATAGATAGACCTACTTCCATAGCTGAAAGTAAACTTGAAATTGCATCTTCACTTAAACATTCCCCATCAAACATTAAAGAATTGCTATTTTCAAGTTCGTCTTTTATTTCTTCAATTGCCTTTTTTACATCTATAATTTCATCCTTAGTTTTAGGATTTCTTTCATCAGTTTTTCCAAATAAATAATCTATTGATACATTAAAATAATCTGATAGTTGGTTAAGAGTTTCGCTTTTAGGCTCTCTTGTACCATTTTCATATCTAGAAAGTGTAACCTTAGTGGTATTTAAATCCTGTGCCATTTGTTCTAAGGTATATCCTTTTTCTTTTCTTAATTCTTTTAATCTAGTAGATAAAGTTTCCATTTGTTCACCTCTTTCAATATAATTATAGTTTAAGTTACCTAAAAGTAAAATGAAGTAACCAAAGATAATAAAAATATTATAAAATATTATTGACAAGTAACCTATATGGTAATACAATTAAATTACAGTAAGTTACCAAAATGGAAAAATAAAAGGGGATGATTTAGATTATTTATAAAAATAATTTAAAAGGTATTAGAGTAAGTAGGGGGTTAACTCAAGGGGATTTAGCAAAACTAATAAATATGCCTAGGTCTACCTATATAAAAAAAGAAAATGAAAAATCTTACTTTAATATAAAAGAAGCTATGAAGATAGCCAAGGTTTTAAATTTAAGTATTGATTATATTTTTTTAACTCAAAGTTACCAAATAGGTAAAAATAAATGAAGGGGGATTAAAAATGGAAATTTTTAAAAGCAAAGAGTTTGGAGATTTAAGATTAATAGTGGTAAATGGTAAGGAGTATTTTGATGCTATACCAATTGCAAAAACTTTAGGATATTCAAATCCACATGATGCTTTAATGAGGCACTGTCAAAAAGAGGGGGTCGTGTTTCACGAGGTAGGGGTAGAAACTGGAAAATATAAAAGTGGAGATGCTATTATTCAGTTTGTAAGTAAGAAGTTTATAGATGAAGGAAACTTATATAGATTAATTCTTAAATCTAAACTAAAAAAAGTAAGGAAATTTGAAATGTGGGTATTTGAAGAAGTTTTACCAACTATAAGAAAGCATGGGGCATATATTAATGAAGATATAATTGACGAGATTTTAGATGACCCAATTCTTTTAAGGAAGTTGACTGAAAGATTATCAAATGAAAAATCTAAAAGATATGAAGCAGAGAGAAAAGTAAATTTATTAAAAGGAAATATAATATCCAATAAGCCTTATGTAGATTTTTCAAAAACTGTAAGTAATGTGGAAGGTGCAATTAGTATAGGTTCCTTTGCTAAACTTCTTAATAATAATTATATAAATATAGGAAGAAATAGACTTTATCATTGGTTTAGAGAAAATGGATATTTAATTAAAAGTGGTAAAGAAAAAAATAATCCAAAGCAAAAATATATAGATATGGGATTATTTAGGGTTGTAGAAAGAGTGGTTCAAACTGAAAATGGGGATAAATTAATAATCACACCACTTATAACAGGTAAGGGGCAAATATATTTTATGGAAATTATAGAAGAAGATTTCATACTTAATTAGTTGTTAAAATAGTACAAACAATAGGGGGATAATAATGAGAAAATATTTAGATGCGATTATATCACATGAAACAAAATATATGACTAAAGAGGAATGGTTAGAAGCAAGAAGAGGTGGTATAGGGGGAAGTGATGCAAGTTCAGTTTTAGGTTTTAATCCATACAAAAGTTCAATAAGTGTTTATTTGGAAAAGATTCAACATAATAATTCATCTAAGGACTTGGAAAAAAAGGATGGAATAAGTTTAATTAATAAAAATCAATTTAAAGAAGAAGTAAGTTATAAGATGGAGCTAGGAAATAAGTTAGAAGAATTTGTAGCTCGTGAATTTACTTTAAAAACTGGTAAAAAGGTTAGGAATATAAATGGAATACTTAAAAATGATAATTATCCATTTGCTCTAGCTAATATTGATAGAGCTGTAGTTGGGGAGAAAGCATTTTTAGAGTGTAAGGTTACTAATAGTTTTTTAAAGAAGTTATGGAAAAAGGAAGTTCCTATGCATTATCAAATTCAAATGACTCATTATATGGCTATAACTGGTTCTACTCATTGTTATGTTGCAGCACTTATAGGTAATGAAGATTTGGTTATTCATAAGATTTATAGGGATGAAGAACTTATAAGTAAGGTTATGGATTTGGAAAAAAGGTTTTGGGATGAGTGTGTATTAGGTGAAAGTTTGCCAAATCCAGATGGAAGTGATGATTATTCTAATATGCTTCAAGGAATTTATAAAGATAGTAAAAAAGAAGAGCTTATTTTATTTGAAAAAGATGATTTGATGAATAGGTATGATGAAGTTTGTGAGCTTTCAAAGGATATTTATAAGGAGAAAAAGATTATAGAACAATATATTCAAAGCCAGATGAAAGATTATGAAGTAGCTTATCTTGGGGATAGAAAGATTACTTGGAAAACTCAGATTAGAAATAGTTTGGATAGTAAAAAGCTTAAAAAAGAATATCCTGAGTTGGTGGATAGGTATATGAAAACTACTACATCAAGGGTTTTTAGGATGAGTTAGTGGGCTTTGTGATTTGGTTATATCATTTTCCTTCACTGAAAGCCTAAAGGGCAAGGCTTTAACGTTTCGTCAAATTGATATAACCACATCACTTAGTAGCTACTAAATTGCATTTGTGAAGTAGAAGGCTTTAACGTTTTGTCAAATTGATATAATCACATCACTTAATAGCTACTAAACTATAGTTGGAAAGTAGGAGGTTTTAACGTTTCGTCAAATTGATATAATCACATCACTTAATAGTTACCAAACTATATTTGTGAAGTAGAGGCTTTAACGTTTTGTCAAATTGATATAATCACATCACTTAATAGTTACCAAACTATATTTGTGAAGTAGAGGCTTTAACGTTTTGTCAAATTGATATAACCACATCACTTAATAGCTACTAAACTGCATTTAGGAAGTAGGAGGCTTTTACATTAGCCAATACTTTAGCTTAATTTAAATGGTAGGTAAGTGAGATTATATAATTTGGAATATGATTAAAAAAATTATGAATAAAAGGGCTAGTATTGGTCGTATTATTTTACTTGTTTTTTTAGATTCTTTGTAAGATATAAGTCCTTGATAGATAATTGGAATCCAACTAATAAGTATAGCTAAAAGTATTAAGGGGGTAGCTACATTACGAGGTAAATTTATACATGCGAACATAATTGAAAATCCTATTACAATGAAAATATTAAAATTACCCTTAGGGGAGAAGAAATTTTTCAAAGGGGAAGCCTCCTTAAATATTTATAAGTTAATTGTAGTTACTATATATAAAAAATTCAATAAAGGGGAGATATTTATTATGAGTAAGTTAAAAAGTGCACTTCAAAGCAAGGAAGCTAAGGGAGATGGATTAACTGTAAGTAAAAGTTATGCTATGAAACAGTTGATGATAAAGATGAAAAATGATATTAAAGAAGCACTTCCAAGTCATTTCTGTATAGATAATTTTCAAAAGTCTGCTATTAACACATATAACCTAGATAAGTCTTTACAAGAATGTGAAGCAACAACTTTTATATCTGCAATGATAGAGTGTGCAAAGTTAGGACTTGAGCCTAATAATATCTTAGGACAAGCTTATTTAGTTCCAGTTTGTGTTGATGGAGTTAATAAGGTTGAGTTTCAAATAGGGTACAAGGGGCTTATAGAACTAGCATATAGAAGTGGTAAAATTAAGAGTCTGTATGCTAATGAAGTTTTTGAAAAGGATGAATTTCATATAGATTATGGTCTAGACCAAAAGCTTATTCACAAACCATTTTTAGGTGGAGATAGAGGTGAAGTTATAGGATATTATGCAGTTTATCAAATGGATAATAGAGGAGCTAGCTTTGTGTTTATGACTCGTGATGAGATATTAGGTCATTCTAAAAAATATAGTAGAAGTTTTGGATGTGATTTATGGGAAAGTGAATTTGATGCTATGGCTAAAAAAACAGTTATAAAGAAGTTACTTAAATATGCACCACTAAGTATTGAACTTCAAAAGTCAGTTTCTATAGATGAAAGTGTTAAGGGGGTTGGGTGTATTTAAGTTATATAGCATCTTCCTTCACTGTAAAGCCTAAAGAGAGCGGCTTTAACGTTTTGTCAGATTGCTATATAACTTAAATACAAGTTTACACATAGGTTGAGGAAAAATAAAATAAAAGAAAAGAGGAATATATTTATGGCAGTTTACAGGCATATACACATAGATTTTTGGCAAGATGGTTTTGTACTTGATTTAACACCAGAGGAAAAGTATTTTTATATGTATTTAATGACTAATAGTAAGACAAGTCAATGTGGAATTTATGAGCTTCCTAAAAGAATTATTGAAACAGAAACTGGATATAACAGAGAAACTGTAGAGAAGCTAATTTCTAGGTTTAAGGAATATGAAAAGATTATTTACTGCGAAGAGACTAAGGAGATTTTTCTTTTAAATTGGATGAAGCATAATAAGGCAAATAGTCCACAGGTTAAAAAGTGTATAGAAAAAGAATTAAATAAGATTAAGAATAAAGAGTTTATAGGTGTATTTTTAGATGTATGCAAAGAGATTAAATATAGTATAGATACACTATCTATAGACTATGGGGAAAAAGAAAAACAAAAAGAAAAAGAAGAAAAAAAAGAAAAACAAAAATATAAAGAAAAAGACGAAAAAGAAAAAAGTAATTTAAGTATGTATATAAAAAATAATATAAGTCAATATGCTAAGCTTTATGAAGAAAATATAGGACTTATTAATGGGATAGCTAGTGAATGGTTAATTGAAGTTAGTGAAAATGTTGATGTTAGATTGTTTAAAAAAGCTTTAGAGATAGCTACTTGTAATAGTTGTTGTAATCAGGGTTATGTTAATGGGATTTTAAAGCAGTGGAGAAGTAATAATATTAGGAGTTTAGAAGATTTAAATGCCTATAAGTTAAATAAAGATAAAAAAGGGGGAGCTAATCATGATAAGTATCAAAGAGCAGTTGATGAAGAGGAACAAGAACTTTATAGAAAGCCAACAGAAAAAGAGCTTAAAGAATTTAAAAAGTTCCTTGAAGAAAACACAAAGCTATAATTGTGATAAATGTCGTGATTTAACTTTTATATTAGATGGTGATGTTGCTGTTTCTTGTGATTGTAGAAGTTTAAGGCAAACTGAGAGTATTTTAAAGTTAAGTGGGATAAGTGAGGAGTTTAGGAAAAAGACTTTTGATAGTTTTAATTATGCTTATGATATACAGACTATTGATGCTTATAGTAAGGCTATTGGATATTATAGTAGTTTTTTAGATATTAGAAGTAGTAGGAAAAATTCTATTATGTTTTTAGGGCAAGTGGGTTCGGGGAAAACTCACTTGTCCCTGGCTATAGCCAATAAGCTTATGGATGATGGTTTTGGTGTTTTGTATATGCCATATAGGGACGTTATAACTAGGATTAAGCAAAATGTTATGAATGGTGAGGAGTATGAGAGGATTGTTAATAGGTATAAAAATGCTAAGGTTCTTTTGATTGATGATTTGTTTAAGGGAAATATTAGTAAGAGTGATGTTAATATTGTCTTTGAGATAGTTAATTTTAGGTATTTTAATAATTTGCCTATGATTGTAAGTTGTGAAAAGGGTGTAGATGAGTTGTTGGATATTGATGAGGCTATTGGTAGTAGGTTAATTGAGATGAGCAAGGATTATTTGGTTGAGATGAAGGGGAGAAAGTTAAATTTTAGGGTTTATGGGTAAAAGGTAGTTATTTAGGATAAATAGTAATAAAACTATATCATAAATATTACGATTATTTCTTATACTCATCGGTATAATTTCATTGTATATACAATCTATAATTATAAACCTATTTGTAAATAAATCCGTTAGATTTTCAGAGTTTTGAATATAAAAATTATTAAGTTCTAACATATATTAATCCTCCTATATTTTATTAATTATTAGGGGGATGTATTTGTTGGAACTTTTTTATTGAAAAAATTAAATAGTACAAAAAATTCATCAAGGAAAAATTTGCCATAATGACAAGAAATGACAAAATATAACAAATAGAAAATATATAATATAGATGAGAAATAGTTGATGATTTAACTACAATAATAACTGAATTAGGTGTATATAACACATTACATAAAACGTAAAGCATAATAACTAAGAGGTGAGATAAAAAATGAAAAAGGTAATTATATCAATAGGTTTAATAATGGCACTAATATTAACTGGATGTGCTAAAGATGAAAAAAAAGAAAATGAAAAAGTTGCAACTGTAGTATATTGTAACAATTGTGGTAAAGAGTCAAAAGAAGTAACAAAGTTTTGCTCAAACTGTGGAAAAGAAGCAAAGTGGTTAGCTGAAAAACCTGAAATATCAAAGGATAAGAAGGAAGATACAGAGAAAAAAGATATAGAGAAAAAAGATGAAAATAAAGATACAACTAAGGATGTAGAAACAGTAAAACATAGCTATAAGAATGAATATATAAATAAGCTTAACTCAACAGAAGAAGGAATGAGTGACTTAGATTATCTATATGAAAATGGTACAACTGGAGAGATGGGACAAGCAGAGGCTACAAAGTTAAAGAGATGGGATAATATGTTAAATGAGATTTATAGTTTATTGAAGACTCAACTTACAGAAAGTGAAATGAATGAGCTAAGAAATAAACAACGTAGTTGGATAGAATATAGAGATAAAACAGCAGAAAATGAAGCAAGTGAAAATACTGGTGGTACATTGTATAATGTAGTTTATAATGGTTCATTAGCTAGACTTACGAAAGAAAGATGTTATGAATTGGTTAATACATATATGAAGTAAAAATAAAGCTTTGTAAAGTAAGATATTTATAAAAATTTTTACAGTATAGAGTAAAGTAAAATTATACTCTATAGAGTAAGGTATGGAGAACCGTATAACAAGTAAGGTATAGTGAGTGTTTATTATTATTTAAATATTTGAGGGGGAATCATGAAGCTAAAAGAATTACAAGATATAGTTAAAATAAAATGGAATAAATTCTATATATGTAAGGATATTACTACATATTTGCATGGGACAGATTTTGATGTAACACCTGAGGAATTTCTTAAGTTTGCAAAGACGGATTATAAAGATAACAGTAAAAAAGGATTGGTAGGTGCAGTAACTAATGCTAAAAGAGCTATAGATTGTCAAATAGACTGGATAATAAATTATTTAGGATATGAATACTTAGAGTTTAAAGAAGAAAAGTACCCATATCTTTTGAATACAATAAATGAATTAGAAAAGGAAGAATATTTAAATAAAGATTATCCACTAAAGCTGAGGTTTATACAAGCTTTAGAAATAGCACCTACATTTTTGATATCTGAAATAAGAACGGTAAGAAATAAATTAGAACATGAATATATACTTCCTAGTAAAGAAAAAGCAAAAGAATGTATTGAACTAGCCGAATTATTTATTGATGCAACTCAAAATAAATTATTCAATAGATTTATAACTAATTACAATATACAAAATGAATATGATAGAACGGATACCTATATGAGAAAGCCATTCTACAGTATAAGCTTTGAACCTGGAGATGGTGAAATAAGAATATATGCTAATAATGAAGAAGATGTTACTAAGGAAGTTAGGCTGAGCACATTAGATGAAGAGTATATATATTTTATAAAATCAGCAATTAGTAATAATTTTTATTATTTAACGAAAGTTTTTGAAGTTAATATTGATTATAGATATGTAAATTACGAAATTGAACAATTTTAAAATTAGTATAATAAATAAGTAAAATCGTGCTCTGTAGGGAAATGTACATAGAACTGTATCACAAGTAAGTGATGTGTTTTTTACCAAATTATTATAGCATGTAAAGATTGTTTAATTTTAAATATAATTAGGATATCAATCAGAAATATAGATAAGGGAGAACTGATATGGTTAGATTTGAATTCTGGGAAGATGATACAAGTAAATATATAACTACAAGGGTAAAAGTTAATGGCAAATATGATAAAGAATCATATGTATCTAAATCGCATCAAAATAATGGTGAGAAGAAAATAATAATGTATTCCAAAGATGTTATTGATAATATATTAAATGAAACAATAAGTAATTTATTATACGATGGGATAGGATATATAGAAATACCATTAGATGAGTTATATAGGCCAATAACTGTAGAAGAAAATGATAAAGCAGAGATATTTGTTGAAAAAAATTTAAACAAGTATAGGATAGGCGTAAAATTTCAATATTATTCTGAATATTGGAAAAGAGGATATTCGATTTCAGAACAAGTATCTAACTTAAGTCGTATTACTAATAATAAGGATAAAATTTTATTTGAAATTGAAGATGAAGACATGGTTTTAAATGGATTTACTTTTTACAAAGATATAGAATCTATTGATAATCTATTAAAAAATGAGATATCTATGTTTATGTCACATATTATAGAAATATTTCAAGAGTCAAATGAATTATTAGAGCATAAAAATGAAGATGCAGCATATTTTGAATTTAATATTGATGATTCTATTAAAGTTGCATGTAAGCAGTACTTAGTATATTTTACTCAATTCTTACAAGATATAGGTATAAGTGCTAAATCTGAAATTAAAGATGAAATAAATAAAATATTATTTGAAGTAGTACCTAATGATAAAACAATTGCTTTAAAAAGAATAAAAGAATGTCTAGAAGTATATATACAACTTATAGATTGTCAAGAAATTGAGGTATATAATGATTATACAAATATTGCAATAATGCAACTGAAATCTAATATAGCTCATTTAAATAGTCAACTTATGCTAGCCAATACAATTATAGAGCAACAAAAAATATCAATTGAATTATTAGAGGGTGCTAAAGCTAGATTAATTGAAGATAAAAAAGAGGAGATATGTTTATTAGGTGGGGCTGTAAAAATTAAAGAAATGGAGTGGAAAGGTTTATCAGTAAATCCAGCAAGAGTTTTAAGCTTATTACATCGTAAAAAATAAAAATATATGATGAAGTATGCTCTGTTTGATATGTAACAAAGAATTGTATCATAAATAACGAAATTTAGTGAGCTATAGATTTTAATTTATAAAAGAACCCCTTAAAATTGATACTATCAATTCTAAGGGGTTTACTTATTTAAAGTGATTTAATTAACTCTTCTAGCTTTGTAGATAAAATTTTTGCACGTTCAAAATCAGTATCCTTTAAAGCCGAAGCTATTTCCATTTCAACTGCTTTTTTCTTTTCTTCAATCTGTAAATAATCTTTGTCAAAATGATTAGCATAAATCATCTTTCTAAACTTACGCATACTCATTTTTCTAACTGTCTTATCTTCAATAAGTAAAACATAATCTGCACAGTTAACTATAAAATGATAATCATGAGAAATCATTAAAATAGCACCTTTGTAATCTGCTATGGCTTTTTCTAGAGCCATTTGAGAATAAATATCTAAGTGGCTTGTAGGTTCATCCATTAGTAACATATTTGCTTTACTAGCAGAAACCTTAGCCAATTGAAGTATATTTTTTTCTCCACCAGATAAAGATTCAATCTTTTGTGTAAGTATATCTGAATCAAAACCATATCTTGAAACATATTTTCTAATTTCACCATAAGTCTCAAATCCAACATCATAAAACTCTTGAAGTATTGTATTAGACTCATTTACTACCTCACTTTGCATTTGAGATAAGTAAGCTAGCTTAATGTTTTCATTTATTTTAATAGATTCATTATTATTTTTAAATATTTCTTTTAATAAAGTAGTTTTTCCTACACCGTTTGTACCAACAATAGCTACTTTATCAGTAGATTTTATCTCGAAGTTAACATTTTCTAAAAGAACTTCATCAAATGATACACCAAAGTCACAAGCTTCTAGGGCAATAGTTTCTTCAATTTCATTATTTGTCTCTAAATTGATATATGGTTGTTTAATATCTACAAATGGTGCTTTAATTCTTTTAGCTTCTAATCTTTCTTGGATTTTAACTCTAGCTTTTAAAGCTCTACCTCTAGAAGCTTCAGCATTATAAGTTGCTTTTTCTCTTAATATTTCGATTAAAGCTTCATTCCTTGCAATTTCTTCTTCATCAGCAATAGCCATTTCTTGTAACTCGATTTTAGTTTGAAGAAGAGCGAAGTTGTAATCGATATATCTACCATCAAATTCTTGTAGTTCTGTATTTTCAAGGTGGATAATTTTATTAAAACAATGATTTAATAAATATCTGTTGTGTGTAATAACTAAAATTGTTTTCTTATGAGAATTAATTAAATCTTTAAGTGCATTAAGGTTCTCAAAATCTAAGAACACATCTGGCTCATCCATAATCATTAAATCTGGATTATTAAGCATTTCTTTAATAACTTGAATAAGTTTAAATTCTCCACCACTAAGTTCAGATATCATTTTATCTTTATGCTTAGCTAAATTTGCAACATTTAGCTTCTTATTAATGTTACTTTCATAATCATCACCATCAATTGCATCAAATGCATCTAAGGCTTCTTGGTACTTTTCTAGTAAAGTATCAATGTCAGTAGAGTTTTCCATTTCACTACAAATAGATGCTATTTCATCTTGTAGCTTTATAAACTCTTGTGCTATATATTCAAAAACAGTAATTTCTTTTATTTTATCTAGTTGTGAGAACTGACTTACATAACCAATTCTTAAATTTGGATCCATTTCTAAATTACCATCAAACATATATTTTTCTGGATCCATTATTATATCTATAAGTGTGCTTTTTCCGCTACCACTTGCTCCTATAAAAGCACAATGTTGTCCATCTTCTAATGTAAATGAAACCTTATTATATAGATCTCTTTGCGGAAATGAATAGGACAAGTTGTCAATTTTTATCATATAATTACCTCTCTTTATCATTTAAAAAAATTCGTTTTATTTAATCTAAATGTAGGTAAATCAATTCACCTAGCCAATGACCTAAAGGTCTGATTCTTAATAAGATATAAAAAGAGCCTATAAAAATAAGCTCTTTAATATATAATCAATCTTAATCCTGTAATTGATAGTATATACAGTAACGACATTTTTTTAATTTCTTTTGATAGCATACCATTTTTTAAGGTTAATTTCAATTATTTAAAATTGGATTTTTCTTATTAAATCCAATATATGGACATGTATAGTAAGTAATTAAATTAGCTTAGTAGATTAAGGTAGGGGGAAATCGTACTCAAATAAGTGATGTGTTTTTTACTTTCTTAGATTATTAATTAGAAATAAATGTAACAATAAGGTGTTAATGATATATAAATGAGGACTAGCTATTGTATAATTGTATTATTATAGGGCTGGTTATTAAACTACTGGATAAATTATAATTTGGGGTATTATACTATGAAATTATACAAAATATAAGCATATACAGTGAAATTAAGTATTAGTAAAGTGAAGGCTTTTTGCATAAATTTCACAATTTTAAATTAGGTATCCTGCGTTATAGAAAGGAGAAACTGTAATGAAAAAAAGGTTTGTTATATCAGCAGGTATTGCTGGGCTAATAGGATTATGGTTTTATTATCGTGATAAGAAATACCCTTTGACAAAAGGTTATTATCTAATGAATAAATTCAGTGTACCAGATAAAGTAGTGACATTATCAAATGTCAAATTAGTTAATAAATTATTATCTAAAGAAGGACTACCCAAACCCCCTGATGATATTACCAGAGAAATACGATATATTAAGACTGAGGATAAAGAAAGCATACCTTTAAGCATTTATAAGCTAAAAGATATGAATAGCAATATACCTTGCCTTATTTATTTTCATGGCGGTGGATTTTTCTTTAAAGATGAGGCATACATGCATAGGCTTGTTTGTGAATATGTTAAAAAAGCAAAATGTATGGTTGTATTTGTACATTATAGAACTTCTGATGAATACCCATTTCCAACACCGTTTAAAGATTGTTGCAATGCCATTGAATATATATGGGAAAATGCGAAACAATTTAACGTAAACAAAAAGAAAATTGCATTAGGTGGAGATAGTGCTGGAGGTGCGTTAACAGGTGCGTGTACACTATGGTGTAGAGATGAAACTGATATAAAGCCGTGTTTTCAAATGTTGATTTATCCAGTAACTGATTTACGTATGCAAACTGAATCTATGAAAAAATATTCAGACTGTCCACTATGGAATTCTTCTCTAACAAAAAAGATGTGGAAATTCTATTTGAGAAATGGAATTAAGGGAAAGAAAGAGTATATAAGCCCAATTTTAGCAAAAAGATTTTCAAAATTGCCACCTGCATATATAGAGACAGCCCAATATGATTGCATTCATGATGAAGGTATAGATTATGCTAAATCTTTGAAATCAGCAGGAGTAAAAGTTCAGTTAGAAGATATTAAAAGTGTTTTTCATGGATATGATGTATTTTTAAATACAGAGATAACAAAGAAAATGATTGAAAAACGTGCTCAAGCTTTATACTCTGCATTTTATGATAAGGATATAGATTAACTGATTAATAGATGTAAATAAGTTATAAATTTAAATTAAATTATATTAAAACAAACTATAATTAAGGAGGCATTATGGCGTACTTATTAAAAATAGAACAATTTGAAAGAAGCTATGATATAGGAGTTTTTAAAAGTGAAGAATCAATATACAAATTTATTGAAAGTATTCCTTTCGTAAAAAAAGAAGTTTTTCCAGATAATTATATAAACTATTTTATGAACTTTAAAGATATACCTGATTACTATGAGGTAAACTACAATAATTACATATATATTATTTCAAAATTCTCATTTATACCAGATGAAGGTGAGATATACTTTAACTGGAGAGAAATTCATCTTTGGGATGAAAAAGAATCTGTAAAAGAAACTTTTATAGAAGGGGAAACAATTGTAGATGCATATAGTTTTTCAAATAATGAAGTTAAAAGTTATATAGAAAAAAGAGAAGAATTATATAAAGAAACGAAAAAATATTATGAGAGTAAGGGATTGAAAATTACAAGAAATGCCCTTGGGTCTGAAGATGGAGAATATGTAGAACTTTTAAATGGTTCTATACTTTATTTACTTGATCCTAGAGCAGTAGAGATTTGGGAAGAATCAAAAGATATAGAAGAATTTATGGATAAGTATAAAAAATATGAATATTAATAATTTCTTTAAGTAATAAACATATAAAGGGTTAGTTAATGTAGTAAAAATTAAAAAGGGGTAGGGGGATAAGGTGAAGAAAAATGTATTTGGGAATTTTATTCCTATAATAACTATGCTAGTAGTTATTATATTAGGAGTGGGTTTTAACTTAAAGGGAGTATTTATAATTGGATTAGTAGGTATTGTACCATTATCTTTTCTTATAGAGGGCATGATGTGTTCTAGGAAAAAAATAGGATTTATAATTCCATTGATTACATCACTTACTGCATTTTTCATTGTAATATTAATATATATGAATGATTCTGCAAACGTATATTTAAAATACTGTTTAGTAGCATATATTTTAGGATATTTATTTGAGAAGATGATTTCTAATATCATTAAATGTTTTAATAGATAGTTTAATAGCATATAAAAAAAGAACAGGTATAAAGCCTGTTCTTTTAAAATAAAAAATAATATAGTTATAAATTGTATTAAGATTATATCCTATAACTTTCTTTTAATACTCAAAATAATAATATTTTTACTAATTTAATTACTACTATATAAAATCTGAAGCTTATATATATAAATAGATATAACAATTAAATCAAACTAAGTAGTACCTAAAAGGTAATACTAATTGGATATATTTTTATCTTCATTATTTACATCAACTTCCTCATCAAACTGTTTATGTTTGACTAAATCTCTTTCAATATAAAAATTTTTATATTCATGTGTAGATTTTACGAAGCCTATATCCTTTAGCATTTCGCTAAATTCTTTTGGAGTAGGTTTTTTAAATTCATTTTGTTTTTCATCTTTCACAGTTATACACATCCTTTCAATTTTTAAAATGAAGAACTTTACACAATCTCTTCTAAATTCATGTTTTACCATAGACCCCACCTCGTAAAATACGAGTTAGGGTATATATTAAAATATGTATTTAGAAATTATAAGATGAAAATTAATAATATATATCTTTATAATGATATAATTAATAGAAAAGTTTATATGTGTAAAAAGGGTATAAACAGGGGAGGAACTACATAATGCAACGTATACTAATTCATGGTCTAGGACAAAAATCATCAAGCTTTAGTGAAACCACTTCATATATGATTGGACAAGACAATATTGTTTGTCCAGAGTTATCTTCATTTATTAAGGGCAAAGATGTAGGATATTCAAATCTGTATAAAGCTTTTTCATATTATTGTAATAGTTTTTCAGAACCACTAGATTTATGTGGGCTTTCATTAGGGGCAGTTCTTGCATTAAATTATGCTATAGATAATCATAAAAAAGTTAATTCATTAGTATTAATAGCTGCACAATATGAAATGCCCAAAACATTACTTAAGCTACAAAATATTGTTTTTAAGTTTATACCAGAGAAGTCATTTAAAAGTATGGGAATTAGTAAGAAGGATTTTATTAAACTGACAAATTCAATGATGGATTTAAATTTTAACGAAGGTTTAAAAAATATTTCATGTCCAGTTTTATTGCTTTGTGGAGAAAAAGATAAGGCAAATAAAAAGGCTACAAAAAATTTAGCTGAAAGGATATCAAAAGCAGAAATGAAATTTATAAAAAATGCTAAACATGAAGTAAATAATGATGCTCCAGAGAAATTAGCAGACATACTTAACGATTTTTACTATGGAAAGCAGATATAAAAGTGATGTATAAGGGTACTAATAATTTTAATAATAAGGGGAATGACTTATGAAAATTAAAAATAGAAATATATTTGTAATAGGGGATAGTATATCTATACATTATGGACCATATCTAAAAGAGATGATAAAAGATAAATTTAATTATGATAGAAAAAGGGGTATTAAAGATGCATTAAAGGATTTAGATAAACCTACAGGAGCTAATGCTGGTGATAGTAGAATGGTATTAGAATATTTAATTGAAGAAAATAAGAAAAATATTAAATATGATATTTTACTTATAAATTGTGCTCTACATGATATTAGGGTTGATGGAAATTCGTTAGAGATAAAAATAAAAGATCATGAGTACAAAATGAATTTAAGTAAAATAATTGATATCGCAAAGACTATGTCTAATAAAGTAATATGGATTATGACTACTCCTTTTAATGAAAATATTCACAATTCAAGAACAGGTGGTTTTTTAAGGTATGTTAAAGATTTAGAAACTTACAATAAAATAGCAAAAGAAATAGTCATTAATAAGGAGATTGAATTTATAGATTTATATAGTTTTACAAAAAATTTAGGCGAAGATATATATTGTGACCATGTTCATTTTACTGAAGAGGTTAGAAAATTACAGTCTGCATTTATATCAGGTTACTTATCCAATTTAAAAGTATAATAATTAAAGTAAAATATTTATTTATACTATTTGATAAAATATATGTTTTAGTGGATAGTTTTAAAATAGAGGGTTAAGGTTTAAATAGACTTATAAGTTAGGTATAAAATCAAAAAAGAAAAAATTTTATATGATAAATGTTAACTTAATAATAGGGAATCGCTTTAGTGTACATACTTTTAATTTATAAATTTAAAAATAATAAAAATTACTTTGAAATATAGTAGGTATGACGGTTTCTAAATTGTTAGATTTTTCAAAAGTGAATGAAACTGATTTTGATTATGAATAGAAGTGATACAGATTTATATTGCTAGAATATTGAATAAGGATATAATATCTCTATAAATTGGAATTTACTCAATCAACTGTTGGTTGATTTCTTAAAATTCAACTACCAGTATGTGGAGATATTGTTTTCTGTACGGTATTATAATGGCAGGGGGGGAGAAAATGAATCAAATTCAAATAGGAAGATTTATTGCTGACTGTCGTAAAAAATCTAATATGACTCAAAATAAACTTGCGGAGAAACTAGGAATAACCGACAGAGCTGTTTCAAAATGGGAAACTGGCAAAAGTATTCCTGACCCTTCAATTATGCTTGAACTATGTGAAATATTAAATATAAGTGTAAATGAATTGCTTTGTGGGAAAAAGCTAGATGAAATAGAAGAAAAAAAGGAAGCACAACAAAATACCCTTTCAATGATTATGGCTAAAGATGAACTAGAAAATTTCCGAATTTTAACTGAAATACTAATTTTTGCAGGTATTATTATTGCAACTACATTAACTTCTATTTTAGCGGTAACTACTTTACAAAAAATCATTACACTTATAGTTGGATGTTTTGTTTGGGGTTATGGTCTTTGGATGAGAATAAAACTTGGAAAAGCACTTAAGAGAATTAGCTAAATTTCAGTTTGTCTAATTTATATACAACATAACTATACTAAGTATTAGGAGTATTAAAGTTTAATGCTCCTTTTTAATGTTTAATAAAACATCTGCTTTAGTGGATATTTAGAAGGATTTAAGTTCTGCTATAATTAACTTATATATTAAAGTAAATAAATATGGATTGATAAAAATATTTAAGGGGGTATTTGTAAAATGGAGATAAAGTTAATAAAACCAACTTTAGAATATGCTAATGATATTATGAAATACAGGCGAGAGTTTTTAGAATTAGGGGATGATATGGCTGGATGTGGAAACCTAAGAGATTGCTCTAGCGCAAAAGAGTGGATTGATAGAATTGATTTACTTGAAAGCAAAGAAACTTGTCCATCAGATATGGTAACTTCTAATACATATATAGCTGTCAGATTAACAGATAATAAAATTGTAGGAGTTATTGATTTTAGACATAACATTGATAATCATCCTATATTAAGTGTATGGGGAGGTCATATAGGATACTCTGTTCGTCCATGTGAAAGAAAAAAAGGTTATGCAACAGAAATGCTTAGACAAAATATTATTAATTGCAAAGAATATGGATTAGATAAGATACTTATAACTTGTGATTATGACAATGTAGGTAGTGAAAAGGTAATACTTGCAAATGGGGGAGTATTTGAGAGTGATATAGAAGCAGATGGAACAATTAAAAAACGTTACTGGATAAAGTTATAAAAAATATAGGAGTTTTTACTATGTAAAACACTTTTGACATAGTGAAAATAGGCAATATCAAGTACTTTTGATAGAGAAAATTTACTTAAGGTCATAAAATTATATTGCAGGAGGGCATTGTATGGAGATTGGAAAACAAGTAAAAAAATATAGAACAGAGATGAAACTTTCACAAGATGAATTAGCTGAAAAGATATTTGTATCTAGGCAAACTATATCAAATTGGGAAAATAATAAAAACTACCCTGATGTGAAAAGTTTATTATTACTAAGCTCACTTTTTAATGTCTCTCTTGACATATTAATCAAAGGAGACCTTGAAGAAATGAAAAAGGAAATTAAAACAGAGGATATTGAAAAATTCAAACATGATGGTAATATTTTTTCTATTTTGTTAATTACAACTATGGTGTCAGCTGTACCACTTAACAAATTCATGGGAAATGCAGGTTTTGTAATTTGGATTATCATTGCCATAGCATCAATGTATTATGCTATTAAAGTTGAAAAACATAAAAAGGATAATAATGTCCAAACATATAGAGAAATACTTACTTTCATAGATGGAAAAAATATGGATGAAGTTCAAAAACATCAAGAGTATGGAAAGAGGCTATATCAGAAGTGGGCGATTGTAATAGGTGTTGCTTTATTAACAATAGTTATATCAATAATTATGGCATATATATTATTCTAATATATAAGTTCTAATTGATAGTAATATGTAAAATTAGAATAATTTATCTATGATTATTTAGAATAAATAATAGTGAACCGTATCACAAGTAAAGGAGCACGGTTTCATAACTTAAAACTTATATTCTAATTAGAATATAAGTTTTTTATTTAAAAGGATAATGATAACACAACATTTTTTTATATTTAAAATTTAATCGAATAGAGAGCCCTTTAATAAATTAATTATAGTTAAACTGTAAATAAGTTTGTTTTACCCAAAATTATATGTAATTCAACTGAACTAAATACTAAACCATAGTTAATACAATAATATATTTACGATGATTTAGTATTTACATACAATTTGAAAATTTTGAAATTATAATCTAGTTATGTGTACATCTTTTCTTGGGACAGTTCTTTTATAATGTACTTTTGGATAACCAATCACCATACATGCAACTAATTCTTCACTATCATCTATTTGTAGAAACTTACCTATTTCAGGATTAAAGTTTACAGCCCTTGATAAGAATCCGCTAAAATATGTTCCAAGTCCTAAAGCATTTATCATAAGTTCCATTTTTGATGCTGCTAAAGCTCCATTTACAATGTTTTTTGATTTTACTACTATCAATAGAGGAGCCTTAGAGAATAGTTTATCTTCTCCATCAGGATTCTCTACAAAGTTTTTATACATAGTTTTCCACATATTAGCATACATCCTAATTTGGGGAGTCGTAGTTTCATCATCCAACAAATTATCAGCTTGGCTATTTAAAGTCTGTAGCACTATTTTTCTAAGCTCTTGTATTTTATCTTCTACAACCACATATGAAACATCTTGTAAATTTCCACCAGTTTGAGTAAATTTGCCTGCTTCAAGTATTTTATCTATTTTTTCTTCTTCAATATCTTTGTTTGAAAACAACCTAACACTTCTTCTAAATTTCATGAAATTCATTAACACATCTGGATTTACTGAAAATTCTTCAATGTTATATTCTTTTACTTCACTCATTGAATAATCTTTTTCATCATCACATGATATAGCCCTTACAGGGCAAATTGCAATACAATGTCCACACTTTACACAAGTTTTATTTTTTACATGAGATTTTCCATCAATCATTTCTATATCATTTACTGGACAATCTTGTTTACATAAAGTACAACCTATACACTTATCAGTATTTACAATCATTATAAAATACCTCCTTATATATCTTGGTGTTTATAATTATAGTTATTAAACTATAGTTTAAGTCAAGTATTTTAAAAGGAAAATCTATATTAATTATTTTGTCTACTTTCAAGGTTTAAATTTATTTTCTCGATATAGTTTTTTAGTATTTTTCTTTGTTCTTCTAATTTACTTCGATGTTCCATTAAAATCTTTATTGCTAATTGATTATTTCTACTATCTGATAGAATATCTAAATTAGTACGAATTTCTTTGACTGACATTCCTATATTTCTTAAACACCGAATTAAATTTAGTAGTTCTATATCTTTTTTGAAAAATACTCTTATATTATTTTTATCTCGCTTAAATCCAGGCAATAATCCTTCTTTTTCATAATATCTTATTTTTGATTGAGATATATTAGTTATTTCAGAGACTTCTTTTATTTTATATTCCATAGAATTTACTCCTCATAGTTAATATTGATTTTAATCATTATAACTTATCTTATAGAGTTTATAAAGGTGATTTGTCATGAAATGAAGATAGGTAGATTTAAAATTAATAATAGTATTATGAGTTAGAAAACTATTTGTTAAAAAATACTTAAAACAAATAGTTTTTAGAAACAACAAAGTTTATAAAATTATAATAATACCAATAAATTTTCGTGAAAAACTGCTACTTTGAAGGCATAGATAATATGAAAATCGATATAGTTAAAAATTTTGAAAGAGATGAAAAGGATAAAGATTTGGTTGTGATTTTCCTTTAACCGGAATACTTAAGTGTCCTGTATGTGGGGCAGGTATGACAATAATGAGGTCAACTAGAAAAAGAAAAGATGGTGGAACTGCATTAAAAGGAGATGCTATGGGATTAAAGTTAGGATAATGAAAACTACCTACAAATTCAATAGAAGGATATATTGCAAAAGAAGTTTATGATAAATCCATAGGAGATAGTGTGTTTAGAAGAATCACACCAATAGTTAATATTCTAATTTAGGTAGGAATATGTGAAAATGGAAGAGGTAAACTAATATTCAAATAAAAACTTAGTAATTTATAAAAAATATAATTAAATGATTGTCTTAGAAAATAATTTCAACAATTAACATATGTTAATGAAATCTAATAAAAGAATACGTAAAATAGTCAGTGTAAGGAGGTATGAAATGAATAAAGAATATAAAGATATTATAGATATAGTGAGAAATGAATTTAATGAAAATATAACTGAGGATTTATTAAAAAATATAACAGTATTATCAAACAAGAAAGTATTCAAAAAAGGAGAATTAATACTTGGGATGGGTGAACCTATGTCAAAAATATATTTTATAATAAAAGGAATTGCCAGAAGTTATTACCTAGATATTCAAGGAAATGATGTAACAAAAAGCTTTATCAAAGAATATGACTTTTGCATAGGGGAAAGTCTTTTTACAAACACGAGAAGCGCAGAAGGATTTGAGGCACTAGAGGATATAGTTTCACTAGAATTTGATGCAAAAGAATTAAAAGAGTACTTATTAAAAGAGAAGGTTCTAACTGATATATATATAAACTAGAAAAAAACATTATTTATAAGATGAATCGAGAAAATGGATTTCAAATAAAGAGTGCAACAGAACGATATCTAGAATTTAAAAGGAGTTATCATGAAATAGAAAACCGTGTAAATCAAGGTTATATTGCTTCGTATCTAGGTATATCGCCAGTATCTCTTAGTAGAATAAGAAGAACAATTAAAGAAGAATATTAAAAAGAATTAGGAGGATTACTATGAATTATAGTGAACAAAATGCATGGAAAGAACTACAAGAATTTTTACCAAAAAAGTTTCATTTTACTAAAAAGTATCATCCTACAGAAGAGTGGTGGAACTGGAAAGGTCATAAAGTACATTTAGATTGTTTTAGAAATAAAGATGCAAAAGTTAAAGTAATTTTACTACACGGTGTTGGGACAAATGGAAGACAGATATCTATGATTATAGGTGGACCACTTTCAAAAGATGGATTTGAGACAATTGCAATTGATATGCCAACATATGGATTGACACAAGTAAGAAAAGGAAGTTTAGTAACCTATGATGATTGGGTAGATTTAGCTAATGACTATATAAATTATGAATTAAGTCTAGATGATAGACCCATTATTTTATACGGGTTAAGTGCTGGAGGTATGGAAACCTATCATGTTGCTTGTAAAAATAAGAAAGTAAAAGGAATAATAGGAATGACTTTTTTAGACCAAGCTTCTATGCAAGTGCGTGATGAAACTACAAATAATATAGTTATGAGCAGGGTAGCAGTTCCAATGACAAAGCTATCATGCAAAATGGGTTTAAGTAAGTTTAAAATGAAGATGAGTATCGCATCTAAGATGAGCGCATTATGTAATAACCCTGATGCTATGAAGGTGTTTATGAAAGATAAAACATCAGCTGGTAATAGTGCTACAATGAAATTTTTATACTCATACTGTTATCCTAAAACTTATATAGAGCCTGAGGACTTTGACGTATGTCCAATTCTTTTAACACAACCTGATAAAGATCGTTGGACTCCACTACATCTAAGTACACCATTCTTAGATAGAATCAAGAAAGTAGATGTTAAAATCGTAAACCTTGAAAATGGAGGACATTACCCAATAGAGCAACCTGCATTAGATCAAATGCATGATGCAATTGTTGATTTTATAAATATGATTATAGGATAATATAAAAGCATAGTTTGTAAGGAGAGATAAAATGGAGATTAGATTTATACTATAAGAATTGAAAATGGTAAATCAAATATGTTGTAATGAAATTAATATCATGAAGAAATCTATAAAAACTATTAGAAATAGATACGTTGACCTAATACAAGTATAATAAAACTATTTTGTAATTGAAAAATAATTGAATATTATGTATTGTAAAAGTAGCAAATGGGGGGAGGTATATAATATGAAATATGAAATGATTTTTAAATTTATAAGTAGAATGGGTGTATTACTTTATTTGTTAGTAACAGCTTTAAATTCTTATATTTTCATGGTGGAGGACGATTACAATTTGCTTATCTTTGACGAACTATCACTTTTTTTACATGTAGCATTTGTAATAAGTATAATTACAGCAATATTCATATGTAGGACAAGTCATAGATATAGAATTTCTTTTGTTTCAATTATATTATCTAGTATGTTTTTTATAATGTGCTTGTGTAATATACTTGACAATCCTAATCCTTGGGGTGGGGACGGCATAAAAATAGCTAGCTATAATTTAATCTCGAATCTCATAATTATAGTTTCGATTATACACAGCTATAAAAAATATACAAATTAAAAAAAACTGAATGCAATATAATTAACAACATTAATATATTACGAAACAAAAAAGGATACCTAAAAAATAGAGGTATCCTTTTTTATCGCTATTTTATCACGAAGTAGTCGAACATAGCCTAAATTTATTATACTATTATTTGGGAGGAGATAACTTAATGTAGTGGTTAGAAAAAACTTATAAGTAGTATACAGGGATAATAAGTTGGATTATGATAAATTTAGAATTATAGGTTAAAAGGGAGATTAATTTATGAATACTTTAACATTTTTAGGTAGAGGTTCGGGGTATCACTTTACAGAAGCTAATACATCAGCATATATTAAAGAAAATGAAACATTATTATTAATCGATTGTGGAGAAACAGTATTTAAGAAAATTTTAGAAAAAAACTTAATGGATGGAGTTAAACAGGTACATATATTAATAACACATATGCATTCAGACCATGTAGGGTCATTAGGTGGATTTATTGGTTTTTGCTTTTGGAAATATAAAATAACATCAAAAGTATATTTTAAGGAAAAAGAAAAAATTAAATTGTTTTTAGAATTACTAGGACTAAGAGAAAATGAAGCTTTTGAAGTCCTAGACCCAAATAACAAGAGAATTGAAGCTTTAGGATTAAATATAAACTATAAATTAACTAAACATGTTGAAGCACTTAACACTTATTCATACATTTTAAAATTTGATAAAGGAAATAATATTTTTTATAGTGGAGATACTTATGAAACTAATATTGATATAGTTGAATTTTTAAAAGCTGGAAATTTAGTTTATCATGATACATGCATTGATGATTCAAAAGGCAATGTTCATACATCATTAAGAAAGTTAAGTGAATTAGTCCCTAAAGAATATAGAAATCAAGTTTACTGCATTCATATTGATGGAGATAATTTTGATGAAGAGGCTAATAAACAAGGCTTTAATATAATTTCAAAGTAGTGAAAAAATAATAGACCCTACCTCGTAAAACACGAGGTAGAGTAAATTTTAATACCACTCAATCTAAAATTTTATTCAAAGCCAAAAATCTCATCAATGATAATTTCTATATCACTTCTATTTTGTTTTACTTGAATTTCATGTTTTAATTCCTTTACATAGTCTGTAATAATTCCATCTACGGGCATATTAATAAATTTTTCCATAGATTGTTTTGTATTTACAGTCCATACTACAGCCTTTTTTTTCGCCTGATGTATCTTATAAATATTATCAAGTGTTGCTTCTCTTTCCTCCATAATAAGGTAGTCGCCTACCATCTTATCTCTTTCACCTACAGAGAAAAAATATAAGTAGCCTGTCTCAATATTAGGATACTTTTTCTCTATATACTGAATCAAAGAATAGTCAAGAGAAAGTATAACGGCTTCTTTTTCTATTTTATTTTCCTTTACCTTTTTAACAACGTCATCGGCCATCTTTTTATCAGCGCTAGCTCCCTTTAGTTCAATAAATAGTCCTATCTTTCCTTTTGACAGGTTAATCATCTCATCAAGAGTTGCTACCTTTTGCTTTTTATTTGATATGTCAAACTCATTTTTTACCCAAAGTGATTTAATCTCTTTTAAAGTCATATCTTTAGGACTTCTGACTTCACCAGTAAGACGTTTGAAGTTCTTATCATGATTTATGATATAGTGATTATCCTTTGTCCTTTGAACGTCTATCTCTGTCCAATTTGCTTTTTCCTTTATGGCTTTTTCTACACCTTCTAGTGTATTTTCAGCCCCTAAATTGCCACCACCTCTATGTGCAATAATATCAATTTTTCTATCTTGTTTAAATAAAATATCAAAATTTACAGATAAAGCAACAGAGAAAAGTAAATTAAGTATCAAGGTAATAGCTAAAAGTAGTATAACTACTATCTTTGTTTTAATCTTGATTTTATTATTGCCTTCTTTGTTCCAAGTGTAGGCCTTAATATCAAAGGCGATTACAACAGGGTTATTATCTTTTTCATTGTATTTATAGAAAAGATTAGTAAGTCTTTCAATCATTAAGGGAACAAAGATAAATAATATATAAGTTATAATCTCTAATATTAATAGCAAACTAAAAATTAAAGCTATGCGATAGTCCTCTTGGTTAGAAATAAAATAACTGCTAACTTCAAATGCTAAAACCATTAAGACTACAATAAAAATAAAAGCTACTAAAATTCTTAATCCTTCTGAAATTATAAAATTCTTGAAAAAATCTAATTTGTACCTTTTTATTAACTGACTAGATTTTTTGATTGATTCTTTTGCACTATAACCACATATAACAATGTAGTGAAATGAAAAAATAAGCTTATATCCAATAAATGTAAGCACTAATATAAGTGCCATATACCCAATTTCATATAATGGGTTACTATAAATAACCGATGTTATGAAGTTTGGAATCTGGAAATTTTTCATAGGAGAAATAGTAATACCTAACCCAATAATTGGGAATATAAGAGATACGTAAACCATCAATAAAAATCCATGAGGGCTTACAAAAGATTTAATAGACTTAATAGCTACATAAAACATATCTCTTGTTCTCATATAAATTCGATTTTCTTCAATCAATGCACTCATGATTATAAAGGCATTGATGTCCATAGCTATTAAAATAGTCATTAGTATTAAGGTAATAACCAACAGTCCAGCTCCATTAAAGCTAAACAAAAAAGATAAGTAATCTCCACTTGATATATTAGTACGACCACTTGATTGTATTAATTTTTCAATAGCAAATCTATATAATGGAAATATAGCTATTGCTAAAATAAGTTTAGTGATTAGTTGATATTTTGTGTATAACCAGATTCTTCTTATCTTAAAAGAAGGAAGCTTGTTTATGTATTTTTTTTTATCCTCTGCCAAAATCTAATCCCCCTTTTATTAATGTATTTTCTAATATTTTTAAATCTATTATAACCATCTTACATTTATAATATTTGTTAAGTCAATATATAGCTAAATACTTGTTTGTAAACAATTTATTATTTAAGTTTACTAAAGATTATTTAAATAATAAAAACATTATAAATTGTACCAATTTAAAATTTATAATATAATTTAAAAGACAGATACTTTTAAATGAGAAAGAGGGAATGGGGTTTATGGCTATTTGTTGCAGGGATTTATTTCAACTTAAAAATTTTTCAAAAGCAAAACTACTGGCTGGGGAAAAGGGATTAAACCGTGAAATTTCTTGGCCTTACGTAAGAACTACAGAGTCTATTTCACAGTGGCTTTATGGGGAAGAACTGATATTTGTTATATACACAGACATAAGACAAGATGATAATAGTTTCTTATCATTAATAGAAGAATGTATTGATAAAAAGCTTTCTGGAATTGTAGTTTTAATTGATGATAAAGATATAGAAAGTATACCTAAAAATGTAATAGACAAGGCAAATGAACATGATTTTCCTATAATTGTGATGCCTTGGAATATTAAATTAATAGATATTACACAAGAAATATTATTTAAATTAGAACAAAAGCAAGAAGAAAAAAAGAATGCAAAGCGTTTTTTAGAATCAATCATATTTTCTCAAGACCATCTACAAGAAGATATACATGCTCTAGCAGAATTTTATAATATAAAATTAAGGCCTTTTCACTATGTATGTATATTTAAAATCCAAACGCCATCCAATGTTTCCTATGATTTAGAACAAATTAACAAACATATAATTCATTCATTAGAAGAAGTAATAAATATAGATAATCAAACTTTAATTCCTATGGAATATGCAAACAACTTAATGTTTTTAATATTTTCAAATGATTATAGCGAAGGTGAAAAATCAGTAGAAGCAGTAGAAGCTGTATTTAACCTTATAAATTCTAAATACTTAGAAGTTGAAAATAGCTTAAGTTTTAGTCGTATAAGAGAATCCAATTCTGATATAAAAATAAGTTATAAAGAAGCTTTTAAAGCTTTATCTATGATTGATATATATAATAGGGACTCAAAAATTATTAAGTATAAAGAATTAGGAATTATTAGGTGGTTAGTAGAACTTTCTGATATTAAAGAAATTCAAAGATATTGTTATGAAAATTTGGGTCCTATTTTAGAATATGATAAAAAACATGGAATGGATTTAATGGGAACTTTAAAATGTTATTTCCAAAATAATAGACATTTATTAAAGACTTCACAAGAACTTTTTATACATAGAAATACATTACTTTATAGATTATCAACAATTAAGGAACTTTTAAAAATAGATTTAGATGATGCAATGATAGACTTAGAACTTTTTAATAGTATATTAATTTATGAATTTATTAATCTTAAAAATAAAAAACCCCTATAAATAAATAGGGGATTTTTATTTTTAAACTTCTAATTCAATATTAGTTTCTGGTGGTTCATCTTTTGTATTTTCTTTTGCAAAAGATAATATTAATACTCCTGCAAAAATTAATATACAGGCAATAATTTTTAGAGGTGTTACCTTCTCGCCTAATAATAACACTCCAAATATTACACTTGTTATAGGTTCAAAAGTACTTATAACAGCTGCCTCACTTGCTCCAATATATTTTATACCAACTTGTAAAAGTGATAGGGCAACAACTGTGCATAAAAATGCAAATATTGAAGATATAACCCATGACTCAGTTGTTAAAGAAGATAAAACAAGTTCATTAGTAGATATTCCATAGAAAAACATCCCTATACTTGAAGCAATAGCCACATAAAATGTTATTTTAAATGGAGATTCACCTTTTAGGCCACTTTTATCCATAAATATAATATAAAATGCATAAAATGCTCCTGAAGCTACTGCTAAAACTAATCCAAGTAATGTAGATGCGTCAAAAGAAGCAGAATTAACTGATTCAACAAAGAAACATCCTATCCCACACATAGCTATAACTAATGCTATAATCTTTTGTTTGCTTAGCCTTTCATTAAAGAACAGCACACATCCAAGTGTTACAAATATTGGGTAAGTGAAGTGAATTGGAGTAACTATTCCTACATCTACATGAGCAAAAGCTATGTTTAGCATTAATGTTGTTATTGCATTTCCTACAAATCCTAATATTACTAAGTTTTTAAGTTGAGTTTTCGTTACTTTTAAATCAATTTTTAAGAATAAAACTATTAGTAATAAAAATGGTAAACTTAAAAAGTTTCTTAAAAAAGTTAATGTTACAGGATTACTTCCTCCAGCACCATAGGTCATAGGACCTAATGTAAAAGCGAAACCAAAGGTAATAGAGGATAGCATTGTCAGAACTATTCCTTTTAATTTCATAAATATACCTATCTCTTTCTAAAAGATTTATTTAAAGGCCTCTTCAACTATTTTTACGATATTTGGAATAACGTCATCTACAATTATTTTTCCTCTTTCAGCTGAAGATGATTTAGCTGATGCAAGTATTCCAGTTTCAGGAACTATATCTTTTTCTATAGGATATCTAAAGTAAGTTGCTGGATTAGCATTTTCTGTATCTAATATTTTATCTTCTCTAACAAGTTCTGGTGCAAAATACATCATTAATGATGTTTCTGTAACAGCAGCATGTTCTAGGGCCCATCCTGGGAATTCAACTTCATCAAATACTTTATCTATTACATCAGGTGACATTGGATCCCACCAGTTAGTAAGAAGAAGTTTTACTTTATCTCCATATTTTGCAGAACATAAATCCATTGCTTCTATAATAAATGCTTCATTTTCAAAGTGAGCACTTAAAATAAATATTTTTGTAAATCCATCACGAACAAACTCATCAATTATATCCATTACTAAAGCTTGTAATGTAGCTCCATTTAAATCAATAGTTCCTGGAAATAACGGTCCCCCACCGCTTAATGGTTTTGATTTATATCCATATGAAAGAGTTGGAGCAACTACACCATTAATTTTCTCAGCTATACGATAAGCAAACTCCTCTGCTAAAACAGCATCTACACAAGTAGGTAGATGAGGACCATGTTGCTCTGTAGCACCTATTGGTAATATAATTACATCATCTTTTTTCTTAGCAAATTCTTGCCATGTCATGTTTCTCATTTTAAATTTTTCGTACATAATAACGTCCCCCTTTTAAGTTAAAAAATTTCCTTTTCCCTTAAGTACTTTTTATACAATGAGCTTTTTTATTTTCAAGAAATTTCATTGCACTATCAGTATATACTTTGGAAATGCCACATTACAATGTGCAAAAAATACAAATAAACATCCTAAAATATGTTCTTTATGTGCACAGTCATATTAAGGGATTATTGTATGATTAGTACAATGACTAGTGTATATTTTCATGTTAGACTTTGGATGTAACTAATGAAATATTAAAAATAATAGAAGGGGGATTATTAAAATGAATAAAAAAATATTTAAAAACGCTAGATTAAAAGGGAATGAAACATTAGTTGATTTACTTGTTGAAAATGGAAAATACAAAGAAATAGGTCCTAATCTTTCTAAAAGATATAAAGATGTAGAGACTTATGATTTAGAAGGAAACTTAGTTGTTCCACCTTATGTTGACCCACATATTCATCTAGATTATGTATATACAGCTCGTATGGATGGTGCAACTAATGGAACAGGAACTTTATTTGAAGGAATTCAAAGATGGTCTGAGACAAAATCAAAGATGACAGTAGATGAAATAAAAGAAAGAGCAAGAGTTGCACTTAAAAAAGAGATATTATATGGAACTCAATATCTTAGAACACATGTAGATGTAACAGATCCAAAGCTTACTTGTTTAAAAGCAATTATGGAATTAAAAGAAGAAGTAAAAGATTTAGTTGATATACAAATCATAGCATTTCCTCAAGAAGGAATGTATTCATATAAAGATGGGGATAAATTAGTAGAAGAAGCATTAAAAATGGGTGCTGATGTAGTAGGAGCTATACCTCACTTTGAATTTACAAGAGAAATGGGAGAAAAATCTGTAAAGAAAACTGTAGAACTTGCTATGAAATATAACAAGTTAATTGATATTCACTGTGACGAAACAGATGATGAACAATCAAGATTCCTTGAACTATTAGCTGCTGAATCTTATATGAATGGAATAGGAGAACTTACAACAGCAAGTCATGCTTGTGCTATGGGTTCATATAATAATGCATATACTTTTAAACTATTTAAACTTTTAGCATTATCAAAAATCAACTTTATATCATGCCCAACTGAAAATATCCATTTACAAGGAAGATATGATACATATCCAAAGAGAAGAGGGCTTACAAGGGTTAAAGAATTAAATGATGCTGGCATTAATGTTTGTTTTGCACAAGACTCAATTTCAGACCCTTGGTATCCACTTGGAAATGGAAACTTAATGAATATTCTTGATGCAGGAATTCATATTTGCCAGATGATGTCATTTGAAGAAATTAAAAATGCCCTAGATTTAATTACAGTAAATGGTGCTAAAACTCTTCATATACAAGATAAATACGGTATAGAAGAAGGTAAGGATGCCAACTTTATAGTATTAAATGCAAAAGATGAATTTGATGCAATACTAGAAAGAGTTGGAGTTAATTGTTCTGTTAGAAAAGGTGAATTCTTATTTAAAAGAGAGCCAGAAGTAATTGATACAAAAATTTCACTATTAAAATAATTATTATAAAAAAGGATTAAGTCGGTGTTGGCTTAATCCTTTTTTTATTTATTAAAATATAGGTTTTACTAGACTATAACTGATATACTTAAACTAATAATTAATACTTAGGGGTATTGTTTTATGAGAAGGGGTTAAAGGATGTCAAAGAAGACAAAAACAATTTGCTTTTTACTCTGTGTGCTATTTTTTACTGGTATTGAAACTGAAAAAATCATGTTAATAGGGAAAATAATAGGAGCAAATATTTATGATATACATATAATTGTTGAGAATAATGGATATGGAAAAATTACCATAGAAAATCGTAACATAGCAAAAAATATAGGGTCTTATTTGGGGGATGAAGTAAAAATCGAAAAAAATACTAAATCTTGGCGTGGATATTTTCAAAGAAGTTACTATTGTATAGTAAAATAGAGACTGCTTTTGGGTAGATTCATAAATCATATGTAGGAATAAAAGATAAGTTAGTGAATTTAGATATTATTAGAAATCGATTTATTAAGATACCTAAAATAAGGGGCTGTACTTCAAATTAATGAAATTACTTTGTAATTAGAAAAAATTGGAGGAGTATAAAAGTATGAGTTATTTTATTTTGATTATTTTACCATTGATAGCTGTTACCATTGCAGTATTCTTATTAGTAAATAATGCTAAGAAGAAAAATGAAAAAAAGGAAGCTTTTAAAAATGAAATATCTAATGAAAAGGAAGATTATACAGAAGAAAACTATATGTCTATGGGAATGTCCTTAGGAATGTGTTTTGGGGTAGCTATAGGTTCAGCATTTGCAAATAAATTTGGGCCATCAAGTGTTTCTTATGGTATATGTTTTGGAATGATGGGTGGAATGGTTATAGGAATGGCAATAAAGAAAAAGTAATTTATGCCATATTTATCATGAATAGGGCTAACATAGTCTTTGGTTATAAAAATTTAATGGTAAACAAATTCTTTACCAATGAAATTTTAAAATATTTAAATGCTATAATAGTTTAAACAAATAAACGAAAGGCAGATGAATATATTATGAAAAAACAACACATAATTGAAGTTAACAAAGACCTTTGTATTGGGTGTAGTCTTTGCAAAAATGATTGCCCAGTAAATAATATAACTATTAAAGATAAAAAATCAGTAATAAAAAATCAAGATTGTATAAAATGTGGTCACTGTGCAGCAATATGTCCAACAGGAGCTATTACACTAACTGGATTTGATGAAGAACCAATAGAATATTCAAAACAACCTACTTTAAATCCAGATGAATTATTAATGGCAATTAAATCAAGAAGAACTATCCGTAAATTTAAAAATAAAAAAGTATCTGAAGAAATTATAAAACAAATTATTGAAGCAGGTAGATTTACCCCTAGTGCTAAAAATACACAAGATGTATCATACATTGTTTTAGATAATAACAAAGATAAATATGAAAAAACTGCAGTGAAATTTTTTAGAAAAATAAAACCAATTGTAAGTATTTTTATGAAAAGCGCAAAAGAAGTTGAAATTGATGATGACTTCTTTTTCAAAAAGGCACCTATTGCAATAATGGTAGTAACTAAAGATAAAATTAGTGGCTCACTTGCAGCATCAAATATGGCATTAATGGCAGAGTCTTTTGGATTAGGGGTACTATATAGTGGATTTTTTACAGTTGTAGCAAATCGTTCATCAAAACTAAAAAAAGAATTAAACCTAAAACATAACGATAATGTGGTTACAACATTAGTTATTGGCTATCCAGATGTTAAATACAGACGTAGCGCACAAAAAGAGACAGCTAATGTAAGATACTTATAAGTGTGAGGTAAATATTATGGAAAAAGAATGTGAAGAAAGATTAAAAGAAATAACATCAAAATTTAAACTATGTCAAAAGGCAATTTCTGCTATGGGTGATGAAACAAGACAGTTGATTTTACTTACATTACTAGAAAGTGACTTTAATGGAATTAGAGTAGGGGAAATTACAAAAAAAACTCATCTTTCACGTCCAGCTGTATCTCATCATCTTAAAATACTTAAAGAAGCAGAAATTGTAAATGTACGAAAAGAAGGAACAAAAAACTTTTATTATCTAGATTCAAAGGAATCACAATGGAAAAACCTAACAGAACTAATAAATCTTATATTTATTGGAGTACAACACATTAGTAAGGATGATACTAGAAAAGGTGAGTAAATAAAAAAGATACAATTTCTTTAGCTTTAGACATTTATATAGATGCCTAGGGCTATTTTTATAGAAAAATACAGTATCACAAGTGAGGATGTATTTATAAAATATATTATAATGAATTGCTATATTTAAGATAATAGACTAAATTAATTTTTAAAAAATTATCTTATAGAACTTACTACTTAAAAAAACTACTTTTTATATAATATTTCGCTTTAATACTAAAGTATATTTTAAAATAATTCCAAAAAGTGTATTTTTAAGTTAGTAGTTACAATTAGCTAAATTATAAGATATAATAGATTTAAATTATTAAAATAAAAATATAGTATATGTCTAGAGTTATGTTAATTCTAAGAAAATAATCTGGAGGCAAGATAATGGATAAAAAAGATTTATCTAATTTAGAAGATCAAATTATGTCTACAGTTAGCAATGCACTTAAAGCAATAGATTTTGCTAATTTGAAAAAGGATATTAACGATAAAACTGAGAACACTTTAAACCAAGTTAAATCAAAATTTAATGGATATAGTGAAAAATATATGCGTTTAAATAAAAAAGCTAAAAATGATATATCAAAATATATTAGTAAAAGACCAGCTGGAAGTATGTCAGGAATACTTTATATATTATTTGGTATTAGTGGATGTTTAGTTTATGGTTCTTCAGTGTTGATATTTATAATATTTAAGATATTATTTGGTATTATAGGGAGCAATGTTTTATTTGTATCTGCACTTTTATTACTTGTAGTAAGTGTAGGTTTATTACTAAGAGGAATAACTTTAAGAAAAAGAGTAAAACGTTTTAAAAAGTATGTAAGATTTATTGATGACAATAATTATTTCTTAATTAATGACCTAGCAAAATTTGCTAGAGAAAAAGAGAGCTTTGTTGTTAAAGACCTAAGTAAAATGATTGATTTAGGTATGTTCTTAGAAGGTCATATAGATGAAGAAAAAACTTATTTTATGTTAAATGATGAAGTATATAATGACTATTTAAACTTAAAAAATCAACAAATAGCTAAAGAAATTGATAATGAAAAATTAAATGAAGAAATAGAGAATTTAGAAAAAGATGAAATAGAATCAACAATCAAAATAGGAAGAAATTATATTGAACAAATAAAAAATATAAAAAATGAGCTTTATAAAGAAGAAATAGCTGTAAAGTTAGATAAATTAGGAAATATTTCAAACCAAATACTTGTTCAGGTTGAAAAAAATCCTAACAAGATACAAGAAGTCAATAAATTTATAAATCATTATCTTCCTATTACTATAAAATTAATTAATTCATACAAAGATATAAATAATCAATCAGTTCAAGGCGAGAATATAGAAAATGCTAAGATTGAAATTGAAAAGAGTATTGACCTTATTAATAGCGCTTTTGAAAATTTATTAGATGATTTATATGAAGATGTTGTTTTAGATATTTCTACAGATATTTCTGTTCTTAAAACATTATTTAAACAAGAGGGACTAACAGAAGATGATTTTAAAAAGTAATTTTTAAACAAAAGGGAGGCATAAAAAATGAGTGATGAATTTAAGGAAGGGTCTATTGACATAAAACCAGAATTAACTTTTCAACCATTTCAAGAGGAAGTGCTTGATTTAGGAGTAAAAGAAGAAAAGGTAGAAGAAAAAATAGTTGATGAAATCCAACTTACAGAAGAAGAAAAAAAGATGGTTGATCAATTTGTAGATAAAATAGAAATAAAGGATTCAAACTCTATTTTACAATATGGGGTAGGTGCTCAAAAGAAAATTTCTGATTTTTCACAGTCAGCACTGAGTAATGTAAAAACTAAAGATTTAGGTGAAATTGGAGAAGTACTATCTAGTGTAGTTTATGAATTAAAAAACTTTGAAGACTCTGAAGAGAAAAAAGGACTTTTAGGTTTCTTTAAAAAAGGGAAAGATAAGATTTCCCAAATGAAAATAAAATATGAAAATGTAGATAACAACATAGCAAAAATGTGTAAGATTCTTGAAATGCATCAAATACAGCTTTTAAAAGATATTGCTATGTTAGATAAAATGTATGAAATAAATAAAGTATATTTTAAAGAACTTTCTATGTATATATTAGCTGGGAAAAAGAAACTTCAAAAATTAGAAAAGGAAGAACTTCCTAAATTACAAGAAAAAGCAAAAAATAGTGGTAATCCTCAGGATGCTCAAGAATTAAATGATTTTGTGGCTCTTTGTAATAGATTTGATAAGAAAATTCACGACTTAGAATTAACTAAAATGATTTCTTTACAAATGGCTCCTCAAATTCGTTTAATTCAAAATAATGATTCATTAATGTCTGAAAAAATACAATCTACAATTATAAATACTATTCCACTTTGGAAAAACCAAATGGTTTTAGCACTTGGAGTTGCTCACGCTGCTAATGCTGCAAAAGTTCAAAGAGAAGTAACAGATATGACAAATGAACTTTTACGTAAAAATGCAGAAATATTAAAAACTTCAACTATAGAAACTGCAAAAGAATCTGAAAGAGGAATTGTTGATATTGAAACACTTAGAGCTACTAATGAGTCATTAATTTCAACTCTTGATGAAATACTTAATATACAAACAGAAGGTCGTCAAAAACGTAGAGAAGCTGAAGCAGAATTAAGAAATATTGAAGACCAATTAAAAAATAAGCTTTTAGATTTTAAATATTAGTATATATTTAAATCACTTTTATAGGATAAACCGTATCATAAATAAATGATGCGGTTTTTTTAATTTTTTGATAAATAAGAAGTTCCCATATTTAAAAAAATGAATACCATATATGGAGAGGAGTTGATAAAAATGAATTCAAATAAAGTAAATCACGATAGAAATGATAGCAACCTTCAAGATAAGTGTAGAAAATTTACAAATTATCATGTTATCTTTACAATGAGAGATGGAAGCATGTTTGATGGTATTATTGAAGGTGTTGATGGAGACAATGTTAATGTATTAGTTGGTGAAGATATGGTAGAAGGAGAAGAAGAAAGCAGTCAAAGACAATTTGGACAGAGAAGATTTAGAAGATATAGAAGAAGAAGAATTCCGTTTTCTCGTTTAGTAGGTCTATCACTACTAGCATATCCTTTTATATTCCCACCATTTATATTCTAGATAAAATAATTAAAAAGGCACATTTCTGTTTATTAATAGAAATGTGTCTTTTTAGTTGTAATATAAAGGTCGTTAATATACTATTATATGGAAATCACTTTTAAAAATAGGGGGAAAATATGAGGCTAGAAGTAAAAGAGCTAAGAAAGAGTTTTTCAGAAAACGAAGTATTACATGGTATATCATTTTCAGTTGAAAGTGGCAAGGCACTTGGATTATTAGGAAGAAATGGGGCAGGAAAAACTACTACAATTCGTATATTAATGGACGTTTTTAAAGCCAATTCAGGTGAAATATTGATAGATGGAAAAAAATTTAAGCCAAGAGACTATCAAATTGGATACCTACCAGAAGAAAGAGGGCTATATCCTAAAAAGAAAGTTACAGAACAAATAGTTTATTTAGCTCAGCTTAGAGGAATCCCAGCTAAGAAAGCAAAAGAAAGCGCAAAACTATGGCTTGAAAAATTAGGTATAGAAGAATATGCAAATAGAACATTAGATAGTTTATCAAAAGGAAACCAACAAAAAGTTCAACTAGCACAAACCCTAGTATGTGACCCAGAAATAGTTATACTGGATGAGCCTTTTAGTGGCCTAGACCCAGTTAATGCACAAATACTTAAAGATACTGTTAGAGAATTAATAAGTAAAGAAAAAATAGTTATATTCTCCAGTCATCAAATGAGTTATGTTGAAGAATTTTGTGAAGAAATAGCTATAATAAATAAAGGTGAGATTGTATTAAGCGGAAATCTTAGAGAAATAAAAAAAGAATTCGGTAACAATAGATTAATATTAAGTGCAAATAACTTGTCACTAAATGATTTAGAATCTATATGCAAAGATAAGTTTAATGATTTAGTAATTGTAAATGAGATTAAAAAGGATTATTTAGTATTAGAACTACTTAACAGTACAACTAAAAATCAATTCTTAGAAAATATACTAAAAGAAAATATAGACATAGAAAAATTTGCTGTATATGAACCAGACTTAACAGATATATTTGTAAAGAAAGTAGGTAAAGAATAATGAAGCAATTTCTTACTGTATTAAAATTTGAACTTAGCAATTATTTTCAAAAGAAATCTTTTATAATAAGTACTGTAATAATTGCAGCAGCAATTGTAATAGGGCTATCCCTACCTAACTTTATAGATATGTCATCTATACTGCCAGTAGGAGATAAAGCTAAATCAGAAAAGTCTGTAGATGAAGATAAAACTAACTTTGCAATATATGATAAAAATAATGTTATTCCTGATAAAAAAGAGTTAAATACTTATTTTAAAAACTCAAATTGGAAAATTGTAAAAAACCAAGATGAATTAGATAAGTTAGTAAAAAATAAAGATGTAGAAGCAGGATTTAATGTAAAAAGTTTAACTGAGTATGATTATGTTGTTCAAAATACTAAGTTTAATGATGAAAATAAATACATATTTGATGAACTTTTGAAAAAAGAGTATAGAGAAAATAAAATCACTAGTGAAGGAATAGATTTTAACAAAGTTGATACAATTTATAACACTCAAGTGGTTTCAAATGTTGAAATATTAGGTAAAGACAGTGCTAATAATTACTTTTACGCATATATGTTAATTTTCATTATATATATGATGATAATAATGTATGGTCAATTAATTGCTATGGGTATAACTTCAGAAAAAAGCAATAGAGCAATAGAAGTATTAGTAACAAGTACAAATACAAATAATTTAATATTTGGTAAAGTTATTGCAGGTGCTATAGCAAGTATAGTGCAAGTTGGAGTAATAATGTCATCAGCACTTATTGCATATAATGTAAATAGTGACGTTTGGAATGGAATATTAGATAATGTATTTAAAATACCTACAGAATTAATAGTTACCTTTGCTATATTTGGAATATTAGGTTATTTATTCTATTCATTTATATTTGGAGCATTAGGGGCTTTAGTATCAAAGACAGAAGATATAGGCTCAAGTGTTGGACCTATAGTAATGATATTTATGGTAGCATTTTTAATTAGTATATATGGGTTAACTCATGGAGATAGTACACTAATAAAAGTTTGTTCATATATACCTTTTACATCTCCAATGACTATGATAGTAAGAGTTGCAACAGGTTATGCTACATCTATTGAGTTTATAATATCTTTATTAATATTAATAGCATCTATAGTATTAGCAGGAGTTGGTGGTGCTAAGATATATAGAATGGCTACATTAATGTATGGTAATCCAGTAAAATTAAAAAATGCATTAAAATGGATTAAAGTAAAAGGCAATTAAAAGATTTTTAATATATAAAGTTAAAGGCTCTAGCATTTATGCTAGGGCCTTTTTAAATCTAAATTTATTTTATTATAAAACCATTAAAGACCTCATATAAAACTTACTAAGATACTGTTTAATTCCAAGGTTTAAGGTACATACTACAATTATTAAAATAAAGTAAAAATAAGAAATTAGGTGATTTAAATGATATACATATACAATTGTTATGGAGGTACTCACTCATCTATTTTAGCAATGGCTTATCATTTGGAAATGCTAGATGAAACTAGAGAACCGACTAAAGATGAAATACTTAATTTACCTAACTTTAATAAGTTAGTATATGGAAATCGTGGAGAACTTTTTTATCATGGAAAAGATAAAGATGGAAACGAAGTATATACTATAGGAAGAGGTCGTTCAAAGGTATTAATTCCAGGATTATACAACTTAGCTTCTATGCTTCATAAACAAAAGGTATTAGATGAAAAAATTATATTTTCAAATACATCCCCAACCGTTCCATTACCAATGACCTTTGGTGGACTGTTTTCTAGGTGGTTAAAAATTGATTTTATAGGAGTTCCTTTACTTGTAAAAGGAGCAAAAAAATCATATAAAGATGTTATAAAACTTGTAAACCACACAAAGAAGGTAGCAAAGGAAGACACATCAGGGGTTATAATTTTAGATAATAAATAAGACAAAAGAATGCTATAATGAAATAAGGTAGACAATTGTTACAAATTACAAAATAAAATTATTTTATATGGGGGAATCATATGACAGAAAGAGAAAAAATGTTGGCAGGGGAGCTTTATGATTGTGGAGATGAAGAATTAATAACACAATGGCATAAAGCAAAAAATTTAGTGCGTGACTATAATAATACGGACTCTGAAAACTTGGAGAGTAAAGATAAAATACTAACACAACTATTAGGAGGACGTGGTTCAAATTTATGGATTACATCACCATTCTTTGTTGATTATGGAAACAATATTTACTTTGGTAACAACTGTGAAGTAAATATGAATTGCACATTTTTAGATGATAATAAAATTATAATTGGTGACAATGCACTTATTGCACCTAATGTCCAAATATATACTGCATTTCATCCAACAAATGCAAAAGATAGATTTGGGGAAATGAAAAAGGATGGTTCCTTTGAATTTTGTAAAACACAAACAGCTCCCGTTCATATTGGAAATAATGTTTGGATTGGTGGAGGAGCTATTATAATGCCAGGGGTAACTATTGGAGATAACGTTGTTATTGGTGCAGGTAGTGTCGTAACAAAAGATATCCCATCAAACAAAATAGCCTATGGAAATCCATGTAGAGTTATTAGAGATAATATATAAAATCAAATTTAATAAATAGTACTTTAGGAAAAATCTTAATATAAAATAAAAAGTAGGAGTATATCAATAAAATACTCCTACTTTTTTTATCATTAAATATATAAATAACTTTTTACTTAAACTTCATAATATTAATATTTTTACTAAGTTCATTAATACTATCAGATAAAGTCTGAAGCTTTCCCTCTATACGAATTAGTAAATACATACTAAGAGCAATAGGAAAACCAACAGAAGCAATAAGTGTTTGAATTTCCGAATTCATAAAAATACCTCCCCATCATAATCTCCACAAAAAAAGTAGTAGGTAAAAGGCAAAGGGAAAGGAGTTAGAGATTGTTGAAGAAACACTTAAAGACCGCTCTTTGGTCTTTGTGTGAATGAAACAACTCTAACTCCTTCCCCGAAGCCAACCATATACTACTTACTACACAACTAAATCAAATTCAGTAGTATCTGTCACAACTACCTTAGCTTCAACAGTTTCTACTATATCAGCTCCATTAGGAACAAATATATTCTTCTCAACTATCATGTCCATAACTTTTTTTATCTCAGCTTCAGTTACATCTTCTCTAGGATCATCAACTGATATAGAAATAACTCTTCCCAAAGTATTCTTAAAAGACATTACTAATCTCTTTGTAGTTTCCATTAAAATACCTCCTTTCACATAAATTTATTAGATAACTAATTCAAGATAGTATTATCTTGCTTATTTATATCAAGTTCATCGTGAACTTGTAGGGATATAATAGCTCTTGCAACATCTAATGCATCTTGAGCCTGTGCATCTGGTTTTAAGTTAGAATAAGTTTTAGATTTTACAATAGTTCTACCATTATCATTAAGTCCACAATCTAGCTTTATCTTTAAAGCTGATGGATTTTTAGTTTCACTAACAGCCATGTATCTCACCTCCTTTTGTATTGTTAAGATAATTATAGAGGGAAGGTATTTAAGCCATCAAAGAAAGTATTTGAAAAAAATATTTGAAAGAATTATTGAAATAAAGGTATGTTTCAGGTTGAATCATAATATTATTGTAATAATTTGGGTAAAAAGAATAAAATAGTAAAAAATATTTGATAAAAAGGATATAAAAAAATTTATAAGTTTAAAATAATGGAGGTGATACATATGTCTCAAATGACTAAAAAATCATTTGCTGCATCTTTGAAAAAAATGCTAGCACAAAAAACATTGGAAAAAATAAAAGTAATAGATATAACAGAAGATTGTGGAGTAAATAGACAGACATTTTATTATCATTTCAAGGATATCTACGATTTACTAGATTGGGTTTACACAGACGAAGCAACAAGAGCTTTAGATGGGAAAAAGACATATGATACTTGGCAACAAGGATTTGAACATATATTTGACTACATATTAGAAAACAAATCCTTTGTATTAAACACATTCAACTCTGTAAGTAGAGAACATCTAGAACGTTACTTATATAATGAAGCACAATTACTTCTTATGGGAGTAGTAGAAGAAAAGGCAAAAGATATGGCAGTTAGGGAAAAAGATAAAGAATTCATTGCAGATTTTTATAAGTATGGATTTGTAGGACTTGTCCTTGAATGGATTAAAAAAGGAATGAAAGAAGACCCTAAAGATATTATTAAGAGATTAAACACATTGATTTGTGGAAATATAGAAGAGGCTTTAGAGCGATATAGAACAGATAAATGGAATTAGTACAAAATAAATAAAAGCTATAAACTAGACAAATATTATCATTTGTCTAATTTTTTTACAGATTTATACTTATGTTTAAAATTTTTACAAAGCCTTAATATTGTCTATATAATAAAATCTTAAATGGGAATATTATATTAATAAATAAATTACTAAAGCTTTTACAATAAATAAGCTTTAAAAAGTATAGGGGATGATTTATATGTATTATAGTAATGGGAATTACGAAGCATTTGCACGTCCACTAAAACCTGAAGGTGTGGATAGAAAATCAGCATATTTAGTTGGAGCTGGTTTAGCATCTTTAGCTGCTGCATGTTTTTTAGTTCGTGATGGACAAATGAAAGGTGAACATATTCATATATTAGAAGAAATGGACATAGCAGGTGGAGCATGTGATGGAATTGATGACCCTAATAAGGGGTTTATTATCCGTGGTGGACGTGAAATGGAAAATCACTTTGAATGCTTATGGGATTTATTTAGATCAATACCTTCAATAGAAACAGAAGGAATTTCTGTATTAGATGAATTTTATTGGTTAAATAAAAAAGACCCAAATTATTCTTTAATGAGAGCAACAGTTAACCGTGGAGAAGATGCTCACACAGATGGAAAATTTGGATTAACAGAAAAAGCATCTATGGAAATAATTAAATTATTTATGGCAAAAGAAGAAGACTTATATGATAAAACAATTGACGATGTATTTACAAAAGAATTTTATGAATCAAACTTTTGGCTATATTGGAGAACTATGTTTGCCTTTGAAGAGTGGCATAGTGCTGTTGAAATGAGAAGATACATTCAAAGATTTATTCATCATATTGGTGGACTTCCTGATTTTTCAGCTTTAAAATTTACAAAATATAATCAATATGAATCATTAATTTTACCTATGGTTAAATACCTAGAATCTAATGGAGTTCATTTTCAATATAATACAACTGTTACCAATGTAAAATTTGAAATAACAAAAGATAAAAAAGTAGCAAAACAAATTGTTTGCATTAAGGATGGAAAAGAAGAAACTATTGATTTAGTAGAAGATGACTTAGTATTTATTACAAATGGTAGTTGTACAGAAAATTCATCTTTAGGTGATGATAATCATGCACCAGTTTTAAATACAACTGAAGGTGGTTGCTGGAGACTTTGGAAAAACATAGCCGCACAAGATTCTTCTTTTGGTAGACCTGATAAATTCTGTACTGATATAAATAAAACTAACTGGGAATCTGCTACTATAACTACTTTAGATAATAAGATTCCACCATATATAGAAAAAATATGTAAACGTAATCCATTTAGTGGAAAAGTTGTTACAGGAGGAATTGTTACAGTTAAAGACTCATCTTGGCTAATGAGTTATACTTTAAACAGACAACCACATTTTAAAGCTCAACCAGATAATGAACTTGTTGTATGGGTTTATGGATTATTTACTGATGTAGATGGAGATTTCATAAAAAAACCAATGAAAGAATGTACAGGTTATGAAATTACTCAAGAATGGCTATATCATTTAGGAGTTCCAGTAGATGAAATTCCTGAGATGGCAAAAAAATCTGCTCATTGTATTCCTTGTATGATGCCATACATTACTTCATTCTTTATGCCAAGAACAGCTGGAGATAGACCAAAAGTAGTACCAGATAAAGCTGTTAACTTTGCATTTATTGGTCAATTTGCAGATACTGTTCGTGATACTGTATTTACAACAGAGTACTCTGTAAGAACTGCTATGGAGGCTGTATATACACTACTTGATGTTGACCGTGGAGTTCCTGAGGTATTTAATTCTTGTTATGACATTAGGGTATTACTTGATTCAACTTCTAAGATGATGGATGGTAAAAAACTAAAAGAAGTTAAGTTACCATTATTAGATAAAATTAAATTAGATATAATTAAGAAAGAAATTTCAGGAACTGTAATTGAAGAATTATTACAAAAATATAACTTAATATAAGTTAATTATTATTAGTAAATTTATAATAAAAATAGGAGTTAGAGATTGTTGATAAAACAATTCTAACTCCTATTTTTATATTGTAATTATAGGGGGTCGTGTTTCACGAGGGGGGGTCAAATTATATAGGTATCCTTAAAACCTTTTGAAATAGCTTCATTTTTAATACGAGTAGCATTACTTTTATTTTTAAAAGCACCTATACATACTTTATAAAGTTTCGATTTGCTCATATCGTCGTCTAATACAACATTTTTTCCTACAAATGAAAGTAGTGTAGAAGCTATTGTATCAGCTACATTTTTTATATAAGACTCATTAGTACATAAGCTTTCTATTTCTGGATTAGATATAAAGTCTATTTCTATAAGTAGTGCTGGCATTTTACTATTTTTAAGTACTGCGAATTTTTTAGATTCTTTTACCCCGCGATTAGGTGTTTTTAGATTATTTGATAAATTTGATGATAGATTTTTAGCCAAATTATATAATTTACTGTTTGAGTCATATACCCAAGTTTCTGTTCCTTTTGCAGTTTTATTTGTAGAAGAGTTCATGTGAATGCTAATAAAGTAGTCGCAAGAATTTTTGTTAGCTTTATTGGTTCTGTAGTCTAAGGAATAGAAAGTGTCAGATTCACGAGTTGTTATTACTTTTTCTGAGTGTTTTTCAAGTTTGGATTTAACTAGCATACCTATTTTTAATACAGTGTTACTTTCTTTTGTGTTTTTAGAGCCTAAAGCACCAGGATCTTTGCCTCCATGACCGAAGTCTAAATACCATTTCATATGTGTACCTCCTAGGATTTATTATTTAGGAAATATTAGCATAGGAGGTGTGAAGTGGGACAATGTAGTATTTGAAAAATATATTAGATATGAAAATATAAAGATCATATGAGTAGTTTAAATTCAAACTTTTTATTTGAATTTAATGATATAACGGATTTGTGTAAACTTTATAGGATAAGAAGCTTAGAAAAACTAATTTAGAAGTAGTTCGTTTGTATACTTGTATAAGAGGTAAATGTGATCTTTATGAAGAGTTTGTAAAATATTTTGAAGTTATTTTATACACACATGACGCATAAGAAGGAAAAAAAGAATAATAATATAAATTACATTAAAAGTGTTGAAAGGTAATAGAGCAAAACTCTTGAGCATATACTGTATGATATATGATAAAGTATTTTTTATTTGAACTTCTCAGTTTTTGATTTTAGGATATAAAAGCAAAATATGGTAATAATTATTACTATATTCAGACTCATATATTGATATGTGTATAATTATATAAAACTATAGTCAAAGAATTTATTAAAAATAGCTACTATAGATGCAAGAATAGGTATTCATGAACCCTTAAGTCTTTCTATAAAAAAGAATAACTCGAGTTAATAAACGTTATAATTGATTATACTATATTGCTATTGCTAATTTTATAAAATATAACATTCTAACTATCGAAATACATTATAGTAATCATGGATTATTTATTAAAAATGAAAATTTGAATATAAGATTTAAATTATAAAAATCCTGTGATTATTAAATATTCACAGGATTTTTTAAATTTAAATAAGTGTTACATATATATTAAGTAATATTATCGATAAATTACAACAATTTTTTCAAAATACAATATTTAAAATGTTTTATTCTTCAATTTCAAAAGGAGGCAAAGTATTAATTAAATCAACCGTTTTAACAGAAATATTTATAATACGAAGTAATAAATCAAAAATATAACGCTCATTATCAGAGTATAGGTTAGGATCATCAACTATACCAGAGTTTTTATCTGTTTTAACTTGATATTGATCAATAATCCATTCTATTGCAGGCTTACCATTTATTACGTATTCATATGCTTTTTCTGGTATATTAGTTATAATTAAGTCTGTATTAAATATAATTTTATCGAGTACATTTTTCTTAGGATGTTTCATTTTTATAACCTTAAATGAAGGGTTTTTGTTTCCTTCAATAACAACATCTGTATATGGGTCAATCGTTTCGTAGTTCAAATGTAAATTACATAATTCTCGTCCGACGTCAATGTATGAATTTTTATTTTTTAGATTAGGTATCTTTGGTAATGCTTTTTTTAAATCATTAGCAAATTTCTTCCTATATTCTGGAGAATGTAACACACCGTATACATAATAAAATATATTTTCATCAGAGAGTCCAAATGTATGAAGGGCTGACTCTTTAATGTTAGAAATATCTATAAAAAAACCAGTATTATCTATTGCTTTATTAAGGAAGAACCCTTGTCCTTTTTCCATCATATCTAAATTAGGAATAGCATCAGTTACTATACAAGAAAAATCACGTTTAGCTCCTACTCCAGTACAATAAATAACCTTGTTGTTATTATTGAATAATGAATAAGACTTACCTGGCATTTCAATAATTTGTTTATCAAAATAAAGCCACTTTTTAACAAATGGTCTATACATACTTTTAACAATATTATTATTTAATTTAATTTTTTCTCTCTTAACAAATCTCTCTTTTAATCCTCGACTCCATTTTATGAAATCAGGGGAAGAATTAGCTTTAATTAGTAATTCTGTATCTTCTACAGATTCTAAACGATCTAGCTCTTCGTTATAATTATTAACCATATATAATGATTTTTCAATTGTTTTTTGTTTAGAATATCCATATACCCAGATATCCCTATTAGTGCTTACCCCTACTAGTTTATCCTGGAATATTCCATCTAGTAGTGGAATAAAAGAATCATAACTTTCATCACGTTGATTTATCCAGTCATTATTTATATCAGGTGTAATTTCTTTCCATTCTAAACCATTTATAGAAGAAGCATTAGATATTATATTTAATTTTTCTTCTCTAGATAGATAATCTCCAATATCATTATAGAAAATATGATGTTCATCTGAATTATCTTTTACTAATAAAGTTATTGCTATAGGTGTTCTACTACCTGAACCAAAGATCTTTCCACCTTCTTTTTTAGAAATTTCTCCTTGAGTACGTTGATCTCCACGTAGATTGAAAATATATATATAATTAAATTCTTCATGCCAGGTTTTTCTTAAACCATCAGTAACCTGACTATCTATAAATGATCCATTAGTAACAAATCCAATAACTCCTTTATCACTTATTCGGTCTGATGCCCAACGAAAAGCTTTAATATATAAATCATTTAATCCTTTCTTAAGCGTTGCCCTTGAATTTATTCCATATGTTGATTCTATTGATTTCTCTAATTTAGGATAAGATTGTATTTCACCTGAATCATTTGCATTTTTTCTTCCAACCGAGTAAGGTGGATTACCAATTATTGCGAAAATAGGTTTATTACACTGTTTCTCAAGACGTTCATTGTTCTCGATAAAAAGTTCATCATTAAATGAGGCTTTATTCTCGGTAATTTCAAATGTATCTGTTAAAACAATACCATCAAAAGTTTTGTAATCTTTTTTCATTATTGAATGGAAAGTTTCTTCTATGTTAATTGCAGCAATATAATAGCTCAATAATACAATTTCATTTGCATGAAGTTCATGCATATATTTACGTAGTATGCTTTCTTGAGAAATCAACCCACTTTGTAATAATCTTACAATAAAAGTACCTGTACCTGTAAAAGGATCAAGGATATGAACACCTTCATCACTTATAGACTTGCAAAAGTGTTTATTCAATACATCCTCAATAGAATGAATTATGAAATCTACTACTTCAACAGGTGTAAACACTATACCTAATCTCTCAGTGGTTTCTTTAAATCCTACTTTAAAGAATTTATCATATAATTGAATAATAATATCCTGTTTAGCTTTAAGATTATCTATTCCCTCAGCTCTAACACGAACACTATCATAAAATTTTTGTAAACGCTCTTGTTCTTTTAGCAGTCCTTGCTCATTCATAACCTTCAGTACTGTATCCATGGCTTTAGATACAGGGTTATTTTTCGCAAAACTATACGATTCAAATAATGCTTCAAATATAGGTTTAGTAATTAAGTGTTGTGCCAACATTTCAATAGCTTGGTCATCTGTAATTGCATCATTAATATTATGATGTAGTCCTAAGACAAATCTTTGAAAAGCTTTATAGGCTTCACTATCTGTATCTTCTAACATTACACGTATTCTCATCATATGTTGTTGAGCAATATTAGCCACATCTTTGGACCAATCTTCCCAATATCGAACATTTCCAACTTTTCTAACGATTTTTCCATAAATTACACGTTCTAAATCAGAAAGTTCTTCCTCGTTGACATTAAATGATAATTGCTCTGTTACTACTTTATCATCAACTATAAAACCACCTTCATTTTCATCTGGAGCGGCACCAACACCAATAACCCTAAGCTGATCTGGTTTCTTTTTGTTCAATTCAAGTTTATTGATTGTTGAGTCAAATCTTTCATCTAATGAACGTAATGCATTTAGAACATCCCATACAACTTGATATTTTTCATTTTTATTTAGCACATCTTCAGGATCAATTCCAGCAGGGATACCTATAGGAAGAATTACATAACCATAATCTTTACCAGGAGCTTTACGCATAACACGACCTATTGCCTGTGCGATATCAATACGTGATTTACGTGGCTTTAAGAACATAACAGCATCTAAGTCAGGAACATCTACACCTTCCGTTAAGAAACGTGCATTAGTTAAAATACGGCAAGTATCTGGTGGTACATCTGATTTAAGCCAAGAAATTTTTTCATTTTTCTGTAAAGCGTTCATTGATCCATCTGCATGTTGAATTTCGACATGTACTGGATTTATATTATCTTCTGAAGCGTTTATATAGTGTTCAACTACTTCAGTAAACATATTTTCTATCAATTTTGATTCACGTATTGTTCCAGCAAAAGCAATTGCACGTTTCATTGGTTTATCAGAAATAATATTTGAATTGCTCTTACGTTTTACTAATCCATTCCAGCATCCAATAATTTTAGTTACATCATCAAATTCAAGTTCAGAATTACGCTCATTAGCTAACATTTTTTGAAATTGGCGAGCAATAGATTCTTCATCAACTGCAAGAACCATTACTTTATAATCAGTAAGAATACCTTTATTAACTGCATCACCAAAACCAATACGGTAAAATTCTTCACCATAAATATCAGCATCATTCATATCAGCAACAATTATTGACATGTCATCTGCTTTTTGTTTAGCATCTTCACCATAAACACGAGGAGTTGCTGTTTGATACAAACGTTTAGCAGCTTTAATATTGTAATTACTATGAACCTTCACAAATGCACTTTCATCTTTTCCAGATTCAGTTGCTCCTGTAGTACGATGAGCTTCATCACAAATCACTAAATCAAAGTTATAGAAACCATTTTTTTGAGCTTCTATTATTACATCAATAGATTGATATGTTGAAAAAACAACTAAGAACTTATTTTGTCTAACTTTTGAATCTATATGTTTTTGACGTTCTAATAATTTACGGTAATCTGTAGTTGCAGGATAACCTAAGTCTGAAGCTGTAATATCATCAATTTCATTTCCGACATGTTGTTTTGTTACTTTTCTATCTGAACATACCGCAAAAGTGTCCATATTTTCACGGTACTTTGAATCGGATGTCCATCCACGTAACGATTGAGATAGCAACTGAATACTTGGAACCAAATACAATACTCTAAATGTTCCTTCTTTTTCTTCAGCCATTTTTTCAGCAATGACCATTGATGTATAAGTCTTTCCAGTACCAGGAGCCATAATTAACTTTCCACGATCAACTGTTTTAAATCCATTTACAACTGATTCAATGGCAGGAACTTGATGCAAACGAGGAGTTTTAGGTGACTTTAATTGAACTTTATGTGGATTCTTAACCTTAAATACAGACCAATCAATTTCACTTTCTCGCAATTGAGATAGACCAATACGTGAAATATTTTTATCTCGATTTAAAAGAGCATTGCTTGCATTTTCACTCCATTTATCTGTTGAAGAAACAATTAATCCTTCTGAATAATAATTTTTACCAACTTCATTTAAGAAAGAATCAATATGACTTTTCTGAATCGTTGTATCTTTTGAATAGTACTTACACTGAACGGCAACTAACTCACCTGTATCACGTTTACGTGCAACTAAATCTACTCCTGTATCTTTCTTTGGAATACCATATTCTTTGGGAACATCATGAAGCATCCAGACTTTATCAAATAATTGAGTATACATAGGCTCGTGTTGTAAGTAAGCGGTAACTAAAAACTCAAATAATGTACCCCTATCACGTTGAGACATATTCTCAGTCTCTAAACTATGAATAATTTTATCGAACTTAGTACAGCTTAATTTATAATCTACTTGTTCTTCCATACTGTAAAAACCTCACTATCTTTTAACATTCAAAATTTATCGTATCTAAATTTTTATACAATCACTAATATATAATATCATAAGCAGTACTGTTTTTTCTAAAAAAGTAGAAAGGAATTAGGTAATATTAATTGACTAAGGATGATATTGTTAAGAAATAAGGGAAATCTATTAATTAAAGAAGGAATATATAGTTATATCGATATATTAAGAAGTAATAGTATAATAATTTATATATGACATTAATATATATTAAAAAGTATGACAGAGGTCCAGTAAAATATGAAATTTAACAGAAGAAAAATTGAATGAAAATTTATAAAATAGAAAATATAAATAGATATACTTTTATAGTTTAATACTAGATTATTTTTTGAGAAAAAATTATTATAAATTTTGCAACTATTCTAAATAAATATTTAGATTATAATTAAAAAGTTTGTTAACTGAACTGTATATAAAATTAATAAAAAAGTAGTGACTGTAAGAGTAAATTTATAATAAATATTTTAATTAAGGGTAAAGATATTATTCAGATAATAGACATATTATAAATGAAATAGAAGCGTATATAGACAATATCAAAAATATATTTAAACAAAATTAACTTTCAGTAATTGAACTTGATTCTACAATGGATGAACTAGGATGTGTATTTGGGAAAAGTATATAGATAAAATAGGTATATACAATAGATAAGTTTTACAAGTTTGTAAATAAGGATGATAGATATATAGACTTATTAAGATTAAAATTTTCAGTACTTTCAGTACTTAAAGAAAGTTTATATGATAATGGATAAGAAAAGAGCTGTATTTATAAATATACTATACAAACATTATTATTAGAGATTGTTACTGAATTAGAAGAAGTAGAAGTAGATGATATTGAAATAGATGAGGATTAATAAAAAATACAGGAATATTATCTGTATTACAGATTGGAGATAAATAGATACTCTTATTATTAAGTAAGGGTATCTATTTGAATATTTTCATTAAAATTAACAATAAAATAGGCATCTGCAAATCTATGCGAATATATTTTTATACCTCCAATTAGCTAGTTTTTTTAGATATATAATTAATTAGTTTTTTTCAAAATTAAATTATCCTTAAATCCACCACGCTTTAACTTCTTCTCATTCCTTCTACCTAAAACCTCATCCTCACTATAACCATACTTAGCCCCAATAGCAAAAAGCACTTCTAAACAATCAGCAATCTCATCAAGATTCTTATCCTCTAAAAGCTCCCCAACTTCCTCATTAAGCTTCTTATAAAGATACTCTAAAGCTACCTCATCACTAACAACCTCTATCTCACACTTATTCCCACTAGCCTCTATAATCTCAGGAATTCTATCCCTAACCAACTTATCATAAACCTTCATAAAAACACCTCCAAATAAAATTATTCAAAAATAATAGATGGTTTCCAAGTAACAAACAATTTACCTAAAGCTAAATTATATCTATCATTTAAATATGTACGCCTACTTTCTCGACTTTTACCAGTCTGATTAATAAGAGTCTCTTTAAGTGGATGATCACTACCTATAAAATACTCATTTCTATCATACAACTTCTTAAGATAAGGATCAAAATCAGCAAGCTTTGCAAACTTACCATTTTCCCCTCTATTACAACTCTTACAACTTAAAACAAGATTCCAAACCCCATTAATATTAATATCCTCATCAACACTTTGTTGAAGAGTATGAGGTATAAAATGATCAACATCACACAAATTATCATTATTAGGATCAACACTAATAGGAGCTCCACAATAAAAACATTTACCTCTTTGATAACCATTTAAAGCATCTCTACAAGAAGTTATATCAATCCTTTTACCAAGTCTATTATCAGTAATAAACAATGAATTATCAACATTATCAAAAGAAACATTTAAAAGAGCAGGATTAATATTTAAAGACCAAGCATTTTCAACCAAGTTCCATCTAGCTTCTGTTTCAATAAATAAATTATCAAGTGAACTAATTTCATTAATCTTATATAAATTATCAGTCAAAACAATTCCCTTAACCTTATCACGAGTGGTAACCTCATAAAACTTAGTATCTAATTCAGCTCCATTTACATTATGAAATCTATCAATAACATTTTGAAATGGATTACTAAGCGTTAACTTTACAAGATCATCAATATCACAATCATTTGAATTATACTTTTTAAAAGCATCAAAGTATTTACTAGAATTAGAAGTTATTTGCTTATTACCATTTAAAACATGTTCATTAGTATACTTTATAAATGGAATTGCCAAATCCTTTAAAGAAATAAAGTCAGTTCCATTTGAAGCAAGCTCTATTATTGATTTACCAAGAGCAAATTTATATGTAGCTGCGTTTTTGCCAAATAATACAATACCTCTAAAGTATGAATCTAGGGTAGGCTGATCTATTATAAATTGATCAACTATAACTTTACTCAAAACATCACCTCTTAACTAAAAGTTTAAAAATATAAAAAATGCTCACTAACATAGAGAGCACTTAAGTTAAATTTCAATATCTTTGTATAAATCTAAAATGCTAACTTTTAAAGCTTTTGAAAAATACATAAGCTCGTAATCATAAACTTCTCTATTGTGATTTTCAATTCTTGATAAAGAAGTACGATCTAAATCTAGTCCAAGTAAATTTAATTGAGCTATAAGTTGCTCCTGTGAAAGATTGTTATGTCTTCTAATATTTTTTAAGTTTGTTCCTATTAAATTTCTTTTTTTCATAAAAGCTAATCCTTTCACATTGATGTATGAGTGTATTCTAAAATATTTAGAAAGGTTATATTGTGAGGTAAACTCACAAAAGACTTATTTTTATAGATGATTGCCATATTATTGAAAAAATAGTCAACTATGGTATATTTGAATTGGAATATTTATTATATAGGTATGAAATTTAATTTTTGTACCTTACCTCGTGTTTCACGAGGTAGGGGTAGTAAAAGTTAGAAAGGATAATATTATGAGATATACAGAAGAAGAAAGAGAATCAATAAAAAAAAGAATTGTAGAATTACTAGAATCTAACCAGTGTATGAAGTTTGGAGAAATTTCTGAAATTTTAATAGAAGAAGGGCTAGCTTACACACCTCATGTTGTTGCACATACACTTCAAAATGGATGCAAGGAGCATGAAAAATTTAAAGGCGAAGAATTATTTGAAAATCCTTCTTGGGGAGTTTGGAAACTTTCAAATTCACAAAACTGTATTTTTTGTGATATAAAAGATTATATCTTAGAAAATGATTTAGCCTATGCTATATTTGACAAATTCCCAGTAAACAAAGGGCATATGTTATTTATCCCAAAACGTCATGTAAAAGACTTCTTTGACATAACAAAAGAAGAAAGAGAAGCTATATTTTCTCTTATAGATGAAGGAAAAAAACTACTAGATGAAAAATATTCACCAGACGGCTACAACGTAGGAGTAAACTGTGGACAAGTATCAGGACAAACTGTAATGCATGTTCATGTTCACCTAATACCAAGATACTTTGGAGATACAAATTGTCCCAAAGGTGGGGTAAGAGGAGTAATACCTGATAAAATGAAATATTAGAGAAAAACCCCTAAGTCTTTACGACCTAGGGGTTTTTAAAATTTAAATAATTCCTAATCTCTTTTTTATATTAGGTAAACACTGTAAAAATACATAGTAAAAATTCTCGCCTTCTTCTATATCAATATGATAACAGCTATCCAATAGAATTTGATTAATTTCCTCAATTTCTTTTTCATCTCTCACAAACTTTAAACGAAAAGCTAATGCCTTAGTAAGCTTATACCACTCTAAAATAAATTCTTTATTTTCATTATAGTTTTCAATTCCAACCCAATCGCTGACCTTAACATCTTTTAAATCCTCTTTAGGACAATTGCCTATTTGTAAAAAGTATTTAAAATCATTATCTTGATACACTCTTCCAAGAGGAAACATACGACAAATATTTGGTCTTTTAGAATGGATTATGCATCTACCTTTTTCATTTAAAAAGCTGCATCTATTATTATCTTGCATTTTTAAATATGGTAGTAAGATTTTATTATTTTGATGAAGTTCAATCTTATCTCCTAGTAAATCATTGAAAGTAACACCTAAACAATTTACTATTTCATAAACATCAAAAGGTGTAAGGACAACTAGATCTCCAACATCTAAACAACAGTCATTACATCCATTACAGCCACATGTGTCTGCTTTTACTACATCTTCAATATCATATAATTTTCCATCTGAAATTTTATCTAGTATGTTTGTAGATTTCATATATTTTAATCCTCATCTCCTATTCATATTTTATTAAAAATACTTAACACACCATATTATACTAAAAAATTCTTATAAATTAATATAGTTATTTTAGGGATGATAGGAAATAAAATAATAAAATTAAAAATCACTACTATCTTCAATTAACATAGCCAAAATTGATGTAAGAATATTTATCAAAGCAGTAGGTAATAGCCATGAATTATAAAATATCTTCGTCCTAGTATTACACATTAAAATATTATCTGTACAATCAGAAACAGGACAATTTAAACTATCTGTAAGTAAAACAATATCACAATCATTATTTCTAATATTTTCAGCAACACTTTTAATTGAAAAATAATAATTAGGGAAGCTTAAAAATATAGAAACATCATCTTTAGTGATTTGTTTCATTATATACTCAACTTCCTTCATATCTGATAAATCAACCAATACAACATTTAAATTTAAAACATCAAGCCTTACCTTAAGAAAAGAAGCTAGTGTCTTAGAAGCATCATGTGCAAATAAGTATATTATATGCTTTTTATATATAAGTTTGGCTATAGATAATATACCTTCCAAATCAACTGAGTTATAAAAGTTAATCATTTTATCTAATTCTTCGCTACAAATATTTTTTAGATAATCTATCTTAGAGTTATTATCTGTTATTTCAGATGGAACTGAATATGAAGAAACAGAGTGCTTATTAACTAGAATTTGATTATAATTTCTAAAAGCTTCTTTTAAATCAATAAAACTATCAATTCCTATTCTTTTACAAAACTTTAATATAGTAACTTCAGAACAACCTATTTTTTTACTCAAGGTAGCTAATGAAACATAACATATATCAGATGGCTTATCAATTAAATAGTCTGCCACATTTTTTTGTTTATTGGTTAAAGAACCATAATTACTTTTTATAATTTCTATAATATTCATTTTAAATGTATTAACTCCTAAATATTTGATATTGATTTTATTTTTTGAAAATTCAAAGTATTTACTTTAAAAACGATTTCATAGGTGCTATAATAAAGTAAATACTTTATAATTATACTTCTTAAAAAATAAAAATAAGTATAATTATTATAAGTTAACAGCCACAATAAGTAAAGGTTGTGACTTTAATAAAGTAGATAATAATAATTTTTAAGGGGAGATTGAGAATTATGAGAGAAAAACAGATACCGACTTTTGCTTATTCATTGTTTACGCTACTTAGCTTAGCTACATTTATGGTTTTGGGGGTTACAGTTTTAGGAGTTCATCTAAATGTTACGATGTTTTTAGCGTGGATACTTATAAATGTTTTTGCTCTAAAGTTAGGATATACATATCAAGAGCTAGAAACTAAAGCATTAGATACCGTAAGAAATAGCTTGCAAGCAGTAGTTATAATGTTAGCTGTTGGAGCATTAATAGGAGTTTGGATTGCATCGGGGACAGTTCCAACGATTATATATTATGGAATTAAAATAATAAATGCAAAGTACTTTCTAGTAACATCACTTCTTTTATGTGCTATAGTTTCTATGTTTACAGGTACTTCATGGGGGACTATGGGAACAGTTGGTGTTGCACTTCTTGGAGTTGGGACAGGGCTTGGAATACCAGCAGGAATGACAGCAGGTGCAATTATTAGTGGAGCTTGGTTTGGAGATAAACTTTCACCTCTTTCAGATACAACTAACTTTGCAGCTGGAGTAATGAATGTTAATGTATTAACACATGTAAAGCATATGCTTTATACAACAGTACCAGCACTTATAGTATCTACTATAATTTTTCTTTTCTTAGGGTTTAAGGTATCTGGAACAGCAGATTTTACTTTAATAGAACAAATCTCTCTAGGTTTAGCAGATAACTTTAAATTAGGTTTTGTAACACTTTTACCAATGGTTATAGTTATTATAATGTTATTAAAAAAGAAATCTCCAGCACAATCAATTTTAGCTGGTGTTATATTAGGAATATTAGTAGCAATATTTTATCAAGGCTTTGAACATACCTTAGTTTTTGATAGTTTTTATAAAGGATTTGAAAAAGAATTTAAATTAGAATTTTTATCAACACTTTTAAATCGTGGTGGTATGAATAGTATGAACAGTACAGTTCAAGCTGTTATATTTACAACTGGTATAGGTGGAATGATAAAAGAGATAGGAATAATAAATGTACTTGTTTCAAAGTTTGCACAAAAGATTAAATCAACTGCTGGGTTAGTTGCAAGTGCTATGGGAATAAGTTATTTATCTATAGGGCTTACTGGTTCACATTGTTTTTCAGCTATAATGGTTCAATCTACTATGCTAGATTTATTTAAGTTAAAAGGTCTTAAACCAGAAAATGTTTCTAGAATATGTGAAGACTGTGGGACTATTGGAGTAACAATTATTCCTTGGGGAGTTACAGCAGTTTTTATAATGAGTACTCTTAATATTTCTTTTGCAGAGTATGCACCTTACGCATTTTTATGTTACTTATGTCCAATATTTTCACTACTTTGTGGAATTACAGGAATAGGTATGGCAAGATACACTGAAGAGGAAAAAGAAGAGTTAGAATTATGTAATCAGGTATAAAATTCGACTTGCTTTAGTTTAGAAGTTGGAATTTTTTAGTATATAAAAAGGAGAGGTATTATGGAAGTTTTAGTAAATACATATCGTGGGGATTTAGTTGATCTTGTTACAATAGGTTCTATTGCTGTTGTAGATTCAAAGGGGAATTTAATTTATTCAGTGGGAGATCCATATGAAATAGCATATGCACGTTCATCTGCTAAATTAATGCAGGCAGTAGTTCCAGTTTTATATGGGGCAGTAGATGAGTATAAAATAAATGATAAAGAAATAGCTCAAATTTGTGCATCCCACTCAGGGGAGAAAATTCATGTTGATACAGTTAGAGATATTTTAAATAAAATAGATTTAAATGAAGATTATCTACAATGTGGAGAGCATTATCCTTTTAAAGAAGATGTAGCAAATCTTATGAAGGAAAAAGGGGAAGAGCCACTAGCTGTTCATAATAATTGTAGTGGAAAGCATGCAGGAATGTTAGCAACAGTAAAGTATCTTAATGAAGATTTAGATACATATTACAAAGCTAATCATCCACATCAAAGAAGAATTATAGACATGATAGGAAAGCTTTGTGATTATAATCCAGATGATATAGGGATAGGTCTTGATGGATGTGGTGTTCCTGTTCATGCCCTACCTTTAAATAAGTTTGCCTATGGAATGGCACGTATGGTTGAGCCTTCTAGTCTTGATGAAAAGTATAGAGAACCAGTAACTAGGGTTGTTAATGCTGTTATGAATAATCCAGTATATGCTTCAGGTTCAGATAGAATAGATTTTAAAGTAATGGAAAAATATCCAAATAAGGTGGTTGTAAAATCAGGAGCAAATGGATATTTTGGGGGAGCAATACCTGATAAAGAAATAGGATTTGCTATTAAAACTCATGATGGATTATCACCTATGAGAAATGTTGTACTTATTGAACTACTACATCAGTTAGGGGTTATACCTAGTGAAGATTTAGCTTATTTTGATGATGAGCATAATTTAAGAGTTTATAATCATAAAAAGGAATTAGTTGGTGAAAGTAAAGCTATTTTTAAGTTGAAAAAACATTACTCAAAAAGTAGTTCTTTTATTTAAAAAGCCATTATAATATTAAAATAGAAAATAGATAAAATTATATAATTAATATATTATTTATAGATTTAAATATATAACAAAGGTAAGAATACATAGAATAAAATATATGCGTATTCTTACCTTTATTTTTTATTAAATACCGTACCTCGTATTTCACGAGGGAGGGGGGATAGCTTGGAAGAATTAATGAGATTAATAAGTAGAAAATTTCTAAAAGACACAGAACTATTACAATTAGAAGACAACGAAAATGTATTAGAATGTAAATACACAAAACCACACAACGCACACTACAACGAATACGAAGTAACAATAAATAACAATGGCAATATAGAAAAACATCTAGTTTATCTAAAGCACAGATAAAGAGTAGCAATAGCTACTCTTTTTTATTAAAAACTTAAATATACAAATAAAAATAGTTAGATTTAAAATTAATTGGTAGAATATTACAACCTCCAACAAATTTCGACAAGAATATATTGTATAATTTCATAGAAGTGACACTTAAGGAGGACATAAATGATAGAAAAATTCAACTCAATGAGTAAAGGTAAAAAAATAATAGTAGGAATAATAGGGATTATGTTTTTTCCAATACTATTAACACTAATAGGAATAGACATATTAATTGATGGAATTAAGAATAAAGACAAAGGAAGAATTACCGGAGGATCATTTATAATTATAGCTTTGATAATTGTGATGATAAATATAAGTAACGATCAATCAAATTCAAATCAAGAAGTAGAACAAGTAAGTGAAGAAACTAAAAATACATTTGAACTTAGTGATGGAATGTACAAAGTAGGAGAAGATATAGATGCAGGAGAATATCTATTAGTAGGGGATGGACCTTACGCTTATTATCAAGTATCAAATGACAGTACAGGAGACGCTGAAAGTATAATATCAAATGATAACTTTAGTACAAATAGATATCTAACAGTAAGTGATGGACAATACTTACAAACAAAAGGTTGTAAAATAGTAAAACCAAGTGAAATAGTATTAAATATGGATGAGGCAAATACTTTAAAAGATGGAATGTATAAGGTAGGTGTTGATATACCCGCTGGAGAATATAAAGTAACGTCAAATGAAGCTACAGGATATGTGGAAGTTACTAATAGTAGTAATGGAAATATAAATGAAATCGTATCAAATGATAACTTTGAGGGAGAAAAATATGTAACAGTATCTGAAGGACAATATTTAAAATTAGCTAATAATACTGAATTAATAAAATAAAAGGGTGTAGACAATTAAGTCTACACTTTTTTATTAAGCAAAATTGAAAGAAATCTAACTAAATGATATATTTATAATATAAAATTAAACTCAACAAAATCAAGGCGGGGATGAAATTGATAAAAACAGTACTAGAAAAACTTTTCTACAAAGAAAAACCACAACCAATACCTCAAGAAATAAAAAATAGTATAAAAGGAACTTTTGGAGAAGTAAGACAAGAATTTAAATTAGAATATTTACCAAGAGAAAACTACAAGGTAATAAACAACATAATAATACCAAATAGACAAGCCACTTCCCAAATAGACCACCTAGTAATATCTAACTATGGAATATTCGTAATAGAAAACAAAAACTACAGTGGAAACATCTATGGAAGCGAATATGACAAAACCTGGACACAAGTAATGGGAAAGTATAGAAACAAATTTTATAACCCACTACTTCAAAATTATGGACACATAAAAGCCATAGAAGAAATAATAGGTATAAACAAACACATATATTCAGTAGTAGTATTTAGCGATAGAGCAATACTAAGAAAAGTAGAAATAACAAATCAAAGGAACATAAAGGTTATAAATGAAATAGACCTTTTAAACCTTATAAAAGAATATAAAGAAATAGTACTAACAAACTCGCAAGTAAATGAAATAAGAGATAAAATATTTGAGAGCATGGCTACAGTAAGCCAAAGTAACATAAGCCATGTGAAAAATATAACTACACAACTAGATTCAGATTCCTGTCCAAGATGTGGAGGAAAGCTAGTAAATAGAAAAGGACAATATGGAGATTTTCTAGGATGTAGCAACTTTCCAAAATGTAAATATACAAAAAAATTATAGATAAATAAAAAAGGGCTATATTTAAAAGTATCAAATCACTTTTAAATATAGCTCTTTTTATATATGATTTAGCTTAACATTAGGGTTATATACTCTTTAAGTAGAGTATATTTATAAACAGTTTATTTTATAGATATATATATTATTTTTGATATTTTTCTATTTCCTTAACTATTTGAGACTTAGGAAACTTAAACCTTTTTAAATTAGCAAAGAAATGTAATGGATTTTTATATGATAATCTTATAAAAAAATAATTAATATATTCAAGTATAGAGAAGATATAAATAAATATTCCAATCATAATATTATTTGTGGATGCGTTAAATTTAAAAAATATTGGTATATATAGTAAAATTAAAAACAAATTAACTACTTTCAATTTAGAATATATAAGAGCATTTTTTTAGGTACATTTTTTCCATCTATTCTTCTTAGACAAATATACCAATATATTGAACCTTGTACTAAAATAAAACTTAAAAGACTTAATGGATAAATAACAATGGGCGTATTAACAAAGCTTATTCCTACTTTTACACATAAAATCCATAAAAGTATATACACAAACCAAAAATTAGGTATTGCCATAAATTCACAAATGGCAAGCCTTTGTAATTCTTTTCGTAACAGTTGTTTAGAATCTTTCTTTTTCCTTTTTTTAATTATAGATATCAAAATTAGCCCCCTTTTTATGTAGTTACAATAGTAAACTTTGATTACATTACATAATATTCAAAGTTCTTATCCATCTCTTAAATGTATTATGAGATGAATTTGCATATTGTAAATATATACACTATCTATCATTGATTTTCCTCTAATAATTAAAAAATATCATAAATTATACCTAATATTAGATTAGGATATTTATATTTTTACAATTCAAATGTCGAAAAATGTAAAATAAAAAAACTTAAATAATTATCCAAAAAATGGTAAAATAGTTGAGGCAAAAAACTAGAAAGGATTTATCAAAATATGAAAAAAAGATTTATAATATTTGCATCAGCACTTATGATATGCTCTCAAGCTTTAATAGTAGATGCACATCCAGGAAGAACGGACGCATCAGGAGGTCACAGAGACAACAAAAACAGATCAGGATTAGGTCCATATCATTATCACTGTGGAGGACACCCAGCACACTTACATACAAACGGATGTCCATATCAAGGTGGAGGTTCAAGCTCATCGGATGAGAGTTCATCAACTTCTCAAGGCTCAGGTAGTTCTAATACTCAAACACAACCAACTGGTCCATCAAAAGAAAGTATAGAAGAAAAAGGAACAAACAATGGATATAATGATGGTTATCAATTAAATACAAAAAACGAATATGGTTATACAGGAAGTTACGAATCAGAATATAGACAAGCTTATAACGAAGCTTATCAAAAGGGAAAATTAAAAATTGAAAAAGAAAAGTCAGAAGCAGCGCAAAAAGGATATAAAGACGGAAAAGAAAATAACCACGATAATACATATACACAAGAAACAGTTGTAAAAGCTTACGAGGAAAGTTATTCTAGAGGGAATGAAGAATATAAAGAAAACAAGAAAAAAGAATATGAATCCCTTGGAATAAAAGATTGTGAAGAAAATAAAAAAATGAGAACATTTGAAGATAATGTAGACTCTTTATATATAGATGCTTACAAAAAAGCTTATGAAGATAGACATATAGAACTTAAAAATGAAGAATTCAAAGCTAAAGGCTACACAGATGGGATTATAAATAAACCTAACAAAAATATAGATGAAAAATTTAAAAATAGCTATGAAGAAGGCTACAAAAAAGGTAATGAAGATAGAGAAAAAATGCTAGAGTCTGCTTATAACCAAGGCTATGAAGGTGAAACTTTAAAAATTGATAAAAAGTTTGAACCAATAAAATCAGAAATAGAATCAAAGTACAATGAAGGTAAAAAAACAAGTAAAAATGATAAAGTAGCAGTAGCTGGAATAATAGTAGTTGGAGGAGCAGCTGGTTTTACAATTTATAAAAAGAAAAAATCTAAAAGAAACTCTTAATAGATTAAATAGAAATCATTAAAGTACAATTAACATATTCAATATAAAAAAATTAAAAAGAATAAAATATTATTACCTTGGTAATTATTAAAAGTGTTTGAAAAATTATTTTCAAACACTTTTTATTTTACTCAAATAGGATTTTAGATATTAAAATGAAGTGTCAAAAAAGAGACAATAGTCTGAAAATTGACAGAGATTAAAAATACTTTGAAAATCAAGCTATAACAACTATACAAAAATAATTTTATATAAAATTTTAACAAAATGTCAGTATATAGACATTAATGTATAAAAATTAAAAAATAATCTACAAAATGTATTATCAAATGCAAATGTAAAATGTTGAAAAATGACTACTCTTAGATAAAATATAAACAAGTTTAAAATGCAAAAAAATGGCATAAAACTTGCTTTTTAACAATATATAAGGAGTAATTAAAGAAAAATATATTTAAAAGGGGAGGAATTATATATGATTAATGTAATAAGAATTTTGCTAGGTGCATTTACTGCCTTCTTTACTTTCAATTATGTAAAAGATGTATCAAAAGCAAAGGCAAAAAATGAGTTTGAAGACATACCTGCAATAAAGTCAGCAGCAACAGGATTTGTAACAGATTTTTTTGATACCTTGGGAATAGGTTCTTTTGCACCTACAGTTGCTATGTTTAACGCTTTAAAAATGAATATTTCAGATAGATTGATACCTGGAACGTTAAATGTATGTCATACAATACCAGTTGTACTAGAAGCATTTATATTTACAACAGTTATAGAAGTTGACCCACTAACATTAATAAGTTTAATTGCAGCAGCAGTAGTAGGTTCATATCTTGGAGCTGGAATAATATCTAAAATGGATGAGAGAAAAATCCAAATAATAATGGGTCTTGCACTTGCAGTAACTGCAATACTTATGCTATTAGCACAACTTGGATTAATGCCAGGAGGAGGAGTAGCTACAGGATTAACAGGAGCAAAACTTGTAATAGGTATAATAGGTAACTTTATATTAGGAGCATTAATGACAGCAGGGGTTGGATTATATTCTCCATGTATGGCTATGGTATATTTCTTAGGAATGTCACCAGATGTAGCTTTCCCTATAATGATGGGATCTTGTGCAATGCTTATGCCAATAGCAAGTACTAAGTTTATAAAAGAGAATGCTTATGCAAAGAAAACTTCTTTATTTATAACTATAGGTGGAGTAGTAGGTGTTTTAATAGCTGCATTTATAGTTAAATCAATGCCTATGAATATATTAAAATGGGTTGTTATATTTGTAATATCTTATACTTCATACACTATGTTAAGAAAGGCATTTTCTTCAAAAACAAAGTAAATTATGTTAAAATATGGGTATAGGGAGATGAATTATATGGACTATGACAACTTTTATATCCAAAATGTAGGTTTAATATGGGAAATCATAAAGTTATATGAAGGGGAAGTATTTAAAACCAAGATAGGTGTCCCATTTACTTACAAGGCATATACCGATTATATAATAATAAATGAAACCAATCAGACTATAAAAAAAGAATACTTTAAATTAGCTTGTAGGTTTATGCCAGATTTAGAGCTTAAAAATATTCAAAAGATAACAAGAGGGCCACAATACATCTATGCAATACTAACTAGTAATAAAATAAAGTCAAATATAGAAAGTTTAGAAGGAAGCAACTAAGTTGCTTCTTTTTTTATATTTTAGTTTCAAAAATAAAAATAAATCAATAATATAACTTGTGTGCTTTTTAAAAATATTAAGAAAAAAACAATATTTTTAAAACGGTTTAATCTAGTGTATAGTGGATAAATATATAGTTGTAGTAAAAAATTATGTCTAAAATATTTTAGAAACAAATTATTTTAATATAAAACAAAAACTGTTATAATTTAATATATTAATAAATTAAGATATATTAAAATAAGAAGGAGAGTTTTAAAATGAAAATTGACAAAAAGCAGATTATATCTACTACTATAATGTTTATAGTTATAGTTTTAGCTATAGTTGGTTTTAAATCTGTATTTGGAGATGTAAATACTTTAGTTGGTGTAGCTGGGATTACAGCTGCTTTATCACTTTTAGGAACGGACTATACCATAAATCCTATAAGAAATACTATAGGATTTATAGGACTTGAAGTACTACTTGGAGTTGGTGCTTATTTATCTTCAACTAATGCAGTATTAGGATTAATAATTACATTTATAGTAATATTTTTTATACTATATTCATTTACCTATAATACTAAAAAGCCTACATATGTAGCTTTTACATTAGGTTATTTATTTATGCTATATACACCAGTAAGTTTAGAACAATTACCTCTTAGATTAGAGGGACTTGCATTTTGTGGTTTAGCTATAATGATACTACAGTTTATAGCTAATAAAAATAAACTTAAAAAAGGTTCAAAAGTTATTATAAAAGACTCTATAAATATAATAGATAAAGAAATATCACTTATGATTAAAAATGAAGATTTAGATTCATTAAAGAATTTAAATGATAAAGTATACTCAAATGTAAGAAGTCTATCATCAGATATATACAGAAGAATAGATAAAGATGTAGATTTGCCAATGAATCTTATGCAAGCTTTATTTGTAAGTAATTTTTTAGAAAGCATAAATTTAACTTTAGATAAAATAAGAAAAGATAAAGATTTTGATAAGGGTTATGAAGAATCCCTAAAAAATATTAAAAAATTATTATCAAATGTCAGTGATTTTGTAGATAATAGCATAACTGTAGATACAATGACAGATAAAATAAAAGAATATCTAAATGAAAATAAAGATATTAACTCAAAATATTATTTAACTTATGAACTTTACGATGCTACAAGCATTTTAAAACACGATTTAAATAATACAAAGGATGGGGACGTTTCAAAAGTTAGTAAAAAATACTTTTTAACTAATTTTTTAGGTAAATTAAATGAACTTAAAAATAATATGCACAAAGATTCACTTAAATTTACTTTTGCACTAAGAGGTGCCCTATTAACTAGTATAGGTGTATTTATAGTAAGTGCCTTTGATATTGAATATGGAAAATGGCTAGTATTTAGTTTATCTTCAGTAGTTCAACCATATCTTGAATCAGGTAAATTAAAAGGTAAAGATAGACTTATAGGTACTATAATAGGCTTATTAATATTTGAAATATTATTTTTTATAGTAAAAGATCCATCAGGAAGAACTCTTATTATACTTGTTGTTGGATATTTAAGTAACTATCAAACAAGATACAAATATCAAATGATATGCACTACTATATCAGCACTTGGTTCAGCAGCACTATCAACTGGAAACATAGAAACTTTATCAATAGATAGGATTATCTTTGTAATTACAGGTACTGTAATAGCTTTATATGCAAATAAATTTATACTTCCATATAAAATGACTGATGTTACTAAAAATGAAGTTGACAAATCTATAAAGTTGAATGAAAATATAGTTAAGAAATTGTATGAATTAGGTAAAACTAAATCAAATACAGATAAAGAATTAAAAGAACTTTTAGTAGTAAATGAGCTAATTAATAAAAAAATTGGAGCTAATAATGCAACCTTATTATCAGATAAAATTAATGACTTTTTATACAATCAACGCATATTTATGAATGAGGTTAGATTTTTAGTAAACAATTTTAGAAAGTTTAATAAAAGAGATGGAAACCATTTAAAATTATTTGAAGAAATAGATTCATTAAATAAAAAAGATAATATTACAAAAGAAGATGCTATGAACTATTTTGACCATATAAAAGATAATTTTAGCAAACTTATTTTAGTAGATGTTATAGAAATAAAAGAGAATATACAAAACTCAAGAGATCTATTTGTAGAAATAGAAAAAGAGATATAAAAATAATAAAACCAACCTAAGAAAAGGAGTGATTTTTAAAATTACTCCTTTTTACTTATTTTAAGGAGATTTATATTATTTTAACAAAGTATAGTCAGTATAAAAATGAAAGGGAGAATAGCGATGAAATACTATATGAAATCTAAAATTTTTAAATTAAAAGAAGATTTTTGGATTACAAATGAGTATAAAGAAAAAGTATTTTTTGTAGATACTAAGCTTTTAACACTAGGTCTACGTTTTGATTTAATAAAAGATGATAATATTATATATTCAGTTAAGGAAAACTTACTGGCTTTTTTGGGAAAATACGAAATAATAGAATCTGGAAAAGTTATTGGACATGTAAGTCGTAAATTAACCTTTGTAAAAGATAAATTAAAAGTAGATAGTAAATACGGAGAGCTTTTGATAAAAGGAGATATACTTGATTATAATTATAAAATTTATAAAGACGGTAAAGAAATAGCCACTATAATCAAAGAATTTTTCTCTATAACAGATAACTATTATATAGATATAGATTTTGAAGATGAAGCTTTTATATTAGCTTTAGTTGTAATTGTTGATGATGTTATTGATAAACAAAGAAATCGTAATTAATATTTAGATTAACCTCTTAAATTTGATTTGGGAGGTTTTTTATTTATATATTATTTAATAAATAATGTATAAAATATAAAAAATGACAAAATATGACAAAACTTTCAGGTATAATAAAAAATGACTGAAATAAATTTTATCAAGAATTAAGAATGGAGAGAGTATTTATGAAAAACAAAATTAAATTAATGCTAATGATAGTTTTATCAATGACTATATTAACAGCTTGTGGAGGGGATAGTCCTACAAAGGTTGTAGACTCTTATTTTAAAGAATTAAAATCTGGAAAAAATACACAAGCAGCTAACCACTTATTTGCTAATGTTGAAAATAAAGAAGATAAAGGTGATAAAAAAGATTCAAAGATGGATAAAAACACAGAAGAGGCTGTTAAACTATATTTATCAAAGCTAGATGTAAAAGTATTATCTGAAAAAATTGATGGAGATAAGGCTACAGTAGAAGTTGAAGTAAAAGGATTAAATTTTGCTCAACTTATGGTAGAAGTTATACAAGATAACTTAGCTAATGTATTTGGAGGAGAACAACCTACTGATGATCAGTTAAATGCTCAATTATTAGAAAAAGTTAAAAATGGAAAACCTCAAACTAGAAAAGGAAAAATTAATTTAACTAAGTCTGATAAAGGTTGGCAAATAAATCAAGATGAAAATTTAACAAGTTTAGTACTTGGTGGAATGGAATAAAAAAAGAAGTGGCTTAATAAGCCACTTCTTTTTTTATATGTTTAGATGCTAAAAATGCTTTCCAAGACTCTTCACTTTCTACTATGGTAGACAAATCCTTAGTGTGGGATTTTTCAAGGTCTTCTCTTTTGTGAGAATAGCTATCGGTACTTACATTAAAAATTATTTCATCTGCATTAGGTATGAGAGAAAACATGACTAAGGCATTTTTTTCACAAATATATTTAAAATCCATTGGGTGATATTTACTATAATTATAATTAACTGTTATTGAATAAGGTTTTTTATCGGTTTTTAATTTAAACCCTACATGATAGTTATTTCCTGGTAAATTATAAAGAATATTACCAACTGCATTATTATCTCCAACGTAAGAGTTCTTATATTTTGCGATTTTCTCATATTTAACTTCAGACATATTCGTAATATTATTGAAAATACTAAGTTTACTCACGCCTTTACATCCAACTAATAATAAAAAAGTAATTACAAAAGGTAAAAACCACTTTTTCAAATAATTACCCCCTTTTAATATGATTATATTACAAATTTATACAATAATAAATAACAATATAGTAAATTTTCCAACAACTAAATATTAATTTATTAGATTTTTACTTATTGAAATTATTAAAAATCTTTAACAGAAAATCTCTTGATAGAAATTTTAATAGTCTTATATAAAAATATTCCAACGAATAAATTTAAAAAACAAGTAGGTAAAACTACTGTAATAAATAAAGTTAAAAAAGATGCTGGAAGACCAACTATAAAACTTGCAAGGTATAAAAATGTAGTTCCACTTATTAAAGTACCAATAGGAAATATTAAAGTACTTAGTAAAGCTTCTTTTTTACCTGCTAAAAGTTTATCAAAAGCTTTTACTTTATAAAATAAATTAATAATTAGATAAATTAAATTAGCAGTAACCAATTTATCTAAGAAATTTGGAACTTGACCCCCTGGAAATTTTGTTGTTAAAGCTGTAAAAATACCAGTTACAATACAAGAAATAATACAAGTTTTATAATCCTTTTTATTTAAAAGTATTATAACTATTAACATAGCTACCGAAAAATCTGGTTGCATAGGTATCAAAAGCGTAGGAGTTATTTGATGAAGGATTAAACCTATAGCTAAAAGTATTGAATTTATTGTTAATTTTCTTGTTTTCATAAACGAAAAACCTCCTTAAAATATTTAAAAAATTAATAAACCAATGACAATTATCGTCTTTATTAGAATCTAGAGTTCACATCATCAAAATCACCTCCTTTAATAAATTTATTTAAAAAATAAAAAAACTTCGGCCTAAAAAATAGGACGAAGTTATATCCGCGATACCACCTAAATTGCATAAAAATTTATGCCACCTTACTAAAGTACAATCATACTTTGCCTTCTATAACGTGAAGGACACGGTAAATAGTACTCTCTTAAATAGATTTCCCTTTACTCCTCAAAGGCCCATTCATTAAGTTTTTTCATGCTAGAATCTCACCATAACCAGCTCTCTGTAATGAACCTAAACTTAATTACTACCCCTTATCAATGGATTAATATTTTATTTATAATATACTATTATGAAATTTAAAAAATGTCAATGAAATTTTAAAATTTTCTGAAATAAAAGATAATATTGTTTCTTACTATTTTATAGTAAAATATAAATATCAAAAAACATGATGAGGTTGATAGATATGAAAGAAATAAAAGCTATAATTGTTGAATCGGATTTAACTCAGAGGCAAGAACTTAAAAGGATTATAAAAAAACATAGTAACATTGAAATAGCAAAAGAGTGTATTGATGGAATAGAAGTTTTAGAGTTTTTACAAAATAATAATGTAGATTTAATTTTTTTAAATATAAACACTGAAAAATTAGATGGAATATTACTTGCAAATATTATAAATAAATTTGAAAACAAACCTAAAATTGTATTTACAACAAAATATAAAGAATATGCGGCTAAGGCCTATTCCTTAGATATCTATGATTATATATTAAAACCTTACTCAGAAGAAAGATTAATACAATTATTTAAAAAACTAGACAATGATTGTTCAAACAAACAATATATAAAGTCTAATTTTATAGATAGTATTTCAAATAAATTAAGCTTATGGAAAAATGAAAAAATAGTAGTAATAGATATTTGTGATGTCTATTGTTGTGAAGCACATAAGAAAACTACCTATATACATACCAAAGATGAAATATTTGAAATTAAAGAAGGTATCTCACATGTCGAACATATAATAAGTAATAATAATTTTTATAGATGCCATAGATCCTATTTAGTAAATATAACTAAAATAGAAGAGATAATACCTTGGATTAATAATACTTATATTATAAGGCTAAAAAATAAACAAGAACTAGAAGTAAGTAGAAGTAAAGTGAAAGGATTTAGAAGAATTATGCATTTATAAAAGCATTTAGTTCCTAAAAAAAGACACTTAGTTCCCTAAAAAAGACATTTAGTTCCTAAATCGACAAATAATTACAAAATGAATGTATCATTATAAGTAAGAAATACATATTTCTTAAAAACTTGCAATTATCTAAAATCACTTAAAAAGGGGTGTGGTGAAAGATGTTAAGTTTTTTAGGGTCAATAGTATTACTTCTAGTAGGATATGCTTTTTATGGTAAGTATGTCGAAAAAGTTTTTGGAATAAATGACAACGAACCAACACCAGCAAATACACTTACAGATGGTGTAGACTATATTCCTATGAAGTGGAACAAAATATTCCTTATACAATTTCTAAATATAGCAGGGCTTGGACCAATATTCGGGGCAATACAGGGGGCTTTATTTGGACCAGCAGCATTTTTATGGATAGTATTTGGATGTATATTTGCAGGAGGAGTTCATGATTTTCTATCAGGTTATCTATCAATGAAAAACAAAGGTGCATCAGCATCTGAATTGGTAGGTCTATATCTCGGGGATAAAGTAAGAGCGGTAATGAGAGTTTTTACAGTAGTGCTTTTAATACTAGTTGGGGCTGTGTTTATGACAGGACCAGCAGCACTTTTAACAACACTAACATCATTAGATGCTAGTATATGGGTAGTAATAATAGTATTATACTACATCGCAGCAACAGTTTTACCAGTTGATAAAGTAATAGGTAAGATATATCCATTATTTGGAGCAGCACTTTTAATAATGGCAGTAGGAGTTGCAGGAGGATTAATATTTAAAGGATATCAAATCCCAGAAATAAGACTTCAAAATCTACATCCAGAAGGTCAACATCTATTCCCATTCTTATTTATAACAATAGCATGCGGGGCAATATCAGGGTTTCATGCAACACAATCACCTATGATGGCAAGATGTGTACAAAAAGAAAGTGAAACAAGAAGAGTCTTTTATGGAGCAATGGTAGCAGAAGGAATTATAGCATTAATATGGGCAGCAGCAGCTATGACATTCTTTGGAGGAGTTCCACAACTTGATACTATACTTGCAGCTGGTGGACCAGCAGCAGTTGTAAATACTATATCTACTTCATTAATGGGGAAAGTAGGTGGAATCCTTGCAGTACTAGGAGTCGTAGTTTGTCCAATAACAAGTGGGGATACAGCATTTAGAAGTGCAAGACTTACAATAGCAGACGCTATGAAAATAGACCAAACTAGTATAAAAAGTAGATTTATGATATCTATACCATTATTTGTAATAGGTATAGCATTAACATTTATAGACTTTAATATAGTTTGGAGATATTTCTCTTGGGCAAACCAAACATTAGCAATGATAATGTTATGGACAGGGTCTGTATATCTTGCAAAAGAAAATAAAAATCATTATATAAGTACAATACCAGCAATATTTATGACTGTTGTAACATTTTCATATATAATGCAAGCACCAGAAGGATTTAGATTACATGCTGGAATATCTAATATAATAGGTATACTTGCAGCAATATTATTTACCGTATTATTCTCAATAAAAGTTAAAAAATTAAGTAACTCAAAACTAGAAGCATAAGCTATATAACTAAAAAGAATAATTAAACTAGATGAGCGCTTCGGATAAATATATAAATTACATTCATATCGCGTCGATGTAGATTATATATTTACCCTCCGTTCACCTAGTTTAATTATTCTTTTTCTTTTTACCCTTAAATATAAAATTAGTTAAAGTTCCAAATATCAAAGATGGAACAATACAAATTACTAAAATCTTAATTATAGTAAAAAAAGATACCTCCATTAATTGAACTATAAACAGTCCTGAAAAAAGCAAATAACATATTATATAATCTAACTTTCTAAATTTTAATAATCTCATAAAATCTCCCTTTTTATAAAAAATAATATCCTTAAATTTATAATAGCAAATTAGTTTTAGTTAAAGTGCATTTTATGCAAAAGATAATTAACAATTGCATTTAATGTATGAAAAAATGCATTTCATTCACAAATATTTACATTTAACTACATAAAAAATAAAAACTTAACATAAGGGTGTATTATAAAGGTAGAAAAAATGCAATTATTTATTTTACTAAAAGGAGAGGGTGAGCCTATGTTAAGTTTTTTAGGGTCAATAGTATTACTTATTTTAGGGTATTTTACTTATGGTAAATTTGTAGAAAAAACTTTCGGTATTGATGATAGTATACCAACACCAGCAACAGCACTTGAAGATGGTGTAGACTATGTACCGATGAAGTGGAGAAAAATATTCCTTATACAATTTTTAAACATAGCAGGTCTTGGACCAATATTTGGAGCAATACAAGGTGCTTTATTTGGACCAGCAGCATTTTTATGGATAGTATTTGGATGTATATTAGCAGGAGGAGTACACGACTTCTTATCAGGCTATTTATCAATGAGAAATGAAGGGGCATCAGCATCAGAACTAGTTGGAAAATATTTAGGAAATTCAACTAAAGTATTAATGAGAATATTCACAGTTGTACTTTTAATATTAGTTGGTACAGTTTTTATGACAGGACCAGCAGCACTACTTACAACATTAACATCAATAGATGCAAAAATATGGGTAGTAATAATAGTTTTATACTACATTGCAGCAACAGTTTTACCAGTTGACACTGTAATAGGTAAGATATACCCATTATTTGGAGCAGCACTTTTAATAATGGCAGTAGGAGTTGCAGGAGGATTAATATTTAAAGGATATGATATACCAAATGTAACACTTCAAAACTTAAATCCAAATGGACAACCATTATTCCCATACTTATTTATAACAATAGCATGTGGAGCAATATCAGGATTCCATGCAACACAATCACCTATGATGGCAAGATGTGTTGAAAAAGAAAGTGAAACAAGAAGAGTATTTTACGGTTCAATGATAGCTGAAGGAATTATAGCTTTAATATGGGCAGCAGCAGCTATGACATTCTTTGGAGGAGTTCCTCAACTAGATGTAATATTATCAGCAGGAGGACCATCAACAGTAGTAAATACAATAGCTAATACTTTAATGGGACCAATAGGTGGATTACTTGCAGTACTAGGAGTTGTAGTTTGTCCAATAACAAGTGGAGATACAGCATTTAGAAGTGCAAGACTTACAATAGCAGATGCTATGAAGATAGACCAAAGTAGTATAAAAAATAGATTTATGATATCTATACCACTATTTATAATAGGTGTAGCATTAACATTTATCGATTTTAACATAATATGGAGATACTTCTCTTGGGCAAACCAAACATTAGCAATGATAATGTTATGGACAGGTTCAGCGTACTTAGTAAAACACAATAAAAATCATTTTATAAGTACAATACCAGCAATATTTATGACAGCAGTTACATTTTCATATATAATGCAAGCCCCAGAAGGATTTAGATTACATGCAGGAGTATCAAATGCAATAGGAGTATTTATAGCAATAGTATTTACAGTATTATTTGCAATAAAATCTAAAAAATTAAGAGAAGAAAACAAACAACTAAGCTAGCATTATTAATATTTATATATATTAAAGCAAGACATTTTTCACACACCTACTTGAAATGTCTTGCTTTAATTTTTTTATTCATTTAACCTATATAATTTCTAATCTTTTAAAATCTCAAACTACCAATATAATTAAATTAATCAATTTTACAATATAATTTGAAACTGTAATATGATTTATTTCATATGTCTAGAAAATACAGATTAAGCAAAAAATTTTAAATGTTTTTAATGTATTTTAATAAAAATATACCAAATTAAAGAAATGAGTTAATTTTCATACATGAATTTTAAATTTGAACATAAAAAATAAATTGAAAATTTAAACTTAATTTAAAAAACTAAAGTAAGTACAATTTATATCCGAATAAATAAATGAGATAAATTTTAACGAATGATAAAAAAATAACATGAGTTAAAGTTTGTAAAAGATTAAAATTTATATTACAGCGAGGTAGTCAAATGAAAAATCTAAAGATGGTAAGCAAATTAGGTTTAAGTTTTATTGTTTTAATAGTTATCATGACGCTTGCAAACGTTAATACCCTACATGACTTAAAACAAGCAGGCACATTAAGTCATGAATTGTTTAAAGGACCTTATGAGTTAACGGATGAAGCTATGGGAATTTGTAAAGACTTAGTTGGAATATCAAGAAGAATTAATGGTGGATTTGCAGATAATGAACATGTACAAACTAGACAATTAGTATTAGAAGAATTTGATAGTCTTAACAAAAGAATTGAAAAATTAAATGATAATACTATGAACTCTGAAGAAAATAAGCAAATTACTGAAAATATTAACAACCTTGAAAAATATGTAGTTGATTTACAACAAGAATATGACAAAATTTACAATGCTACACAACAACCAGGTTTTAAAGGACCAATGACTCAACTTGATATTAGCGGATATGCTAAAGTTTTTAAAGAATGTAATGAAACAGCAGAAAATCTTTATAAAGAATCAAAAAATATTAGCTCAAACTTTGATAGTGGAGTAGCTAAAGCAGTTAAAAAATCAGAGTTTTTCTCAACAGTACTAAATGTTATAAGTGTATTATTAGGAATTATTATTTGTATGTATGTTACAAAAACTCTTAAAAAGCCAGTTGAAGAAATAGAAGCAGCTGCAAATAAAATGGCTGGTGGAGACTTTGATATAAATATAGAATATGAGGCAAAAGATGAATTAGGTTCTCTAGCTAATAGTATAAGAACTATGAGCTTAAAAACTAAAGAGCTTATAAATGATATGGTTTGTGTATTAGGAGAGGTTTCGGAAGGAAACTTTGACGCTAGACCTCAAGTTACTTATATTGGAGTATTTGAAAATATAGAAAAATCAATAGAAAAGATAACTACTGACTTAAGTCAAATAATGAATCAAATAAATGCATCTGCACAAGAAGTGGAGGCTGCATCACAACAAGTTTCAAGTGGATCTCAAATGTTATCTCAAGGAACAACTGAACAAGCTGGAGCAGTAGAAGAATTATCATCAACTCTTATAGAAATATCAGAAAAAATTAATGAAACAGCAGAAAATGCTAAAAATGCTAATGAATTAATGAGAGATTCAAGTAAGCAAGTCAAAGATGGAAATAATCAAATGAAACAAATGGTACATGCAATGGAAGAAATATCAGCATCTTCAAGTGAAATTGGAAGAATAATAAAAACAATTGATGATATAGCATTCCAAACAAACATATTAGCTTTAAATGCAGCAGTAGAAGCAGCAAGAGCTGGAGAAGCTGGTAAAGGATTTGCAGTAGTTGCAGATGAAGTTAGAAACCTTGCAGCAAAATCAGCAGAGGCAGCTAAAAATACTGAAATTCTTATTGAAAATTCAATAGAAGCTGTAGACAAAGGAACTACAATTGTAGATGGTACAGCTAAGTCACTTGAAAAAATAATATATACAACAAATGAAGCTACTCTTTTAGTTGATGATATAGCCAAAAAATCTGAAGAAGAAGCAAGTGCTATAAATCAAGTTACTGTAGGGGTAGGTCAAATTTCTGAAGTAGTACAAACAAACTCAGCAACATCAGAAGAAAGTGCTGCAGCAAGTGAAGAACTAACAGCCCAAGCTCATACTTTAAGAGAACTTATTGAAAACTTCAACTTAAAAGATGATGTTTCAGCTCATAAAAATATAAATTTTAATGTTTAAAATTAATATAAAAATGGTTATCAAATTTTGATAGCCATTTTTTTTATTTATTACAATTTTTTAACCTATTTAAAATCTGTAACAGATAAATTTTAATTCCATAGTATTTTATTAGAGTTAAAAAGGATGTGATAAAAATAAAAAAGTTTGTAGTCGTAATTATTTTATTTATAGCCATAACCATATTTCCTTCTAAGGTATTTTCTTTAAATGCAAATGAAGAAGGCCATCAATATAAAGAAAGTACAGTCATAAAATATAAAAAAGTATATGCAGATAACCTAAATGTAAGAAATGGGCCAGGACTTGATTATGAAAAAATAGGGGTTCTAAAAGAAAATCAAAAAGTTCAAGTTTTGTTTAAGGTATCAAACTGGTACAAGATAAAATTTAAAGATGGATATGGATGGTGTAGAGAAGACTATTTAAGCCAATCTATAATGGGGACAATTGAACATAAAGAAAAAGTCATAGAAAATAAGCATTGTATAGTAATAAAAACAATAACTAATACAATGGCATACTATCAAGATGGAGTACTTATAAAACAATTTGATGTAGCAACAGGCAAACAATCCACTCCAACTCCAAAGGGAAAATTTAAAATAGTAAATAAAATAGTAAATAGACCTTATTACAAAGATAATATACCTGGAGGAGATCCGAGAAATCCTTTAGGAAAAAGGTGGCTAGGGCTTAAAGTAGGAGATACTGATGGAACAACTTATGGAATTCACGGAAATAGTAATGAAAATAGTATCGGCAAAAGTGTATCAGGGGGATGTATTAGAATGCACAATAATGAGATAAGCTGGTTATTTGACCAAGTTCCAAAAGAAACTGTAGTTGTAATAAGTGGAGAAGATAAAAGTTTTAAAGAAATATTAAAATCATACAATATAAGCGTTAATTAGAAATGGACTAGGACATACCTAGTCTATTTCTAATTATATAAATTTAGCTAAGACTTTAAATTACAATTTTTGTAAATTAAAAATTACTATTAAAAGATAAATAAATATTTAAAAAGTTAGTTAAAAATCACCAATTGAATTAATAATTAACAGATTAAAATAATAAAATTATTCCAAAATAAATATGTACAGTATAAATTCTTATATAAAGGTAAGTAATAAAGTAAACAAGTTTATAAGATATATGAAATGCAAGACACAGGAGGAAATTAGATGAATAATACAGCTTGGAAAAGTTTTAAAGATGGCAAGTGGAGCAAAGAGATAGATGTTAGAGGCTTTATACAATTAAACTATACTCCATATGAAGGAGATGCATCTTTTTTAGTTAAAGCAACAGAAAACACAAACTCATTAATGGATGAGATGATGGAATTATTTAAGAAAGAAAGAGATAATGGTGGAACTTTAGATGTAGATACTAAAACTGTATCAGCAATAGATGCTTATAAACCAGGCTATATAGATAAAGAAAAAGAGGTTGTTGTTGGATTTCAGACTGATGAACCTTTAAAGAGAGCAATAATGCCTTATGGTGGTATAAGAATGGTAGAATCATCTTGTAAGGCTTATGGATTTGAGTTAGATAATGAAGTAAAAGAAATTTTTACGAAATATAGAAAAACACATAATCAAGGAGTATTTGATGCTTATACTGATGAAATGAGATTAGCAAGAAAATCAGGTATTATAACTGGATTACCAGATGCATACGGAAGAGGTAGAATAATAGGAGACTATAGAAGGGTCGCATTATATGGTGTTGATAGATTAATTGAAGATAAAGTTAGTCAAAAAAGTAGTTTAGATGTAAGTGTTATAGATGAGGATACAATTAGATTAAGAGAAGAAATATCAGATCAAATAAAAGCCTTAGAAGCTTTAAAAAGAATGGCTGAAAGTTATGGATTTGATATATCTAGACCTGCTAATAACTCTAGAGAAGCTGTTCAGTGGTTATACTTTGCTTATCTAGGTGCTATAAAAGACCAAAATGGTGCGGCAATGAGTTTAGGTAGAACTAGTACATTCTTAGATATATACTTTGAGAGAGACTTAAGAAATGGTGAAATAACAGAGGAAGAAGTCCAAGAATTAATGGATCACTTTGTAATGAAGTTAAGAATGGTTAAGTTTCTTAGAACTCCAGAGTATAATGATTTATTTTCAGGTGATCCAACTTGGGTAACTGAATCAATAGGTGGTATGGGTATAGATGGTAGAACATTAGTTACAAAAAACTCTTTTAGAGTTTTACACACATTATACACTCTAGGACCATCGCCAGAGCCAAACTTAACTGTTTTATGGTCAAATTCGCTTCCAAAAGGATTTAAAGATTTTTGCTCTAAAGTTTCAATAGATACAAGTTCTATACAATATGAAAATGACGATCTTATGAGACCATATTGGGGTGATGATTATGGAATAGCATGTTGTGTTTCTGCAATGAGAATAGGAAAGCAAATGCAATTCTTTGGAGCTAGAGTAAATCTAGCAAAAACACTTCTTTATTCAATAAATGGAGGAGTTGATGAAAAGCTAGGCATTCAAGTTGGACCTAAGTTTGAGAAGGTAAATTCAGAGTATCTAGATTATGAAGAAGTAATGGAAAAATTTGATTTATTTACTGACTGGCTAGCTAATTTATATATAAATACTCTTAATGTAATTCATTATATGCATGATAAATATTCATATGAAGCTTTACAAATGGCATTACATGATAGAGATGTATTTAGAACTATGGCTTGTGGAATAGCTGGACTATCTGTATGTGTTGACTCTTTATCAGCTATTAAATATGCAAAAGTTAAGCCAATAAGAAATGAAAATGGTATTGCCATAGATTTTGAAGTAGAAGGAGATTATCCTAAGTATGGTAATAATGACGATAGAGTAGATGATATAGCTATAAATTTAGTGAAAAACTTTATGAATAAATTAAAACAAAATAAGACTTATAGAAATTCATATCCTACTCAATCAATATTAACAATTACTTCTAATGTTGTTTATGGAAAGAAAACTGGAAATACTCCTGATGGTAGAAAAGCTGGAGAGCCATTTGCACCAGGAGCTAACCCTATGCATGGAAGAGATATAAGTGGAGCATTGGCTTCATTATCGTCTGTTGCTAAATTGCCTTATGAGTATTCTCAAGACGGAATATCTAATACTTTCTCTATAATCCCAGGAGCTTTAGGAAAGGATGAAGAAGAAAGAGTTTTCAACCTAACTGCAATGCTTGATGGATATTTTGGACAAGGAGCACATCATTTAAATGTAAATGTATTTGATAGAGCTATGCTTGAAGATGCAATGGAAAGACCAGAAGAATATCCTCGATTAACAATAAGAGTTTCTGGTTATGCAGTACACTTTACAAAGCTTACAAGAGAACAACAATTAGATATTATAAATAGAACATTCCATACTAATAGGTAAATCAAAAGTAGGTGTGATTAATTTCATACCTACTTTTAAATTTTGAATAATAGATTATAAAAATAAATTTAGTATATTAATTATTTTTTAGTTTTATTTTAAAATAAATAAAGTTAAAAATATTGCGAAAAGTTTTTCTAAATGATACACTTTAAATTACCGACCGACTGGTCGGTCAGAAAAAATATTAGGGAGAATTACATATGTTTTCAAAATTTAGTGTAAAAAGGCCATTTACAGTTTTTGTATCGGTAATACTAGTAATTATTTTAGGGGGAGTATCCTTTACAGAAATGACAACAGACTTACTTCCAAAGATAGACTTGCCTTACGTTATAGTAATGACAACATATCCAGGAGCAAGTCCAGAAAAAGTAGAAGAATCAGTTACTAAGCCTTTGGAAAAGGTTTTAGCAACAACTAGTGGGATTGAAGATATCAATAGTGTATCAAGTGAAAACTCAAGTATGATTATGCTTGAATTTAGCCAAGACATGAACATGGATAGTGCAATGATTGACTTAAGTGGAAAGGTAGATTTAGTAAAAGGTCAATTAGATGATGAAGTAGGTGCACCAACACTTATTAAAATGAATCCAGATATGATGCCGATAATGGTAGCAAGTGTTGATATAAACAACAAAAACATAAAAGAAGCATCTAACATAGTAAAAAAAGATATTATTCCAAGCTTTGAAAGAATAGATGGAGTAGCCTCAGTTGATGCAATGGGAGTAATAGAAGAAAGTGTAAAAGTAACTTTAGATGATAGTAAAATTGAAAAGCTTAATAATAAGTTAAAAAGTTCTATTGACTCAAAAATGAAATCATCACAAGACGAATTAAACAAAGCAAAAAACGAAATAGCAAAGGGAAAAGCAGAACTTAAAAATCAAAGTGAAGATAAAAACAAAGAACTTAATGAAGGTAGTAGTGCTATAAAGACAGGAAAATCACAACTTCAAGGTGCAATCGACCAATTATTTAGTGGAAAAAATGAATTAGAAAATCAAAAGAGTGAATTATTAAATAAAAAAAATGAACTAGAACAAATGATTAAAAATCAAGAAGAAAACAATATTCCAGTAAGTGATGAACAAAAAGAAGCTTTAGTTTCAATTGAAACTGGAATTAAAACTTTTGATGAAAAGCTTAATGAAATAACTAATCAGGAATCATCTTTAAACAGTCAATTAAAAGAACTAAATGATAAAGAAAAACAATTAGAAGCTGGAAAACAGACTCTAAATTCAGAACTAGAAAAAGCATCACAAACACTTTCAAGTAGTGAAGCTGAAATTGAAAAGTCATCTAAGGAACTTGAAAAAGCCAAAAAAGAAGCTTATAAAAATGCAGACCTTGGAAAAAACATAACTAAAGAAAATCTAAGTAATATTTTATCTGCTCAAAACTTTTCAATGCCAGCAGGGTATATAAAAGAGGGAGAAGAAGATTACATAGTTAAGATAGGTGATAAGGTTTCAAGCTTAGAGGATTTAAATAATTTAGAACTACTTAATATTGATGGAGTAGGAGAAATAACTGTTGAAGATGTGGCAAATATTGAACTTACAAATAATGCAGACAAAATGTATGCAAAAATAAATGGAAATGATGCTATACTATTAACTTTCCAAAAGCAAAGTACATCATCAACATCAGAGGTTTCAAAGAAAATAAATGAAACTATGAATAAACTTACAAGTGAAAATAAAGATATCCATATAACAGCTCTACAAGACCAAGGAGTTTATATTGATATAGTTATAAAATCAGTTTTAAGCAACCTAATATTAGGTGGAATACTTTCAATAATAATACTATTTGTATTCTTAAAAAGTATTAAACCAACTATAGTAATAGCATTTAGTATACCAATAAGTGTTTTATTTGCAATTACCATGATGTATTTTAGCAATGTAACTATGAACATAATATCTTTATCAGGGCTAGCACTAGGTGTTGGTATGTTAGTTGATAACAGTATAGTTGTTATTGAAAATATATACAGGCTAAGAAATGAAGGAATGAGTGCTAAAAAAGCATCAGTAATTGGTGCAAATCAAGTTGCAGGGGCAATATTTGCATCTACACTTACAACAGTATGTGTATTTTTACCAATAGTATTTACACATGGACTTTCTCGTCAATTATTTGAGGATATGGGACTTACAATTGCTTATTCATTACTAGCAAGTTTAATAGTAGCTCTTACACTAGTTCCAGCAATGTCATCAAAGATGCTTAATGTAAATACTAAAAAAGAACATAGGCTATTTGATAAATTTGTTAACTTATATGAAAAATTACTTAGAGTAAGTCTTAAGCACAAATTTATAGTATTAATAGGATCATTAGTTTTACTAGTTGGAAGTGCATTTTTAGTAATATCTAAAGGAACTATACTAATGCCTGAAACTGATAGTACACAGTTATCAGTAACACTTGAGATGCCAAAAGAATCTAAAAAACAAGATGCAAGAGATATGAGTGAAACAATAATAGATAGAATAACAGAAATTGAAGATGTAGATACAGTAGGAGCACTTCAAAGTGATGGAACAAGTTCTATGTTTGGTCAAGGTGGAAATAGCGTATCTTTTTATGTATTGTTAAAAGAAGATAAAAAGCTATCAAGTAAAGAAGTTGCAAATATAATAACTAATAAAACAAAAGACTTAAAAGCTGATATAAAAGTTAATTCGTCAAATATGGATATGTCAGCATTAGGTGGATCGGGAATAAACTTAATAGTAAAAGGAAACGACCTAGACAAATTAAAAGATATAGCAAAAGACGTATCTAAAATACTAGAAAAAACAGAAGGTGTAACTGAAGTAGATAATGGTCTAGGAGATAACAATAAAGAAACAAAAATTATAGTAGATAAAGAAAAAGCTATGAAGTACTCTTTAACAGTAGCACAAGTTTATCAAGAAGTATCAAAAGCACTAAAAAGTGAAAATACAGCAACTACATTAAATGTTGGGTCAAATGAATATCCAGTAATTGTTGTAGATGATGAAAATAATTCGTTAAGTAGAGAAAGCTTATTAAACTACAAGATAAAAGGAACTAAAGACAACGAAGAAGTTGACGTTAAATTAGAAAACATAGCAACTATTGAAGAAGTAGAAAGCTTAAATTCTATAAATCATGAAAGACAAGTAAGAAATATATCAGTAACAGCATCAATAGATAGTGAACACAACATAGGCCTTGTAAGTAAAGATGTTGAAGATAAATTAAAAGATTATAAATTACCTGATGGATACACTATAGATATGGGTGGAGAGCTTGAGTCTATGAATAGTGCTTTTGGTGATTTAATAAAAATGATTTCTCTGGCAATATTATTTATTTACTTAATAATGGTTGCACAGTTCCAGTCATTATTATCACCATTTATAGTATTATTTACAATACCACTTGCATTTACAGGAGGATTCTTAGGCCTTTTAGTAACAGGGTTTGAACTAAGTATGATATCAATGCTAGGATTTTTAATGCTTGCAGGTATAGTAGTTAACAATGGTATAGTATTTATTGACTATGTTAACCAACTAAGACTTAATGGTTTAGACAAAAAAAGTGCATTAATATTAGCTGGAAAAACTAGAATAAGACCAATTCTTATGACAGCACTTACAACAATACTTGGACTTTTAACACTAGCAATGGGCATAGGTACAGGAGCAGAGATGATTCAGCCAATGGCAATAGTTACAATAGGTGGACTTAGTTATGCAACAGTTTTAACATTATTTATAGTTCCTGTTATGTATGATATACTTAATAGAAAAGAATTAAAACAAAACATAATTGATGAGGAGGAGATGTAGTGGAAAACAACACTCACTCTGAAAAAGAAATATTAATTTTTAATGCAGTAAATGAACTTTTAAATGAAGGAATAAAACTTCACACAGTAAAAGTTGCTGATATTGCGAAAAAGGCTGGTATTGGAAAAGGGACTATTTACGATTACTTTAAATCTAAAGAAGAAATTTTAGAAAGAGCTTTTCTTTATAATATGGATATAGAACTTTATGAAAACATAAAAAAAATAAATAAAGGAAATAACTTCAAAGAGAAAGTTTATATTATATTAGATATAATTGAAAAAAGTACAACTGATTATAGTTCTTTTAGTAATATATTATTTTCTAATTTAAGTCACAATGAATTTAAAGGAATATTAGAAAATAACAAAGATTATATTAATAAAAGATATGAATTATTAAAAAAATCTATAAATGATTTATTATCAATTGGAGTTTTGGAAAATATCATAAAAAAACAAGAAGATAAAGATTATCAAATTATGGTATTTGAAAGTGTAGTAACGGGATTTGGTCATACAATATGTATTAAAAATGAAGAGAAAAAAACAATTGAAGATGTAAAATCTAGAGCATACAAATTGCTTATAAAGGGATTAAATTAAAAAAGAGCCTTATATAAAGGCTCTTTTTTAATTTATATATTCCTCAGATTGTATAATCTTTGATTTCTTCTTTTCAATAAATCTATTAACATATATAATAATCACTCCAGTAACTGGAACTGATAACATCATTCCTAGAAAACCTGTATACTTACCAGCTAAAGTAACTGCAAGTATAGTTAGTATAGGAGGAACTCCAACTTGTTTTCCAACAAAGTGAGGTTCAAGTATTGCACTTTCTAATTGTTGAACTATAATCATAACAACTAAAACTATTAAAGCCTTATCAAAAGAGAAGAATAGGTTTATAAATGTTGCAACTATAGTTCCTATGATTGGACCAAAGAATGGAATCATATTTGTTATACCAACTATTATCCCGACAAATAATGGGTAATGAGAGTTTAATAAGAATAAAATTATAGTACAAGCAGTACCATAAATTAAAGAATCTAAAAACTTTGCAATTATATAAGAACCTATATTTTTATCAAGAATTTTACCAAATTCTTTAGCCTTTAAGTAAAACTTACCAAATAAACATTCACATAAATCATTAACTATTTCTATATTTCTTTCCTTAGATAATAATAAGTATATTGAAATAACTATACCTAAGAATATGTTAACTGTATAAGTAACGATTAAACCTATTAACTCTAATAAAGTTTGGCTAAGTACACCTGCAATAGATGTAATTGATGGAATTAAAGTGTTTGTTATAAAATCCTTAACTTGAAGTGCAGATTCTGGATTTTTTACACTTATATTAAAATTAGCAAGTGCAGAAGTAATTACACTTTCAACATCTTTTATACTATGTGGCATAAGTGAATACAAATCAGTTATATTTGTCTGTATTATTGGAACTATATAAATCCAAACAAATACTAAACTTATTAAAAGAACACCATAAATTATGGCAACACTAATACCTCTATTTAATTTAAACTTTTTTTGTAAAAGATTCATAGGCTTATTTAATATATAGGCAATAAAAAAACCTATAACAAAAGGTGTTAACACTCCGGATATTGTTTGAATGTTAGTTGTGATAAAACTTAATATTTGATTGAAATTTTTATAGATAATTACTCCTATGAAAAAAATTATAATTGGAACAATATATCGTATAGATTTCGAGACTTCATCTAAAAACTTTTTCATGTATCCTCCTTAAAGTTATTCCTAAATTAATATTTAAAGTAGTATACCATTAAAATTGAAATTTTTAAACTTAAAATTTATAACAATTAAATAAATATAAACTTATATAAGTTTTTTTGAAAAAAAAATAAATAATGTAGTAAAATAAAATTGACTAAAACAATTATGATAAGGGTTGATAATATTGGAGTATATTTTAAATAAAAGGCAGTTAAAAATAATTGAAATACTAAAAAATAGTACCGAACCTATAAACAGTAAAGCACTAGCTACTGATATAGGCTGTTCTACAAAAACTATACAGGTAGAAGTTAAAAATATAAACTCTACTTTAGAAAAAGTAAAAATAGACTCAATAAGAGGAATGGGATATAAATTAGTTGGAGATATTAAATCCGTTGATAAACTAGAAAACAATACAAATTATAATGATATGGATAGGATAAGTTATATATTAAAACAAATTTTAACTTTGTATAAAAATAAAACTCTAAAACTAGAAAATTTAGCTGATGATATGTATGTTAGTTTATCAACTATAAAAAATGACTTAAAAGAAGTTAAAGATATATTAAAAGATTACAATTTGAAAATAATATCAAAACATAAATTAGGCATTAGCTTAGATGGAGATATTGAGGATTTAAAAAGATGTATATTAGAATCAAATATTAAATATAAGGATTTAAGTCTAGAAGGCTTTTTTACTGATTATGTAAAATTAAACATAGGAAATATAAGACTAGAAATTTTAAATAATCTTCAAGAAGAAAATATCATACTTACAGATTATGAATTTAATAATATATTCAATTACATATTAATATCTTTATCTATAGAAGAAAATAAAGATTATAAAAGTTATACAAAAGATTATATAACAAACTATCAAAATAAATTTATAAAAGAAAATAACAAAGAAAATAAAGAAAAAATACTTAACTCCATAGAAAAATTCACTAAAAATTTAAAACTTGCAACATCTATAGATTTAAGTAATGATAGAGTTTTTAAAGAATATTTATATAGACATATAAAAAGCTTTTGTATAAAAAAAGACTTTGGGGTAAACAATCAAAGTATAGTTGCAAATGAAATAAAACTAAAATATCCATTTGCTTTTGAGTTAGCAACTATTGCAAAAACTACTTTAGAAAAAGATTTAGACCTTGAAATTGATGAAAATGAAACTGCAAATATTGCTATACACATAGGAGGAGCTCTTCAACGGTCTCATGAAAACATAAACGAAAAAAGCTTAAAAGCTATAATAGTATGTGCATCTGGAGTAGGAACTTCAATGCTTATAAAAGCAAAATTAGAAGCTAAGTTTGATAAAAAAATTGAAATATTAAAAGTTATACCATCTTACTTAATAGACTATGTAAAGGTTTTAGATGTAGATTTTATAATAGCTACAGTACCTGTTAATATTAAAGGTATACCTGTAATAAATGTATCACCATTTTTAGATGACAAGGAAATAAAGATTATAGAAAAGTTCTTAGATACAGGAAAAATATATTATAATATAAATTTATCTGAAATCTTTAATAAAGAATTGTTTTTTACAGATTTAGATTTTGATAACAAATTTGATGTTATAAATTATATGTCAGACATTTTACTTAAAAAGAATTATATAGATGAGGAAATGAAAAACTCTTATATAGACAGAGAAAAAATAGCCACAACTGAAATTGGAAACATGGTAGCAATTCCTCATGGGGCTAAAGGAAAGGTTTTTAAAAATGCTGTTGCAATTGGAATACTTAAAAATCCTATACCTTGGGAAATTGGACAGGTAAGGTTAGTTGTTATGCTTTGTCTGCAAAAAGAAAGTATACTAAATTATGAAGACTTATTTTCTAATATATATAAGAGAATAGATTCAATAGCAAAAGTTATAAGTATTTGTGAGTCTAAAAAATACGATAAATTTATAGCTATGTTTAAAAACTAAAAACATAAAACGACAAATTTCTCTTTTAACTAAGAGAAATTTTTTGTCTTTTAGGAAAATGTATTCAAAGGTATTATAAATGTATAAGATAACACTAACGAGGTGATAACATGATTTACACAGTAACACTTAATCCATCAATAGATTATGTAATAAAACTTAATAATCTAAAAACTGGAGAAGTTAATAGAACTGATGAGGAATACGTATACCCAGGTGGTAAGGGCATAAACGTATCACTAGTATTAAAACAATTAGGATATAAAAGTAGAGCACTAGGTTTTGTAAGTGGATTTACTGGAGCATATATAAAAGATACTTTAATAAATAAAGGATTAGAAGAAGATTTTATAAATCTAGAAAATGGATTTACAAGAATAAATGTAAAAGTAAAAAGTAGTGAAGAAACAGAGATAAATGGACAAGGTCCAAATATAGATAAACTAGCTTTAAATAAGTTATATGAAAAGCTTGATAAGTTAGAGGAAAATGATATTTTGGTACTAGCAGGTAGCATACCAAAAACTCTAGATTCTTATCTTTATGAAAATATAATGAGAAGGCTAGAAGGAAAAAATGTAAAAATAGTAGTAGATGCAACAAAAGATTTACTAATGAATGTGTTAAAGCATAAACCATTTTTAATAAAACCAAACAATCATGAATTAGAAGAATTGTTTAATGTTAAGCTTAAAACTACTGATGAGATAATAACCTATGCTAAAAAATTAAAAGAAATGGGTGCTAAAAATGTATTAGTATCTAGAGGAAAAGATGGGGCATTACTAATAACAGAAGACGAAAAAGTTTTAATAAGTAATGTAGCAAAGGGAAAAGTTAAAAATTCAGTAGGTGCAGGAGACTCTATGGTAGCAGGTTTTATAGCAGGATACTTAAAATCAAACTCTTATGAAGAAGCCTTAAGACTAGGAGCAGCTAGTGGAGGAGCAACAGCATTTTCAAATGATTTAGCAACAAAAGAATATATATACGATTTAATAGATGAAATAAAAATAGAAGGGAGATAAAGTATATGAAAATAGTAGACTTAATAGATAAAAAATCCATAAGCCTTGACTTAAAAGCAAAAGATAAAAGCGATGCTATAGATAAATTAGTAGACCTAGTAAACAATAGTGGAAACTTAAATGATAAAAAAGAATACAAAGAAGCTATAATAGCTCGTGAAAATCAAAGTACAACAGGTATAGGAGAAGGAATAGCAATACCTCATGCTAAAACTAAAGCAGTTAAAAATGCATGTTTAGCTGCAGCAGTTTCTAAAAAAGGTGTTGATTATGAATCTTTTGATGGTAGTCTTTCACACTTATTCTTTATGATAGCAGCACCAGAAGGAGCTAATAATACTCACCTTGAAGTATTATCAAGATTATCTACAATACTTATGGACGAAGAGTTTAGAGAAAAATTAATGAATGCTCAAAATGTAGATGAGTTCTTAAACTTAATAGACTATAAAGAAAAAGAGAAATTCCCAGAAGAAGAAAAGGAAGAGGTTGTATCTACTTCAAAAAGTTCTTCTTCAAAATATCCAACAGTATTAGCAGTTACAGCTTGCCCAACGGGAATAGCACATACTTTTATGGCGGCAGAAAGTTTAAACAAACAAGCTGATAAAATGGGTGTTAACATAAAGGTAGAAACAAATGGTTCATCAGGTGCTAAAAATGTTTTAACTAAAGAAGAAATAGAAAATGCAACGGCTATAATAGTTGCTGCTGATAAAAAAGTTGATATGGCTAGATTTAATGGAAAGAAAGTCATAATAACTAAGGTAGCAAATGGAATTCACAAAGCAGAAGAGTTGATAACTAAAGCACAAAATGGAGATGCTCCAATATATAACCATGAAGGAAACGCAGAAGCTTCAGAAGAAGTTGAAAATGAAACAGCATTTAGAAAAGTATATAAACACTTAATGAATGGTGTATCAAATATGTTACCATTTGTTGTAAGTGGAGGTATATTAATAGCACTAGCATTTTTACTAGATAATTATTCTATAAATCCAGCAACCTTTGGTTCAAATACACCAATAGCTGCTTTCTTTAAATCTATAGGAGATGTTGCTTTTGGATTTATGCTACCAGTACTTGCAGGATATATTGCATATAGTATAGCTGATAGACCTGCTTTAGTTGTAGGTTTTGTAGGTGGGGCTATGGCAAATGCAGGTGGTTCAGGATTTTTAGGAGCATTACTTGCAGGTTTCTTAGCAGGATATTTAGTAGTAGGACTTAAAAAAGTATTTAGTGTTTTACCAGATTCATTAGATGGTATAAAACCTGTTTTACTATATCCTTTATTTGGTACACTTTTAATGGGTATAATAATGACATTTATAGTAATACCTCCAGTTGCAGCACTTAACTTAGGAATAACTAATTTCTTAAATGGACTAGGAACAAGTTCTAAGTTAATACTTGGATTAGTACTAGGTGGTATGATGGCAATAGATATGGGTGGACCTATAAACAAGGCAGCTTATGTATTTGGAGTTGCATCTCTTCAATCAGGACAATATGAGATAATGGCAGCAGTTATGGCAGGTGGTATGGTACCTCCTTTAGCTATAGCACTTGCTACAACTTTCTTTAAAAATAGATTTACAAAAGAAGAACAAGAATCAGGTAAAGTTAACTATGTAATGGGGTTATCATTTATAACTGAAGGTGCTATACCATTTGCAGCAGCAGATCCTCTAAAAGTTATACCAGCTTGTGTTGTAGGTTCTTCTATAGCAGGAGCACTTAGTATGATGTTTAATGTAACTTTAAGAGCACCACACGGAGGAATATTTGTTGTACCAGTTGTTGGTCATCCTCTAGCATACTTAGGAGCTATAGTTATAGGTTCTGTTGTAGGAATGATACTTTTAGCAGTTCTTAAAAAGCCAATAAATGAATAGTTAAAGTTTTAAATATAAACAATAAAAAGATACTACTTAAGGATTTAGAAAAGAATAATTACCTTAAGTAGTATCTTTTTTATTTTATACTATATTTTTTTAGATAATAAATAATCATAAGTATTGCTCCACCTGATGCATATATCATATCTTTCATAGTATCAGTTAGTCCTCCACCTTGAGTTTTCATATTTAAGTAAGTATCAAGTAAGTACTCAACTATTTCACAGATACCTGAAACTCCCAAGCTAAAGAAAAAAACAACTAAGAAAAATAGTATTTTATCCAGTAAGTTTCTTGGTGGGGATACAAATATATATCTAAGTATGTTTAGACCTATCTTAACAGTTATAAACCCTGATAAAAAATGTAAAATGCTATCATAGGATTTAAAAATATCATAAAGTCCATAACAAGAACCGAGTAAAAAAGACAATACAATAAATAGATTTCCAACTACATAAAGAGGTTTATCTACGACTTTAAAATTTCTAAAGTAAAACTTGCTTAAAATAAAAGATATTAAAAAAGAAACAAAGCATATAAAAGCTTTACCTTTTTCGTTTATAGATAAAAAATAAATAAAAGAAAAAATATATATAAGATAAATTATCCATTTAAATGATTTTAAAGATTTAGTCTTCATAACAATACCTACCTTAAGATTTTTTATTATTATGTGTATTTAAAAAAAATATATTACTTTTAAAGGGGTAAAGACTAAGTGTTAAAACTATGTTAAAAGCTTTTGAAAAGTGTTGCAAAAATGTAACAAACATATATAATAGAAGTATAAATAAATTAAGTGCTCCTTGAAGGGGAGTAGCTTTCGTTAAAACGATAATCAATCGTCAATTTCGGATATTTCATATCCCGGTTGATTAGCAAGATAAAACCTTGTTAGCGAGACCTTCAAGCAAATTTTACTTTTAAAGTTTGCTTGGAGGTCTTTATTATTTAAATAAATTTTTCGGAGGTTAAGTATGTTTTATAAAAAAAGTATCGATGAAACATTAAATCACTTAAACACTAGTTTAGATGGTTTAACATCAGATCAAGCAAAAGACTTACTAGAAAAACATGGATACAATGAATTAAAGGAAAAGGCTAAAACTCCAACTTGGAAATTATTCTTAGAGACTTTTAAAGACCCATTAGTAATCATCTTGTTAATAGCAGCCTTAGTTCAAGTATTTTTAGGAGAAGGAACAGAAAGTTTAATAATATTTGCAGTTATAGTGCTAAACTCTGTATTATCAGTAGTTCAAACTAAAAAAGCAGAAGGTTCACTTGCAAGCCTTAAAAAGCTATCAGTACCAAATGCAAAAGTTATAAGAGATGGAATAAAGATTACACTTCCTTCAAGGGATATTGTGCCAGGGGATATAGTAATTTTAGAAGCTGGAGATTATGTACCAGCTGACGGTAGAGTTATAGAATCACAAAATCTTAAAGTAGTAGAAGGAATGCTTACAGGAGAAGCAGAACCTGTTTTAAAACATGAAGAAATAATAAATGAAGATGTAGCATTAGGAGATCAAAAGAACTTAGTATTTAGTGGATCTATGGTAGTTTATGGTAGAGCAGTATATGTAGTAACAAAGACTGCTATGGACAGCGAAATGGGTAAAATAGCAGATTTACTAGAAAATGCAGAAAATAAACAAACACCACTTCAAGTTAAACTAGATGAATTTAGTAAAAAATTAGGTATATGGATAGTACTACTTGCAGCACTAATCTTTGGTATAGAGGTTATGAGAGGTGGAGACTTAGTAAATTCATTTATGTTTGCAATAGCAATAGCAGTTGCAGCTATACCAGAAGCACTATCTTCTATAGTTACAATAGTTTTAGCAGTTGGGACAAACTCTATGGCTAAAAAACAAGCTATAATAAGAAAATTACCAGCAGTTGAAACATTAGGTTCAACAAGTGTTATATGTACAGATAAAACTGGAACATTAACTCAAAACAAGATGACAGTTGTAGATACTTATATATATAATCCGAAAAAAGCTTTAGTAGATAATGAATATGAAGAAGTTGCAGCATCAGAGGCAGTATCTCTTCAAGAAAGTTATTTAATACTTGGGTCTTCACTTTGTAATGACTCAGATTTAACTAACGAAGGGGTAGAAATAGGAGATCCTACAGAAGTAGCACTTATGCATTATGCTAACAAAAAAGGATTTGATTACAAAGAAATAAGAGAAATAAATAAAAGAGTAAGCGAATTACCATTTGATAGTGACAGAAAGTTAATGTCAACTGTTAACAAAATAGAAAATGAAGTAGTAATGTTTACTAAAGGAGCACCAGATGTAATCTTTAGTAGATGTAAATATGTATTAGTTGGTGATGAAGTAGTTAAAGCAACTGATGAAATAATAAATGAATACAAAAAAATGAACGAAGAATTTTCAAACAAAGCTTTAAGAGTTTTAGCATTTGCAACTAAAAAAGTAAGTGATGAAAGCTTTGTACCTTCAATTGAAGATGAAGATAATTTAACATTAATAGGACTTACTGCAATGATAGACCCTCCAAGAGATGAGGTATATGAAGCAGTAGAAAATGCAAGAAAATCTGGTATAAAAACTGTTATGATAACAGGAGACCATAAAACAACAGCAAAAGCAATTGCAATGGATATAGGAATATTTGAAGAAGGTGATATGGCACTTACTGGTAGTGAATTAGATGCTTTAAGTGAAGAAGAATTAGATAAAAACTTAGAACATATATCAGTATATGCAAGAGTTTCACCAGAAAATAAAATAAGAATAGTAAAAGCATGGCAAAATAAAGGTAAAGTTTGTGCGATGACAGGTGATGGAGTTAATGATGCACCAGCTTTAAAACAAGCAGATATTGGTATAGGTATGGGAAGTGGAACAGAAGTTGCAAAAGATGCATCAGATATGGTATTAGTAGATGATAACTTTGCAACAATCGTTAAAGCAGTAGAAGTAGGTAGAACAGTTTATACAAATATTAAAAAATCAATAATGTATTTATTCTCAGGAAACTTAGGAGGAATAATTGCTATACTATTTGCAGTATTTGCAGGACTTCCAAATCCATTTACAACAATACAATTATTATTTATAAACTTAGTAACAGACTCTCTACCAGCAATAGCACTTGGCCTTGAAAAACCGGAAAAAGGTGTTATGAAAAATCCTCCAAGAGACAAAGATGAAAGTATATTCTCAAAAGATGCTATAAGATTTGTTACAATAAGAGGATTTATAATAGGTATAGTTACAATAGCTGCTCAACTTATCGGTATGAAACATTCACCAGAACTTGGAGTTTCAATGGCATTTGCAACACTTACATTATCTAGAATACTTCAAACATTTGCAGCAAGATCAAATTCAGAAACAGTATTTGAATTAGGATTTAAGAGTAACAAATACGTATTAGGTGCAGTAGTAGTATGTTTAGGAATGTTCTCATTAACATTACTACCATTTATGAGAGAAGTATTTACAATGCCAAGTAGTTTTAATTTTACAAACTTAGCTATATCATTAGGTTTAGCAATAACTTCTACCTTATTAATGGAAGTTAGCAAAGTTATAAAGAAAAAATAATTAAAGATATTTAAATAAGGGTGTAGACAAAGTCTGCACTCTTTGAATATAATTATATAAAAATTAAGTTTTAGGAGGAAAATATGAATAATTTAGATTCAGACCCCGGAGGGATACTCACCCAGTTAATTTTAATAGCTATATTAACAGCTATAAATGCATTTTTTGCATCAGCAGAAATGGCCATAGTTTCGGTCAATAAATCGAAAGTTCAGGCTTTAAGTGAAGAAGGTAATGAAAGAGCAAAATTACTAGAAAAGCTTATTAAAGAGCCAAGTAACTTTTTATCAACTATACAAATAGGTATAACATTAGCTGGGTTTTTCTCGAGTGCATCCGCTGCTACTGGGTTATCGACTTATGTATCAGAAATATTAAAGCCTTTAAATATCTTATATAGTAATGAAATATCAATGATAGGTATAACTTTAATACTTTCTTATTTTACTTTAGTATTTGGTGAGTTAGTACCAAAGAGAATAGCACTTAAAAAATCAGAAAGTATAGCATTATTTTCAGTAAAACCAATATATCTTTTATCTAAAATAGCAAAACCATTTATAAAGATACTTTCATTTTCAACAGGAATTATATTAAAGCTAACAGGAAATAATTCTATTGATGTAGAAGAAACTATATCAGAAGAAGAAATAAAAGCTTTAATATATAGATCAACAGAAGATGGATTGATAGAAGATGATGAGAAAGATATGCTATATAAAGTATTTGAGTTTAACGATAGGCTATCAAAAGAAATTATGACTTCAAGAAGTGATACTTTCTTAATAAATATTGATGATGATTTTAAGTCTATTTTATCTGAAATCTTAGAGTATAATTTTTCAAGAGTACCAGTTTATAAAGAAAATACAGACAATATAATAGGAATACTTTATACAAAAGACTTATTAGCAGAAGCTAGTAAAGTAGGTTTTGACAATATAAAAATAGAAAAAATACTTCATAAACCTTGCTTTGTTCCAGAGGTAAAGCCAGTAAATGAATTATTTAAACTTTTAAAAGAAACTAAAGTACATCTAGCTGTATTATTTGATGAATATGGAGGCTTTTCAGGAATAGTCACTATGGAAGATTTAATAGAAGAAATAATGGGTGACATAGAAGATGAGTACGATAAAGGTGAGGATGTAAGTCAGATAAGTGAAGATACCTTTATGGTAAAAGGGTATTTAAGTGTAAATGACTTTAATGATAGATTTGATCTAGATATAGAAGAAGGGGATTACGATACTTTAAATGGATACTTAACTGAGTCCCTTGGTAAAATCCCTGAGGAAAATGAAATAGTAGAACTTGAAAAAGTCAAGTTTACGGCAATTAAGGTTAAAAACAGAAGAGTTGAGGAAATTCAAGTAAATTTATTAAAAATAGAAGATAAAATATAAAAAATGGAGTAATGCTAAGTTATTTAGCATTACTTTTTTTTATTTTAAAAAGTATTATGTATACAATTTTATTGTTATTAACAATATGGGTATATAAATAATTAAGCATTTTAGAAAAAGGAGTGATTAATTGTGGGAAGATTAGGAATATCAATATACGTAGATAAATCTAATGAAGAAGAACTAAAAGATTATATTGATAGAGCTGCGAAAAATGGCTTTAGCCGTATATTTTCATGTCTACTATCAGTAGATGATGACAGAGAAAATATTTTAAATAAATTTAAAGCTATAAATGAATATGCTCATTCTAAGGGATTTGAAATAATATTAGATGTTAATCCAAAAGTATTTGATGAACTTGGGATAAGTTATGATGATTTAACATTTTTCAAAGAATCTGGTAGTTACGGGATAAGGTTGGATATGGGATTTACAGGACTCGAAGAATCATTAATGACTTTTAACCCACATAATTTAAAAATTGAAATAAATATGAGTGACTATACTAAATATATAGATACTATAATGGATTATCAGCCTAAAAAAGAAAATATAATAGGATGTCATAATTTTTATCCAAATAAAAATAGTGGATTAACATTAGAACATTTTATTAAATGTAGTGATAAATTTAAAAAATATGGATTAAAAACAGCATCATTTGTTACAAGTCAAAATGAAAATACATTTGGACCATGGCCTGTTACAGAAGGATTACCAACGCTTGAAGTACATAGAAGCCTACCTTTAGATGTACAAGTAAAGCATTTAATAGCATTAGGCAATATAGATGATATAATAATTTCTAATTGTTACCCTACTGATGAAGAATTAGAAAAAGTAGGTTCTATGAGAAAAGATGTAGTTACTTTTGATATTGAGTTAATAGAAAACTTACCTTATATAGAAAAAGATATTGTATTAAAAGAACTTCACTTTAATAGAGGAGATGTATCTAGCAATATGATAAGATCTACTCAATCAAGATCTAAATATAAAGATTATGAATTTGAGATATTTAATACTCCTCAAGTTATAAAAAGAGGTGACGTTTTAATTGAAAGCGATAAAGATAAAAATTATGTAGGAGAATTACAGGTAGCACTTTGTGATATGAAAAATAATGGGAAAGCAAATGTTGTAGGTCATATAAGAGAAGATGAGATTTTTATACTTGATTTTATAAAACCATGGCAAAAATTTACTTTTAGATCTATTTAGTATAATAAAAATTATAAAAGTTCATATAATGTATAAATAAATTTTTTTGGAGGTCAATTATGTATGAGTTTATAGTAAGTATAATGACCACACTTATACTAACCTCAACACCAATGTTTATAAAGTATATAATGAACAATTTGATAAATATAATCAAGTATTATACTTGTTTAATAAAACTAACTAAATTATCTTTAGAAATATAGTTAAAAATAGTGCTTATGAAAATTTTCATAAGCACTATTTTTAACATGAAAACAAAAAAATAATATATTTTAGACTTAAGTGATATAATTTTATTAATAAAATTTAAATAAACAAAAAGGGGAAATTAAAATATGTTAAATGGAGCTATTATATTTTTTTCTGGAACAGGAAATACAAAATATATTGCAAAGCTTTTTAAGGAAAAGTTTAAACTTGAAAATATAAATACAGATCTTATAGACATACAAAAGGAAGATAAGTTAAATAAAACCTATGATTTTTATGTTTTTGGAGGACCAATTCATGCAGAAATGATACCAAAGATATTAGTTGATTGGATAAACCAAAACATAGAAAATGAAAATAAAAAATGTATAATTTATCATACTCTAGCAGGTGATAGACATAGTGAAAGTAGAATATATTTAGCCAAGATTTTAAATAAAAAAGGTTTAGATGTAGTTATAAATACTTCTATCCAAATGCCTAATAATTATTATCACAAGTTCTTTAAAAGAGATAGTGATGAAGAAATTAAAAGAGTATTATCACTAGCTCCAAGTAAGGTAGATAAAATTGTAAAAGATTTTTTAAATGAAAATAGAAGTGATATTAACTATAAAAAGTCAACTTTTGCAACAAAAATGGTTTATGATGTTTTTCTAGTTTATGCTAAAAAATATGCAAAGCGAAATTTTTCTTTAGATAAAAATAAATGTATAGATTGTAAAATTTGTGAACATGAGTGTCCTACTAAAAATATATATATAGAAAATAAAAATATAGAGTTTTATAATAAGTGTATAGGCTGTGAAAAATGTATACATAGATGTCCAACAAATGCTATTTTATTTAATAAAAAACCATTTGTTCCTTATAAAATAGAACAGTACTTAAAGAAATAAAATCAAATATCTATATTAAAGTCAAAGTGAAAAATGATATTGATTTTAATATAGATATTTTTTTTGATAATAAAAAGGAGGAGATACAAATGAGAATAGGGATTTCAAGTACAACTAAATATGTTGATAACTATTGTAGTGAAACTTTAAAAATACCGCTTATAGTAATGATGGAAAATGCTGCATTAAAAGCATACAAACATATAAATAAAAAAGAGTTTAAAAATTATACTATAGTATGTGGAGTAGGTAATAATGGAGGAGATGGACTTGCTGTAGCAAGACATCTTATAGCACAAGGTAAAAATGTCGAAGTATTTTTAGTAGGGAAGATAGAAAAATTAAGTGAGTGCTCAAAGATAAATTATCAAATTTTAAAAAATATGCAAATTGATATTAATACTATTGAAGATATGAATGATACCAAAGATTTGAATAAACTTAAAATGGGTATAAACAAAAGTGACTTACTAGTTGATGCAATTTTTGGAACAGGCTTAAAAAGAGAAGTAACTGGAGTTTTTAAAGAGTGTATAAATATTATAAATGAATATAAAAACATATATTCAATAGATGTACCGTCAGGGATTAATTGTGATAATGGAGAAGTTTTAGGTATTTGTGTAAAAGCAAATAAAACCATATGCTTTGAATTTTATAAAAGAGGATTTTTTAACTATGAAGTAGAAAAATACTTAGGAGAAGTAGTAGTTGAAAATATAGGAATACCAAAAGATGTTTTAAACAAATTTGATACCCAAGAGTATATAACAAATAAAGAATATATTAAAAATAGTATGCTTAAAAAAGATACATATAGTTTTAAAAGTGATTGTGGAAAAGTTTTAATAATAGCTGGAAGTGATGGATTTTACGGTGCAAGTTATATAGCTACACAAGCAGCAGTAAAAAGCGGAAGTGGTTTAGTAACATTAGTAAGTGATAAAGAGGTTTTAGAAAAAGCAAGTATTAGGCTAACAGAAGCTATGACTTGTAGTTTTGAAGATGAAAGATTAGAAAATTTATTAGATTCTTGTAATGCAATCGGATTTGGTTGTGGTATGGGAAATAATGAAAGTACATTTGAAAAATTAAAATATATAATCAAAAAATCTAAATGCCCCATAGTAATAGATGCAGATGGAATTAATGTTCTTGAAAATAGATATGAAGAAGTATTCAAACTGAAAAAAGATATAATAATAACGCCACATTTAGGAGAAATGTCTAGACTAACAGGATTAGATATAGACTATATAAGAAAAAATAGAATAGATGTAGCTAAAGAATTTGCAAAAAAACATAATATAATAGTTCTTTTAAAAGGTTATGAAACAGTTATAACAAATGGAGTTTTAACGTACATAAATCCAACAGGTAACCATAAAATGGCAAATGGAGGTATGGGAGATACTCTTACAGGAATTATAACTTCATTTATTGGTCAAGGCATGAAAACTATAGATTCTGCTATTTGTGCAGCTTATATACATGGATTTATAGGTGATGAATTATCCGATAAACTATATACTGTAAATGCAACAGATATAATAAATAGTTTACAAAGTTGCATAGAAAAGTTTATATAATTAAGAGGAAAAGATATATTTTTGATTTAACAAAATATATCTTTTTTATTATTTAGTCAAAAAATAAAAAAGTGGAAAATATGATAAAATAAAAGTGTTAGTGGAGGTGAAATTAGTAAGTGATAGTAAATAGAAGGGAATTGAAATACCCTATAGGGGAAATGGATTATTACAAAGTAAATGATTTATTTAAACGAGTTCTAACTCCAGACCCAAATAATAAAGAATATGGGTATAGGATAAGAAGTCTGTATTTTGACAGTTTAAATGATGATGATTATTATGCAAAAATTAATGGCGAGGAAGTAAGAAAAAAAATAAGATTAAGAATTTATGACACAAAAACCGATAAGGTAAAGCTTGAAATAAAGCGGAAAATAAATATAAGCCAAAGAAAAGAAACTGTAACAATAACAAGAGAAGACGCAATAAAACTTATAAATATGGATTACAGTGTACTTCTTAAATACAATAATGATATAGCAAATAGCGCTTATAATATTATGACAATGGGACAATACAGGCCAGCAGTTTTAGTTGACTATAATAGAATGGCATACATACACACTGAAAACAATATCAGAGTTACTTTAGATAGTGATATAAGATCTAATGAGTTTGACTTTAATATGTTTAGTGAAGATGTATCCATGACTCCTATTGTAGATTATTATAATGCAGTTTTAGAAGTAAAATTTGATGGGGAGTTATTTTGTTGGATATCCCAAGCTTTAGCAGACTTAGATACAACCAATAGGTCTTTAAGTAAGTATTGTAGTTCAAGAAGACTTTTTGAAAATTATTTATTATAAAGGGAGAAGTAAAATGAAAGAAACACTATATAAATATTTAACATCACAAAGTGGAACAATAACAACTTTTGATGCACTAGAAACAATGTTTATAGCTCTTATACTGTCTATGGTAGTATTTTGGACGTATAAAATAACTTTTAGTGGGGTTATGTATAATAGAAAGTTTAACGTATCTTTAGTTATGATAACTTTAGTTACAACTATGGTTATGATTGTAATTGGTAGTGATATAGCTCTATCTTTAGGGATGGTAGGGGCATTATCTATAGTTCGTTTTAGAACAGCAATAAAAGATCCAAGAGATACTGGTTATATATTTTGGTGTATAGCTATAGGCCTTAGCGTAGGAAGTTCTAATTACATGATAGCAATTATTGGTTCACTATTTTTATTTGCAGTTTTATCTTTATTTAGCTTTAGTGGTTTTGGAAAAGAAGATAGATATATACTTATAATAAGAGGTATTAGAGAAAAAGAAGAAGAGATAATGAGATGTGTCTTTAACTCTTTTAAAGGAAGTCAACTAAGAGCTAAAAACTCAGTTAAAGATAACATAGAAATAATTTATCAAATTAAAATTAAGAATAATCAAGATAAGAACATATTAGATGATTTATATAAAATTGAAGGTGTAAATACAGTAAACATAGTTGCTCAAAATGGAGAAACCATAGGTTAGGGGATGAACCATGAAAAAAGATATATTCAAAAGTATAGTTGCCTTTGGGTTTTTAGTTTTAGCCTTAGTATTAGTAGCAAATTTAAATAACATAAAAAAGGAAGCAAAAGAAACTTTAAAAAGCGAAAGAATAAAAAAAATTACAAAGCTTTATAAATCAGATGAAATGAACAAAGATTATAATCTTCCAATAGTAGTTATAAATACTGATGGAGAGAATTTAAAAAGAGATGATACTATAAATGGAGACATTCAAATATATAACAGTAAGTCTGGTATAAATAAATTAACAGACATACCTCAAACTGTAAGTAGGGCCAGCTTTAAAATAAGAGGAAATAGTAGTAGTAAATATCCTAAAAAACAATTTAGTATAAAACTTTTAAATAAAAAAGGAAATGAAAAAGAAGAAAGTATATTAGGCATGCCAAAAGACTCAGAGTGGATTTTAAATGCGCCTTTTGCAGATAAATCTTTAATGCGAAATTACCTAGCACTAAATACTTCAAATAAAATTATGGGATATGCTTCAAAAGCTAAATTTTGTGAGGTATTTATAGTTAATGATAAAAGTTTAGAAATAAAACCTAAAGATTATCAAGGTGTTTATGTTATGATTGAAAAAATCAACAGAGGTGAAGATAGAGTTGATATAAAAAAAACCATAGACAATATGGATGAAACAAGTTTTATAGTAGCAAAAGACAGACAAAAAAGTGGAGAAATAGGACTTAAAACCTATGGACTAGAAACATCGATATACAATCATGGGTTTAATGTTAAATATCCAAAAAAAGATTTAACTCCTGGAAAGTATCAGTACATACAAAAATATTTAAGTGAGTTTGAAAGAATGCTTTACTCTGATAAATTTAATGACCCAGCAATTGGATATAACAAGTTTATAGATGTTGATTCTTTTGTTGATTTTTACATAATAAATGAATTTTTCAAAAATACAGATGCTGGAATTTATAGTACTTACTTTTACAAAGACTATAACAGTAAAATGAAAGCTGGACCTGTTTGGGATTTTAATCAATCTTTAGGAAATCATACTGAAGATATTGGTCTACCTTATGAATATGAAGGATTTTTTATGAATCAAAGACCGATATTTGATAGATTAATGGAAGATAAAAGTTTTGCAGATAAAGTAGTAAAAAGATATAAGGAGTTAAGAAAAACATATTTAAGTGATGAATATTTAACTAAAGAAATAGACACGGCAAGTGGAAAAATAGGAGATGCAGCTTATAGGAACTTTAAAAAGTGGCCTATAGACCTTTGTAATCAAGCTGAGGTATTTGAAGAAAATAATGATGTAACAGGAAATTATTCAATAGATAAGTCTAAATATGAGGACTTTTTAAAGAAGAATAAACATCTAATAAAATCAACAGAAGGGAAAGCTAAATCCTATAAAGAAGAGCTTGAATTAATGAAAAACTTTATAAAAAATAGAGGTAATTGGATGGATAAAAATATAGATAGTCTTAGTAAGTGGGCAAATTAATAGGAGTGAAATATAATGAAAAAGTTTTTAGCTATTTGTATAGTCATATTTGTAGTGGCTTTATTTACAATAGGAAATATACTATCTAGTAAATCAGCTCCAAAGGATGGAACTTACTTTACTAAAACTAAAGGCAAAGATATTTATATTGTTAAAAATGATAAGTGGGAAAAATTAGAAATAGTAGGAGTTGGACTAGATTCAACTAAACCGGGAGCATTTCCAAGTGAGAATTTAGTAAATGAAGAAGACTACTTAAGATGGATAAAAGACATTTATGATATGGGAGCAAACTGTATAAAGGTTTCAAATTTAATGGGAGCAAATTTTTATAAAGCTTTAGATAAGTTTAATAAAGATAAGAAGAATCCTATATATTTAATGCAAGGCATATATTTTGATGAAAAACTACTTAAAAATGGTAAAGACCCTCAAGGAAGTAAAGCATCTAGTGCTTTTAAAGATAATATAAAATTAGTAATTGACTCTGTTCACGGTAATCCATACAACAAGGAAAAAACAGATATACTTCAAGTATATAAAACGGATATATCAAAATATGTTATAGGATATAGTTTAGGAATTCAATTTGCCAAACATGATTTAATATATACAGAAATTATGAATAATAAAAAGCCTTATGATGGTAAATACATGTATACTGATAAAAACTCATCTTCTTTTGAATCTTATTTAGCAAAAATGGGAGACTATGCTGTTGATTATGAGTTTAGTACATATAAAAAACAAAGCCTGATTAGCTTTATAGGAACATCAGCTCATCATATTGCTAGTAGTGTAGAAAATCCAAATAAAAAAAATATATTAAGCTCTAAGGATACAAATGAAGAATTTAAAAACTTTATAGATGTAGAAGATATAAAAGCTAAAAGAGGTTTAAAAACTGGTATAGTTGCAAGTTATAATATATATCCATCGTATACAGAATTAAAAGAATATGATGGAAACATTGGAAGATACTTTGAAGATATAAATAAACACTATTCAATACCAGTTATAATTGGCGAAATTGGAGTACCATCAAGTAGGGCTGGTGGAGATTTCAATGAGAATATAGATAAAGGCTATATAACAGAACAAGAACAAGGTAAGGCTTTAGTTGATATATATAAAGCTGTAAAAAAATCTAAATTAGCTGGATGCTTTATATTTGAATTTCAAGATAGTTGGTACTCTTCATCTTGGAATACAAAAGACAATAAAATATTAGATAGATCTGCTTATTGGAGTGATGCACAAACATATAGTCAAAGTTTTGGACTTATGACGTTTGAACCAGGTAGATTAAAAGTAACTCCATATCCTGATGATAAATTAGATGAATGGAGTGAAAAGAATGTTATAAGTAAGGAAAAAGATTATAGTTTATCTATGCAAAGTGACGAAAAATACTTATATTTTATGATAAAATCAAGTGATAAAACAAGTTTGAAAAAAGATGATATATACATAGATGTAGATACAACTCCTAAGTCAGGATCTAAAAAAAGTACTCAGTATGGATTACAGTTTGATAACCCTGTAGATTTTATAATAAAAATAAATGATAAAGGAAATTCAATGGTAATGGCACAAGAGTATTACAATGGCTTTGATTTTTATGAAAATAAATCTTTGTATGAAAAAAGACCCGATTTAATAAAACATACTCCAGATATGGATTACTTTTCACCAATATACATAGAAACAAGACCTAAGATGTTTATAAAATCTCAAGGAGAAACTAAGGAAAAAGTTACTTATGAGACAGGGAAATTAACAAAAGGAAACTCAAATCCAAAAAGTAAAGATTTTAACTCAGCAGCAGATTATTACATGGGAAATGATTATGTAGAAGTGCGTATACCATGGGCACTTTTAAATTTTATGGATCCATCAACAAAACAAATTGCTGATGATTTTTATGAAAACTTTAAGACTAAACCTATGAAGATAAATGACATAAATGTAGGAGTTACTATAAAGGAAAATGAAAAAGTTATAACAAGAATAAAAAGTACTCCTTATAAACTTAATGGTTGGTCAGTTCCAAAGTATCATGAAAGATTAAAAAAATCTTATTACATATTAAAAGAAGAATTAAGTAAAAAGTAAAAGAAGGAAATATTATGAGAAATATTGCAGATATATATATTATGTTAAGCTTCTTTGTATATATAATAGCTTGTTCTATTATTTATATAATATCAAAAGATCTTTTAAGTTTTAGATTCAATAAAAAGGTGAAAAAAATAAAACCAGAATTTGAAGAAGTAATTTTAAAAAATCTAAATACTATAAAATCTAATGAAGCTATATCCAAAATGGATATAGCTTATGTTAGAGAAAAATTAAAGCAAAAGCCATATATTAAGGTATTTAATGATACAATAAAGGAATTTAATAAATTAAAAGAGAATCAAATTTATACAAAATTATATATAGAAAACTTCGAAGACATAATTAATAAAAATATCAAAAGGCTCAAACTAAAAGATAATACTATAAAAACTTATGTAGCTGTATCTTTAGGGGAATACAAAATAAGTAACTATGAAATAAGTGAATTTTTATTAAACTGTATTAAGTCTAAGTCCATATATTTAAAAGTAGCATCTTTAGAATCAATATCTAAAATAGGAAATATACAAACTCTAAAGAGAGCAATTGATTATATATCAAATGAAGAATGTTATATAAATAATAAAGTTTTTACAGACATAATAAGTCAATTTGGATCAGATAAAGAATTATTAGATGAATTCTTAATAAAAAACTTTGAAAATTTTAACGAAAGCATTCAAGTAGTGGCTGTTGAGCACTTTAAGAATAATAAAATTGAATTTGTAAAAGAAGAACTTTTCAAATATTTAAACGAAAGTATAAGTAAAGAAGTAGATATAAGTATAATTAAATATTTTTCAAATATAAAGTTTGAGGCTTGTAAATATAAGCTAATACAGCTTTTAAACAGTAATGACTGGGAGTATAGGGCAATATGCGCAAAAGCTCTTAGTAATTATAAATGCAACTTAACAAAGGAAGAACTTTTAAAAAGTATAAATGATAAAAACTGGCATGTAAGACTTAATTCAGCAATAAGTATACTTGAATTTAATGATGAAAGTTTAATTGATTATATATTAGAAAACGATGATAATTATGCTAAAGATATACTTTTTTATGCTATGTTTATGGATGAAAGATTATCTTATGAAGATTATCTAGAAAAATCAGGGAAGTTAGAGGTTGAATATCAATGTTAAGGTTATTTATAGATTATTTAAATATTTTTTTTATGTATTATATATTGATATACGCTATAGTATTTTTTATATCTACTATATTTTCTGTTGTAGCATTAAATGAAGAGAATCGTAAAAGAAAATATTTAAATGAATTATCTTTAAAAAGCGATGATAACTATATTCCAGTATCTATACTAGTGCCAGCTTACAATGAAGAACAAACTATAATTGATTGTATAAATTCACTATCATATTTAAATTATCCAGAATATGAAATTATAGTAATAGATGATGGTTCTAGTGATGACACTTCTAATATAGCAATAGATTATTTTAATTTAAGAAAAGTAGCTAGACCTATAAGAAGACTAGTAAAGTGTAAAGATGAAGAATATGTATATGAAGGTACAATAAAAGATAATGTAAAGATTACATTAGTTAGAAAGGAAAATGGAGGTAAAGCAGATGCCCTAAATATGGGAATAAATATATCTAAATTTCCACTATTTGTATCATTAGATGCAGACTCTATTTTACAAAGAGATTCTATTAGTAATATAGTAATACCATTTATGGAAGATGAAACAACTATTGCAGTTGGAGGAAATATAAAAGTTGCAAACCAAGTAGCTTTAGATAAAGGTAAGGTTGTAAAAATAATGACTCCAAAGAAATTACTTACAATTTTTCAAATGATAGAATATTATAGAGTATTTTTAACAACTAGAGTTTGGTTTAATAGTTTTAATGGAAACCTTATAATATCTGGTGCTTTTGGATTATTTCAAAAAAAAGCAGTTTTAAATATAGGTGGATATAATACTAATACTGTTGGAGAAGATATGGATTTAGTAGTTAAACTACATTCTTTTTATAGAAAAAATAAGCTAGCATATTCTATAAAATATGAACACAATGCCATATGTTGGTCTCAAGTTCCAGAAAAGCTAAAAGATTTAAAAAATCAAAGACGAAGATGGCATATAGGATTAATCACAAGCCTAAGTAGTCATAGATATATATTTTTAAATCCTAAATACGGAATAGTAGGAATATTTTCTTTCTTATACTTTGTAGTATATGAAATGTTTTCATGCATAATAGATGTATTTGGACTTGCATTAATACTTATTTCTTATTTCGCAGGATTTTTAAATATAAAATTTTTATTTACTTTTTTATTAGTATATATTTTCTATAGTGTAATAATTTCTATAGCTTCAATAATACTTGAAAATTATATGTTTAAATATACGATAAAGCCAAAAAATTTAATTAAATTAATAATTTTTTCTATTCTTGAAAGCTTTGGATATAGGCAATTATGTTCGTGGTATAGAATAACTGGATTTATTGGATATAGAAAAAGAAAGTATCAATGGAATAAAATAAGTCGAAAGAAACAAAATAATATAGATGATATATAAAATAAAATTAAAAAATTTGTATCAATAATTAGATAAATGTAACAATTTAGTATCAATAGCATATAAATGGTATATTTAAGCAAAAAAGTATGCTAAAATATACACTTAGTACGGGAAAAACGACTAGTTTCGACAAAATACTAGGTGGTGATTATTATGAAAAAGAAAAATACTAGAATAGCTATTGTTATAATGTTGATTGCAGTTATTGGATTTGGATGTAAATTTGTATATTCTCAAAATGAAAAAGTAGAAAATAAAAGATTTAAAGATCATGTTGTATTTTACCCACAACATCAAGATGATGAAGTCCTTTGGGGAGGTACAGCTATAGTAGATGCAATAAAAGAATGTGGGGCTGATAATGTATATGTTGTATTAGTTTCAGACGGATCTGGAGTTAATGTATTTAAGCAAAATCCTAAATTTAAAGATTTAACTAGAAAAGAAAAGGAAACTCTTAGAAATAATGAGTTTAGATCTTGTTTAAGTCAATTAGGAGTTAAAAGTAATAATATAATCATACTTGCAGATCAATCCAATAAACCAGGAACACATTATGATTTAATGGAAAAAACTATATTAAAATTTGAAAAGGAACTAGGAAGTGTTACACACGTAGCACATCATTATAAATACGATAACCATATAATGCATAGAAAAAATGGTCAAGTTTTAAAAAAATTAAGTGATGAACATAAAGTAGCAGATGCTAGATACTTTGTTAAACCAGTATATGTTAAAGACATCCCTGAAGAAGATAGAGATGTTTATAAAGCAAATACTATAGATGTAAGAGATAAAGTTGAAAGTGCTCTTCATGAATATAAAAATGTAGATGAAAAAAATCATAAATATGGAATTGGATACACATCAGCTCATAGTTACTTCAATCATTTACTTAACGATCCAAATCTAACATCAGTTTTAAGTTTTTATTAAGAAACTATCTTTTATAAGATAGTTTTTTTTTATTAAAAAAATCATATAAAGCAATAGCTACTTAAAATAATAATGGAAGATTTGCAAAAGTAACAACTTTATGATAAGATATAAGTTGTTGAAAGAAAAAACTTGAATTAATAATCGAGTTGTTACTTAATATAAATAATTATATATCGGAGGAATTAATATGGGAAAAAATAATGTATTTAAAATATCATTAATACTGACCAGTCTTGTTGTAGTATTTGGATTAATATCGCCAAGTATGTTTAAAAATGTTGCTAATAGTGGGTTTAATTTAATAGTAGGAAATTTTAATTGGATATATTTAGTAGTTATGCTAGCATTAGTTATATTTGCAATTTTTCTAGCTTTTAGTAAATATGGAAATATTAGATTAGGTAAAGATACTGATAGACCGGAATTTAGTAACCTATCTTGGTTTTCTATGTTATTTGGAGCAGGTATGGGTATAGGATTAGTATTCTTTGGAGCAGTTGAGCCATTAAAACATATGGCTTCGCCATTAGGTATGAATCCTGGAAGTGTAGATTCAGTAAACTTTGCAATGCAACAATCTTTTATGCACTGGGGGATAACTCCATGGGCTGCATATGCAGTAATGGGATTATCTTTAGCATATTTTCAATTTAGAAAAGATGCTCCAGGATTAATTAGTAGTATATTTTTACCGATATTAGGTAAAGAAGGAGTAGAAGGGCCAATAGGTAAAACGATAGATATATTGGCTGTGTTTACGACTGTAACTGGAATAGCTACATCTTTAGGAATGGGAACTATGCAAATAGCAGGTGGACTTGAATATATGTTTGGTATAAAAAATACTATATATGTTCAAATGATTATAGTAGCAGTGGCTACAGTTTTATACATTAAAAGTTCAACAAGTGGTTTAGACAAAGGAATAAAATTTTTATCAAATTTAAACTTAGGTTTAGCTTGTGCTTTACTTGTAGGAGCAATTTTAGTTGGACCTTCAATTGATATGATAACTAATTTCTCAAATGGAATGGGATTATACCTAGAACAATTTATATCACAAAGTTTATATATTGATCCTCATGGTGAATGGGTTGCACAATGGAGAGTATTTTATTGGGCTATGTGGATAGCATGGATACCATTTGTAGGAATATTTATAGCTAGAATTTCAAAGGGAAGAACAATTAGAGAGTTTATAATAGGAGTAACATTAGTGCCTGCATTAGTATGTATTATATGGTTTGCTGTATTTGGAACTCTTGGTATGAATTTAGGATTAGATTTTGCAAAGGATGCTACTATGGTTACGGAAACGGCACTTTTTAAAGTCTTTTCTAATTATCAATTTGGAAATATACTATCTATAATTGCTATGATACTTTTATGTACTTTCTTTATATCTTCAGCAGATTCAGCAACTTATGTACTTGGTATGTTTACATCAAATGGGGACTTAAACCCAAGTTGTAAAAAGAAAGTTGCATGGGGTATAATACAAGCATTACTAGCAATAGTTTTATTAATTTCAGGTGGGCTAGATACTTTACAGAAAGTATCTATAATATCTGCATTTCCATTTGCTATAATAATGATATTTAGTATAGTATCTACTATGAAAGCTTTAAAAGAAGAAGTTAAGGTAGAAAAAACAAAAAAATATTATGAATTTAAATATAATCAAGCAAAATTACAAACTCAAAAGTAAGTATATTAATTAAGTCTTAATGACATACTTATAATAATTAGAATCATCATTCAATAAAATCAAAAAGGACTATATCAATAATAAAATATTGATATAGTCCTTTTTAACTTGATAAATATAATTAATAAATTTTAAACCTCTTTTTCAAATATTAAATCAAATTCAATAACTTTTCCATTGAGTTCAAAATCACTTGGTATTGCAGTTACAAATCTCCAACCTTCTTTGCTATATCTAGTTATTATTTCTCTATGTTCCGATATTCTAAAAACTGAACTAGCTCTAGATTTTACATAAATATAAGTGTACATATAAAATCCCCCTTTTGTGAATTAGATAATTAGCCTTAGATTTTACTCATCATGTCCATATAAAAACATTGGAACTGATGTATGTATATTAACGTCTCCAATAACCATTAATATATCTTTTTCGATAAATTCAATATACGGTCCTGGGGAAAGAATAAGCTCTCCACCACGTTTTACAGCAACTATGGTTCCTCCAGTATTTTGCCAGAAATTAGTTTGTCCAGCTGTTTTACCTATGTATTTACAGTTGGCTTTTATTTCAAACTCAAAAGGTACTAATGGATTTATAGTAGATAATCTACTAGAGTAATCTACTATTTTATTCATAGTCTCCAGTATTTGAGCTTCTAACTTAGCTTTACTATTAAGTAGAGAAAATAATTCTGATTTGTAAGATGAAACATTTGTTATATTTTGATATTTTTTTAAAAAAGATTCAGCATTAGAAGAAGATAAAACTATAATTCCTTTTCCTTTAATGCTTTGAACAACATTTATATCTTCAAGAAGCTTGACAGAACGTCTAATAGTTTCAGGCGAAACATTATATTTAGCAGCAAGAGCTGATCGACCATGAAGTGTAGAACCTTCAGTTATATTACCGCTATATATATTATTAGCTATATCAAGGGCAATCTTTTGATATATGGGCATAGTATGTGATTTTTGCATAATTCCTCCAAAAAATTTAAATAAATATATTATACATCTAACTATTGTAACTTTATTATAATTATATGTCTATAAACATTTAATAAATATTATATATTGAATATTATATCACTAAAAATGGCAATATATATAAGATTAAATTACATAAAGGAGGGTTTTTTTATGGAAATAATGAAACATTTATTAAATGGAAGTATAGAACAATATAATGATGGTGTTGTTCCTAAAATTCCTGTATTTGCAGGAGAGGATATAACATCTGAAGTTTACTATTTTAAACCAGGTCAAGTATTAAAAGCTCATAGACATCCAAATGGAGAACAAGTATTTTTCTTTTTAAAGGGAAATGGAAAAATGAGTGTTGAAGAAGAAACATTTGATGTTAATGAAGGAAGTACTATATTTGTAAAAGCTGGTAAATGGCATGAAATTACAAATGGAAGCTCTGAAATGGTTGCAGTACAAGTAACTAAAGTTGGAGCTGGTGCAGAGTATAAAGAAAATTAATATTAATGGCAGCCTTATTGGCTGCCATTATATTTAAAAGCTAAGTTTCTTTTTATGTTTTAAAAATGGAAACTGTTCTCTTATAGAATCAACATAATCAAAATCTATGTCGCAAATAAAATATCCTTCATCAGCGCCTAATTTATTTATGATTTCACCCCAAGGAGATACAACCATAGAGTTTCCAAATGAAACATAAGAATCATCATAATTTCTAGCTGGAGCACACCCTATGGTATAAACTTGATTATCAACAGCTCTTCCTTTAAATAATAACTCCCAATGTGCTGGACCAGTTTTCATGTTAAATGCAGCAGGAACTATTATAGCTTTTGCTCCTTTATTAACCATTAATTCAAATAATTGAGGAAATCTTAAATCGTAACAAATACAAAGACCAAACTTTCCAAACTCTGTATCAAATACTGTTATATCTTTACCTGGAGTTATTGTTTTAGATTCTTTTATAAGCTGTTCTCCTATTTGCATATCAAATAAGTGTATTTTTCTATGTTTTCCAATTAAAATTCCATTTCTATCAAATACATAAGAGGTATTATAAACCTTATCATTTTCATCAACTTCTGGCATAGAACCACAAACTAAATAAATGTTATTATCCTTTGCTAATTTTGATAGATATGTAAAAGTAGCACCGTTTTCCTCCTCTGCATATAAAGGAAATAACTTAGTTACATAAGGACAACAAAACATTTCTGGAAGTACAACTAAATCAACATTATTTTTAAGTACTTCTTTTAAAATAATACTTAAAGTCTCAAGGTTTTTTATTTTATCATCTTTAATATACATTTGTATAACTGCTAATTTACATTTACTCATAATGATTCTCCTTTAATTTAATTTCAATATTATATTAATATAAATTAACAATATATGCACGCTAGTGTTATAATATAATTTAAAATTAATGTAGAAAGAAGGGCATAGATTTGGATGATTTTTTAATAACATTAAACTTTGATATAAAAAGATGTGAAAATGTATTAAGAACTAATGATTATTTAGAAATAGTGATAACATTAGAAGAAATAATAGATAAATACAAGTCTGAAATAGATAATATAAATATAGATAACATAAGAGTTTGGAATTATAGTAAAAAAGATTTAGAAAATATAACAGATAAATTAATAAATAAAAGAAATGAAATTTTAAATCAATATATATATAATGAAGAAAGTATAAACTACATTATAAAAAATATAAAAGATTATATATCTATAAAAGAAGATTTATGCACAAGTGAAAAAGCAGAAATATTAAAAAATATTGAATCTATAAGTTTAATTAAAGATGAAAAGATAGATAAAAACTTAAAGTGGGAAAAGCTAAAAAAGTACATCTTATGGGCTTCCTCTAAAGAAGTTAAAATAGGAAGCAGTATAATAGAATTAATAAATTTAATAATAAAAACATCAAACTAAAGCAGGATAATATTATCCTGCTTTTATCTGCATAAATAAGAATTTACATCTACAGCTTGAATAAGGCTTAAGTTTGGCGGGTTTCCAAGAACATATATTGTATAAATTCTATTTGCTTTAAGGTTAATTTTATTTGATAAAACTTTATCTTTACTATCACTTGAAACTACATCGATATCATAAGAATTAGAAGGAACTTTTATATAATCTGTATTCCCTTTAAATCCTAAATTCTCAAATATAGAATTACCATTAGCTAACACGTCAACCTTAGGTGCATTTGGGGATAAATGAACAACTCTAAATGTTGCTTCTTTAGTTGATGGTATTTCATCAATATCATCCTCTATTAACATTAACTCTAAGTCATTTAAATTTCCAACAGCGGCTATTGTAAATATTCTGTCATCTGGAACATCAACCATTTTACTTAAAACAATAGTGTTAGCATCTCCAGCAGGATGAATATCTATTTTATGAAGTCCTTCTTCTAAATAAGTGTAATCAGATAAATTTGTGAATTTTAAATCGCTTAAAGTTAAAACATTATCTATATATACATCAACGCCTGGTGCATCTGGTGAAGCATGAAAAACTCTAACAATAGAATTTCCATCCTTAGTTTTAAAACAATCCATAATATAGCCCCCTTTAAAAGTTTAACTACTTATTAAAATATGGGTATATATATATATATGTTACAAAATATATAAAAAAATATTTAAAGAGAAAATAAGTGGGTATAATAATGAATATAGAAAAAATAAAAAAAATAAAAAATATAATATATATTTTAAATAGGAGGACTATTATGTCAGAAAAAATATGTTTATGTAAGGGAATAACAAAAGATACTATAGTAGAAGCAATAAAAAATGGGGCAGATTCAGTAGAGGCTGTTAAAGAGGCGACAGGGGCAACAACAGGATTCTGTCATGGAGGAAGATGTAAATCAAAAATAGAAGAATTAATAGAAGAAAATAAATAAAAAAAGTTTATAAGATATCGTTTATTCTAATAGTTTTAGGGTAGACGATATTTTTTTGTGAAAAAAATTAAATAATATATGATATAAAATTAAAAAAATGGGTATAAGCATATTAAGCGTTTAATTGTCGAAAAATACAATTAAAATAGCTTTAATATTTTACAGTATAAATTAATCATAATGAAGGAGATTGACATGAAGCACTTATTTACAGAAAAGGTAGTTCCAATTGAACTAGATAATCCATCTATACAAATAGACTATGATAAATGTATTAAATGTGGGTTATGCAAAAGAGTTTGTGAAAATGAAATAGGGGTTAATAATTACTTTGATTTAGAAAAAACTGGTGATATAGCTATATGTATAAACTGCGGGCAATGTGTACAAGCATGTCCTAAAAAGGCTATAACTCAAATTGAAGATATAGACAGAGTTAAAGAAGCTATAAATGATCCTGAGAAAATAGTTATATTCAATACTGCTCCAGCTGTTCGTGTTGCACTTGGTGAAGAATTTAACATGGAAGAAGGTTCTTATGTTGAAGACAAAATGGTCCAAGCTCTAAGAAAACTTGGAGGAGATTATGTATTTGATGTAACTTTCGGAGCTGATATGACAATAATGGAAGAAGGTAGTGAATTAGTTAGTCGTCTTTTAAGTGGAGATGGTAAAATGCCTCAATTCACAAGTTGCTGTCCATCATGGGTTAAATTTGCAGAAACATTTTATCCAGAACTAATACCAAACTTATCTACTACAAAAAGTCCAATAGCTATACAAGGTACTGTTGTTAAAACATACTTTGCTCAAAAGCAAAATATAGACCCATCTAAAATAGTAAATGTTACTATAACACCATGTACTGCTAAAAAATATGAAATAGATAGACCAGAAATGAATGCATCAGCAAAATTCAATAAAGTCGATGGTATGAGAGATAATGATATAATTTTAACAACTAAAGAACTTGCTAAATGGTTAAAAGAAGAAGAAATAGATTTTACAACATTAGAAGGTTCAAAATTTGATAATATGCTAGGTCTTGGAAGTGGTGCTGGTGTAATTTTCGGTAATAGTGGTGGAGTTATGGAAGCTGCGGTCAGAACTGTATACAATATACTAACTCATGAAACACCTCATAAAGATTTTCTACATTTCCATCCAGTTAGAGGACTTGAGGATGTTAAAGAAGCTACAGTAACTATAGGGGATAAGACTTTAAGATTAGCAGCTGTTCAAGGAACTGCAAATGCAAGAAAGTTAATAGAAAAATTAAAAGCTGGAGAAGTTGAATACGATTTTGTAGAGGTTATGACTTGTAAAGGTGGATGCATAGGTGGTGCTGGTCAACCTAAGATGAAAGCTAGAATTACTAATGAAATGAGATTAAAGCGTATAGAAAGCTTATATGACAAAGATAAGCACATAGCTATAAAATGTAGTTATGAAAATCCAGATGTAATAAATGTATATAAAGAATTCTTTAAAGAACCTTTATCTCATGTGTCACATGAACTTTTACATACTACTTTTGAATCTAAACATGATATGTTAGGATTAGATAAAGATAGTGATGTAAGTGATATAGGTTAATTAATACTTTAAATTAAGGGGTTTATGGTTATGTTATTTGTTTTAAAACAAATAACATAACCATATCACCTTAGTTTTTTAAATATAGTAGTTAGTATATAAATATAATATTTAAAAAAGACTTTTTTAAATATTATATTTGGGTATTAATTATTTAATAATCAAAATCGAGGTGAATATATGAATGTCAAGGCAATAATAGAAAAGCTTTATGAAACAAATAATGCAAGTGACGAAGAATTATTATATTTATTAAATAATATAGATGAGGATTCAAAAGAACTTTTAATTAAAAGAGCCCATGAAACTCGAATGAGAGTTTATGGAAATAAGGTTTACATGAGAGGACTTATAGAACTTACAAGCTTTTGTACAAAAGATTGCTTATATTGTGGACTTAGAAGACATAACAATAATGCTGAAAGATATAGATTAACAAAAGAAGAAGTACTAGAGTGTGTTAGAAAAGGTGACAAGTTAGGATATAAAACTTTTGTCTTACAAGGTGGAGAAGATGCTTACTTTACTGATGATAAAATTATAGAAATAATTAAAGCCATAAAAAATGAATTTCCAAATAATGCAATAACTTTATCACTAGGAGAAAGAAGTTATGAATCCTATAAAAAACTATATGAAGCAGGTGCAGATAGATATTTATTAAGACATGAAAGTGCAAGTAAAGCTTTATATGAAAGTATACATCCTGGAGAGCCTTTTGAGAAAAGACGACATTGCTTGAAAAATCTAAAAGAAATTGGATATCAATCAGGGGCTGGATTTATGGTTGGAATACCAAATCAAACTAATGAGGATTTAGTAAATGACTTAAGGTTTGTAAAAGAATTTGAACCAGCTATGTGTGGAATTGGTCCCTTTATACCTCACAAGGATACACCGCTTAGAGAATTTGAACATGGAAGTTTAGAAAAAACGGTAATATGTTTAAGTTTAATTAGGTTATTGCTTCCAAATGTTTTATTACCAGCAACTACTGCTTTATCAAGTATTGACCAAAGTGGAAGAGAGCAGGGGTTAAAGGCTGGTGGAAATGTTATAATGCCTAATCTGTCTCCTATGTCTGTTAGGAGAAAATATTCTTTATATGATAACAAAGCATATATATTAGATGAAGATGCAGAGTATAGAACTATGATAGAAAAAAAGATAAATGAAGCAGGTTTTGAAGTTGAAGTAAGTAGAGGAGATAATCCAGAGTTTAGAAAATAAAAAGGAGATTAAGTTATGTTTATAAATCATGAAGAAATATATAAAATTTTAGAAGAAACTAAAAATCCATCAAATGAAGAAATTAAAGAGGTTTTAAATAGAGCTAAAAAAAGAGAAGGCTTATCATATAAGGATATAGCTATCTTACTACAAACAGAGGATGAAAAAGATTTAGAAGAAATATATTCTTTAGCAGGTGAAATAAAAAGAGATATATACGGAAAAAGAATAGTTGTATTTGCTCCATTATATGTAAGTGATTACTGTGTAAATAACTGTGTTTACTGTGGATATAGAAGAGACAATGAATTCTGTAGAAGAAGATTAACTATGGAAGAGGTTGCAGAAGAAGTTAAAATACTAGAGCAAATGGGGCATAAGAGATTAGCTCTAGAACTTGGAGAAGACCCAGTTAATGCTTCGATAGATTATGTACTAGAATGTCTAGATACAATATATAAAACTCAAAATGCAAATGGAGAAATAAGAAGAGTAAATGTAAATATAGCAGCAACGACTGTAGAAAATTATAAGGCATTACATGAAAAGGGAATAGGAACATACATATTATTCCAGGAGACATATCATAAGCCAACTTATGAAAAAATGCATCCAAAATCATTAAAAGGAGATTATGAATATCATTTAACAGCTTTTGATAGAGCTATGGAAGCTGGAATTGATGACGTTGGAGCAGGAGTTTTATTTGGATTAGCAGATCCTAGATTTGAAGTTTTAGGACTTATGATGCATAATGCACATCTAGAGGAAAAATATGGAGTAGGTTTTCATACAATATCAGTTCCAAGACTTCAACCTGCGACAGGGGTAACATTAGAAAACTATCCACATTTATTAGACGATAAAATGTTTAAAAAGATAGTAGCTATTTTAAGAATAGCTGTTCCATTTACAGGACTTATATTATCAACAAGAGAAACTGCAGATATGAGAAGAGAACTATTACATTACGGGGTAAGTCAAATATCAGCAGGATCATCAACTGGTGTTGGAGGATATAAAGAACGAGAAGCAGGAAATGAAAGTAAGCAATTTAAAACTAGTGATGAAAGAAGTCCTATAGAAATATTAAAAGAGTTATTAAATGATGGATATATTCCAAGTTACTGTACTGCTTGTTATAGAAAAGGAAGAACTGGAGATAGATTTATGCAACTTGCAAAATCTGGGAATATAAAATATGTTTGTGAACCAAATGCGCTTATGACATTACATGAATTTACTCTAGATTATGGAGATAAAGAGTTATATGAAAAAGCACAAGAGGTTATTAAAAGAGAAACTGAAAATATACAAAGAGAAGATTTAAAAACATATACTAAAGAAAGTATGAAAAAAATGAAAGACGGAGAAAGAGATTTTTACTTATAGGAGGCATATATGAACATTACTCCAAATGCAAATAGAAAACATATTGGTATATATGGGAATACAAATAGTGGAAAGTCTTCACTTATGAATGCTATATTAGGTCAAGATATATCACTAGTATCAAGTGTTGAAGGAACAACTACAGACCCAGTTCAAAAAGCTATGGAATTAATACCATTTGGACCTATATTATTAATAGACACAGCAGGCCTTGAGGATAAATCTGAACTTGGAGAAGTAAGAATTAAAAAAAGTTATGATTATTTAAAAAGACTTGATTTCTCCATATATGTAATAGATGGAAAAAACATAGATATAGAAACTTATAAAATTTGGAAAAAACAAGCAAATAAATATAATATAGGACATATTGTAGTTATAAATAAGATAGATACATTAAATAAAGATGAAATTAACAATATAAAAAATTTATTTGAAAATCCTATATTTATATCAGTTAAAGAAAATAAAGGTATAGATAAACTAAAAGAAGAACTTATAAAATCTTTAGAACAAGAGGAAGAAGATAAGCCTATAGTTGGAGATTTGCTACCTTATGGGTCTAAAGTTGTATTAGTGGTTCCAATAGACTCAGAAGCTCCTAAAGGAAGAATTATACTTCCGCAAGTTCAAGTTATAAGAGATTGTCTAGACCATGGAATCAAAACTTATGTAGTAAGAGATACCGAGTTAAGTCAAGCTTTAACAGATTTAAAAGACATTGACTTAGTTATAACTGATTCACAGGCTTTTAAAGAGGTAGAATCTATAATTCCAAGTGATATGAAACTAACAAGTTTTTCTATATTATTTGCAAGACAAAAAGGGGAAATAAGGGACTTTTTAGAAGGAACTAAAAAATTAGATTCATTAAAACCGGGAGATAAAATTCTTATATGTGAAAGCTGTACTCATAATGTGTCTCATGAAGATATAGGTAGAGTTAAAATACCAAATATGCTGAAAAAAATAGCTGGTGGAGATTTAATTATAGATTATAAGGTAGGCTATGATTTTAAAGAAAATGTAGAGGATTATGATCTTATTATTCACTGTGGAGCATGTATGGTAAATAGAAAAAGCATATTAAATAAAATTGAGATATGCAAAGAAAAAAATGTACCTATAACTAATTATGGAATGGTTATAGCTTATTTTACAGGTATATTAAATAGAGCAGTTAATATATTTTAATAAAAAAGGTGTATAAACTTATACACCTTTTTTTATTTCAACTACTACATCTTTATCAAGATAACTTTCTACTTGTCTATAAGTAACTAACTTATTAAACTTTGGATATGAAGAAATATATCTTACGAAAACAGGAGTTTTTAAAAGTTGAGGCCTATTTTCTAAAAATACTCTATCTCCATTTACGACAGAAGCAATAGATGAATGAATTTTTTCAACAAATTTTTGGTATCGTTCATTAACTATATCAAATGTATAATCTCCAATAAAAACAAATAAAATTAGTTGATAAATATCTCCAGAAAACCAATGCCATTGACCATAAATTAAGTCAGTACTTATTGTAAATAAATCTAAGTTATAAAAGTAAGGTGAAATAGACAAATCTACAACTTCAGGATCTTCTGTGTGAAATATGGTATAACGTCTAAATCGTATAGGTTCTGTCAATGTGTAAGGTTCATAAATAGTAACATTGACTTTTGATAAACTTGAATTTGCCAATAAAACCACATCCTAAATTATGATATTTAATTTATTATATTTTAATTAGTAGAAATTGTGATATTTAAATCAATTTGTAAATAACAATACATATATGGATACACGAAGAATATATTATTAATATCATAAAATTATGAGAGGTGGTTTTTATAAAGTATGAAGTAATAGTTAAATATAATTCAGATATTAAATTGATAGAAGATAAATTAGATGCATTAGTAGATGTATTAAGTGATTCTTATGCAATAATAACTTTAAAAAACAAAGAAGATATAAGTAAATTAAAAAATTTTCCTGAAATAGAATATATAGAAAAAATATTTAAATTAGCAAATCAAGATGAAAATAGCTTTTCTAAAATAAAAAATAATACTTTAAAGGAAATTAAAGATTACGATATTATTACCTTAAAATCTAAAAATCTGAATAGACAGATAAATTTAAACAAAGATATAGCAAATTCTATATTAGTTTCACATGATGATAATTTTATTGAGGAATTAAAAAATTTAAATACTACATATGAGATTATAAGACTTAGTAACAGCAGGACATTAATGTTTTTTGATAGCTTAAGTAGACGAAATATTGAATTAATTTTAAGATTAAATTCAGTTGAAATTATAGAAAACGTAGTAAAAGTTACTCCTTTAGGAACTATAACTAGAGGAATTGAAAATGGGATTTCAGGGCAAGAAGAAATAGGTGTTAACTTCTTTAAAAACAATCCAAATATACAACTTACTGGTCGAGGAACTATAATAGCTGTAATTGATACTGGTATTGACTATTTACATAAAGACTTTATATATCCAGATGGAACTAGTAAAATACGATATATATGGGATCAATCTGTAGAAGGTAAACCTCCAGAGGGTTTTTTCTTAGGAACAGAATATACTAATGAAGATATAAATAATGCAATAAAAGAAAATAATAAAAATTTATCAACAGATGAAGAAGGTCATGGAACTATTATAAGTGGAATATGTGCAGGATTAGGAAATGGAAACAAATCATATGAAGGGATTGCTCCAGGAGCTGAATTAATAGTAATTAAACTTGCTAAAGTAAATGGAGATTATAATAGTGCAATGTTATTTGCAGCGCTACAGTATGCATATAGAAAAGGTGAGGAGCTTAACATACCAACTTCAATACAAGTATCTATGGGTAGTAATGGATTAGCAGGCTATGCAAATAGAACTAATAGTAGAGAAACTTACTTTTCAAATGGAGTATGTGTAGTAACTGGAGCAGGAAATGAAGGTGATACAGGAACACATGCATCGGGAAGAATTTTAAGAGATGGAGAGATAGTTGATATAGACATACAGATACAACAAGAAGAACCTAATTTAAGAATAGAAGTGTGGTTAAGTAGGCCAGATAGGGTAAATATATTCATAATTTCGCCAACTGGAGAAACAACAAAAGCAGTAGATTTATCTAGTTATGATTTAGTAACTGGAAAATTTGATTTTGAAGATACTGAATATTCAATTAGATATTCTTATCCAGCAACATATTCAGGTCAAGAACATACAATAATATATTTAAGAAGAGCAAAGCCAGGTATATGGAAATTACAATTAGAAGGGGCTTATATAACAGGAGGAGTATATAATGTGTACTTGCAAAATAGAGTTTTTTTAAAGGAAGGAACTAGATTTAGAGAATCTGATCCAAATAGTACCATAAATTATCCTGGAGTACAACCAGATGTAATAACTGTTGGAACATATAATTCCATAACAAGAAGCATATGGGCTTCATCTTCAAGAGGACCTAGTTTAACAAATAGAATAAAGCCAGATGTAGTAGCACCAGGAGTAAATATAATTGGACCATATTTAAATAACTCTTATGCTACTGTTACTGGAAGTTCAGTAGCAGCAGCTCATGTATCTGCATCAATAGCTCTTTATTTAGAATATACTATAAATGAAGATAATTATCCTAATAAAGGGTTTGTACAAATAATTAGAACTTTTATTCAAGGTGGTGCCAATAGAGCTGGAAACGTAGTTTATCCAAATAATATTTGGGGCTATGGAGTATTTAACTTCAGGGGAATGTTTGATCAATTAAAATAGGGGGCCGTAGTATGGATGAAAATGAAAAGTCTTTCTATTTAATATATAGAGGAAATATTGAGGAAGCATTACGTAAAAATAACGTAGAGAAATATATTATTTTAAATGACAAACTTGCAGCTATATATGTACCTTCTGACTTTGATGAACTGGTGTTAGACACTATAAAAGAAGTAGAGTGGTGGAGTGGATCTGATCCTATGAGTTCTCTTATAGAAATAACAGATAATGTACAAAATGGAGAAACTATTACAGATGCAGCAGGAACTAATTATATTGAAACAAATCCATATATAAATTTAAGTGGAAAGGGAATTTTAATTGCTGTAATTGATTCTGGAGTTAACTATTTACACAAAGATTTAATAAATGGAGACAATACAAGTAAAATTTTATATTTATGGGATCAAGAAAGTGATAAAAAAAATCCTCCCGAGGGAATGATATTTGGAAGTGAATATACAAGAGAGGAAATAAATCAAGCTATATTAGAAAATAATAGTAGCTTAAGTGAAGACAAAATAGGAACAGGTACTACAGTTTGTGGAATTTTAGTAGGTCAAGGTAATATAAATAGGAATTATAGAGGAATTGCTCCAGATGCTGATTTAATAGTTGTAAAAGTTAGGAGTCGAAACGGATATTATTATCCAGGCAAAGTAAGCTATACAGTATCAGATTTCTTAGCTGCTATAACCTATGTAATAAATATTGCAAGGAAGGAATTAAAACCTATAATAATAAATTTAACATTAGGTACTAAATCAGATATACGTGTAGAAGCATCTATATTAGAAACATATCAGGCTTTAGAAAGGTCAGGGGTAGTTATAATCAGTGGAGCAGGAAATGAGGGAAATACTGATATCCATTATTCTAATAATATAAAAGGTGAAAATGCATATATTGATGTTCTTTTTCAAAGCGGTGAAAATAATAATTTAGATATAACTTTAAGTGGAACTGGACCTGATAAAATTTCAATACAGATAATATCGCCATCTGGAGATGTAAGTCAAAATGTAATTTATAGTCCTGATGATCAGATATATACAGGACAATTTTATATTGAAAAGACATTTTATAGGATAGTAAATAGATTTCCATGGCTAGAAACAGGAGAACAGGCTTTAGAAATAAATTTAAGGGATATAAAACCCGGAGTCTGGACTCTTAGGTTAAGGCCTGAATTTATAATAAATGGAAATTTTGATGTTTATCTTCCAAATAAAAACATCATATCTGCAGATACGAGATTTTTAGATTCTAAATCAACAGGAACAATAACTCAAATGGCTTTATCAAGAAGAGTTATGACAATCGGTTGTTATAATGGAAAAACAAATAGTTTATGGATTGGATCATCAAAAGGAAGTTATGATAACTATAAAATTATGCCAGATATAATAGCTCCAGGAGTTGATATTATATCAACTTATATTGATGGAGAGTATATAACATCTACAGGAAGTGGAGTAAGTAGTAGTGTTGTTTGTGGAGTTATGGCTCTTATAATGGAGTATCTTGAAAGAGAAAGTAGAGTACCTAAATTATCTTTATTTACAGAGGCTTTAAGAACTTATTTAATGCTTGGTTCATCTAGAGAGGAAATATACTCATATCCAAATATATCACAAGGATATGGTGTTTTAAATTTGAGAAACACATTTAGACAAATAGCTAGAAATTTATAGTGAAAATTTAAAAATTAATTAAATTTTATATTTATAAAATCTAATTTTGGGTAAAAGTTATATATATAACAAAATTAGTTATAATAATAAGTAAAACTATAGTAAGAGAGGCAACGAAACGAAATGAAAAAAAATGATAAAAACATACCTACAAAGAGAAATTCATACGAAGAGTTATTTATACCAAAACAACGAGGATATGAAGAACTTTTTGAGGGAGGAGCTATAGAAGAGTTAACAGATGATACACCGTATACTTTTATACATCCTAACAAATATGAGATAGAAGAACTTTTGGAAGATGATAAAAAAAATAAATAAAGGAACAAATAGCAACATTTACTAATATAATATTTATTGAGTTTATATTATATTTAAGGAGCGTTTATAATGAAGATAAGTTATAATACATCTGGATGTTGCTGTAGTAAAATAAATTTAGAAATAGATGAAAATAAAATTATTAAAAATGTTGAATTTATTGGTGGTTGTGCTGGAAATCTAATTGGAATAAAATCATTAGTTATTGGTAAAAAAGCAGATGAAGTAGCATCGATATTAGAAGGAATAAGATGTGGAACTAAAAATACTTCATGTCCAGACCAATTATCAAAAGCAATAAAGTCAATTAAATAAAATTAATATAAAAGACAGACTACTAGGCTCGTAGTCTGTCTTTTATTGTCGAAAATATAGACTATTTTAACCAATGGTGGTATAGTTTGTATTAATAATTAATGGGGGAGAGAGTAATGTTGGAATTAGATAGAGCCAAAAAAATTGATATGGATAATAGGGTAGCAACAAAGTTAACTATAGCTATATCAGTTTGTTTAGTTTTTATATATATAATTAGTTTAATGGTTACTTTTCATAGTAATTTAAATTTTAGTATAAAACCTGAATATTTTATTCGATTTTTTAATATAATGTTATCTTTTTTAGCAATTATAAGTTGTTTACTTTGCTATGACAGTACGAAGAAAGAAGAGTTATTTATTATTTCTCTAATGTATATGATATTTTTAATAGATATATTATTAGGGGTATTTGATAACTTAACACTAGAAAATACTATTATAAGTATGAAAGGATATATTGCAATATCCACCTCTATAATGAGAATTATTATTATATTAGTAGCAGCTTTTCCAATTAAGCAAATTAGAAATTTTATAATGAAGAATAAAACTCAAGTTATAATATTTATATTATTAACTGCTTTATGTTTTGGATATATGGAAAGAGAGAGTATAATCTTTCCTATGAATAAGGATACAGAGTTTTTTAGGGAATACAATTTTTTATTAATCCTTATTTACACAATATCTAGTTTTATATTCTTTAGAAAAAGTATAAAAGAAAATGATTATACCTATTCTGTAATAGGTGCAAGTATTCTTATGTTATGGATTAAAGCCATATATGCTATTGTTGGGTCGGACAAGCCAATAATGGATATAAAATATATATCTATATCTATTACATATATGTCCTTTATAGTTCTTATAGTAGGATTATTTTTAGAACTTATACTTACTATAAAGAAAAACAGAGAGTTAAAAGAAGAAATAAAAGTATTTTATAACTTAGTTGAAGAAAATAAACATAGTTGTATATATATAAGTGACTTAAATGGAAATGTTTTATATTCGAATAAAAAGATGAAAAAATATCTATTTAAAAATGAAGAAATAAAGGTAGATATTCTAACTGAAAAAGTGAAAGACGAAATAAATACTATAAATACTGATATACTTGAAAGTATTAAAAAAAGCATATCTGATAGAGGTTGCTGGAATGGAAAAATAGAATTAAAGTCTGGAAGTACCACAATAGATTGTAGTGTACAAACAATAATAGATTCAAGGTTGACTAATTCAAATAAAAAATCTGGAACTGCTAGATTTGTTGTTACATTCACTGATGTAACAGAAAAAGATAGAATGGAAAAATATAAAATAGAGTATGAAAAAATGAAAGATCATGAAAAGGTTAAAAGTGAATTCTTTGCCAATATAAGTCATGAGCTTAGGACACCATTAAATATTTTTTATTCTACTGTTCAATTATTAGATATAAAACTAAATAACAATGAAGAAGAATTTAGAAAGTCTTATAATAAATACAGATCTAGTTTAAGGCTAAATTGTCAAAGAATGTTAAGACTTATAAATAATATTGTAGATATAACAAAAATAGATGTAGGGTATACAAAACCTAATATTGTAAATTGTGATATTGTTAAGTTAGTAGAAGCTATAACTATGTCAGTTATAATTTATGCAAGACAAAAGGATATAAATATAATATTTGATACTGATGTAGAAGAGTTAATAATAAAATGTGATCCTGAAATGATTGAAAGAGCGGTATTAAATTTACTATCAAATTCAATTAAATTTACCAAACCAAATGGAAATATATTTGTAAGTATATATGTAAATAAAGAATGGGTTCAAATCATATTTGAAGATGATGGGGTTGGAATACCTATTCATATGCAAGATTTAGTATTTGAAAGATTTGTACAAGCTGATAAATCTTTAAATAGAATGAACGAAGGTAGTGGGATAGGACTTAGTATAGTAAAATCTATTATAGAATTAAATGAAGGAGAAATTTATTTAGAAAGTGATGGGGAAAATGGTACTGAATTTGAAATATTACTTCCAAATAAAAAGCTTCTAGGTGATGACTTAATAGATAAAGAAATAGAATATACAATAGATATGCAAAAGATTGAGTTAGAACTTTCGGATATATATGAACTACATTAAAATTAAGTCAATAATTCAAATATTGTTGAAATTTAAGATTTACTATATAATATTAGTGTAAATGGAATTTTTTTCTTTGAAAGGAAAGTATATGGGGAAAGTTAATTTATTTAGTAGGATTGGTTTAGTGATTTTAATTAATTTTTTTATTTTCTTATGTTTATCTAATAAGGTTAACGCTCAAGATAGGAGGATAACCTTCAATAACTTAAATATAGAACAAGGCATCAGTCAATCTACCATAGATGTGATTTTTCAAGATAGCAAAGGCTATGTTTGGTTTGGAACTAATGATGGATTAAATAAGTACAATGGATATGATTTTAAGGTGTACAATTATGAATATGGAGAAAATAGTATAAGTAATAATCATATAAGTGATATAGATGAAGATAGTCATGGAAATATGTGGATAACAACCATAGGTGGCGTAAGTAAGTTAAATCCTAAAAATGATGAGATAAAAAACTATAAAGTTAAAGATAATTCTATAGGAAGCAATAACGCTATGGAAGTATTGGTAACTAATGAAAACAAAGTATTAGTTGCTACTGATGAAGGATTGTATTTATATGAGGAAAACTTGGATAAATTTAAGAAGGTTTTAGGCGAAAATAATGATATTAATTGTGAATACATTTACTCTATAGATCAAGATTCTGAAGGTAATATTTGGTTAGGTCTTAAAAAGGGAGTTATAAAAGTATCAAAAAATTTTAAAATCATAAAAACTTTTCCTACATCAACAGAAAAGAACTCTTTAGGAGAAGGTGAGATTTATAATGTATATTGTGATGATGAAAATGGATATGTTTGGGTAGGAAGTGCTAGTTCAGGATTATCTAAAATAAACACAAAAACAGATGAGATAACTAGGTATACGCATGATTTAAATGATTCAAAATCTATACCAAATGACAATATAGGTTGTATAAAAAAAGACAGTAGAGGCAATGTATGGATAGGTACTGCAAATGGACTTGCAAAGTACAATAAGCAAAGTGATAATTTTAATGTTTATCATCATAAAATATATGATAAAAATAGCTTAGTAAATAATAATATAAAAAGCTTAATGGAAGATAGTAAAGGCCTTATATGGGTTGGTACCTATTCAGGTATAAGTATATTTGACACAGATAGCAAGATAAATCATTATAAAGCAGGACTTGATGATAATTATTTGCTAAATGAAAATATAGTACATGGTGTATATGAAGATGAGGATGGATATCTTTGGGTAGGTACAAATTCAAAAGGTGTAAATATAATTGATAGGAAAAATAATACATCTAAGCAATTAAACAGTAGTATAGATAAAGCATTTAAAAATGATTCTGTAAATGATATAACGGGAAAAGGCAATATTATTTATATAGCAACTGATAATGGACTTATTAAACTAGACAAATCAAGAAAGATATTAAAAAATTATAGTACAAAAGACGGTTTAGTAGATAATAAAATAAAAGATGTAATGATAGATAGTAAAGGTTATCTATGGATTGGAACAACAGATGGATTAAGTATTTTAAATCCAGAAACTGACGAAGTCATAGATATAAATAAAATTATAAATGAGAATATAAATAAAGGTAAAAATCAAAATAACTATATTAGACATATATATGAAGATAAACAAGGTAATTATTATTTAGGACTTTTAAAACAAAATGGACTATGTGTTATAAATCCAAAAGATAAAACTATAAAACATTATAAGCATAGCGAAAGTGATAATGAAAGCATAAGTGATAATCATGTTAGATATATAAACGAGGATAGTAAAGGAAATATATGGGTTGGTACTAGCTATGGATTAAATAAACTAGATAAAAAAAGTGGGAAGTTTAAGAGATATACAACTAAAAATGGAATTGCAAACAATACTATATATGGTGTTTTAGTAGATAATGATGATAATATATGGATAAGTACAAATAAGGGGATTTCTAAAATTGATTCAAATAATGATAAAATTATCAATTTAAGTGTAACTGATGGGTTGCAAGGAAATGAATTTAACGGTAATGCAGCATATAAGAATAAAAAAGGAGAACTTTTTTTTGGAGGCGTTAATGGATTAAACTCATTTTACCCAAATGACATAATTAAATCAGGAGATAAACCTAAAGTATTATTTGATAAATTTTTAATAGATAATAAAGAATTTCATGATATAAACAACAAGAAGTTTAGTGAAGGAACAAATACAATAAGTATAAAGTTTTTTACTCCAAATTATTCAAGTGAAAAAAGTACTACATACGAATATAGATTAGAAGGTGGTAGTGGAGGAATAACAAGAACAAAAGATAATCATGTTACTTATAATGATTTACAGCCTGGTAATTACACATTTAAAGTAAAAGCAATAGACACAAGTGGAAATGTAAGTGACGAAAGTCAAGTTAGTTTCTCTATAAAGCCTCCTTTTTGGTTAAGTGGATATGCATGTTTAATATACATATTAATAGTAATTGCATTTATAATAAATCATAAATATAAAGTAAAGAAGCTTGATAAACTAGTACAGAAAAAAACTCTTAGATTAAGAGAAGAGATGGAGAGAAATACAGTTTTACTAAATAAAAATATAAAACTAGAAAAAAATAAAAATAATTATTTTGTAAACTTATCTCATGAGTTAAGAACTCCGTTAAATGTTATAAGCAGTACAAATCAACTTATATTAGGATTAATGAAAAAAGATGAAGGTATTAAAGAGGACAGATTAAACCATTACATAGACGTATCACAAAGAAATTGCAAAAGACTATTAAACTTAATTAATAATATAGTAGATAGTACAAAGCTACAAAATGATATGTATGTAATTTCATTAAAGAAAGTGGATATTGTCTATTTAGTAGAAGAAACTGCATTAACTTTGATTGATTATGTAAGTGCTAAAGGAATTGATTTAATAATAGATCCAGAAATTGAAGAAAAAACTATAATGTGTGATAGTTATGAAATTGAAAGATGCATTGTTAACTTAGTCGGTAATGCAGCTAAATTTACTCCTGAAGGAGGAACAATAACAATAACTATTAAAGATTTAGATGATAAAGTTAAAATTAGTGTATCAGATACAGGTGTTGGTATAGATGAAAAGTATCATAAAGCTATATTTGATAGATTCAGTCAAGTTGTCGATATAAATAATGAAGTAAAGGCCGGAAGTGGACTTGGACTTACTATAACCAATCATATAATTAAGCTTCATAATGGAGAAATATATGTTGAAAGTAAACTAGGTGAAGGAAGTAATTTTATTATAATACTTCCAGTTACCCAAAATACTAAAAGCAACTAATTATAATTTATAAAAAAGAAGTGTACTTACACACTTCTTTTTTTATATAGTTATTTAAATAAGTATTTACAAAATATGATAAAGATGGTATATTATATATGAGTTTGGAGGGGTGTCCGAGTGGTTTAAGGAGCTGGTCTTGAAAACCAGTGACTCCGAAAGGGGCCGTGGGTTCGAATCCCACCCTCTCCGCCAA